>JAESGR010000069.1_pt1 | contig 199683 bp, 156 predicted proteins | sample 9269771 | NCBI WGS metagenome assembly JAESGR01 (sample SAMN15739572, study PRJNA653492) | algae metagenome | isolation source: Chroococcus sp. CMT-3BRIN-NPC107 and co-occurring heterotrophs from well... | place: USA: Clark Mountains Wilderness, California | collected 2010-04-18
CCTTGAGGGACCTGAAGGGCCGGAGGAGACCACTCCGTCGATAGGGCGCCCGTGGACACGTGGCAACACGTTCCGAGCGTAGCGCTCCTAATCGCCCGTGCGGCTTGACTACTCCCCCAACCGGGGTTGTACCTCACATCGCACAACGCGCAAGAATTGACACCGACCGCAGCGCACTGGCGCTCGGTCGATCCCATACCCTCGTCTGTTCACTTCGTCGACGCCGCACCTTCGGGTGCGACTTCGATCGAATGCCCGGCGGTCGCGCAGGCCAACGCCTGCCGGCGGCTGGAGACAACTGAAATACGCTGGCGATTAGAGCGTCAGGGCCACACCCGTTCCCATCCCGAACACGGTCGTTAAGCCTGACAGCGCCGATGGTACTCCGTCCGAGAGGACGCGGGAGAGTAGGCCATCGCCGGCACCCCCTTCATGAAAGCCCCGCTCCTCACGAGCGGGGCTTTCGTGCGTTCAGGCTCGCGGGTCGTGCCACTCGTGTACCAGGCCGTACGCTTCTTGCCCATGGCGCATCACGATGAGACGCCATGCATTCCCCCGAATCCCGGTCGCCGCGATCGTCCCGACGGTCGCCGTCGCTGCGGCGGCCGCAATCTGGCGGTTCGCCAGTGAGCGCCAGCAGAGCGCGGAACGTCTGGCCGCCGCCACGCTCGAGTCGCTGCTCAACGCGATCGACGCGAACGATCACGAGACCGGCGCGCACGTGAGGCGCGTCGCCGACTACGCCCTGCTCCTCGCGGACGCCGCTGGACTCGACGCTGCCGAACGGCGCGCCGTGGAGCGCGTCGCGCTGTTCCACGACGTCGGCAAGATCCACGAGGCGCTCTTCGACATCGTGCACGACGACGACGCGCTCTCGCCCGAGGAGCGCGACGCCATCGCGACCCATCCCGCGCGCGGCGCCGAAGTGCTCGCGCCGCTGTGCGCCTTCTATCCCGAGTTGCCCGACGGCGTCATCGCGCATCACGAGCGCTGGGACGGCAACGGGTATCCGCAGGGCCTCTCGGGAGAGCGGATCCCGCTCGCGGCGCGCATCGTCGCGATCGCCGACACGTTCGACGCCGTCACGCACAGCCGACGGTATCGCGCAGGCGCCGACGTCGACCGCGGGGCGCGCGTCATCGCGGAGGGACGCGGGCAGCAGTTCGATCCCGAGCTCGCGGACCTCTTCCTGTCGCCCGAGGTGTTCGCGCGCGTTCGCCGCAGCATGGACGAGGGCGCGCGTCAGGTGCCCACGCCGGCGACGCGAAGCTCCGGCTCCGAGCGCCGCAGCCGGCAGCGCGAGTGGGCCGTGCCGAACGTCAGCTTCCGCTGGCGCGGGACGAGCGTCGGGCGGCCGCCGGCGGCGTCGGAGCGGTAGTCGGGCCACCGACGGCCGGTGGCGCGCCCGTGTCCCGGCGTGCCGCAGCCGCATCGCGCAGGCGACGCGCCTCGCGCACGGCCACGGTGTGCTCGGCGAACGTCGTGCGGAACTCGTGGTGGCCGTCCGGATGCGCGACGAAGAACAGGTACGGTACCGATGCCGGCTGCACCGCCGCCGCGATGCTCGGTGCTCCGGGCGCGCCGATCGGGCCGGGGGGCAGCCCCTTCACGCGATAGGTGTTGTACGGCGACTCGATCTCCAGGTCGCGATACAGCATGCGCATCCCACGGCGGCCCAGCGCGTACTCCACCGTCGGATCCGCCTCGAGGCGCATTCCCTTCTTCAGGCGGTTGAAGTAGACGGCCGCGATGACCGGGCGCTCCTCCGGACGACGTGCCTCCCGCTCCACGAGGGACGCGAGGGTGACGACGTCGTGACGGTCCAGCGCGAGCGTCTGCAGGCGGGCGTCCCACTCGGGCTTCCACGCCTGTTCGAAGCGCGCGACCATCTGCCGCACCGCGTCGCGCGCCGTGGTGCCGGCGCCGAAGGAGTAGGTCGCGGGGAAGAGGTAGCCCTCGAGCGTGGGCGTCGGAACGTCGAGCCGGTGGAGGAGCGCGGTGTCGCGCACGGCCGCCTGCACCGAGTCGAGCGGTACGTCGAGCACCCGGGCGAGCTGGGGGACGATCTGCCGCAGCTCCCACCCCTCGACCACGGTCATCACGCGGACGACGCCCTTCCCGCTCTCCAGCGCCTCCACGAGCGAGGCGTACGACTGCCCGGGTCGGAACTCGTAGGTGCCCGGCTTGATCGCCCGATCGCGCCCCTTCCACTTCGCCCAGAGGCGGAGGGCGGTCGGCGAGCCGATGATCTCGCGCGCCGCGAGCGAGTCCGCCGCGGCGCCGAACGACGCGCCGCGCGGGATGACGACGCGCACAGGCTTCCCGGTCGGCTCCTCCCCGCCGCAGGCCACGACACCGCCGGCGACCAGTGCGGACGCCGCTCGACGTACCCCGCGGACCTGCGAGCGCAGGTCAGGCATCCGGCTCCGGAAGGGCGAGGGCATGCTGCAGGAGGATCGTGGCTGCCAACGCATCGACGTCACCTTTGCGGCCGCGGGTGCTGCCGCCCATCTCCTGGATCGTGCGCAGTGCGGATGCGGTGGTGAAGCGTTCGTCGACGAGACGCACGGGGAGGCCGGTGCGCTTGCCCAGTTCGGCGGCAACATGGCGCGCCTCGAGCGCCCGCGGCGTGTCCTCGCCCGACGCGTCGAGCGGCAACCCGACGACGAAGCCGCGCGCGCCCAGCGCTTCCGCTCGACGGATCAGCTCCGCGATGGGTGGGCGCTTGCCGGCGCGCCGTTCGACGACGCCGGCGGGCGACGCGATCATCCCGAGCTCGTCGCTGAGCGCGAGCCCGATGCGCCGGTCGCCCCAGTCGACGGCCAGCAGGCGCGCGCGGCCGAGCGGCGGCGTCCCCCCGTCACTCACCCCTGCGCCATCGATTGGAAGAACTCGCGATTCGACTTCGTCCGTCCCATGCGCTGCAGCAGGAAGAGCATCGCCTCGTCGCCCGGCATCGGCCCGAGGAAGCTGCGCAGCAGCATGACGCGGTTGCCCTCGTCCTTGTCGAACAGCAGCTCCTCGCGACGCGTCCCCGAGCGGTTGATGTCGAGCGCGGGGAAGATGCGGCGGTCGGCGATCTTCCGGTCGAGGATGAGCTCCATGTTGCCGGTGCCCTTGAACTCCTCGAAGATCACCTCGTCCATGCGCGAGCCGGTCTCCACGAGCGCGGTGGCGACGATCGTCAGCGAGCCGCCACCGTCGATCTTGCGGGCGGAGCCGAAGAAGCGCTTGGGCTTCTCCATGGCCTTCGCATCGACGCCGCCCGACAGGACCTTGCCGGACGAGGGCACCACCGTGTTGTGCGCGCGCGCGAGCCGCGTGATCGAGTCGAGCAGGATGACGACGTCGCGCCCATGCTCGACGAGGCGCTTGGCCTTCTCGAGCACCATGTCGGCGACCTGGACGTGGCGGTCGGCGGCCTCGTCGAAGGTGGAGGAGATGACCTCGGCCTTGGGCACGCTGTTCTGCATGTCCGTGACCTCCTCCGGCCGCTCGTCGATCAGCAGGATGATGAGCGCGATCTCCGGATGGTTCTCGGCGATCGCGTTCGCCAGCTTCTGCATCAGGACGGTCTTCCCCGCGCGCGGCGGCGCCACGATGAGCCCGCGCTGCCCCTTCCCGAGCGGCGCGATGATGTCGCAGAGGCGCGTGCTGACGTCGCCGCTCGCCGTCTCGAGGCGGATGCGCTCGTCGGGGTAGCGCGGCTTCAGGTTGTCGAAGGCGATGCGCTGCTTCGCCTTGTCCGGCTCGTCGCCGTTGATGCGCTCGACCTTGAGGAGCGCGAGGTACTTCTCCCACTCCTTCGGGGGACGCACCTGGCCCACCACGGTGTCGCCCGTGCGCAGGTCGAAGCGCTTGATCTGCGACGGCGAGACGTAGATGTCGTCCGGGCCGTAGAGGTAGTTCCAGTCCTGGCTGCGCAGGAAGCCGTAGCCCTCCGGCAGCACCTCGAGCACGCCGTCGCCGCGCAGCAGCACGTCCGCATCGAGCAGCGACTGCTCGATGCGGAAGATGAGCTCCTGCTTCCGCAGCCCGGTGTAGTTCGAGATGGACAGCTCCTCGGCGAGCGCGTGGAGCTCGGGGAGCGACTTGCGTTTGAGCTCGACGATGTCGACGAGCGGGGACTCGGCCCCTGGAACGACGTCTCCGGGCACGGCGGGCGAGGCGGGGAGTGGACGGGTGGGCGGAGCCGGGGGAGGGCAGGGAGGCGCCACGGCGCATCGCGCACCCATCGGGGCAGAGCCGGTCCGGGGAGGACCGATTCGCGAACCAGCGCCACGGAAGCCGTGGATCGCCGGCGCAGAGCCCGAAGTGCAGCGCGAAACTAACTGGCGTCCCGAAAACGGGTCAAGCGAGGCCGAGGCCGCCGTGTGATGCAGGGCGCAGCACGTGACGGCGAGGGGTCAGAAGGAGATGTAGCGAAGCGGATTCCGTCGCAGGTCCGTGGCCAGCGCGTCCATCTCGGCGCGGGTTTGCGCGACCTGACGCACCAACGCGGAGTCGTGCTGCAGGCGACCGGCCGTCCCGCGCGGCTCGACCAGGGCGGCCTGCACGCGCGCGAGGTCGCGCGACAGCGCATCGACCGTCCGGAGTAGGGTCGAGTCGCGGCGCAGCCGCCCGATCGAGGTCGTGTTGCCGTCGAGCAGGGTGCGGACCGAGTCGGCGAGCGCCATCGCGTGCCGCACCCGAGCCATCGGCTCGCCACGGTTCATGAAGCGCGGGAAGGTGCCCTCGCCGCCGGTGACGCGCTGGGCGAGCGCGGCGGCCGCCGAACCGGTCTCGCCGATGCGATCCGGCCCCTCGATGCCGAGCGCCCCGAGCGTGCTGCGCGCGGACTGGAGCTGCGCCGCGAGGACCTTGAGGTTGTCGACGATCTGCGGCACCTCGGCCGTCGCGGCGGCGAGGTCGGCGCGGGCCTGATCGAGCTCGCGCGAGCGCCGCGAGATCAGGGTGTCTCCCCCGCGGAGCCGCGGACCCACGGCCGCGTCGCTGCCGATCGCGACCACCGGGGAGCCGATGAAGCTGCCGCCGGCCTGCACCTCGACCGGGGCGTCGCGTCCGATGAGGGGCAGCGCCTCGGCGAGCACCTCGAGCGTGAGGAGCACGCGCGTGAGCGTGTCGGCGCTGGGCGGGCGGAAGCCCACGACGCGGACGGTGCCGACCTTCTGTCCGTCGAGCCACACCTCGCTGCCCGGGAGCAGCCCGCGTCCGTGCGCGGTGGCGGCGTACACGCGCACCCGCTCGCCGCGCAGTGCGCCCACGCGCGCGAAGCGCAGCACGCCCAGAGCCCCCACCACGACGACGACCAGCGCGGCGAGGCCGAGCCAGAGATCCCGCCAGGTGGTCGCTCGCGCCATACGGTCGAGGTCAGCAAGGCCCGGACCACACGCGCAAGTGCATGCGCCACCAGAGCGAAGCGCGTCGCGCTACGCGTCGCGGCCGGCGTCGGTGGGCGATCGCAGGCCGTCCGATCGGCGCGGCCGATGCGGCGCCGAGCGAAACCAGCCCGGCAGGGGCCGCCGATGGCGCAACGACGCTACGAACGGCGGCGGCGCCAGAGCGCGAGCGCGCCGATCGCACTGCCCACGAGCACGAACGTGCTGGGCTCCGGGACCGTGCTCACGACAGTCGGAGTGGACGGCGACTCGGGGCCGAGCGGCGTACCGGTGGCGCTCCCGGGCGGCAGGCCAGGTGGAGTCGGACTCTCCCCCTCGCCGGAGGGCGGTGCGCCGATCGCTGGAACGCCGGGCGGCGTGCTCGGCGGTGTGCCTGGCTGCGTCGTGATGCCCGGAGGCGTCGCGGTGCCGCTACCGGGCGGCGTGGTGGGCACGACACCCGGTGGTGTCGTGGCCGGCGGCGTCACGGTCGTCGGTGTCCCGGGGACCACGCTCGGGGGCGTGACCGGCGTCGTCGGCGGCGAACCTGGCTGCGTCACCGGCGGGCTGCCGGGTGGCACAACGGGCGGCGTGCCCGGCGGCGTCACTGGCGGCGTCACTGGCGGCGTCACCGGCGACGTGCCAGGCGGAGTACCGGGCGGCGCGATCGGTGGGACCACCCCGACCGGTGGGATCGCTCCGCCCGGCGGCACCACGGCGACCGGCGGCACCACGGTCACGGGCGGCTCGTCGCCTCCCCCGCCAGTCCAGACCGCGATCGCGCCGATCGGAAGCAGCCACGGCCACCAGAGCGCCCCACCGTCGCGCTCCCGCTCGCGTGGAAGCAGCGGCAGGCCGAACAGCGGCAGCGGCCCGATCGGCGTCGCCGCGAGCGGGGGCGAGCAGGGCGGCAGCAGCCGGCCGCGCGGCTTCGACACGGAGATCCGACGATCCGACGTGACGGGCGCGAAGCGAGGCCGAACCGCGACCGTGAGGATGCCGCTCGAGTCGCAGCGCACCGCCGTCCCCCGCTGCGTCGCACGCGCGGCGCTCGGACGGGCGACGCTGGCCGACCGGGCCACGGCGACCTGCGACCGGCTCTGCGCGCCCGCAGGTGCGGCGGCCGGCAGCATCACGAGGGCGGCGACGAGGGCGCGGAGCGCGCGCGCATCTTCTCGTGGGCGCCGCACGCGCCGCGAACGGGCAGGGTGGAGCACGGCTCTCCTCTTCAACGCGTCCCGGCAGAGCACCACCGCCCAATTCGACCGGCGCACCCGACCAGCGTGGCACATCACGTCGAACACCGCGCGTCGCCCCCGACTCTCCGGGCGCCGGGCCCAGGGGGCACCGCTCAACGGGTGCTCCACCGCTCGCCCGATCACCCTCCAGCTCCCCCACCCATCGCGCGCAGGCGGGTTACGTCTGACCCCGCCTGGAGCCAGTTGTTTGCATGCGTCGCGCCAGCGGATTCGAGCCGCGCTGGCGTGCGATCGACGACGCCGCTCGAGGCGGCGCACGAAACGACGAAGGCCACCCCTTGCAGGGGTGGCCCTCACTCGAATGCAGCACTGCCCCCGGTCTCGCATGCGAGAGCCGGGGGCAGCGTGGTTCTCGATCGGCGGAGCGGGATCGGTGCTCCGCTGCCGCATCGTGAGCGCGCGTGGCAGGATTCGAACCTGCGACCTTCGCCTCCGGAGGGCGACGCTCTATCCAACTGAGCTACACGCGCAGCGCGACGCAAACACGAACGGGCGCCGGAGCGCCCGTGGTGGCGTCGAGGAACGATCGGCGGGCCGGCCGTCCCTCCGCACCCGTGGGAACGGGCACGTCGTAGGGTAACCCGCGCTCCGGAGCGGAGCAAGAGGCCGCGCGCCGTCGGCGCGGGCACTCGCCGGCGGGGCGGGAGGTTGACCAATTCCGAACGTCGTGCACGCCGCGGGTGATGAACCCGCCCGCCAGGATGGGGTACGTGCGCCTCCGCGACCGTCCCCGGCTCCAACGCCGGGGCACGTCCGCGCGTTGCTCGAAGAGCCCCCGTCGCGCCTTCACCCGCGAGATCCTCATGCTCGCCGCCCTCGATTCCGTGCTCGAGCTCCTGCTCAAGTACCGGCCGGCGCTCTTCGCGCAGGGGCGGCTCGCGTTCGACGCGCCGTCGCGTGTCACGCTCGCCCTCGTGATCGGCGGGCTCGCCCTCGCCGCGCTCGTCGCGTGGACCTATGCGCGTGCTCGCGGAGGCGCGACGCGACGCGACCGCGCGCTCCTGACCGGTCTGCGCGTGGTAGCGCTCGCGGTGCTCGTCGCCTGCCTGCTGCGCCCCGTGCTCGTGCTCGCGGCCGCGGTGCCGCGCCGCAACACGGTGGCGATCCTCGTCGACGACTCGCGCAGCATGCGCGTGCGCGACTGGGAGGGCGCCGCGCGTGCCGACGTGGTCGCGCGGCTGCTGGCGCCGGATGCGCCGCTGCGTCGGGCGCTCGAGTCGCAGTTCGGGGTCCGCGTGTACCGCTTCGCCGAGGACGCGGGGCGAGTGGACAGCCTCGGCGCGCTGACGTACGCGGGCGACCGCACGCGACTCGGCGCCGCCCTCGATCGCGTGCGCGAGGATCTGGACGGCGTGCCGCTCGCCGGTGTCGTGGTGGTCACCGACGGCGCGGACGGCGCACCGACCGCGCTCGGCGACGCGGTGCTGTCGCTGCGTGCGCGTGCGACGCCGCTGTTCGCCGTCGGCGTCGGTGCCCCGGCGCCGACGCGGGACGTCGAGGTCGCGCGCGTCGAGGCGCCGCGCGCGGTGCTGCAGGGCTCCGCGCTGGCGCTTCAGGTGGTGCTCGAGCACCGCGGGCTGGCCGGCACCACCGTGCCGGTGACCGTCGAGGCGGAGGGCGGGCACCTGCTCGCACGCCGCGAGGTCACGCTGCCCGAGTCCGGCGACGCGCTTCCGGTGCAGCTGAGCGTCCCGATGGCCGACGCGGGGGCGCGTCGCCTCACGGTGCGCGTGCCGCGACAGCGCGACGAGTCGCTCGCCGAGAACAACGAGCGCGCGCTGCTGGTGGACGTGCGCGACGAACCCGAGCGCATCCTCTACTTCGAGGGCGAGCCGCGCTTCGAGGCCAAGTTCGTGCGGCGCGCCGTGGCGGACGACGAGCGGCTGCGCGTCACGACGCTGCAGCGCACCGCCGAGGGGAAGTATCTGCGCCTCGGCGTCACCGACAGCCTCGATCTGCTGAGCGGGTTCCCCGCGACGCGCGAGGAGCTCTTCGCGTATCGCGGCGTCATCCTGGGGAGCGTGGAGGCGAGCGCGTTCACGGCGGAGCAGCTGCGCATGCTCGCCGACTTCGTGAGCGTGCGGGGCGGCGGACTGCTCTTCCTCGGCGGCCGTCGCGCGTTCGCCGAGGGCGGCTACGCCGGCACGCCGCTCGAGGAGGCGATGCCCGTGGTGCTCGGCCCGCGCGCCGCGGCGTCCGACGAGTCGCCGGCGCCCGCGATCGAGCTGACCGTGCGCCCGACGCCGGCGGGGCTCGCGCACGCGCCGCTGCAGCTGGCCGCCGACGAGCGCGCGTCGGTCGCGCGCTGGGGGACGCTGCCGCCGCTGACGGCCGTCAACACGCTGCGCACCGTGCGCCCGGGCGCGGCCGTGCTGCTCTCCGGCGCCACGCGTGACGGCGACCGGCGCGTGGTGCTCGCGACGCAGCGCTTCGGCCGTGGACGCACCGCCGCGCTGGGCGTGCAGGACTCGTGGCTGTGGCAGATGCACGCGACCGTGCCGGTCGAGGATCAGACGCACGAGACGCTGTGGCGGCAGACGCTGCGCTGGCTGGTGGCCGACGTGCCGGGCGCGCTGGAGATCACGCCCGCGATCGAGCGGCCCGCGCCGGGCGAGGCGACCGCGCTGCATGCGATCGTGCGCGACTCGCTGTACGTGCCGGTGAACGGCGCGAGCGTCGTCGCCGAGATCGTCGCGCCGTCGGGCGCGCGCGCCGAGCTGCCGATGGAGTGGGGCGTCGCGCGCGACGGGGAGTATCGGGCGTCGTTCACGCCGCGCGAGTCGGGCGTGCACGCGGTGCGGGTGCTGCACCGCGCCGCGGGCGTCGAGCGCGCGTCGCCGCTCTCGCACGTGGACGTCGCCGCGTCGCGCGAGGAGTACTTCGCGGCGGGGCTGCGGGCGGAGCTGCTGCGCCGCATCGCCACCGAGACCGGGGGGCGCTACTACACGCCGACCTCCGTCAGCACGCTCCCCGAGGACCTGCGCTACGCCCGCGGCGGCGTCACGGTCGCGGAGCGCAAGGAGCTGTGGGACATGCCGCTGACGTTCCTCCTGCTCGGCGGGCTGCTCGCGGGCGAGTGGGCGTACCGCCGGCGGCGGGGGCTCGCGTGATCCGTCGTGCACTCCGCCGGCTCCTGACGCTCGGCGCGCTGACGCCGCTCGCGCTGACGCCGCTCGCGCTCGCGGCGCAGGCGCCCGGCGCGCGGACCCACGTCGTCGTCATCGCCGGCGCCGCCGGCGAGCCGGCCTACGCGACGGCGTTCCACGAGGCCGCGCTCGCGGTGGCCGACGCGGCGCGCACGCGCTTCGGCGTGGCGGTCGACGACGTCGTGTATCTCGGGGAGGATCCCGCCCGCGCGCCCGGCCGGATCGCGGGGCGCTCCACGCGCGAGGTGGTCGCGTCGACGCTCGGTCGCGTGGCGTCGCGCGCGGCGCCGGGCGACCAGGTGTGGATCGTCCTCATCGGTCACGGGAGCGCGCAGGGCGAGGTGTCGCGCTTCAACCTGCCGGGACCCGATCTCACCGCCGCCGACTTCGCGCGGCTGCTCGCACCGCTCGCGCGGCAGCGCGTCGCCTTCGTGAACGCCGCGAGCGCGAGCGGCGACTTCGCCAAGGCGCTCGCCGCACCGGGGCGAGCGATCGTGACCGCGACCAAGTCGCCGTCGGAGCGCAACGCGACGCAGTTCGCGCGGCACTTCGCCGCGGCGCTGGCGTCGCCGGGAGCCGACGTCGACAAGAACGGCGGCGTGTCGCTCCTGGAGGCGTTCGCCTACGCGAAGCGCGAGGTCGCCCGCGCGTACGAGACGGAGAACCGCCTGCTCACCGAGCACGCGCAGCTGGAGGACGACGGCGACGGCGTCGCGACCGCGGATCCCGCGGCGACGACGAGCGACGGCCGGCTGGCGGCAGGGCTGGTGCTCGGCGTCGGCGCCGCCGTGGGCGACGTCGGCACCGGGCCGGGCGCCGAGCGGCGGCGTGCGCTGGAGCAGCAGGTGGTGGCGCTGCGCGCGCGGCGCGCGACGCTCGATTCGGCCGCATACTGGCAGCAGATGGAGACCATGCTGGTGGAGCTCGCGCGCGTGTCGCGCGGTAGCGCGGGAGCGCGCCCATGACGCGGCCGACGATGCGCGCGTGGCGTGCGCTCGTCGCGACGCTCGCCGCCGCCTGCCTCGCGTCGCCCGCGTCGGCGCAGGACGACGCGGCGCTGGCGCGCGCGACGGCGCCACTGCGTGCCGGGCGCTACGACGAGGGCATCCAGGCGCTGGCGGCGCGCAGCACGACGCCGAGCGCGCGCCGCCTGCACGTGCGGGCGCTGCTGGAGGTCGGGCGCGACGCCGAGGCGGAGACGTTCGCGAGCCGCTACGCTGCCGACGCCGCGGGCGGCGACGCGCTCCAGGGCACGCTCGGCTTGGTGCTCGGGCGTCGGGGGGCGGTGCGCGAGGCGCGCGCGGCATTCGAGCGGGCGCTTGCCGCACGCGCCTCCGACTCGCTGGAGGTGCGTGTGGCGCTCGCCGCGCTGCTGGACGAGGCGGGCGACCGCACCGCGGCGCGAACGCACTGGCTGCGCGTGGCGGAGACCGGCGAGGGCGCGCAGCTTCGCGCGTCGCAGTGGATCGCCGTCGGCGAGGCGCAGCAGCGACTCGCACGCACGGAGCCGGCGCGGGTGCGGCAGGCGCTGCGTGCCTTCGACGCGGCGAGCACCGTGGACGCGGCGGATCCGGAGCCGCGCCTCCGTGCGGGCGCGCTGTTCCTGGAGAAGTTCAACGCGCCCGAAGCGCGCGCGTCGTTCGAGGCGGTGCTGCGCGCGAACCCGCGCGACCCGCGCGCGCTGCTCGGGATGGCGCGCCTGCGACAGTTCGACGGCGCGCCGGGAGCGACGGCGCTCGCCGACTCGGCGCTGGCGACCAACCCCCGACTCGTCGAGGCGCACCTGCTGCTCGCCGCGGCGCATCTGGAGGCGGAGCAGTACGCGCGCGCCGACAGCGCGGTGCAGCGCGCGCTCGCGGTCGATCCGTCCGGGCCCGAGGCGCTGACGATGCTCGCCGCGGTGCGTCGCCTGCGGGGCGACCAGCCGGGCTTCGAGGCGGTGCGCCGGCGCGTGCTCGCACGCGCGCCGCGGCACGCGATGCTGTACGCGACGCTCGCCGACCTGGCCGCGAAGCACCGGCAGTACGCGGCGGCGGCACGCCTGGCGGGGGAGGGCGTGGCGCTCGACTCCACCTCGTGGCGCAGTCACGCGCTCCGCGGGATCAACCAGCTGCGCCTCGGGCACGTCGATTCCGCGCGCGCGAGCCTGGAGCAGGCGTTCGCGGGCGACCCGTTCGACGTCTGGACGAAGAACACGCTCGACCTCCTGGACGCGACGCGCAGCTATCGCACGACGCGCACGGCGCGCTTCACGCTCGTCGCCGACAGCGCGGAGTCGACGCTGCTCTCGCTGTACCTCGGCGATCTGCTCGAGGAAGGGTACGATCGCATGGCCGCCCGCTACGGCTATCGGCCGCCGCCCATCCGCCTCGAGCTGTACCGGAACCACGCCGACTTCTCGGTCCGCACCGTCGGACTCGCGGGGCTCGGCGCGCTCGGCGTCAGCTTCGGACCCGTGCTGGCCATGGATGCGCCCTCCGCGCGCGAGGCGGGCGAGTTCCACTGGGGCGCGACGGCCTGGCACGAGCTGGCGCACACGTTCACGCTCGGCGTCACCGACGACCGCGTGCCGCGCTGGGTGTCGGAGGGGCTGTCCGTGCTGGAGGAGCGTCGCGCGCGTCCCGGCTGGGGCGACGGGCCGACGCCGGCGTTCCTGTCGGCGTGGCGCGAGGGGCGCGTGCCACCGCCCAGCCGTCTGAACGACGGCTTCGTGCGCCCGACCTTTCCGCAGCAGGTCATCCTGTCGTACTACGCGGCGTCGCTCGTGTGCGAGATGATCGAGCGCGACTTCGGCGCCGCGGCGATCCCCGCGATGCTGACCGCGTACCGTGAGGGGCTCGGCACCGAAGCGGCGATCGCGCGCGCGCTGCGCATCGACCTGCCGACGCTCGACCGCCGCTTCGACGCCTACGTGCGCGAGCGCTTCGGCCGCGCGATGGAGGCCGTCGCGGGGCCGGGCGGCGGACAGTACGGCAGGCTGATGCTCGCCGGCGACTCGGCGACGCGCGCGGGGCGGCTCGACGTCGCGATGGCGGCGTTCACGGGCGCGAAGGCGCTCTTCCCGGACCACGCCGAGGGTGCGAGTCCCTACTGGCGGCTCGCGCAGCTGCATCAGCAGCGCGGCGACCGTGCACGAGCGGCGGCCGAGCTGCGCGCGCTGACGGCCCGCAACGGTGCGCACCTGCCGGCGCAGCTCGCGCTGGCCACGCTGCAGGAGCAGCTGGGCGACACCGCGGGCGCGGCGGCGGCGCTCGAGCAGGCGATCTGGATCTGGCCATACGATCCGCAGGTGCACGTGCGTCTCGCGACGCACGCCGAGCGGCTCGGCGACGCGCGGAAGGCGGTGCGGGAGCGGCGGGCGGTGATCGCGCTCGCGCCCGTGGACCTCGCGGAGGCGCGCTATCAGCTGGCGCGCGTGCTGCTCGCGTCCGGCGATCGCGCGGCCGCGAAGGCCGAGGTGCTGCGCGCGCTCGAATCGGCGCCGACGTTCGCGCCCGCGCAGGATCTGCTGCTCACGCTCGTGGACGGCCCGCGTGCGGGCGGAGGTGCGCCGTGAGGATGCACGCGGTCTTCTCGAGCCTCGCGGCTGGCGCGGCGGCGCTGGCCCTCGCGGGCGGCATGGCGACGCGGCGTGGCGCGCGCGAGTCGACCGTGCCCACGACCGCCGTCGCATCAACGGCCTCCGCCGCACCGACGACGGCCGCGGCATCGGTGGCGCAGCCGTACCTGCAGCAGCCGCTGCCCAACACGGCGTACGACGGCCGCTTCACCTTCGCGCGCATCCGCTTCGAGCCGCGCGGCGGCGGCATGGACTTCTTCGGCCGCGGCGATCCGAAGTGGAGCCACGACTACCCGGCGGCCGAGCGCAACTTCTCGAAGATCATCGTCGAGCTCAGCACCGTCCGACCGTACATGAACGGCGGCAACGTGTTCAAGCTGGACGACCCCGAGCTGTTCAAGTACCCGATCGCCTACCTGTGCGAGCCGGGCTTCTGGAACCCGACGGAGCCCGAGGCCGCGGCGCTGCGCGCGTATCTGCAGAAGGGCGGCTTCATCATCTTCGACGACTTCTTCGGGCGGCACTGGGAGAACTTCGAGGCGCAGATGCAGCGCGTGCTGCCGCAGGGCCGCCTGGTGCGCATCGATCCGGCGCACCCGATCTTCGACTCGTTCTTCAAGATCGACCCGCCCGATCCCGGGATGGGCGGCGGACGGCGGGGGGCGCCGGAGTTCTGGGGGATCTTCGAGGACAACGATCCCGACGCCCGGCTGCTCGCGATCGTGAACTTCAACAACGACATCGGCGAGAGCTGGGAGTACTCGGACACGGGGATGATCCCCGTCGACGTGACGAGCGTCGCCTACAAGCTGGGCATGAACTACCTGATGTACGGGATGACGCACTAGCGGGTGCGCTCGCCCCTCACCTCAACGACGGACTCACTGGTGACGACGCTGTCGGCCGAGCGCACGACGCTCGAATCGCAGGACGACGTGGCGCTGGCCGAGCGGCTGCGCGCAGGGCGCGACGCGATCGTCGCCGAGCTGCGGCACCGCATCGTGGGACAGGATGCCGTGATCGAGCAGGCGCTGGTGGCGCTGTTCGCGGGCGGCAACTGCCTGATCGTCGGCGTGCCGGGGCTGGCCAAGACGCTGCTCGTCTCGACGCTCGCGCGCGTGCTCGACCTCACCTTCTCGCGGGTCCAGTTCACGCCCGACCTGATGCCGTCCGACATCACGGGCACCGAGATCCTGCAGGTGGACGCGGTGAACGGGTCGCGGAGCATGAGCTTCGTGCCGGGGCCGATCTTCGCGAACGTGGTGCTCGCGGACGAGATCAACCGGACGCCGCCCAAGACGCAGGCGGCGCTGCTGGAGGTGATGCAGGAGCACCGCGTGACCGTGCAGGGGAAGAGCTATCCGCTCGATCCGCCGTTCTTCGTGTTCGCGACGCAGAACCCGATCGAGCTCGAGGGCACGTACCCGTTGCCCGAGGCGCAGCTCGACCGCTTCATGTTCGAGATCGTCGTCGACTACCTCTCCGAGGACGACGAGGTGGCCGTGGTGCGGCAGACGACGGCGGCGCCCACGCATCGCCTGCAGCCCGTGGTCACCGCGGAGGAGCTGGTGGCGTTCCACGCGCTCGTGCGGCGCGTGCCGGTGTCGGACGCCGTCGCGCGCTACGCGGTGGCGCTCGCGCGGGCGAGCCGCCCGTCGTCGTCCAACGCGCCGGACGAGGTGAAGCGCTTCGTGGCGTTCGGGGCCAGCGTGCGCGCGCCGCAGCAGCTGATCCTCGCCTGCAAGGCGCGGGCGCTGATGCACGGCCGCTTCCACGTCGGATTCGAGGACGTGCGCGCCCTCGTGCGCCCGGCGCTGCGGCACCGCGTCATCCTCAACTTCCACGCGCAGTCGGAGCGCGTGACCGTGGACCAGCTGGTCGATCGCCTGCTGCAGGCGGTGCCGGTGCCCTCCGCACGGATGTAGGGCGATGGCCACCGCCGCCACGCCCGCGCGCACGCCCGGCGCCGCCACGCTGCTCGACCCCGCGGTGCTCGCCCGCATCGGGGGGCTGGACCTCGTGGCGCGCACGGTCGTCGACGGCTTCCTGGGCGGGCTGCACCGCGCGCCGGCGCTCGGCGCGAGCACCGACTTCGCCGAGCATCGCGCCTACCTGCCCGGCGACGATCCGCGCCGCGTGGACTGGCGGCTGTACGCGCGCACCGACCGGCTGCACGTCAAGGAGTTCGAGGCCGACACGAACGCCAGCGTCACCGTCATGCTCGACGTCTCGAAGTCGATGGACTTCGCGCGCGGCGGACGGCCGACGAAGCTGCACTACGCGCGCATGCTCGCGGCGTCGCTGCTCTGGCTCGCGCGGCAGCAGCGCGACCGCGTGGGACTCGTGACGTTCGACTCCGCCGTGCGCGACTTCGTGCCCGCGTCGGGCAAGCACCTGCCGATGGTGCTGCACGCGCTCGACCGCGCGCAGCCCGGCGGCGCCGGCGAGCTGACCGCGCCGCTGCGCGCGTCGGCCGAGCACTTCCGCCGGCGCGGGATCGTCGTCGTGATCTCCGATCTGTACGCCGAGCCCGAAGCCGCGGTGGACGCGGTGCTGCAGCTGCGCAACCGCGGGAACGAGCTGCTGCTGCTGCACGTCCTCGACCCGGCCGAGCGCGACCTGCCGCAGGACGACGCCACGGGGCTGCGGGATCTCGAGACCGGCGACGCCCTGCCCGTCGTACCCAAATCGGCGCGCGCGCAGTACCGCGCGCTGATCGACGCGCACCTGGCCGCGCTCGAGGAGCAGACGCGCACGCGCGGCGTGCTGTACGGACTGTTCGACACGGGCATGCCGCTCGACGCGGCACTCTTCCGCTACCTGGCCGCGCGGCAGCGGCTCGAGCACCGGCGGTAGCATGGGCTTCCTCGCTCCCTGGTTCCTCGGCGGCCTCGCGCTGTTGGCGGTGCCGCTGCTGATCCATCTCACGCGGCGTGACCGCGCGACACCGGTGCCGTTCCCGTCGCTGATGTTCGTGCGCCGGGTCCCGCACCCGACGACCGCGCGACGCCGGCTGCGCGACCTCCCGCTGCTGCTGCTGCGCGCGCTCGCGCTGGCGCTCCTGGCGTTCGCGTTCGCGCGGCCGCTGCTCGATCGGGCGCGCGCGGCGGCCGCGGTGCCGGGCGGCGGACGCGAGCTCGTGCTGCTCCTCGACCGCTCGGCGAGCATGACGGCGCCCGAGCGCTGGACGCGCGCGCAGGCCGCGGCGCGGCGCGCGCTGGATGCGGTGGGGCCGCGCGACCGCGTGACGGTCGTGTACTTCGACGGGGCGCCGACGATCGCCGCCGCGGCCGGCAATCTCGTCGCGGCGCGCACGGCGGTGGACACGGCGCGCGCCGGCGCGGGCCCGACGCGCTACGCGCCCGCGCTGGCCATGGCGTCGCGGCTGCTGGCCGGATCGGCGCTGCCGCGGCGCGAGGCGATGCTGATCAGCGACTTCCAGCAGACGGGGTGGCGCGACGTGCCCGAGGCGCGGCTGCCGGCGGGGGCGACGCTCACGTGGAACGACGTGGGCGGGGGCGCCGCGCCGGACGTGGGCGTGGTCGACGTCGACCTGCGCCGCGAGGAGCGCGCGAGCGGCGTCACGCAGCTGCGCGTCGCGGCCCGGCTGGTCGCGAGCGGGGGCGAGGCGCGGACCGTGCCCGTGACACTGGAGATCGGCGGACGCCCAGCGCGGCGCGTCAACGCGAGCGTCGCGCCTGGCCAGCCCGGCGTCGCGACGTTCGACTCGATCCCGCTGCCCGCTGGCTGGACCACGGCGACGGTGAGCGTGCCGCGCGACGGGCAGCCCGCCAACGATCGCCACCACTTCGTCGCCGCGCGCGAGCAGGCGCTGCGCGTGCTGCTCGTCGACGGACCGTCGCGGCGCGAGGATGCGGGGCTCTACCTGCGGCGCGCGCTGGGCGTGGGCGCGGCGTCGCCGTTCCGCGTGGACGTCGTCGCGCGCGACGCGCTGCGCGCCTCCGACCTCGCGGGGCACGGCCTCGTCGTCCTGCACGACGCGCCGCTTCGCGGGGCCGTCGCCCGCGCGCTCGCGACGCACGTGCGCGCGGGCGCGGGACTCCTCGTCGCCCTCGGCGAGACGAGCGCGCCCGAGGCGTGGGAGCCGGCACTCGGCGCGCTGCTCCCCGGCACGCCGGGCGCGACGATCGATCGGACCGAGGCGGGCGGGGCGCGCCTGGCGTCGATGGAGCGCGGGCATCCCGTCTTCGCGCCCTTCTCCGACGCACACACGGGCGACCTCACCGCGCCGCGCATCCTGCGGCGCCGCGAGCTGCGCACGACCGGCGACGCGCACGTGCTGGCCCGCTACGACGACGGCGCGCCGGCGCTTGCCGAGCGCGCCGAGGGGCAGGGACGCGTGGTCGTCTGGACGTCGACGCTCGACGACTGGTGGACCGACCTCGCGTTGCAGCCGATCTTCGTGCCGTTCGTGCACCAGCTGGCGACGCACACGGCGCGCTTCGCGCCGTCGCCGGCCGCGTACGTCGTGGGGCAGAGCGTCGATCCGGCGCGGCTGCCGGGGCTGACCGGACGCGAGTGGGTGGCGCAGGCGCCATCGGGGAAGCGCTTGCGGCTCGGCGCGGCGGGTGCGGCGAGCGTGCTCGCGCTCGACGAGGCGGGCGTGCACCGCGTGCGGGCCGCCGACGCGCCGCCGGAGAGCGGGCGCCCGCTCGCCGCGAACGTCGATGCCGCGGAGTCGGACGCCGCGCGCGTGGAGCCCGCGACGATCGCGAGCGCCGTCGTCGATCGCACCGGACGCGGCCCCGCGCTCGCCAGCGCGCCCGTCGAGTCGCGCGCCGAGCGCGAGGCGCGGCAGGGATTCTGGTGGTGGTTCCTCGCCGGCGCGCTGCTGCTGCTCGCGGGCGAGACGCTGTTGTCCAACCGTCGCGCGCCGATCGCGCGCTGACCTCGGGAGGAGCCGATGATTGCCACGCGCACGCCCTCGCGGCCGGCGCACGACGAGCTGACCGCCATGCTGCGCCGGGTCCGGCGGCGCTGGCGGCTGCGGCTGCTGCTGCAGGGAATCGCCGTCGTCGTCGTGGCGACGCTCGTGGCGCTCGTGGTGGGCGCTTGGGCGATGGAGCGGCTGCGCTTCACCGAGGGCGCCGTGCTCGGCACGCGCGTCGTCGTGTGGCTCGCGCTCGTCGGCGCCGCGGCGCGGTGGCTCGTGCTGCCGCTCGCGCGCCGCGTGCCGGACGAGCGCGTCGCGCTCTACGTCGAGGAGCACGAGCCGTCGCTCGACGCATCGCTCCTCTCCGCGCTCGAGGCGCGCCGCTCGGTGGCGGAGGGCGGCTCGGCGTCGATGGCGCAGGCGCTCACGCAGCAGGCGGCGGCGCGCGCGCGCGCGGTGGAGTACGGCGCGCGCGTGGAGCGCCCACGGCTGCGTCGCGGGGCGGTGGGCGCGATCGGCGCGCTCGCCGCCGCAGCCGCGCTGATCGCGCTCGGGCCCGCGTTCGTGCGATCGGGTGCGCGCCTCGTCTTCTGGCCGTGGGGGCGCGAGGCCGAGGCGGCGCCGGTGCTCGCGATCGCCGTCAAGCCGGGCGACGTGACCGTCGCGCGCGGCGGCGACCTGCAGATCGAGGCGACGCTGCGCGGCTTCACCGCCGAGGGGGCCGCGCTGCTCGTGCGACGCGGCAGCGCGACGACGTGGTCGCCGGTGCCGATGACGGCAGGAGCGCAGCCGGGCGTGTTCCGCGCCCGCCTGTTCGACCTCGACTCGGCGGCGCAGTACACCATCGAGTCGGACGGCATCCGGTCGCCGGTGCACGCGATCCGCGTCGTCGACCGACCGACGGTGCGCACGCTCGCGCTCGACCTGCGCTATCCCGCGTACACGGGGCTCGCGCCCGTGGAGATCGAGGACGGCGGCGACGTCGCCGCGCCGCGCGGCACGCTCGTGCGCGTGCGCGCCACGCCCACGCTCCCCGTGCGCGGCGGACGGCTCGTCGTCGAAGGCGGGGCACCCGTGCAGCTCACGGTCGACAGCACGGGCGCGCTCGTCGGGACGCTGCGCGTCGACAAGCCGGGCTTCTACCGCGTGGAGCTGACCGACATGCAGGGCGGCGTCGTGCCCGGCTCCCTCGACTACGTCATCGACGTGCTGCCGGACCGCGCGCCGACGATCACGGTGGCGGAGCCCGGGCGCGACATGCAGGCGACGCGGCTCGAGGAGGTCTTCACGTCGATCGAGGCCGAGGACGACTACGGCATCGCACGCGTGGAGCTGACGTACTCGGTGAACGGGGGCGCGGAGCAGACGGTCGTGCTGCACGACGCGACGACTCGTCGCACGCCGGCCGTGACGGCCGGCCACACCTTCTTCCTCGAGGAGCTGCCGCTCAAGCCCGGCGACGTCGTGTCGTACTACGCGCGCGCCCGCGACAACGACGCCGTGAACGGCGCGCACTCGGCGGCGACCGACATCTACTTCGTGCGGATCCGTCCGTTCGACCGCACGTATCGGCAGGCGGAGCAGGGCGGCGGCGGACAGGGCGGCGGCGAGGAGCGCGGCGAGTCGCCGAGCGCGCTGTCGGAGCGTCAGCGCGAGATCGTCGCGGCGACGTTCAAGCTGACGCGCGACACCGCGGCGGCGACGGCCGCCGGCGCGCGGCAGCGGCGTGAGGATCTGGCCACGCTCGCGCTGGCGCAGGGGCGCCTGCGCGAGCAGACGGAGGCGCTCGCCGAGCGCGTGCGGCAGCGCGGCGGATCGCTGCCCGACTCCGCGGTGCAGGAGATCGCGGCCGCGTTGCCGCTCGCCGCGGCGGCAATGCGCGAGGCGGAGGAGCGGCTCGGGCGGCGTGCGCCCGGCGAGGCGCTCTCGCCCGAGCAGCGCGCGCTGCAGCAGCTGCAGCGCGCCGAGGCCGCGCTGCGCGAGGTGCAGGTGAGCCTCGACCAGCAGGGCGGCGGCGGTGGCGGGGGCGGCGGGGAGCGGAGCCCCGAGGAGCTGGCCGACCTGTTCGGGCTGCAGACCGACCGGCTGCGCAACCAGTACGAGAGCATCCAGCGATCGGACGCGCAGCGGCAGCAGGCGGCCGCCGAGGTGGATCGCACGCTGGAGCGGCTGCGCGAGCTCGCGAGCCGGCAGCAGCGGGAGTCCGAGCGGCTGCGGCGCGAGGCGGAGGAGATGCAGCGCCGGATGCCGCAGTCGTCGCAGCAGGGCGGCGGCGGTGGCGCGGGCTCGTCCTCGTCTTCCTCGTCGTCGAGCGGGTCGCAGGGGCAATCCCAGGGCAATCCGGCATCGGGTACGGGCGACGCGCAGCGGCAGCTCGCGCAGGAGGCCGAGCAGCTCGCGCGGACGCTGGAGCGCCTGTCGCGCGAGACGCCGTCGCCGGAGCTGCAGCGCAGCGCGCGGCAGCTGCAGGAGGCCGCCGACGCGATGCGGCGCGCCGGCGCGGGCGGCGGCGAGACCGCGGCGGCTGCGGCGGCCGCCGCGCGCGACCGGATCGAGGCGGCGCGCCGCGCGCTCGCCGAGGGGCGTGCGGGACGCGCGGGTGCGGACGCGCAGGCGCTGCAGCGGCGCGCGGACGCTCTCGCGGAGGCGCAGCGTCGGATCGGCGCGCAGGCGGAGCGGGTGGCCGGCGGCGAGGGGCGTGGCACCCCCGCGGAGCGCGAGCTGGCGGCCGAGAAGGACTCGCTCGCGGCCGGGGTGAGCGCGCTGGAGCGCGACCTCGACCGTGCGGCGCGGGACGCGCGCGCGACCTCGCCCGACGCCGCGCGCCGGCTGCAGGAGGGCGCGAACGCGATCCGCGACTCGCGCGTGCTCGACAAGGTGCGCTTCTCGAAGAACCTCGTGCGCTCCGGGGCGCCGGAGTACGTGCGGAACCTCGAGGAGCAGATCGGCGCGAATCTCGAGGACGTGCGTCGCCGCGTCGCGGCGGCCGCAGGTGCGGCGCAGGCGGGGAGCGGTGGCGCGCGCCCGTCGCAGACGCTCGAGCAGGCGCGTCAGCTCGCGCAAGGGATGTCGTCGCTCGGCGAGCGGCTACGTCAGCGGCGCGAGGCGCAGTGGCGGCCGGGTGGCGATGCGCGGGACAGCGCGTCGCGCGGCACCGCGGCCGGGCGTGCGGGTCAGGGCGCACAGGCGGGCCAGCAGGGCCAGGCGGGCCGGCAGGGTGGCCAGAACGGCGCCGGGCAGGGGCAGCAGGGGCAGCAGGGTCGCGGTCAGGGCCAGGGCGCGGGTCAGCAGTCTGGCCAGGGCCAGGGCCAGAGTCAGGGACAAGGCCAGGGACAAGGCCAGGGACAAGGGCAGGGCCAAGGCCAAGGGAAGGGCCAAGGCCAAGGGCAGGGGCAGGGCGGTGAGGGCGGCCAGAATGCGGGTGCCGAGCGCGGCGGCTCCTTGCAGGGCGGCGGAGGCAACGGCTTCGGCGGCGCGCCGAACGGCGCGTCGGGCGGCCTGACCGCGGAGGACGTGCGCCAGTTCAGCCGCGAGGCACGCGAGCGCCGCACCGACGCGGAGGCGCTGCGCCGCTCGCTCGCTCAGCAGGGCATGGGCACGCGCGAGCTCGACGCGCTGATCGCCCGCATGCGCGCGCTCGAGTCGCAGCGGGCGTACGACGATCCGGAGACGCTCGAGCGGCTGCAGACCGACGTGGCCGACGGGCTCAAGGCGCTGGAGTTCGCGCTGCGCCGCCGGCTCGTCGGCGAGGATGCCGACGCCCCGCGGCAGGGCGGCAGCGACGACGTCCCCGCGGGCTTCCGCGCACTCGTCGACGAGTACTTCCGGTCGCTGGCGCGCGCGCGCCGCTAGCCTCGCGACGCGACCGCGGACGCCCGCGCTCAGCGCGGGCGCGGGTCGATCGCGTCGCGCGTCACCAGCTCGACGTACGAGGAAGTCGCGCCCGCGGCGTTCGCCGCCGCGAACGCGTCGAGCGACTGCAGGAGCTGGGTGCTCGGATAGCCGGGGACCGCGAACGGGTGCGCGCCGCGGAAGCCGCCGAAGTAGCTGCGGATGATGACGCTCTTCGGATCGCGCGGCAGCGTGGCGACGGTCTGCGCGAACCGCGCGAACGCCCCGTCGCGCATCAGGTAGTCCTCGGCGTTCGAGGTGTAGAGCACCGAGACGCGCTCGCCCCGCGCGGCGATCAGGCGTCCGACCGCGGCGAGCGCCTGATCGCCGCCGAGGTTTCCGGTGACCGGGATGATCAGGTCGCGCGCCTGCAGCGCCTTCACGAACTGGAAGTCCTCCTCGCGCCCGAGGTAGTTCGTGCGCTCGCCTTCGAGGTCGCGCTCCAGCAGCAGGTCGCGCAGCGTCGGATAGAACGCGCGCGACGGCCGGCCGCGGCTCGTGTAGCGCAGCTCCAGCCCGTTGGTGATGAACTCGCCGTGGAAGCGCGAGAAGGTCGCGAGGTCGGCCTCGCTGAGCGGGACGCGGGTGCGGCGCGCGCCCTCCAGCGCGACGGCGCGTGCGGCGGCCTCGCTGGCCGGCGTCGCGGCCGTCGAGTCGAAGTACGCGACGATCGTCTCCAGCGACCGCTCGCGCCATGCGTCGACGTCCGCGGGCACCGGACGTCCGGTGAGCAGCGCGAGGTACTCCACGCGCGTGCGCGCGGCGCCGAACGCCGCCTTGAACAGCAGGTGCTCGATCAGGTTGTCGCGGCGCACGTCGAACATGAACGCGATGCTCGGCCGCACCTGCGCGATGTACGAGAAGTTCTGATCCGGGCCGACGCCGATGTACGCGCCGCCGCGCACGCCCAGCCGGCGCAGCGCGCCGATCACGTGCAGGTACGAGCGCTCGTTCGAGATCAGGTTGTCCGAGTCGAAGTAGCCGCCGGGCTCGGACAGCGCCGCGATCTGCGCCGCGAAGTCGACGCGCGGCGCGGCGATCGTCTCGGCGCCGGGAGCCGGGCGACACGACGTGCCGCCCGCAGCCGCGAGCACGAACGCGAGGGCCAGCGCCGCGGCGCGGCCACGGACGAGCGGACGTCGGGAGCGGAGCACGGATCCCTCGCAGGGCAGAGGCCTGGACGACGCGCGACGGGCGCGCACGGACGGTACGGCGCGGATCGCGAGGCGGTCAAGCCGGACGCAGCGCCGAGAGGCGCGCGGCATCCTCCGGCGTGTCGACGTCGAGCGCCGCGGCGGGAAGCGGCACGCGCGTGACGAGCGCCGCGCGCGCGCGCAGCCAGCCGCCCGCGCCGCGATCGCCGGACAGCGTCAGAAGCTCCGCCACATGCGTCCGCGCGACCACGATCGGCACGCCCGCAATCCCCGCGTACTCGGCGGCGACGATCGGTCGCGCCGGCGCGCACTCCGCGACCAGCGACGCGAGCTCGGCGGCACCCACGTGGGGCTGGTCGCAGAGCGTGACGAGCACGGCGTCCACCGGCTCGTCGAGCAGCGCGCGCAGTCCGGCGGCGAGCGAGGACGCGAGCCCGTCCGACCAGCCCGCATGCTCGACCACGCGAACGCCCGCGATCCCCTCGAGCGCGGCGCCCACGCGATCCGCATGCGCGCCCACGACGACGAGCACCGGCGCGGCGCCCGCGGCCAGCGCCGCGCGCGCGGCCCGCCGCACCAGCGGCTCGCCCTCGTACTCGAGCAGCTGCTTGGGTGCGCCGAGGCGGGTGGATCCGCCGGCCGCCAGCACGACCGCGCCCGTGCGCGCGGTCGGCGCGCTCACGCGCGGATCGGCGTGGCTGCGGCCGCGTGCAGCGGCGCCTGCCGGTCCCGGAGCGAGCCACCGGTGCGGCCGCCGGTCACCGCAGCCACCTCGGCGACGATGGCGAGCGCGATCGCCTCCGGCCCGTCGCCCCCCAGGTCGAGACCGACGGGGCCGTACAGCCGCTCCCCGGCCGTCCCGGGCACGACGCCGATCGTCGCCAGCTCGGCGAGCATGCGGTCCATGCGCGAGCGTGGGCCGAGCACGCCGACGTACGCGACGTCGGCCGCGAGCAGCGCGCCGACGTACGCCGTGTCGCGCCCGAAGTGGTGCGACATCACCACCACGGCGGTGCGCGGCGTCAGCGCCACCGCCTCCGCGAGCAGCGCGGCCTCCGCGCACTCGGCGACGCGCGCGGCGGGGAACCGCTCCGCGCGGGCATGCGCCACCGGCCGGTGATCGACGACGGTGACGTCCCACCCGAGCTGCGTCGCGAGCCGCACCACGGGCACGGCGTCCGGACCGCTGCCGCACACGACGAGGCGCGTTGCCGGCGCGATGCACTCGAGCGCGACGTCGCATTCCGCGAACGTGGCCACGAACCCCCGACGGCCGGCGCGCTGCGCGTCCTGCAGGTGCGTCGCGAGCGCGCGCCACACGTCGCCGTCGCCCCAGTCGCCCACCGCCTGCGCGAGGTCGTCGCCGACGAGCGCCTGCGCCCCCACCGCGGGCGCGCCGCTCGCGCCGCTCGCGCCGCTCGCGCGCACCACCGTCGCGAGCACGCGTGCCGCATCGGAGCGCAGCGCACGATCGAGCAGCGCGGCCGTGGCGTGCGCCGTCGCCGCGTCGAGCGGCTGCAACAGCACCTCGATCAGCCCGTTGCAGCCGAGCCCGAGCCCCCACACCGCGTCGTCGTCCGCGCGCGTGTCGTACGCGATGATCTCCGCGCGCCCGGTGGCGTGCACGCGGCGCGCATGCTCCGCGAGGTCCGACTCGAGGCAGCCGCCGCTCACCAGCCCCACGGTCGTGCCGTCCACGCGCACGAGCATGCGCGCGCCGACGCCGCCGTAGCTCGATCCGACGACGCGCACCACCGTCGCCAGCACCACCGCCTCGTGCGAGGCGGCGGCGTGCGACAGCGCGTCGACGACTGCCGGGAGCGTCGTCACGTCCAGCGCAGGTCCTGCTTCGACAGCGGGAGCGAGCGCACGCGCTTGCCCGTCGCCGCGAAGACGGCGTTCACCAGCGCCGGCACCGCGGGCGGCAGCGCGGGCTCGCCGAGCCCCGTCGGCGGGAAGTTGGTCTTGCGCCAGTGCACCTCCACCGGCGGCGCCTGCCGCATGCGCAGCAGCGGGAAGTCGTGGAAGTTGCTCTGCACCACGCGCCCCCGGGCGATCGTGATCTCCTGCTGCAGCGCCTGCGCGAGCCCGTCGAGCACCGAGCCCTGCGCCTGCGTCTCGGCGCCGCTCGGGTTGATGATCTCGCTCCCGACGTCGCCCGCCGCCCACACCTTCTCGACCGTCACCTGGCCGGCGCGCGACACGCGCGCGCGCACGACCTCCGCGAAGTAGCCGCGGTGGCTGAAGTAGAAGGCGATGCCCATCCCGGTGCCCTTCGGCAGCTTCGTCTTTCCCCAGCCGGACTTCTCGGCCACCAGCTCCAGCACGCCGCGCATGCGCTCCGCATCGAACACCACGGGGCGCGGGCCGTTGCCCTGCACCGGCGGACCCTGGTCGACCGGCGTCGCCGCGAGCATGTCGAGGCGGAACTGCAGCGGGTCCTTGCCCGCCGCGTGCGCCAGCTCGTCGATGAAGCACTGCGTCGCGAACGCGATGCCGTTGCTGCCGGGCGCGCGCAGCGGGCCGGTGGTGACGCCGAGCGGCATCACCGACGCGTCGACCGCGTAGTTAGCGACGAAGCGGGCGGGGAACTCGCTCCCCGAGCGGCCCGCGCTCGCGTTGAAGCGCTCTCCCTCGCCGAACGACACGAAGTGGTCGCGCCACGCCGTCAGCTTCCCCTCCGCGTCGATGCCGCCGGTGAAGTGGTGGAAGCCCGCCGGCCGCAGGAAGTCGTGCCGCATGTCGTCCTCGCGCGTCCACAGCAGCTTGACCGGCACGCCGGCCTGCTTCGCGATCCACGCCGCCTCGACCATGTAGTCGTTGTGCAGTCGGCGTCCGAAGCCGCCGCCGCCGCGCGTGAGGTGGATCGTCACGTCGGTCTCGGCGATGCCCAGCGCCTTCGCGACCAGCCCGCGCCCCGGCTGCGGCGCCTGCGAAGGGGCCCACACCTCGAGCTTCCCGTCCTTGAAGTGGGCGGTGCAGTTCTGCGGCTCGAGCGGGGCGTGCGCGATGAACGGGTAGAAGTAGTCCGCCTTCACCGTCTTCGCCGCCGCCGCGAGCGCCGCGTCCACGTCGCCGTCCTTGCGCAGCGTGCGCTGCGGGGCCGACTTCGCCAGCTCGGCGGCGCGCTTCGCGAAGCCGGCGCTGCTCTGCGCCGCCGCCGGGCCCTCGGCCCACGTCACCTTCAGCGCCTGCCGCGCCTTCTTCGCCGCCCACCAGCTGTCGGCGACGATTGCCACGCCCTCCAGCGACCAGCCGTCGATGCCCGTGCCGATGTTGCTCCCCTGCGAGACGACGAAGGCGTCGCGCACGCCCGGCTGCCGCTTGATCGCGTCGAGGTTCGCGCTGGTGACCTTGCCGCCGAACACCCCGGACTTCTCGAACACGGCGTACTTCATCCCCGGCACCGTGACGTCGATGCCGAACAGCGGCTTCCCCGTGACGATGGCGCGGTTGTCGACGCCGCGCACCCGCGTGCCGACGATGCGGAAGTCCTTCGCCTCCTTGAGGCGCACGGTGTCGAGCGCCGGCGCCGGCACCGTCGCCGCCTTCTCGACGAGCGCGCCGTAGGCCAGCTGGCGCCCGCTCGCGCGGTGGTGCACGACGCCGGCCGACGTCTCGCACTCGCTCTCCGGCACGCCCCACGTCTGCGCGGCCGCCGTCACGAGCATCGCGCGCGCGGCCGCGCCCACGCGGCGCATCGGCAGCCAGTTCGTCGGCGTCGCGTTGCTGCCGCCCGCGACCTGGTTGCTGAACTTCGTCGTGTCGAGCCCCGCCTGCTCGACCTTCACCGTCTGCCAGTCGACGTCCAGCTCCTCGGCGATCAGCATCGGCAGCATCGTCTTGATGCCCTGGCCGACCTCCGGGTTCTTCGCCACGATCGTCACCACGCCGTCGGGCGTGATGCGGATGAAGGCGTTCGGCACGAAGTCCGCCGCACCGCTGCCGCCGGTCGTGGCGGCGACCGCCTCGGCGACGCCGCCGAGCGGATCGAGGTAGGTCGCGAGCAGCATCCCGCCGCCGGCGACGGCGGTGACGCGGAGGAAGTCGCGGCGGCTGACGGTCGCGCGCTCGCGCGTGGTGGTGTCGGTCATCGTCGGCTCCTCAGCGCTCGGATCCGCCGGCGGCGCGCGTGCGGCCGCCCTGCGCGTCCTCCTGCTTCATCTCGGCGGCGCGGTGGATCGCCGCGCGGATGCGCAGGTAGGTCGCGCACCGGCACAGGTTCCCGCTCATCGCGGCGTCGATGTCGGCGTCGGTCGGCTTGGCGTTGCGCGCCAGGAGCCCGGCGGCCGACATCAGCTGGCCCGCCTGGCAGTAGCCGCACTGCGGGACGTCCAGCTCCTCCCACGCGCGTTGCAGCGCGTGCGTGCCGTCCGGCGACAGCCCCTCGATCGTCGTCACGCTCATGCCCTGCACGGCGGAGACGGGCAGGATGCACGAGCGCGTCGCCGTCCCGCCGAGGTGCACCGTGCACGCGCCGCACTGCGCGGCCCCGCAGCCGAACTTGGTGCCCTTCAGATCCAGCTCGTCGCGGAGGACCCAGAGCAGGGGCATGTCTCCCGGCACGTCGACCGTGCGGGGCGTTCCGTTCACCTTGAAGGTGACCTTCATGGGGAGTCCTCGTCGCGTGCGACGGCGCTGCGGCAGGCCGGCCCGGAGGGGCGGCCCGGCGTGGGCGGGAAGGAGGGGAGGGCGGGGTGGTACGGGCGCGGTCGTGCGGGCGTGGCGGTGCCGCGCCCCACGCAATGTGCCCGGCGTCCGGTGCAGCGTCCAGCGCGGCGGTGCGCTTCGAAGGGCCCGCCTCCGTCAGGGATCGGTGAACGCGTCGGCGCCCCTGGTCAGCCCGGCCGGTGCCGCGTCGCGATGCGACCGGCGAGCAGCGTCGAAACCGCCATGATCGTCTCCTGCGGGTTCACGCCGAGCGCGGTGGGGAGCACGCTGCCGTCCACCACGTAGAGGCCCGGCGTGCCCCGCACCTGCCCGTCCGGCGTGCAGCCGCTCCGCCGCGCGTCGGTGCCCAGCCGGCAGCTGCCGTTGACGTGCGCGGACAGCACCGTGAGCTGGTTCGGACCGCACGGCATTGTGTCGAGCACCGACAGGTCCCCCTCGCCGCGCACGACGTGCTCGCGCGTGTGCAGCGCCGTCACCTCGCGCGCGCCCGCGGCCAGCTGCAGCCGTGCGGTGGCGGCGAGGCCGCGCCGCATCGTGCGCAGATCGGCGTCGCCAAGGCGGTAGTCGATCACCGGCCGGCCGCGACGGTCCACGCGCACCGCGCCGTTCGAGACGCGGCGGTCGGCGCCGTCGCGCACTAGGACGATCATCGCGCCCATGTGCGGGAAGTCGCGCATGCGTGCCCGATGCGCCGCGCCGAACCCTGGCGTCACCACCGACGCGATCGCCGGGTACAGCGGCGGGCACTCGATCCAGAAGCCGTAGCCGTCGTCGCCGCGCTGGAACTCGTCGCAGATCGCCGACATCGGGATGCCGGCCGAGCCGTACATCTCCTGGTCGTAGCGCCCGACGAGCGCGGTCGTCGGGTGCAGCCGCAGCCAGCGTCCCACCGCCGGTCCGCCCAACCCGGAGCGCAGCAGGATCGCCGGCGTGCCCACGGCGCCGCCGGCGAGCACCACGATCGGCGCCTCGACCGTCACGCGCCCCCGCGCGGCGCCCGTCGCGCGGTCGAGCACCGTGGCCTGCACGCGCTTGAGCGGCGCGACGCCGCCGCGCTCCACGACGGTCACGCGGTCCGCACGGACGTCGGTGTACAGCCGGGCGCCGGCCGCCAGCGCGCGCGGTAGGTACACCGCCTGCGCGCCCTGCCGCGCCCCGTACCGGCAGCCGAGCCCGCAGCTGCCCGCGCGCACGCAGCCACGCGCGTTGATCCGCGCCGCGCGAGCGCTCCACCCCAGCCGCCGCGCGCCGTCCAGCAGCGCGCGGTTGTTCGGCGAGTGCGCGTCGTCGGGGACGCAGCGCGTGTGCGTCTCCGCCTCGATCTGCGCAAACAGCGGGGCCATGTCGTGCGGGCGCATCCCCTCGGCGCCGTGCTCGCGCGTCCATTCGTCGAGCACCCAGTCGGGCGTCCGCAGCATGATGAGCCAGTTGACCGTCGTGCTGCCGCCGACCGCCCGTCCCTGCAGGATCGACACGGAGAGATCCGCCGTCGCCCGCGTCGCGGCGTCGGCATACAGGCGCGGCGTCAACTCGGCCTCGCGCTCCGTGAAGTCGGACGCGTCCCACCACGCGCCCTCCTCCAGCAGCACCACGTCGTGCCCGGCCTCCGCGAGGCGGGCCGCCGCCACCGCGCCGCCGGCGCCCGTGCCGACGACGCAGATGCCCGCGCGCACCACGGCGTCCGCCGCCAGCGTGGCGCCCGCGGTGACCCCCGCCGGCAGCCCGAGCGACGCCGGGACGGGCGCACGCCATGGAGTGGCGACGCGCGCCACCGGCTCGTCGTCGCGCGGCGCACCGGCCGGCGGGCCCTCCCACGACACCTCGGGCGCGCGCGCATGCAGCGGTCCGCGATCTCCGACCCCGACGAGTCCCTCCGCGCGCCCGTAGTACGTCGAGAGGATCAGCCGCCGGAACGCCTGGAACGCCGTGCGCTGCACGCCGGTGGCGCCGGACTCCCACGCGCGCAGCATCGCGTCCTGGGCGGCGGCGTCGCGCGCGCTGAACCTGCGCGGCGCGCCGCCGGTGAGGACGCTCGCGAGCACGCTGTCGAACGCCGTCAGGAGCGTCGCCACCTGCGCGGCGAGGATCGGGTCTCCCGCCGCGAGCCGCTCCTCCACCGCCGCGGCGAGGTCGACCCGCTCGGTGGCCGCTCCGTCGTAGGCGGAGGGGGCGATCCGTCGGCAGAGCGCATCGAGCGCGCGGCGCCGCGCGGCGGAGAGGCGGAAGTCGGCCATGCGCCCAAGCTCCGCTGTCGCCCCCGGGCGCGCAACGACGTGAACGCGGGCCTGATGCCGGCGTTCACGTCGCCGGTGCTCGGCTCACCGTGCCGCGTCGGCGGGCGGTGCGTCGTGCCCGTTCTGCGCCGCCCGCTGCTCGGCGGGGCGCAGCGTCGACGGCATCGCCCGCGCGAGGTTGAACGCGGTGTCCACGACGCCGACGTGCGAGAACGCCTGCGGGAAGTTGCCGACCTGGCGCCGCAGCCGCGGGTCATACTCCTCGGCGAGCAGTCCGACGTCGTTGCGCAGCGCCAGCAGGCGCTCGAACAGTGCCCGCGCGTCGTCGTGTCGCTCCTGCAGCACGTAGTTGTCGGCGAGCCAGAAGCTGCAGGCGAGGAAGGCGCCCTCGCCCGGCGGCAGCCCGTCCTCGGTGCCGCGCGTGTCGTAGCGCATCACGAGGCCGTCGACGAGCAGCCGCTCCTCGATGCGCGCGACGGTGCCGCGCACACGCGGATCGTTCGGCGGCAGGAAGCCGACGAGCGGGATGAGGAGCAGGCTCGCGTCGAGCTGCTGCGACCCGTACGCCTGCACGAACGACCCGAGCTCCGCGTCGAAGGCCCGCTCGCACACCTCCGCGTGGATCTGCGCGCGCAGGGCGCGCCACTGCTCCACCGGGCCGGTGAGCTCGAACTGCTCCGACGCGCGGATGACGCGATCGAGCGCCACCCAGCACATCACCTTGGAGTGCGTGAAGTGCTGGCGCCCGCCGCGCACCTCCCAGAGCCCCTCGTCGGGCCGCTGCCAGACCGACTCCAGGTGCCGGACCATCGCGCAGGCGAGCTGCCATGCGTCCGGGCTCCCCGGCAGCCCGCCGCGCCGGGCCTGGAACAGCGCGTCGAGCACCTCGCCGTACACGTCGAGCTGCAGCTGGTCGGCCGCGGCGTTTCCCACGCGCACGGGACGCGAGCCCTCGTAGCCGGGGAGCCACGGCACCTCCCACTCGCGCTGCAGCCGCTCGCCGGCGACGCCGTACAGGATCTGCAGCTGCGACGGGCTCCCGGCGGCCGCGCGCAGCAGCCAGTCGCGCCACGCGCTCGCCTCGTCGTAGTAGCCGGCGTCCATCAGCGCCAGCAGCGTGAGCGTCGCGTCGCGCAGCCAGCAGAAGCGGTAGTCCCAGTTCCGCGTGCCGCCGATGTGCTCGGGCAGGGAGGTCGTCGCCGCCGCGACGATGCCGCCCGTGGGTCGGTACGTGAGCGCCTTGAGCGTGAGGAGCGAGCGCACGACCGCGTCGCGGTACTCGCCGGTGTAGCGGCACCGTGCCGCCCACTCCGTCCAGAACGCCTCGGTGTCCGCCAGCGCCGCCAGCGGATCGACCGCCTCGGGCATCGGCAGGTGCGACGCCGCGTGCGTCATCACGAACGCGACGGTCTCGCCCTCGGCGATCGTGAAGTCGCCGACCGTCGTCATGCGCTCGCCGCGCAGCGGGACGTCGCTCCGCACCACGACCATGTCGGGGCCGGCGATCGCGCGCAGCACGCTCCCCGACGTGCCATCCGCCGACTGCGTGACCCACGGGACCGTCGTGCCGTAGTCGAAGCGCAGGATCAGCTCCGTGCGCATTGCCACCCGCCCGCGCCGGCCCACGACGAGGCGCACGAGGTCGGATTGCGCGCCGCGCAGCGGCATGAAGTCGATCACCGTCGCCGCGCCGTCGGCCGTCGTCCAGTCGGTCTCGAGGACGAGCGTGTCGCCGCGATAGCGGCGCCACGGATGCGCCTCGGCGTCGGTGGGGGCCAGCAGCCAGCGGCCGTGCTCCGGGCCACCCAGAAGGGCGGCGAAGCTGGCCCCCGAGTCGAAGCGGGGCCAGCACAGCCAGTCGATCGATCCGTCGCGCCCGACGAGCGCGGCGGTCTCGCAGTCGCCGAGTAGGGCGTAGTCCTCGATGCGGCTTGCCATGCCGGGCGGGCGGGGCGGGTGCCCGGTCCGCCCGTGACGATCAGCCGCCTTCCGGGAGCCCGAGCAGGGTGGAGTGGCGGTCGGCCGTCCCGACCGACGCCTGCGCCGACCGCTGACGCACGATCACGACCACCGCGCCGGCGAGCAGGCCGCCGGCCACGAGCGTGGCGACGAGCATCCCGGGCACCGCAGGCGCGTCGGGGACGGCGGCCGCCGCGACCAGGGCCGGCTGCACCGGGGCCGCCGCGGGCCGCGCGACGTCGGTGACGGGCGGCGACATCCGCTCCACCGTGCGCACGGGACCGACCTTCTCGACGTACGCCCGGTACGCGGCCGGGAAGACGGCGACGTGGTAATGGGGCGGGCGGCGCTCGCGCGTGACGTCGAGCAGGCCGCGCTGCTCGAGGCCGAGGAGCGTCTCCTCGAGCCACTGGCGGCTGGATGCCTTCGCGGGGACCCGCAGGTCCATCGCGATCCCCGCCGGATGGACGCTCAGCTGGTGCGCGTTCGCCGGCTGCTGGTCGATCGGGCGCACGAGGCTCGTGACGACCAGCCGCTCCCCGGTCGCCTGGTGATACTGCGCGGCGAGCCGCTCGATGAGCAGGCGCACCTCGGGCCGGGCGTACTTGTGCGCGACGCTCGGCAGGACCAGGTAGTCCGCGTTCCCCGCGACGGGCTCCAGCACGCCGTCCTCCACCAGGGCGCGCACGCGGCTCTCCGAGCGCGAGAAGGTCAGCCCCTCCTCCTCGGCGATCCGGTGCTGCCGGACCATCGACGCCTTCGAGCCCCCCAGCGGGGACGCGGCAGCCAGCCCGGGAACGAGCGCCAGCAGCAGGCCGAGGCCTGCCCGTCGCAGATGCGTCATGTGGTCACCGTCGCGTGGGGGCAGCGGGCGCACCACCGGAGGGTGATGAGCGTCACATGTTTACTACCGCCGCGCCGCTGCAGGGTTCCGCCGACACGGGGGATGAACGCCACAATCCCCAGCCGTCGGAGCCGCGCAGGGCGACTCGATGGCTGGGGATTGTCGTGGTAGTCGGGGCGACTGGATTTGAACCAGCGACCTCCTGCTCCCGAAGCAGGCGCTCTACCGGGCTAAGCTACGCCCCGATCCTGCAATGTCCGAAAAGGACAGCGGTGATCATTCCCGGGAAGAGAAGATCACCGCAGCGCGCCCGTCAGGACTCGAACCTGAAACCTTCTGATCCGTAGTCAGATGCTCTATCCAATTGAGCTACGGGCGCTTGAATCGTTCACGACGCCGAGGCGGCGCGACGATCGTCTTACGGTGCTGCCGAGGCCGCCAAGTGCCGGCCGGTCCAGCGACAAGAACCTAGCCGGTCGCCGGGCCACGCGTCAAGGCGACCGAAGGCGCTTCGACGTGCAGCACGCCGCGCGTCGCGCAGGGGCGCGAACGCGGCGAAGTGGGCCGTACAAGACTCGAACTTGTGACCTCCACGATGTCAACGTGGCGCTCTAACCAACTGAGCTAACGGCCCGAATTGTCAAACCCTCGACCCGCGCTGCTGGCGGGGAGGGGCAGAGCGGGAAACGGGACTCGAACCCGCGACCCCAACCTTGGCAAGGTTGTGCTCTACCAACTGAGCTATTCCCGCAGGGTGTCCGCTGCCTGAGAAAGCAAAAGGCCTTGGAACCCAAGGCCCAGGCGAGCGGGCGACTCCGCAACCGAACGACGTCTCACGTATGGGGCCTACCACGCACCATCCGTGACCTACGACGTCGTGCCGGGTATGGAGGCGAGGGGAATCGAACCCCTGACCTCTTGAATGCCATTCAAGCGCTCTCCCAACTGAGCTACGCCCCCGGCTTTCCAAGGGCCGGCGCGGCACGGCGAACCGTGTGCACGCGGCGTCCTAGGAACGAAGGATCGTAGTCGCGTGTATCTCGGATGTCAAGCGAGGAGCGCCGTGGTTCGGGCTGGCGCAACGGTTCGGGGCAGGTAATTTGCAGCGCCCACGGGGAGGAGTCCGTAACGGCTGTGTCGGCCACTCGTCCCCTGCGACGACGGTCGACGAGACGCTAAGGGGCGCGTGCGTGTGCGACGCGGGCACTCTCCTCGACGAGGTGCCGGCGCTCGCGCGCCGGCGCCGAGTCGATGCCGAGCCGGTCCGGTCGGACGATCGGATCGCACCGTAGGGAGGCGACGGGCAGCCGCCAGTCGCACCAGCTGCCGCAGCCCGGGCAGTGTACGACCCGCGTGTTCCTCGCGCGGCTGGTCGATTGGCATTTGTTCGGCTGCTGAACCGTCGCTGGCACGACGGCCGGCGGACGCGTACGTCAGATCGGGATGCCCGGCTCTCGCGCCGGCCGCCCGCGCTCCCGTGCAAGTCCCAGGGCCGGTGCCGAAGGCCGACGGCTCCACCGCGTCGCGGCGCGCCCCATGCGGGCGCGACGCACGCCCTCAATACACTTCCTCACGCGAACGCGTCTCAGGATACGCACGATGACTGAAGTCAAGCGGAAGCGCCGCCGGGCCGCCGCGCCCGCGGGCATCGCGCCCAGCGAGCCGGAGCGCGACATCCTCGACCAGTACCTCTACGAGGTCAGCACCTATCCCCTGCTCAAGGGGGACGAGGAGATCCAGCTCGCGCGCAAGATCCGCAGTGGAGACCAGGACGCGCTCCAGGAGCTCGTGAAGCGCAACCTGCGCTTCGTCATCTCGGTCGCCAAGAAGTACCAGAACCGCGGGCTCCCGCTGATCGACCTGATCGGCGAGGGCAACGTCGGCCTGCTGACCGCCGCCCGGAAGTTCGATCCCGACCAGGGAGTGAAGTTCATCTCGTACGCGGTGTGGTGGATCCGTCAGGCGATCCTCAGCTCGCTGGCGCGCCAGGGCCGCACGGTGCGCGTGCCGCTGAACCGCACCGCCGACCTGTCGCGCATCATCAAGGCGAGCGAGATCCTGCGGCAGAAGCTCCGCCGCGAGCCCACCCCGGAGGAGCTGGCGCAGCTCACCGGCCTGTCGGTCGACGTCGTGCAGTCGCTGGCCGCGCTCAACACGGGCGACGTCCGCCTCGACGCGCCCATGGATCCCGAGGGCGATCGCTCGCTCATCGAGCGGTTCGTCGCCGATGAGATGCCCGACACGGAGGAGGAGGCGATGAACCGCTTCCTCACCGACGAGATCGAGACGGCGCTGAACACACTGCCCCCGCGCGACGCGAAGGTGCTGCGCCTCTACTTCGGCCTCGAGGGCGGGCGCGAGCACACGCTCGAGGAGATCGGCTCCATGCTGGGCGTGACCCGCGAGCGCGTGCGCCAGCTGCGCGACCGGGCGCTCAAGCGCCTCCGCGAAGGCGACGTCGGACGGGCGCTGGGTTCCTTCGCCGCCTGAGCGCGCGTCGCCGGTGCTGCGGACTGCGGGCTGCGGATTCGTCCGCGGCCCGCGGTTCGTTTCCGCCCTGGCATGCCGCATGGTATGTTCTCGGCGCCAGCTCCAGTCGAGACCCGCAGCCCGCTGACCGCAGCCGGATGATCCAGCTCAAGAACGTCCACAAGGCCTTCGGCCCCAAGCGCGTGCTCCAGGGCTTCACGCTCGACGTGCCCGACGGCGAGACGATGGTGATCATCGGCTACTCGGGAACGGGGAAGAGCGTCGCCATCAAGCACATCGTCGGCCTGCTCGAGCCCGACGCGGGCGAGGTGTGGGTGGACGGCCAGCGCGTGGACCAGCTGCCGCGCCGCGACCTCTACGCGCTGCGGGCGAGCATCGGCTACGTCTTCCAGTTCGCGGCGCTGTTCGACTCGATGAACATCGGGGAGAACGTCGCCATGGGGCTGCGCAAGCAGGGCGGGCTAACCGAGGCCGAGGTGCAGACGCGCGTCGCCGAGGCGCTCGACCTGGTCGACCTCCCGGGCGTGCAGGCGCGGTTCCCGGCCGAGCTCTCGGGCGGCATGCGCAAGCGCGTCGGGATCGCCCGCGCCATCGCGCTCCGCCCCAAGTACATCCTGTACGACGAGCCGACGACCGGTCTCGACCCCGTCACCAGCGCGGTCATCGACCAGCTCATGGTGCGCATGCGCGAGAAGCTGGGCGTCACCGGCGTGGTCATCACGCACGACATGCGCAGCGCCTACACGGTGGGCACCCGCATCGCGATGCTGTACGAGGGGCGGGTGCGCTGGCAGGGAACGATCGACGAGATCCACGAGACGACGGACCCGATCGTCCGGCAGTTCGTCGAGGGGCGTGCGGAGCTGGAGGGCGGGCACACCGACGAGTTCCCGACGGTGCAGACCCCGAGGCCCGGGGCGGCCGCGTGACTCCCCGCGGCCGCGCCCGCGAGGAGATCTCGGCCGGCGGCGTCGTGTTTCGGTACGCCGCCGGCGTGGGGGGCGTGCGCCAGCCGGTCTTCCTGCTGATCCGCGACAGCTACCGCAACTGGGGCTTCCCCAAGGGGCACCTCGAGGAGGGGGAGGTGCCCGAGGGCGCCGCGCTCCGCGAGGTCGCCGAGGAGACCGGGCTCGGCGAGCTGGCGGTCGCCGGCGAGATCGAGACCATCGACTGGTACTTCCGCTTCCGGGGGCGGCTGATCCACAAGGTCTGCCACTTCTTCCTCATGCGGACGGAGCGTGCCTCGACCTGTCCCCAGCGGTCGGAGGGGATCACCGCCTGCCGCTGGGCGCCCTTCGACGAGGCCGTGGCGCTCGTCTCGTACGCCAACGCCCGGGAGGTGCTCCGCCGGGCGCACACCATGGTCTGCGCCCTCGACGCGGCGTCCGCGGACCTGCTGCACGCGGCGGACGGCTCTCCCGGCACGGGCGATGCTGCCGCCCTCGCCCCGTCGTCGGCGGCGCGCGAGGGCGGGGCGCCGCTCTGGCGCACCGATCTCGCCGACACGCCGCCGTCGGCCGCCGGTCGAACCCCGCGACCGCCGGTCGGCAACCCGGAGCCGGGCGCCGCGCGCTAGCCCGTCCGGCCTGCCCGGCCCGCCCGGCCGGGGCGGGGGCCTGCGCCGCGGGCGAGCTCCGTCCGTTGTGTATTCCGGCCACTTGTGATTATTTTCACAAGCTTTCCTCGATACGACCCACCGCCGCCGGCGTTCGCGGCTTTTCCCTTCCTGCGCTATGGCTAGCGAAACGACCCTCCGTCCGGGCGAGATCAAGGACATCCTCCTCCGCGAGATCGAGACCGCCGACCTGCACGCTCTCGACGTCGAGGAGGTGGGTACGGTCCTCGAGGTGAAGGACGGGATCGCGCGCGTCTACGGGCTTCAGCAGGCGATGGCCGGCGAGATGCTCGAGTTCACGGCCTCCGAGACCGGCCAGGTCGTCACCGGCCTCGCGCTGAACCTCGAGGAGGACAACATCGGCGCCGTCATCCTGGGGGACTACCTCGGGATCAAGGAGGGCGACGACGTCCGCCGCACCTCGCGCGTGCTCGAGGTGCCGGTCGGCCCCGCGCTCATCGGCCGCGTCGTCGATCCGCTCGGCCGTCCGATCGACGGGCTGGGCGAGATCCGCGCGACCACCACGCGCAAGGTCGAGAGCGAGGCGCCGGGCATCATCGTCCGCACGCCGGTGCGCGAGCCGCTGCAGACCGGCATCAAGGCCATCGACTCGATGATCCCGATCGGCCGCGGACAGCGCGAGCTGATCATCGGCGACCGCGGCACGGGCAAGACGGCCATCGCGGTCGACACGATCATCAACCAGAAGGGGCAGGGCGTCGTCTGCGTCTACGTCGCGATCGGCCAGAAGGCCTCGACGATCGCGGGCGTCGTGCAGCGCCTGAAGGACGCCGGCGCGATGGAGTACACCATCATCGTCGCCGCCGCCGCGTCCGACCCGGCGCCGATGCAGTACATCGCCCCCTACTCGGGCGCGGCGATGGCCGAGTACTTCATGTACAACGAGGGCCGTCCGACGCTCGCCGTCTACGACGACCTGACGAAGCAGGCCGCCGCGTACCGCCAGATCTCGCTCGTGCTGCGCCGCCCGCCCGGCCGCGAGGCGTACCCGGGCGACGTGTTCTATCTCCACTCGCGTCTCCTCGAGCGCGCGGCCAAGCTGCGCGAGGACGACGGCATCGTCGACGGCAAGACGATCTTCAAGGCGGGCGGCTCGCTGACGGCGCTGCCGATCATCGAGACGCAGGCCGGTGACGTGTCGGCGTACATCCCGACGAACGTCATCTCGATCACCGACGGCCAGATCTTCCTCGAGTCCGACCTTTTCAACGCCGGCGTCCGCCCGGCCGTGAACGTCGGCATCTCGGTGAGCCGCGTCGGCGGCTCGGCGCAGACGAAGGCGATGAAGAGCGTCGCCGGCCGCCTCCGCCTCGACCTGGCGCAGTTCCGCGAGCTGGAGGCGTTCGCCGCCTTCGCCTCGGACCTCGACCAGGCCACGCGCCGCCAGCTCGATCGCGGCGCCCGCACCGTCGAGATCCTCAAGCAGCCGCAGTACTCGCCGCTGTCGGTCGAGGAGCAGGTGATGGTCATCTACGCGGTGACCAACGGCTACCTCGACGCGATCCCGGTCAACCGGATCCGCGAGTGGGAGCGCGGCTTCCTCGACTACGCGCGCACGCAGTACCCGCAGGTCGGCGACACCATCCGCACGTCGAAGGCGCTGGGCAAGGACGTCGAGGCCGATCTGAAGCGCGCCATCGAGGCGTACACGCAGCTCTTCGGCGCCGCCAAGTAACCCGCCATGGCCAAGGGTCGCGAGCTCAAGGGTCGCATCAAGTCCGTCGAGAACACGCGCAAGATCACGCGCACGATGGAGATGGTGGCGACCTCCAAGATGAAGCGCGCGCAGGATCGCGTGGTGGCCGCCCGGCCCTACGCGATGGCGCTCGGGGAGGTGCTCTCGCGCCTGTACTCCCCCGAGCTCGCCGAGCGCTTCCCCCTGCTGCGCCAGCCGGCGCGGCAGCGCCGCGTCGCGGTACTCCTGCTCACGTCGAACCGCGGCCTCGCCGGCGCGTTCAACGCGAACCTCATCAAGGAAGCCCGCGCGCGCGTGCAGGAGCTGGAGGCGCGCGGCGCCCACGTCGACCTGCATGTGGTCGGCCGCAAGGGCATCGGCTTCTTCCGGTACGTGAACCGCGCGCTCGTCACGCAGCGCACGGACATCACCGACCGCCCGACCGCGGAGGACGCGGCGTCGCTCGTCGATGGCCTGATGCAGGACTTCATCGCCGGCACGCTGGACGGCGTGTACGTCGTGTACGCGCAGTTCCGCAGCGCGCTCTCCACGCCGCCGACGACGACGCAGGTGCTGCCCGTGCAGCCGCCCGCGCGGACCGAGACCGGCATGCAGCGCGACTACCTGCTCTACCCCTCGGCGGAGGAGCTCCTCACCGAGCTGCTCCCCTCGTACGTGCGCAACAGCGTCTATCGCGCGCTCGCCGAGACCGCCGCCGCCGAGCAGGGCGCGCGCCGGACGGCGATGAAGAGCGCGACGGACAACGCGAGCGAGATGCTCAACCTGCTGAAGCGCACCTACAACCGTGCCCGCCAGGCCCAGATCACGCAGGAGATTGCGGAGATCGTCGGCGGCGCGGCGGCCCTCTAAACGTTCATCGGACACATCATGGCTACCGCCGTCGCCACCCGAAACATCGGCAAGGTCGTGCAGGTGATCGGCCCGGTCCTCGACGTCGAGTTCGAGGCGGAGCACCTGCCCGAGATCTACAACGCGCTGCGCATCACCGGCACGGCGCCGGACGGGTCGCAGATCAATGTCGTGGTCGAGGTGCAGCAGCACGTCGGGCGCAACATGGTCCGCGCCGTCGCCATGTCCACGACCGACGCCGTGGTGCGCGGGATGGACGTGATCGACACGGGCGCCGCCATCTCGGTGCCGGTCGGCGCGCCCGCGCTCGGCCGCATCCTGAACGTGCTCGGCGAGCCGGTGGACAACGGCGCCGCCATCCCGGCCGACGCGCTCCGCTGGCCGATCCACCGCGGCTCCCCGGAGTTCGTCGCGCTCGAGCCGAAGACCGAGGTCTTCGAGACGGGCATCAAGGTCATCGACCTGATCGCCCCGTTCGTGAAGGGCGGCAAGATCGGTCTCTTCGGCGGCGCCGGCGTCGGCAAGACGGTCGTCATCCAGGAGCTGATCAACAACGTCGCCAAGGGGCACGGCGGCAAGTCGGTGTTCTGCGGCGTGGGCGAGCGCACGCGCGAGGGCAATGACCTGTACCTGGAGTTCCAGGAGGCGGGCATCCTCGACAAGGTGGCGCTGATCTACGGCCAGATGAACGAGCCGCCGGGAGCGCGCCTGCGCGTCGGCCTCGCGGGTCTCACGGTCGCCGAGTACTTCCGCGACCAGGAGAACGCGGACGTGCTCGTGTTCATCGACAACATCTTCCGCTTCACGCAGGCGGGCTCCGAGGTGTCGGCCCTCCTCGGCCGCATGCCGAGCGCCGTGGGTTACCAGCCGACCCTGGCGACGGAGATGGGCGAGCTGCAGGAGCGCATCACCTCGACGCGCAATGGCTCCATCACCTCGGTGCAGGCGATCTACGTGCCCGCCGACGACCTCACGGATCCGGCGCCGGCGACCGCGTTCGCCCACCTGGACGCCACGGTCGTGCTGAACCGCAAGATCACGGAGCTCGGGATCTACCCGGCCGTCGATCCGCTCGACTCGACGTCGCGCATCCTCGACGCGCAGTACCTGGGCGAGCGCCACTACCGCGTGGCCACCGAGGTCCAGCGCATCCTGCAGCGCTACAAGGAGCTCCAGGACATCATCGCCATCCTCGGCATGGACGAGCTGTCCGAGGACGACAAGCGCATCGTGGCGCGCGCGCGCCGCATCCAGCGCTTCATGTCGCAGCCGTTCCACGTCGCCGAGCAGTTCACGGGCATCCCCGGCAAGTACGTCAAGCTCGAGGAGACGATCAGCTCCTTCGAGCGCCTCACGCAGGGCGAGTTCGACCACCTGCCCGAGCAGGCGTTCTTCATGGCGGGCGGCGTCGAGGACGTGATCGCCAACGCCGAGAAGCTCAAGGGCTGAGGCCGACCGTGATCAAGGTCTCGGTGATCTCGCCGGAGCGCACCCTCTTCGAGGGCGAGGTCGAGTCGCTCGTCGCGCCGGCGTTCGACGGCGAGGTGGGGATCCTCAGCGGCCACGCGCCGATGATGACCCTCCTCGGCCGCGGCGAGCTGCGACTCGGCGCGGGAGCGGCGGCGCGCCGCTTCGGCGTCGTCGGCGGCTTCCTGCAGGTGGTGGACGATCAGGTTCGGGTCGTGACCGAGCAGGCGACGGAGCTGACGGCCGCACGCTGAGCCGAACGGCTCGCCGACGTTCAGATGAAGGGCCCGGGCACAATGCGTCCGGGCCCTTCGCGCGTTCGTCGCGCAGACTCTCGTGCGTGCGCCCGCGCATCGCGCACGTGCGTACGATCCCGCCCTACGTACTGCTACGGAGCTTGCGCGCGGGCGCGAACCCCGGCGAGCTTGCCCGCCCTCCTCGAGGATCCGCCACTCGCCGGTCGTGCTCGTCGACCGGTTCCCACCGTGGCGTGCGGCTCAGCATCTCGACGGCGTCGACCGTAAACGATTCACTCCTGAGATGTGACGGGGCGCGAAGACCGCGGGTCCACCCGTAGTCTGCAAGCGATCCGTCACATGTGAGCGTTTCGCCGTCCCGATTCGTGCCGTTCGAATCGTTCAAGACAGACGACCAGCTCCGAGTCGTTCCGCTCTCCGCCCACCGACGGGCGCGAGGGTGGTTCCACACGCCGGACCGACGCCGCGCTCTGCGCGGGGACGTCGTTCGCGGCGCATAGACGGACAGGACCCTTCCTGTCCGGTACCGCCTTCCGATTGGGGTGCACGGAGGATGAAGACATGATGCGTGGTACGAAGTGGGCGTTCGCGCTGGTGCTCGGCGCGGCGGCCGCCCCGGCAATGGTCGCAGCGCAGGACGCGACCACCGGGATCGTGACGGGTCGCGTCACGGACGCGGCCACTGGGCGGCCGATCCCGTCGGCGCAGGTGCAGGTCGTGGGGACGTCGCTGGGCGCCCTGACGAACGATCAGGGCACCTACACCATCCGCGCGGTGCCGGCGCGCACCGTGACCGTGCGCGCGCTGCGCGTCGGCTACACGGAGCGGTCGGGCAGCATCGCGGTGACGGCGGGGCAGACGGTGACGCTCAACCTCGCCATGGCCTCGTCGGCAGTTTCCCTGACGCCCGTCGTCACGACGGCGACCGGTGAGCAGCGCCGCGTCGAGGTTCCCTCGGCCATCGCCACGGTCGACGCCGCGAACCTGGTGCAGGAGCGCCAGATCGCCAACGTCGGCGACCTGCTGACGGCGCGCGCGCCGGGCGTGCAGGTGCTCTCGGGCAACCAGGTCGGCGCCGGCTCGCGCATCCGCATCCGCGGCACGACGACGCTCAACCTGAGCAACGACCCGATCGTCTTCATCGACGGCGTCCGCATGGATGCCACGTCGAACCGTCAGATCCTCGCGGTCGGCGGCACGGCGGCCGGCGCGCTGAACGACCTGAATCCGGACGAGATCGAGACGATGGAGGTCGTGCGCGGCCCCTCCGCCTCGGTGCTCTACGGCACGGACGCCGCCAACGGCGTCATCGTGATCACGACCAAGCGCGGCCGCCCCGGCGCCACGCGCCTGAACGCGTACACGCAGCAGGGGCTCACGCAGGACAAGAGCAACTATCCGGACGCCGTCTACCTGTGGGGCCGCAACCCCACGACGGGCGCGCAGATCACCTCGTCGTGCGCCAGCTTCCAGGTCGCGGCGAACCTCTGCACGCGCGACAGCGTCACGCGCTACAACCCGTACGACGGCAACGAGCGCGGCTCGCCGCTCCAGAACGGCTGGCTGCGCGAGTACGGCCTGAACCTGAGCGGCGGCACCCCCGCCGTCCGGTACTTCACGTCGGGCGAGATCCAGAACCAGACCGGCACGAACACGATCACGCCGTACGATCGTGACCGGGCCGCGCGGCAGGGCATCGGCCTCCGCAAGGAATGGCTGGAGCCGAACTATCTGGCGCAGCGCTCGGGTCGTGCCAACGTCGACGTCACGCTCGGCTCGAAGGGGACGCTCGCGATCAACACGAACTACATCGATCGCAAGAACCGCTTCCCGCAGAACGACAACAACGTGACCGGCCTCCAGGGTCAGTCGCTGTTCGGTCCCGGCACCCCGAACAACATCATCACGGCGTCCGGCGACTCGCTCTACGGCTTCAACCAGTTCACGTCGCTGGACGTGTTCCAGCAGGTGCAGACGTCGTACGTGCAGCGCTTCATCGGCGGGCTGCAGCCGCGCTACACGCCGACCAGCTGGCTGACGATGCGCGCCAACGCGGGCGTCGACTTCACGAGCCAGACGGACGAGGAGTACTGCCTCAACTCGCAGTGCACCAACTTCGGCACGAACCGCCTCGGCTTCCGCTCCGCGACGCGCGGCCGCCAGTTCGTCTACGACCTGAACGCCAACGCGGCGGCGAACTTCCGCCCGCTCGAGTGGATGGGCTCGACCACGACGCTCGGCGCGCAGTGGGTCTCGAACCGCTTCGATCGAAACGGCGCGTTCGGCACCAACCTGCCCCCGGGCGGCCTGACGGTCACGCAGGCGTCGGTGCAGACGGCGGACGAGGCGACCACCGTCTCGCGCACGCAGGGCGCGTTCGTCCAGCAGGAGCTGGCGATCCGCGACAAGCTGTTCCTCGTCGGTAGCGTCCGCGCCGACAACAACAGCGCGTTCGGTCAGAACTTCAAGACGCAGTACTACCCGGGTGCCGGCGTGTCGTACGTGCTGTCCGAGGAGGGCTTCTTCCCCTTCAAGGAGCAGATCGACCAGCTGCGCCTCCGCCTCAAGTGGGGCCAGTCGGGCAACCGCCCGGGCACGACCGCGGCGCTGCCGTTCTTCGGCGGCAACACGGCGATCGTCGGCGGCGCGCAGCTGCCGGGCCTCATCTTCCAGACGAACGGCAACGCGAACCTCAAGCCCGCCACGGTCGCGGAGCTCGAGTACGGCGTCGACTTCACCGGCTTCAACAACCGCGTGTCGATCGAGCTGACGCAGTACAACAAGAAGACCACGAACGACCTCATCCAGCGCATCCTGCCGCCGTCGTACGGCACGGGCGCCACGAACCGGTTCGAGAACATCGGCCAGGTCCGCAACTGGGGCACCGAGTTCCTGCTGAACGTGCAGCCGCTCCAGCGCGCGAACTTCGGCTGGGACTTCGTGATCAACGGCTCGCGCAACAGCAACGAGCTCGAGGACCTCGGCCCGGTGCCGCCGATCATCGGCGCGACGATCCGCCAGATCGAGGGCTATCCGCTCAACGGCTACTGGCAGCGCCCGTACACGTTCTCCGATGCCAACGGCGACGGCCTGATCGCGACCTCCGAAGTGCGCGTCGCGCCCGCGGACTCGTCGCAGTTCCAGGGCTACTCGGTGCCGCGCACGGAGATCGTGTTCCAGAACGGCCTCGACTTCTTCAGCAAGCGTCTGCGCCTCGTCGGCCAGGTCGACTACAAGGGCGGCTTCAAGGTCCTGAACCTGACCGAGCGCTTCCGCTGCACGGACTTCCGCAACTCGGAAGACCGCAACGACCCGACGATCTCGCTCGAGCGCCAGGCCCGCTGCGTGGCCGCCCAGTCGGGTGCCAACCAGACGTTCACGGGCTACATGGAGGATGGTGACTTCGTCCGCCTCCGCGAGCTGAGCCTGACCGCTCGCGTGCCCGAGGGCCTCGTTCGCCGCATCCGCGGTGCGCAGTCGCTGAACCTCACGTTCGCCGCGCGCAACCTGGCGCTGTGGACGGACTACACCGGCATCGATCCCGAGGCCTCGTACGGCCAGGGCGACGTGCAGCAGAACTTCCTCACGCAGCCGCCGCCCCGGACGTATTCGCTGCGCGTGAACCTGGGCTTCTGAGGACTTGGAGATCATGAAGCAGATTTCGCACACCCTCCGCACCTTCAGCCCGCGGCTTCGCCGCGGGCTCCAGAGCGGGGCCGCCCTTGGACTGGTCGCGGCGATGGGCGCCTGCGACACGCAGCGCTTCGTCGGCGCGTCGGATCCGGACATCATCTCGCCCGAGCTCGTGACGAGCGCCGCCGCCGCCGAGGCCCTGCGCCTCGGTGTCCTCGGCCGCTTCAACGTCGGCACGACCGGCGGCGAGGGGATGTTCCTGTACAGCGGCATGCTCACCGACGAGTTCGAGTCGGGCGACACGTTCATCGAGCGCAATCAGATGGACCAGCGCTCGGTGCAGATCGAGAACGCGAACCTCGACGGCGGCTACCGCGCGATCCAGCGCATCCGCGTCGGCGCGCAGCAGGCCCAGAAGGCGCTGCGCGACTACGACGCGCAGGGCGCGGCGTGGAAGAAGGCCGAGATGTTCATGGTCGAGGGCTACGCCCTCAACCTGCTCGGCGAGCACTTCTGCAGCGGCGTGCCGCTCAGCAGCGTCGTCGACGGGATCGAGCAGCCGGGCGCCGCGGTCACGACGGCCGCGATGTACGCGCTCGCGCTCGCCAAGTACGACAGCGCGCTCGCACTGCTGCCTGCCAGCGCGACGACGGCCGACGACAACCGCGTGCGCAACATCGTGCGCATCGAGCGTGGCCGCACGCTGCTCAACCTGAACCGCCCGGCCGACGCCGCCACGTCCGTCACGGGCGTGCCGACGAACTTCGCGTGGCTGCAGGAGCACAACGCCGCCGTTCGCGACAACGCGGTGTGGAGCCTCAACATCTCGGGGCGCCGCTACCTCGTCGGTGATCGGGAGTCGGGCGAGGGGCTGAACTTCTTCAGCGCCAACGACCCGCGTCTGCCCACCTGCCTCGGCGGCGACGCGACGTGCCGCGCGCGCGGCGTCACGAACACGGTCGCGTTCAACAACCAGCCGGGCCTGCGTGCGCAGATCCTCTGGGACGAGCGCGCCGATCCGGTGGCGCTGGTGACGGGCATCCAGGCGCGTCTCATCGAGGCGGAGGCCGCGCTGCGCGGCACCACCCCGGCGAACGCCGTCACGATCCTGAACTCGCTCCGCTCGTCGGTCACGACGGTGCCCGGTGTCGGTGGCGCCCTCTCGCTTCCGGCGCTCACGGATCCGGGCACTCAGGAGGGCCGCGTGGACCTGCTGTTCCGCGAGCGTGCCTTCTGGAACTGGGGCCTCGGCCAGCGCCTCGGCGATCTGCGCCGCCTGGTGCGTCAGTACAACCGTCCCGCCTCCTCGGTCTTCCCGTCGGGCGCGTACGGCACCTCGGGCCTGAACTACGGCACCGACGTGAACTTCCCGATCCCGCAGTCGGAGCGGAACAACCCGGCGTTCGGGCAGGAAGGCGCGTGCATCGACCGCAACGCGTGATCCACGCGTAGCGGACGCAGGACGGGGCGGCGCCGAGCGCGCCGCCTCCGCTGGACCCCGCGGGGGGCGAGCGATGGCTCGCCCCCCGCGCGCGTTTCGGACCGTCCCAGGACGGCAGGGCACGACTCCATTACAACTTGCCCGTGACCGATCGCGCCCTGCCCCGGGTCTCATCTCGCAGGACCCGACCATTGCCGAGCCGTGCGCACGGCCCGACACTGTTCCCCGTCCTCCGGGCAGGAGAATCGATCCTGCCCGCTCGTCGAAGCGTCGGGCATGCGCGCCACGGCATCCCGACGCGGTACACGTTGTCACCCGCCGCTCCAGGCGGGCTGTCCCTGCGCGCGCATGTTCCATCCTCGCGCGCGCCTCACCGGTTGCCCCGTTCTGCAGGGAGCTCGGAGGAGATCTGATGAGACGTGTCATGCAGTGGCTGTGCGGAGTGATGGTGGTCGGCGCCACGCCGATCGCCGCGCAGCAGACCGGAACGATCACCGGCCGCGTCACGGAGGCCGGAACCGGTGCTCCGGTGCCGTCCGCCCAGGTGCAGGTGGTGAGCACGAACCTCGGCACGCTGACCGACGCGCAGGGGCGCTACACGATCCGTGCGGTCCCCGCGCGCGCCGTCTCCGTGCGCGTGCTGCGCGTCGGCTACCAGGAGCAGACGCAGACCGTCACCGTCAACGCGGGCGCCTCGGCGACGCTCGACATCACGGTGCGCCAGGCGTCCGTCAGCCTGACGCCCGTCGTCACCACGGCGACCGGCGAGACCCGACGCATCGAGCTGGGCAACTCGATCGCGTCCGTCGACGTGGCGAAGGTCACCGAGACGTCGGCGATCTCGAACCTCGCCGACGTGCTCAACTCGCGTTCGCCGGGCGTGTCGGTCGTCAGCGGCACCCAGGCTGGCACCGGACAGCGCATCCGCATCCGCGGCACGAACAGCCTGTCGCTGTCGAACGATCCGATCTACGTGATCGACGGCGTTCGCATGTCGAGCAACAACAGCTCGATCTCCGGGCAGGGCACCGGTGGGAACAACCCGAGCCGCGTCGGCGACCTCAACCCCGACGAGATCGAGAACATCGAGATCGTGAAGGGGCCGTCGGCCGCGACGCTGTACGGCACCGACGCCGCGAACGGCGTCATCGTCATCACCACCAAGAAGGGCCGGGCTGGCGCCGCGCGGTGGAACCTGTACGGCGAGGGCGGTCTGATCACGGACCGCAACAACTATCAGACCAACTACACGCTGGCCGGCCGCAGCCCCACCGGGTCGCTGCTGATCAACGCCGGCGACTGCACCCTGCCTCGCGTCGCCGCGGGCACGTGCATCGTCGACAGCCTGCGCACGTACGCGCCGATCAAGGATCCGGACGCGACGCCGCTGGGCACGGGCAACCGTGCGCAGCTCGGCCTGCAGGTCTCCGGCGGCACCGAGGCGGTGCGCTACTTCGTGTCGGGTGAGCGCGAGAACGAGACGGGCGTGCTCTCGCTCCCCGAGTTCGAGCGCCGCCGCTTCGCCGAGTCGGGGCTGCGCCTGCACGAGTGGACCGAGCGTCCCAACGCGCTGCGCCGCCTCAGCTTCCGGACGAACGTGAACGCCGCGGTCACGCCGAAGCTCGACCTCGGCATGCAGGTCGGCTACGTCAACATCAACTCGCGGTACTCGCTCGAGTCGAACGCGACGGCCGGTCTGGGCTCGCATCTGTTCGGCGGCCCCGGGTTCAAGAACAACGGCAACGTCAGCCTCTCGGCCACGCCGACGGCCCCCGGGCCGGCGACCCCGCTGAACGGCTACCGCGCGTGGACGCCCGGCTACACCTGGCAGGAGCGCTACGGGCAGGGCGTCGACCGCCTGATCGGCGCCGCGAACCTGCAGTACCGGCCGCGCACGTGGCTGTCGACCCGCGCCAACTTCGGTCTCGACCTCACGGATCGCGTCGACGACGACCTGCGCTATCCGAAGGAGGGGCCCCCGGTCAACGCGACCTACCGCGACGGCTTCAAGGGCAACTACCGCACGAACGTCCGTAACTTCTCGACGGACGCCAGTGCGACGGCGAGCTTCGATCCGTTCGAGGGGATCAACTCGAAGACGACGCTCGGCACGCAGTACGTGAACTACCGGCTCGATCAGAACTCCGCGACCGGCCTGACGCTCCCGCCGGGCACGCAGACCGCCGGCGCCGGCGCGACGCCGGGTTCCGCCGAGGGGTACGTGCTCGCGAAGACGCTCGGCGTCTTCGTCGAGGAGGCGCTCGCGATCCGCGACAAGCTGTTCCTCACCGCGGCCGTGCGGACGGACCAGAACAGCGCGTTCGGCACGAACTTCCAGAACGTGCTGTATCCGAAGGCGAGCGTGTCGTACCTGCTCTCCGAGGAGGGCTTCTTCCCGCAGGCCGACTGGTTCAACAGCCTGCGCCTGCGCGGCGCCTTCGGTGCGTCGGGCGTGCAGCCCAACCCGAACGACGCGCTCCGGACCTTCGCGTCGAGCACGCCGAACATCCAGGACCGTGACCAGCCGGGCGTGCTGTACAACGCCGTCGGCAACAAGGACCTGAAGCCCGAGCGCACGACGGAGTACGAGGGCGGCTTCGAGGCGCGCATGTTCAACAACCGCCTCAGCCTCGACTTCACCGGCTACTACAAGAAGACGCAGGACGCGATCATCGAGGCGATCGTGGCACCGTCGGCCGGCGCGGCCACGCGCGTGAACCAGAACATCGGCTCCGTGCGCAACATGGGCCTCGAGATGCTCATCACGGCCCAGCCGATCGACCGTCGCATGGTCGCGATGGACCTGACGCTCAACGGCTCGCTCAACGACAACAAGCTGGTGAGCCTCGGCGGCACGCCCAACCAGATCGGCACGACCATCCAGCAGCGCGAGGGCTATCCGTTGAACGGCCTGTGGGCCCGCCCGATCACCGGGTGGAACGACAAGGACGGCAACGGCATCCTCACGTACAACGCGAACGAGGCGCTGAACGAGGTCTTCGTCGGCGACTCGGCGATCTTCCGCGGCTACAGCGCGCCGCGCTACATGGCGACGCTGACGACGGGGCTCGACCTCTTCGCGCGGCGTCTGCGCCTGCAGGGGCTGCTCGACTACCGCGGCGGCAACAAGTACTACAACAACACGGAGCGCATCCGCTGCGTGAGCCGCCAGAACTGCAACGGCCTGAACAACCCGGATGCGTCGTTCGAGGAGCAGGCGATGGTGGTCGCCACCCTCAACCACCCGTCGCGCACGCTCGACGGGTTCATGCAGCCCGGGTCGTTCATGAAGCTCCGCGAGCTGGCGGTGACGTTCACCGCCCCGGAGACGTTCGCGCGCCGCTACACGCGGGCCCGCTCGTTCTCGATCACCGCCACGGGGCGCAACCTCGGGCTGTGGACGAACTATCGCGGCGCCGATCCGGAGACGGACTTCACGGCCAGCGAGGGCGGCGACGCGCCGGCCGACTTCCAGACGGTCGCGCCGCCGAGCTACTTCGTGCTGCGCCTGAACGTCGGCTTCTGAGCATGCGGCCGGGCGCCACGGCGCCCGGCCCACGCGTCACTTCCTTCTCACGGACGGAACACCCGACATGAAGCACATTCTCAGGAGAGGCCGGCGCATCGCCGCCTTCGGCGCGGTCGCGCTCAGCGCCACGGCGGGCCTTCAGGCGTGCGCCCGGTTCACGGATCCGCTGCTCGAGGCGGAGGATCCGGACATCATCAACCCGAGCAACCTGGCCTCGGCCGACGGTGCCACGGCGATCTACCTGGGCGCGTTCACGCGACTGCGCAACGCGACCATCGGCACCACGGGCTCGGGCGGCGAGGGCAGCTGGCTGTTCGGCGGCCTGCTCGCCGACGAGTGGTCGACCAGCTCGACCTTCGTGCAGAACGACGAGACCGACCAGCGCTCGATCCAGCTGAACAACAGCACGGTCACGCAGGCGTTCCGCGCGCTGTCGCGCGTGCGCACGACGACGAACCAGGCGATCGCCGCGCTCAAGGAGTACCGGCCGACGGAGAGCTCGAACATCGCCGAGATGTACTTCCAGCGCGGCTTCGCGGAGATGCAGCTGGCGATGGACTTCTGCAACGGCATCCCGATCAGCGACGCCGCGGGCGACGACATCGTGCTCGGCCCGCAGGAGTCGGTCGACGCGGTCTTCAAGCGCGCCGTCGCGTCGTACGACAGCGCGCTGGCCCTGGTCGGCACGAGCACCGACGCGACCTCGCTGCGCGTGGCCCGTGCGGCCCGCATCGGAAAGGCCCGCGCGCTCCTCGGCATCGGGCTCGATCGCGCGGCGGAGGCGGCGGCGCTCGTCACGACGACGAACGTCCCGACGACGTACACGTACGAGCTGACGATGTCGCAGAACGCCGGGACCAACTCGATCTGGTCGCAGGGCGTCAGCCAGCGCCGCTACAGCGTCGGCGACAGCGTCGAGGGGAACGCGCGCAACCTGCTGGTCCGGAACGCGATCCCGTTCTTCTCGTCGGGCGACCCGCGCATCCGCGCGGCCTACTCGACCGCGAACGGCGGCCGTGACACGACGAAGGGACAGGACGGGCTGGTGTACACGCGCAGCACGCCGCTGTACGGGCAGCTCACGCCGGTGGCGATCGTGAACGGCATCGACGCGCGACTGGTCGAGGCCGAGGCGCGCCTCGCGGCGAACGACATCGCGGGCATGATGACGATCCTGAACGCACTGCGTGCGACGCCGCCCTCGCCGTTCGGCGCGTTCGGCGTGGCGCAGGGCCCTGCGGCGCTGACCGCGGCGTCGCTGCCGCCGCTCGCCACGCCGGCGTCGCGCGACGCCGCGATCAACCTGCTGTTCCGCGAAAAGGCGTTCTGGACGTTCAGCCGCGGTCAGCGGCTCGGCGATCTGCGCCGGCTCGTGCGGCAGTACGGGCGGACGCCCGACAACGTCTTCCCGGTGGGGAACCACTACCGCGGCGGGACGTACGGCCCCGACATGAACCTCCCGGTCGTCGTCGAGGAGCAGGTCAACCCGAACTTCAAGGGCTGCACGAACCGCAACGCCTGACGCCGTTCGGCGACGGGACGCGAGACGGCACGACACGAGACGGGGAGGAGGCGCACCGCGCCTCCTCCCCGTCTCGCGTCGTGGGCGTGGTCGGCGCGCGTACGTGAAGCGGCACGCCGGCGCACGCCCCTTGCACGGGGACCGCGCAGCGCGCCGCGGCGAGGGCAGGGCGGCGCCGCGCCCGCTCGCGACCTTGCACATGCCGACTTCGCACCGCCGATCGACCTTCCGCGTCGCACGCTGCTCCCGCGCCGCGCTCGCTCCTCTCGGGCTGCTCGCCTCGCTCGCGGCGGCGCTACCGCTCACCGCGCAGCTGCCGGGCATCCCCGCCGCGCCGAGCGCCTTCGTGCGCCCGGGGATCGCCGTGGCGGCGAACGCCGGCGTCGAGCAGAACGCCCTCGTGGACGGCGACGGCACCGGGCGGCGAGCGCGCTGGACGTACGGCGGTGCCGTGGGCTACGCGCCGGGGAGCGCGCGCTGGCAGCTCGTCGGCGGCGTGGCGGCGCAGAGCTGGGGCGACGGCTACCGCGACCCGGCGACGGCGTTCGGGGCGCGAGGCGGCTGGTCGGTGTGGCGCAACGCACGGTTCGGGGCGACGGCGGTCGGCGGGATCGGCTTCGCGCGCGCCAAGCTGGAGGTCCCCGAGAACGCAGCAGCGGCCGACAGCGACGACGTCGTCACGGTGCGACAGATCCCGATCGGGGCCGCGGTCGGCATGCGCGGCGCGCTCGGGGCGACGCGCGCCTGGGCGGTCTCGATCGCGCCGCAGTTCGTCTTCTACTCGCTCTCCTTCGCCGACGACGCCGTCACCGCGTCGCGGGCCCGGGTGAGCGTGCTGGCCGAGGCGGCACTGACACAGCGGCTCGGTCTGGCCGTAGCTTTGGAGGACGGCGCGCGCGCCTCCGGCGGGGATCCGGGGCCGCGCGGCACGACGCTCGGCGTCGCGCTCTCGTTCGCGCTCGGCGGCCGCCGCTGATCGGCGTCGCATGCGCGCCGGAAGGCGTGCGCCGGACGACGTGTCGTGCGCCCGGGCTGGCCGCCGGCCGATGCGGCGTGCTGCGCCTCGGCGTCGCACGCCCGTTCCTCCATTCACGTTCACCGCACCACGCCATGCTCGCTCGTGACCGGTCGTCCGCTCCTGCGCCCCGCCGTCGGCGGGGCGTCGTCGTCTTGCTCGCCCTCGCCGCACTGGCCGCTTCCCCGGCCGCCCGCTCCGTCGAGGCGCAGAGCTGGTTCACGCCGTCGTTCCAGCCCCCGCGTCCCTCGACGCGCGACTACACGCTGGGCGTCGCGGCGAACGCCGGCACCTCGGTGCTCTTCCAGTGGCGCGAGGGGCTCGGCCCGGAGTCGCACTTCGGCGTCGAGGGCGGGCTGGTGGACGTCGACGGCGAGGGCGGCACGAAGCTGATCCTCGGCGGCTCGTATGCGTACCAGATCACGCGCGCGACGACGACGCAGCCGCTCGACGTGCTGCTGACGGCCGGCGCGGGGTTCGCGGTCGGCGACGGAGCGGATCTCTTCCGCATCCCGCTCGGCGTCTCGGTCGGCCACCGCTTCGCGCTCGAGGGCGACATGGCCATCACGCCCTACGTGCACCCGCGGCTGTCGCTCGACGTGCTCACCGGGGCAGGGGACAACGTCGACAACACGGACCTGTCGATCGACTTCGATCTCGGCGCGAGCTTCGAGATCACGCGTCAGATCGCGCTCCGCGGCAGCCTCGTGCTGAGTGGCGGACGGTTCTCGGACGACGTCGGCTTCGGCATCGGGCTGACGATCATCCCCGCGGGGCTGAGCCCCTCCGGGCTGCGGAGCGCGCTGACGCGTCGCTGACCGCTGCGGGCGTTCGCAGTGGGGCAGGTCCCACCGCGAGCGCCGCACCGGTGGATGGCGTGCTCCTTGCCCCCGTCTACCTCAGACCGTCGGCCCTCCGCCGGTCGTCGACCTCTCGCCGTCCGCACCGATGTCCGACGCTGCGCCACGTCCGCCGATCCTGGTCGTGGACGACAACCACGACAACACGGAGATCATCGCACGCTACCTCGGCGTGCGTGGATATCCGATCACGGTCGCGCACTCGGGGGACGAGGCGCTCGCCCTCTTCGAGCAGGTGCGCCCGTCGCTCGTGCTGCTGGACGTGATGATGCCGGGCCGGGACGGCTGGGACGTCTGTCGTCTGATGAAGCAGCACCCGGTGCTCGGCCGCCGCGTGCGGGTCATCATGGTGACCGCGCTCGACGAGTGGGAGGACAAGCGGCAGGCCATCCAGACCGGGGCCGACGACTACGTCACCAAGCCCTTCGACCTGCCGGGGCTGGCCGCCAAGGTGGAGCGCAACGCGGCCCTGGTAGCCGCCGCCGGCTGACCGTTCCCCGCTGAAAGACGAAGCCCCAGGAGCTGCGGGCCGGCGCATCTGCGCCGGCCCGCTCGCGCTCGTGAGCGCCTCCGCGCGCCGTCCAGGCGCGGCGCACGGGCACGGAATATCACGCCGCGGCGCCCGACTCGAAGCGGTGACGGCCAGGGACGAAGCGTTTCAACGGTGGGGCGAGCCGTCCATCACCGAGTTCAAGCGCGTCGACGTCTTGCCAACCGCGGTCCCGATGGTATTGTGACGGCGGCCAAGATGGTCGGGTCTGTTCACCCGGCTGCAGACAGGCGGCCGTGTCGCGCGTCCACCCTCCCGACGCCGGCACCCAATCGAAGGGCAGGACTCGCTCGCCAGGTCGCGACCCGCCGGGGCGCGCGGCGAGCGCCGTTCAGGAAGTGAGCCCATCCGGCCGGCGATGCGCCGTCCCCGGACGCGGGTGACACATACAGCGTGGCATCCTTTCGCAGCGCGACGGCGCGCCCGAGCATATCGGGCGCGCTCCCGCGGGGCGTGCGGTGACCCACGCACACACCCTGAACGCCGAGGTGCCGCTTCGCGGCCCTGCGGCGGGCGCACGTCCGTCGCGTGAAGTGACGGCGGGCCCTGTCGCGTCGCGCCGCCCGATCCCCGTCCCTTCCGTCGTACCCCGCCCGTCCGGTGTCAGCTCCTCCGGACCGCGGGCACTCGACCGTCGACCAGGCAAGACGCCGGGGCTCCCTCAGAGCTGCCCAGCGCTCTACTCCGTCAGACACCGGCACCGGGTCTACGGTTGCCTCGACGCTCGAGTTTCACACCGGCGCGGGGAGACCCCGTCCTGCCGGTCCAGCGGGTCCGCGGTCCCGCGCCATCCCGAGCTCGTCGCCCCGTCCCGGGGTGGCGCCCCAACCGCCGTCGTCGTTCCGTCGAACCCTCAGGCCCCGAGGATCCCACATGATGAGGACGAGTTGGTCCCGAGGAGTCGTGACGCTCTGTGCAGCGACATGTCTCCTCACCCTCGCCGCCGGCACCGTCCGCGCCCAGACTCCCGCCGGCGCGGCGGTGATCACCGGCCGCGTGACGACCGAGGATGGCACGCCGCTCCAGGGCGCGAACGTCTACATCACCGAGATGTCGTTGTCGGTGGGGACGGGCCCGTCGGGCGTGTTCACCATCAACGTCCCGGCGGCACGCGTCAGCGGGCAGGCGGTCCAGCTCCGTGTGCGCTCGGTGGGCTTCGCGCCGCAGGCGCGCGCGCTCACGGTCTCGGCCGGCACGCAGACGATCAACTTCGCGCTCAAGCGCGACGCGCTGCGCCTGACGGAGGTCGTCGTCACGGGCGTCTCCGAGGCGACCGAGCAGGTGCGCACGCCGTTCACGGTGCAGCGCGTCGACAGCGCGCAGATGCCCGTCGTCGGCACCAGCGCGATCTCGCAGCTACAGGGCAAGGTCCCGGGCGCGAACATCGTCGCGAACACGGGACGCCCCGGCGCCGCGCCCGTGGTGCTCATGCGCGGCCCGACGTCGATCAACGCGTCCGGCCGCAGCCAGCAGCCGCTCTACATCGTCGACGGCATCCAGCTGCAGGGGACCATCGCCGACATCAACCCGTCCGACATCGAGTCGATCGAGATCGTGAAGGGCGCCGCGGCCGCGAACCTGTACGGTGCGCGCGCCGGCTCGGGCGTCATCAACATCACCACGAAGAGCGGCAAGAGCGCGCGCGAGGGCATCAAGTTCGGCGCCCGCACCGAGTTCGGGACCGGCGAGATCCCGCGCGAGTTCTCGATCGCCAAGCGCCACATCCTGGCGATGGATCCGTCGTCGACGCTCTTCTGCTCGCGCGCGACGACCAACGGGTCGCCCTGCACGCAGCTCATCGACCTCGAGAAGGAGGTCGTGCGCGTCAACGAGGTCGCGTCGCCGACCGCGCAGACGCCGCAGCTGTTCCTGAACGACGGCGGCATCGGCCTGACGCCGAGCTTCGGCATCCTGACCGGCGCCTTCCAGACCGGCCGCTGGAACCAGACGCGCAACGTGCTCGCGGACTTCGTGACGCCGAACATGTTCGCGAACTCGAACGTCGACGTTCGCGGGCGCATCGGCAACACGGGCGTGTACGGCAGCGTCTCGAACCTGACCAACCAGGGGTCGCTCCGCTACCTCGGCGGCTACTACCGCAACTCGGTCCGCGCCAACATCGACCAGCGGTGGCGCGACAACCTGAGCCTCGCGCTGCAGACGTTCTACAGCACGCAGCGCTCGCAGGGCGACAACCAGGACTTCGGCGGCGGCAACGGCTTCTTCCGCGTCACGCGCATGCCGGCGTTCGCGAACCTGACGCAGCGCGACGCGCTCGGCCGCCTCTACATCCGCACGAGCGTCACGCAGCAGGGCGAGCAGAACGGCAACCCGCTGTACGACTTCGAGAACGCGCAGCAGTCGACCAAGGGCTCGCGGTTCCTCGGCGGCGCGACGCTCAAGTACGATCCGGTCGAGTGGGCGACGCTGGAGTCGAACTTCAGCTACGACCGCCGCATGGACGAGGCGAGCCAGGTCAACGATCTCGGCTTCCGCACCACGCTGCCCGGTCCGGCGAACCTCGGATCGCTCGGCATGTCGTCCGGCGACGACCAGTCGCTGAACACCAGCATCACGGGCACGCTGCGTCGCGCGTTCGGCGACCTGCGCACCTCGTTCAGCACGCGCTACCAGTACGAGCAGCAGTTCGGCACGGGGCTGAGCCTCGGCGGCAACAGCCTGGTCGTCCCGGGCCTCATCACCGCCGCGTCAGTCACCGACCAGAACTCGAAGACGATCGGCTACGGCGCCGAGATCGTGCGCGGCCAGGCGATCATGGGGTCGCTGCAGCTCGACTTCAAGGATCGCTACCTGCTGCAGGCGAACATGCGCCGTGACGGCTCGTCGCTCTTCGGCAGCGAGCAGCGCTGGAAGAACTTCCCCGGCGTCTCCGGCAGCTGGATCGTGTCGCGCGAGCCGTGGTGGTTCGCCGAGAACTCGCTGTCGCTCTTCAAGCTGCGCGCGGCCTACGGCCAGACGGGCCAGCGCCCGCGCTTCGACGCGCAGTACGCGACGTTCTCGATCGGCGCCGGCGGCGTGCTCACGCCCGCCACGCTCGGCAACCCGAACCTCAAGCCCGAGGTGCGCGCCGAGACCGAGGTCGGCATCGACCTCGAGTTCTACAACAAGGTCGGCCTGAACGTCACCTACGCGGTGAACAACATCACCGACCAGATCCTCCCGGTGCCGCTCACGACGTCGACGGGCTTCGCGACGCAGTGGCAGAACGCCGGCACGCTGCAGAACAAGTCGTTCGAGGTCTCGCTCGACGTGCCGTGGATCAACCGCACGAACCTGACCTGGTCGTCGCGCGTGATCTACGATCGCCTGCAGTCGAAGATCACCAAGCTGGGCGTCGCGCCGTTCTTCAGCGGTCCGGCCCTGCAGGGTGCCGAGGCGGTGTTCCGCTTCGCCGAAGGCGAGAACATGGGCACGTTCTACGGCCGCGACTTCGTGCAGCGCTGCGAGCAGCTGCCCGCGCCGTTCAACACGCAGTGCGGCGCCGGCCAGGCGTTCCAGAAGAACGACGACGGCTACATCGTCTGGGTCGGCGCGGGCAACACGCCGGCCGACGGCATCACGAAGAACCTGTGGCGCGCGCAGCTCCCGGGCGCCCAGGCCCCGTGGGGCAACATCGCGGGCACCGGCTCGACGTATCGCCTGAGCTGGGGCATGCCGATCCTCATCCGTGACTCGGTCGGCTCGCCGGCCGTGGTGAACCTCGGCAGCACGCTGCCGAAGTACCGCTTCGGCGTCACGCAGAACGTGCGGTACAAGAACCTCACGGTGTACGGTCTGCTCGACGCGTCCATGGGCGCGCGGATCTGGAACCAGGGCTACCACTGGTCGCTCGGCGACTTCATGACCGGTGAGCTGGACGCGACCGGCAAGGGCGTCGAGAGCGCGAAGCCGGTGGGCTACTACTGGCGCGCGGGACCGGGCACGGGCGGCAACGCCAGCGGCGTCGGCGGCTTCTACGACATCCTCGGCCCGAACCGCGAGACGGTGGAGGACGGGAGCTACATGAAGCTGCGCGAGATGAGCGCGAGCTATCGCCTCGGCCGCCTGCTCAACGCCGGCGACTGGACCATCGGTGTGGTCGGCCGCAACCTCGTGACCTGGACGAAGGGGTACCGCGGCTTCGACCCCGAGGTCGGGCTGCCGGGCGGTCCGCTGAACAACGCGGCGCTGAACGGGATCGACCGGTTCACGTATCCGAACCTGCGCACCTACACGCTCACGCTCTCGAGCGCGTTCTGACGCCTCGCGTCGCCTAGCCCTGGTGGCCACAGGGCGCCGGCCCGGTCGATCGCCCCGCGCGATCCGACCGGGACCGGACGCCGGCCACTCCCAGCCTTCGACCCCCCAGACGAATGCGTCGTCGATTTCTCCCCGTCTCGCTGCTCGGTGCAGCGGCCCTCGCGGGCTGCGCCTCCGATCCGCTGAGCGTCGGCAACACGAGCGCGCCCACCGTGGAGTCGCTGCTCAGCTCCGCGACGGGCACCGAGACCCTGGTCTCGAAGCTCATGCAGAATGCCTTCGTGGGCCAGTACAACAGCACGGACGCGATGTGGCCGCAGATGCTCGTGATGTCGGGCGAGAGCGAGGCCACGGTCGCCAACTTCGGCATGCTCGCGCGCGGCGGCCTGCCCCGCGCGGCGATCGACAACACGCCCGGCAACGCGGTGCAGCTGGGCAACAACCGCGACTTCTCCTTCCTGACGCGTGCCTCGCGCATCGCGTCGCAGTCGCTCAACGCGCTCAAGACGGCGGAGGCGAGCTTCCCGGCCGCCGACTACGCGCGCACGCGGGCGTTCGCGTTCTTCTCGCTGGGCTACTCGCTCGGTCACCTCGCGCTCGTGTACGACCAGGCCGCGGTCATCACGCCGGCCACCGGCGACGACGAGATCCCGGAGCTCTCGCCCGCGTCCGCGGTGTACACGACCGCGATGCAGATGCTGGACAGCGCGCAGGCGCTCGCCAGCAGCCCGGCGGTCAGCGCCGGCGCCGGCACGAACGTCCCGGCGACGTGGCTGGCGACGTCGAGCGCGATCCCGATGCCCGACTTCGTGCGCATCATCCGCTCGTACAAGGCGCGGCTGCGCGCCAACATGCCGCGCACGCCGGGCGAGATGAGCCAGGTGAACTGGACGGCGGTGCGCGACGACGCGACGAACGGCATCCAGCGCAACCTGATCGTCAACCTGTCGCCGGGCACGGGCTGGCAGGTGTCCTGGCTCAACCAGGCGGCGGTGGGCAGCACCTGGCATCAGATGCCGTACTGGGTGATCGGCATGGCCGACACGACGGGCGCCTACGCGACCTGGCTGTCGTCGGGCGTGACCTCGCGCTCGCCGTTCCTGATCCGCACGCCGGACAAGCGCTTCCCGCAGGGCGAGACGCGCGCGGCCCAGCAGGCGTTCCAGGACGTCATCATCCCGAAGGACACGGTCGTCTACTTCCGCAACCGCCCCACGGGCGCGGACGCGGTGGGCGGCCCGACGGCCGGCTCGCAGTACGACTTCTTCCGGTTCTACGACTACCGCCGCAACAACTCGTCCGGCCCGTGGCCGCTGCTGACGACGGCGGAGATCGACATGCTCGCCGCCGAGGCGCACATCCGCCTGGGGAACGTCACGGCCGCGCTGCCGCTGATCGACAAGTACCGCGTGCGCGCCGGCCTGCCGGCACTCACCGGGCAGATCACGACGCTGGACCAGCCGGTGCCGGGCGGCAACGCCTGCGTGCCGCGCTTCCCGGTGGCGTCGCAGGGATCGTCGACGCTGCGCTGCGGCAACGTGCTGGAGGCGATGAAGTACGAGAAGCGCCTGGAGACGACGTTCACGGGCTACGGCGTGTGGTATCTCGACGCCCGCCGCTGGAACGACCTGATCGTCGGCACGCCGCTCGAGTGGCCGGTGCCGTTCCAGGAAGCCAACGCCCGCAACATCCCGATCCCGCGCAACACGCGCGTCGCGGCGGCGGGCAACACCTACGGCTGGTGACGTGACGACGCCCGTGTGGCGCCGGTCCTCCGGCCGGCACCGCACGGCGCGTCCCATCCGACGTGACGAAGTCGCTGAGACGATGTCGATGACTCGATTCGCTGCACCTTCCGCCGTCCGCGCCGCACGCGCCGCGACGACCGCGCGCCTCGTGCGCGCCGGCGTCCTGGCCGGTGCGCTGGGGCTCTCGACCGGCTGCTACACCACGCGTCCCGTGCTGGGGCTCCCCGATCCCGGCATGCCGGTGGTCGCGGCCCTGAACGACCGCGGGCGGGTGGCGATGGCCGACAGCCTGGGGCAGAACGTGGACCGCGTGGAGGGCACGGCGGTCGCGCGGCAGGGCGACAGCTCGATCGTGCTGGCCGTCGACCGCGTCCGCTTCATCACGGGCAACGAGACCCGCTGGGCCGGCGAGCAGCTGACCTTCCGGATCTCGTCGCTGCGCGGCTTCGAGGAGCGCCGCTTCTCGCGCGCCCGCACCGGAGCCCTGGTCGGCCTCACGGTCGGCGCGATCGTGGCGCTGGTCGTCACGCGACAGCTCGTCTCGGGTGGCAGCGGCATCGATCGCGATGGTGGCGGCACCCCGCTGCCGCCCGCCGGCTCCTGACACTCCCCGCCGTCTCCGCTGGAGCGATGCGCCGGCCGCCTCATGCCGTGCGCCGCTCCCGGCTTCCCTCCTTCTCGCTCATGGAGCTCGCTCGCATGCGCTTCCCCCGCTTCACGCTCCTCTCCCTCTCCGTAGCCGCCGTGGCGCTCGCCGCCTGCGACGACGATGGCGTGGTGACGGAGACGCGTCCGCCGCTCGCCGGCGTGCGCTACATCCACGCGCTGCCCGACACGGGCCGCCTCGACTTCCGGATGGTCGATCAGCTCGAGTACTCGGCCAACACGGTGGAAGGGTCGGGCGGGATCACCTATCGGACGGGCACGCGCTACTACCCGGTCGAGGCGAAGGCGCGGAAGATTCGCGTCTTCTCGTTCCAGGATTCGGCCGCCAGCACGGTCTCGCAGGTCCTCGTCGACACGACGATCACCTTCGAGGCGAACCAGAACTACACGCTGCTGCTCGTCGGCAGCGCGCGCGGCACCGGCGGCGACCGGGCGCGCTTCGTCGTCATCAACGACGCCCCGCCGGCCGTGGATGCGACGAACATCCACTACAAGTTCTACAACGCCGGCACCTCGCCGATCGCGGGCTACGTGGGGGCCACGGCCGCGACGACCGGCACGCCGACGGTCGCGAGCATCGCCGCCCGCTCCGCGAGCGCGTACCAGGCCCGCCCGGCGGGCGCCCTCGGCTTCGGCGTGACGGCCGTGGGCAGCACGACGTCGCTCGGCACGATGGCCGCCGCCGCCGGCACGGCCGGCACGGAGACGGTCAATCCGCAGGCCGGCGCCAGCGTGCCCGGCACCGCGTTCAGCGTGTACGCCTTCCCGGGCGCGGTCGCCAACAGCGGCGCGGTGCGCGGGCTGTCGACCGCGGCGGCGAACACGCTGCTCGCGCCGGCGATCAACATCTTCGTCGACCGCCTGCCGCCGAACACGGTGAAGTAGGCGGCCGGCGACGTCGAGATGCACGAACGGGGCGCCGGTCTCTTGGAGACCGGCGCCCCGTTCGCGTGCGCGACCGACTACTTCGCCAGCTTCGCCTGCACGGCGGCCACGATCCGCTGTTCGAGCCGCCCGGTGGAGGCGCAGCGCACCGGATCGCCGCTCGTGAAGACGGGCTTGGCGAGCCCCGAGACGACGGTCTTCACGTCGGTGCCCTGGCCGTCCGCGCGAGGCGTCGCGACCGTCGCGACGTCGAGCGTGAGCTCGTAGCTGTCCGCCGCCTCCCGCCCGTCGGCGGCAGTGCCGCAGGACACCGACCGCGCGGCGCGCTCGCCGCCCACCCGCTCGCGGAAGCGGGCGTTCTGGCTCGCGATGCGCCGCTCCGCCGTCACCAGCGTGGCCACGGGAAGCTTGAGCTCCTCGTAGACGGTGGGAAGCACGCGCCAGACGTCGTCCGGCGGCGCGCCGACGGTCGAGCTGCGCACGAAGTCCTCCGTCACCGAGCGCAGCGCCGTGCCCTGGAGGCCGGACGCCCCTGTGTCCATCGGGCGTTGCGTCTGGATGACCTCCCGGTCGGCCGCCGCACGGCGGCCGCTGGAGGCGCAGGCGGCGGTCAGCAGGACGACGGCGAGCAGCGGACGGGGGGAGATCCTCGGCATGCGCTCTGGCGGGCAGGGGTGAGCTTCCGTAGCATCGGCGGCTTCGGTCACGCCTGCGCGGGACCCGTGGTGCATACGAACGGTCGCGCGCGGCGCGCGGCGCCACTACCGTGCAGCACGACGGGCGCTCGCGCCAGTGGGCGGCCGCAACCGTGTGGCGATGTTCGACGGACCCGTTCGTGCCCTGCACGCGTTGGGCGTACGACTTGCTTCTCGCTTCCCGACCCTTCGGCCCGCATGCTCCACCGCTCCTCCCCGACTTCCTCCCGCAGGCTCGCAATGCTCCCAGTGCGATCGGCCGTCCAGCCGACATCGGCCGTCGGCGGCCTCGGGGGCCTGCGCGTCCCGCCGTTCCCCCGGCAGTCGCTGCGCGCGTGAGCGCGACGCCGAGCGCCGCCGTCGGTGCGGTGACGGCCGCCGGACAGGCGAGCACGCGCGCGACGCCCGCAGCGGCGGCAGCGGCGTATCGCCCGCTCCTGCTGACGGACAGCCTGGACCCGGCGCTGGCCGGCGCCGCCGAGCTGCTGGGCGGATGGGGCGTCGCGACCCGCGGGGCACGCGAGCTCGCGGATGGACTGGCGGCGCTGCCGGACGCGCGCTGCGTGGTCGTGACGACGGAGAACCCGAACGCGTTGCGCGACGTGTTCGCCGAGGCGCGGCGGGCGGGGGTGCCGGTGGTCGTCGGGTGCGCGGACGAGACCATGCGCCGGCGGGCCGCCGAGCTGCGCGCGGACGACTGGTACCGCACGCCCGCCGACGCGGACGAAGTCGCGGCGCGCGTGCGCACCGCGATCGCGCGCGCGCAGCCGAACGGCGCGGCGCTCGCCGATCGGATCGAGCGCGCGGAGTACGAGCACATGCTCTACGACGCGCGCACCGGGCTGCCGACGCTCCCGGTCGCGATCGAGCGCTCCCGTGCGCTGATCAAGGAGCGGGGCGAGGTCGCGGTGCTGTACCTGAACTTCGTGCGCTACTCGAAGCTGGAGGAGATCTACGGCTGGGAGAAGCTCGACGCCGTGCTCGAGACGACGGCGGAGGCGGTGCGCGAGATCCTCTCGGGATCGTCGCTGTCGGGCTCGCGCGCGCTGGTGTCGTTCACCAACGACGCGGACCTCGTGCTGCTGCACGTGCCGACGTCCCGCGCACGGGCGGCGACGGACGCCGAGATCCACGAGCTGGCGTCGCGACTGGAGACGCACGTCGCGCAGCGGCTGGAGGCGGCGCACGGCGAGGACGTGGGCGCGCTGTTCGACATCTACGTCGGGCTCGCGCACGTGTACTACAACCCCAAGATGCGCCTCGAGCGGCTCATCTACCGGGGGATCCGGGAAGCGGCGATCGCCGCGAAGAGCGTCGAGGAGCGCGAGCGCGCGCGCAAGGTGTCCGACCTCCGCGTGAGCCTGCGCGATCGGCTGGTGTACGTCGACTACCATCCGATCGTCGAGACGGAGTCGCGCCGCATCTTCGGCTACGAGGCACTCGCGCGCGGCAACATGCGCTCGCTGCGCAGCCCCGAGGTGATGTTCGAGGTCGCCGCCGAGGCGGACCTGCTGTGGGAGCTGGGCCGGCTGTGCCGCAGCCGCGCGGTCGAGGAGATGAAGCGCCTCAAGGGCGACGAGCTGCTCTTCCTGAACGTCGACCCGGCCGACTTCGCCGACCCGCACTTCAACGACGTGGAGATCGGCGTCGCCGACCCGCGGCGCGTGGTCATCGAGATCACCGAGCGCACCGCGATCAAAGACTATCCGAAGTTCCGCGAGCGGCTGCGGGCCTTCCGCGACGCGGGCTTCCGCTTCGCGGTCGACGACGCGGGAAGCGGCTACGCGGGCCTCGGCTCGATCGCGAACCTCGAGCCCGACTTCATCAAGCTCGACATGTCGCTGATCAACTGCATCGACACGAACTTCATCAAGCAGAACCTGGTGGAGACGATGGTGAAGTTCGCCAACGACCAGGGCGCGATGGTGATCGCCGAGGGCGTCGAGCGGGTGGAGGAGTTCGACACCGTACGCTCGCTGGGCGTGCACCTGGTGCAGGGCTTCTACCTGCACCGGCCGCGCTAGCGCGCGACGGGTCGGTGGCGGACGGGTGACGCGCGGCGCACGTCGCGGAGGGGTGTTCTGGTGCACCCTGCTGGGCATCGCGGCGCTGCTCGCGACGCGCACGCCGCGCTCCCCGCTCGCGCTCCGGCAGCCCCCGGCACGGCCGGATCCGGTGGGGCTCATCACGCACCAGACGGACGCCCGGAGCATCACGCTGCTGCGCGACGCGAACGTGCGCCACGTGAAGACGACGCTGTACTGGGACCGGTGGATCGCCGACTCGGCGTACCGCACCGAGTTCGCGGCGGGCGTGCAGCGGCTGACGGCGGCGCGGTTCGAGATCACCGTCGTCGTGCACGCGCCACCGCCGGGCAGCTCGTACGCCACGCGCGACCGGGTGTATCGCGCCTTCGCCGACTTCGTCGGCGCGCGGGCCGCGCAGTTCGTCGGCGTGTACGGCTGGCAACTGTGGAACGAGCAGGATGCTCCCGGCTGGACCGACGTGTTCGGGATCGGGCACGGCGTGTCCGTGCGCGGGCAGGGGCGCCACTACGCGGCGATGCTCGCGCTCGCGTACCCGCGCATCAAGCAGGCGAGCCCACGCGCGGCGGTCATCGTGGGCGGCCTCGCCGGTCCGGACGACAGCACGCGCGTCTTCCTGCAGGGGATCTACGACGGGCGCGGCCCGTTCGACGTGCTCGCGGTCCACGCGTACGGACCGCCGATCGTCGCCGCGGCGCGCGCGCGCGGCACGATCCTGCGGCGGGAGATGGACGCCCACGGCGATGCGCGGCCGCTCTGGCTGACCGAGTTCGGCATCCAGGGGGCCGCCATGCGCACGCTGTGGGGGCTGCGCGATCCCGAGGACCAGGATCTCCGGCAGCGCGACGAATGGCGCGACGTCGCGACGTGGAACGACGAGAGCCGCACCTTCCAGCGCATCGTCGGCTACGTGCTCTACGACGCGACGGACTTCGGCTACGGCATCGTGCGCAGCGACCGCGTGACCGTGCGGCCGACGTACCGCTGGCTGCAGCAGCGCAACCGCTGACGATCGGGCCGAGCTAGCCGAGCAGCTCCTGCACCAGCGTCCACGCGCGCACGTCGGCACCGAGCCCGTCGCGCACCACCTGCCGCGCGGACTCGCCCGACCGCTGCAGCAGCGTCTCGCTCGTGCGCCAGCGGCGCAGCAGCTCGGCGAGCGTGCGCGGGGTGCCCACGGTGGTCGCGCCGCCGGCGGCCAGCAGCAGGCCGGCGTCGCGGCTGTCGGTGTGCTGCGGGCCGAAGACGACCGGCAGCCCGTAGGCCGCCGGCTCCAGCACCGAGTGCAGCCCCGCGTCGTGGAAGCCGCCGCCGACGAACGCGGCATCACCGACCGCGTACAGGTCGCCGAGCACGCCGACGCGGTCCACGAGCACCATTTCGACGTCGCCGGATGCCGAGCCCTCCTCGACGGCGGAGAGGCGCGAGATCGTGGCGCGCTGTCCGCGCGCCCACTCCTCGATCGGGGCGAGGTGCGCCGGCGTGGGCTCGTGCGGCGCGATGACGAGGCGCGCGCGCGCATCCTGCCGCCGCATCGTCTGCCACGCCTCGAGCAGGACGCGCTCGTCGGCGGGCCAGGTGGAGCCGGCGACGAGCGTGAAGCGGCCGCCCGAGCGCTCGCGCGAGAGGGCCGTGAGCAGCGCGCCGCCGCGGTCGACCGACTCCGCGCGGCGCCACACCTGGTCGTAGCGCGTGTCGCCCGTGACGCGCACGCGATCGGCGCGGACGCCGAGCGCCACGAGACGCGCCGCGTCCTCCTCGCTGATGGCGCCGACGAGGGAGAGGCGCGCGTACGCGTCGCGGAGCATCCCGCCCGCGAGGCCGCCGCGGCGCGACGAGCCTTCCGCGAGGGTGGCGCTGACGAGGCCGAGCGGAACGCGGCGACGCGCCGCTTCGGCGGCCAGCACGGGCCACACGTCGAGCTTGGAGAACACGAGCGCGCTCGGGCGCAGCGCGTCGAGGAGGGCGGCCGCGTCGCCCGCGGTGTCGAACGGCAGGTAGTCCGCCACGTCCACGTCCAACCCGCGGCCGAAGCGCTCGGCGCTCGGCGAGTAGAAGGAGTAGGCGAGCTGCAGCGCCGGGCGCTCGCGGCGCGCCAGCTCGAGCACCGGGCGCGCCTGCAGCCCCTCGCCCACGGACGGCGCATGCATCCAGAGCAGCGGGCGCGACGCGTCGCGGTGCTGCTGCGCCCAGGCCGTCCAGCGCGCGCGCACGCCGCGCCGTGCGCGCAGCGTGCGACGCAGCTTGCCGGTCCCCTCGGGGGCCAGGACGGCGGCGGCACGGGCGGCCTGGCCGGCGACGGCGTACAGCGTACGGGCGAGCGGATTCATGACGGCGCGGAACGGCTGGGGAGGGGCAGGGCGCGGAACGTTACCCAGGCACCGCCCCGAACGGGCGACGGCGCGGTGACCGGAGTCACCGCGCCGTCGGGCCCACGCGTGGAGCAGGGCGCGTCAGCGCGTCAGCGCGCCGGGGCGGCGAGCGCCGAGTCGAGCGCGCGGCGGAAGACGGCGATCGGCTGCGCGCCGGCGATACCCTGGCTGCCGACGAAGAAGCTCGGGGTGCTGCGCACGCCCGCCTGGGCCATGCGCTCGCGGTCCGCGACGACGAGCGCGCGCATCACGTGCGACCGCGTGCAGCTGCGGAACCGCGCCATGTCGAGCCCCTGCGCCTGCGCGAGCGAGTCGTAGACGGCGCTCTGGTCGCCGCCCTTGCCCCAGCGCTCGACGGTGCCGAACAGCGCCGACTGGTACTCCCAGAACTTCCGCTGGGCGGCGGCGCACATCGACGCCTCGGCGGACGGCATCGCCTGCTCGTGCTGGTCGAGGGGGTAGTGCAGGTAGGCCATGCGCACCTTGCCCGTCGCGACGTACTCGCGGCGCAGCGTCTCGAACGACTGGTCGTGCCACATCTTGCAGTAGGGGCACTGGAAGTCGCTGATCATCAGCATCCACACCTTCGCTCCCGGCGAGCCGAGGATGCGGCCGCTGTCGGCGGCGGCACGGAGCGCGGTGCTGTCGGGCGCCGCGAGGGTGGCGGCGTCGGCGGCCTCCCCGTTCGCGGCGGCCGTCGTCGTGCCCCCGGTCGCCGCGGCGGCCGGCGGCGTCGCCGCCGCGGCACGCTCCTCGCCCGAGGCGCGGCAGGCCGCCGTGAGGGCCAGCGTCGCGACGATGGCGAGGAGCGACGCGCCCCGGGACAGGGCACGCGAGGAGGGGCGGGGCGCGGAGCGAGGCGGCATGTCGAGGAGGGAGGGAATGACCACGCGCGGGCGCCGGTGACACCCGGCCACCCGCGAGCGCGTATTAAGATATACACCGCCCATGATGAGCTTCGCTTCCGCGGTCCTTCTGGCGCTCCTGGCGCTGCTGCAGCAGCTCGACCTGCCGGCGCCGAGCGGCCACCTGAACGACTTCGCGGGAGTGGTCCCCGCCGAGCGCGCGGCGCGCATCGAGGCGATCGCGCGCGAGGTGCGCGAGAAGTCGGGCGGCGAGATCGCCATCGCGGTGCTGCCCGACATCGCCGGCCGCGCGCCGAACGACGTCGCCACGCAGATCGGGCGGCAGTGGAAGGTCGGCGCGGCGACCGCGATCGGCGAGCGCACGCGCAACGCCGGGGCGGTGATCCTCCTCGTGCCGCGCGAGCGCAGCAGCGACGGGCGCGGGCACGTGTTCATCGCCCCCGGGCAGGGGACCGAGGGGTTCGTCACCGACGCGGAGGCGGGCGCCATCCAGGACGAGGCGCTCCCGGCGCTCCGGCAGGGCGACTACGGGGCGGCGCTGGAGCTCATGACGCGCCGCCTGGCCGAGCACTACGGCCGCGAGTTCGGGTTCACGGTGACGGCGGACCCCGCGACGGCGGCCCAGCCGCCACCGCAGTACGAGCGGCGTCCGGTGCGGCGCACGGGCGGGATCAACCCGATCCTGCTGATCGTCATCGTGTTCGTCGTCATGAGCGTCCTGAGCTCGTTCGGACGCCGGCGACGCGGCGGTTGCGGCGGGGGCGGGTGCATCCCGATCCCGATCATCTTCCCCGGTGGCGGCGGCTTCGGCGGCGGTGGCGGGTGGGGTGGTGGCGGCTGGGGCGGCGGCGGCGGCTGGGGGGGCGGCGGCGGAGGCTTCGGCGGCTTCGGTGGCGGCGGCGGGTTCAGCGGCGGCGGCGCGGGCCGCGACTTCTGATGGTGCGCCGGATGGGCGGGCGCCTCGACATCCTCTGACGGAATGGCCATGGCTCGGATGACCCTGGACGACCTGGTGGCCCAGCTGCGGGCCGCGTACGGCGACGCGCTCCGCGCGGTCGTGCTGTACGGCTCCGCGGCCGGCGCCGACCACGTGCCGGACCGCTCCGACTACAACGTCCTCGTCGTCGTCGACGCGCTCGGGATGCCGCAGCTGCGCGCCGTCGCCGCGACCGCGCGGGCGTGGGGCGAGGCCGGGCATCCGCCGCCGCTGACGCTCACGACCGCCGAGTGGCGCGCGTCGGCCGACGTCTTCCCGATGGAGTACGCCGACCTGCTGGAGCGCCACCGCGTGCTGCACGGCGACCTGCCGCTCGACGGCATCCGCGTGGAGCTGCGGGACCTGCGCGTCGAGGTCGAGCAGCAGACGCTCGGCAAGCTGCTGCAGCTCCGGTCGGCCATCGTGGCGACCGGGTGGGAGCCCAAGCGGCAGCTGGCGCTGCTGGAGGCCAGCCTGGGCACGTTCATGACCGTCTTCCGCGCGGTGCTGCGCCTGCACGGCGAGCGTCCGCCCGCCGATCGCGAGGCGCTCGCCGCGGCGGTGGGCGCGCGCGCCGGCTTCGACGCGGCGCCGTTCGTGCGCGTGGTGCGCCACGCGCGCGGCCAGGCGAAGGTCGCGCCCGACGCGGCGGCCGACGTGCTGGCCGGCTACCTGACCGCGATGGAGCGGCTGGCCGCGCACGTCGACCGCTTCCACGACACCGACGGGCCGGCGAATCCGAACGCCGCCCGCGCCTGACGCACGACCTGTCGCACCACATCAACTTGGAGAGAGGACACGCATGCGTGACCGCATCACGCGCCGTTCGCTGATCCGCCGCGCCCTGATCGGGGTGCTGGCCGCGGGGCTCGCGCTGAGCACCTCGGGCTGCGGCTACAACCGCATCCAGACGCTCGACGAGCAGGCGGCCAACGCGAAGCAGCAGATCGAGGTGCAGCTGCAGCGCCGCGCCGACCTGATCCCGAACCTGGTCGCGACGGTGAAGGGCTACGCCCAGCAGGAGGAGACGATCTTCACGCGCGTCGCCGAGGCGCAGCGCGGGCTGACCGGCGCGCTCGCGCGGCCGGGGGGCGGCGATCCGCAGGAGCTGGCGAACGCGAACGACAACCTGTCGCGGGCGCTGCTGCCGATGCTGACGCTGGTGACGTCATACCCGCAGCTGCAGTCGAACGAGCAGTTCATCCGCCTGCAAGACGAGCTGACCGGGACGGAGAACCGGATCGCCACGTCCCGCACCGACTACAACGGGGCGGTGCGCGAGTACAACACGCTCATCCGCACCTTCCCGACGGCGATGACCGCGAAGGTCACCGGCGCGAAGCCGCGGGCCTACTTCGAGGTCACGAACGCCGGCGCGCGCGAGGCGCCGTCGGTCGACTTCTCGCGGCCGGGGGCGGGCGCGGGGGCTGCCGGCGCGGGGGCCGGCGCCGGGGCGGGCGCGACGCCCGCGACGCCCGGGGCACCCGCCCCGAAGTGAGGCCGTGAGGCCGGGCTGACGCCCACCCGCGACCGCGGGCGCGATGACGCCCCGGCGAGCCAGCTGGCTCGCCGGGGCGTCATCTGTTTGCGAAATGTTGCGGGAGGGAGCCGGGAGTCGTTACACATCACGCCGGTGACTCGGTCGGCCCCGCGCGGGTCCTCGCTTCACCGCGCGACCCTGCGCCCGGGACGGGAATTCCGCCCTGCGCGCCGGGTCGCGTGGCTTTGACCTCCCAACTCTCCCAAGCTCCAAAGAGGGAACGGCGCATGACCAACTTCACCCGGCTGTTGCCGCTCGCTGCCGTCGCGCTGGTGGCGCCGGCGCTCGGCGCGCAGCAGCCTGCGGCGACCGGCACCATCACCGGCCGCGTCACCGAGACCGGCACCAACGCGCCGCTCGCGGCGGCGCAGGTGTTCGTCGTCGGCACCACGCCGCGCGGCACGCTGACCAACGAGACCGGCACCTATCGCATCCTGGGCGTGCCTGCGGGCGCGGTCCAGGTCCGCGTCCGCCGCCTCGGCTACGAGTCGGTCGTGCTCCCGGTGACGGTCGTCGCCGGCCAGACGGTGACGCTCGACTTCACGGTCGGCCGCGCGGCGGCGACCACCCTCGAGCAGGTCGTCGTGACCGCGACGGGCGAGGGGCAGCGCGTCCGCGAGCAGGGCAACGCGATCGCCCGCGTCGAGCTGACCGAGGAGCGCGTCCCGGCGCTGCCCGCGTTCAGCGCCGCGCTCTCCGGCCAGGCGGCCGGCGTGCAGGTGCTGCAGAGCGGCGGCACGTCGGGCACGGGCTCGCGCATCCGCATCCGCGGCGCGAACTCGCTGTCGCTCTCGAACGAGCCGCTGATCATCATCGACGGCGTGCGCGTGCAGGGCGGCGGCAGCTCGTCGTCGATCGGCGTCGGCGGGCAGGCGCCGTCGCGCCTCGACGACCTGAACCCCGAGGAGATCGAGAGCATCGAGGTCCTCAAGGGCCCCGCCGCCTCGGGCCTCTACGGCACGCAGGCCGCCAACGGCGTCGTCCAGATCACGACGAAGCGCGGCCGCGCCGGCCGGACGCAGTGGAACACCTACGTCGAGCGCGGGCGCACCGACGAGGTCAGCAACTTCCCGGCGAACTACGGCGCGTACGGCCAGTTCGACGGCGAGGCGGGCTTCGACTGCGACCTGACGAGCGTCGGCGCGGGCGTCTGCACGCAGGACTCGGTCGTCAGCTTCAACCCGCTCAAGGACCCGGCGACGACCCCGTTCCGCACGGGCGCGCGCACGCAGTTCGGCTTCAACGCCGCGGGCGGCAACGAGCGCGTCGGCTTCTTCCTCAGCGGCGAGCAGGATCGCGAGGCGGGCGTCTACCGCACGAACTCGGTGAACCGCAACAGCCTGCGCGCCAACCTGCGCGCGTTCCTGACGGACGACTTCGACGTCAACGTCTCGACGGGCTACATCGCCAACCAGATCCAGCTGCCGGGCAACGACAACACCTTCCTCGGCTACATCTCGAACGGGCTGGCGGGCTTCGCGCGCCGTGACGACCCGGGCTCGATCAACGGCGACGGCTTCGACCCGATCGGGCCGGCGAGCATCGACTACTACCAGAACTTCCAGCAGGCGCGCCGCTTCACCGGCTCGGTGCAGGCGAACTACCGCCCGCTGTCGTGGCTGCGCTTCAACGGCGTCGCGGGCCTCGACCTGACGAACCGCCTCGACACGCAGACGGTGCCGCCGGGCCGCATCCTGTTCGACCAGGACACGGAGGAGGGCGACCGCACGGCGAACCGCCTGCAGGCCGGCACGTACACGACGCAGGCGACGGCGACCGCGCAGTTCGCGCCGACCGAGAACCTGTCGTCGACGACGACGCTGAGCTTCCAGTACCAGCAGGACCGCAACGACGGCGTGTTCGCCTACGGCGGCCGCCTCGTCGCCGGCACCTCCTCGCTCGAGGGCACGGTGGCGCGCTTCGAGGTCGGCGAGGACTACTTCGACAACCGCCTCGTCGGCGGCATCGTGTCGCAGCAACTCGGCTGGAAGGACCGCCTGTTCGTGAACGTCGGCGTGCGCGGCGACAACAACTCCGCGTTCGGCGAGAACTTCGGCACGATATTCTACCCGACCGCGCAGGCGTCGTGGGTCGCCAGCGAGGAGTCGTGGTTCCCGCGCGGCCCGATGGGCCTCGTGCGCTTCCGCGGCTCGTTCGGCCAGTCGGGGCTGCGTCCCGGCTCGGTGGCCGCGCTGACGTACTTCGATCCGGTCCCGGCGCGGGTGAACGGCCAGGAGGTCGCGGCCGTGACGATCGGCGGCGTCGGCGATCCGGACCTCAAGCCCGAGGTCACGACCGAGTTCGAGGGCGGCGTGGATCTCGAGGCGTTCGACCGCCGCGCGACGCTGCAGCTGACCGCGTACAACCGCCAGTCGAAGGACGCGCTCGTGCAGCGCATCATCGCGCCGTCGGTCGGCGTCGTGCGCCAGCGCTTCGAGAACGTCGGCCAGATCCGCAACCGCGGCGTCGAGGCGCTGCTCACGCTGCGCCCGATCGAGACGACCAACGTCGGGCTCGACCTGACGTTCAACTACTCGTACAACACGAACAAGGTCCTCACGCTGTCGGACTCGAATCCGATCCTCGTGACGGCCGACGGCGTGCAGCGCCACGTGCAGGGCTACCCGGCCGGCGGCTACTGGGGCCAGCGCATCACCGGCGTCGACAAGAACGCCGACGGCCTCGTGACCGACGTGCAGTTCACGGACACCGCGGAGTTCCTCGGCTACTCGCAGCCGCGGTCGCTCTTCTCGGTGAACCCGCAGCTCTCGCTCTTCAAGAACGTCGTGCGCCTCGGCGCGCTCGTCGACTACCGCGGCGGCTACAAGCAGTTCAACGGCTCCGAGGAGTTCCGCTGCGGCGTGCTGTTCCGCTGCAAGGGGATCGTCGACCCGACCTCGACGGAGCAGGAGCAGACGGCCGCCTTCGCGGCGGGCATCTACGGCGTGAACTCGGGCTTCGTCGAGAAGGCGGACTTCGTCCGCTTCCGCGAGGTGACGCTCACGTTCTCGGTGCCGCAGACGTACGCGCAGCGCTGGTTCCGCGCGCGCGGCGTCGGGCTCACGCTGGCCGGCTACAATCTCGGCCTGATCTCCGACTACTCGGGCGTGGATCCCGAGGTGAACGCGTCGGCCCAGGCCAACTTCACCCAGAGCGACTTCCTGAGTCAGGCGCCGGTGCGGCGCTACTCGGCGCGCATCAACGTCAACTTCTGATTTGGGAGCCGACATGACCTTCCGTTTCATGCGGCGAGCCACCGCCGGCGCGCTCGCCGCGACGCTGCTCGCGGGCTGCGAGCTGGACGTCGCGACGCCGGCGATCGTGGACCCCGACCTGCTGACCGACGAGACCGCGCTGCCGACGCTGCTGGCCGGCGCGCGCGGCGACTTCGCCGCCGCGTTCGGCGGTGACGCCGCGGGCGACGAGGGGCTGATCCTCACCGGCGGCCTCCGGGCCGACGAGTTCCTCAACCGCGACACGTTCGAGGAGCGGCGCGACGTCGACCTCGGGACGATGCGTACCGACAACGCCACGCTGCGCGACCTGTTCCGCAACTCGCAGCGCGCGCGTCGCGCGGCGGAGTTCACGGGGCGCCTGTACGCGCAGTTCGGCGCGACGCAGCCGGGCTACGCCGAGGTGCTGAACCTCGCGGGCTACACGACGCTGCTGCTCGGCGAGACGTTCTGCCCGGGCATCCCGTTCAGCGATCTGGACGCGAACCAGCAGATCCAGCCGGGCACGCCGCTCTCGCGTGAGCAGGTGTTCCAGCGCGCGCTCGCGAAGTTCGACAGCGCCATCGCCGTCGCGACGAGCGCCGGCACGGGCGCGGCCGCGACGGCGCAGCTCAACCTCGCCCGCGTCGGCCGCGGCCGCGCGCTCATCAACCTCGGGCGGTTCGCCGAGGCGCGCACGGCGGTCAGCGCGGTGCCGACGTCGTTCACGTACGACATCGAGTACTCGGAGAACACGACGCGCCAGAACAACGGCGTGTTCTACTACAACAACGTGAACCGCCGCTGGGGCGTGGCCAACGCGGAGGGCGGCACGGGCTACGACTACGTCGCCGCCTCCGATCCGCGCGTGCCGACGCAGACGACGACGCGCAATGGCCTCGATGGCGTGGGGCCGCGCGTGGTCAACCAGCTCAAGTACCCGGACCGCAGCGCGAGCATCCCGCTCGCCAGCGGCACCGAGGCCCGTCTGATCGAGGCCGAGGCGGCGCTGCAGGCCAACACGCCCGCGACCGCGATCCAGCTGCTCGGCGCGCTGCGCTCGGGGGCCGGCCTGCCGGCGCTGTCGACGACGGGACTCTCGAACGCGCAGCTCACCGACCTGCTCTTCCGCGAGCGCGCCTTCTGGCTGTTCGCGACGGGGCATCGGCTGGGCGACATGCGCCGCCTGCTCCGCGCGCCGTACAACCGCTCGTACGCGTCGGTGTACCCGCAGGGCACCTACTTCAAGGGCGGGCGCACGTACGGCGACCAGCCGAGCCTCCTGCTCCCGCTCGAGGAGGAGAACAACCCGAACTTCAACGGCTGCACCGCGCCGAACTGACGCGAGCGGCCGCACGAGTGGGGAATGAAACGGGGGCGCGTCCGATGGACGCGCCCCCGTTTCTCGTATCTCCGTCGTCGTTCAGCTGGCGGCGGCGGGCCTGGGCTCCGGGCGCGGGAAGAGCCCCGCGCCCTTGGTCACGCGCCACCCGGTCGGATCGATCGACGCGAGCGCGGCGAACGGGGTGCCCGCGGCCGATGCCGCTCCGGCCTCGGACGCGCCGAGCGACGCCCACAGCTCCTCGGCCTTGGCGGGCATGAACGGCGCGAGCGCGACGGCGACGGGGACGAGCTGCCGCACCAGGGTGCCGAGCACCGCCTCCAGCGCGGCACGGTTCGCGGGATCCTTGGCCATCGTCCACGGCTGCCGCTCCTGCACGAAGGCGTTAGCGCGGAAGACGATCTGCCAGACGGCCTCGAGGCCCTGATGCAGCAGGAAGCCGCGCGAGCCGTCCATCGCCGCATGATAGGTCGCGAGATCGGCGGCGTCCGCCGCGAGCACGTCCGCCTCGAACGCCGCCGGCACCACGCGCTCGCAGTACTTCTCGATCATCGCGACGGTGCGGCTCGCGAGGTTGCCGAGCGCGTTCGCGAGGTCGGCGGTGTAGCGCTCCTCGAAGCGCTCCCACGAGAAGTTGCCGTCCCCGTCGAACGGGACCTCGCGGAGGAGGAAGTAGCGGAAGGCGTCGGCGCCGAAGCGGTCGATCGCCTCACCCAGCTCGAGCTTCACGCCGGCGCTCTTGCTGAAGCGCTCCCCGCCGAGGTTCACGAAGCCGTGCGCCCACACGCGATCGGGGAGCGGCAGCCCCGCCGCCTCGAGCATCGCGGGCCAGATCACGCAGTGGAAGCGCGTGATGTCCTTGCCGATGACGTGCAGCTGCGCCGGCCAGCGCGCCTCGTAGCCGGCGTCGGGGAAGCCGGTCGCCGTCAGGTAGTTCGGCAGCGCGTCGAACCAGACGTACGTCGTCTGCGTCTCGCCGTCGCCGGTCGGGCGTGGGAAGGGCACGCCCCACGCGAAGCGCGACCGGCTCGCCGAGACGTCCTCGAGCCCCTGCGCGAGCAGGCCGAGGATCTCGTTGCGACGGCTCTCGGGCTGGCAGAACTCGGGGCGCTCGCGCAGCAGCCGCTCGAGGAACTCCTGGTAGCGCGAGAGGCGGAAGAACCAGTTGGTCTCGCGCGTCCACTGCAGCTCGCGCGTCGGGTGCAGCGGACACTTCCCGTCGACGATCTCGGCGTCCCCCTTGAACGCCTCGCAGCCGACGCAGTACCACCCCTCGTACGCCTTCTCGTAGAAGTCGTCCGGGTTGCGCTCGAAGATGCGCGCGATGAGCGCGCGCACGCCGTTCTGGTGCGCGGCGGTCGTGGTCCGGATGAACTGGTCGTGCGAGATCCCCAGCCGCGCCCACATCGCCTGGAAGCTCTCCGCCACCTGATCGACGAGCCCCTGCGGCGACATGCCGCGCGCCTCCGCGGTCTGCGCGACCTTCTGCCCGTGCTCGTCCATCCCGATGAGGAAGTGGACGGCGCGGCCGGCCTGCCGCTGGTACCGCGCGATGGCGTCCGCGCCGATCTTCTCGAACGCGTGCCCCAGGTGGGGCTCGCCGTTCGCGTAGTCGATGGCGGTGGTCAGGTAGAACGGGGCGTCAGGCAAGCGAGCGGACCTCGAAGGTGGAGCGATGGGCGCGGCGCGTGCCGTCCGCGCGTGGCGGCGGCGCGGCGCACCTCGAAATGTCGCACCCCCCACAAGACGCGCGCCGCGCGGCCGGCATGGCCACGCGGCACGACGACGCTGCGCGGGGAGCGGGGACGGGCGGTCGGACCGTGCGCTACTCGTCGCCGCCCTCGTCCGGACCGTCCGACGCATCGTCGTGCGCATCGTCCGCGTCCGCGCTGCCGGCGCCGGAGACGCCGCCGCCCTCGCCACGTCCACCGCGGTTGCGCCGCCCACCGCGCCGGCCGCGTCGACGCCGGGGGCGCGGCTCGCCGCCCTCGGTGACGTCGCTCCCGGCCGCGCCGGGCACCTCCGCGGCGTCGCCCAGAGGCATTCGCATCACCGGCATCTCCTGCGTGACGCCGTCCAGCGACACGCCCTCGAGATCGCCGATGACGAGGGGCGGCATGCGCAGCGGCGGACGCGCGGGCGGCTCGCGGCGCTCGCCGGTGCGCTCGGGCGAGCGCTCGTCGCGCCGCTCGCCCTCACGCCGATCGCCCTCACGGCGATCTGGCCCTCGACGGTCGCTCCCCGTGCGCACCGGCGGCTCGCGGCGCGCGGCCCGGGGCGCCGACCCGGCGACCGACACGCCCTCGGCGACGTCGTGGCTCGCCTCGTCGTGCACCGCGCCCTCGTGCGCGGCGCCCTCGTACGCGTCCTCGGCGGACGCGCCGGCGGGCGCCGCGAACGGGCCGCCGAGCGCCTCCATCTCCTGGCGCAGGTCCGCGAGCGGCACCATGCGCACCTCGCCGTCGAGGGCGCGCAGCGTCACGCGCTCGCGGAAGATGTCGTTGCCGAGCACCTTCTCCTCGCCCTTCGACGTCGCGAGCACCTTCCCCTCCTTGGGGAAGCGCTTGCGCTGCTGCACGTAGAAGTCGTGCTCGTAGCGCAGGGAGCACATGAGCCGTCCGCACGCACCCGAGATCTGCGTCGGGTTGAGCGAGAGGCGCTGGTCCTTCGCGACGCTGAGGTTCACCGGGCGCAGCTCGGGCAGCCACGCCGCCGAGCAGTACTGCCGCCCGCAGCGCCCCACGCCGTCGAGCCGCTTGGCCTCGTCGCGGACGCCGATTTGCTTCAGCTCGATGCGCGTGCGGAACAGCGCCGCGAGGTCGCGGACGAGGGCGCGGAAGTCGACGCGCTTCTCGGCCGTGAAGTAGAGCGTCAGCTTGCGCCGATCCCACTGCCAGTCGGCGTCGGAGATCTTCATGACGAGGTTGTGCGCGCGCACGCGCTCCATCGCCTTGCGGCGCGCCTCCTCGTTCAGCGGCTCCAGCTCGGCGGCGCGGCGCACCTCGTCGACGGCGGCAAGACGGAGCGCGCGACGCTGCGGCTGCGCGCCGGCGCCGAGCAGCGCCTCGCCGTGCGCCACGCCGGCCCAGCGCTTGGCGGCCAGCTCGCCGGTCGCGTGCACCTCGCCCAGGTCCTCGCCGCGATCCCCCTCGACGATGACGACCGCGCGCGCCTTCGGCGGATCGTCCCCGTCCCAGAGGTAGAATTCCTTGCGGTTGCCCTTGAAGGCGATCTCGACGAGGTGCGACATCGGTCAGCCGACGAAACGGCCCATCTTGAGGAACTTCTCGCGGCGGCGCCGCACGAGCTTCTCCGGCTTGAGGCGCCGCAGCTCGTCGATGTGCTTGAGCAGCACGTCGCGGACGCTCTTCGCCGTCGCCTCGTGGTCGGCGTGCGCGCCGCCCATCGGCTCGGGGATCACCTCGTCGATCACGCGCAGCTCGTACAGGTCGGGCGCGGTGATCTTGAGCGCGCCGGCGGCGCGCTCGCGCATCTCGGGGCTCTTGCCGTCCTTCCAGAGGATGGCGGCGCACCCCTCGACGGAGATGACCGAGTACACGGAGTTCTCGAGCATCAGCACGCGGTCGGCGACACCCAATCCCAGCGCGCCGCCCGAGCCGCCCTCGCCGATGATGGTCGCGACGATCGGCACCTGCAGCCCGGCCATCTCGATCAGGTTGCGGGCGATCGCCTCGCTCTGCCCGCGCTCCTCGGCGCCGATGCCGGGCCACGCGCCCGGCGTGTCGATGAAGGTCACGACCGGGACGTGGAACTTCTCGGCGAGCTTCATGAGCCGCAGCGCCTTGCGGTAGCCCTCGGGGTGCGGCATCCCGAAGTTGCGGCGCAGGTTCTCCTTGGTGTCGCGGCCGCGCTGCTGGCCGATCACCATCACCGTCTCGTCGTCGAGGCGCGCCCACCCGGCGACGATCGCGCCGTCGTCGCGGAACTGCCGATCGCCGTGGAGCTCGATCCAGTCGGTGAAGCAGCGGTCGATGTAGTCCTGCGTGAACGGACGCTTGGACGAGCGCGCGACCTGCACGCGCTGCAGCGGCGTGAGGTTGCGATAGATCTCGGTGCGCATGTCGGCGAGCTTGCGCTCGAGCGGCACGAGCTCCTTCTGCACGTCGAAGTCGCGGTCGTCGGCGAGCTGGCGCAGCTCGTCGATGCGGCGCTCCAGCTCGACGAGCGGCTTCTCGAAGTCGAGGGACGCGGTGGCCATTTTTCTTAACCCCCTCGAACCAGCTTGACGCGCTCGTCGCCGAGCAGCGCGCGCAGTTCGTTCAGGGCGGCGTTGGACGCCGCGACGGTGAGGGAGCGCGACCGGAAGCGTGCGGTCTGGCCGGCGCGTGGATCGCGCCAGCGCAGCTCGAGCGCGGCCGTGCCAGGGTAGGCGTCGCACGTCGCGCGCACGTCGCGCATGACGCTCGGCGTCAGGTCGGCGCCCGCCGCGAGCTCGATGGCCACGGCCACCTGCCCGTTGACGCGCTTCTCCGCCAGGCGGGTCACCTTCTCGACGATGAACGTCGGGCTCTCCGCCCCCTGGTCGCGCTTGGAGTACCCGCCCTCGACGAGCACGGGAACGTCCGTCTTGACCTGGTCGGCGAGCACCGCCCAGGCCTCGGGAAATACGAGCACCTCGCAAGATCCCGAGAAATCCTCCAGAGTCAACCGGGCGAACTCCGCCCCGCTGCGCTTCGAGATCTGCTTGCGCGCCGCCGTGATCACGCACGCGAGCGCGATCGGATTCGGCGTCCACACGCCCAGGTCCGCGATCCTGTGCGACGCGAACAGCTCGGCCTCGGCGCGGAACGGCTCGAGCGGGTGTCCGGAGACGTAGAAGCCGAGGATCGCCTTCTCGTTGGTCAGGCGGTCGCTCTCGCTCCACGCGGGAACGTTCGGGAGCGACGGCTTGGCCTGCGCCGGCGCGCCGCCGCCCAGCACCTCGCCGAACAGCGAGCCCTGGCCGCGCTCGCGCTCGTCCTGCTTGAGCAGCGCCTCGGAGATCGCGTGGTCGAGCGCCGTCACGAACTGCGCGCGGTGCCCGCCCAGCCCGTCCAGCGCGCCGGCGGCGATGAGCGCCTCGAACACGCGCTTGTTGCAGGCGCGCAGGTCGACGCGCTCGACGAAGTCGAAGAAGTCCTTGTAGACGCCCTCCGCCACGCGCGCGGCGATGATGCTGTCCACCGCGCCCTGGCCGACGTTGCGCACCGCGCCGAGGCCGAAGCGGATCCGCTTCTCGCCGACGACGGTGAACTTGTAGCCGGACTCGTTCACGTCCGGGGGGAGCACCTCGATCCCCATCTCGCGCGCCTCGGCGACGTACTTCACGACGCTGTCCGTGTCGCCGATGCAGGCCGAGAGGAGCGCGGCCATGAAGTCGGCCGGGTAGTTCGCCTTGAGGTACGCGGTGTGGTAGCTGACGACCGAGTAGGCGACCGAGTGCGACTTGTTGAAGCCGTAGCGGCCGAACGTCTCGATCTGCCCCGCGAGGTCCTTGATGATCGCCTTGTCGTAGCCCTGCGCGATCGCCTTGGTCTCGAACTTCCCGAGCTCCTCGGCGATGAGCTTCGCGTCCTTCTTGCCCACGGCCTTGCGGAGCACGTCCGCTTCGGCGAGCGAGATGCCCGCCAGGCGCTGGGCGATACGCATCACCTGCTCCTGGTAGGTGATGACGCCCTGCGTCTCGCGGAGGATCGGCTCCAGCTCGGGGAGCGCGTAGGAGACCGGCTCCTCGCCGCGCTTGCGGCGGATGTAGACCTTGTGCATCCCGCTGTCGAGCGGGCCCGGACGCAGCAGCGCGTTCGACGCCACGAGGTCGTCGAAGCGGTCGCAGCGCATCTGGCGCAGCACGTCGGTGGCGAGCGGCGACTCGAACTGGAAGACGCCCGCCGTGCGCCCGGAGCGCAGCATCTGGTACGTCTTCTCGTCGTCGAACGCCATGCCGTCGAGGTCGAGCCACTCGCCGGTGCGCTGCTTGATGGACGTGAGCGCGTCGAAGATGACCGTCAGCGTGGTCAGCCCGAGGAAGTCCATCTTGAGCATGCCTGCCTTCTCGAGGCAGTTCATGTCGTACTGCGCGACCGTGATCTTCTCGTCGCCCCCCTCGCCGCCGGAGCCCTTGGAGCTCTGCGTGCAGACGGGCACGAACTCGTGCACCGGACCCGGCGCGATGACGACGCCGGCCGCGTGCACGCCGGTGTGGCGCGACAGCCCCTCGAGCGCCACCGCGTAGTCGAGCAGCTCGCGGTAGCGCGGGTCGCTCTCGTAGAAGCGCTTGACGTCCGGGACCTGCTCGATGGCCTCGTCGACCGAGAGCGAGTGGTTCGGCGCGTTCGGGATCAGCTTGGCCAGCGCGTCGGTCTCCGCCGGCGTGAAGCCGAGCACGCGCCCGACGTCCTTCACGACGGCGCGCGACTTCATCGTCCCGAAGGTCACGATCTGGCAGACCGACTCCTTGCCGTACTTCTGCCGGACGTACTCGATGACCTCGCCGCGCCGCTCGAAGCAGAAGTCCACGTCCACGTCGGGCATGGACACGCGCTCCGGATTCAGGAAGCGCTCGAACAGCAGGTCGAACTCCAGCGGACAGACGTTCGTGATGCCGAGCGCGTACGCCACGAGCGAGCCGGCCGCGGAGCCGCGCCCCGGGCCCACGGGAATGCCGCGCTCGCGCGCCGCCCGGATGAAGTCGGCGACGATCAGGAAGTAGCCGGCGTAGCCGGTCTGCAGGATGACGCCCAGCTCGTAGTCGAGGCGCTCCTGCACCTCGGGCGCGAGCTCGCCCGCCGGCGCGCCGCGCTTGCCGGCGTAGCGCTCGAGCGCGCCCTCCTTGGAGAGCTTCACCAGCAGGTCGTTCTCGGTCGCGACGTCCGGCGGCAGCGGGAAGCTCGGGACGTTGTACTTCTTCGAGAACTGGACGTCGACCTCGTCGGCGATCCGCAGCGTGTTCTCGAGGACGTCGGTGCGCCCAGGGAAGCGCTCGCCCATCTCCTCGTGGCTCTTGAAGTAGAGGCCACGGTCGTAGTGCATGCGGTCGGGATCCTTCAGGTCCTTCCCGATGCCGATGCAGAGCAGGACGTCGTGCGCGGCGTGGTCGCCCGCCTTGAGGAAGTGCGCGTCGTTGGTCGCGACGACGGGGAGCCCCAGGTCGGCCGAGAGCTTGAAGACCTTCTCGTTGAGCTCGCGCTGCCCGCCCGAGTCGTGCGCCTGGACCTCGAGGTAGTAGCGGTCCTTGAACAGCTCGGCGTACCAGGCGGCGGCCTCGCGGGCCTGCTCCCAGCGGTCGTCCATGAGGTGGCCGGCCACCTCGCCCGCCAGGCAGGCCGAGCTGACGATGAGCCCCTCGCTGTGGGCGGCGAGCAGCTCGCGGTCGATCCGTGGCTTGACGTAGAACCCCTCGGTGTACGCCAGCGAGGAGAGCTTGACCAGGTTCTTGTAACCGGTCAGGTCCCTCGCGAGTAGCACGAGGTGGTGATAAGGTTTGGCGCCCGGGGCCGGACGCGCACGGTCGAAACGGGACGCGGGGGCGACGTACGCCTCCATCCCCAGGATCGGCTTCAGCTTGGCCTTCTTCGCCTTCTCCTGAAAATCCCACGCGGCGTGCATGTTACCGTGGTCGGTAATGGCCAGCGCAGGCTGCTCGAGCTCCTGGGCGCGCCGGATCAGGTCATCGATCCGGTTGGCGCCGTCGAGGAGCGAGTACTCGGAGTGGCAATGGAGATGGACGAACGACATTGGACGAGTACGATAGCCACCGCGGACGGCCCGCGTCAATTCGCGCCGAGGGGCGCGCTGTGCGCGTAAGTCGCGCAGGCGCAATTATTTGGGCTCTTCTGGGCGCCCTCGGCCCGGCCGCGTGCCGGAGCCCCGGCGACCCGGACACGCCCTTCGTGTCCTACACCCTCCGGCCGCGAACCGCCGACGTCCGGTCGGGGCCGGCTGGCAGCGTGCTCGCCGAGCCGTTCGTGGTGCTCGTGACCGACTCGCTCGGGCGGCCGGCGCGCGGCGTTCCCGTGCAGTTCCGGCTGGTCGCCGGGCGCGGGGCGACCCTCCTGGACTCGCTCGTCGTCACGGACGCGGTGGGGAGCGCGGCCACCCGCCTCCGCCTCGGGGCCGAGCGCGACACGGCGGTCGTGGTGGCGCGGGTGCCCGGGCGCGAGGACGACGGCGTCCGCTTCGTGGCGGTGGCGTCCGCGCCCGCCGTGCTCCGCCAACTGGTGCCGGGCGCCATCGCGGGCGGCGACACCGTGCTGATCCGGGGCTCCGGCTTGGCGCCCGTGACCGCGGTGCTGTTCGGCAGCGCCCGCGCCCGCCTGGTGGCGACGGCCGGCGACACGCTGCTCCGCGTCGTCGTCCCGCCGTGCCTCGCCTCGGGCGAGCTCGCGGTCACCGTGCAGCTGGGCGCCGCGACCACGAACGCGCTCCCGGTCGCGGTGACCGACGCGCGCCGCCCGCTCGCCCTCCAGCCGTTCGAGGCGGTGACGATCGCCGGCGTCGACGCCGCCGGGTGCGCCCGGCTGGGGAGCGACGGGGGGCGCTTCCTCGTCTTCCCGCAGTTCGCGTCGGCGGAGGACCCGTCGCCGGCGCGCAGCTACTGGCTCTCGGTGGACGTCACCGCGAGTGCCGGGGTCGACCTGCTGCGCGCGGTCGCGCCGGCGCTGACGGCGCGCCCGGCGACGCCGCGCGAGACGCTGGAGCGCACGCTGCGCGCGTCCGAGCGGCGCCTCGCGCGCGAGGGGATCGCCGACGAGGCGGAGTCGCTGGTGCGCGGCGCACGGGCCGCCCGCGCCGCTCGCGTCGCGGCCGATCCCGCGCCGCTGGCCGGCCGTCCGGTGCCGGAGCCGCCGGCCGTGGGCACGGAGCGGACGTTCCGCGTGCTCTCGCGCGTGGACGGCACCGCGTACGCGAGCAGCACGGCGCGGCTGCGCTACGTCGGCGCGAACGTGCTGGTCTACGAGGACCGCGTCACGCCGGTCGCGCTCGACTCGCTGGCGATGCACCGCTTCGGGCGGCTGCTCGACGGCACCCTGCACGCGCTCGACGTCGAGCTGTTCGGGGCCGAGTCGGACGTCGACGGCAACGGGCGCGTGATCGTGCTGCTGACGCCCATCGTCAACGCGCTCACGACCTCGGCGCAGTGCGGCAGCGAGGGCTTCGTGCGCGGCTTCTTCAACGGAACCGATCTCGGCACGCGCAGCCAGAACTCGAACCGCGCCGAGATCCTGTACGTGATGGTGCCGGACCCGAACGGGACGCGGAGCTGCCCGCACTTCACGAACGAGGTGGTGCGCCAGCTTCCCTCGACGTTCCTGCACGAGTTCCAGCACATGATCTCGTACAACCAGCACGTGCTGGTGCGCCGCGGCGAGGACGAGACCACGTGGCTGAACGAGGGGCTCAGCCACCTCGCGGAGGAGATGGGCGGGCGGCTCTTCGAGCGGCGCTATCCGGCCCCGCAGGGGCGCGGGCTGCCGACGCAGCTCCTCCCCGACTCGGCGATCCCGTTCTATCGCGGCGACATCGACAACGCGCTGCTCTACCTCGGCGCGCCGGCGACGCACTCGGTCTCGGCGTTCGACGGCCTCGGCTCGCTCGAGGAGCGCGGCGCGTCGTGGCTGTTCCTGCGCTGGCTGATGGCGCAGAAGGGCGAGTCCATCCTGGGCCGGCTCGTGCAGTCGCCGCGCACCGGCCGCCGCAACGTCGAGGAGGTCGCCGGCGAGCCGTTCCCGGTGCTGTTCGGCGACTTCGTGATCGCGCTGGCGGCCGACAGCATCGGCGGCGTGCCGCGCTCGCGCATCCCGGCGCGCTATCGCTTCGGCGAGCGCGCGCTGCGGCGGCTGCTCACGCAGGGGCTCGGCCGCGACACGCGCTGGCCGCTCGCCGTGCGCCAGGGGCCCGGCGTCACCACCGCGACGGCGGTCGGCGCCATCGTGCCGGGCGGCTTCGAGATCTTCGACGTCGTCGCGCCGCGCGGCCTGGCGACGACCGTGCGCTTCTCGACGCCGAGCGGCGGCCCGTTCGCCGCGGGCGCCGAGGCGCAGCTCGGGATCCTGCGCATCTCGCAGTAGGGCGTGACGGGCGCGGGGCGGGGGTGCCGCATGCGCGCTAGCTTGCGTCGCATGGCCGTCGTCGCTCGCACGCGCGCGCTCCCGCGCACCCGCTCCGCCCTCCGCGTGACCTTGCTCGCGACGTCCCTCGCGGCGCCGCTCGCGGCCGTCGCGGCGCAGGAGGGCGGGCGACACGCGGCGGTGGTGCTCGCGCTCCCCGCCGCACCGCGGGCCGCCGCGCTGGCCGAGGCGGTGACGGCGGTCGGCGGCGACGAGTCGGCGCTGTTCTACTCGCCCGCGCAGCTCGCGACCGTGCGCCGCCACGGTGCGAGCGCCTCGGTGGAGCGCTTCCTCGCGTCGACGACGCTCGGCGCGGCGGTCGGCGCCACGCGCGTGGCGGGCGGCGTCGGCGCGCTCGGCGTGCGCTCGCTGGCGTATCCCGAGGCGATCGAGATGCGCGAGTACGAGCCCACCGGGCGCGTGCTCACCGGCGGCGAGCTCGCGGTGAGCGCCGGCTGGGCGCGTGCGCTCGGCGGCGTGCGCGTGGGCGCGGCGGCGACGCTCGTGCGGCAGCGCGTCGCGGAGGCGTCGGGGCAGGCGCTGGCCGGCGACGTGGGCATCGCGTGGACGTCGCCCGAGGCTGCATCGGGGGCGTCGGCGGCGTGCCGCGCGCTCGCGGGCGTGACGATCGCGGGCGCGGTGCAGCACGTCGGCGGCACGCTCGAGCTGCTCGGGAGCGGCAGTCCGCTGCCGCGGCGCGCACGCGTCGGGGTCGCCCGTCCGATCGCGCTCTCGCCCGCGCTGCGGCTGCTCGCGAGCGCGGACGTGGTGCAGCAGGACGGCGAGTCGGTGCGCCCGGCGGGCGCCGCGGAGCTGCGATGGCAGCGCGGCCGGCTCGCGCTCGACGCGCGCGGCGGCCTGCGCCGACGGCTCCACGCCGACGAGGCGCTGCCGGCGCGCACCGTGGGGGCGGGGCTCGGCTATCGTGCCATGGCGCTGGACTACGCGTACCAGGGCTACGCCGCGCTCGGCGCGACGCACCGGCTGGGCGTGCGGTGGGCCCCGTGATCGTGCCGCCGATCCGGCGCACGCGCGTGCGGCGTCGCACGCGTCTCGCGCTCGCGCTGGCCGCCGGGCTGGCGCTGCTGGCCGTGACGCCGACGGGCTGCTACCTGAGCCGCGCCGGCTACGAGCAGGGGCGCATCCTCGCCCGTCGCAAACCGATCGCGCGCCTGGTCGCGCGTGGCGGCGTGGACGACGCCACGCGCGGCAAGCTGCGCCTCGTGCTCGACGCGCGGCAGTTCGCGGTGGACTCGCTCGGCCTCGACGCGGGGCGGAGCTTCACGCGCTACACGGACATCGGGCGCGACACGCTGGTGCTCGTGCTCTCGGGCGCCCACAAGGACCGCCTGGAGGCGTACACCTGGTGGTTCCCCATCGTCGGCCGCGTGCCGTACAAGGGATACTTCGACTTCGGCGCGGCGCGACGGGCCGCCGCCGGGCTGCGCGCGCGCGGCTTCGACGTGTACCTGCGCCCCTCGTCCGCGTACTCGACGCTCGGCTGGTTCGACGATCCGCTGCTGAACACCACGCTGCAGGAGGACTCGGTCGACCTGGCGAACACGGTCGTGCACGAGCTGACGCACAACACCTTCTACGCGCCGGGACAGGCGGTCTTCAACGAGAGCTTCGCAAGCTTCGTGGGCGCGTACGGGAGCGCGCGCTACTTCGCCGCGCGGGGCGACAGCGCCGCCGCGCGCCGCGCCGGCGCGCGCTGGGCCGACGACGCGGTGCTCGCGGCGTTCTGGCAGGCGCTCGCGACGCGCGTCGACTCGGCCTACGCGGCACACCCGGGGCGCACGTCGGCGGACAGCGCGGCGCGCGTGGCGGCGCGCGACACGGTCTATGCGCGGGCGCGGCGGCTGCTCGCCGACTCCGTCGGACCGCGGCTGTCCGCGCTCGGCCCGACGCGCGCCGGCGCGTGGGCGGCGCGCGTGCAGCTCGACAACGCGTCGCTCCTCGCGCGGCGCACGTACGCGCGCGAGCTCGGGCTGTTCGAGGGCGTGCTGGATCGCGAGGGCGGGGACATGCGCCGCGCGATCGCCCGCATCGTCGCGATCGCGAAGCAGAGCCCGAAGGCGCCCTACGACGCGCTGCGCGCCTGGGTGGCCGCGCCGCCGGCCGGGGCGACGGGCGCGCCGACGCGCTAGGTCGCTTCCGGGCGCGTCGAGTCGCGGACCGACGGATCGCGCGTCAGTGCGGCGCGCGCGGCCGAGTCGCTCCGGATGCGCAGGGAGTCGGCGGCCAGGCGCAGCGAATCCTCGCGTCGCCGCACGCGCGCTGCGTTGCGCTCGACCATCGCGGCCACCTCCGCCGCGCTCACGGCCGGCGGTGGGCGCGGGCCGCCGCCGAGACGCACGACCGCCCGCAGCGCGGGGCGCAGCCCGCGCGCGGCGCGGTCCATCGCCTCGAAGCGCTGTCGCTCGTCCTCGATCACCGCGCGCGCGAGCGCGCGCCGTCCGTCGCCCGAGAGCCCGGTCGCGCCGAGCGGAGCGAGCGCCCGCGCCGCGTCGTCGCGGACGATCGGGATCGGGCCGAGGTGCGCACGCGCGGCCATCTCACCGCGCACCACGGCCAGCGCCGAGTCGAGCTGCACGGGGGGGAGCGGCTGCGGCGGAGCGCGCGAGGCGCCGACCGGACGCGAATCGATCGGCCCGACCGCCGCGCGCGGCGCGACGGTGGGCAGCGCGCCGCCGGCGCCTCCCGTCTCGCGCGCCGGTGGAGTCGGGGCCACGGCAGCGTCGCCGACCTCGCTCAGGGTCGAGGGGGCCACCCTCGCGCCGCTGCCCGCGCCGGTGTCGCCGATCCCGACCGGCGTCGGCGATGCGCGCGCCGAGCGATCGGCGATCGATCCATCGTCGCGCGGGCGCGTGGTCGCTGCCGATGCGGCCGCGGCGCGCTGCGTCGCCGGCGGCGCGACGTACGTGACCCGCTCCTGCACGAGCGTCGAGCGCCCATCTCGCACGACGAACCACGCGTGCGGCCCGTACGCGCTGCTCACCGCGAGCATCGCCATGACGCCCGTGACGACCGCACCGGGAACGACGCTCGCGAGCCGCGCGATCCACCCATGCTCCTGCGTGGCGGGACGCCGACGGCGCACGATCGGATGCGACGGCACGAGGGGAGCGTGGGCGCGAGGTCCCGCGTGCGGCCCGTCCGCGCGCGGCTCCGCGTTCGACACGCGCGCGCGGCGGAGGGATGCCGGAGAGGGGCTGCGGGCTGCGGGCCGCGGATTCCCCGCGGCTGGGTGCTGCGAGGCGCGCCGACGGGCCGTGCCGTCCCGGTGCCGCGACCGCGCAGCCCGCAGCTGCCGTCCAGATCCGCAGCCCGCGGCGTCCTATGCGCCGAACTTCCCCCGCAGCAACGCCCGCAGATCCAGCCCGGCCGCCGGTGGTGGCGGAGGCGCGGGTGCCGGCGCCGCCGCGTCGTGTCCCACCACCACGCGCTGCATCGTCGCGCGCACGCCGCGGTCGAGGAAGCGCGACAGCTGGTCCATCGAGTAGTCCGCGCCGACGCGCGAGTTGTACGCGTTCAGCGGATACGTGACGTACAGCTCGTGGCGCGCGCGCGTGAGCGCCACGTAGAGCAGGCGGCGCTCCTCCTCCAGCTGGTCGGGATCGCCCGCCGCGCGCGCGAGCGGGAACATGCCGTCCGCCGCCCAGATGACGAACACCGCGTCCCACTCCTTGCCCTTCGCCGAGTGCGCGGTGCTGAGCACGAGCGCGTCGTCCTCGCCCGGCTCGTCGGCGCCGGCGAGGTCCTGGGTCGCGCTCGGCGGCTCGAGCGCGAGCGCGGACAGGAACGCGGCGCGGTCCGGATAGCCGGCGGCGATCGTCTGCAGCTGCTCCAGATCGGCGAGGCGCGGCTCGGGGTTGTCGTAGCGCTCGCGCAGCAGCGCGTCGTACATGCGACGGATCATCCCGATCTCCGCGCCCAGGTCGGGCGTCGCGCGGCGCACCGCGCGCGTCAGCTCGCCGAGCAGCGTGGCCAGGCGACCGTGCCACTCGCGCGCCTTGGGCGGGGGCGTGAAGCGCGCGAGTCCCGCCGCCTCCCAGCCCGCCTCGGCCACGGCGTCGATCGCCGCGCGCGCCGTCACGTCGCCGACGCCCGGGAGCAGCAGCAGCAGGCGATACCAGCTCACCTCGTCCCGCGGGTTCTCGAGCACGCGCAGGAAGGCCAGCACGTCCTTCACGTGCGCCGCCTCGAGGAACTTGAGGCCGCCCCACTTCTCGTACGGGATGTTGCGCGCGGTGAGCTCGATCTCGAGGTCGGCCGACAGGTAGCCGGCGCGGAAGAGCACTGCCATCTCGCGCAGCGGCATCCCCTCCTCGTGCAGCTCGAGCACGCGATCGACGACGAAGCGCGTCTGCTCCCCCTCGTCCTTCGCGCTCACGAGCCACGGCGCCTCGCCGCCGGCCCGCTCGGTCCACAGCCGCTTGCTGAAGCGCTCCTCGGCGCGCGAGATCAGCTCGTTCGACGTGTCGAGGATCGCCTGCGTGGAGCGGTAGTTCTGCTCGAGCGTGACCATCCGCGCGCCCATGAACTGCTGCGGGAAGTCGAGGATGTTGCGGAAGTGCGCGCCGCGGAACGAGTAGATGCTCTGCGCGTCGTCGCCGACGACCGTCAGGTTGCGGTGCGACCTGGTCATCCCGCGGAGGATCCGCGCCTGCAGCACGTTCGTGTCCTGGTACTCGTCGACGAGCACGTGGTCGTACAGCCCCGCGATCGTGGCGCCCAGGCCGGGCGCGTCGAGCATGCCGGCCCAGAAGAGCAGCAGGTCGTCGTAGTCGACGAGGTTGCGCTGCGACTTCCGGTCCACGTAGTCGGCGTAGACGCGCTTGAAGTCGTCCACCCGCTCGGCGAAGTGCGGGTAGTCGCGGCCGAGGATGTGCTCGAGCTCCAGCCCCGTGTTGACGTGGCGCGAGTAGACCGCCTGCAGCGTCTCCTTCTTGGCGAAGCGCTTCACCGGTGGGCCGCCGGCGCGCTTCTTCTGATCCGCGAGCCCCAGCGCGGCGCGCGAGAGCTGCATCAGGTCCTCGGCGTCGCCCTGGTCCATGATCGTGAAGTCGGACGCGATCCCGGCGCCCGCGCCGTAGCGCCGCAGCAGGCGGTGCGCGGTGGCGTGGAAGGTCCCGCCGTGCACGCGCTGGCTCACGCTGCCCACCAGCCGCTCGACGCGCGACAGCATCTCCTGCGCGGCGCGGCGCGTGAACGTCAGCAGGAGGATGCGCTCCGCCGGCACCCCGCGATCGATGAGGTGCGCGACGCGGTGGATGAGCGTGCGCGTCTTGCCCGTGCCCGCGCCCGCGATGACGAGCAGCGGCCCGTCGCCGTGCGTGGCGGCCTCGCGCTGCGCGGGGTTCAGCTCCGCGCTGAGATCGCGCCCGGCGGGCGCGGGGACGGCGCGAGGGCGCGGGACGTAGACGCGGGGCGAGTCCGACATGACCCCTGAATATAGGCCGAAGCGCGCCGCGTGCGTCGTCCGTCCGGCACGCGGCGGCTCGGTGCGCGGCGACTCAGCGCGCGGCGAGCGCAGTGACGTCCGCGCCGACGTCCGCGCTCGCGTCCGCGCTGGCGTCGGCGGGCGCGGCGGCTCCGAGGCGCGCACGCAGCTCGTCGAGCGTGAGCGTCACCGGCATCAGGTCGAACGCGCGGCCGAAGCCGCGCACCACCTCGCGCGCCACCTGCTCCACGGAGACGGCGCGGCGGGCCTCGCGCGCGACGCCCGTCATCTCCACGCCCGCGATCCCGCACGGCACGATGAGGTCGAAGAAGCGCAGCGGCTCCTCGGTCACGTTCAGCGCGAAGCCGTGCCAGGTGACCCAGTCGCGCGCGTGCACGCCGATCGACGCCAGCTTGCGCCGCCGCGCCCCGCTCTCGACCCACACGCCGGTGTACTTCGGCTCGCGCACGCCGGCGAGCCCGAACGGCTGGATGCCCAGGATCAGCGCCTCCTCGACCTGACGCAGGTACCAGTGCAGGTCCTTCCTGTGCCGCTTGAGGTCCACGATCGCGTAGCCGACCAGCTGCCCCGGCCCATGGAAGGTCACGTCGCCCCCGCGCTCGATCTCGTGCACCTCGACGCCCCGCGCGCGCAGCGCCTCGGGCGTCAGGGGCAGGCTCGTGGCCTTGGTCGAGCGGCCGAGCGTGAACACCGGCGGGTGCTCGACGAGCAGCAGGACGTCCTCGGCGAGCGTGCCGGCGATGCGCGCGCGCGCGACGGCGCGCTGGAGTTCGAGCGCCTCGGCGTACGGCATGGTGCCGAGGAAGACGGTGAAGAGGCGGGGCGGGGGAGCCATGTGCGGAAGATAGCCGCTCGGGGGGCGGGCTCGGGGGCTAGGCGCCGTCGCCGCCGTGCACGCGGACCGGGAAGCGCAGGCCGGCCTCGTGACCGTCGATGAAGCGGAGCCGCGCGGTGAACGCCCACGTGGTCCGCTCCGGGTCCTGCTTCGCGATGCTGGACGGCGGGGCCGACGCCGGGAGCGCGAACGCGCCGCGAGCATCGGGCGCGAGCTCGTCCCGGCCACGCGACTTGCCGCTGCGCACGTCGCGGGTCGTGCGCTCCAGGCGCAGCACGATCTCGCGCACGCTCTGGTGCGGACCCGCCAGCGCGAGGTCCGCCGTCGCGGCCACCGCGTCGCCGGCTCGCAGCACCGCGCGGTCGAGCAGCAGCCGCGCTCCTTGGATACGGTCGGCCGTGTCGGCGGCCGCGCGCCGCCGCCGGTGCAGGTACCAGCCGCCGCCGGCGAGCGCCGCGGCGCTGAACACGAAGAATCCGTCGCCGACCGTCGCCCGCCAGAGCGTCGCGAGCGCGCGCCCGATCCCCGGCTCGCCGGCCGCCGCTGCCAGCACGAGCGCCAGGTGCAGCGTCGCAAGGGCGAGCGCGATCCACGTCCACCGGCGGGCCGGCCTCGTCAGGTCACCCGCCAGCGTGCGGGGATCGTCGCGCGGCGCGAGCGCCCAGCGCCCGGGCGACGCCGGAACGGGGTCGGGCGGGGGGAGCGGGTCCGCCTCGGGGCCCGGCGCGTCGAGCGCCAGCACGCCGATCAGCGCCAGCGGGACGGCGATGAACACCAGCACCCCGGCGCTCGGCTGCCGCACGAGGTACGCGCGCTCCGGCGCCGCCCGCTCGACGAAGGCGACCGTGCTGTCGCCCGGCACGAAGCGCTCGGCGATCCCCTCCGCCCACTCGCGGCCACGCGACTCCCCGCTGCCGGGGAAGACGGCGTCGCCCTCGCGCGCCACGCCGTCGACCACGTAGCGATACGTCACGCGCGGCGCGTAGCTCGCGCCGTTGCGGCTCCGCACCGTGCCGACGGCGGAGGACAGCACGACGGCGGGGGTGGGACGTCCGCGCAGCAGGCGCGCGGCGTTCCACCCCCAGATCGCCAGGCCGATCAGCATGAAGACGCCGAGCGGCCAGGCGAGGCAGCCGGCGCGCCCGGCCCGGCCGGCGCGCGCGCTCACGGCCGCGGGCTCACGCGTGCAGCATCTTCCCCAGCGAGTCGAGCGCCGCCTCGGCGACGGCCTCGGACAGCGTCGGGTGCGCGTGCACCGCGAGATCGATCTCCTCGACCGTGAACTCGTTCTCGCGCGCGACCACCAGCTCGTGGATCATCTCGGTCGCGTGGGCGCCGACGATGTGCGCGCCGAGGATCTCGCCGTACTTCGCGTCGCGGATGATCTTCACGAAGCCTTCGGTCTCGCCCGAGGTGCGCGCGCGGCCGTTCGCGCTGAACGGGAACTTGCCGACCTTGTACTCCAGCTTCTGCTCCTTGCACTGCGCCTCGGTCAGGCCGATCGACGCGACCTCGGGGTGGCAGTAGGTGCAGCTGGGGATGTTCTTGTAGTTCACCGGGTGCGTGTGCTCCCCGGCCAGCAGCTCGGCGAGCACGTGCCCCTCGCGCGAGCCCTTGTGCGCGAGCATCTGGTTGCCGGCGACGTCGCCGATCGCGTAGATGCCCTTCACGCTGGTCTCGAAGCGGTCGTCGATCTTGATGAAGCCGCGCTCGGTGAGCTGGATCCCGACCTCCTTGAGCCCCGCCTCCTCGACGTTCGCGGCGCGTCCGGCGGCGACGAGCACCTTCTCGACCGCCAGCTGCTGCTTCTGGCCGCCCGCCTCGACGCTCATCGTGACGCCGTCGCCGCCGACCTTGACGTCGCCGATCTTCGCCGACGTCAGGACGTCGATCCCGCGCTTCTTGAACGACTTGGCCACCTCGGCGGAGCAGTCCGCGTCCTCCAGCGGGAGGATCTGCGGCGCGACCTCGATGAGCGTGACCTTGGTGCCGAAGGCGTTGAACACGTCGGCGAACTCGCAGCCGACCGCGCCGGCGCCGACGACGGCCATCGTCTTCGGGGCCTGCTCGAGGACGAGGACCTCGTCGGACGAGAGCACCACCTTCTTGTCGAGGGCGAGGCCGGCCTGCGGGAGCCCGCGCACGCGCGAGCCGGTGGCGACGACGATCGCCTTCTTCGCCTCGTGGCGCTCGGTCTTGCCGTCGGCGCCGGTCACCGCGATCGCCTTCGGGCCGACGAGCTTCCCGGTGCCCTTGAGCGACGCGACCTTGTTCTTCTTCATCAGGAACTCGACGCCCTTCGAGTTCTGCGCGCTGACGCCGCGCGAGCGCTTCATCGCCGTGCCGTAGTCGAACTGCACGTCGCCGACGGTGATGCCGAAGTCGTTGGCGTGGCGGATCTTGTTGGCCAGCGACGCGCTCTCGAGGAGCGCCTTCGCGGGGATGCACCCCCAGAGCACGCACGTGCCGCCGAGCCCCTCGCGCTCGATGATGGCCGTGGAGAGCCCGAGCTGGGCGCAGCGGATGGCGCAGACGTAGCCGGCGGGCCCGCCGCCCAGGATGATGACGTCGTACGAAGCCATGGTCGCGGATCGAGTGGGTGAGCGCGCCCGCGCGGGGCGGGTGCCCCGGCCGTCGCGCAGCCGACGAATCTACGCGGGCCGCGCGCGCCCCCGCCACGCCGCCGGGTCGCCACGCCGCCGGGTCGCCGCCCCGCCGTCCGGCCGTCCCGGTGCCCCTCGGGTGACGGCGCGGCGTCGCCGTGGGGTGTGCCCGGAGTAGTCGGCGAACCCTCGGCCCCCGGCGCCGGGCGCCCCGGCCCCGATGCGCGCCGTGTCAGAGACCGGCCCGGATTTCGTCACGACCCTGTGACCGCGGGTGACCTGGTCGGGTCTAGTCGCGTTGAGGCGGGTTCCGACCGACGGAATCCGGCCACGAACTCCGACCTCGCGTTCCCGCAGGCGCCCCCCCACCGGAGCGCCTCTCCCCCGCGGGGGCACCACCTCTCGCGGCGCCCGTCTCCTGGCGCTGCGGTGCCGTGCTCGCGTCCGCGCGACGTGTGCCCGGCTCCTCGTCGCCCCGCTCCGGGGCGGCACCGACATCACCCTGTAGGAGGACTTGTGAATCGACTTCGTGCGACGCTCCCAGCGATCGTCGCGGTCGCCGTCGTGGCGCAGGATGCCGCCGCGCAGCGCCGGATCACCGGGCGCGTCACCGCTTCGACCGGCGAGCCGCTCAGCGCGGTCACCGTCCAGGTCGTCGGGACGACTGCTGGTGCGCTGACGAACGATCAGGGGCAGTTCACCGTCGTCGTGCCGCAGCAGGCCGGCGGGACGCTCCGCTTCCGCCGCATCGGGTACCAGCAGCGTGAGGTTGCGATCACCGCTGGCCAGAACGAGGTCAACGTCGCCCTCACGCGCGACGTGCTGCAGCTCGAGCAGGTCGTCGTCACCGGTCAGACGACGACGCTCTCCACGCGTAACGCCACGACGGCCGTAAGCGTCGTCGGCGGCAACGAGGTCACCCGCGCGCCCTCGCAGTCCATCGAGCAGGCGCTCCAGGGCAAGGTCCTCGGCGCCAAGATCGACATGAACTCGGGCGCCCCCGGCGGCGGCGGCCAGATCCAGATCCGCGGCGTGACGTCGGTGCTCGGCAATGGCCAGCCCCTGATCGTCGTCGACGGCGTGATCTTCTCGAACGAGGGCTACTCGTCGGGCTCGAACGCCATCACCGGCGCCGGCGGCAGCGGCATCGCGACGTCGCAGGACGCCGTCGTGAACCGCCTCTCGGACCTGAACCCGAACGAGATCGAGAGCGTCGAGGTCCTGAAGTCGGCGGCCGCGACGGCCCTCTACGGGTCGCGCGCCTCGAACGGCGTCGTCGTCATCCGCACGAAGCGCGGCGTCGCGGGCGCGACGCGCGTGAACCTCGTGCAGCGCGTCGGCACGCAGAACATGCTGCGCAAGCTCGGGCAGCGGCAGTTCTCGAGCGTCGACCAGATCCTGGACATCCCGTACGGCAACGGCGAGAGCGGCGAGGACGCGCTCGACGCCCTGTTCCCGAACGGCACGATCCCGGCGTCGGCGAACTACGACATCGAGAGCCAGTTCTACGACAACCGCAGCCCCTCGTACGCGACGATCCTGTCGCTGTCCGGCGGTAACGAGCGCACGCAGTTCTTCAGCTCGTTCACCAACGACCACGAGACGGGGCTGGCGCCGCGCACCGGCCGCGACCTGCAGGCCGGCCGCTTCAACGTCGACCAGCAGTTCAGCTCGCGCTGGCGCGCGTCGTTCGGCATCAACGCCACGCGCAACGACCTGAACCGCGGCATCTCGAACAACGACAACGGCGGCATCAGCCCGATCTACAACTTCGCCTACTCGCCGTTCGTCATCGACTACGGCGCGAAGGACGCGAACGGCAACTACGTCGTGAACCCGTTCGGCGGCGGCGGTGCGGCGACGTCGAACCCGTTCCAGACGTTCAACAACCTGAAGGCGAACGAGCAGGTCTATCGCACGACCGGCTCGGCGAACACGACGTACAACGTCATCGAGTCCGAGCAGCACCGCCTGGCGCTCAACCTCCAGGGCGGCTTCGACCGCTTCCAGCAGTCGAGCGTCATCAACTCGCCGGCGTTCCTGCAGTTCGAGCCGAACGACAACTTCCTCGGCACGCTGGTGAACTCGGACATCCGCCAGCTGAACTACAACTTCAACGGCAACGTCACTCACACCTTCACGCCGGGCGCCTGGGCGTCGTTCACGACGGCGGCCGGTGCGGGCTACGAGCGCCAGGGCGGTGACGTGGGCCGCGTGCGCGCGCGCGGCATCCAGCCGGGCATCACGAACCCGTACACGACCAGCGCCGCGCAGGCGCTCGACACGTTCGGCGACGGCTTCATCTTCCGCGATCAGTTCGCGACGATCACCGAGCAGATCCTCGCCCTGAACGAGAAGCTGGCCATCAACGCCGGCGTGCGCTTCGACCGCTCCAGCTCCTACGGCGAGCGCGACAAGTGGTACGCCTTCCCGCGCGCCTCGGCGTCGTACCTGCTCGAGACGCCGTTCGTGCCGTCGCTCGACAACATTAAGGTGCGCGCGAGCCTCGGGCAGACGGGCAACCGTCCGCGCTTCACCGACCGCTTCCTGGTCCTCGGCTCGGGCAACGCGATCGGCGGCCAGACGGCGCTCGTCCGCCCCGGCACGGTGAACAACCCGCTCATCAAGCCGGAGCGCCTCCGCGAGACCGAGTTCGGCGCCGACCTGCAGGCGTTCGGCGGCCGCGCGGTGCTCGAGGCGACGGTCTACAACCGCACGATCACCGACCTGCTCTTCACGGCGCCGGCCGCGCCGTCGTCGGGCTTCAACACGCTCGTGCTCAACACGGGCGAGCTGGCCAACCGCGGCCTGGAGCTGGGGCTGCAGATGATCCCGCTCCAGAGCCGCGCGGCCACCTGGACGTCGCGCATCAACTTCCAGTCGAACCGTCAGGAAGTGAACGACCTGCCGCCGAGCATCCCGCGCTTCGTCGTCGGCGGCTCGTTCGGCGCCGCGTTCGGCCGCAACGTGCTCGCCTCGGGCTACCGCACGACGCTCATCTGGGGCAACTCGCCGCGCAACCCGACGACGCTCGAGGCGCTGCCGGTGGGCTTCCTCGCCGACACGACGAAGCGCAGCGGCACCGACTACGTCGTGCGCGACACCATCCTCGGTGACGCGAACCCCGACTTCCTGATGAACTTCAACAACTCGGTCGAGTTCGGGCGCTTTACGGTGTCCGCGCTGATCGATTGGCGGAAGGGCGGGCTGGTCGCGAACATGACGCACACCCTCTTCGACGAGGGCGGCACCTCGCGCGACTACGACGATGCCTCGCCGCGCGCCGACATGCCGAAGGGCGAGTACAACTGGCGTGGGTGGGCCGGCGGCAACGACGCCCGCGTCTACCTCGAGGACGGCAGCAACGTCCGCCTCCGCGAGGTGCAGGTCGCGTTCAACGCGCCGCAGTCGTTCGCGCGCCGCATCCGCGCCAACTCGCTCCGCGTCAGCCTGCAGGGCCGCAACCTGCTCATGCTGACCGACTACTGGGGCTACGACCCCGAGTTCAACAACTTCGGCAACACGAACCTGAACCGCTTCATCGACCTGGCGCCGTTCCCGGCGAGCCGGCAGTTCTCGGTCCAGTTCGATCTCGGCTTCTAACCGATGCGCGCAGACATGACCTCCAATCTCACCACGGGCGCGGCGCGCCCGCGCGTGTCGACGTGGGCCCGACGGGCCACCGCGATGCTCGCCTGCGGCGTCCTCGCCGGCGCCTGCAGCGACTCGCAGCTCGTCACGGCCAACCCGGTCAACGTGACGCCGGAGGCCGCCGGCTCCAATCCGCTCGGCGCTCTCCAGCTCCAGGCCACTGGCATCATCTCGTCGGACCGCGACGCCGCAACGGGGTACATCCGCGACGTCGCGATCCTCGGACGCGAGGGCTACTACTTCCAGGCGCAGGACGGCCGCTGGATCACGGGCTACCTCCGCGACTACAACGACAACACCAGCTTTGGCGTGGGTGCGACGTCCACCTGGGGCGCGCGCTACGCCAACCTGCGCAACATCAAGAACTTCTACACGTCCGTGGAGGCGGCGGCGAGTGCGCTCGGCACGCAGTCCGCCTCGGCGGCGCGCGGCTTCGGCCAGACGATGGAGGCGCTCCAGCTCCTCTATGTCCTCAACTCGCGCCACAACCTCGGCATCGTCGTGTCGGTCCCGGACGACCCGCAGGCGGTCGCCCCGTTCGTGTCGCGTGACTCCGCGTTCCGCTACATCTCGGCCACACTCGACGCCGGGCTCGCGAGCCTGAACGCGGGTGGCTCGTCGTTCCCGTTTTCGCTGCCGACGGCGGGCGGCGGGTACACCGGCTTCACCACGCCGGCGGACTTCGCGAAGTTCAACCGCGCCCTCAAGGCGCGCGTCGAGGCCTACCGCGGCTCGCTCGGCTGCGGCCAGACGTGCTACCAGGCGGCGCTGACGGCGCTCGGCCAGAGCTTCATCACGTCGGAGCTGAACGCCGGGAACCTGAACAACGGCGTGTACAACACGACGTCGACGGCCTCCGGTGACGCCACGAACGGCATCTGGAGCATCCGCCCGGACCTGTACGCCCACATGTCGATCACGACGGACGCGTCCGTGCCGCAGAACGACGCGCGCCTGTCGAAGATCGTGACGGCAACGTCGCGCTCGCAGGCGGGCTCGGACGCCAGCACGCGCACGTTCAACGTCTACCCGACCAGCAGCTCGCCCTTCCCGGTCATCGACAACGAGGAGCTCTGGCTCCTCCGCGCCGAGGCCCAGTGGTTCACGGGTGACCGCGCCGGTGCGATGACGACGCTGAACCGCGTCGCGCAGGTCGCGGGCGGCGCCACGGGCAACCGCTACACGACGCCCGCCGCCGACGCCGGCTTCATCGACGCGCTGCTCGCCGAGCGCCGCCTGTCCCTGCTGCTCGAGGGGCACCGGTGGATCGACGTGCGCCGCTTCGGTCGCCTCGGCACGCTGCCCGCGGGCGGCGAGGGCTTCTCGGTCGCGACGCAGCAAGTGATCCCGCAGGCCGAGTGCGTGTACCGCGATCGCGCGGGCGACCCGGCGCTCAAGGGCCCGGGCTGCCCGTGATCGGGACGCGTCGGGCGGCGTTCACGGACGCCGCCCGACGCACCTGACGCACGCGCCATCACGTTCGGCGGCCGGCCGGTCCCTTCGCGGGGCCGGCCGGCTGTCGTTTTCGGCATCGCACCCTCACATTCGCGACGTGTCGCTTCACGCCGCCCTCCGCATCGCGCCGCGCGTCCTGCGCCGCGCCGCGACCGCCGCGACCGCCGCCCGCGTCGCGCTCGGAACGATTGTCATTCCCGCCGTCTCGCTCGCGGCGCAGACTCCCGCCGCACCGCGCGCCGAACCATTCGTCGCACCGCCCGCCCGGACGGCCGCGTCGACCGGCTCGCTCGGCGGCGTCGTCATCGACAGCCTCCTCGGTGCCGGGCCGCTCGCCGACGTCGAGGTCTGGATCGACGGCACGACGCTCACCACGCGCACCGATCGCGCGGGGCGCTTTCGCTTCGACTCGCTGCCGCCGGGCCGCCATCGGGTCGCGTTCGTCTATCCCGCGCTCGAGATGCAGCGCATCGGCACGCCCACCGCGCTCGTGGACGTGGTGGCCGACGCGCACGCCGAGACGCGGCTCGTCACGCCGTCGGCGCCGGCGGTGCACGCCGCGCTGTGTCCAGCGGCGGTGGAGCCGCGCACCGGGGTGCTGCTCGGACTCGTCGCGCCTCCGGACGCGCCGGGGGCGGCCGCCGACGTCGTCGCGAGCTGGATGGTGCTGAGCATCGGGCGCGGCGGCGTGCAGTCGATCCCGCGCGAGCTCGCCGTCCGCACCGGCGACGACGGGGCGTTCCGGCTCTGCGGCGTGCCGACCGACATCCCCGTGCAGCTGCGGGCGCATGGCCCGGACGGCGCCGTGGCGGTCGTGGAGGCGGCGTTCGAGGGACGCCCGGTCGCCCTCGCGCGCGTGCCGCTGCCGCGCGCCGCGCTCGCGTCCATGCCGGGCATCGACTCGTCCGCCGGGGCGACGCCGGAGCGCGGCGCGACGGTGCAGGGAACGGTGCGCTCGCCGCAGGGGACCGCGATCGCCGGCGCCGTCGTGGAGGTCGTCGGCGCGCCGTCCCGGCTGTCGGTGGTCACGCGGGAGGACGGGAGCTTCGTCCTGGTGGGCGCCCCCGCGGGCGCGCAGCAGCTCGAGGCGCGCGCGATCGGCTTCCGACCCGTGCGCGCCCGCCTCACGCTCGTCGCGGGGCGCGTCACGCCCGTGGCGCTCGCCCTCGGCGACGACGCGACCGTGCTCGCGACGACGCGGGTCACCGCCGCGCGCCGCTCCGCGATGGTGGACGACTACGAGCGGCGGCTCGCCGCCGGCGCGGGGCGCTTCGTCACGCGCACGGACATCGAGCGTCGCGCCGCGCTCACCACGACGGAGCTGGTGGCCCTCGTGCCGGGCGTGCGCATCGCGCCCGCGTCGCAGGCGTTCGACGCGCCGCAGATCGCCTTCTCGCGGACGCTCACCGGCCCGCTGACGAGCGGCGACTGCAAGCCGCTGCTGTACGTGGACGGCGTGCGGGCGATGATGCCGCTCGACGCGCTGGTGCGTCCGCAGGAGCTGTACGGCATCGAGGTGCACGCCTCGACGGCGACGATGCCGCCGCAGTTCGCGGGGCCGGACGCCGGGTGCGGCGTGGTCCTGCTCTGGACGCGCCGCGCGCGCGAGCGCTGACGTTCGGCGCGACGGCGCCGAGCCTCCTATGTGGGCGCGGCCCGTCGCCGTGAGGCTGCGCGCTCGAGCGTACCGCGCCTCCGCGATGACTCGCGTGATGGGGGGCGCATACGACACGGCCGCCAGGCGTTCGCCTGGCGGCCGTGTCGCGTTCCACGAGCTTCGAGCGCGGGCGGCATCGCTCACCGCGCGCCACCCGCTCAGAGCAGCATGAGCGGATTCTCGACGAGCTTCCGCAGCGTCTGCAGGAACTTGGCGCCGAGCGCGCCGTCGATGATGCGGTGGTCGCAGCTCATGGTAACGCGCATGCGCTTGCGCACCTGCACCGCGCCGTCGACGACGACCGGCTTCTCCTCGATCGCGCCCACGGCCAGGATCCCGGCCTCGGGCGGGTTGATGATCGCGGTGAACTGGTCGATGCCGAACATCCCGAGGTTCGAGACGGAGAACGTCGACCCCGTGAACTCCTCCGGGCGGAGCTTCCGCTCGCGCGCGCGGCCAGCGAGCGAGCGCGCCTCCTTCGAGATCTGCCCGAGCCGCTTGCGATCCGCGTCGAAGATCACCGGCGTGATCAGCCCCTCCTCGATGGCGACGGCCATGCCGAGGTGGACGCGGGAGAACGTGCGGATGCGGTCGCCGAGCCAGTGCGCGTTGCACTCGGGGTGCATCGTCAGCGCGACCGCGACCGCCTTCAGGACGATGTCGTTGTACGACGCCTTGTACTCGTCGCCCATCGCGGCGAGCTGCGTGCGCAGCTCCGCCGCCTTCTCCATGTCGAACTCCGCCGTCAGGAAGAACGTCGGGATCGGCCCGAGGCTCTCCGAGAGGCGGCGCGCGATCGTCTTGCGGATGTTGGTGAGCGGGACGTCGGTGAAGTCGCCGGCGTTCGCCGCAGCCGGGGCGGAACCTGCCGCCGGAGCCGTGGCCGCGGGCGCCGCGGCGGGAGCCTCGGCCGGCGCCGCCGTGACGGCCGGCGCGGGCGCGGCGCGGGGCCCGCTCGCCGCGGCCTCGACGTCCTTGCGGATGATGCGGCCGTTCGGCCCCGAGCCGCGGATGCCGTCGAGCTCGAGCCCGCGCTCGGTCGCCATGCGACGCGCGAGCGGGGAGGACAGCACCCGGCCGCCCGTGTCGGCGGCATGGTGCGCCTGCTCGCTCTCGTGCTGCGCCGCCTGCGGCATCGTCGTGCGCGGCGCGTGCGCGGCGGCGTCCATCTTCTCCTGCTGCGGCATCGACGACTCGCCCATCGCCTCGGCGGGCGTGCGCGGGATCGACGAGGTGCCGGCCTGCTCGCGCCCCTCCGCGATGACCTGCTCGGCGGGGACGTCGGAGGTCTTGCCCGCTTCCTTCATCCCGTCGGGCGAGAGCTGCAGCGCGCCGCCCGCGGGCGCGCCGCTCGCCGGCGCGGCCGGCGCCGGCGCGGCGCCGCCGGTGAGGCTCGCGATGTCCTCGTCGGCCGCGGCGATGACGCCGATCAGCTGGCCGATCGGCGCGCCGTCGCCCTCGTTCAGCAGGCGCGCGCGCAGGACACCCTCGCCGCGGGCGACGAGCTCCATGATCGCCTTGTCGGTCTCGACCTCGGCGAGCGTGTCGCCGGTCTTCACCGGGTCGCCCTCGTTCTTCAGCCACTTCACGAGGCGGCCCTCCTCCATGGTCGGGGAGAGCGCCTCCATCATCACTTTGGTAGCCATCGGCAGTTCAGCGCTGAGCGGTGAGCGATGAGCGGTGAGGGATGAGGGCGCGCGTCGAGGAGTGTGACCCCCTCGGCGCTCGGCACTCGTCGCCCATCGCTACTCCAGGTACATGACCTTCTTGACCGCCGCGATCGTCTTCGGCACGTCGGGCTTCGCCGCGCGCTCGAGCTGCTTCGCGTACGGCATCGGCACGTCGGCCTGGTGCACGCGCAGCACCGGCGCGTCCAGGTGGTCGAAGCACTCGCGCTGCACGTAGTCGACGACCTGCGCGCCGACGCCGCTGTGCTCCCAGCCCTCCTCGAGCACGACGCAGCGGTTCGTCTTGCGCACGCTCGCGAAGATCGCCTCGGTGTCCATGGGGCGGACGGTCCGCAGGTCGACGACGTCGGCGCGGATCCCCTCCTTCGCCAGCTGGTCGGCCGCCTGCATCGCGACGAGCGGCATCTTCCCCCACGTCACGATCGAGACGTGGTCGCCCTCGCGCTTGAGGTCCGCCTTGCCGAGCGGGATGAGGTACTCCTCCTCGGGCACCTCGCCCTTGGTGTTGTACAGCATCTCGCCCTCGAGGAAGCACACCGGGTTGTCGTCGCGGATGGCCGACTTGAGCAGCCCCTTCGCGTCGTACGGCGTCGCGGGCGCGACGACCTTGAGCCCCGGGATGTGCGCGAGCCAGCTCTCCCACGCGGTGGAGTGCTGCGCCGAGAGCTGCAGCGCGGCGCCGTTGGGGCCGCGGAAGACCATCGGCATGTGGTACTGGCCGCCCGACATGTAGAGCATCTTGGCGGCGGCGTTCACCACCTGGTCGATCGCCAGCAGGGCGAAGTTCCAGGTCATGAACTCGATGACGGGGCGCAGGCCGACCATGGCCGCGCCGACGCCGACGCCCGCGAAGCCGAGCTCCGTGATGGGCGTGTCGACGACGCGCATCTCGCCGAACTCCTGGAGGAGCCCCTTCGAGACCTTGTACGCGCCGTTGTAGACGGCGACCTCCTCGCCCATGAGGAAGACGCGGTCGTCGCGCTGCAGCTCCTCGCGCAGCGCCTGGTTGAGCGCGTCGCGGTACGTGATGACTGGCATGAAGGCTTCGTCCGCGATCAGGAGGTGGTGTCGACGTACACGTCCTCGTACAGCGCCTCGAGCGGCGGCTCCGGGCTCGCGTCCGCGAAGTCCCACGAGTCCTGCACGATGGCCTTGATCTCGTCGTCGAGCGCGTGCACCTCGTCGTCCGTGATCTGCCCGGCGTCCTGCATGTGCGCGCGGAGCAGCGCGATCGGGTCGCGCTTGAGATACTCGTCCAGCTCCGCCTTGCTGCGGTACGTGCCGCTCACCGCGTCCGACATGGAGTGGCCCATGAAGCGGTAGGTGCGCACGTCGATGAGCGTCGGCAGCTGCTCCTTGCGCGCACGCTCGATCGCCTCGCCCACGGTCTTGCGCACCGCGAACACGTCCTGCCCGTCGCAGAAGTCGCGGTGCATGTTGTACGCGGCGCCGCGCTCGTGGATGTCGTGGATCGCGCTCGCGCGCTCCAGCGCCGTGCCCATCCCGTAGCGGTTGTTCTCGATCAGGAACACGCACGGCAGCTTCCAGAGGCCCGCCATGTTGAGCGCCTCGTGGAAGGCGCCGGTGTTCACGACCGACTCGCCCATGAAGCAGACGATGACCTGGTCGCCGCCGCGATACTTGATGGCGAAGCCGACGCCCGTCGCGATGGGCACGTGCCCGCCGACGATGCCGTGGCCGCCCAGGAAGTTCGTGTTGCGGTCGAACATGTGCATCGAGCCGCCCTTGCCGCGCGCGCAGCCGTCGATGCGGCCGAACAGCTCGGCCATCACCGCGCGCGGCGTCATCCCGCGCGCGAGCGCCTGGCCGTGGTCGCGGTACGTCGTGATGACGTAGTCGTCGGGGCGCAGCAGCGAGAGGGAGCCGGTGCTGACGGCCTCCTGCCCGATGTAGAGGTGGCAGAAGCCGCCGATCTTGCCGATGGCGTACGCCTCCGCGCACCGCTCCTCGAACCGCCGCTGCAGCAGCATCGAGCGCAGGAGCTCGCGGTTGAGCGTCGCGTCGTCGTCGGCGACCGCGGTCGCGCCGTTGTCGCCGGCCGCGCCGGCGGGCGCCTTCACGTCGGCCTTCTTCTTGGTGGCCATGGGGAGGGGGAGGAGAAGCGGAAGTGAGTGCGGCGCGGGGGAAGCGTGACAGCGCGTAGCGCGCGGCGATCAGCGCTCAGCGGCTTCCTGATCGCTGGGCGCTGATCGCTGCGCGCTCTCGTCACACGCCCGCCGCCTGCACCTGCTCCCACGCGTGGTAGCTGGACCGCACGAGCGGGCCGCTCTCGACGTGCTTGAAGCCGAGCGCCATGCCGATCTCGTAGAACCAGCGGAACTCGGCCGGCGTGACGTACCGGTCCAGCGCCACGTGCCCGTCGGACGGGCGCAGGTACTGACCGAGGGTGAGGATGTCGACGTCCACCGCGCGCAGGTCCTTCATCACCTGCACGACCTCCTCGTTGGTCTCGCCCATGCCGAGGATGATCCCGGTCTTCGTCGGGATGTGCGGCGCGATGCGCTTGGCGGTGCGGAAGATCTCCATCACGCGCGCGTACCGCCCGCCGGGGCGGCACTTCTTGTACAGGCGCGGGACGGTCTCGGTGTTGTGGTTGTAGATGTCCGGTTCCGCCTCGAGCACCGCGCGGATCGAGTCCTCCTTCCCCTGGAAGTCGGGGACGAGCACCTCGACCGACGCGTCGGGCAGGCGGCCCTTGATCTGCCGGATCGTCTCGGCGAACGCCCACGCCCCGTAGTCGGGCAGGTCGTCGCGGTCGACCGACGTCAGGACGACGTGCCGGAGCTGCATCTGCGCGCACGCCTCGGCCACGCGCTCGGGCTCCGCCGGATCGAACTTGGGCGGACGGCCGTGCGCGACGGCGCAGTACGCGCAGTTCCGCGTGCACACGTCGCCGAGGATCATGAACGTGGCGGTGCCGTGCTCCCAGCACTCGCCGACGTTGGGGCAGTGCGCCTCCTCGCAGACGGTGTGCAGGTCCAGCTCGCGCATCATCTGCTTGAGCCGGAGGTAGTTCGGGCCACCGGGCGCCTTCACCTTGAGCCAGCTCGGCTTCCGCTCGGGCAGCGGCTCCGCGCGGTGGCGACCCATGATCTGGTAGAGCGTCTCGGCCATCGGCTGGACGGGGCAGGGGAGTGCCGGAGCTCCGTGGAAGGGCCGGCCCGCGAAAGGTAGACGGCGCTCCTGGCAGGGGGTAGCGGACGTAACCGTCCAACGCTACTTAGCCGGAAACGCCAACGCTGTCGCGTCCGTTTCGTAATCCTCGAAACCGGTGCCGCTCCTGCGCCGTAGAGTCGCCAGCACCCCACCCGGCTCATTCGGAGATCCGACCATGCTGCGCACCGTCTTCACCATTGGCCTCTTCGCCGTTCTGGGCGTCATCGCGCTGAAGCTGGTCTTCGGCGCCTTCGGCACCCTCGTCGGCCTCTTCCTGTGGCTCGCCTGGCTCGCGCTCAAGGTCGCGATCATCGGGCTCGTCATCTACGGCATCGTCCGGCTCCTCAGCCCGGACACCGCCCGTCGCTGGCGCGAGCGCTTCTCCGGCGACATCTGACCGGACGCCGAGCGGCGGGGTCGGTCCCGCACGCCGGGTGCCCGGAACGCGAGTGGGGGGCGGTTGCCACACCGGCAACCGCCCCCCACTCGCATGCGCCCGCTGCCCCGCGCCGCCCCGGCCCGATCACGAGGTCGGCGGGCCCGACGCCGCGTGCGACTTGAGGTACATGTTGAGCGAGCCGAACGAGAGCGACGACTTCATCTGCAGCACGATCCGCCGCTCGTCGTCCGAGAGCCACACCTCGGCCTTCCCGTTCTCGGAGAAGATCCCCTTCGTCTTGAAGGTCGGCTGCACGACGATCGCGTCGAACGTTCCCGCCGGCACCTTCACCTTCTCGCGGCGCAGCACGCGGATGCGCACCGGGTTGCGGTCGGGCTTGAAGTAGCGGTTGAGCTCGTAGACGTCGCCGGTCTTCAGCGGCAGCGTCCGCACGAAGAAGAGAAAGGACCCGTCGTCCAGCGGCTGGGCGACGGACGGCTGCTCGCTCCCGCCGACCTCCTGGTAGGCCATGCGCTCGGGGAAGATCTCGAAGCGCGACTCCCGGTCGCTGCGCCCCTCCTCCTGATCCTTCACGAAGCGCAGCGAGGCCAGCGTCCGCGAGTCGATCCAGCTCTCGAGGACGTCGTTCACGCGGTAGAAGAAGGTGCCGCCGCTGACCCGGAATCGCGTGTGCCACGCCTCGCGGCCGCGCACCTGGTCGAGCCGCACGACCTCGATGGAGCCCTTGCCGACCTTGAGCTTCCCGAAGCGCACCTCGTAGTCCGAGCGCTCCCCGACCGTCCAGGGCACGTCGACGCGCGCGCCGGCGTCGTCGGGCTGCGTCGCCGTCGCGCGGCTCGCGATCTCGGGGGGCTGCAGCGCCGCAGCGGGGAGCGCGACCAGCGCCAGCCCGACCAGCGACACGCGCCGCCAGCCCCGGGCGACGGGGCGTCTGGGCACGCACGACCTCACGACGGCAGCTCTCCTCAGTCCGCGGCAGGATCGGATTCCGACACGCGCGGGGCCGCGACGCCCATGCCCGTGGTCCGCTCTGCTACCCCGCCCGGAGCGTCCGTTCCGCCGCCCGCGCCTTCTCCATCCGCGCCGGCTTCCCCAGAGCCGTCGGCGCGGACGCTCCGGCCACGTCCACGACGCCGCCGGCGGCTGCGCTTCCGCGGCGCCCCGTCGTCCGACGGACCCTCGTCCGACCGGTCCTCGTCGACGGCATCGCTCACGGCCTCGTCCGAGCCCTCGGCACCCTCGGCGTAGGACGCGGCGGACGGAGCCGTGCGCTGGCGCCGCGGCCTGCGCTCACGCCCGTCCTCCGCCTCGTCCTCGGCCGCCGCGCCACCTCCGAGGTCGTCCCCACTCGGCTCCAGGCCCGCGCCGGCTTCCCCGGTCTCACCGACGGCAGCGCTCCCGCCGCGCGACCGCCGTCGACGCCGGCGCGCCTTGCGCCGCACGCCGGCCTCGGCGCCCTCCGCCCCGTTCTCCCCGGCGGAGCCGCCCTCGTCCAGCGACGCGCCCGCGTCGACGGGCTCGAGGGGCGACGCGAGCGGGGGCACGTCCACCTCCGTACCCGCGTCCGTCGGCTCGCCTCCACGCTCGCGCGGCGGGCGCTCGGCGCGTCGAGCGGCCCGTTCGGCGCGCGGCGGCTTCGCCGAGGGCGCGCCCTGCGCCTCGTCCAGCGAGCCGACGAGGCCGATCGGCGCCAGGTCGCCGTTGACGGTCGCGTCGCCTTCCACCTCGGCGCGCCGCGGCTTCACGCGCTTCCGCGGCGCCTCGGCGTCCGGCGCCACCGGCCCGCGCCGGGCGCGTTCCGGCCGTTCCGCGCGCTCGGGCCGTTCGGCACGCTCGGGGCGCTCCGCGCGTTCGGGGCGCTCTGCACGTTCGGGCCGCTCGGCACGTTCGCCACGACGCTTCTCGCGAACGGCGCGGCCGGGCCGCTCCACGCCGGCGCGATCCGCAGGAGCGGCCTCGGCGCCTCCGGCCAGCGCCGACACCGTGCCGATCACCGCGATGTCGCCGCGCTCGGGTGCCCGCTCCACGGCGCGCTCGCCCGCGCGCTCCGGCCGCTCCCCGCGCTCCGCGCCGCGGTCGGCGAGCCGCTCGCCGGCGACCACGCGCCGCCCGCGCGACCGCCAGGCGTACCCGGCGAGCCCACGCAGCTCCTGCCACCAGTCCAGCCGCGACGCGCGCGGGCGCAGGTCGTACCGTCCCGGCAGGTCGACGACGTCCACGCGTCGAGCGTAGGGCGTGACCGCGAGCGCGAAGTCGACGGTCGCCGCCCACCCCTTTCCGTCGGCGAGGAGCGCGTCGCCACGCGCGCGGGCGAGATCGCGCAGCACCGACACGCGCACGAGCCGGAAGGCGGTGAGCAGGTCCTCCACCTCGGCGACCCGCACGAAGGGACGGAGCACCCAGGGCGCGAAGCGCCGCAGCCGCTGCTCCTGCTGCGGCTGGTCGAGGCTCGCCGGCCGGCGTCCGATGACGAGGTCGGCGCCCCCCTCGAACCGCTTGGCGAGCTCCGGCAAGTCCTCGGGGCGGTCGGTGAAGTCGCCCTGCATCAGCACCACGGCGTCGCGACGCGGATAGCGCGTGTGCGCGATCACGTGGCGGCACAGCGCGTCCGCCGCGAAGGCGACGCCGCGGCGACCCGGCGCCCGGAGCACCGTCAGCGGCAGCACCCGGCGGTACGGCTCGAGCACCTCCGCGGTCGCGTCCGTGCTCCCGTCGTCGTAGACCACCACCTCGTACTCGCGGGTGTACTCCTGGAGCACCGTGCGGATGCGCCAGAGCAGCACGCCGATCGTGGTGGCTTCGTTGTGGACGGGAATGCAGACGTAGAGCACGGCTCTCCGGGGGTTCACGCGCGAGGGACGCGACCGACGGACTGGCTCGCGCGCGCGAAAGCTAGGCCGGCTCCGGTGGCCGCCGCCACCCACGCCGACGCACGGCGGACCGGCGGGCGTTGGCACTCATGTCTGTCGAGTGCTAGCAACGTCTTGCGGTGCAACGAGTTGCGACTGTCGCTCGGCCGTCGTGTGACCGATACTTGCACTGGAGAGCACCGAGCTCGGCGATCCACAGGAGGTGGGCGCCGGCCCGATGACCATGACGATCGGCGGAGGTCCGGATGATCCTGGCGAACGTACGGAATCGGCTCGAACGGAGAGATGCGCAGCTGGCGGTCCGACTGATCGCCCGCGACGACCCGGCGACCCATGCGGAGGCCGAGCAGACGCTCGCCGACCGCGGGCTCGACCCGCTGCTCGACGATCCGCGGCTGCTGCGCGCGCTGGTGGAGAGTCGGCAGGGCGCCTGCGCCTCGCTCTCCCTCTTCTGCTACGTGGTCGTGCGCCACGCCCTGCGCGAGGGGGGCGAGGACGATCGCGCGCTGGCCGACTACGTCGCCGCGATCGTGCTGCACTTCGGGCTGCGCGACCGCGCCACGCGTGTCGCCGAGATCGACGACGAGCAGTACGACACGCTGGCGGCGCTGGTGGGCGCGATCGACTCCGTGGACGTGCGGCGGAGCTTCCTCGTGCGCGCGCACCTCGGCAACTATGCGCTCTGGCTCAGCGGGCTCTTCCCGGATCGCGTCGAGCACCTGCGCTGGCGGCGCGGCGGCCCCGACCTGGACTACTACGAGGCGCTCGGCCGGCGCGGCTTCCAGCTGGCGGCCGCGCACCGGCTCGCCGCCGAGCACGGGCTCCAGGGGCTGTACGGCACCGTGGCCGACCGGTTCGGCGTCGTGCGCTGCGCGCTGAACCGCGTGAGCGATCGGCTGCTCTTCCCGCACCACCACACGCCCGAGCGGCTGATGCGGCAGGTGCGCGACGAGGCACGCTTCCGCCTCGCCAGCTGACGTCGACGACCGATGGCGAGGCGCCGCGCGACGGTCGGGCTTGCGAGCTCGGCCGCCGCGCGGTCCATTTGCGGCGGCGAAGGACCGCGTCGCTGTGACGGATGGGCGTTTGGAACGGCTCTTGTCTATGTGGATCCCCGGACCTCAGCCGTTGCCGGTGTGCCCTCCGTCACTCTAACGTTCCCGTCCGCTCTTCCTGCCGCCCCGCGCGCTCGCGCGACGCCCCGCGCTCGATTCCGCGCGTCCTCCCGCCGCACGCCGATGTTCGAACAGCTCCGCGCCTCGTTCCGCGCGATGCTCGATGCCGCCCGTTCGCCGGACGACCGCCGGGCCGTGCTCGCCGACATGAAGGACTCGGTCGTGCGCGCGCGCATGGGCGTCGACGACCTGCGCCAGGGCGTGCAGGTCGCGCAGCGCCGCCTGGACGAGGGACGGGCCGAGCTGGAGACGATCCGCCGGCGCCGCGCGCTGGCCGCGAACGTCGGCGACCAGGAGACGGTCAGCGTCGCCGACCGGTTCGAGGCGCTGCAGGCCGAGCGAGTGAGCGTGCTCGAGCGCAAGCTCGAGGCGCAGCAGGCCGAGCTCGCCCTCGTGGAGCGCGAGGTGGCGGAGATGACGACCGACCTGCGGCGCGCCATGGACGGCGTGCCGCTGCGCGCGCCGGGCGAGACCTCGCCGCGCGCCGCCGAGGCCGCGGCCAGCGCCCAGGTGGACGACCTGCTCGACCCCGACGCCGGGCTGCGGAACGAGATCGACGCGCTCGGACGTCGGGAGTCGCGCACCTCGCGCGAGGCGGACGCGGACGCGCGCCTCGCGGAACTGAAGCGCCGGCTGGGGAAGTAGCCATGGGGGGAGCGCGACGGCGCGTCGGCCTCGCGGCTCGGATGGGCGTCGGAGCGGCGTGCGTGTGTGCGTGCGCGCGCAGCCTGGCGGCGCAGGTCGACTCGAGCAACGCGGGCATGGGCACGCGGGCGACCGCCCTGCGCGACAGCGCCGCCCGGATCACGAGCGACAGCACGCTGCGCGAGTGGGCGTCGCGGCTCCGCGCGGACACGGCGCGGGCGGCGACGGGCCTGCGGCAGCCCGTGCGCTGCGCCGGGCAGCCCATCAGCGACGTCGTCGTCGTCACGCAGCCGCCCTACGCGAACGGGCTGCTCGGCCGCTTCCAGTTCGTCGCCCGCACCGTGCGCCAGCTGCACTCGACGACGCGGTCGGAGGTCGTGCGCCGCTTCATGATCCTCAATCCCGGCGACCGCTGCGACGAGCTGCGGCGCGCCGAGAGCGAGCGCATCCTGCGCGCGCAGCCGTACCTGGTGGACGCGCGCGTGGTGGCGTACGACAACGGCGACGGCGGCGTGCGCCTCGAGGTCGAGACGCGCGACGAGTTCTCGGGCATCATCGCCGTCGCCGCGCGCACCAGCGCGCCGATGGTGACGCGGCTGCGCGTGGGCGAGGCGAACCTCGCCGGCGCGGGCGTGCACGCGGTCTTCGACTGGTACGACGGCGGCGTGGGCTACCGTGACGGCGTCGGCGGCCGCCTCACGCACTACCAGTTCCTCGGCCGGCCGTACCAGCTGAACTTCCAGGGGCTGCGGCGCGACGTCGGCGGCTACTGGGACCTCGACGTCAGCCACCCGTTCTACACGGACCTCCAGCGCGTCGCGTGGCGCACGTCCGCCGGCGGCGCCGACGAGCACCTGGAGCTGCTCCGCCCGGACGCGGTGCGCAACGCGGTGTTCTACCGCCGTCGGTACGCGGACGTCGGCGGCATCCTGCGCATCGGCGTGCCGGGGCGGCTCAGCCTCTTCGGCGTCTCGCTCTCGCGCGAGGAGGCGTCGACCGCGAACCGCGTGGCGGTGCTGAGCGACACGGGGATCGTCGACGACCACGAGGGACCGGAGCTCGGCTTCGTGCCGAGCGAGCGCTTCGGCGGGCAGCAGACGGCGCGCGTGAACGCGCTGTGGGGCGTGCGCAGCGTGCGCTTCCTCCGGGTCACGGGCTTCGACGCGCTCACCGGCGCGCAGGACGTGCGGCGCGGCTTCCAGTTCGGCACGATGATCGGTCGGACGCTGAGCCTCCTCGGCTCGCGCGACGACGACGTGTTCGTCGCGGCGGACCTCTACGCCGGCTTCGGCGGACCGCGCTCGTTCGCCGCGCTCGAGCTGAAGGGCGAGGGGCGGCAGGACAACGACCGCAACGAGTGGAACGGGATCGTCGGGAGCGGGCGGGCGGCGTGGTACATGGTGCCGGACGACCGCAACCGCCTCGTGTTCGACATCGAGTACAGCGGCGCCTCGCGCCCGCGCGTGCCGATCCAGCTCGCCCTCGGCGCCAAGGAGGGCGGCGCGCGCGGCTTCGGCGACGCGGAGGTCGCTGGCGCGCGACGGGTGGTGGCGCGCCTCGAGCACCGCCTCGTGTTCGGCCGCCCGTTCAACCTCGGCGATCTCGGTCTCGCGACCTTCGCCGACGCGGGACGCGTGTGGGCCGGCGACGCCCCGTACGGCGTCACGACGCCGATGCGCGCCTCGCTCGGCGTGGGGCTGCTCGCGGCCGTGCCCCCGAACTCGCGCCGCCTGTGGCGCGTCGACGTCGCCTATCCGCTCACGAAGGAACGGGGCGCGGGGCTGCAGCTCATCCTCTCGAACCGCGACCTCACGCGCACCTTCTGGCGCGAGCCGCGCGACGTGAAGATGGCGCGCGAGCGCGCGGTGCCCGGATCGGTGTTCTCCTGGCCGTGACGCTCGGAGCCGGCGACGCGGCGTGGCGCTCTCCGACCACGCGCCGCCCCCGGAAAACCGAACGGCGAGACCGCGCATGCCGCGCCGGTCTCGCCGTCGTGCGTTGGGGCGGTCGGGCCGATGCCTACTCGAGCCCCGTCTTCGCGGTCGTCGCCATCATGCGGCGGATCGGGATCGACAGCAGGGCCAGCACGGCCGCCGACGCGAACAGCGAGATCGTCGTCGTCGTGAAGAGCTGCGGCATCTGCTCGAGCTTCTCGGGGTCGACGTGGCCGCCGACGAGACCGGCGACGAGGTTGCCGAGCGCCGACGCCGTGAACCAGATGCCCATCATCTGTCCGACGTACTTGCGGGGGGAGAGCTTCGTCATGGACGAGAGCCCCACGGGGCTCAGCGCGAGCTCGCCGACGGTCTGGAAGAAGTAGCTGCCGACGAGCCACCAGGGCGACACGAGCGCCTGGCCCCCGCTGGCGACGACCCGGTTGGCGGCGAAGATCATCACGACGAAGCCGATGCCGGCCATCGCCAGGCCGAACGCGAACTTCGCGGGGCTCGACGGGTTGATGCCGCGACGCGCGAGCCCCACCCAGATGGCCGCGAACACCGGCGCCAGCAGGATGATGAACGCCGAGTTGATCGACTGGAACCAGGTCGCCGGCACCGTCCAGCCGCCGATGCGGCGGTCGGTGAAGTCGGCCGCGAACAGGTTGAGCGACGTCGGCGCCTGCTCGAACGCCGACCAGAAGATCATGGCGAACACGAAGAGCACGAAGATGACGCCGACGCGCTTCTTCTCGTCGGTGCTCAGCCCGCCCCGGAAGAGGATCCCGGCGAAGAAGAGCACGACCATCACGAGCGTGACGTTCACCATCGAGGCGCCGATCGCCTGCGCGTCGAGCGTGATCGCGCCGGTGGCGGCGAGGACGACCACGAGGGCGAGGATCGCGAGCCCGGCGCCGACGACCAGCTTCACCGTGCGCTCCTGGCGCGACTGCACGGCGGCGTCCGGATGCCGCGTGGGGTGCAGGCCGATGTCGCCGAGCGTGCCCCGCGCGCGCGCCGCGAAGGTGGCGAGGCCGATGAGCATGCCGACGCCGGCGGCGCCGAAGCCCCAGTGCCAGCCCACCTTCTCGCCGAGGATGCCCGTCACGAGCTGCCCCGCGAAGGCGCCGAGGTTGATCCCCATGTAGAAGATCGAGAAGCCGGCGTCGCGCCGCGCGCCGCCCTCGGGGTACAGGTCGCCGACGGAGGCGGAGATGTTCGGCTTGAGGAGCCCGGTGCCGAGGACGATCAGGATCAGCCCGAGGAAGAACGGCACCTTGCCGCCCGCGAAGGCGGAGAGGCCGATCGAGATGTGGCCGAGCGAGATCAGCGCCGCGCCGTAGAGGATCGCGCGCCGGAGGCCGAGCAGGCGGTCGGCCACCCAGCCGCCGGGGAGCGACGCGAGGTAGACGCTGAACCCGTAGATGCCGACGATCGCCGACGCCTGGTCGCGCGGGAAGCCGAAGCCGCCGTCGGCGAGCGCCGCGGCCATGAACAGCACCAGCAGCGGGCGCAGCCCGTAGAACGAGAACCGCTCCCACATCTCCGTGAAGAAGAGTGTGGAGAGCCCGCGCGGATGGCCGAAGAAGCCGCCGCCGGCGCCGGGGACGGGCGGCGCGCTGTCGGTCGCGACGCCGGTTTCCTGCGCGGCGCGTCGGCGCGACGGGTCGCTCACGGGTGCGGACACGAGGGGGTGGGTGGAAGTGGTGGAACGAGCGCGGCGCGCGGGGCGCGCGCGGAGCGTCGAGCTGACCATCGAACACGGCGCGGAGGACGTCCGACGCCCGACGTCGCGTGCTCGGCCGTGGCGCCGTAGAGGCTAGACCGGCGCACCCAGAACCGGAAGGTACCGCGTGGGCGGGTTCGTACCCCCGGCTTCCTGCTGGCGTGCCCAGTTGACCTGCGTGGGCGCCTGCTTGATGCAGGCCGCCCAGTGGCCCGGCGCCTTCTCCTCCAGCGGCGGGACGAGGCGCGCGCACGCGGCGTCCTTGGCCGGGTGGTGGCACCGCGGGTGGAAGACGCACCCGCTCGGCGGGTTCGCGGGGGACGGGACGTCGCCGGCGAGCACGATGCGCTGCCGCGCGGCGCCCGGGGACGGCACCGGGATCGCCGAGAGCAGCGCCTGCGTGTACGGCATGAGCGGCTCGCGGTACAGCGCCTCGCTCGTCGCCAGCTCGACGATCCGGCCGAGGTACATCACGGCCACGCGGTCGGCCATGTGCTCGACGACGCTGAGATCGTGGGCGATGAACAGGTACGCGAGCCCGCGCTGCTTCTGGAGGTCCTGCAGCAGGTTCACGACCTGCGCCTGCACGGAGACGTCGAGCGCCGACACGGGCTCGTCGCAGACGATCAGCTTCGGCTCGACGGCGAGCGCGCGCGCGATGCCGATGCGCTGCCGCTGCCCGCCGGAGAACTCGTGCGGATAGCGGGACGCGTACTCCGGACGCAGCCCGACCTCGTCGAGCAGCGCGCGCACGCGCGCGTCGGCGGCCGCGCCCTCGGCGAGCCCGTGGATCGTCAGCCCCTCGCGGATCGTCGCGCCCACGGTCATGCGCGGATTGAGCGAGGAGAACGGGTCCTGGAAGACGATCTGCAGGTGGCGCCGCATCGCGCGCAGCTCGCGCGCGCCCTGCGCCAGCACGTCGACGCCGTCGAAGCGCACGGCGCCCGCGGTGGGCTCGATGAGCCGCAGGATGGCGCGCCCGGTCGTCGTCTTGCCGCAGCCGCTCTCGCCGACGAGGCCGAGCGTCTCGCCGGGCGCGACGTCGAAGGAGACCCCGTCGACGGCGCGGACGGCGCCGACCTGGCGGCCGAAGAGGCCTCTGGTGATGGGGTAGTGTTTCTTGAGGTCGCGGACGGAGAGCAGGGGCGGCGTGCTCTCACGAGCGGCGAGCGGCGAGCGGCGAGCGTCGAGAGGGACGGTCACGGGAGCACCTCGGGGCGCACGTTGCCGGCGGCATCGCCGTGCGGCGCATCGGCAGCATCGTCGCTCGACGCTCGACGCTCGGCGCCCGACGCTCGCCCACCGGAGCCGTTCACCGCTTCGGTCGCCGGGACGTGCGGCCGCAGTCGCCGCTCTGGCTCGTCCGCCAGATGGCACCGCGACACGCGCCCATCCCCGATCCGATACAGCGGCGGATGCGCGGTGGCGCACCGCTCCCACGCGTACGGGCAGCGATCGCGGAAGCGGCAGCCGCTCGGCCACGCGGTCGCCGGCGGCACCGTGCCGGGGATCGTCGCCAGGCGGTCGCGACGCGAGCCGAGACGCGGCACCGCGGCGAGCAGCCCCTCGGCGTACGGGTGGTGCGGCGCGGCGAAGAGCGCCTCGACCGGCGACTCCTCGACCACCTCGCCGGCGTACATCACGACCACGCGACGCGCGACCTCGGCGATGACGCCCAGGTCGTGCGTGATCATCATGATCGCGGTGCCGAGCTGCCGCTGCAGCTCGGCCAGCAGCTCGAGGATCTGCGCCTGGATCGTGACGTCGAGCGCCGTCGTCGGCTCGTCGGCGATGACAACCGCCGGCTTGAGCACGAGCGCCATCGCGATCATCACGCGCTGCCGCATGCCGCCCGAGAGCTGGTGCGGGTACTCCCTGGCGCGGCGCGCGGGATCGGGGATGCCGACGGCGGCGAGCATCTCGACGGCGCGCGCCCACGCGGCCTTCGCGCCGGTCCGCTCGTGCACCCGCACCACCTCGGCGATCTGGTCGCCGACGGTGAACACGGGGTTGAGCGCCGTCATCGGCTCCTGGAAGATCATCGCGATCCGGTTGCCGCGGATCGCGCGCAGCTCGCGGTCGGAGAGCCCGAGCAGGTCGCGCCCCTCGAACAGCACCTGGCTCCCGGACTCGATGCGGCCGGGCGCGCGGATGAGGCGCAGCACCGACAGCGCGGTGACCGACTTGCCGCAGCCGCTCTCGCCGACGACGCCGAGCGTCTCGCCCGGATGGACGTCGAGCGACACCCCGTCCACGGAGCGGGCGGTGCCCGACTCGGTATGGAAGTAGGTGCGGAGGTCGCGGACGGAGAGGATGGGGGCGGTCACGCGCGTAAGGTAGGCCGCGGGCGGGGAGGGATGAAGAGCGCGCGCGGGCGGCGCACGTCAGCGTCAGGTCGGACGGTCGGAGCGCGGATCGAAGCGGTCGCGCAGCGCGTCGCCGAGCGTGCTCGCCGCGAGCACCGTCGCGACGACGCAGGCGATCGGCACCACGGCCGTCCACGGCGCGTCGAGCAGCGCGGACTGGCCGTCCATGATCATGCTCCCCCAGCTGGCCTGCGGCGGGCGCACGCCGAGGCCGAGGTACGACAGCCCGGCTTCCAGCGCGATGACGTCGCCGAAGATCATCGAGCCGGCGACGGCGAGCGTGCCGAGGGCGTGCGGCGCGACGTGGCGCAGCAGCACGCGGCGGCGCGACGCGCCGAGCGCGACGGCGGCGAGCGCGAAGTCGCGGCCCTGCGCAGCGCGCACCTGCGCGCGCACGAGGCGGCTGGTGCCGAACCAGCTCACGGCGCCGACCACGGCGGCGAGCGCCGGCGGCGACAGGTTGCCCCACAGCGCGACGATCACGAGCAGCAGCAGCAGCCGCGGGACGCCGAGCGCCACGTCGACGAGCCGCATCATGAGCGCGTCGAGTCGGCGGCTCGCCGAGCCGGCGAGCGCGCCCCACGCCGCGCCGAGCGTGACGGCGACGAGCGCGGCGAGCCCGCCGACCGAGAGCGACACGCGCGCCGCGTGGAGCGCGCGACTGAGCACGTCGCGCGCGAACGGATCGGTGCCGAGCGGGTGGGCCATCGAGGGGCCCTGGTTCTGGAGCGCGACGAGATCGAACTGGTGCGCGGGATCGTGCGGCGCGAGCAGCGGCGCGGCCAGCGCGATCACGCCGAGCACCACGAGCCCGGCGAGCGGCAGCGCGAGCGGCGTGCGCGCGGAGCGCACGCGCGCGGTCCGGGGGCTCGTCGCGCGCGGCGCGGCGGTCGAGAGCAGGGCGGGCGCCGTCATGCGCGCTCCCGCTGCCGCGGATCGACGAAGGCGACCACGACGTCGGCGAGCAGCGATCCGAGCGCCACCGCCGCGCTGCCGACGACCACCGTGCCCGTGACGAGCGCGTAGTCGCGCGCGGCGACCGCGCGCGTCGCCACGAGCCCCATGCCCGGCCACGCGAACACCGACTCCGTGACGACGGCGCCGCCCACGAGCGCGGGGAGCGCGAGGCCGACGAGCGTCACCGTCGGCGCGAGGGAAGCGCGCAGCGCGTGGCGGAAGAGCACGCGCGACTCGGACGCGCCCTTGGCGCGCGCGGTGCGCACGAAGTCGTCGCCGGCCACGTCGCGCAGGGCGGCGCGCTGGTGCCGCGCGACGATCGCCGTCCACCCGAGCGCGAGCGCGACCGCCGGCAGCACGAGGTGGCGCGCGCGGTCCGCGAGACGCTCCCACGGTCCGCCGAACGAGTCGAGCACCGGGTCGGCCATGCCGCCGGCGGGGAGCAGCGCGAGCTTGAGCGCGAACACGGTGACGAGCGCGAGGCCGAGCGCGAACTCGGGCGCGGCGTGCAGCGCGACGGCGAGCCCACCGAGCGAGCGCGCGATGCGCGCGCGGGGACGCCACGCCTGCCACGCGCCGAGCGCGATGCCGGCGACGAGCGACAGCAGGAGCGCGGTGCCGACGAGCAGCACGGAGCGCGGCAGCGCGTCGCCGAGCACCTCGCGCACGGGGCGCTGCTCGGTGAACGACCAGCCGAGATCTCCGCGCACCGCCGCGGTGACGTAGCGGACGAACTGCTCGCCGGCGGGGCGATCGAGCCCGTAGCGCGCGCGCCAGGCGGCGCGGACGCTCTCGCTGACGGTCGGATGGTCGAGCGTGGCGGCGATCGGGTCGCCGGGCGCGGCCTGCAGCAGCGCGAAGGTCACCGACGCCGCGAGCGCGACGACGGCCAGCGCGTGGAGCAGGCGTCGGAGGATGAAGGGAACCACGGGGCGCCGCTCAGCGCACGCCGACGCGGTCGCGCCCGATCCGCTCGCCGAGCGGGATCGACCAGGCGTCGAGCTCCGCCCACCAGCCGTCGGCGCGCAGCCCCTGCAGGCGGATGCGGCGGTGCGCGCCCGCGACGGTGCGCGGCTCGAACAGCCAGATCGCCGGCGCGTCGTCGACGATCGTCTGATACGCGCGCAGCCACTCGGCGCGGCTGCGCTCCGGCGCGTTCGCGTCGAGCGCGCGGCTCACCGCGGCGTCGAACTCCGCGCTCTCGTAGCCGCCGTAGTTGGAGCCGCCGGTCGTGCGCGCGCCGATCGAGCCCCACGTCTGCTGGATGCCCGCGGGGCTCGGGTCGACGCGCCAGCCGCCCATCGCGGCGTCGAAGCGCCGGTCGTTCTGTCGCTCGACGAAGACGCCGATCTCCAGCGGCTCGACGGTCACGCGGGCGCCGACGCCGCGCAGCTGCTCCTGCACGAGGGTCGCGAGACGCTGGCGCAGCTGGCTGGAGTTCGGCACGAGCACCGAGAAGGCGAGCGGCACGCCGCCGCGCTCGCGCACGCCGTCGCCGTCCGCGTCGGTCCAACCGAGCGAGTCGAGGAGCGTGCGGGCGCGCGCGACGTCGTACGGGATCTGGCGCAGCTGCTTCCAGTCGGGGAAGACGGCGCGCGGCACCGGGCCGACGGCGGCGTAGGCGAGCGAGTCGAAGACGAGGCGCACGACGCGCTCGCGGTCCACGCCCATGGTCAGCGCGCGGCGCAGCTCGCGGTCCGCGAACAGCGGGTGCGCCGCGCCCGAGCCGTCGGCCGCGCGCAGGTTGAACTGCAGGAAGCCGTAGTCGAGCGACGGGTACATCGCGAGGCGCAGCGCGCGGTTGCCCGCCATCTCGCCGAGCGACTCCGGCCGCAGGTTCTCGAGGAAGTCGGCGTCGCCCGCGAGCAGGCGGATCGTCGCCGTGCCGAAGTCGGGCGCGAACGCCCACGCCACGCGGTCGAGCGACGCGCGGCCGCGCCAGTGGTCGGGCACCGCGTCCAGCTCGAGGCGCCGTCCGCGCTCCCAGCGCGCGAAGCGGAAGCGCCCGCTGCCCACCGGCTGCCGCGCGAACGGGCTGGCCGCGAGCCGGTCGGGCGCGACGCGCGCGAGCAGGTGCTGCGGCAGCACGTACAGATGATAGACGAGGTCGAAGAACTGCTGCGGGCTGCGGCGCGCGAACCAGACGACGGCCGTGAGGCTGTCGGCGACGGAGATCGAGTCGACGTTGGCGAGCAGCGGTGCGACCGGGCTGGCGACGCGCGGGTCGATCGTCAGCGCGAAGGTGAACGCGACGTCGCGCGCGGTGACGGGCGCGCCGTCGTGCCAGCGGGCGCGCGGGTCGAGCGCGAAGCGGATCGAGAGCGAGTCGTCTGCCCACGCCCACGCGCGCGCGAGGCGCGGCCGGAAGCCGGCGTCGCCGACGGTGTTGAGGTCAGCCCCGATCTCCGCCAGCCGGTCGAACAGCTGCGCGTACATCGGCGTCGCCTGCGGAGGCGCCAGGATCGGCAGCAGGTGCGGCGGCTCCGCGGTCGCGGTGGCGACGACGACCGTGCCGCCCGGCGCGTTCGCGTCGCCGTCGCCGGCGGGGCGCATGCGATCGCAGGCGGAGAGCGGGAGCAGCGTCAGCAGCGTCGCGAGCGCGACGCGCGGGAGGAGGCGGAGCCTGGGGAAGGGCGACGACACGACGGGGCGGCGGACGGCGATCGGGAGCGGGGCGCGGCGCGCCTCCGCACACAGGACGACTGACGGGCCGAACGGCACCGCGGGCAAGCTGCGCCGACGGTCCGCCGGCCGGTAGTGCGCGGGGAGCGTGCCGTCGGGCACGTCCACCGACGGCGCCGAGGTCGGCCGCGACGCTAGCGGCGCCAGGTCCAGGCGGGATCGCGGTAGTGCGCGGCGCGCGCGGCCGCCTGCTCCATGAGCGTGGCGAGCTCTGCGGCACCGAGAGGCGACGCGTCTGGGGCGAGCTGGTCGCGCGCGGCGGCGAAGAGCGCCGTGCCCACCTCTTCCAGGGTCGGCAGGCGGCCGAGGGCGTCGGCGAGCGTCGCCGGCGCCGGGACCGGGGGGAGCGGATGCATCGCCAGCTCGCCCACCGTGCGCTGATCGTCGGCGAGCAGGATCGAGCCGTGCTGGAGCAGCGCACCCTCGTCGCGCCACTGCGCGCTGCCGACGAGCTTGCGCGCGCCGTCCAGCCCGTCGAGCACGAGCTCGCCGCCGGTCGGGACCTCGAAGCACGGGGCGCCGTCGGGGAGCGGAGACCGGCCGACGGGAACCGCCTCGCGCGCCGGAGCGCCGAGGGCGTGCAGCGCGGCGAGCAGGACGCCGTTGATCCGGGCGTAGGCCGCCTTCAGCGGCGCGTCGGCCGGCGCGAGCACGCCGAGCGGGGCCGTGACGGCGTAGGTCACCTCGCGCCAGTGCAGGATCGCGCGCCCGCCCGTGGGGCGGCGCACGACGTCGACCCCGCGCCCGGCCAGACGCTCCGGATCGTAGAGGCCGACCGCGCGCTGGTTGCGTCCGAGCGAGAGCGTGGGCCGCTCCCAGCCGTAGGCGCGCACATGGACCTCGCCCGTCGCGCGGGCGCGGGCGAGCAGCGCGTCGTCGAGCGCCATGTTGACGGCGCCGGGCAGGGGCGGGGAGAGGAGGAGGCGGACGCGCACGTCCGGGAATCAAGGCGCGGCCCCGCGCGTTGTCATCGGGTATCACCCGAGTCGCCGGACGCGCCGCTTCGGGAACGTTCGGGCGCCGGTTAACTTCATGTTCTGTCGCGCCAAGCGCTTCCGGCCCCGCCGGCGGCCACGGCCGCGCCGCGCTCCGCGCGATCCCGTCACCCGGGGCCCAGCGCCCTCGAGCCTTCCATGACGTCGACCCGACCCCTGGCCGCCGCACTCGAGCCCGACACGTTCGTCAGCCGTCACATCGGCCCGAGCGAGTCCGAGCAGCAGGCCATGCTCGCCGCCCTCGGCTACGACTCGCTCGACGCCTTCGTCGACGCCGTCGTGCCCTCGAACATCCGCCTCCGCCGCCCGCTGGCCATCGGCCCGGCGCGGAGCGAGCACGACGTCCTGTCCGAGCTGCGCACGATCGCCGACCGCAACCAGGTCTGGCGCTCGTACCTCGGCATGGGCTACCACGGCACCCTCACGCCGCCGGTCATCCAGCGGAACGTGCTGGAGAACCCGGGCTGGTACACGGCCTACACGCCGTACCAGGCCGAGATCGCCCAGGGGCGCCTGGAGGCGCTGCTGAACTTCCAGACGGTCGTCGTCGACCTGACGGGGCTGGAGATCGCCAACGCGTCGCTGCTCGACGAGGGCACCGCGGCCGCCGAGGCGATGGCCATGGCGTACGCCGCCAAAGGGAAGCCGGGGAAGGAGACCTTCTTCATCGCCCGCGACTGCCACCCGCAGACGATCGAGGTCGTGCGCACGCGCGCGGCGGCCCGCGGCGTCGCGGTGGTGGTGGGCGACGCCGAGTCGTTCGCGTTCGGCCCCGAGGTCTTCGGCGCGCTGCTGCAGTATCCGGCGACCGACGGCGCGGTGCGCGACTACCGCGCGTTCGCCGAGCGGGCGCACGCCGCCAATGCGCTCGTCGTCGCCGCGTGCGACCTGCTGTCGCTGACGCTGCTCGTGCCGCCCGGCGAGTGGGGCGCGGACGTCGCGATCGGCAACTCGCAGCGCTTCGGCGTGCCGATGGGGTACGGCGGCCCGCACGCGGCCTTCCTGGCCACGCGCGACGAGTTCAAGCGCATCCTGCCGGGCCGCATCATCGGCGTGAGCCGCGACGCGGACGGCAAGCCGGCGCTGCGCATGGCGCTGCAGACCCGCGAGCAGCACATCCGCCGCGAGAAGGCGACGAGCAACGTCTGCACCGCGCAGGTGCTGCTGGCCGTCATGGCGGGCATGTACGCGGTGTGGCACGGTCCCGAGGGGCTGACGCGCATCGCGCGCCGCGTGCACGGCTACGCCAAGGCGCTGCAGGCCGGCCTCGAGCGGCTCGGCTTCCACGTCACGCACGAGGAGTACTTCGACACGGTCGCCGTCGAGGTGGGGACGCACGGGCAGCAGGACATCCTGGACGCGGCGGCGGCGCGGCGCATCAACCTGCGCGTGCTGGAGCCGGGGATGCTCGCGATCGCCCTCGACGAGACGGTCGCGCCACAGGACGTGCTCGACGTGCTCGCCGCGTTCAACGGCGGCGCCGAGGTCGACGCGTCGTTCGAGGCGCTGCTGGAGGAGTCGGACCCGCGCTTCGACGAGCGGTACGCGCGCACGAGCGCGTTCCTCACGCACCCGGTGTTCAACACGCACCACAGCGAGACCGAGCTGCTGCGCTATCTCCGCAAGCTGGAGGGACGCGACCTGTCGCTCACGCACTCGATGATCCCGCTCGGCAGCTGCACGATGAAGCTGAACGCCACCGCGGAGATGATCCCGGTGACGTGGCCCGAGTTCGGGCGGCTGCATCCGTTCGCGCCGCCGGCGCAGGCGGCCGGCTACCGTGAGCTGTTCACGCAGCTCGAGCACGACCTGGCGGAGATCACCGGCTTCGCGGCCGTGTCGCTGCAGCCGAACGCGGGCTCGCAGGGCGAGTACGCGGGGCTGCTCGTGATCCGCGAGTACCACCGCGCGCGCGGCGAGGCGCACCGCGACGTCTGCCTCATCCCGCAGAGCGCGCACGGCACCAACCCGGCGAGCGCGGTGATGGCCGGGATGAAGGTCGTCGTGGTGGGCACCGACCAGCACGGCAACGTGGACGTCGCGGACCTGCGGAAGAAGGCGGCCGAGCACTCCGACAAGCTCGCGGCGCTCATGATCACGTATCCGTCCACGCACGGCGTCTTCGAGGAGGCCGTGAAGGACATCTGCGCCATCGTGCACGAGCACGGCGGGCAGGTGTACATGGACGGCGCGAACATGAACGCGATGGTCGGGCTGGCGCGCCCGGGCGACATCGGCGCCGACGTGTGCCACCTGAACCTGCACAAGACGTTCTGCATCCCGCACGGCGGCGGCGGCCCGGGCATGGGCCCGATCGGCGTCGCGCCGCAGCTGGTGCCGTTCCTCCCCGGCCACCCCGTCATCTCGCTCGGCCGCGACCAGGCGATCGGCCCGATCTCGGCGGCGCCGTGGGGGAGCGCGAGCATCCTCCCGATCAGCTGGGTCTACATCAAGATGATGGGCGGCGAGGGGCTGGCGACGGCGACCAAGATCGCGATCCTCAACGCGAACTACGTCGCGCACCGCCTCAAGGACGCCTTCCCGGTGCTCTACCGCGCGCAGAACGGCACGGTGGCGCACGAGTGCATCGTCGACACGCGCGTGGTGAAGGCGGCCAGCGGCGTCGAGGTCGAGGACATCGCGAAGCGCCTGATGGACTACGGCTTCCACGCGCCGACGGTCAGCTTCCCGGTCGCCGGCACGCTGATGATCGAGCCGACGGAGAGCGAGCCGAAGGCGGAGATCGACCGCTTCTGCGACGCGCTCATCCAGATCCGCGAGGAGATCCGCGAGATCGAGCTCGGCGTCGCCGACCGCGCGGACAACCTGCTCAAGAACGCGCCGCACCCGGCCCCGCGCGTGATCGCGGACGGCTGGAACCACGCGTACTCGCGCGAGCGCGCGGCCTTCCCGACCGAGGCGACGCGCGACCGCAAGTTCTGGCCGTTCGTCGGCCGCGTGGAGAGCGCGTACGGCGACCGCAACCTGGTCTGCAGCTGCCTGCCGACCGACGCGTACGCGGAGGCGAACGCGCAGGGGGTCTGACCGCCCCCGCACGGACCCGCGAACGCACGAGGGGGGCGGCGCCGATCGGCGCCGCCCCCCTCGTGCGTTCGGCGTCGGCCTACTGACCGACGAGCGACCCGTACGCGGCGGCGTCCATGAGCGCCGAGCGATCGGCGTCGGCCGCGACGCGCACCTTGATCATCCAGCCGTCGCCGTACGGGTCCGAGTTCACGAGCGCGGGCTCGCCGTCGAGCCGCGGATTGACCTCGACCACCTCGCCGGCGAGCGGCGCGTACAGCTCGGAGACCGCCTTCACCGCCTCGATCGTCCCGAACACGTCGTGCGGGCCGAAGCTCGTGCCGGGCTTGGGCAGGTCCACGTAGACGATGTCGCCGAGCTCCCCCTGCGCGTAGTCCGTGATGCCGATGACGACGACCTGCGGGTCGTCGGTCGCGCGCACGTACTCGTGCTCCTTGGTGAACTGCAGCTCCTGCGGGATGTTGGCCACGGCGTGCTCCTGGCGGGGATGGCGGAGGGGCGATCGCGCGACAGTCTAGGCGGGGCGCGCTGGCGGCGTCAAGGAAGCCCGCGTGGACGCCCGCGCCGACGCACGCTCGCGCAGCGCCGCCCACACCGCGTCCACGCGACTCGTCAGCTCGGCGAGCGTGCCGACGTTGTCGATCACGTAGTCGGCGCGCGCGCGCTTGAGCTCCGCCGGCATCTGCGCGGCGATCATGTCCATCGCCTCGGGCTCGCGCAGCCCGCGATCCTTGACCAGCCGCTCGAGCCGCACGGTGCGCGGCGCGTCGACCAGCACGATGGCGTCGAACTCGCCCGCCAGGTCGCGCTCGAAGAGCAGCGGGATGTCGCAGACCACGATCGCCTCGCCGCGCGCGCGGGCCGCGTCGACGGCGGCGTCGCGCAGCCGCCCGACCTCCGGGTGCACGATCGCGTTCAGCGCCTCGAGCTCGTGCGGGTCGGCGAAGACGCGCGCGCGCAGCACGCCGCGGTCGAGGACGCCGTCCGGGGCGAGCACCGCGTCGCCCCACCGGGCCACGATCTGCGCGAGGGCCGGCGTGCCCGGGCGCACCGCCTCGCGGGCCAGGCGGTCGGCGTCGACCAGCGCCGCCCCGTGCTCCACGAGGCGGCGCGCCACGGTAGACTTGCCGCTGGCGATGTTCCCGGTGAGTCCGACGAGGAGCATGACGTGCAGGGACGGAGGGAGGGCGGCCGGCCAGCGCGAAGGTAGCCGACGGCCCCGGCCCGTCAACCACGATCACGAGACGAGCGCATGACCGAGCGATCCGAGACCGAGGCGTCAGCCCGCGAGCGCGCGGCGCACGCCGAGCTGGAAGGCACCGCCCGCCGCATGCTCGGCCTGCTGGGCGAGGACCCGGAGCGCGACGGGCTCCTGCGGACCCCGCACCGCGTCGCCGAGTCGCTGCGCTGGCTCACGCGCGGAACGCAGCTCGGCGCGGCCGACGCGATCGGCGACGCGCAGTTCGTCGAGGCGCACGACCAGATGGTGCTGGTGCGCGACGTCGAGTTCTACTCGCTCTGCGAGCACCACATGCTGCCCTTCTTCGGCCGGGCGCACATCGCGTACATCCCGGACGGGCGCATCGTCGGGCTGTCGAAGCTCCCGCGGGTGGTCGAGGTGTTCGCCCGCCGGCTGCAGGTGCAGGAGCGGCTGGGCGAGCAGATCGCCGACGCCCTGGTCGAGGCGCTGCGGCCGCGCGGCGTCGGCGTGGTGCTCGACGCCGTGCACCTCTGCATGATGATGCGCGGCGTCGAGAAGCAGAACTCGCGCACCGTCACCAGCGCGCTGCGCGGCGCGTTCCAGGACGACGCCCGCACCCGCGACGAGTTCCTGCGGCTGGCGCACGGCGCCCGCTGACGGCGCGGCGCGCGGGGCCGCCCCGCGTCGAGCGTCAGGCCGCGTCGCTCCCGGCGCGCCAGGGCGCGGCGGCCAGCGCCTCGCCCTCGTCGTCGGTGCCGGCGGGCCGCTCGTCGGCGGCGACGAGCGTGTCCTCCGAGTCGTCGTCGGCGCCGTCGTCGGCGCCGTCGTCGGCGTCCGCCGCGTCGTCCGGCCCCTCCCCGGCGTGCGGGTCGTCGGTCGTCGCGAGCCCCGACGCGTCGCGCCGCGCGAACAGCTGCTCGATGACGTACGATGCGCCGCCGCGCGCGCGGATCTCGAGCGGCGTCGCCTGCACGTAGCGGCGGCAGACGTTGCGGAAGGCGCTGCCCGACGGGAAGTCGAGCGCCAGCGCGACGCCGTCGGCGCTGCGCGAGCCGTCCTCCAGCAGGTGCGCGGCGACGACGAGCCGCCCCCACGTCAGCAGCTGGTGCGGCGGCGGCAGCTCGGCCTCCGACAGCCGGCGCGTGAGCGCGCGGCGCGACACGGCGATGAGGCGCGCGAGCCGCTCGGGGGTGAGGCGCTCGTGCGCGCGCGTGACGGCCAGCAGCACCGCGTCGCGCACCGCGCGGCGCAGTCCGTTGACGCGCGGCCGCACGAGCGCGGCGGCGCCGCGCGCGGTGGCGCGCGCGATCATCGCGGCCAGCGCCTCGGGCCCGTCGTTCTCGTCGAGCACGACGAGCGCCTCGAGCCCGCAACGGCCCGCGTCGAACATGTCGCGGGGCTTGGCCCGCGCCGGGTCGACGTAGGCGACGAGCGCCGCACGCGGCGCCACGCTGCGCAGCTGCCGGATGCGCTCGAAGTCGGGGGCGCCGTCGGCGTACAGGTCGAACACGACCAGCAGGGCGGCGCCGCGCGCGCACTCGCGCGCGAGGTCGCTCCAGCCGTCGCACACGACGAGCGACCGCGCCGCGGGGAGCGCGGCGCGCACGCGCTGCAGGCGTACGTCGGAGGGGAGGAGGGCGGCGATCATGGGGGCTGGTGGGCTCGCTGTATCTTGGACGCCCGAGCGCCGGCCGGTGTCACAGCCTGGGCGCCTCGCGCGCGGGAATGACGTTCCGGGCCGCCGGGATGACGGTCGGATGGACGGGAACTCCTAGTGTTCCTTCCGTCCCCCACACCCACGCGCCATGTCCCCGCGTCACGCGCCGCCGGACGTCGTTCGCACGCGCCCCGGCCGCACGCGCTCCGGCCGCACGCGCTCCGGCTTCTCGCTGCCCGAGCTGCTCGTGTGCTGCACGATCCTCGGCATCCTGGCCGCCGCGGCCGCGCCGCGACTCGACCTGGTGGGGCCGCGCGCCGACGCCGGGATGCGCCTCGTGCGATCGACGCTGCAGCAGGCGCAGCGCCTCGCCGTGCAGCACCAGTACGACGTCATCGTCAGCGTCGACGTGCCGAACCAGCGCCTGCGCGTCGCCGAGGACAGCACCAACGACCGGACGATCGACGCCGGGGAGCGCGTGCGCTGGGTGCCGCTCGACGAGGGGGTGCGCTTCCTCGCGCCGCCCGCACCGATCCCGAACGGCGTCGGCGGCGCACCGGTCGCGGGCACGCTGCGCACGGTCGACGGGATGCCGTCGGTCGTGTTCCACCGCAGCGGCGCGGCGAGCGGCGAGGCCGAGTTCTATCTGGAGGGGCGGCGCGGCAGCCGCGCGCAGCTGCGCGCGGTGCGCGTGACCCACACCACGGGACGCACCGACTGGTTCCGCCTCAACGGCACCACCTGGGTGCAGGGGGACCTGTGACCACCCTCCGCCGCCCGCGCGCGCGCCGCGCGCGTCCGCTCGCCGGCGCGCCGCGCCGCGGCATGTCGCTCGTCGAGGTGATCGTCGCCTTCGCGATCTTCGCCGTCTCGATCGTCACCCTCGCGCGCTACGTCGCGATCTTCGGGCGCACGGTGAACCGCGTGGACGTGCAGGCCGTGGCGAGCGAGCTCGCCGCCGACCGTCTCGAGACGGTGAAGGCGGGCACGAACTACGACACGCTCGACAGCCTGTTCGCCGAGCCGACGCCGCGCGCGGTGCCGAGCTACGCGAACTACAAGCGGCAGACGCTCTTCCGACGCGTCGGCGGGGGCGCGGCGGACCTGATGGACTACAAGGTCGTCACGGTCGTCATCTCCTCGCCGCTCCTCCGCGATCCCATCCGGCGCACCACCGTCGTCGGCGACCTCTGAGGCCCGTCTCCATGCGCACTCCTCCCCTCCGCCCGCACGGCCTGGCGACGCGCGGCGCGACGCTGGCCGAGCTGGTGGTCACCGTCACGCTCGTGGCGGCGATGTTCGCGATCGCGCTGCCGTTCATCCACCTGCAGGCGCGCGCGGTGACGCAGCAGGCGGGCCGGCTCGACGCGCAGCTGAACGCGCGCTTCGGGCTGAGCATGATCGACCGCGAGCTGCGCGCGGCCGGCGTGGGCGTGCTCGACGACCAGCCGATGGTCGTCCTCGCGCACCCGCAGGCCGTCACCTTCAACGGCGACGTCGTCGGACAGGACTCGCTGTTCGACGGCGCGGTGAACCTCGACCCGGACGCGTCGGTCGGCGCGATCGGCGGCATGCTGTCGACGGCGCAGGTGCGGCTGCCGATCGTCGGGCGGCAGTACCCCGACTGCACCTACGTGCAGGGCGGCGCGCGCTCGCGCGCGGAGACGATCTCGTTCTGGGTCTCGCGCGACTCGACCAGCGCGCGCTCCGACGAGTACATCCTGTTCCGCCGCGCCAACGCGACGGCGCCGGAGGTCGTGGCGCGCGGCATCGTGGTCAAGCCGGGGCAGCGCATCTTCCGCTACTTCGGGAGCGGCCCGTCGGGCGCGCTCGCCGAGATCGACAGCGTGCCGGCGGTGCACACGGCGATGCAGCACGGGAACGCCGCCGACACCGCCCGCTCGGCGCTCACCGACAGCGTGCGCGTCGTGCGCGTGACGCTGGTCGGCCGATCGGTGGACCGGCGCACGGGGCGGCAGACGCTCGACACCGTGCAGACGAGCGTGCGGCTCGCCAACGCGGGCCTGCTGCGCCGCAAGACGTGCGGCGAGGCGCCGCTCGCCGGATCGCCCGCGTTCGTGGCGTGGCGTCAGTGGGTGAACGGCGTGCCCGAGGTGCGGCTCGCGTGGTCCGCGATGCCCGACGAATCGGGCGGGGAGCGCGACGTCGAGCGCTACGCGCTCTACCGCCGTCGCTCGGGCGAGAGCGGCTTCGGCGAGCCGCTCGTGAGCGTGGCCTCGGGGCAGTCCGCGTACGTCCATCTCGACACCCAGGTGGAGCCGGGGGAGACGTACGTGTACGGGCTCGCGGCGCAGGACTGCACGCCGCAGAACTCGCCGATCGTGCAATCGTCCGCGGTCGTCATCGAAGCCGCGCCCCCGTCCTGACCAGGAGACCCGCGATGCCCGTCACCTCCTGCACGTTCCGTGGCCCGCGCGCGGCGCGCGTGCGCCGCGGCTCCGCGCTGCTCCTGACGCTCGTCCTGACGGTCGGCTTCGGCACGCTCGTGCTGTCGGCGGTCTACCTCGCCGGCAACGCGACGGCGATCGGCCGGTCGTACGACCGCGAGCAGGACTTCAAGTACGCCGCCGACGCGGCCGTGGCCATCGGCAAGAGCCAGCTCAATCACGATCCGTACGCGCTCCCCGACAGCGGCTACGCGCAGCTCGTGAGCGCCGGCCGCGTCGACGGCGCCGACGGGCAGCCGGTGCGCGGCCTGACGATCAACGTCTACGCCGGTCCCTCGGGCTCGACGACGGGGCAGTTCGGGCGCTTCGCCAGCATCGTCGCGGAGGCGCGCGACATCCGCGGCGCGCGCTTCGTCCGTCGCCTGGAGGTGACGCAGGAGAGCTTCGCGCGCTTCGCCTACTGGTCGAACAGCGAGCGGCAGCAGGGCGGGGGCGTGATCTACTTCGGCGGCGGCGACGTGCTCTGGGGGCCGGTCTGGTCGAACGACGAGATCTCGATCGGCGACTTCGGCGGGGGCGCCACCTTCAACGACGAGGTGGCGACCGCGTCGACGATCGTCGGGCGCGCGAACGGCACCTTCCGCAAGGGCTACAAGGAGCGGCAGGACCGCATCGAGTTCCCGACCAGCCGGCAGCTCGACAAGCTGCCGGGCTACGCGGCGTCGGGGGGCTTCAGCTACAACGCGCCGAACAACGGCAGCGAGACGGCGGTGCGCATGCGGCTCGAGTTCGTCGCGCTCGACCTCTCGCAGCCGGCGGACGGCGACTCGACCGACGCCGACGAGGGGTTCGTGCGCGCCTACACGGCGGGCGCGTCGGCGCTCCCGGGCGGCGTGACCGCGGCGCAGTGGCTGCGCGGCGACTACACGGAGCACAACTGCGGCGACTGGCACCGGAACGCCGTCACGGGCGACTTCATGTTCTATCCGCAGTCCGTGCACGACGACACGAGCTTCACGAACCGGTGGAGCAACGCGACCGCGCGTGCGAACACGAACCACCGGAACGCGACGCTGGTCAACGTGATGGGCGTGGCGTCGGGGCAGGGGAACACCGCGGCGCGCTACATGGAGAGCGGCGCGCCGGCGCCGCGCTGCTTCCTCGGCGGCGATCCCCACCTCGCGCCGGTCGACCGTCCCACGGGCGACTGGCCGGGCACGAGCGGCCGGAAGGTCAAGCTCGGCGGCGCCGACTCCACCTTCACGCGCGTCGGCAACCACGGCACCTGGGCGACGTGGACCGGCACGCCGTACGCGCCGCTGCTCGCGCTGGGCTCCGCGCCGGCCGCGCGGCGACGTCCGACGCAGGAGCTGCAGACGCTCTTCCCGCTCTGGCGCGGCGCGAACGCGGGAACGAAGGGCGTGCTCTACGTGAACGGCACCGCGGGCGTCAGCGGCACGCTGCGCGGCAAGGTCACGATCTACTCGAACGCGAACCTCGTGCTGCTCGACGACCTGCGCTACGCCACCGATCCGTCCGCGACCGACGCGGCGCGCGCCGTCGGCCGGTGCGCGGACGTGCTCGGGCTGCTGGCGACGCACAACGTGGTGGTCGCCGACAACGGCGTGCTCACCCCGGTCGCCGCCACCGGCGCGACGAACGGCGCGCGCAACGCCGACGACACGAAGGACCTGTTCGTGCACGCCGTCGTGATGGCGATGCAGACCTCGTTCGGCGTCGAGGACTACGCGACGGGGCCGACCGACGTGAACGACTGCCAGGGCTCCAACACGGGACGCGGCTGCCTCTTCCTGACGGGCGGCGTGATCCAGGACCGGCGCGGCGCCGTCGGCACGTCGAGCGGCTCGGGCTTCATCAAGCGCTACAGCTACGATCGATGCGCGGCGGTGAACCCGCCGCCGTACTTCCCGACGACCGGTCGCTTCCTCGACAACCGCTACTACGAGCTGGACCCGGTGCGCTTCGACGTCGCCGCGCTCTTCCGCGCCCTGACGCCGAACTACTGACGACGCCGGGTCGCGCAGGCGCCCGAGACGCGGAACGGCGAGGCCGCGTGGAGCGCGCCTCGCCGTTCTGCCGTCGTCGTGCATGCCGTCGCGGGCGCGCCGCGCACTGCGCTCAGAGCAGCCGCGTCTGCGCCGCGTCGCGCGCCGGCACCTCGTGGCATGCGCGGCACCGCGCCTCGTACGAGTCGGTCGCGCCCACCATGATCGTCGGCGAGTCGTACGGCGCCGGACGCCCCTGGATCAGGCGCTGGTTGCGGCTCGCGGGCGCGCCGCACAGCACGCAGATCGCGTGCAGCTTGTCGACGACCTCGGCGACCGCCATCAGGTGCGGCATCGGGCCGAACGGCTCGCCGCGGAAGTCGGTGTCGAGCCCCGCGAGGATCACGCGCCGCCCGCGCTCGGCGAGCGCCGTCGCCGCCGGGATGACGCCGTCGTCGAGGAACTGCGCCTCGTCGACCGCGACCACCTGCGCCGTCGGATCCAGCCGCTGCACCAGCTGCGCGGCCGAGTCGACGGGGATCGCCTGTACCTTGCGCTGATCGTGGCTGGAGACCGCGAACAGCCCCGCGTACCGCGCATCCAGGTGCGACTTGAACACCTGGACGCGCTTCTTGGCGATCATCGCGCGGCGCACGCGCCGCATCAGCTCCTCGCTCTTCCCGCTGAACATCACGCCGGCGATCACCTCGATCCAACCGCCGGCGCTCTGGAAGCCGTCGGGCACGGGACGCCTCAGCCCTCGGTGTCCGCGCCGCCGGCGTCGGGCGCACCCGGCGCGCGGCGCTTCGCGCGCTGCAGCCGCTCGGCGCGCTCGGCCCACTCGCCGCGCTGCTCGGCGCGCTCGCGCACCGGGCGGTCGTCCTTCTCGCCGAAGCCGCGCGGCCCGTCGCTGCGCGCGTCGAACGCGCGCCCACCGCCGCCCGCGCGCGGCGCACCGCCGCCGGGGCGCGGCCCGCGATCCGGGCGATCGCCGAAGCTGCGACGCTCCGGTCCGCGACGCTCGCCGCCGTCCCGGCGCTCGGGACGCGGACGGTCGCCACCGCCGCGCTCCGGACGTCCGCCCTCGCGCTCCGCGCGCACCGCGGCCTTGCGGCCGCGGATCATGATCCCGTTCACGCGCTCGATCACGCGCTCGGCGTCGGCCGTCGCGACCTCCACCAGCGAGAACGACTCGCGCAGCTCGATCTTGCCGATGCGCTCCGAGGTGATGCCCGCCTCGTTGCTGATCGCGCCCACCAGGTCGCCCGGGCGGACGTTGTCGCGCGTGCCGACGCTGACGAAGAGCCGCGTCATCCCGCTCGTCGACGCCGGGGCGCCCGCCGCCGGCGCCGCCGCGGACGCCGCCGGCTGCGAGGCGCCCGCCGCGATCCGGCGCGCGCGCTCGCGCTCAAGCAGCCGCAGCGCGGCCGCCGCCAGCTCGACGCCGTCGTGCGCCTCCAGCAGCTCCTCGAGCACGCGCAGCTCGCGCGCGGGGACGCCGAGCGAGACCTCGGCGCGCAGCTCGGCGCGTAGCGCGGTGTCGCGCGCCTGCTCGCGGCGATCGAGGTCGCGCAGCACGAGGGGCCGCACCGCGCCGCCCGCGAGCGTGCGCAGCGCCGCGAGCTGACGCGGCTGCACGAGCGCGACCACCTGGACGGCGCGCGCCGCGGCGATGCGCTCGCGCTCCTCGCGCGAGCTCGGGAGGTCGTAGAGCACCACGAGCGCTTCCTGCGTGGGCAGCGGCGCCGCGTCGTCGGCGCGGACGATCCGCACCTGCGGGCCGGTCGCCGGCGCGCCGAGCGCGCGCTGCGCGTCGGCGATCGCGTCGGCGCCGGCCGCGGCGTCGCTCGCGGCGTCGCTCGCGAGCGCGGCGTCGGCCGGCGCATCCGGCGCGGCCGGATCGCCGCCGACGGCATAGCCGAGCGCGCGCACCGCGCGACGCGCCTCGGCCTCGGACGCGGCGGAGGCGACGACCACCGTCGCGGACGCCGGGTCGAGCTCGTCGAGCACGCGGCGCAGCGTCGCCGGGCGCGCCGACGGCGAGGTCGCGACGAACGACACCGCGAGCGGCGCCGGCGCGGCCGCGGCGGGTGGCGTGATGCGGCGCGGACGACGGAGCGCGCGCTCGATCAGCGCCTCGACGTCGTCGGTCATCGCCGCGGCGACGAGCGTGCGTGCCGACTCCTTGGGCAGCTCGGTGAGGAGCACGTCGAGCTCCTCGGCGTCGGGCGACGCGAGGATGTCGTCGGCCCACGCCAGCACCAGCGTGCGGACCGTGTCGAGCTTCAGGGCGGAGGCGCGGAGCAGTGCCCCGAGCGCGGCCGGGTCGGCGGCGACGGCGGCGGCCGGGCGGGCGCGCAGCTGGCGGACGGCGCGCTCGACGCGCGTCACCGCGAGCACGGGCGACGCGGCGCCCGCCGAGCCGCGGCCGGCGTCGCGCATGGTCAGGGCGGCGTCCGCGACGGCGAGCGCCGTCTCGGCGTCGGGCGTGACGATGAGGAGCTGCGTCTCCGGCGCGTCGGCGTCGAGCCGCTCGAGGGCGGAGCCGAGGAACTGGGGGATCGTGCCCCAGTCGTGCGGCAGCGTGTAGACCACGTGCTGGCTGCGCGTCGTCGCGCCCTGCGCCTCGCCGCCCGCGGCGGTTGCGGCCGTGCCCCCTGCGGCGGTGCCACCCGCGGCGGTCCCGCCCGCGGCGGGCGTCGCTCCGGTCGCTCCCGTCGTGCCCGTGGTGGCACCGGCGGTGCCCCCCAGCTGACCGGCCCCGAGGCCGGCGTCCCGTTCGTCCTGATCCACAGCGCTCTCCGCCGGCCCGGCCGGCTCCCTGTGCTCGCGCGGCCGCCGGCGCGGTCGCCGGCGAGCGCCGAGCGCCCTGTCGTTCGTGATGGTCAAATAGTTCGCGCGGACCCCCGGCGCCGCTGCCAACGGCGTGCCGTCGGTCGCGGGCGGCCCCGCGCGAGGCGCGAAGTATAGTCGGACTCGTCGCGCCGCGCCGCCGCCGCCGGCCGGCGGTCGTGAGGAAAGCCGTTGTGTCGCATCGCGTTGCCGCGGCGGGGCGGGCGGACCCGCGGTCGTCGTGCGGGACCGCACGCTGCGCACCCGCCACGTTCGACCGCACCGCCCGCGGGCGGCGCGCGCGGTGCAGGTGGCGCGTGTTGTATCTTGCTCGGCGTCGACGAGGCGGGCGAGCTGGCCGGCCTCTGGCTGCTGCCGCACGCGCCCGCGCAGCCCATCCCGCACCGACGTCCCGCCGACGTCCTCCGCCGCCGCGCCGTGATCACCACCATCGTCCTCATCAAGGCGGATCCGAAGGCCATCACGCAGGCCGCCACGCGCATCGCGGGCGTCGACGGCGTCGCCGAGGTGTACTCGGTGTCGGGCGAGTGGGATCTGGTGGCGATCGTGCGCGTGCCGGAGTACGAGCAGATCGCGCACGTCGTGACGGAGCAGATCGCCGGCGTGCCGGGGATCACGCGCACGCTGACGCTCACCGCGTTCCGCTCGTACTCGAAGCAGGATCTCGAGCAGGCCTGGGACATCGGCGTCGAGTGACGGCCGCGCCGCCCGTGCGCGGCGCTTCGGCTTGTCTTCGCGTTCGGCGCGCCGTACGATGCGAGGCGCCGTGCCCCCTGGCGCCCCCCGCGCCGCCGCCGTCCCCCCTCCCGCGCCGATGACCCACGCCGTTCCCGCCACGTCCGCCCGGCCCGACCACGGCTTCCGGGGCGTGCAGCGTCGGCTGGCGGGGCTGCTGGGCGACGGCGCGACGCCGGCCGGGGGACGTCCGCTCGAACTGGCGCAGAGCCTCCCGAGCGATCCGCCGCGGCTGCAGCCGTCGCCGGTGCTCGAGGCGCACGCGATGCGCGCGGTGCGCGTGGAGGGCGATCCCGAGCCGGGCTTCGTGGCGTTCGTCGACGGCGTGCAGCACTCGCGCGTGCTCGGCTACCACGAGGGGCTGCCGATCGTGCACGGCACCGTCGCCGCGGTCGTGCGCGTGCGCCAGAACCGCCGTTTCTCGACGTGGGCGCGCGGCTTCCTCGTCGAGCCGCGCATCTACGCGCCCTGCGCGTGGCTGCCGCCCGCGATCTGCGACGCGCTGCACGCCGACGACGCGCGCGTCGTCGACACCACGCGCCCCGATCCCCAGGGCGAGCTCCCCGCGCCGCACCCGCTCGCGCTCCTCGACCGCGCGCTCGCGATGGTGAAGGAGGACCGCGAGATCGCCGAGAAGCACGTGGCGGAGACGTGGTGCCGCGTGGAGGGGGCGCCGCTGTTCGTCGACGGCGGGATCCAGGAGAGCGAGTACGTGGCGAGCGCGCCGTGCGTGGCCGGTATCGTGAAGAGCCACCGCACGCTCTACGCGGAGGGCGACGCGCTGCGCGTCGTGCTCGGCCTGCGCCGCGCGCAGCGCTCGACGGTGTTCCGCCTGAAGCACGCGCGCCGGACGGCGGTCGCGAGCTGGTACCTGCGACTCCGCGACCCGGCGGGCCGCGACCCGATGTGGGGGCTGGTGCGCGTGGAGGCGGCGCTGCCGGACGGCGAGTCGCGCGAGGCGCTCACGGCGCGCGCGGACCGGCTGTCGCGGTGGATCCTGGCGGAGGCGAGCCCGGTGGCGCTGCCGGATGCGCGGTGGGATCGGATGGCGTACGGGATCTATGACTGCGAGCGGTTCCTGCGGTCGGTTTGTTGACCGACAGAGCGTCGAGCGGTGAGCGTCGAGCGTCGCGTCGGCTCCTCACCAAGCGCTCGCCTCATCGCGCGCAGCATGCGGCTGACCTCATCGCCGGTCGCCAGCGCTCGCTCGATCTCCTCGGCGTTCACGTGTCCGACGTCCACCGCGATCAGCAGATGACACTCCAGCTCGGTGAGCGAGCCGTGCGCGATGCTCAGGTACCGCAGAAACTCGCCTCGATAGGCGGACGCGTGTCCTTCTGCGATGTTCGCCGCCACGCCCACGGCGGCACGCCGCATCTGCGCTCCGAGCGCGAATCGTTCCTCGCTCGGTAGGCTGCGCGCGATCGCGTAGGTCTCGCGCGTCAGTGACATCGCGCGCTGCCACACCACCAGATCTCTGTAGCTCCGCGTCTTCATGACCTCTCCCTATCGCGACGATCAGCACTCTGGCCCGCGCTCCGCTGCCGCGCGTGGCCATGGCGACGCGTTAGATGTCGGCGATACGCCCGACGCCCGACGCTCGACGCTCGACGCTCGGGCTGCGCGCCCGCTCGGCCGCATCGTCGCCACGGAGCGCAAGCCGAACACCGCCTTCGAGTTCCACTTCTGGACCTCCCTCGACTCCCCCGTCGGCGTCGGCACCATCGTCCGCGTCCAGGGCGCCATCCCTGTCGAGGGGCAGCTGCCGCAGGTCTACGGCGTCGTGACGGAGGGCTTCGCCTACACCGACGTCCAGACGCCGCTGCACGACGTGCTGGGCTACGACGGCGCGCCCGGCGGCGAGAGCTGGCATCGCACCGAGCGCGCGGAGATCCGGCTCTACACCGCCGCCGTGCTGCGGCAGGTGCCCGAGGAGCCGCTGCAGCCCGTGCCGATGGGCGAGGTGTTCCTCGCCGACGACGCCGACGTCGCGGTCGCGCTGCGCATGGACGGCTACCTCAAGGACGGCGCGCGCACCGCGGTGCCGGTGGGTGTCTACCGCGCGGGCGGGATGGAGTCGCCGATCTTCCTCGACGCCGACTTCCTCGTCGGGCCCGAGGCGGCGCACCTCAACATCAGCGGCGTGTCGGGGCTCGCCACCAAGACGAGTGCCGTCGAGTGGCTGCTCGCGTCGCTGTTCGCGCACTTCCCCGAGGAGAAGGGGTCGGTGGCGGCGATCTGCTTCAACGTGAAGGGGCCCGACCTCCTGTTCCTCGACCAGCCGGGGAAGCTCGACGAGGCGGACCTCGCGCTCTACGAGCGCATGGGCGTGCCGGCGCGGCCGTTCGACCGCGTGCGCTACTTCGCGCCGTACTCCGCGAAGGGGTACGCGCTCGCCACGCTGCGCTCGCACGAGGCGCTGCAGCACAACGTCGCGCCGCTGCAGTGGGGGCTCGCCGAGGTCCTGCAGTTCGCCGAGGTGCTGCTGAACAAGGACGACGTCGACGCGAAGGCCGACGCGCTCATCGACTTCATCAAGGAGCGCGTGATCGCGAGGACGTTCACCGACCCGCTGCTCAAGCGGCCGTACCAGGTGACGACCTTCGCGGAGCTCGAGGAGTGGTTCCGCGACCTCCTGATCGCGATCGAGGGGAAGGGAGGCGGGGAGACCTGGCGCACGCACCACGTGGCCACGATCCGCAAGGTGCGGAACCGGCTGACGAACATCGCGCTGCGCTGCCAGGGGCTCGTCACCGACGGCACGAGCACCAGCGACCTGCCCTGGGGCACCTTCGAGGACCGGGCGGTGTACGTGGTGGACGTCGCCAACCTCGAGGAGGACGCGCAGGATCTGATCTTCGCCCGCGTCGTCTCCAAGCTCCGCGAGCACCTCGAGCGCCGCGACCTGGGCGTCAAGCACGTCGTCGTCTTCGTGGACGAGCTGAACAAGTATGCGCCGGGCGACGGGCCCGACACGTACGTCCGGAAGATGCTCCTCGACATCGCGGAGCGCGGCCGGTACCTCGGGCTCGTGCTCTTCGGCGCCCAGCAGTTCCGCAGCCAGGTGCACCGCCGCGTGGTCGGCAACTCGGGCACGTCGCTCTACGGTCGCATGGACGCCGACGAGCTGGCGACGCCCGGCTACGCGGTGCTCAGCCCGGCGGTGAAGACCAAGCTCGCCACGCTCGCCAAGGGACAGTTGATGGTCCGCCACCCCCACTTCACGCAGCCCGTCTTCGTGCGCTTCCCACGCCCCGCCGTGATGACCGGGCGCGAGGGCGTCGAGCGCTTCCCGCAGGCGATCGAGCCGACGCTCGACGCCTCCGTGACGCGCGCGCTGCGGACGCTGGATCAGTCGGTCACGCTGGCGTGGGTGCAGCAGGTCATCGGGCTGCAGGACGAGCGCGCGGTGCTCGCGGCGCGCGACCGCACGCTGCTCACGCGCCCGACCGACGTGCGCGCCTTCTTCGCCGCGCAGTTCCGCGGCGTGGTCGCGCCGCGCGTCGTGGCGTCGCCGCCCCCCGCCGCGCCGCCGCTGCGCGCGGTGCCGGCCGACGATCCGTACGGCTTCTGACCGGCGGCCGGTCGTCGATGCTCCGGGGATGGTCGTGACCGGGCGCGGCGCGCTGCCGCGCAGGTGCGTGGGCGCGGGCGCGCTCGCGGGCGCGCTGGCCGGCGTCGCGCTGCCCTCCGCCGGCGCGGGCGCGCAGGCCGTGAAGTCCGTCAAGGCGGCGCAGGCCACGGTCGCGCCCCCCGGGGCCGTCGTCGCGCTGCGGCTCCGCCCGCGCGCGGGCGACACCCTGCACCTGCGCTTCGAGCAGACGGTCGCCGGCGGCGCCGCGACGGCGCGTCCCTCGCGCCTGCTCAGCAGCATGGTCGTGCTCTCGCGCTCCGTCGTCGAGCGCAGCGACGCGGAGGGCAGCGTCGTCGTGGCGCACACCGACTCGGTCGAGCTGCGCATGGCCGGCGTGGCCCCGGAGGCGCTCGCGCGCACCCGCAAGGAGATGCAGGGGCGGGCCACCCGCATGCGCGTCGCGCCCGACGGCGCGATGCGCTGGCTGCAGGAGGGCCGCACCGCGGGCAAGCAGTCGGCGGGCGGCACCGCGCTCGGCCTGCCGGGGGCGCTGCCGGCGATGGCCGTCGCCGTGGGGACGTCGTGGACCCGGACGATGCCGCTCCCGTGGACCGACGGCGCGGCGGTGCGCGCCGGCGCCGAGGCGCCGCGGCTGGAGGTCGTCTTCCGGCTGGACTCGGTGGGGCGTGGCGGCACCCTCGCCTTCGTCTCGATGCGCGGGCGTCTGCTCGCCGCGTCGGGGAGCGGGGTCCGCGTGGGGGCCGCGTCGGTCGTCGGCGGCAAGGCCGACGGCCAGCTGCGCCTCGACCTCGGCCGCGGGTGGGTCACCGACTCGCGCGTCGACTTCGCGCTCGACCTGCTGCCGCCGGCCGGCGTCGCGGCGCCCGGCGCGCCGGCGCCCGCGCCCATGCGGGTGGTCGTCTCGCAGCGTCTCGTCGCGCGCTGACGGCCCGCTCCGCGCGCGCCTCGCGCGTCGGGCGTCTCGCGTGCGTCTTGCGCGTGCCTCGCGCGTGCCTCGCGCGTGCCCGCGCCGGGTCGGGCGCTTACCTTTCCGGCCATGCGCCTCGTCCACCTGTCCGACCTGCACCTCGGCTTCCGCCAGTACCAGCGGCTGACGCCCGGCGGCGCCAATCAGCGGGAGGTGGACGTCGCGCGCACGTTCGAGCGGACGATCGACGCGGTGATCGCGCGGAAGCCGGACCTCGTCCTCATCGCGGGCGACGTGTTCCACGCCGTGCGCCCGTCCAACCCCGCGATCCTGCACGCGTTCGCGCAGTTCACGAAGCTGCGCGTCAACCTCCCCGAGGCGCTGCTCGTCATGGTCGCCGGCAACCACGACGCGCCCAAGACGACCGAGACCGGCTGCATCCTGCGCCTGTTCCGCGAGTGCGGCATGCACGTGGTGGACGCGACCGCCGACCGGCTGCACTTCCCGGAGCGCGACCTCTCGATCCTCGCCGTGCCCGATGCGCCGTCGGCCGTGCGCCCGGTGTTCGATCCCGACCCGTCCGCGCGCTGGAACGTGCTGCTCGTCCACGGCGAGGTCGAGGGCATCCTCCCCAAGGAGGCGGCGCTCGCCGAGCGGGCCGCGATCGAGATCACGCGCGAGGAGCTGCGCGCGCCCGAGTGGTCGTACGTCGCGCTCGGGCACTACCACGTGTACCGCGCGGTCGCGCCCAACGCGTACTACTCCGGCTCGATCGACTACACGAGCGCCAACGCCTGGGGCGAGGTCCACGAGGAGCGCGCCGCGGGCGTCGCGGGCAAGGGCTTCATCGAGCGCGACCTCGCGACCGGCGAGCACACCTTCCACCCGCTGCCGGCATCGCGCCCGCTGGTCGAGCTGCCCGAGATCGTCGCCCGCGGCATGTCGGCCGCCGAGCTGGATGCGGCGATCCGCGCGACCGTCGAGCAGACGCCCGGCGGGATCGACGAGAAGATCGTGCGCCTCGTCGTGCGCGACGTGCCGCGCCACATCGCCCGCGAGCTCGATCACAAGGCGCTGCGCGAGTTCAAGCGGCGCGCGCTGCACTTCCACCTGCTGACGTACAAGCCGGACGTGCAGCGGCACGACGTCGGCGGCGCGCCGGGGCGGCGCCCCTCGCTCCCCGACATCGTGCGCGAGAAGCTGCGCACGCGCCTCCTCCCCAGCGACGTCGATCGCGAGGCGCTGGTCGCGCTCGGGCTGCGCTACCTCGAGGAGGCGGACGCGCTGGTGGCGGTCGAGCCCGCGCTCGTCGCGTCGGCGGAGGAGGCGGAGTGAGGCTCGTCGGCCTGCGCATGGTCAACTTCCGGCAGCACGCCGACTCGACGCTGTCGTTCGGCTCCGGCCTCACGGGGATCATCGGCGCCAACGGCTCGGGCAAGACGACGGTCCTCGAGGCGATCGCCTGGGCGCTCTACGGCAACTCGGCGGCGCGCGGCACGCGCGACTCCATCCGCTTCGTCCGCGCCGCGCCGCGGGCGGCCGTCCGCGTGGAGCTGGAGTTCGAGCTGTCGGGGCATCGCTACCGCGTCGTGCGCGGGCTCACGGCCGCGGAGCTCTACCTCGACGGCGCGTCGACGCCGATCGCGAACTCGATCACCGCCGTCGGCGAGCTGCTGCAGCGCCGGCTCGGCATGACGCGCGCGGAGTTCTTCAACACGTACTTCACGGGGCAGAAGGAGCTGAACGTGATGGCGGCCATGGGGCCGTCGGAGCGGGCGCAGTTCCTCTCGCGCGTGCTGGGGTACGAGCGGCTGCGCGCCGCGCAGGGGCTCGCGCGCGACCGGCGCAAGCTCGTCGTCGCCGAGCAGGCGGGGCTCCGCGCCGGCATGCCCGACGCGGACGCGGTGTGGCGCCAGCTCTCCGAGGCCGAGTCGCGCCTCGCGGCGGCGCGCACGCTCGCCGAGGAGACCGAGCGCCGCCGCGAGGCCACGGCCGCGCAGCTGGCGCGCGTCGCCCCCGAGTGGGCGCGCGCGCAGGGCGAGCGCGAGCGCCTGCAGATGATCCTCGGCGAGCAGCGCGTCGCCGAGGGCGAGGAGCAGGCGCTCTTGCGCGAGCTCGATCGCGCGGGGCGCGAGCTCGCCGACGTGGCTGGCGCTCGCGCCGATCTGGAGCAGCTCGCGCGACGACTCGCGCCGCTGCCCGAGCTGCGCGCGACGCTCGCCCGGTTCGATGCGCTGGCGACGGCGGAGGGACGGCGCGCGGCGCTCCGCGACTCGGAGAAGGCGCTGGTCGAGGACCTGGCCCGCCTGGACGAACGCCGCGCGCGTCTGGCCACGGCCGCCGACTACGAGCGCGAGACGCAGGCGCTGCTGGAGACGCGACGCGCGGAAGCGGAGACGGCCCAGGCGGACTTCGAGCGCGAGCGCACGGGGTGGGTTCGCGACCAGCAGGAGGCGCAGACCAAGCGCGAGTCGCTGCGCGCGCAGTTCACGGACGTGCAGCAGCGCCGCGACGAGCTGGTGAAGCTCGGCCCGGAGAGCCCGTGCCCGACCTGCACACGTCCGCTCGGAGCGAGCTTCCAGACGGTGCTCGACGCGCTCGACGAGCAGCTCGATGTGCTGCTCGGCGACGGGAAGTTCTACCGTCGCCGGGTGGAGGAGCTGGAGGCGGAGCCCGCGCCCGTGACGCAGCTCGGAGAGCGGCGCCGTGCGCTCGCGACCGAAGTGCAGCAGCTGGAGCGCCGGCTGGCCAAGTGCCAGGCGGGCGTGCAGGAGCTGACGCAGATCGACCGCGAGCTGCGACAGCGCCGCGAGCGGCTGGAGACCGTGCGCGCCGACCTCGCGGGGCTGCCCACGGGCTACGACGCCGCGCGCCACGCCGGCGTGCGCGACGAGGTGGCCCAGCTCGCGCCGCTCGAGCAGCAGCGGGCGCGCGCCGAGACGCTGGTGGCGCGCGAGGCGCAGACGCAGGCCGTGCGCGACCGCGTGACTGCCGCGCTGTCGCAGGTGCGCGACCGCATGGCGGCGCTGCAGGAGCGTCGTCGCGGCGTCGCGATCGACGAGGAGCAGTACGTCGCGCTCCGCGCCGCGCACGAGCGCGCCGAGGCCGACGCGCGGGCGGCGGAGCTCGCGGCGGTGCAGGCGCACGGTGAGGCGCGCGGCGCGCGCGAGGCGCTGGAGTCCGCCGAGCAGGCGCGCCGCGAGCTGGCCAAGGTGCAGGCTCGCCTCGACGCGCTGCAGGCCGAGAAGCGGCTGCACGACGAGCTGGATCGCGCGTACTCGGACCTGCGCACGGACCTCAACTTCCAGCTGCGCCCCGAGCTCTCCGAGCTGGCCAGCCAGCTGCTCGACGACCTCACCGACGCGCGCTACGCGCAGCTCGAGCTGGACGACCAGTACAACGTCGTCGTGCTGGAGGACGGCGTGCCGAAGCCGGTGATCTCCGGCGGCGAGGAGGACCTGGCGAACCTCGTGCTGCGCCTCGCGATCTCGCAGATGATCGCCGACCGCGCGGGGCAGAGCTTCTCGCTCCTGATCCTCGACGAGGTGTTCGGCTCGCTCGACGAGACGCGCCGCGCGAACGTCGTGGAGCTGCTGCGCCGCCTGCACGACCGGTTCGAGCAGGTCATCGTCATCACGCACATCGAGGACGTGCGCGAGGGGCTCGATCAGGTGATCCGCGTGCGCTACGACGAGGCGCGCGGCTGCGCCGTGGTCGAGCAGGACGACGAGGGCGACGCGTCGGCGTTCCCGTTGAACGGCGACGACGCACCGCTGCTGCAGGAGGCGTCGTGAGGACGAGCATGCGTATCTCGCCGAGCGCCGTGGAGGGGCGGTAGCGTGGCCGGACTCCGCACCTGGCGCACCCCGCGCGCCGCCGACGGGCCGCACCAGGCTACGGTCGACGACATCCCGGCGCTGAACGACGTCTTCAGCGACGCGTTCACCGAGCGCTACCGGCGTGACGGGATGGTGGGCGTGCGCGTGCCCGCGCTCAATCCGCAGATCTGGCGCTACGCCATCGAGGACGCGCAGGACGGCGCGATGCTCTGGCGTGGCGACCGCGGCGAGGTGGCGGCGTTCAACGTCGCGCACCGCTCGGGCGCCGAGGGATGGATGGGGCCTCTCGCCGTACGCCCCGAGATGCAGGGGCACGGGCTGGGCAAGGAGATCGTGCGCGCCGGCGTGGACTGGCTGCGGCGGCAGGAGGTGCGCACCATCGGCCTCGAGACGATGCCGCGCACGATGGACAACATCGGCTTCTACTCGAACCTCGGCTTCACCCCCGGGCGGCTGACGCTCACGCTCACGCTCGACGCCGCGTCCGCCGACCATTCGGGCGTGCTGCTCGGCCGGCTCCCGGTGCGCGACCGCGACGACGCGCTGGCGGAGTGCCGAGCGCTCACCGAGTCGCTGCAGCCGGGACTCGACTTCACGCGCGAGCTCGCGCTCACGGAGCAGCTCGCGCTCGGCGACACGGTGCTCGTGCGCGGCGCCGACGGCGCGCTCGTCGGCTTCGCGCTCTGCCACTCGGTGCCGCTCGTCGAGGGGCGCGTGCGCGAGGAGCTGCGCGTGCTCAAGCTCGCGCTCACCGATCTCGACGTGCTGCCCGTGATGGCGCGCGCGGTCACCGACTTCGCGCGGCGCAGCGGCACGCGCCGCGCGGCGTTCCGCGTGCAGGGCGTGTACGAGGGGCTCTACCGCGCGCTCGTCGGGCTGCGCGGCCGCGTGCGCTGGTCGGACCTGCGCATGACGCTCGACGGCTATCCGGAGTCGCCCGTGCGCGAGGGCGCGGTCGTGCTGTCGAACTGGGAGATCTGAGCGCGGCGAGACGACTGGCTCGGGGGCGCGCTCGGGGGCGGGCTCAGGGGCGCGCGAACCGCAGCCGCGCGCCGAGCATCGGGACCGTCGCCTGCTTGTCCGACAGCGTCGCCGCGAGCACGCCCGACGCACCCTGCGCGGGCTGGTCGACCGTCACCGTCATCGCGCCGTCAGTTCCCTGGAGGGCGTAGCGCCCGTTCACGAGCAGCCACGCGGCGGGCCGCGTGCCGGCCGCGAAGTTCTGCTCGATGCCCATCGCGAAGCGGCCGTCCTCGTGCAACTGCATCGTGCCGCGCGTGATGAAGGTCGTGCCCTGCGGCGTCTGCAGCGGCACCGGCGGCGCGGCGTCGTTCACGTGCGTGAGCACGTAGAAGCCCGCCGCCCGCCGGAACGCGGGATCGGCGCCGTCGTCGCCGGAGCAGGCGACCACGTTCGACAGGGCGAGCGAGAGCGCGACGACGGGCACGGAGCGGGCGAGGCGCATGGTCGGGCGGCGTGTCGGGGCAGGGGTGGGCGGCGCGCGGCGAAAGTGCAGCGTCGCGCGGCGCGCCGACAGAGGCCGGCGCCGCGTCCGCGGAGCGTGGTACCGCTCGCCGGCCCCAGGGGTACTTTCCCAGGCATGCCCCGCGGCTGCGGGGCCGCTCCTCCTGCACGCTCACCGTGAGAATCCGATGCGCCGCTCCGTGAATCCTGCCGTTGCTCGCGTGCCGTCCGTGCTGCGATCCCTGCCGGCCCTCGCCCTCGCCGCCTGCGCCTCCGCATCGGGCGGCTCCTCCAGCGGCGTGCCCGTCGAGCAGACGCGTACCGTCGTCTCGTCGTCCAACCCGACGGCGGGCGACATCGAGCTGGTGCGCGACAACCGGCTCGCGGTGCATCGCTCGACGGCGACGCCCGACCGCGTGTGGTCGGTGCTGCCGTCCGTGCTCTCCGATCTCGGGCTCGGCGGCGGGCCGCTGCCGGGCCAGGCGCGCGCCTACGTGGCGTCCGTGCCGAGCGTGCGGCGGCAGCTCAACAAGGTGAACCTGTCGCGCTATCTCGAGTGCGGCACGACCTCGTCGGGCGCGGCGGGCGCCGACACGCACCTCATCCGCCTGCAGGTCACGAGCTACGTGGAGCCCGAGGGGCAGGGCACGCGCGTGCGCTCGCAGGTGCTCGCCCGCGCCACGCCCGTCGAGGGCGCGGCGGGGATGATCGACTGCTCGTCGACCGGGATCCTCGAGGCGCGCATCGGCGAGCTGCTCGAGGCGCGCCTGCGCAATCCCTGAGTCGCGCGGTCGGGCGATGCGGCGCTCAGCGCGCCGGGCCGCCTCGGCTCGGCGCGTCGGGGTCGCGCGGCGTCGGCGTCACGCGCGCCACGATCCGCCAGATCAGGATGAACACGCCCGCGGTCAGCAGCAGGTGGACCCATCCGGGCGCCGGGAAGAAGAACGTGCCCGCGACCCACACGGCGAGCATCAGCAGGGCGGCGACGGTCCAGAGATCCATGGGGCGGTGGGAGGGCGGACGGAGCTGGCGGAGGCGGCGCCTTGGCGCGCCGAGCGACCGACGGCTTGAATCTAGCCGGGCACTCCCGTCCGTCGCGCCGTCGGGCGCGGGAACGGGGCTCCGGACCGCGCGTTAACCTCGGGCCGCGCCTGCCGGGCAGGCGCCGCCCTCCTTCATCAGGCCATGCCCCACGTCACCGTCACGCGCCGGCTGCGCTTTAACGCCGCCCACCGCGTGCACAACCCCGCGCTGTCCGACGAGGAGAACCGTCGGCTGTTCGGGAAGTGCAACAATCCCAACTGGCACGGGCACAACTACGTGCTCGAGGTGTCGGTCGCCGGCGAGATCGATCCGCTCACCGGCTACGTCGTCGATCTGGGCGAGCTCGCGCGGCTGGTCGAGCGCGAGTTCGTCGACCAGGTCGATCACCGCAACCTGAACCTCGACGTCGCGTTCATGCAGGGCGTGAACCCGACCTCGGAGAACATCGTCGTGCAGTGCTGGCGCGTGCTGGAGCCGCACGTCGCCCCCGCGCGCCTGACGCGCCTCCGGCTCTGGGAGACCGAGAACAACTATGTCGAATACGAGGGGCAGTGAGGCCGCCGCGCGCCGCGGCGCGCAGACGGACGACGCGGCCGGCGAGGCGTCGGTGGTGCAGCTCTTTCCGTCCGACCGCGCGGGCTTCGCCACGCGCGCCGGCGAGGACGCCGCCTCCGAGTCGTCCCAGGCGCGTCAGCGCGAGTTCGAGGGGCTCGTGCGCCGCCAGCTCGAGCTGCTGGGCGAGGACCCGTCGCGCGACGGGCTGCTGAAGACGCCCGAGCGCGTCGCCAAGTCGATGGCGTGGCTGACGCGCGGCTACGAGATGGACGTGAAGGACGTCATCGGCGACGCGCTGTTCGAGGTCGACAGCGAGGGCATGGTGATGGTGCGCGACATCGAGCTCTACTCGCTGTGCGAGCATCACATGCTGCCGTTCTACGGCAAGGCGCACATCGCCTACATCCCGAACGGGCGCGTGGTGGGGCTGTCGAAGCTCGCGCGCGTGGTCGAGGTCTTCGCCCGCCGGCTGCAGGTGCAGGAGCGCCTGACCGAGCAGGTCGCGCTCGCGCTCGAGGAGGCGCTGCAGCCCAAGGGCGTGGGCGTCGTGATCGAGGCGGCCCACCTCTGCATGATGATGCGCGGGGTGGAGAAGCAGAACTCGATGACGGTGACGAGCGCGCTGCGCGGCGCCTTCAAGGACGACGGGCGCACGCGCGACGAGTTCCTGCGCCTCGCGCACGGCGCCGCGGGTTGGGGGCGGTGATCGACGGCTCGGCCGCCGGCGCGCTCGCCGGGCGTACGGCGCTCGTCACCGGCGCGTCGCGCGGCATCGGGCTCGCGACCGCGCGCGCGCTCGCCGCGTCCGGCGCCCGCGTCGCGCTGCTGGCGCGCACGGCGGACGCGCTGCACGCCGCGGCCGGCGCGATCGGCGATGACGCCCTCGCCGTACCCTGCGACGTGCGCGACGCGCGCGCGGTCGACGCGGCGCTGGAGCAGGTGCGCGCGACGTTCGGCGGCGCGCCGGACGTGCTCGTGAACAACGCCGGCGCGTTCACGCTCGCGGCGGTCGCCGAGACGGCGCCCGACGCCTTCGCCGCCGCGCTCGAGGCGAACCTCGTCGCGCCGTTCCGGATCGTGCGCGCGCTGCTCCCCGAGATGCTCGCGCGCGGACGCGGGCACGTCGTCACCGTCGGCTCGATCGCGGACCGCCACGCCTTTCCCGAGAACGGCGCCTACGCGGCGAGCAAGTTCGGGCTGCGCGGCCTGCACGAGGTGCTGCGCGGGGAGCTGCGCGGCACGGGCGTGCGGGCGTCGCTCGTCTCGCCGGGCCCCGTCGACACGCCGCTCTGGGACGCCATCGGTCCCGACGACCGCCCCGGCTTCACCCCGCGCGCGCAGATGCTGAGCGCCGACGCGGTCGCGCGCGCGATCCTCTTCGTCGTCACCGCGCCCGACGAGATGAACGTCGACGAGCTGCGGCTGACGCGAGCCTGATCGCGCGGGCCATGTTCATCGACCTGGTCGACGCGCTGCGCTGCCCGCGCCCGCATGCAGAAACCTGGCTCGTCGCCGCGGCGCTCGAGATGCGCGGCCGCTGCCTCGTGCGCGGCACGCTCGGCTGCCCTATCTGTCAGGCCGAGTTCGCGATCGAGCAGGGCGTCGCGCTGTTCGACGGACCGTCGGGGGACGTGCGCGCATCGCGTGACGCGGCCGTCGGCGACGACGAGCCCGTGGAGCTGGCGATGCGGCTCGCCGCGCTGCTCGACCTCGTCGAGCCTGGAGGCATCGTGGCGGTCGGCGGCGCGTGGGAGCCCGCGCTCGATCCGCTGCTCGACGTCGCGAGCGTGCGCGCGCTCGTCGTCGAGCCGCTCCGCGCATGGGAGCCGCGCGAGCCGCTCGGCGCGCTGCGCGGCACGGGGCTCCCGGTCGCGGCGGGCGGACTGCGCGGCGTCGCGCTCGATGCGCGCACCTGCGACGCGGACCGCATGAGCGCGGCCGTGCGCTCGCTGCGGACGAAGGGGCGCCTCGTCGCGCCGGTGGACGCCGCGGTGCCCGAGGGCGTGCGCGAGCTGGCCCGCGACGATCGGCACTGGGTGGCCGAGCGCGAGGTGGCGGCCGGCGCGTTCGTGCCGCTGCGTCGCGGCTAGGCGATCGCGCGATCCGCGCGCCACGCTCGAAGGTGTAGCGCGGGCAGGAGCGCGCTCCCTACCCGAGCCGGTACCCCTCCATCGACCCGGCGGTGGCGCGGTGCATCAGCGCCATGACCACGCGTGCCGAGGTGGGGCGCACGACGGCCTGAGGAACGCCGCGTACTCGGCGCCGGGCGACGCACCGTCCACCGCGCCGCAGCGCGTCCGGCCCACGCGGCCGAGGTGCGTCGTACGTAGCGAGGCGGGGCGGGCGCGCCGTCGCGCTCCCGCCCCGCCTCGTCGTCCACGATCGAGACGCTCAGGCCGCGGTGCTCGCGCCCTCCTCGGCGTAGAGGGCGTCGATCACGCTCTTGTAGTGCTGGTCGACGAACTTGCGCTTCACGCTCAGCTTGGGCGTCAGCTCGCCGCGCTCGATCGAGAAGTCGTGCTCGAGCAGCCCGATCTTCTTCGGCGTCTCGAACGAGGCGAGCCCCTCGAGCTTGGTCTGGACCTCCTTGTCGAACTTCGCGCGCACGAGCGGCTGGTCCATCAGCTCGCGACGGGTGGTCCAGCTCAGGTTCTTGATCTTCGCCCACTTCTCGAGCGCGTCCCACTCGGGCACGACGAGCAGCACCGGGAAGCGGCGCTTGTCGCCGATCATCACGGCCTGCGAGATGTACTTGCTCGTCTTGACCGCGTTCTCGATCGGCTGCGGCGCGATGTTCTTGCCGCCCGCCGTCACGATGATGTCCTTCTTGCGGTCCGTGATGCGGAGGAAGCCGTCCTCCAGCGCGCCGATGTCGCCCGTGTGGAACCATCCGTCGGCGTCGATCGCCTCGGCGGTCGCGTCGGGCTTGTTGAAGTAGCCCTTCATGATGTTCGGCCCGCGCGCCAGGATCTCGCCGTCGGGCGCGATCTTGACCTCGACGCCGGGGATCGGCCGCCCCACGGTGCCGATGCGGAAGTGCTCGGGCGTGTTGACCGAGATCACCGGCGACGTCTCGGTGAGGCCGTAGCCCTCGAGGATGACGATGCCCGCGGCGTAGAAGAACTTGTTGATCTCCGGCGCCAGCGGCGCGCCGCCCGACACGAAGTAGCGCAGGCGGCCGCCCGTGCGCTCCTTGAGCTTCGAGAAGACGAGCTTCTGCGCGAGCGCGTACTGACGCGCGAGCATCCCGCGCGGCTCGCGGCCGGCGAGCTTCTCGTCCGCCCACCGGTCGGCGACGCCGAGCGCCCAGAAGAAGATGCGCTTCTTGATCGCGCCGCCCGACATCGCGTTCTCGAACACGCGCGCGTACATCTTCTCGTACAGCCGCGGCACGCCCATCGCGATCGTCGGCTTCACCTCCTGCAGCGACGTCGGCACGTCGTCGATGGAGGCCACGTACGCGATCGTCGTCCCGCACGACCAGTACATGTAGTCGCCCTCGCGCTCGAACACGTGCGAGAGCGGCAGGAAGCTGAGCGCCGTGTCGTCCTTGTCGAACTGCACGTTGCCGCGCGCGGCGACGACGTTCGAGTGGAAGTTGTCGTGCGTCAGCATCACGCCCTTCGGCGTGCCGGTCGTGCCCGACGTGTAGATCAGCGTGGCCAGGTCGTCGGGCTGCACGGCCAGCGCGTCGCGCTCGTAGCGCGCGTTCCGCTCGGCGCTCTCCGCGGCCGCGCCGCGCTGCTCCAGCTCGGCCAGCGTCAGGTCGCAGCCGTCAGCCGCGCCCGCGTCCATGCCGATGATGTGCTTCAGCGACGTGCACTGCCCGCGCACCTGCCGCAGCTTCGCCGCCTGCGCCGACGTCGAGACGAACACCGCCGCCGCGCCCGAGTCGTTCAGGATGTGCGGGATCTGCTCGGCGGGGAGCGTGGGGTAGATCGGCACGCTCGCCACGCCGGAGGTCAGGCAGCCGTAGTCGGCCATCGCCCACTCGGGGCGGTTCTCCGACAGGATGGCGACGCGGTCGCCGCGCTGCACGCCGAGCTCCTGGAGTCCGAGCGCGATGCGCCGCACGCGCTCGGCCACGGTGCGGTGCGAGATCGGCCGCCACTCGCCGCCCGCCTTGTGGAGCATCGCGTTCGGCTTGTCGTACTGCCGCACCGCGTCGAAGAAGAGGCGCGTGAGCGTCCCCGGCTCGGGGCGGGGGCCGCCGTGCGCGAACTGCGTGGACGAGCCGGCCGACGCGGCGGACGCGGACCGGGGCTGTTGATCCTGCAGGAGCATCGACGCCTCCGATGCTGGGTCGTGGAGCGGCGTGAGCCGCGGGGGTCGGCCGGAGCGGCGCGCGGGGGCAAGGTAGAGCAGGGACCACGAGCCCGACAGGGCGCATGGACCGGACCGCGCCGACGTCGCGTCGGTCCCCGCTCAGCTCCCGTTTACGGGCAGGGCGCGCCGCTCTCCGGCGTCTGCCGCAGCAGGCGCACGCGGAACGGCACGGGGTCTCCCACCGGGCGCCCGGCGACGAACGCCTGCGCCTCGACGCGCACGTTCGCCGGCGTCGCCGAGCCCCGGAGCAGCGTCGGGATGACGCGGAGCGCGGTGAGCGTCTGCCCGGCGGTGTTCGTGGTGTCGAAGCCGAGCGGCCGGTCGACGCGCCCGTTCGTCAGGTAGAGCGCCGGGCGCGTGTCGCCGTACGGCGAGACGCCGTTCGGCACCGTCGCCGGCTCGGTGATGCGGTAGCGCACCAGGTAGCTCGGCACCGGCACGCTCCCGCCCGCGCTGTCGCCGGTGAGGCGGACCGCCAGCGCGCGCGACGCCGTGTTGTACCGCGGGTCCGAGCTCCGCAGCTCGCGCGACTCGTCGATGCAGAGGAAGCTGAGCGTCGTCGTGTCGGTCGTGTCGACGCGCACGAGCCGCGTCGGACGGCGCACGATCGCGAGCGTGTCGAGGATCTGCAGCCGGTTGCCGAAGCGCGCGCTCACCCGTGCCTGCGCCGCGCGCGGCAGCGAGTCCGCGCGCACGAGCCCCGTCGTCGCGTCCACCACGAGCGCCGGTCGGGCGTCGGGCGTGGTGTCGCGGCCGATCGGGACGAAGGCGAAGCTGAACGCCGCGCCGACGACCGTGTCGCCCGTCTCGTTGAACGCCACGCCGCGCAGCCGCTGCACCGCGCCCGTCGAGTCGCGCAGCGTGTCGCCGGCGATGATCGACGGCGGCAGCGCGTCGAGCCGGATCGCCAGCACGCCCTGCTCGGCGCTCGAGATCTCGACGCAGGCGGCCGCGGCGAGCACTGCGCCCGCGAACGTCGCGAGGCGGAGCGCCACGCGCGAGCGCGCGCTCATCGGAAGCGCTCCGCCATCAGCGTGGCCAGGTTCACGTACGCCTGGCTCGCCGGGTCGGCGGGATCGCGCAGCACGACCGGCTGGCCGGCCGCGAACGCGTCGGCCGTCGCCGGCGTGCGCGGCACCACGATGTCGAACACCATGTGCTGCGGCAGGTGGCGACGCACGTACTGCGCGGTGCGCTCGGCGGCCGGGTTGCCCGCCTCGTACATCGTCAGCAGGATGCCGTCGAGCGTCAGCTCCTCGTTCACGCGCACGACGTCCTGGATGCCGCGCAGGATCTGCGGCGTCGTCTGCAGCGCCAGCGGCTCCGCCTGCAGCGGCACGATGACGTGCTGGCTCGCCTCGAGCGCGCGGCGCGTGATCGGCCCGAGCCCCGGCGGCGTGTCGACGATGATGACGTGCGCGCGCTCGCGCGCCGTCTGCAGCAGGTCCTTGAGGATCGCCGTCTCGGCGACGAGCTGCTGGTACTTCGCGTGCTCGGCCTCGTCGCTCACCGTGCCGGCGAGGATCACGCGCAGCCAGGGCAGCGCCGTCGGGAGGATCACCTCGCGCAGCGCGCGCTCGCCGTTCAGGTAGTCAGCGAAGCCCCACGACTCGTGCCCGCGCCGCAGCCCCACGCCGTAGCGGACGGAGCCCTGCGGGTCGGTGTCGACGAGCAGCGTCTTGAGCCCGCGCCGGGCGAAGGCGGCGGCGAGGTTGACCGCCGTCGTCGTCTTGCCGACTCCGCCCTTCTGGCTGACGATGGCGAGGACGTGTCCCACGCGTGACGCCCGGTCGCTCAGCCGCGCCCGCCCGGCGCCGACGGACCCGACGCCTCGGGCGGATGGCCGTCGGAGACGAGCGGCCCGCCGGCCAGCCCCTCGGGCGACCGCATCGCCTCGAGCGTCTGCTGCGCGTGCCGGACCCAGCGCTCCGCGTCCGACGACTGCGGCGGGCGGGCGAGGAAGGCCTGCAGATGCTCCGCCGCGCCCTCGTTGTCGCCGCGCTTCAGCAGTAGGAAGGCGAGCCCGTAGTGCGCGCCGCCGAGGCCCGGATCCAGCTCGAGGGCGCGCCGGTAGCAGCGGATCGCCTCCTCCAGCTGCCCGAGCCGGCTGAAGGCGATCGCCATGTTCTGCAGCACGCGCTGATCGTTCGGCCGGTCGCGCAGCGCGAGGCGGTACGACGTCAGCGCCGCGTCGTAGTCGCCCTGCCGCTCGAGGGCGAGCGCCTCGTTGAGGTAGTCGACGCGACCGGCCTTGGACTCGCTCTCGGACTTGCCGCCCGTCAGGCGGCTCCACCAGGACATGCGATCGGGGCGGGCTGGGTGCGGGACCGCCCGGCGCTGGGCGCGGGCTGGGAGGGGCAAGCTATCCCCGTGGGGGAACGCCTACAAGCCGCGCGCCGTGTCGCGCGCCACGCCCGCCGCGTGCACCGCCGCGTGCACCGCCGCGCGTCTCGCGGCGTGCACCGGCCGCCGGCGCCGGCGCGTGCACGGTGGGAGGCGACGCACGCCGGCGACGTCGCGATGCGCGCTGCCGCCGCACGTCGCCGCGGCTAGAATCCTGCGCAGGTCCTCCGGACGCTCGCGCCGCGGGCGCTCCGGTCGTGGGCGCGCCTGCCGCAGCCCTCCCGTGCTCTCCTCGTCGCCACCGCCCATGTCCCCGCGCAGGTACACGCTGGACCCGGCCAAGGGGCTGCTCGTCGTCGAGTGGCCGCTGTTCGGCGAGCTGTCGCGCGCGCTCGCCCTCAAGGTGGCGCGCGCCTACGACCCGGAGCTCGTCGTCGGCGTCGCCACGGCGGGCGTCGTGCCGGGCGCCGTCATCGCGGCGATCCTCGACCGCCCGTTCGCCGCCATCACGGTGAGCCGCCGCTTCCGCGCCGAGACGGTGCGCGACACGCCCGCGGTGATCGGCGCGGCGCCGCAGGAGGTGCGCGGCAAGCGCGTGCTCGTCGTCGACGAGACGTGCGACTCGGGCGACACGCTGCGGCTCGCGCGCAGCGCGATCGTCAACGCGGGCGCGCTCATGGTGCGCACCGCGGTCGGCTTCAAGACGGGCGGCTACGAGCCCGACTTCCACGCCCTCGCGACCGAGAGCGGCATCGTGCTGCCGTGGGACCGCGAGGTGCTCGTGGACGGCGAGCTGCTGCCGAATCCGACGTACGCGGGGAGGATCTGAGCCGGGGCTGCGGTGCTGCGGTGCTGCGGGAACCGCATGGGGCATCCCGATCGGCCGTTCCGCAGCGCCGCAGTCCCGCAGCCCGTCAGCTGCCGTACTTCGTCGCGTAGAGCTTCCCCAGCGCCGCCTCGCTCCCGATCACGAATCGGCACGCGGCGTCGCCGCAGGAGGCGCACGCGATCTCCAGCACGGCCAGCGGCTGGCCCGCGAGGCGGCCCAGGAAGCCGGCGAGCAGGCCGGTCGTGAAGAGGCAGGCGGGGAAGGGAGGCGGCGGCGCGTCGGCCGCGGACTCGACCTCGAACCAGTCGGCGGCGCGCAGCGTCGGCAGCCCGTCGGTGTCGGCGCCATTGCCGGGCTCCAGCGCGAGCGTGCCCCAGCCGTGCGCCGAGGCGTAGGCGCCGAGCGCCTCCCCGAACGCGCCGAGCGAGGCGATCGCCGGGTCGGCGACGCCGGCGCGCGCGGCCATCCAGGCGGCGAAGTCGTCGTAGAGCGCGCGCCCCGCCTCGAATCCCGCGTCGCGCAGCCGCGACTCGCCGTCGTCCGCGCCGAGGATGGCGGTGCGCAGCGCGTGCACGACGGCCCGCGGCAGCGCGACCGCGCGCGTCGTCACGCGCCGCCCTCCGCCCGTCGCAGCAGCTCGGCCTCGTCGATCACCGGCACGCCGAGCTCGCGCGCCTTCTCCAGCTTGCTGCCCGCGTCCTCGCCGGCGACGACGACGCTCGTCTTCTTCGACACGCTGCTCGTCACGCGACCGCCGTGCTGCTCGACGAGCGCCGTCGCCTGGTCGCGCGAGAGCGTGGGGAAGGTGCCGGTGAGCACGAAGGTCTGGCCCGCGAACACGGTGCCCGTCGCGGCCAGCGGCTCGGTGAGGGTGAGCCCCCGCTCGCGCAGGCGCTCGACCAGCACGTGCGCCTGCGGATCGGAGAACCAGCGATGGACGGAGTGCGCGATCACCGCGCCCATCCCGCGCACCGCGCCGATCTCCTCCTCGCTCGCCGCCATCAGGCGATCCATCGTCCCGAAGTGCCGCGCCAGCAGGCGCGCCGCGATCTCGCCCACGTGGTCGATGCCGAGCGCGAACACGAGGCGCGAGAGCGGCTGCGCGCGCGAGTCGGCGATGGCCTGCACGAGGCTCTCGGCGCTCTTCGTGGCGAACCGCTCGAGCTGCGTGAGCTGCTCCGCCCGCAGGTCGTACAGGTCCGCGACGTCGTGGACCAGGCCCGCCGACAGCAGCTGCTCGATGCGCGCGTACGAGAGACCGCGGACGTCCATCGCGTTGCGCCCCGCGAAGTGCACGAGCCCCTCCAGCTGCCGCGCCGGGCACTGGAAGTTGGGGCAGTAGAGCATCCCGCGGTCCTCGCCGCCCACCAGCGCCGTGCCGCACGAGTAGCACTCGGTCGGCGGCACGTACGGCGCGGGCGGGTGCGTCGGGTCGCGCCGCTCCGGGATCGGACCGATCACCTGCGGGATCACCTCGCCGGCGCGCTTCACCTGCACGCGGTCGCCGACGCGCAGGTCCTTGTCGGCGATGAGCGCGAAGTTGTGCAGCGTCGCCAGCTTCACCGTCGCGCCGCCGATCTCCACCGGCTCGAGCACCGCGAACGGGTTCACCGACCCGGTGCGCCCGACGTTCACCTGGATGTCGAGCAGCGTCGACTCGGCGATGTCGGGCGCGAACTTGCGCGCGGTCGCCCAGCGCGGCTCGCGTCCGACGTCGCCCAGCTCCTCCTGCAGCCGGAGCGCGTCGACCTTCACCACGCCGCCGTCGATCGCGAAGTCGAGCGCCGCGCGCACCGTGCGCTCGATCTCGTGCGCCCACGCGTGCACCTCGTCGAGCGTCGCGCAGCGCCGGCGGTGCGGCGCGACGGGGATGCCCCACGCGGCCAGCGTCTCGAGCAGCTCCCACTGCGTGCGGAAGGCGAGCGCCGGCGCGCCCGGCGCGCGCACGACGCCGTAGCCGAAGAACCGGAGCGGCCGCGACGCCGTGATGCGCGGATCGAGCTGCCGCAGCGCGCCGGCGGCGGCGTTGCGCGGGTTGGCGAACACCGGCTCGCCGGCCTGCACGCGCGCCTCGTTCATCCTCTCGAAGCGGCTGAACGGCATGTAGACCTCGCCGCGGATCTCGAGGATCCCGGTCGGCGCGGGCCGCCCGTCGCTCGCGTGCAGGCGCAGCGGGATCTCGCGGATCGTGCGCAGGTTCGGCGTGACGTCCTCGCCGATCGTGCCGTTGCCGCGCGTCGCGCCGGTGACCAGCACGCCGTCCTCGTAGGTGAGGCTCACCGCGGCGCCGTCGATCTTGAGCTCCGCCGTGTAGCCGGCCGCGCGCACCGCCTCGCCGGCGAGACGCACGGCGCGCTCCTCCCACGCCGTCAGCTCCTCGTCGCTGAACGCGTTGCCCAGCGAGAGCATCGGCACGAGGTGCCGGTGCTTGGGCAGCGCCGACTGCGGCTCGGCGCCCACGCGCTGCGTCGGCGAGTCGGGGGTGCGCAGCGACGGATGCTCGGCTTCCAGCGCCTGGAGCTCGCGGAAGAGCCGATCGTACTCGGCGTCGCTGAGCGTCGGCCGGTCGAGCACGTAGTACTCGTGCGACGCGCGCGTCAGCTGCTCGCGGAGCGCGGCGGCCCGCGCGGCCAGGGCCGCGGGCGGAGCGGACGGCGGGGAGGCGGGGACGGTCATGCCGGCAAAGTTAGCGCGATCGGCGCGCCGCGCGACCGCGCGCCGATCGCCCCCGGCCGACCCTCAGTGCGCCGGCGCGCCCGCCGCCTCGGAGGTCGCGCCGCTCGCGCCCTCGCTGCGCTCGTGCGCGTGGAACTCGCGCGAGCCGAACGCCACGACGCGGTTGCGCCCCGACTCCTTCGCGACGTACAGCGCGTCGTCGGCGCACTTCACGAGCGCCTCCTGGTGGCGCATGTCCGGGTGTGGCCACGCCGCCACACCGGCGCTGAGCGTGCGCCGCACCACGCCGCCGTCGTACGCGAACTCGCGATCGGCCACCCGCTGCCGCACGCGGTCCGCGAACGCCACCGCGTCGTCCACGTTCGCGCCGGGCAGCAGCACGAGGAACTCCTCGCCGCCGTAGCGCCCCACGCGGTCGATCTCGCGGGCCGTGTCGCGCAGCACCTCGGCGACCTGGCGGAGCACCGCGTCGCCCGCCTGGTGGCCGTACGTGTCGTTGACGCTCTTGAAGTGGTCGACGTCGCACATCACGACCGCGAGCGGCTCGTTGAGGCGCGCCGAGTGCTCGTACATCTCGGTGAGGCGCTCCTCGATGTGGCGCCGGTTGTCGACGCCCGTCAGCCCGTCGACCTGCGACATGCGCAGCAGCGACTCGTTGGCGCGCGCGAGCTCCTCCTGCAGCGCCTTGATCCGCAGCAGCGACTTGACGCGCGCCTCCAGCTCGGCGAAGTCGATCGGCTTCGTGATGTAGTCGTCGGCGCCGGCGTCGAGCCCCTCGACCTTGTCCTCGGTGGTCTCGAGCGCCGTCTGCATGATGATCGGGATGAAGGGCAGCTGCGGATTGCCCTTGATCCGACGCACCACCTCGATGCCGTCGAGCTTCGGCATCATCACGTCGAGGAGGATCAGGTCGGGCGCGCGCGCGTCGACCCGCTCCAGCGCCTCGAGCCCGTCGCGCGCGGCCTCCACCTCGTAGCCGCGCGCCTCGAGCCGGGCCCGCAGGAGCTCGACGTTGTCCTCGTGGTCGTCGACGACGAGGATGCGCGTCATCTTCGGGGACAACGCGGCGGTCAAGCGCGGCTCGGCGCCGCCGACCCCATCGCCGCCGCGGCGCCCGCGGCACCCGGCTCGCCCTTGCCCAGGAAGCGCTGCACCTCGGCGACCACCGCGCGCGGCTCGCACGGCTTCGCGAGGTAGCCGTCGCACCCGACCTCCATCGCCTTCTCGCGATCGCTCGCGAGCGCGTGTGCGGTCAGCGCGATGATCGGGATGTTGCGCGTCTCCGGGTCGTGCTTGAGGACCTGCGTCGCTTCCCAGCCATCGATGATCGGGATCGAGATGTCCATGAGGATCAGGTCCGGCTTCTCGGATTTCGCCTTCGCGATCCCTTCCTCCCCGTTCAGCGCCTCGGTGACCTGATAGCCGAAGTGCCGCAGGATGGTGGAATAGACGATGCGGTTGTCCTCGTTGTCTTCCACGAGGAGTACGGTCTTGCCGGTAGCGCTCATGTGTCCCTCGACGGGGCAGGCGGGCGGTGGAAGCGGGGTGGGCTGAAAGATGCACGAACGTCGCCCAGGGGCGCGCCTCGTCGGACGGGCCATCGCGGTCGGCTCGCATCCCGCGCGCCAACCTGGCCCCCCCGCAACGACTGCCCGGGCCCACATACGAGCGAGCCGGGCACAGCGCTGACACACGAGCACGGCAATTTCCTTACCACGACTGAACCAGGAGTTCGACCGGATGCCCACCCGTTCCACCCCGCCCGCGATCCGCGCCGCCAGCGGCGCTCCGACCGCTCGCCGCGGGGCCTCCGAGGGCCGCGACGTCCCGCGCACCGAGACCGCCGCCGCCCGGGCGGGGCTCGTCGCCGGCCGCCTGTCCGCCCTGCCGCGCCTGGCCGCCGAGCGGGTGCGCGAGGTCCGCGCCGGCGTCCGCGACCGGCTGACCCGGCGGCCGGCCGCGCCGCGCGCCGGCGTCAGCACCGCGCACACCGCCGACGCCGATCTCGGCGCGCGCGGCGAGGAGGGCGGCACCGACTGGGGCCGCGTCGGCGTCTTCGGGGCGGGGCTCGCCATCGGCGCCCTGCTCGGCGCCGGCACGGCGCTGCTCCTCGCGCCGAGCAGCGGCTTCGAGACGCGCGTGCGCCTCGCGCGCGGCGCCCGGCGCGCCGGCACCCGCGTCGCCGACCGCTGGGACGACCTCGGCGACGCCGTGCGCCGCAAGGCCCACCGGAGCCGCACGCAGGTGGAGCGCAAGCTCACGCGCGGCCGCTGGGCCGCCGAGGACGCGTGGGAGCGGCGCCTGCTGCGCGCCCGCGCCCGGGCGGCGGAGCGGGACGCCTGAGAACGAGCTGCGGGGCGGCGGAGCTGCGGAGGGGATCGTCGTCCCCTCCGCAGCTCCGCCGCCCCGCAGTCGTCGCCGGCGCGTGCCGCCGGGATCAGAGCTTCTTTTGCAGCGCCTCCGCCTGGCGCTTGTACCGCGCGTCGTTCACCTCGGTGGCCGGCGCCTTGAGGATGAACTCCACCTGCTCGCGCGCCTTCGCCGTGTTCTTCCGGTCGGCGTAGACCTCCGCGAGGTCGATGCGGTGCACGAGGCGGTTGGGCTCCGCGGCGACCGCCTGCTCCAGATAGCGCTGCGCGTCGTCCCAGCTGGCGGAGTCGAAGACCTTCCCGCCGAGGAAGTTCTTCGCCATGAAGCGCGTCATCCCGCTCAGGCGCATGATCTCCGCGTTCCACGAGCCCATGACGTGCAGCGCGCCGGGATGCTTGGGATCGCGCTTGAGCGCCTCCAGCGCGTGCGTGCGCACGTCGCCGGCGTACTTCACGCGGTCGCGCGAGCCGAGCGTCTGCGCGGTCCGCCCGAGCGCGCGCGCGAGCAGGAAGTGCCCCTCGGCGTCGCCGGGGTTCGCCTCGACCGCGCGACGGGCGTACTGCTCGCCGCTCTTGTAGAGCGCCGTGCGGCGCGCGCCGTCCGTCGCCGCCTCGCCCGCGTCGACGGCGGCCATCGACGCCTTCGTCAGCGCGTCGTAGCTGCGCGCGTCCGTCGCGAGCGCCGCCTCGTAGTGCCGGAGCGCGGAGGCCGGGTTGTTCGCGCGCTCGCGATCGCCGATGGCCACGTGCTCCGCGGCGCTCTGGGCGTGCGCGACGCTCGCCGTCGAGGCGACGCCGAGGATCGCCGCGGCGACCAGGGAACGAAACGTCATCAAGCTGCTGCTCCAGTCAGGCGGTGGGTAGCTTTCGGGCCGTGCAGGCTGCTGGTACCCCAGAACCCGAGCAATGATCGTACTCCCCCTCATCGAGCGGAAGCGCGACGGCGGACGCATCACGCCCGACGAGTGGCGCGCGCTCGCCGACGCGTATGCCGCCGACGCGGTGCCCGACTACCAGATGGCCGCGCTGCTCATGGCCATCTACTTCCGCGGCCTCGATCGCGACGAGACGCGCGCGCTCACCGACGCGATGCTGCGCAGCGGCGCCACGCTGCGCCTCGACCACCTGCGCGTCGGGCGCGTCGACAAGCACTCCACGGGCGGCGTCGGCGACAAGGTCTCGCTGATCCTCGCGCCGCTCGTCGCGGCCCTCGGCGTCGCGGTGCCGATGATGTCGGGGCGCGGCCTCGGGCACACCGGCGGAACGCTCGACAAGCTCGAGTCGATCCCGGGCTTCCGCACCGACCTCTCGCTCGACGTCGCGGCGCGCCAGGTCGAGGCGCTCGGCTGCGCGCTGATCGGGCAGACCGGCGAGATCGCGCCGGCCGACCGCAAGATGTACGCGTTGCGCGACGTCACCGGCACCGTCGAGGCGATCCCGCTCATCTCCGCGAGCATCATGAGCAAGAAGCTCGCGGAGGGGCTCACGGGGCTCGTGCTCGACGTGAAGCACGGCTCGGGCGCGTTCCTCCCCGAGCTGGAGCGCGGGCTGGAGCTCGCGCGCACGATGATCGCGCTCGGCGCGGACCACGGCTGCCCGACGGTCGCGCTGCTGACGGCGATGGATCGTCCGCTCGGCCGCGCGTGCGGCAACGCGCTGGAGGTCGAGGAGTCGGTGCTCGCGCTGCGCGGCGAGGGGCCCGAGGACCTGATGACCGTCACCTACGCGCTCGGCGCCGAGATGCTGCTGCTCGGCGGCGCGTGCGCCACGCGCGAGGAGGCGCACGCGGCGATGCGCGCCGCGATCGCCGACGGCCGCGCGGCGCGCAAGTTCGAGGAGATCATCGAGGCGCAGGGTGGCAACCCGGGCGTCGTCGCGGATCCCGCCGTGCTGCCGCAGGCGCCCGAGACCGCGGTGTGGCGCGCCCCGCGCGACGGCGTGGTGGCGCAGGTCGAGCCGCGCGCGATCGGGAAGGGGATCATCGCGCTCGGCGGCGGGCGCCGCACGGTCGCCGACCGCGTCGATCCGGCCGTGGGCTTCGTCGTCACGGCGCGCCCGGGCGAGGCGGTGCGCACCGGCGAGGCGCTGGCCACGGTGCACGCGCGCGACGCCGCGGGGCTGGAGGCGGGGCTGCGCGCGCTCGGGTCGGCGATCCGGATCGCGGACGAGGCGCCGGCGCCGCTGCCGCTCGTCTCGCACCGGGTGACCGCGGCCGGCGTCGAGGTGCTGGCTGACGTGCGCGCCGTCGCCTGAGCGGATCGGGCGTCCGGCCGGCTCGCGGGGGCGCGGGTTCGCTCCTTGCGAATCGCGCGGGCGTCGGCGGCGGGTCCGGTCCCGGGCCCGCCGGCCGAGACGACCCTTTCCCGACCGCTCCGATGGCCGACAAGATCAGCAAGGAACAGCTCATCGCGCTCCTCAACGAGGACCTCGCGCGCGAGTACCAGGCCGTGATCACCTACCGGACCTACGCCAGCGCCGTCCCCGGCCGCTTCCGCCAGGAGCTGCGCGAGTTCTTCACCGCCGAGATCGCCGACGAGCTGAATCACGCGCAGATCCTCGCCGACAAGATCGTGCACATGGGCGGGCAGCCGACGACGGTTCCCGCGCAGGTGAAGTACACGGAGGATCCGAAGGAGATGCTGCAGAACGCGCTCGCCGACGAGACCGAGACCGTCGAGCGCTACGTCGAGCGGCGCGACCAGGCGGAGGCGTGCGGCGAGTACGGCCTCGCGGTCGACTTCGACGATCTCATCGCGGACGAGACGAAGCACCGCGACGAGCTCCGCATGATGCTCAAGCGCTGGGACTGATCGTCCGGGCGCGCGAGCGTCGCGGGGCGTCCCGATGCGGGCGCCCCGTGGCGCGGCGGAACCGCCCCGGTCATCTTTCGCGCGCTCGCGCCCCGGGTGGTCCGGCGGCTGCGCCCTCCACCCGCCCTACCGCTCCGAGGCCCGTCGCCGCATGCCGTCTCCGCGTCTCTCCCCGAAGGTGGCCCGCCTGCTGTCGCTCCAGCTGATGCTCGTGCCGCTGGCGCTGCTCGCCGTCTACGCCTTCGTGCTCTGGAACATCCGGCCGAACACGCCGGGCGAGACGGGCGGGATCGACACGATCCACGCGGTGATCACGGGGATCGCCTTCACGGGGATCTTCATCGCGCTCGGCTACATCCACGTGAACTTCGCGCGGCAGCTGCGCAGCGAGAGCAAGGGCACGCGCCGGGGCGTCGAGACCTGGTGAGCCCGCGCCGCTCCGGGGCGGCGTGCGGTGGCGCTGCAGGGTCGTGACGAGTCGCTGACACGGGGCGGACGCCATCCGGCGCTCCGCCCCGTACTGTCTGACGGAGGATCGGCGGCAAACCATCGGGAGGGATGCCGTGTCAGATCCGGTGCGGGGGCCGGGTCGCCCCGCCACGCCGTCAGCCGTCCCGTCGGAGAGAGAGCCCCATGTGGTACGCCGCCAGCGACACCATCGAGAGCGTCACGACCGCCACGCCGGAGCCGCCGGCGCCGCGCAGCGCGGCCACCGCGCGCATCGACGTGCCGCTGCGGCTGCGCACCTCGCGCGACCGGCTGCGCGAGGTCGTGCGCGGCGTCTCCCCGGAGGCGTGGACGACGCGCCCCGCGGACGGACGGTGGACGGCGTGCGAGATCCTCGAGCACCTCGCCCTGGCCGAGTGGTCGGTGGTGGAGTTCGTGCGCGGCACGCTGCTGACCGCGCCGCGCGTCGCGGACCTGCGGCCGCGCATCGCCGACGCCGAGGTGCTGCGCGCGGCCACCGATCGGACGGTGCGCCTGGAGTCGCCGGAGCGCCTGCGCCCCATCGGCCGGTGGAGCCGACCGGGCGTGGTCTGCGCCAGCATCGACGCGGCGCGCGACGCGGCGCTCGTGCTGGCGGTCCGCTCGGCGGACGCGCTGCGGGCCCGCGTCGCGCCGCACCCGCAGCTCGGCATGCTCGACGGCGCGCAGTGGCTGCTCTTCCTCGCCGGGCACACCGAGCGGCACGCGGCGCAGCTGCAGGCGCTGGTGGGCGGCCGGCGCGGGGCCTCGCTCGCCGCCTGACGGGGCGCGCATCCACGACCGCTCGGCCCATCGGGGGCCGCTCCGCACGTGCGGGGCGGCCCCGTCGCGCGTCGGCCGCCCGCGTTCGACCGACGGGCGGTCCCGGCGGGCACGGTTCGCGCAACGGCGGCTCCCGTCGTGCCGCGGAAGCCCCGGTCGCGGCGCCCATGACGGAGGAGGAGACGCGGGTGCATCACCACGGATCATCGTCTGCCGGCGGCGCCGCGACGGGCCGCGAGGAGGACCTGCCGCACCAGCTCGCGCACGCGGCGGGGGAGCTGGCGGACCTGTTCGAGCGTGCGCTCCAGCTTCCGGAGCCGGCCGACAGCTGGTGGCATCGGCCGGGCGTCTCGCCGCGCGCCGAGCGATGGCTGGAGGTCGTGTCGTCGCTCGTGCTCGGGACGCTCGCCGTCGCCTGGATCTGGAGCATCGCGGCCGAGCGCACGGGGCGCTTCTCGCAGGGCGGCGAGGTGTCGACCGACGTGACGCCGACCACGCGCGCCGTCACGGCCGCGCTCACGCGGGCCGACGCGCCGACCACCGCGTATCTGACCGACGCGGCGCTCGCCGCGTTCGCGCCGCTGCGCGGGGCGAGCGGCAAGGTGCGGCTGGTGCAGCAGGTGCCCGGCGACTCGCTCCCCGCCGCGCTGCCGCCGGGCGCCTCGGTGGCGCTCACCCCCGCCGACTCGGGGAGCGGGCTGGCGCGCCTCGCGGTGCGCGTCGGCACCGCACTGCGGCCGGTCGCCGATCTCGACGTCGTGACGCTCACGCCGCTGAGCGCGCGCCGCGGCGGGCGGATCGGGCGCTACTTCATCGGGCGGTGGCCGACCGAGGGGCGGGCCGCCGTCTCGGGCGTCGCGGCGCGCGGCGACTACTCGCCGCCGCGCGGGCTGATCGAGGTGACGCGCGAGAACCAGGACACGCGGCTCTCGGAGCACTTCCGGCTGCGCGACTTCCTCACGCACGACCAGAAGAACGTCTGGCCCAAGTATCTCGTGGTGCAGCCCAGGCTCGTCGACAAGCTGGAGCTGGTGCTGCAGGACCTCGAGTCGCGCGGCATACCGGGGCGTGGCGTCTACGTGATGAGCGGCTTCCGCACGCCGCAGTACAACGTCGGGGGGGGCAACACCGCCGGGCGGGCGGGGCTGAGCCGCCACATGTACGGCGACGCCGCCGACGTCTGGATCGACAACGACGGCGACGGGCGCATGGACGACCTGAATCGCGACGGCCGCATCGACATGCGCGACTCCGAGGTGCTGGCCGCCGCCGTCGAGCGTGTGGAGCGCGCGCATCCGGACCTCGTCGGCGGCGTCGGCGTCTATCCGACCGGGCCGGGGCACGGCCCCTTCGCTCACATCGACACCCGGGGCTACCGCGCGCGGTGGACCGGCGGACCAGGTGGTGGATGACCGAACGCGACGCGACGACGACCTCCCCGACCGCGCGCCCCGGCGCCGGCCGATCCGACGCGGCCGGCGCGCACCGGCGCAGCGGCACCGATCCGCAGTTCCCGGTGCGCACCGCGGACCTCGAGCCGTACGTGGGGCTGCGCTACCTGTCGAAGCTCTTCCGGCTGATCGCGCTGATCCTCGTGCTGCTGCTCGTGACGGAGGTCGTCACGGGGCTGCTGCAGCAGGGGCTCGACGCCATCCCGACGCTCGTGTCGGAGGCGAGCCGCCTGATCGTGCTCGCAGGATTCCTGTGGGGGATCGGCGACCTCGCCCTCGTGCTGATCGATGTCGGGCACGACGTGCGCGCCACGCGGATCCTGCTCGGGCGCCAGACCGCGCACCTCGTCCAGCACGGGCCCGAGCCGCGGCCGCCCGCGAGCGACCCGCTTCCCTGATGGTGATCGGCGCGGGACGCGCGCGGCCTGCCGCGCGACGATCAGCGCGCCGCTTCGCGGTCGAGCAGCGCGCGCTTGCGCTCCACGCCCCAGCGATAGCCCGAGAGGGCGCCGTCGCTGCGCACGACGCGGTGACACGGCACGACGACGGCCAGCGGGTTCGCCGCGCACGCCTGCGCCACGGCGCGCACGGCAGCCGGCGCGCCGACGCGCCCGGCGAGCTGCGCGTAGCTGACGGTGGTGCCGACGGGCACCTCGCGCAGCGCGCGCCAGACGCGCTGCTGGAACGCGGTGCCGCGCGGCGCCAGCTCGAGCGACGTGGTGGCGATCGTCGACGGGCGCTCGATGCAGCCGAGCACCGACGCGAGCGTCTCGCGTAGCGCGCCGTCGCCCTCGACCAGCTCCACGCGCGGGAAGCGCTCGCGCAGCGCCGCGCGCACCGCGTCGGCGTCGTCGCCGAGCAGGATCGCGGCGAGCCCCGCTCCGCTGCGCGCGACCAGGACGTGGCCGAGCGAGCTCGCGCCGACGCCGTAGACGATCGAGCCGGCGGAGGCGCGACGCGCGCGCGGGGCGGATGGAGTGGCGGTGGTGGTGGCCGTGGCGGTCGTCATGTGGATCTCCTGCGCGGATCGTTCGGGTGGCCTGCGACGATCGGGAGGATAGGGGCGCGCAGGCGTCGCGGCTCGCCACTTTCGGACGCGGCGGCGCCGGTCGCATCCGCGTCCGGAAATGGCCGGTGCCTCGGCGCCGCGCGGCGTACATTGCCGTCATGACCTCCGATCCCGCCGCCCTCTACGCCGCGCTCGTGGCGCGCGATGCGCGCTTCGACGGCGTGTTCTACGTCGGCGTCACCTCGACCGGGATCTACTGCCGACCCGTGTGCCCCGCGCGTACGCCGCGCGCGGCGAACTGCCGCTTCTTCGAGAGCGCCGAGGCGGCCGAGCGAGCCGCGTTCCGCCCGTGCCTGCGCTGTCGCCCGGAGCTGGCGCCCGGGCGCGCACCGGTGGACGACGCGCGGCGCATCGCGAGCCTCGTCGCCCACCGCATCGACGAGGGGCTGCCCGACGACGGCGCGGGGCTGGAGCGGATCGCGGAGCGCTTCGGCTACAGCTCGCGCCAGATCCGCCGCATCGTGCAGCAGGAGCTCGGCGTCTCGCCGATGGAGCTGGTGCTGACGCGACGGCTGCTGCTCGCGAAGCAGCTGCTCACCGAGACGTCGCTGCCGATCACCGAGGTCGCGTTCGCGAGCGGCTTCGCGAGCCTGCGCCGCTTCAACGACGCGTTCAGCGGCCGGTACGGCATGCCGCCGACGCGCCTGCGCCGTGCGGCGAGCGGTTCGGGCGCGGCGGCCGCCGGCACGGCGCGGGAGACGCTCACGCTACAGCTCGCGTATCGCCCGCCGTTCGACTGGGCGGAGCTGCTGCGCTTCCTCGGCGCGCGGACGCTCCGCGGCGTCGAGCTGGTGACGGACGAGTCGTACGCCCGCACCGCGCGGATCGGCGCGCACACCGGATGGCTGCGCGTGCGCCACGCACCGGAGCGGCGCGCGCTGCTCGTGGAGCTGTCGCACGCGCTCGCGCCGGCGCTGCCGGCGCTGCTCGGCCGACTGCGCAACCTGTTCGACCTGAGCGCCCGCCCCGACGTCGTGGCCGCGCACCTGTCGCAGGACGCGCTGCTCGCACCGATCGTCGCCAGCGCGCCCGGGCTGCGCGTCCCCGGCGCGTTCGACGGCTTCGAGCTCGCGCTGCGCGCCATCCTCGGTCAGCAGGTGAGCGTGAAGGCCGCGACGACCATCGCGGGGCGACTGGCGGCCGCGTTCGGCGAACCGGTCGCGACGCCGCACGCGGGGCTGGAGCGGCTCGCGCCGACGCCGCAGCGCCTCGCCGTCGCGCCGATCGAGGCGCTCGCGTCGCTCGGCCTGACGGGGGCGCGGGCGCGCAGCATCGTCGCGCTGGCGGAGGAGGTCGCGTCGGGTCGGCTGCGGCTTGACGCCGGCGCGCCTCCCGAGCGCACGATGGCGCAGCTGGTGGAGCTGCCGGGCATCGGCGCGTGGACGGCGCAGTACGTGGCGATGCGCGCGCTGCGCTGGCCGGACGCCTTCCCCAAGGAGGATCTGATCCTGCGGCGCGAGATGGGCGGGCTGACGGCGGCGCAGGCGGAGGCGCGCTCGCAGCCGTGGCGACCGTGGCGCGGCTACGCCACGCTGCACCTGTGGCGTGCGTCCGGGACGGCCGCCGCGCGCGCGTGAGCACGGACGTCTCGCGGATCGTGCTACCAGTGGCGGGTTGGCGCTCGCGCGCACGGCGGACGCGCTCCCCACGACCGACCGCGGGCGGCGTGTCATTCCCGGCAGGATGCGACCGGCACCGCGTCGAAGCGCATGAAACGGCCGGCCACGGAAACGAGAACCGGCGCGTCGGCACCATGCCCGACGCGCCGGCTCGTCGCCATGCGACCACCGCCTATCGGCAGCGGGGGTACGCCGGGTCCGCGCCCGTGATGGCGGGTCGGTCGCGGCGGTTCGCGATCGCGGCCATCACGTCGTGCAGGAAGCGGCCGACGCGCGCGGCGTGATCGTAGTCAACGTACTGCGGCTCGTCGGTCGCCTGGTGGTAGTCCTGCGCGTAGCCGAGCGAGAAGTAAGTCACGGGAACGTCGTGCAGGACGTAGTAGACCTGGTCGCTGCGGCAGAAGCGGTTGAGCGGGTTCGCCGGGACGTCCCAGCTCTTGTCGAGCGCCATCGGCTCCGCGCGCGTCGCGTTGACGGAGTCGATGATGTCGCCGAACTCGCGGGACAGGCGCCGCGCGCCGAGCATCTGCAGCGAGTTGGGCCCGCCGAACTTGACCTGCTCGACGCGCCCCTTGCCGACCATGTCCATGTTGTGCGCGGCCACGATCTGCGCGAGCGGGATCGTCGGGTGCTCGGTGAACCAGCGCGAGCCGAGCAGCCCGCTCTCCTCGCCGTTGTGCGACATGAAGATGATCGAGCGCGCCGGACGCTCGCCGACGAACCGCTCCGCGATCTCGAGCAGCACGACCGTGCCCGACCCGTCGTCGTCGGCGCCGTTCATGATCGAGTCGCGACGCGGCGGACGGATGCTGCGCGCGCGCGCGATGAGCGAGTCGATGCGGCGCTGCTGCTCGGCGGTCGGCCGGCACTGCGGGTCGTTCGCGCCCTGCCGTCGCGTCACGGTGTTCACCGCGCGCAGCGAGTCGTGGTCGACGGCGGCGGCGTTCGTGCCGACGTGGTCGTTGTGCGCGCTCACCAGCACGTACTCGTTCGCGCGCGCCGGATCGGAGCCGGGGAGGACGGCGATGACGTTGCGCGCGGGCGTCGCCGAGGGCGTGAACTCGTAGCGCCACGAGGCGGAGACGGGCTGTCCCGTCGCGCCCACCGCGAGGCCGTCGACGGCGCGGCCGAACACGCGCTCCGCCGCGGCGCGCGAGATCGTCGCCGCCGGCACGGCGCCATCGGTGGGCTGCATGCCCGTGCGCGGCTCGAACGCCGTCCGTGCGGCCGCCGACGCCGGGTCGAGGCCGACGAGCAGCACGCCCGCGGCGCCCTGCGGCGCGCGCGCCGGACGGGCGGGGGCGGCGGGCGCGGCGCCGGTGCGCGCCGCGTTCGCGCGCTGCGCCGCCTCGAGCGCGATCGCCGCCGCGGCGCCGAAGCGATCCGGGACGGAGTCGCACCGCGGGAGCGCGGGCGCCGCGGCCGGGCCGCGCCCACCGGCTCCGGCGGCGGTCGGCGCCCCGACGAACACGACGACCTTGCCGCGCACGAGGGCCGGGTCCAGCGTCGTCGTGTCGCCCCAGCGGCCGCCGAACACCGTCGGCACGTTCGTCAGGTCCGCGCGTCCCGCGAGGTTCGTCGCCGGATTCGGCGCCATCGGGATCCAGTCGGTGGTCGGCTCGATCGCCGCGCCGCCGACGGCGAGGCGCGCGACCGCGCGGTCGAAGCGACTCGCGCCGAACGGCAGCACCTGGAAGAAGGTGCCGCCGTCGCCGGCGGGCCGGAGCCCGAGGCGCTGGAACTCGCGCGCGATGTAGGCGGTGCCCACGTGGTTGCCGGGCTCCCCGATCCGCCGCCCGCGCATCGAGTCGTCCGCGAACTGGTACAGGCGCGTCCGCAGGTCGTTGGCGGTGATCTCCAGCGTCGTCGGCCGGGGCGCCCAGGTGCGCGGGCCCTCGTCGGGCCAGACGGGCGTGCTGCCGGCGCGCGCGGGCGCGGAGCGCGTCTGGGCGTCCGCGGCGGCGCCGACGAGGGAGGTGCCGAGCGCGAGGCCGAGCAGGGTGGAGAGTCGGAGCACGGCGGCGGGATCGTGGGGGGAGGGCGGCGCGACGTCCGGAGGGTACGCGCGGCGCGACGCAGGCGTTCGGTGGAACGTAGGATCCGGCGCGACGTCGGGGGAGCCCGGCGGGGCGGAGGCGCGTCAGTGCAGGGGTGAAACGACGATGGCGGGGCGACCAGTGGTCGCCCCGCCATCGCCTGCGCGCCCGCTTCGGACGCTCGCGCGTCAGACGTCGAGATTCGACACGAAGCGCGCGTTGGCCTCGATGAACTCGCGCCGCGGGTCGACGTTGTCGCCCATCAGCGTCGAGAAGATCTGGTCGGCCAGCACCGCGTCCTCCATGGTGACCTGGAGCAGCGTGCGCGTGCCCGGGTCCATGGTCGTCTCCCACAGCTGGTCGGGGTTCATCTCGCCCAGCCCCTTGTAGCGCTGGATGTTGACGTTCTTCCCGTCGTTCCCGCCCAGGCGCGTGACGTACTCGTCGCGCTCCTTCTCGGCGTAGGCGTAGTACACCTCCTTCCCCTTGGCCACCCGGAAGAGCGGCGGCTGGGCGATGTACATGTAGCCCGCGTCGATCAGCTCCGGCATCTGCCGGAAGAAGAAGGTCAGGAGCAGCGTGCGGATGTGGGCGCCGTCGACGTCGGCGTCCGTCATGATGACGATCTTGTGGTAGCGCGTCTTGGTGAGGTCGAACTCGTCCTTGATCCCCGAGCCGATCGCCGTGATGATCGTCCGGATCTCCTCGTTCGACAGCACCTTGTCGATGCGCGCCTTCTCGACGTTGATGATCTTGCCGCGCAGCGGCAGGATCGCCTGGTAGGCGCGGTTGCGCCCCATCTTCGCCGAGCCGCCGGCCGAGTCGCCCTCGACCAGGTAGAGCTCCGAGCGCGCCGGATCGTCGATCGAGCAGTCGGCCAGCTTGCCCGGCAGGTTGCCGACGTCGAGCGCGCTCTTCTTGCGCGTGAGGTCGCGCGCCTTGCGGGCCGCCTCGCGCGCACGGGCCGCGCTCACCGCCTTCTCGATGATCGCGTTGGCGACCTTCGGCGTCTCGTCGAGGTACTGCGTGAGCAGCTCGTTGACCACCGAGCGCACCGCGCCCTCGGCCTCCGAGTTGCCGAGCTTCGTCTTGGTCTGCCCCTCGAACTGCGGCTCGCGGACCTTGACCGAGAGCACCGCGACCAGCCCCTCGCGGACGTCGTCGCCGGTGAGCCGGATGTCCTTGTCCTTCTTGTTGAGGACGGAGGACTTCTCGATGTACTTGTTGATGACCGTCGTGAGCGCGCTCTTCAACCCCGTGAGGTGCGTGCCGCCCTCGTGGGTGTTGATGTTGTTCACGAACGAGAACACCGACTCGGCGTAGCTGTCGTTGTACTGCATCGCCAGCTCGATCCCGATGTTGTCGCGCTCGGTCTCGATGTACACCACCTGCGGGTGCAGCGGCTTCTTGTTCGCCGCCGCGGTGAGGTGCGCGACCATCTCCTTCAGGCCGCCCTCGGCGTGGAACGTCTCGGCGCGCTCCTCGCCTGGCCGCTCGTCCTTGAGCGTGATGGTCACGCCCTTGTTCAGGAACGAGAGCTCGCGCAGGCGCGCCTGCAGCGTGCCGTAGTCGTAGATCGTCGACTCGGTGAAGATCACCGGATCCGGCTTGAACCAGACCTTGGTGCCGGTGTCCTTCTTGGCGACCTCGCGGAGCGTCTTGAGCTTCGTCGTCGTGTCGCCACGCGCGAAGTCCATGTAGTGCTCCTTGCCGTCGCGCTTCACCCAGACCTTGAGGGTCTCGGAGAGCGCGTTCACGCACGAGACGCCGACGCCGTGCAGGCCGCCGGAGACCTTGTAGCTGTTCTTGTCGAACTTGCCGCCGGCGTGCAGGACCGTCATCGCCAGCTCGACGCCGGGCAGCTTCTCCACCGGGTGGATGTCCACCGGGATGCCACGCCCGTTGTCGGCGACGCTGATCGAGTTGTCGGCGTGGATGGTGACGTCGACGCTGTCGGCGTACCCGGCCAGCGCCTCGTCGATCGAGTTGTCCACGACCTCGTACACGAGGTGGTGGAGTCCGCGAGGCCCCGTCGAGCCGATGTACATGCCGGGGCGTTTCCGAACCGCCTCCAGCCCCTTCAGCACCTGAATGGAGCCCGCGCCGTACCCATCGGTCGTCGTGGGCTTTTCCGCCGTCTTGGTCATCCGCACTCCGCTGGTCGAGCCGCACCACGGCGCCCCCACGCGCGCGACCCCTCGGACGAGGAGCCGGAGCGTCCGCCGGCTGGTGCGGGAAACCTCGAAATCTACCCCGACGCGGCCCCGAACGCAACCCGACGGCCCGCGCGTAACTGCTTGATCCGCAACGCATTAACGGCGAGCCCAGGCAGGCCGCCGCGCGCGTCCCCGACGCGCCCTCAGTCGCGCTTGAGCGTCAGTCGGATCCGCTGCACCGGCGGCCGCCCCGCCTGCGCGTTCAGCGCCCGCAGCAGCTCCGGCTCCAGCAGCGAGAGCTCGGTCATCCAGGCGTGGCTCTGCACCGCGACCCAGAGCGTCCCGTCCACGCTCACCGACAGCGGCTCGGTCACGGCGGCGATCTGCTGGCCCACCAGCGACGGCCACTCGGGCACGACGGCGGCCTGCGCCACCCGGTGTTCGATGCCGGCCTCGGCGAGCACGCCGGCCAGGAGGTCGCCGAGGGCGGTGGGCTTGGGGTTGTGGTGCTGCGACATCGAGGCGGGAAGGAGACCGACGAGGAGGGGCGGGGAAGATACGGCTCCGGCCGGCGGCGCGCTCGGCGCCGGTCCGGCGCCGGTCCGGCGCCGGTCCGGCGGCCGGGCTCAGCCGTCGAGCGCCAGCACGCCGTCCTGGATCCCCGCGCGCGGGAGCCGCGTCAGCTCCGGGGGGACGTCGCTGGCCCGCGGCACGACGAGCAGCACCTGCCCGAGCCCGGCGTCGCCGAGCAGCGCGAGGATCCGGTGCGCGCGGCGGGCGTCCAGCTCGGCGAACGGATCGTCCAGCAGGAAGAGCGGCGCGCTGCCGACGTGCGCCCGCAGCGTCGCCGCCTCCAGCATGCGGAGCGCGATGGCCGCGGTGCGCTGCTGCCCGGCCGACCCGAACAGCCGCAGGTCGCGTCCGCCGAGCGCCAGCTCGAGGTCGTCCCGGTGCGGGCCCGCGTGCGTGAGGCCGCGCTTCAGGTCGAGCGCGCGCTTGTCGGCGAGCGCCTGCTCCAGCGCCGCGCGCGCGCCCTCGACGGCCGCGTCGCCCTCGGCGTCGGCCGGCACGTCGAGCGCGGTCGCGTAGCGCAGCCGCATCGGCGCGCGCTCCCCGATCGCGGCGCACAGCCGGGCGAAGTCCTCGGCGTGCTGCCGCACCCAGCGCCGACGCTCGGTCCAGAGCACGGCGCCGTGCTCGGCGAGCGCCGGCTCCCACACCGCCGCGCGCCCCTCGCCGCGCCCGCTGCGCGCCGCGTCGCGCAGCGCGGCGTTGCGGCGCACCAGCGCGCCCCGGTAGCTCTGCAGCGCCGTGAGGTAGCGTCGCGAGGTGAGCGCGAGCGCCACGTCGAGGTAGCGCCGTCGCTCGCTCGGGCTGCCGGCGACCAGCACGACGTCCCCGGGCGAGAAGATCACCGACGGCACCGCGCCGAGGGCGTCGCTGAGCCGCGGCACCTCGGCGCCGTCGATGCGGACGCGCTTGCGCTTGCCCGTGCGGTCGAAGCCGACGCCGACCTCGCGCGTGACGATGCGTCCGGCGCGGTCGGAGGTCGCGTCGCCCACCGGGATCGCCACCTCCGCCGCGACGTGGAAGCCGCCCGCCCCGAATCGCACGAGGTCCGCGTCGCGCGCGCCGCGTACGGAGCGCAGCAGCTCGAGGTAGTAGACCGATTCGAGCAGGTTCGTCTTGCCGTGGCCGTTCTCGCCGACGATGGTCAGCCCGTCGGGCGGCACCGCGAGGTCGACGCGCTCCAGGTTGCGGAAGTCGCGCACGGCGAGCCGCCGCAGCTCGACGCGCGCGACCGCGCCGCCCGACGTCACGCCGTGCGGCGCGCCCTCCTCGGCCATGCGCGGGTCAGCGCCCGCGGAACTGCGGCGGGCGCTTGGCGAGGAACGCGTCGGTGCCCTCGGTGCGGTCCTCGGTGGCGGCCGCGAGGCCGAACGCGTTGGCCTCGAACAGCTGCGCCTCGTCGAACGACTGGTCGTAGCCCGCGTTCACCGACTCGATGCACAGCGCGAGCGCGACGGGCGCGTTCGCCAGCATCGTCGTCGCCATCGCCCGCGCGCGGTCCAGCAGCTCGGCGGCCGGCACGACCGCGTTCGCCAGGCCGACGCGATACGCCTCGTGCGCGTCGATGATCTCGCCGGTCAGCAGCAGCTGGAGCGCGCGCCCGCGGCCGATCAGGCGCGGCAGGCGCTGCGTCCCGCCGTAGCCGGGGATCAGGCCGAGCTTCACCTCGGGCTGCCCGAACTTCGCGTGCTCGGAGGCGATGCGGAGGTGGCACGCCATGGCGATCTCGCAGCCGCCGCCGAGCGCGAAGCCGTTGACGGCCGCGATGGTCGGCTTGGGCGAGGTCTCGAACTTCCGGAAGACCTCCTGGCCGAGGCGCGCGCGGCGCTTGGCGTCGAGCGGGTCCGCCTTGCCGATCTCGGAGATGTCGGCGCCCGCGATGAAGGCGCGCCCCGCGCCGGTGAGGATGATCGCGCCCACGTCGTCGCGCGTGCGCAGCGCGTCGATCGCCTGTCCCAGCTCGCGGATGACGAGGTCGGCGAGCGCGTTGAGCTTGTCCGGCCGGTTGACCGTGAGCACGGCGATGCGGTCGGCGACGTCGAGGGTCAGCGTCTGGAAGTCCATGGCGTCGGTGCGGGCGATGGGCGTGGAGCGGCGCGGCTCGGGCGCGGAAAGCTACGCAGGCGGACCGCAATTTGCTCCCGTGCGGCTAAGTCATGGCGCATCAATGGATTCTGCGCAAAGGGACGAAGCGGAGCGGCTTCCGCTACGTGACCAGCGGGGGGAAGGTGGTCGCCGAGGGCGTGCGCGCACGCATCGAGGCGCTGCGCGTCCCGCCCGCGTGGACGGACGTGCACGTCGCGGCCTCGCCGTCGGCCGCCGTGCAGGCGTGGGGCTTCGACGCCAAGGGGCGCAAGCAGTACCGCTACCACGACCGCGCGGCGGAGCGGGGGCAGCTGCGCAAGTACTACCGCGTGCGGCAGATGGCGCGCGACCTGCCGGCCATCCGCGAGGCCGTCGCGCGCGACCTGCGGAGCGCGGCGCGGGCGCGGCGCGCGAGCGGCAACGCGGACGGGCTGACGAAGCGGCGCGTCGCCGCGGGCGTGGTCCGCCTGATCGGCGAGGCCTTCTTCCGCGTCGGCAGCGAACGCTACGCCGTGGAGAACCGCACCTTCGGGATCACGACGCTGCGCAAGCGGCACGTCACGGTGCACGACGACCGCCTCGTGTTCGACTACGTCGGCAAGGAGTCGGTGCGGCAGCGCCAGACGGTGTGCGACGCCGAGCTCGTCGCGTTCGTGCGCGAGCTGCGCGAGACGCCGGGCCCGCGGCTCTTCCGCTATCGCACGGAGGAGGGCGCATGGGCCGACTTCACCGCGCGCGACGTCAACGAGTACCTGCAGTCGGTGGTCGGCGTGCCGTACAGCGCCAAGGACTTCCGCACCTGGGGCGGCACGCTGCGGCTGGCGACGATCCTCGCCGATCTGGGCCCCGCGGCCACCGAGCGCGAGGCGCGCAAGAACGTCGTCACCGCGATCCGCCTGGTCGCCGCGGAGCTGGGGAACACGCCGACGGTCTGCCGCCAGGCGTACGTGCATCCGATGGTCATCGCGCGCTACCTGGACGAGGGGACGACGATCGCGCCCTTCCTGCCGCGCGCCACCGCGCGGCGCCGCACCGGGCCGGTCGCGCAGCTCCCCGAGGAGCGCGCCCTGATCGGCTTCCTCGACCGCTTCTTCCCGGAGCGCCGCAAGCGCCGCGAGCGTCGCCGGCGCGGACGCGAGGCGGTGAACGACCGGCGCGACGAGCGCGCGCTCGGGGACGCGAAGGCGGCGTAGGGTGGGGCGGGGGCTGCGGAGCTGCGGGGCTGCGGAACGGCCGCTCGGGGTGCGCCGGCGCGCCGGACCCGAACGGCGAACAGCGGACGGGATGAGCGTCCGACGGCGGGGATGAGCCGGGCGGTCCGAGGTAGAAGACGTCTCTCCACCTTCGTGCTCCCACTCATCCCCATCATCGGACGTGCATCCTGTCCGATCGTCGTTCTGCCGACGCTGCGCGCCGTGGACGACCGATCGGCGCGCCAGCGCGTCCCGAGAGCCGTTCCGCAGCCCCGCAGCCGACACGCGTGGGCCAGGGAAGGGACGGACGCCCGTTCTCGCAAGCTCGCCTCGGGCACTAGACTTGGCCCCGTGTCGACCGTCCAGTCCATCCGCTGGTCGCCCTCGGGCGACGCGCTCCGCATCCTCGACCAGCGCGAGCTGCCGCATGCGCGCGTCGAGCGCGATCTCCGCACCGTCGACGAGGTGTGCGACGCGATCCGCACCCTCGCGGTGCGCGGCGCGCCGGCGATCGGCGCCGCCGGCGCGATGGGGCTCGCCGTCGCCATGGCGCCGCGGCGCGGCGAGACGCGCGAGGCCTGGTGCGCGCGACTCGACGCCTCGGCCGCGCGCATCGGCGCGACGCGCCCCACCGCCGTCAATCTGCCGTGGGCGGTGGACCGCGTGATGACGCGCGTCGAGCGTGCGCGCGCGGCGGACGCCGGCATCGACGCCCTGGCCGCCGCGCTGCACGACGAGGCGGACGCGATCCACCGCGAGGACCGCGCGATGTGCGAGGCGATCGGCGCGCACGGCGCGACGCTGCTGCCCGACGACGCGCGCGTGCTGACGCACTGCAACGCCGGCGCGCTCGCGACGTGCGGCATCGGCACGGCGCTGGCGCCGGTCTACGTCGCGCACGCGCGCGGCCGAGCCGTCGCCGTCTGGGCGGACGAGACGCGCCCGCTGCTGCAGGGCAGTCGCCTGACCGCGTGGGAGCTGGCGGAGGCCGGCATCCCGGTGACCGTGATCGCCGACAACATGGCGGCCGCGCTGCTGCGCACCGGAACGATCGACGCGGTGCTCGTGGGTGCCGACCGCATCGCCGCCAACGGGGACGCCGCGAACAAGATCGGCACGTACGCGCTGGCGCTCGCCGCGCGCGCGCACGGCGTTCCGTTCTACGTGCTCGCGCCGTCGTCGACGATCGACGCCGCGACGCGCGACGGCGCCGGCATCCCGATCGAGGAGCGCGACGGCGACGAGGTGCGCGCGCCGATGGGGCACGCGGCCGCGCCGCCCGGCGTCGCGGTCTGGAACCCCGCCTTCGACGTCACGCCGGCGGCGCTGATCACGGCGATCGTGACGGATGCGGGCGTGATGCGGCCGCCCTACGACTTCTCGGCGCTCGGCGCGCGACGCTCGGCGCTCGCGCCGTCCAGCGAACGCGCCGAGCGTCGCGCGCCGAGCGCCGAGTCTGCGGGAGGTGCGCGGTGAGAACGATCCTCGCCATCGATCAGGGCACCACCGGCACCACCTGCCTCGTCGTCGACGCGGCGGGGCGCGTGCGCGGGCGCGGGTATCGCGAGCTGGCGCAGTCGTATCCGGCGCCGGGGCTCGTCGAGCACGACGCGCTCGAGATCCTCGCGACCGTGCGCGCCGCGGCGCGCGAGGCCGTCGCCGCCGCGGGTGCCGCACCAGCCGCGATCGGGATCACCAACCAGCGCGAGACCGTCGTGCTCTGGGAGCGCGACACGGGTCGGCCCGTGCATCCCGCGCTCGTCTGGCAGGACCGGCGCACGGCGCCGCGCTGCGCCGAGCTCGCGCCGCGGTCGGCGTTCATCGGCGAGCGCACCGGGCTCGTGGTCGATCCGTACTTCAGCGCCACCAAGCTCGAATGGCTCCTCTCGCGCGACGACCGGCTGCGCGCGCGCGCCGAGCGTGGGGAGCTGGCCGCCGGGACGATCGACGCGTGGCTCGTCTGGCAGCTCACCGGCGGTCGCGTGCACGCCACCGAGCCGACCAACGCGTCGCGCACGATGCTGTACGATCTCGAGCGGCGCGCGTGGAGCGACGAGCTGTGCGCGCTGTTCGGCGTCCCGCGCGCCATCCTCCCCGAGGTGCGTCCCTCGCTCGGCGACTTCGGCGTCGCGGTGCCCGAGGTGCTCGGCTTCGCCGCCCCGATCCTGGGCGTCGCCGGCGACCAGCAGGCGGCGCTGTTCGGGCAGGGCGGGTGGGAGCCGGGCATGGCGAAGAACACGTACGGCACCGGCGCCTTCCTCCTGCGCAACTGCGGCACGGTGCGCCCGGCGGGCGGCGGCGGGCTGCTGACGACGATCGCCATCGGCGCGACGGGGGAGCCGGTGTACGCGCTCGAGGCGTCGATCTTCGTGGCCGGGGCGGCCGTGCAGTGGCTGCGCGACGGGCTCGGGATCCTCGAGAGTGCGGGGGAGAGCGAGCGACTCGCGCGCGCCGTGGCGTCGACGGACGGCGTCTATTTCGTGCCGGCCCTCACCGGCCTCGGTGCGCCCGACTGGGAGCCCGCCGCGCGCGGCACGATCGTCGGGCTGACGCGCGGCACGACGCGCGCGCACCTCGCCCGCGCCGCGCTCGAGGCGATGGCGTACGCGACCGCCGACGTGCTGGACGCGATGCGCGCGGCGGCCGTCGACGGCGGGGCGCACGACGGCGCGCCGCTGCGCGTCGACGGTGGCGCGACGACCAACGAGTGGCTCGTGCAGTTCCAGGCCGACGTGCTGGGCGCCGTCGTCGAGCGGCCGGCCATGGTCGAGTCGACCGCTATGGGCGCGGCCGGGCTGGCGGGCATCGCCGCCGGGACGTGGCCGGACGCCGAGGCGTTCCTCGCGTCGCGACGGTTCGCGCGGTTCGCGCCGGGGGAGGGGCTGGCAGCCGCGCAGGCCGGGCGCGCCGGGTGGCGGCGGGCGGTGCGGGCCGCGCTCGCCTGGGCACGCGACGACGCACCCACTCCGTCCACCACCTAGCGACGGGCGCCCGCACCGCGGGCAGCCCTCACCCCGGGTACACCAGCCCGTGCTGCGCACAGAGGCGCGCGATGCTCTCCGGCTGGAACTCGATCGCGTACCGGGTCGGGAGGTCGGAGGTCGGGAGGACCGCCGCCGGGCTCGAGGTCCGCACGGCGGCCATCGCGTCGCCTAACTCGTCGAAGAAGTGCTCGAAGCCGGCCGGCGAGATGATCTCCAGGATGCGGCACGGCGCGTCTCCGGCGTTCCAGAAGGTGTGCCACTGGTGGCGCGGCTTGAACACGAGGTCCCCCGCCTCGGCGAACACCACGTCGTCGCCCAGCTGCGCGCCCATCCGTCCCTCGAGCACGTAGCTGTACTCGTCCTCGCGCGAGTGCCGGTGCAGCGGGGCGACGAGCGTGCGGGGCGGGATCGGGTGCTCGACCAGCGAAAGCGCCCCGCCGGACTCCGCGCCCCAGATCATGAAGCGCACGCCGACCGAGTGGAGGTCGACGAACCTGCCGTCCTGTGGCCCGATGCGGCGCGACCCGGTCGAGCCATCGAAGCGGGACGAGGGGAGCGGGAGCGCCGAGGTGCGCTCGACGGGCTGAGTCTGCTGCGCGGTGGTCATGCGTCGCCTCCTGAGATCGGATGGGAGAGTCTCCTCGTTCGGTGAACGTAGCTGTTCACTGAACCGGCGCGACGATATGGTCGCACCGCGTGGTTTGTCAAGAGTTCGGTGAACAGTTACGTTCACCGACATGAGCACCCGACGGTACGAGCAGAAGCGCCGCGCCGAGCAGCAGGCCGAAACCCGGAGGCGGATCGTCGCGGCGATGGTGGCGCTGCACCGGGAGATCGGCCCGGCGCGGACCACCATCAGCGCCATCGCCGAGCGGGCAGGGGTCGAGCGGCTGACGGTGTATCGCCATTTCGCCGACGAGACGGCGATGTTCGAGGCCTGCTCCGCACACTTCGCCACCGAGGTCGCGCCGCCGGATCCGGCCGGGTGGTCCGCAGTGTCCGAGCCGTCGGAGCGCCTCCGTGTCGCGCTACTCGCCTTCTACGACTACTTCCGTCGCGCGGAGGACATGCTCGTGCACGTGCACCGCGACGCGCCGCAGCTTCGCGCGCTGGCCGCCGTCGTGGCGCCCTGGGACGCGTTCGTCGACACGGTGCGCGACGGCCTGCTGGAAGGATGGGAGGCGCCGGCGTCGGTGCGTGGGCGTCTCGCCGCGGCCGTCCGGCACGCTCTCCGGTTCGACACGTGGCGCTCGCTGGCGCGCGCGGAGGGGCTCGGCGACCGGGCGACGGCCGACCTGATGGTCGCGCTCGCGCACGCCGCGGCCGTCACGACCCCGACCGCGGAACACGCCGCCTGACGCGGGGTTTGCCACGCGCCGTGAGCTCGCTTCCCGTCCTCGACCACGCCGCGTCCCTGGACGCGCATCGGCGCGCCCTCGCCGCCTGCCGCCGCTGTACCGCGACCCTCCCCGTGGGCGCCCGGCCCGTGCTGTCGCACGCCGCTGCGCCCCGCGTGATGCTCGTCGGGCAGGCGCCGGGGCCGAGCGAGGCTGCCGGGGGGCGGCCGTTCATCGGCCGGTCGGGGCGGACGCTCTTTCGCTGGCTCGGCGCGGCCGGCCTCCCGGAGGACGAGGCGCGCGCCGCGCTCCACATCGGCGCGATCACGCGCTGCTATCCGGGGCCGCATCCGGGCGGCCGGGGCGACCGGGTCGCGTCGCCCGCCGAGCGGGCGGCCTGCGCGCCCTGGCTCGAGCGCGAGCTGGCGATGATCCGCCCCGCGCTCGTGGTGCCCATCGGCCGGCTGGCGATCGACCGGTTCCTGGGCGGAGCGGCGCTGTCGTCGCTCGTCGGCGCCGTGCACCCCGCGACGGTGGCCGGTGTCGCGACGCGAGTCGTTCCGCTCCCGCATCCGTCGGGCGCGAGCGGCTGGCTGCACGGCCCCGGGCACCGCGCCCTGCTCGACGCCGCGATCGCGTGTCTCGGAAGCGAGTTCCGCGCGCTCGGGCTGGTGCGGGCGGACGCCGCGAGCGCGGCCGCCTGATGCGCCGCGCGACGTCGACGGCGCTGCTGCTGCTGACCGCGCTCGCGGGATCGGCGGGGGGCCAGGCTCCGGCGCCCACGGATTCGGGGCCGGCGGCCGTGCGGACCTCACCGGAGCCGCCGACGCCCGTGCGGACGTCCGTGTCGGCGCCCGCGCCGGCCTCCGACCGCTGGCTCGGCACCGACAAGCTGCGCCACTTCGTCCTCGCGGGCATGACGCAGGGCACGGCCTTCGGGGTCGCGACCGCGGCGGGAGCGCGGGCGCGTCCGGCGCTGCTCACCGCCTCGGCGGTCACCGCCGCCGTGTCGATCGGGAAGGAGGTCGTCGACCGCCGGCGCGGTGGACGCCTCAGCGCGCGGGACCTCGCCTGGGACGCGGCGGGCGCCGCGCTCTGGGGCGTGCTGGTCGCCCGCAGCGGCCGCTGAGTCGGCGCGCCCCGTCGCGCGTTCGGGCGTCATGCCCGGCGCCCGCCGGACTCTCTATATTGATCGGGCACGACCGGCACCGCCCTGCGATGCCGGCCCTCTCACACTCGTAGTCGACGCGCGCCGCGCCCGACGCACGGGGGTCTCTGGCTATGAAAGCGCGCAACAAGTTCCTGATCGGCGGCGCCCTGGTCCTCGGCAGCGCCAGCTACCTGATGGCGAGCTCCATCGAGGACACCGGGCAGTACTTCCTCACGCCCATCGAGCTCCAGGCGAAGGTCGCCAAGGACCCGTCGTTCCGCGAACAGGGTGTGAAGGTCGGCGCCCGCGCGGTGCCCGGCACGATCGTGCGCGACCCGAGCGGCCGCTCGCTGACGTTCGTCATGGCCGACCTCACGGACTCGACCAAGACGTACCCGGTGATCTACCGCGGCATCGCGCCCGACACCTTCACCGACGGCGTCGAGGTCGTGGTCGAGGGGCGCCTGGGCGCGGACGGGACGTTCCGCGCGACCACGCTCCTGGCCAAGTGCGCCTCGCGCTACGAGAACGCGCCCGACAAGGACGCGGCCGGCTACCAGGAGTACCAGCAGTACAAGAACTCGCCCCAGTACCAGCAGCGGCACCCCGCCGGCGTCCCGAAGACGCCCGCGCCCGCGCCGCGGACCTGACGCGTGGGCGAGTCGATCTCCTCCGGCCTCATCCTCGTCGGTGAGCTGTCGCTCTGGGTGGCCATGCTCATGGCCGCCTGGAGCGCGACGGTGTCGTTCGCCGGCGCGCGCGACGCGCGCGCGGATCTCGTGCACTCGGGCGAGCGCGCGCTCTACGCGACGTTCGGCTTCGTCGTGCTCGCGTCCGTCGGCCTCTGGACGGCGCTCTTCACGCACGACTTCTCGATCAAGTTCGTCGCCAGCTACACCAGCGCGAACCTGCCGAAGATCTACACCTTCACCGCCTTCTGGGCGGGGCAGGCGGGGTCGCTCCTCTTCTGGACGCTGATCCTCGCCGGCTACGCGGCCGCCGCCGTCGCCACCGGGCGCGGCGCGCGCACGCGCGCCTTCATGCCCTACGTCACCGGGACGCTGAGCGTCGTCACGCTCTTCTTCCTGCTGACGATGTGCTTCGGCGCGAACCCGTTCGAGCGGCTCGACTGGACGCCCGCCGACGGGCGCGGGATGAACCCGCAGCTCCAGAACCCGGGCATGGCGATCCACCCGCCGATGCTCTACCTGGGCTACGTCGCGACGGTGGTGCCCTTCGCCTACGCGATCGCCGCCCTGGTGACGCGCAAGCTCGACGCCGAGTGGCTGGTGCCGGTCCGCCGGTGGGCGCTCCTCTCCTGGTTCTTCCTCACCATCGGCATCACGCTCGGCATGTGGTGGGCCTACGTCGAGCTGGGCTGGGGCGGCTACTGGGCCTGGGATCCGGTCGAGAACGCGTCGCTGCTCCCGTGGCTCACGGGCACGGCGTTCCTGCACTCGATCATGATCCAGGAGAAGCGGGGCATGCTCCGCAAGTGGAACGTCACGCTCGTGGCGACCACCTTCCTCCTGTCGATCTTCGGCACCTTCATCACGCGCTCGGGGATCATCCAGAGCGTGCACTCGTTCGCGCAGTCGCCGGTCGGCAACTGGTTCGCCGGCTTCCTCGCGCTCAGCACCGCGGTCACGATCTGGCTCGTGGCCACCCGCCTCAAGGACCTCGAGTCCAAGGCGGAGCTGGAGAGCATGGTGAGCCGCGAGGCCGCCTTCCTCTACAACAACCTGGTGCTGGTCGGGATCTCGTTCTCGGTGCTCTGGGGCACCCTGTTCCCGATCCTCAGCGAGTGGGTCAAGGGCGAGAAGATCACGGTCGGCCCGCCCTTCTTCAACACGGTCAACGTCCCGCTCGGGCTCCTGCTGCTCGCGCTGACCGGCATCGGGCCGCTCATCGCCTGGCGGCGCGCGTCGGTGCAGAACCTGCGGCGCCAGTTCACCGTCCCGGCGGCCGTCGGTCTGGCCACCGGGGCGGCGCTCGTCGCCCTCGGGATGCGCGACTTCTACGCGGTCGTCTGCTACACGCTCGCCGGCTTCGTCTTCGGCACGATCGGCCAGGAGTTCTGGAAGGGGACGCGCGCCCGCATGTCGATGCACGGCGAGAACGCCTTCGCCGCGCTCGCCCGGCTGATCGCGCGCAACCGGCGGCGCTACGGCGGCTACGTCGTGCACTTCGGGATGGTCACGATGTTCGCCGCGTTCGCCGGCATGGCGTTCAAGAAGGAGTTCGACGTCACCCTCACGAGCGGCCAGACCTACGCGGCGCGCGATCCGTGGGGGCACGCCTGGACCTTCACGAGCCAGGGCGTCTCGCAGTACAAGGCGCTCAACCGCTACGTCACGGCGGTGGGGCTCACGGCGACCCGGGACGGCCAGCCGGCCGGAATCATCACGTCCGAGAAGCGCCAGCACGTCGACAGCCGCGACCAGCCCACCTTCGAGCCGTCGACCGAGGTCGGCATCCTCGAGGGCGGGAAGCAGGACGTCTACGTCGTGCTCGCCGGCGTCACCGGGAGCGACAAGGCCGAGATCCGCATCGCCTTCAACCCGCTCGTCTGGTGGGTCTGGTTCGGCGGGCTCGTCATGGGCGTCGGCGGGCTGATCGTCATGTGGCCGCAGGCCGAGCGCCGCGCCGCGCGCCGCGAGAGCGGCTACGTCGCCGTGCTGCCGCCGGCCGCGGCGCCGAGCGCCGCCCCGCCCGAGCCGGTCGGCGCCCGCTGATCCGCGCGCCGATTCCTCCGTCCCTTCCGATGTCCGCCTCGCAGTCCCCGCAGCGCCCCGAGTACGTGATCGGCGGCTACGTCGTCTCCCGCCGCCGGTTCGTCGCCGCGCTCGGCGCCGGGTGGGCGTCCGCGACCGTCACGGCCGCGGGCGTCGCGGCCGCGCAGCAGGCGGCGGTTCCGGTGGAGTCGCCGACGCCGAACCAGGTCACCGGTGCGCCGGTCACGGCACCCGAGACGCCCGGCGCCTCCATGGAAGGCGAGGGGTACCGGCCGGTGCAGCGTCCCCCGAAGCCCGGCGCCAAGCCGTCGATGGACGCGCAGGCGCGCGACGATCTCGAGCACAAGATCTCGTGCCCGTGCCCCTGCACGCTCGACATCTTCACCTGCCGCACGTCGATGCCCTGCGGCTTCTCGCCGCGGATGCACAGCGACGTCATGGCGCTCGTCGAGGGCGGCTACTCCGCCGACGAGATCCTCGCCGCCTTCGAGGACGTCTACGGACAGCAGGTCCTGATGGCGCCGAAGAAGGAGGGCTTCAACCTCGCGGGCTACCTGACCCCGTTCGCCGCGCTCGGCACGGGCGCCGTCGTCCTGGCGGCGCTCATCCGGAAGTGGGGGAAGCGCGCGGCGGCCGTTCAGGCGGCGCAGCCCGTGGCCGCCGGGCCGGGTGCCCCGTCGGTCGCGGTCGACGCGAGCGCCGACGAGCTGGCGCGACTCGAAGCGGCCGTGCGCGGCGAGGTACGCTGATGCTCCTCCAGATCCCCGACGGCGCGCTCGCGCTCGGACTGGGCACCGTGCTCGCGCTCGGCGCCGCGGCCGTGGTGCTGCGCCCGCTGCTGGGCGACACCGTAATCGCGCCCCCCACGCCGCAGGGCGCCACGCCGAAGGCCGGCCGTGAGGCGAGCGCCATCGAGGCGCTGCGCGAGATCGAGTTCGACCGCGCGACGGGCAAGCTCTCCGACGTCGACTACGCGGCGCTGCGCACGACCTACACGCGCGAGGCGCTCGCCGAGCTGCGCGCGCAGGACGCCGCGGCCTCCATCGCGACCATCCCCGCGGCGGACGACGACGCGGTCGAGGCGGCGCTGCGGGACTTCCGCGCGCGGGCGCCGCGCTGTCCCGAGCATGGCACCCGCCCTCAGGGCGACGCGCGCTTCTGCTCCGACTGCGGGCGCTTCCTCGGCGGTCGCTGCCCGGGCTGCGGCGCGAGCGCGGACGCGCCCGGTCAGCGCTTCTGCGGCGACTGCGGAACCGCGCTCGCCGCCTGACGGCTCACGCTGGAGGAATGCCGGAGGGGCCGGGCCGCGATCGCGGCCCGGCCCCTCCGGCGTCCTGCCCCGGCGCATCAGGCTGCGGCGTCGCGCCGCATCCGCCCGCCTGGCAGCGCGGCCAGCTCGGGCGCTCAGCCCGCGCCCGAATCCTCTCCCGTGGCCTCCGCGGCGATCCACGCCGCGTACGGCGCGAGCGCCGCGTGGACCGGCAGCGCCAGCAGCTCCGGCGTATCGTACGGGTGCAGCCGTTCGAACGCCTCCCTGAGGCCGTCCAGCCGCTCGCGTCGCGTCTTGAGCAGCACGACGACCTCGCTCTCGCTCGCGACCTTGCCCTCCCACCAGTAGAACGAGCGCGCGGGCGGCAGGATCGTCCCGCAGGCGACCAGGCGCAGGTCCAGCAGCGTGCGGACGAACGGCACCGCCTGCTCCTCGGAGGCGAAGGTCGTCAGGACCACGACGGTGGCGTCGGGCATGGGCGTGGGGGCTGGGGCGTCGGGAAGGTCGCGCGATCGGTCGAGCCGGACGGAGGGGGCTCCACGCGCGGGCCGTGCCTCGCCGCGCCGCTGGCCACCGCGGGGGGCCGGAACCGGCGGCTCGCGCGTGCTCGATGTGCCGCTCCCGAAGATTCCCCGATGCGGCCGCTTGTCACGCGCGGCTCGCGCGGTGAGCTTACGCGGGTTATGGCAGAAGAAGCCCTCATCGTGCGCGGCGCGCGCGCGCACAACCTCAAGAACATCGACGTCACTATCCCGCGCGACAAGCTCACCGTCATCACGGGGCTGTCGGGATCGGGGAAGTCGTCGCTCGCCTTCGACACCATCTACGCCGAGGGACAGCGGCGCTACGTGGAGTCGTTGTCGGCCTACGCGCGCCAGTTCCTCGGGCTGATGGAGAAGCCCGACGTCGACGTCATCGAGGGGCTGTCGCCGGCCATCTCGATCGAGCAGAAGAACGCGGGCAACAACCCGCGCTCGACGGTCGGCACGGTCACGGAGATCTACGACTACCTGCGCCTGCTCTACGCGCGCGCGGGCACGCCGCACTGCCCGAACTGCGGGCGCGCCGTGCAGCGGCAGAGTCCAGTGCAGATCGCCGAGACGGTGCTGACGTGGGAGTCGGGGACGCGCCTCGAGATCCGCGCGCCGCTCGTGCAGGGGCGAAAGGGCGAGTTCCGCGAGCTGTTCGAGGACGCGCGCAAGCAGGGGTTCGTCCGCGCCGTCGTCGACGGGGAGCTGATCGAGCTCGCCGATCCGCCGAAGCTCAACAAGCGCCAGAACCACAGCATCTCGGTGGTCGTCGACCGGCTCGTGGTGCGCGCCGAGGATCGCGGCCGCCTCACGGATTCACTCGAGACCGCGCTGCGCCTCGCCGACGGCCTCGTCGAGGTGGTGGAGTACGCCGCCGAGGCGGGGCCGGAGCCCGAGGTGCACCTCTTCTCGGAGCGCTACGGCTGCCCCGTGTGCGGCATCTCGCTCCCGGAGCTGGAGCCGCGCCAGTTCTCCTTCAACTCCCCCTTCGGCGCCTGCCCGGCGTGCGGCGGCCTCGGCACGCGTCGCGAGGTGAGCCCGCAGCTCGTCCTGGGCGATCCGAGCATCACGATCCTCGAGGGCGTGGTGCTGCCGTGGGGGGAGCCCGACGGCTACCTGAAGAAGGTCATCCTGCCGGGGCTCGCGAAGGCGCTCGACTTCAGCCTCAACACCGCGTGGGGGAAGCTGTCGCCGAGCGTGCAGCACACGCTGCTGCACGGGATGGGCGATGCGCCCGCGCCGGCGCGCAAGACGGCGGCGAAGGGGCGCGCCGCGGCGAAGGCGGTGACGGCCGACGTGCAGTGGGAGGGCATCCTCCGCAACGTGCAGCGCCGATACGAGGAGACGTCGAGCGACGCGATCCGCGTCGAGCTCGAGGAGTACATGGTCCAGACGCCGTGCTCCGCTTGCGCGGGGCGGCGTCTCAAGCCCGAGTCGCTCGCGGTCACGGTGCACGGCCGCAACATCGGCGAGGTGGGCGAGCTCTCGATCTCGGGCGCGCACGCCTTCTTCGGCGAGATCCCGGTGCGCGGCGACGGCCGACCTGGGCTCGATCCCGAGATCGCCGGGCCGATCCTCAAGGAGGTGCGCGAGCGCCTCTCGTTCCTCGTCGACGTGGGGCTCGACTACCTCACGCTCAACCGCTCGGCGGAGTCGCTCTCGGGTGGCGAGGCGCAGCGCATCCGGCTCGCGACGCAGATCGGGTCGCGGCTGGTGGGCGTGCTCTACATCCTCGACGAGCCGTCGATCGGGCTGCACCAGCGCGACAACGGGCGCCTGCTCGCCACGCTCAAGCAGCTGCGCGACCTCGGCAACACCGTCATCGTCGTCGAGCACGACGAGGAGACGATGCGCGAGGCCGACCACCTGATCGACCTCGGGCCGGGCGCGGGCAAGCACGGCGGCGAGGTGATCGCGGCCGGCACGGTGAAGGAGGTGCTGCGCAACCCGAAGTCGGTGACCGCGCAGTACCTGAACGGCAAGCGGGAGATCCCCGTGCGCGCCGAGCGGCGCCCGCGCGACGCGCAGCGCGTGATCCGGGTCGAGAACGCGCGCGAGCACAACCTGCGCGGCGTCGACTTCGAGATCCCGCTCGGCTGCTTCGTCGCCGTCACCGGCGTGTCCGGCTCCGGCAAGTCGACGCTCGTCGAGGACATCCTGCACCGGTCGCTCGCGCGGCACTTCTATCGCGCGCGCACCATCCCCGGCGCGCACGACCGCATCATCGGGCTCGAGCACATCGACAAGGTCATCGACATCGACCAGAGCCCGATCGGCCGCACGCCGCGCTCCAACCCGGCGACGTACACGGGGCTGTTCACGCCCATCCGCGAGCTGTTCGCCGAGATGCCCGAGGCCAAGATCCGCGGCTACGGGCCGGGGCGCTTCTCCTTCAACGTGAAGGGCGGACGCTGCGAGGCGTGCCAGGGCGACGGCCTCGTGAAGATCGAGATGCACTTCCTCCCCGACGTCTTCGTGCCGTGCGACGTCTGCAAGGGGAAGCGCTTCAATCGCGAGACGCTGGAGGTGCGCTTCCGCGGGCTCTCCATCGCCGACGTGCTCGACCTGACCGTCGAGGACGCGTGCGGGATCTTCGAGAACCAGCCGCGCATCGGGCAGAAGCTCGAGACGCTGCGCGACGTGGGGCTCGGCTACATCCACCTCGGGCAGAGCGCGACCACGCTGTCCGGCGGCGAGGCGCAGCGCGTGAAGCTCGCCACCGAGCTCTCCAAGCGCGACACGGGACGCACGCTCTACATTCTCGACGAGCCCACGACGGGGCTGCACTTCGAGGACGTGCGCCTGCTGCTCGACGTGCTGCACCGGCTGGTCGATCGAGGCAACACGGTGCTCGTCATCGAGCACTCGCTCGACGTCATCAAGACGGCCGACTGGGTCGTCGATCTCGGACCCGAGGGCGGCACGCGCGGCGGCATGATCGTCGCCGCGGGCACGCCGGAGACGGTCGCGCAGGTCGACGCGAGCCACACCGGCCACTATCTGCGTCCGCTCCTTCCCGCGCTGCGCCAGCGCAAGGCCGGCTGACATGGTCTCGCTGCTCGACATCATCGGCCCCGTGATGGTGGGGCCCTCCAGCTCGCACACCGCCGGCGCCTGCCGACTGGGCCTGCTCGCCCGCTGTCTCGTGGGCGGCACGCCGCAGCACGCGCGCATCGAGCTGCACGGCTCCTTCGCGCGTACCGGCGAGGGGCACGGCACCGACAAGGCGATCGTCGGTGGCCTGATGGGCTTCCGCCCCGACGACGAGCGGCTGCGCACCGCGCTCGACATCGCCGAGCGCGAGGGGCTCGACTACCGGTTCGAGAAGACGACGCTCGGCGAGGAGGCCGAGGTGCACCCGAACACGGTGCGCATCAGCGTGCAGTACGGCGATCGGCAGAGCGTGATGACCGGCTCCTCGCTCGGCGCCGGCCGCGTGCTCGTGACCGAGATCGACGGCTACCCGGTCGAGGTCACGGGCAGCTACCACACGATCGTGCTCGTCGCCGAGGATGTGAAGGGCTCGATCGCGCGCATCGCGACCATCCTGTCCGACCACGGGCTCAACATCGCGACGCTCAAGGTCACGCGGCAGCAGCGCGGCGGCGACGCGTTCATGGTGTTCGAGATCGACGACGTGCCCGACGAGCGGCTGCGCGACGAGATCCGCGCGCTGCCGTGGGTGCGCTGGGCGTTCCGGCTCGACAAGGTCGGCGCCTGATCCCGCGCCGCGCGGGCGCGCGGTCTGCGCAGGGAGGAACGGCCCGCGTCGCCCGACGCGGGCCGTCCTCGTCTCGACCTCCCGCGATTCCATGTCCGACCGCGCCCCGCTCGTGTCCGTCGTCGTCGCCGCCTACGTCGCCACCGAGCACCAGGCGCGGCTGCTGGACGAGACGCTGGCCACCGTCGACGCGCAGGAGCACCGCGGCTACGAGGTCGTCGTCGTCGACGACGGCTCGCCGCTGCCCGTGGCGCCGATCGTCGCGCGTCACGAGCGGGCGCGCTGCGTACGCCAGGCGAACGCCGGTCCGGCGGTCGCGCGCAACGTCGGCGTGCGCGACGCCGCGGGGGAGTTCCTGGTCTTCCTCGACGCCGACGACCATCTGCACCCGCACGCGCTCGCGGCCGGGCTGGCGCGCTTCGCCGAGCGGCCGGAGTGCGCGATGGTCGTCGGCCCGCGCGACGACATGTGGTACGACGGCACGGTCTCCGACTTCGTGCCGACGCTGCCGCCGGCGGACCGCGACCTGTACGAGGTGCTGCTCGACTTCACCTGGTACATCATCCCGCCGTCCAGCTGCATGGTGCGGCGCGCGGCGTTCGACGCGGTCGGCGGATTCCGCGATCCGTGGGGCGCGGACGACCTCGACTTCTACCTGCGCGTCGTGCGGCACGGCCCGGTCTGGTGCTACGGCGGGCCGCCGGTCACGCGCTATCGCCGCTACCCGGAGAGCTCGTCGCGCGACGGCGCGCGCATGCTGCGCAGCGTGCGCGCGGTGTACGAGCGGCAGCGCGAGATCGTGGCCGGCGATCCGGCGCTCGAGGCGGCCTTCGAGCGCGGGCTCGCGCGGCTGGTCGACATCTTCCAGCGCGCGCTGATCGAGAACGTCGCCGTGCGGCTCGCCGCCGGCGATCACGCGGGCGCGCACGCCGCGGCGCGGCTGCTCGCCGAGGAGAACCCGGCGCTCGCGGCCGCCGCGCTCGACCCGGCGCTCCGGCACGCCGCGCTCGCCGGCGCCGCCGCCTGAGCGATCCCCCGGAAGCGCGCGCCACGGTTACCATTCGGGTATGTACAGGTCACTCGCCGATGCCGTCCGCGACGCCCAGGCGCGCGGGCTCTCGCTCTCGCAGGTCGCGCTCGCCGCCGAGAGCGCCGATTCCGGTCGTACGGTCGACGACATCCGCGAGGCGCTCGGCCGCGCGCTCGCCGTCATGCGCGGCGCCGTGGCGCAGGGGATGACGGGCGACCTCCGCTCCAGCTCCGGCCTGGTCGGCGGCGATGCCGCCAAGCTGCGCACCGGGCCGGCCGGTCCGCTCGCCGACACGCCGTTCCGCGACGTGCTCGCGCGCGCGCTGGCGGTGCAGGAGGTCAACGCGGCGATGGGCGTGATCGTCGCCGCGCCGACCGCCGGCGGCGCCGGCGTGCTGCCGGCCGTGCTGACGGGGCTCGCCGACGCGCGGGGCATCGACGACGCGCGCGTGATCGACGCGCTCGCGACGGCGGGGTTGATCGGCGCCGTCGTGGCGGACCGCGCGTCGCTCTCGGGCGCCGAGGGCGGCTGTCAGGCCGAGACCGGCGCGGCGGCCGGCATGGCCGCCGGCGCGGCGGTCGAGATGCTCGGCGGCTCGCCGCGTCAGGCGCTGCACGCCGTCGCGCTCGCGCAGCAGGGCACGCTCGGCCTCGTCTGCGACCCGCTCGGCGGGCTGGTCGAGCTGCCGTGCGTCTTCCGCAACGCGACCGGTGCGGCGATCGCGCTGGCGGCCATCGAGATGGCGCTCGCCGGCATCGAGTTCGCCATTCCGGCGGACGAGGTCATCGACACGATGGGCGAGATCGGCCGATCGATGGACGTGCGCTACCGCGAGACCGCGGGCGGCGGGCTGGCCGCGACGCCGACGGGGCGTCGCCTCGCGCGCGAGCGGCTCGTGCAGATCAAGCGCAGCGCCGACTGAGCGGTCGGCAGATGCGACGCGGGGCCGGCGGAGAGTCTGCGCCGGCCCCGCGTCGTACGTGCGCGGCGCGCCGTCAGCTGGCCGTCGCGTCGCTCGCGGGCGAGTTAGTCGTCGCGGCCGGCGTCGCGACCACCTGCGCCGCGACCTGCGCCGTCGGCGACGCGGGGGTCACGACGGTCGCCGGGACCGTCGCGCCGTCCGGCGTCATCGTGCCGAGGAAGCCCGGCACCTCGACGCCCGCGATGTCGCGCAGCACCTGCATCATCGGCGGCATCGAGCGCGCGAGGTTCTGGATGAATCCCGCCGAGCCGCCCACCGCGGCGCCGTCGCCGCTCGCGTTGCCGCCCTCCCAGACGACGACCTTGTCGAACTTGATGTTCGAGATCGCCTTCGCCGCCGTCTCCGCGAGCTGCGGCAGCTGCTCCACCATCATCAGCTGGAACGCCGCCTTCGGATCGCCGCCCGCCGCCTCGACCATCCGCGCGATCGCCTCAGCCTTCTTGCTCATGATCTCGTACTGGCCCTTCGCCTCCGCCTCGAGCGTCGCGTAGCGCGCCGCCGCCTCCGCGAGCGCGGCGATGCGCGCCTTCTCCGCCTCGGCCTCCGCCTCGACGATGGTGCGCGCCTTCTCGGCCTTCGCCGGCGCCTCGAGCCGCGCGCGCTGCTCGGCCTCCACGCGCTCCGCCTCGGCGAGCGCGGCGCGCGCCATCGCGCGGTTCTGCGCCTCCTGCACCGCCGCCTCCGCCTCGCGCTTGCGCGTCTCGGCCGTCTGATAGGCCTCCGCGTTCCGCACCGCGAGTTCCGCGTTCGTGGCCGCGATGCGTCCCTGCGCGTCCGCCTCACCGGCGATGGCCTGCGCGTTGGCCTCGGCGATCGCCACGCGCTTCTTCTGGTCCGCCGCCGCGACCGCCGCCTCGCGCTCGAACCCCGCCGTCTGCTCGGCGATGCGCTGCTCCTTGTCGAGCTGCGCGATGCGGATCGCCTGCGTGCGCTGTGCCTCCTTCACCTGCGCGTCGCGCTCCAGCCCCGCCGTCTGCTCGCCGACCGCCTGCTCCTTGTCGAGCTCCGCGAGGCGTACGGCCTGCTCGCGCAGCGTCTCGCGCAGCGCGATCTCGCGCACCTTCTCCGCCGCCGCCACTGCGGTCACCTGCTCCTGCTCGGCCTGCGCGACGCGGATCGCGCCGAGCTTCTCCTGCTCCGCCACGTCGCCGCGCGCCTGCTGGATCGCCTGCTGCGCGGCCTGCTTGCCCAGCGCCTCCAGGTAGCCCGAGGCGTCGCGCAGGTCCTTGATGTTCACGTTGATCAGCACGAGGCCGATCTTGCGCAGCTCGGGCTCGAGCTGGCTCTGCACCTTGTGCAGGAATCCGTCGCGGTCGCGGTTGATCTCGTCGATCTTCATGGCCGCGATCACCGCGCGCAGCTGCCCGACGATGATGTCGTGCGCGGTGCCCTCGATCTCCTCGTGCCCCATGCCGAGCAGGCGGATCGCGGCGTTCTGCCGCACCTCCGGCTCCGTGCCGACGGCGACGGTGAAGACCGCGGGCACGCTGATGCGGATGTTCTCGAGCGAGAGCGCGTCGCCCAGCGGCACGTCGAGCCGCATCGGCTCCAGGCCGAGGTACGCGTACTCCTGGATCACCGGCCAGACGAACGCGCCGCCCCCCGAGATGCACTTGGCCGCGTTGCCGCTGCCGACGCTGCCCGAGATGACGAGGATCTTGTTCGCGGGGCAGCGCTTGTAGCGGCTGGCGAACAGCGCGAGCATGCCGAACACCACGAGCGCGGCGAGCGCGCCGCCGCCGAGGGCGAACACGTTCTGCGGCATGTCGGGAACGGTTTGCAGCAGGGCCAGGATCACGACGGGACTCCGGAGAGGGGAAGGACGGGCGGGAGGTCGGACGCGCGTCAGCGCGCGGAGGGAGCGGACGGATCGGGGGCGACGACGAGCGTCTGGTCGTCGTGCACGTCGACCACGACGACGGGCAGCCCCGTCGCCAGCGGCATCGCGTCGACGGCGACGGCCGCGCAGTCGACCAGGCGGCCCTGCAGCGACAGCTGCACCTTGCCGGCGCCGCTGCCGGCCGCGGGGATCGACACGTAGACGGTCGCGGGGCGCCCGACGGCACGCGACAGCTGCACCGCGCCGTCGCTCTCGAAGCGGAGCAGCGCGCGGGTCAGCAGCGCGACCGCGGCGCCGGCGGCCAGGGCCGCGGCAACTGCGCCGAGGAAGGCGCCGCCCCGGCCCGTGCCCGTCGACAGCAGCCCCGCGCCCGCGAGGCCGAAACCCGCGCTCGCGGCGGCCACCGTGCGCAGGCTGGGCACCTGCAGCAGCCCCCCGTGCCCGAACAGTCCGGGGCCGTGGGAGCCGTGCCCGTGCCCGTGGTCCGCGTCCGCGCCGACGGAGCCGCCCACGATCTGGAGCAGGAGCAGCAGGCCGCCGAACACGGCGCAGGCGAGGTACAGGGACATGGGGCGGGGACGGGGGAGCCGGCGGGGCGCGAGGCGGACGCGCGCCGGTCGACGGTTGCGCGAGGGGCACGGCCGTCGTCGGCGCCAAGATGGGGAGCGCGGCGCGCGGTGGCCAGGCGTTTGTGCGCTGTCCGCCCCCCGCGCCTGCCCTTAACTTCGACGGCGCGTCGCGCTCGCCGGCACCCGGCGGCGCGCACCGAAACCGCGGACGCTGCCTCGGCCGTAGGGCGAGCGACCCCCAACCACAGGTGCCGCATGGTCTCTCGGGAAGATCTCGAGCGCTTTCTGGACCGTCTCAGCGCCGAGGGCGTGACCTACAGCGAGGTCGCGCCCGGCCTCTGGCGCGTCCGTCCCGGTGGCGCGCTCGACTTCGACATCGCCGTCACCTACGCGCCGCCCGTCGTCGTGCTCCGCGCGAACGTCACCGAGCTGCCCGACGACGACGGCCACTGCAACAAGCTCACGCGACGCCTGCTCGAGCTGAACGCCACCGACCTGCTGCACGGCGCCTACGGCATCGAGCGCCAGACGGTCGTCCTGGGTGAGGCGATCGAGCTCTCGCACCTCGACTACGAGGAGTTCCAGGCGAGCTTCGAGAGCATGACCATCGCGCTCGCCTCGCACCTGCGGGAGCTCGTCGCCATCCGCGACGGCCAGGTGCACACCGGCACCCACCGCGCCGTCTCGCCCGACGCCATCCACGAGGCCCGCTGACGCATGGGCATCTTCGACCGCTTTTCCCGTCTGGTCCGGTCCAACATCAACGATCTCATCTCCTCGGCCGAAGATCCCGAGAAGATGCTGAACACGCTGATCACGGACATGAACGATCAGCTGATCAAGGCCAAGCAGCAGGTCGCCGTCGCGATCGCCGACGAGCGCAAGCTGCGCGACCAGTTCGAGAAGGAGCGGCAGCAGTCCGCGGAGTGGGAGGCGAAGGCGGAGCTGGCGGTGCGCAGCGATCGCGACGACCTCGCGCGGCAGGCGCTGCTCCGCCAGCAGGAGTACGCCGAGCGCACCGAGGCGTACTTCACCGAGTGGCAGGCGCAGCTCGCGCAGACCGAGCAGCTCAAGGTCCAGCTGCGCGACCTCGCCGACAAGATCGAGGAGGCCAAGCGCAAGCGGAACCTGCTGCTGGCCAAGCAGCGCCGCGCCGAGGCGCAGCGCCGCATCCAGCAGACGATGTCCTCGCTGTCCGAGAAGAGCGCCTTCGAGGCGTTCGCGCGGATGGAGGAGAAGATCGAGACCAATGTGCGCATGATCGCCGCCGAGGCGACGATCGATGCCGAGTTCACGGGCGACAAGCTGGACTCCGAGTTCAAGCAGCTCGCGCGCGGCGCCGGCGGCTCGGACGCGGACACGCGCCTGCTCGCGCTCAAGCAGAAGATGGGGATGCTCCCCGCCGCGGCGCCGGCCGCCGGCCGCCAGCTCGGCGCGGGTCCGGGCAACGCGACCGCGCGCCCCGCGCTCGGCTCCGGCGGCCAGTCGTCCGACCGTCAGGGCGCGCCGGTGCCGCCGATGGGCGCGCAGCAGGCGGCGCCCGCCGCGCCGGCCCAGGGCGCCAACCAGACGACCGAGGCCGAGCTGCTGGCCGAGTTCGAGGAGTTGTCGCAGGGGCGGTCGAAGGGGTGACCGCCGCCGTACCACCCGCGGGCGCGCGACGCTTCCGCTTCGCGCCCCTGCTCGCCGCGACCGTCCTGACAGTCCTGCTCCTCTGGCTGTTCGGGACGGTCGCGGACGTCTTGCTGCTCCTCTTCCTCGCGGTCCTGCTGTCGCTCTACCTCGGCGCCGTCGCGGACGCGATCACGCGACGCACGCGCCTGCCGCGCCGCATCTCGCTGCTGATCGCCGTGGTCCTGACGATCGCCGGCGTGGGTGGGCTCGTCTGGCTCCTCGTGCCCCCCGTCGTCGAGCAGACGCAGGCGCTGCTGCGCGTCTTCCCGGCCTACGTCGGCGCGTGGGAACGCGGGATCTACGACGCGGTGCGCCGCATCCCGGGCGTCGCCGAGGCGTGGCGGCCGGAGAAGCACAAGCTGCTCGTCGCCATCTACGAGCAGGGCGCGGCGCTGTTCGCCGACGTCGTGCCCAAGGTCATCTCGATCGGCCACGCGGCGATCAACGTCGTCTCCGTCGGCGTGATGTCGCTCTACCTCGCGCTGCAGCCCGAGTTCTACCGCGAGTGGCTGATCGCGCTCTTCCCGCCGGTGCACCGCGACCTCGTCCGCGACGTGCTCGGCGACCTCGGCGTCACGCTGCGCTCGTGGATCGTCGGGCAGCTGCTCGGCATGTTCATCCTCGCCGCGCTGACGGCCGTCGGGCTCTACGTGCTCGGCGTGCCGTACTGGCTGACCTTCGGCGTGTTCACCGGCGCGGTCGCGATCATCCCGTTCTTCGGGACGCTGATCTCGACCATCCTGCCCGCGCTCTTCGTCCTCGCCGGCCCGAACGGCGGCACGCGCGCGCTCGCGGTCATCGCGCTCGGCGTCATCATCCACGTGATCGAGGGGCAGTTCGTGCTGCCGCTGATCACGGCGCGCCGCATCCGCCGCGTGTCGGTGCCGCCGGTGCTCTCGATCATGGCGGTGCTCGTCGTCGGCAAGGTGCTGGGCCCGGCCGGGCTGCTCGTCGCCGTCCCGACGCTCGCCGCGATCCTCGTCGTCATCCGACGCATCCTCAGCAACCGGATCTACGAGGGGCAGGGCTTCCGCCGCGCCACGCGCGACCAGCCGCTCGTCCTGCGGGTCCCGCCCGCCGACGGCGAGGGGGTGCTCGTCGCGCCCACCCCGCGCGTGGACCTCATCGCGCTGGCGGAGCGCGCGCGGACGCGGCGTACCGCGTAGCTTTCCGGCGCGCCGGCGTCCGGGGCCGGCGCCGTCGTGCCGCGCTCGGGCCGAGAGGCTTCCGAGGCGGGCGGCGCCCCTGCCCACGAACCGCTCGCCGCCATGTCCGTCGATCCCGCCGCCGCTCCCGTCGGCGCGTACTCGTCCGCCGTCGATCGTCCCGTGCGCTTCCTGGTGCTCGCGGACGGCCACTTCGGCCCGATGACGTCGAAGACCGCCAACGCGTGCATCCGCTACTCGCCGGAGCGCGTGGTCGGCGTCGTCGACTCGGCCGCCGCCGGCAAGACCGCCCAGCAGGTCCTCGGCTTCGGTGGCGACATCCCCGTCGTCGCGTCGCTCGAGGAGGGCCTCGCCCTCGGCCCGACGGCGGTGCTCGTCGGGATCGCGCCCGCGGGCGGTCAGCTCCCGCAGGAGTGGCGCGACACGATCGCCGCCGCCGCGCGCCGCGGTCTCGACGTGTGGAGCGGGCTGCACTACTTCCTGAGCGACGACGCGCTGATCGCCGACGCGGCGGCCGAGGGCGGCGTGCGCATCCACGACCTGCGTCGTCCGCCCGCGGATCTCGACGTGTCGAAGGGCCGCGTCCGCGACGTCGCGTCGACCGTGATCCTGACGGTCGGCTCCGACTGCAACATCGGCAAGATGACCACGCAGCTGCAGCTCCGCGACGCGATGCGCGCGCGCGGCCAGCGCGTGGCGTTCGCGGCGACGGGCCAGACCGGCATCCTCGTCGAGGGATGGGGGATCGGCGTCGACGCCGTGATCGCCGACTTCATCGGCGGCGCGGCCGAGCGGCTCACGCTGCAGGGCGCGGAGCAGGGCGACATCGTGCTCGTCGAGGGGCAGGGATCCATCATCCACCCGAGCTACTCGGGCGTGACGTACGGGCTGCTCCACGGCTCGCTGCCGCACGCGATGGTGCTCTGTCACCAGCCGTCGCGGAAGACGATCCACCGCAACGACTGGATGAAGATCCCGCCGCTCAAGGATCTGATCCAGCTGCACGAGGCGGTCGCCGCGCCGCTGCGCCCCGCGCCGGTGATCGCGGTCGCGCTCAACACGTTCGACCTGTCGGACGAGGAGGCCCGCGCGGCCGTCGAGCGCACGCAGGACGAGACCGGGCTGCCGACGACCGATCCGGTGCGCTTCGATCCCGCGCCGCTCGTCGACGCGATCACGGCGTTCCACGAGGCGCGCATCGCCCGCTGACCTCTTCGGCGTCGCCGACGCGCGTCGTGCGGCGCCGGCGCGCGATCGCGCGGTCGGGCAGGGCAGGGTTCCTCGAGCGAGCGTGGCGCCATGTGCGCCACGCTCGCTTTCTCGTCTCGCTCGGCGCCCCCGCGCGTTCGCCGCGCGCCCGCGCTGCTCGACGCGCGGGAGCTCTGGCTCCCGCGGCATGCGGCTGCCGCGCGTGCCCGCCGCGTCGCCGAGGCGCACGAGACCGAGGCGTGCCGCGACGCGTGGGCGCTGCGCGGGGCCTCGCTCGCCGTCTGGCGCGGCGAGGTGGTGTGCGTCGGGGGCGCCGACGTCGAATCGCTCGACGCCCTGCTGGACTGCCTCGCGGGCGCGACGCCGGCGGGCGGCGCGCTGCGCGCGCGGCCCGGCTGGTGGAGCGCGGGGCGCCTGCTGCGCGCGCCTGCGCCCGGCCCAGTGAGCGACGCGTGGCTCCTCGCGCGGTTGTGCGACGCCGTCGGCCGCCGGCCGGACGATGGCGCGGTCGTCTGCACGATCGTGCTGCCGGACGAGGCGCGCGCGTGGGCGGAGCTCGCGCGCGCCGGCGCGCACGTGGCGCGGCTCGCGCCGGTGCGCTGCGTGCGCCTCGCCGGTGGGCGCATCGTACCCCCGCCGCGTTCCGTTGACCCCTCCCAGGGGGCGTCCTAGCTTCCCCGAACCCCGTGCCCCGGCGCGGGGCTTCGCACATCTCCCCAATGCGCCGATGACCAACGCCCCTGCGCCCGCACCGCCGGAGTTCCGGCTGTACAACACGCTCACCCGCACCGTCGAGCCGTTCGCGCCGACGGACGGGCGCACCGTGCGCATGTACACGTGTGGGCCGACGGTCTACAACCCGGCGCACCTCGGCAACTTCCGCACGTTCCTGTTCGAGGACTTGTTCCGTCGCGCCATCCGCCTGCAGGGCTGGGAGGTGCAGCAGGTCATGAACCTCACCGACGTCGACGACAAGATCATCAAGCGCGCGCTCGAGCGCGGGCTGACGATCCAGGCACTGACGGAGCCCGTCGTCGAGATCTTCCACGCCGACCGGAAGTACCTGCGCGTCGAGGACGCGGAGGCGTATCCGCGCGCGACGGACTACATCCCGCAGATGATCACGCTCGTCGAGCGGCTCATCGCCAACGGCGTCGCGTACCAGGCGGAGGACGGCTCGGTCTACTTCGCGATCGACCGCTTCCCGGGCTACGGCAAGCTGTCGCGCCTCGACCGTCGCGAGGTCAAGAGCGGCGCGCGCGTCGCGCAGGACGAGTACTCCAAGGAGAACGCGCAGGACTTCGCGCTCTGGAAGGCCGCCAAGGAGGAGGACGAGCGCACCGGCGCGGCCTGGGACTCGCCCTGGGGCCGCGGGCGTCCGGGCTGGCACCTCGAGTGCTCGGCGATGGCCATGGAGCTGCTCGGCGAGACGCTCGACGTGCACTGCGGCGGGATCGACCTCGTCTTTCCGCACCACGAGGACGAGATCGCGCAGAGCGAGGGCGCGACCGGGAAGGAGTTCTCGCGCTTCTGGTGCCACGGCGCCTTCCTGCTCACCGAGGGGCAGAAGATGGCCAAGCGCCTCGGCAACGTGAGCAACGTGCAGGGGCTGCGCGACGAGCGCGTCACCGGTGCGGCGTACCGCCACGTCGTCTTCTCGACGCACTACCGCAAGGAGCTCAACCTCTCCGCCGACGCGCTCGAGGCGAGCCTCTCGGCGGTGCGGCGGGTGGGGGAGTTCGCGGCGCGCCTCGCCTCGGCGACCGGCGGGACGCCGGAGCTGGCGCAGGCGGCCGCCGAGGCGGAGCAGGAGTTCCGCGCCGCGCTCGCGGACGACCTGAACGCCCCGGAGGCGATGGCCGCGCTCTTCGTCTTCATCAAGCGCGCGAACGCCGAGCTCGACCGACACGGCGACGACGCCGCCGGGCTCGAGGCGGCGCGGCGGACGTTCGCGCTGATGGACGGGGTGCTCGACCTCGTCCCCGAGCAGGCGGAGGAAGACCGAGAGCTGGCCGCCTGGGTCGAGGAGCGGATCGCCGCCCGCAAGGCGGCGCGCGCCCGCCGCGACTTCGCCGGCGCGGACGCCATCCGCGACGAGATCATCGCCCGCGGCATCGAGCTGAAGGACACGCCGCAGGGCACGGTCTGGCAGCGTCGCTGACCCGTTCACCGACGGCCGGGGCGCGACCGGGCGCGGCGTTGCCGCCGCTCCCGGCGCGCGCTACGGTTCGGGGTCCGCTGGTGTAGCTCAGTTGGTAGAGCAACCGCCTTGTAAGCGGTAGGTCGCGGGTTCGATCCCCGCCGCCAGCTTTCCCGCCGCCCGGCGTTCGCGCCCGGGCTGGCGGTCGCGGCTTGAACCGTGCGCCGAGCGCGGTTACACTCCGCGTCTCGCGTGGTGACACGCGCGCGGGTGGGGTACCCAAGTGGCCAACGGGAGCAGACTGTAAATCTGCCGGCGACAGCC
>JAESGR010000098.1_pt1 | contig 190583 bp, 179 predicted proteins | sample 9269771 | NCBI WGS metagenome assembly JAESGR01 (sample SAMN15739572, study PRJNA653492) | algae metagenome | isolation source: Chroococcus sp. CMT-3BRIN-NPC107 and co-occurring heterotrophs from well... | place: USA: Clark Mountains Wilderness, California | collected 2010-04-18
CGTTTCGAGTCGGTCACAGCCGGAGAAACCGTCACTTTGACGGCAAAAGCTAAACGAATGAAGTTTGTTCAATCTTCGATTGTCAGAACCACTAATCAATCCGTTTCAAATGCTGATTTTTCCATTCAATAGTTGTTAAAACGCGAGAACCTAAAGAAAAAACCGGGAGATGATGTTTCCCGGTTTTTTCTTTAGGTTCTCGCGTTTTTGGCTGTTTGAAATGGGCAAACGAAAGGAAATTCTCATCATTTTCACTAAACAAATATCTATATCGTCAAACATTGTGCGTTTCTGATAAAACAATCGAAAATATCAAAGCTAAAAAAAACAGAAAAGCCGGGACAGAAATCTTTATTTTTGATCTCGAAAATTCGAGGGGTTATATGTAAAATCAAGCGATTGACCGGAAAAGTATAATTTAGCCAAATGTTTTCGCCAAATTTTTCGACTCGCGAACGCCGGATTAATTTTGACTGAAAGAAAAACTACGGTAATTTATAGCTGGCGAAAATGAAGATTATAATTTTGGCTTTCGAGCGCGTCGTTTTGCCGGAAAATCAATGTTTGAACTTGAAGATTTCGACGAGCGCCGATAAATTTCGACGTTTTTCCAAACGCCTCAGAAAATATGTTTCTTTCCTTTATTTTGATTGCAATCATCGCCCTCAGCGGTTTGGCTTTGACGTATTTGTTCGCAGAACGGGAAACTTTTTTGTGGCGGCTGGCGGCTGGCAGTATTGTCGGTTCGTCGGTTTTCGGTCTCGCCGGGTTGGTCGTTGCCAATTTTTTCGGACTTTCGGCAGCGACAGCGATTACCGGGCTTTTAGTTGCGGTCGCGCCCGCGTTTTTATTGAGGCGAAAGGACATTAAAACGAGATTCAAACGAGAATGGCAAGCAGCGCAAAGTCGGACGCACGGCACGAGCTGGAAAAAGTTTCTGCGCGTCGCTTACTATTTCGCTTTTTTTCTGCTGTTCGTGTTTTTCTTCGACCGCGCCGTTCTCGAAACGTCAGCGGGAATTCTCACGGGAGCATCACAGAATACGGGCGATTTGCCGTTTCATCTCGGCGCGATTTTCTCGTTCACGGACGGCAATAATTTTCCGCCCGAAAATCCTTCGTTCGCGGGCGCGAAGTTTTCTTATCCGTTCATCGCCGATTTTCTGACGGCGTGTTTAATGAAATTCGGCATCGGTTTAAAGGACGCGATGTTCATGCAGAATCTTTTTTGGGCTTTTTCGCTATTAGTCATTTTGGAAAGATTCGTTTTCAAATTAACCGGTAGCCGTGCAGCGGGAAAGCTCGCGCCGGTTTTGCTTTTTTTTAGCGGCGGACTCGGATTCGTCTGGTTTTTCAGTGATTTTTCGCAAAGCGATAAAGGCTTTTATGATTTTCTGTGGCATTTGCCCGGCGATTACACCATCAGCGACAAGTTTCGCTGGGGCAATTCGCTCGTCGTGCTGTTTATCACGCAGCGCAGTTTTCTCGTCGGAATGCCGCTGACGATTATCGTTTTGCAGAAATTGTGGGAAATTTTTACCGAATATCCTCGAAAAAAAATTGAAGACGAAAGCGCGACTGACAAGGCGAGGTTCGACGCGAACATTGAGAATAAAAAATCGTTTGCCGCGGGAGATTTTCCGCTTGCCGCTTTTTTCGTCGGCTTGCTCGCCGGAATGCTGCCGTTGATTCATCTGCACAGTCTCTTTGTTTTGTTCGTCGTAACGGCGTTTTTATTTGTTTTTCGATTGGAAAAATGGCGCTGGTGGATCGCGTTCGGCGTCGGAACGGCAATGATTGCCGTTCCCGAACTTGTCTGGACAACAACGGGCAGCGCGTCGCGGACGAGTGAATTTATCGGCTGGAATTTCGGCTGGAACAAAAAACCGGAAGAAAGTTACCTTTGGTTTTGGATCAAAAACACAGGCGTTTTCATTCCGCTTTTACTCGCGGGAATTTATCTGATTTTCTCAAAACTTTCAGCGCCGAAATCAATAGACGCTGAAATAGAAGAAAGAAAGGGAAAAAAAGGAAAAAGGGAAATCGCCAAAGAAAATCAGTCTTTTTTCGTTGATTACAAATCGCTGCTTCTCTTCTATCTTCCTTTCGTCCTTTTATTTTTCGTCTGCAACGTCGTCAAACTCGCCCCGTGGGAATGGGACAACATTAAGGTTTTGATTTACTGGTTCGTCATCTCGATTCCGTTCGTCGCGCTCGTTTTGATTAGGTTTTACCAACAAGGTAATTTCGGGCGAATAATCGCAACGGCGTTTCTAGTTTTTCTGACGGTTTCCGGCGTGATTGACGTTTGGAGAACGGCGTCGAAACAGATAAATTACGATGTTTTCGACAGCGACGCCGTGCAAATTGCGGAATTAATCAAAAAGAGAACCCCGCCGAACGCGTTGTTTTTGAACGCGCCGACTTATAATTCGGCTGTCGTTTTGTCGGGCAGACGTTCGCTGATGCGCTACACAGGGCATCTTGCGTCGCACGGCATTGATTTCGGCGAGCGCGAAAACGATTTGCGGCGCATTTACGAAGGCGATGCGACCGCCGACATTTTTCTGCGAAAAAATGAAATCGACTACGTTTTGGTTTCGCCAGCGGAACATAATTATATGCGGGAAAACCAGAGCGCGATCGGCGAAGAATTTTTCGCCAGATACCGGCTCGTCGCGGAAAGCGGAGAATATCGCGTTTATAAAGTCAGATAAAATGAAGTCTTAGAAAATAAAGAGATAGCGTTCAAATTTATTTTCTTCAACATCAAATAATGAACGAATCAGAATTTCAAACGGCGGACGGCGAGCAGCAAAAAGTTGATTATTTTTGGCTTTTGTCGTGTGTCCTCATTACGGCGATTGCTTCGTTTCTCCGGTTTATTCAGCTCGAACTGAAACCGATGCATCACGACGAGGGCGTTAACGGATATTTTTTGACAACGCTTTTCCGCGACGGCGTTTATAAATACGATCCGGCGAATTATCACGGTCCCGACCTTTATTATTTCGCGCTCGTTTTCTCGAAACTTTTCGGTTTAAATACTCTGAGCGTTCGCGCGAGCGTAGCGATTTTCGGCGTTTTGATTGTCGTTCTGGCTTTCTTTTTAAAGAATTATATCGGCAGAATCGGCGCGCTCGCCGCCGCGTTTTTTCTCGCCGTCTCGCCGGGAATGGTTTACATTTCGCGTTATTTTATTCACGAGATTATTTTCGTTTTCTTTAGTTTATCCTTTGTCATCGCAATTTTGTTTTTTATCGAGCGGCGCAAAGTCGGACTTTTTGCTATTGCGTGGACGACTTTGCTGCTGTTGGTTTGTTTTCTGCCGTCAGCACTCAGGTTGGCAAATTCCATCGGCAAAACCGAGAACGCCGTTTGGGCTTTCTCGCTCGCGTTTTTTCTGGTCGAAGCGGCGCTCGTTTTTTTCGTCATCCGCATGCTTCTCGATTGGGACGAGGGAAGACCGATTTATTTGATTTTAGCCTCGGCGAGCGCCGTTTTGCTTTTTGCGACGAAGGAAACTGCTTTTATCACGCTCGGCACGATGGCGATTGCGTGCGCGTGCGTTTGGCTGTGGCGAAAAATTTACCGCGCTTCGTTTGGCGAGCCGAAAGCGAATGAACTCGAAAACGTTGATTTGACGTGGGCGAATTTTCGCCGCAAACTCGGCGACAACTCGAATCTGTTTTTGATAATTTCCGCCGTCGCGCTTGTTTTTATATATGTCGGCGTGTTGTTTTTCTCGTCGTTTTTTACTTACTCGGAAGGCGTCGGCAAAGCGTTCGAGGCTTACGCGATTTGGACGAAAACCGGCTCGAAAGATCACACGCAGAACGGCTGGCTGGCGTATGCGAAATGGGGAATGAAAGTCGAAGCGCCGATTATGATCGCGGCGGCAATCGGTTCATTAATCGCGCTGCTTAAAGCACGGCATCGTTTCGCAATTTTTACGGCGTTCTGGGCGTTCGGGCTTTTTCTCGCCTATACGATTATTCCGTATAAAACGCCGTGGCTCGCGCTTTCGTTTTTGCTGCCGATGTGCGTGATCGGCGGTTACGCCGTCAATGAGCTTTTGACTTCGACCGACGCGATGCAGAAAGTTTTGGGCGGACTTTTGTCAATCGTTTTCGTCGGCGTGCTTTCGTATCAAACTTACGATTTGAATTTCGAGCGTTACGACGACGACGCGATGCCGTATGTTTACGCGCACACGAAACGCGAATTCCTGGATTTAATACGGCAAATCGAGTATTACGCCGATAAAAGCGGCAAGGGACGCGACGCGACCGTCGAAATTGTCTCGCCCGATTACTGGGCGATGCCGTGGTATTTGAACGATTACAAACACGCGAATTTTCACGGGCGTTTCGTGGACGCGAACACGGCGGAAATGATCGTCGCCAAAAAAGCCGAGCAGGACGCGGAAGTTATCGAGCGTTATTCGGCGCATTACAAATACGCGGGCACGTTTCCGCTTCGTCCCGGCGTTGATTTGATACTGCTCGTCCGCCGCGATTTAGCCGATTCGGACGCGGTCGAGCTTTATAAAATTACGGACGACAAGCCGTAAAAACAGCGATTGAAAAAGGCTTTTGAGATTAAGAAAGCGAATTGTCGAAGGTGGCACAACGATTGCGGTTTGTTTGACAAAGACGATTGAATGTATCAAAAACATTCGTCTGAAAAATAGGTAAAAACAAGGGGAAAAGGAGAGATTATGAACGCCATCGAATTATTAAAAGAAGACCACCGAACCGTTGACCGGCTTTTTCAAAAAGTTAAAGCCGACACCGAAGGCGAAAAGCACAAAGAGCTTTTCCTGCAGATCAAAGCCGAACTAGACGCGCACACACACATTGAAGAAACGATTTTTTATCCGCGTCTCAAACAGGAATCCGAACTTGAAGACATCGTTCTCGAAGGCATCGAAGAACATCACCAAGCGAAAATGTTTTTGCGCGAGCTGGCAAAATTAAAAGACGACAGCGAAAAATTCGAGCCGAAACTGAAAGTGCTGATGGAAGACATCACGCATCACGTCATGGAAGAAGAAGGCGAAATGTTCCCCGACGTCGAGAAAATTCTGGGCGCCGACGAACTCAACAAACTCGGCGCGGAAATGGCGAAGGAAAAACAGAATTTCCAAAAATCGCAGGCATCAGCCGCCTCCGGCAAGTAATTTAATAAATAAGAAATAAAAAGCGAGAATCGAGATTGAATTTCGGTTCTCGCTTTTGTTTTAAAGAAAGAAAATTATTGGCGCGGCGCTTGATTTGTGTTATAAAAATCTGCCGGTCAATTAACAATGAAAAAAAATATCCAAAACGCCGAAGATTATGCGGAAATTATTTTAAACGATGAGCGCGAAAACATCGCCTCGGAAACGCCGACCGTTTTCACCGACGATAAAATCGAACGCGTTTACGAATTCTTTGACGGCGCAGTCGTGAAATACGAATGGCAGAGCTTTCCAGCCGAATCCGCCGCCGAAAAATATAATCATCGTTTTACACTGCTCAATTCGCCGGGTGAAAATAACGAGAATTTGAAAAAGGGAATTATCAAAGTTATCAATTATTGATTAAATCCTTTTAATCAATAACTGATGCTTGAGAAAAAATAAATTTTCCGGCTCTGTTTTTTATCTGACAGACCGAAATCTTTTATAAAACTACTCTGAAAAAACAAGTCGGTGAATAATCGTCGAAGCCATTCGCCGGTTATTGGGCGTCTCGCTCGCCCGAATGCAGAAAGAAGTCTTTCGTCATCTGATTTCGCCGGCGCAAAATGAAAAAGGACGATTCGTAACAGGAAACGAATCGTCTTTTTAACTGTTATTCTCTCGCCGAATTTTCGGATTTGAATCTCTTTAAGTTTATTGACCCGCGCCGACGTTTTTCGCCTTGAATTCGTCCAAAACATCGAAAACCTGAAGCGCGTATTTGACGTTGCCGAACGGCGCGGAAACCTGTACGCCTTGAATCAAATCGCGGACTTCCGAAAGAGATTCGCGGGCGATTGCCAAACCTTCGTCGCGCGCCGCTTCTTTGGAAATGTCGGACGCTTTGCGCATTCTATCGAGAATTTCCTGCGTGACGACGACGCCGGGAACTTCGTTGTGCATAAATTCGGCGTTGCGACTGGAAACGAACGGGAAAATTCCGGCGACGATCGGAATGCGGACGTGTTCGATTCGTTTGAGAAAATCGCGCAGTTGTTTCGTATCGTAAACCGGCTGCGTGATGGCGTATTCGGCGCCCGCTTCGACTTTCCATTCAAAGCGGCGGATTTCTTCCTCAACATTGATTGCGCCCGGATTGACGCCGACCCCGATGGAAAACGCGGTCGGACAGCCAATCGGATTGTTGCCCAGATCCAAGCCGTGATTCAATTTGTTGACCATATTCGTCAAACCGATGGAGTCAATATCAAAAACCGCCGTCGCGTCAGGAAACGGTCCCATTTTCGGCGGGTCGCCCGTAATAATCAATAAATTATGCACGCCGAGCGCCGCCGCGCCGAGCAAATCCGACATCATTCCCAAAAGATTGCGGTCGCGGCAGCAATAATGCAAAACGGCTTCGATGCCGATTTCGCGCTCGACCAAAACGGCGGTCGCCTGCGCGCTCATTCTGGTTTGCGCGCGCGGTCCGTCGGGAATATTAACGGCGTCAACTCCGGCGGTTTTTAATAATTTAATTGATTCCAAAGTTTTCGCCGCGTCGCAGCCTTTCGGTGGCAGAACTTCGACCGACGTAACGAATTCGCCGAGCGCGATTTTCCGCGACCATTTCGAGCGCTGTTCGGCGGGAACGACCTGTACGTCGGGCGGCGTTAAATCCGTAACTTTGACCGGCTCGCCCGGTTTGACGGCGGCTTTCGCCTGTCGCGGGCTGACGGCGCGAACCGAATCGGCAATTAATTTGATGTGTTGCGGCGTCGTGCCGCAGCAACCGCCGACGAATTTCGCGCCCGCTTTGATAAAGCGTTTGGCGAATTTCGACATATATTCCGGCGAGCACATATAAAACTGCCGACCTTGAACATCGCGCGGCAAACCGGCGTTTGGCTGCGCGGAAAGTTTCAGTTTCGTCACGTCGCGCATTTTTTCGAGCGCGCTCAAAACGTGCGTCGGACCGACGCCGCAATTTAATCCGACGACGTCCGCGCCGTATTCTTCCAGTCTTTGCGTCAAAATTTCCGGCGTCGCGCCGAAAATCGTTTTTCCGTCGGTCGAAATCGTCATCTGCGCGACAATCGGCAAATCGCAAAGTTCTCGAACGGCGCGAATCGCCTGTCGAATTTCCGACAAATCCGAAAAAGTTTCGAGCACGAAAAGATCAACGCCGCCTTCGAGCAAAGCTGAAATCTGTTCGGCGAACATTTCCTTCGCCTCATCAAACGAAGTCGGACCGTAAGGTTCAATGCGCAGATCGAGCGGTCCGACCGCGCCCGCGACGAAAACATCTTCGCCCGCCGCTTCGCGCGCCAATTTGACGCCCGCGATGTTAATTTCGCGCAGCCGATTTTCGAGACTGTATTGCTGAAGACGATGCCGCGTCGCGCCGAACGTGTTCGTTTCGATAATATCCGCGCCGGCTTTGACGTATTCCTTATGAACTTCGCGCACGAGATCGGGCTGCGTTAAATTCAGCTCATCGTAAGAGCGGTTGATGTAAACGCCTTTGTCGTAAAAACGTGTGCCGACCGCGCCGTCGAAAACGTAAACGCTGTCGTCTTCTATAATTTCTCGAAAATCTCGCATAAATAAAATCGTAAATCGACGATTTTTATCGCCGCTTCTATAAATAAAAAGTCTCGCTTGAGCAGCGAGACTTTTTCGTTTATCAGATTTGTCCTTTTCGCTGTTTAGCAGTTTATTTAACGTGGTCGCAAGTCGCTGTAACTCACCACGAAAGTTTGACTAAATTTTGCGATTTTGTCTGTGTTGTGTCAAGCGTCCGATTGTTTTACTGCGAACCTCCGGTTGATTCGTCGTCGTTTTCTCCTTTTCCCAACATAAAATAATAACCTCCGGCTTGTTCGGGAGAAATTTGCGCGCCGAATTTATGAGCGGCGTATGCTAGAACCGGATCGGTTTTCTGCGCCAAACCGAGAGCGGTCGGTTGTAAAACTTCATCGGGTATGACGCCTTTATTTTCTAATCGGGAACCATCGCGCATGATTACGTCAGCGACCGTCACGCTCATTCCGACATTGATAATAGCCGCGTCCGCCAACGCGCTCACAATACTGCGAAAAGGCAAAGTAATACTCGTCATAACGCTGCCGCTACTGATGTCGCCGTAGATTTTCGCCCGTTTTTCAAGCTGTAGAACGTGCGCCGTCATTTCCGAAGCCGAAGCCGAATCGCCGTCTATCAAAACTGCGACTTCGCCTTTATATTGTTTGTCGCCGACCGGCTTGGTGAATCTCGTTTCCGTTTTTTTCTGCGTTATCATATCGGCAATTTTGACTTCGCGGTCGAAAAAATGACCGAGCAGATATTGCTCCACCGTCACGTAACCTCCGCCGTTGCCGCGCAAATCCAAAATAAATTTCGGGTATTTGGCAGCCTGCTTCATCATTTTGTCGACGTCGCTTTTTTCGATGATGAAAGAATACAATTTGCAGGCGACGACTTCTTTGCTCATTTCCTGACATTTGAACGGCACGTATTTATCTTTTTCTTTACGGGCTTTTTGTTCGGCGCGAAATTCCTTGTCGGTCATCGTTTTCGCCTTGATCGTCACAGATTTCTGCGTCCCGTTCGGTTTACGGATTGTCAGGTCTAGCGTGTCCGCCGGGTCTAATTTATACAAAACATACATCATTTTCCACAAATCACGGCGGTTCGGCTTAAATTTACCGAGCGCCACGATCTGGTCGCCGATTTCGATTCCTTGATTCCGAGCATCGCTGCCGTTTTTGACAGACGTGATAAAGCATTCGTCGCCGATCATCTGCAAACCGAAACCGTATTGAAAATAATCGGTGCGCGGCGGCAGGATCATTCTCGTGTGCGAATCGTTGAAATCCATCAAGAGCTGTACCATAACGCGATGCATCTGCCAGTTGTATTCGAGAGTTTTGACGCGAGCTTTAGCAGCTTCGATACGCGATTTAAGATCAATTCCGCGAAACTTCTTGTCGTAATAATATTCCTGCAATATTTCCGCCATTTCGTTGAGCATGCGTAACGATTGCTCACGCGCTAATTTGGCTTCGGAAGTCAGCTTGATTTTCGTTTCCTTTTCCTGCGCTGACACGCTGTTATAACCGCTAAAAACGAAAATTAAGAAAAGCGTTTTAATGCCAACACGGCGCAAAAGTTGAAGTTTACTCATAAAAATTCATGATAAAGATATATTTTTTACTTTGCCTCTTCCGGCAAAAAATTATTGCGAACGAGCGATACAAAATCAATCCGTGAAAAATCGAAGATTTAGTCTCGCAGTTATTTAAATCTTCCGGCGAAAACCGGCAAATTTTGAACGATGAATTGTTTTAGATTCTTCTCGAAACAGTTTAGGATGAGGTCGCAATGTATTTCAGGAAATTCATTATCGCTCGGGGAAAATCGAGAAGATTTTGTATATTAACACATCAGTTTTATGTGTTTAAAGTCTTTTTACGTCGGGAGGCGGAAATTTTAGTGCAACGCGATCTTTATGTTCTGCGAATCTACTCAAAGCGTCGCCATTCCGATTCGTAATATCTGACGAGCGCTTGATTATCGAGACGATTGATTTCGATTTCTTCGTTTGCGGGCAAAGCGGTGTCCTTCGAGAACTCGAACATTGAAGCGAACAAACTGTCGCTCAAAAATTTCAACTCAATGTTTCCCGGCGGTCTTTGCGGGGTGTCGAACGGTTGCGTTTTTGCCAGTGCGTAACCCCAAACTCCGAAACTCGGCACGGTCGCTTGATACGGTTTGACGGCGAAACCGGCGGCTTCCATCGTTTTAATGATGCACCAGAACGATTTGCGGGCGATGAGGGGCGACGTCGTTTGGACGACGACAGCCGCGTCGGGCTTTAATTTACCTTTTAAAAGATTGTAAAAACGCGTCGTGTAAAGTTTGCCGAGCGCGAAATTGTTCGGATCGGGAAAATCTACAATCACGATGTCGAACGGCTCGATTTCATTGTTGTCGAGCCAGACGAACGCGTCGGTATTGATGACCGAAACGCGCTTGTCTTCAAACGAGTAATTATTCAGTTCCGCTAAAACCGGCAGATTTTGGGAAAGTCCGGTCATCATCGGGTCGAGATCAACGAGCGTCACAGCTTCGACGGTCGGATATTTCAAAATCTCGCGCATCGCTAAACCGTCGCCGCCGCCGAGAACCAAAACGCGTTTCGGATTTCCTTGAAAGGCGGCGAACGCCGGATGAACGAGCGCTTCGTGATAGCGATATTCGTCGAACGAATTAAACTGCAAATTTCCGTTCAAAAAAAGCGCGTAGCCGGTTTTGCCTTTGGTAACGACGATGCGCTGATAAGACGAGCTTTTCGCGTAAATAATGTTGTCGGCGAAAAGTCCGTCTTCGGCAAGCGTCGTCAGCGAATCAGCTTTGATAAAAGCGATTAAAAGCAGGAAAATTATAATAAAACCTTTGATGCGCAGAATATTAGCGTCGCGTTTTTTGAGCAAATCTTCGAGCAGCCAGGTTCCCCAGATTCCTACTCCCGCGTTGAGCATTCCGAACAAAAGAGAAGTGCGGTTTAAGCCGAGTTTCGGCACGAGAAAAATCGGGAAAAGCAGGGAGGCGACGAGCGCGCCGACGTAATCAAGCGCAAGAACGCGGGCGACGAGCTGTTTGAAATCGAGTTCGTCCTTTAAAATCCGCATTAAAAGCGGAATTTCCAAACCGACTAGCGTGCCGATAATGAAAACCGTCGAGTAAAGAATAATACTGAAGTAAGAAAGGCTGGCGAACGTTAAGAAAAGAAGCGGCGCGCTGAACCCTCCGACAACCGCGACGGCGAGTTCGATGTCGAGAAAACGTTTGGCTAAATCTTTATCGAGAAAACCCGACAGCCACGAACCCAAACCCATTGCCGACAGATAAATCCCGATAATTAAGGAAAATTGCGTGACCGAATCGCCGAGAACATAACTGGCGAGCGTTCCGGCGAGCAATTCGTAAATCAAACCGCACGTGGCGATGATGATGACGTTTAAGAATAAAAGAGGGATTCTTTTCATACCTAATGGAAAACGGAAAGTGGAAAATGGAAAATAAAAAACAACTTAATCATCTATTTTCCACTTTCCGTTTTCCATTTTCCATTAAACTCATCCTCCAATTGCGGCGGCGACGATAATGGCGATGCCGAGCATAATAGAGCCGATGACGATGCCGAGCGCAATGTTCTGATCTTCTTCGATTTCTTTGTGAATGTTGAACATTCGACTTAATATAAAATAAGCTACCGAAAAGAAAACCAGCCCGATAAAAACGAAAATCAGCGTTGTCACCAAAGCATCAAGCAGTTGATCCATTTTTACGACGAAAGCAAGCACGTTTAACATTTATTTTCCTCCACGAAAACCGCCGCCGTAAATAAACGGCGTTCCAAAACGCGAGCGACTGCCCGAATTGGCGAATTCCCAACCGAACCATGCAGACGAAGCGTATAAAATCAAAACTCCGATTCCGAACAACAGATAAAGTTTTTTTAACATAAGATTTTTATAAATGAAAAGTGGAAAGTGGAAAGTTGTAAATGAGAAGAAAAGAGTTATTTTTCACTTACCACTTACCACTTACCACTATTCACTACTGCCGAACATACTGTCTTTCCAGCGGCTTGATTCAAACACTAATTTGCGGAAAATCGACACCAGCGGAACGATCAGCAGAACGATTAAAGCGCAAAAGAAATTGACGCCGCGATTGACGTTTTGTTCGACTTTAACGTTAATCGGTATCGCTTGCTGCCAATTCTGCCACGTTCCTTCGACGCGCAGAGTGTATTTTCCCGCCGGAAGCGCCGATAATGTAGCGTCCTGCGTTTGTCCGCCTTCCGTCCAAGATTCACCGCCTTCTGTGCCCGAATAATATTCGACCGGAATATTGACCGATTCGACTTCGTTGTTCTGCTCGTTAATCAAATCAACGTCCAAATCCGCCCACGAATTATTAACCGGGGCGTTCGCGGTAATCCGCACATTGCGGTTGCCCTTGAGTTCAAAGGGCTGGCTAAAAGCGGCTTGCGGCGTCTGCGCGTTGGCGAGCGGCGGCAGAATAATTTGCTGATTGAGCGGCGCCGAACCGAAACCGCTAAGCGGAATCATAAAAAGCGCGACGACGAATAAGAGCGCGAGCGGAATCAATCCGTACGTGTAATAAAACGCGCCCGTAAACGGCTGATTCGGCGCGACCGACCACGGCTTCGGCAAATTCTGAACATTAAACGCTTTTTCGACTTCCGCATTCGGAACATACGTGCCGAGCGACCAGTTGATTTCGTTTTTCGACATCTCGCACGAAAGCATCAGCGGCGCGGCAACGTAATCAATCGCGCGCACGGTTTCGCCCTGTTCGACGCGCCAGTAAAACTCGCCTTTAACGTATTCCACCCGCGCCGGCGCGTCTTGAAAAATTTTATAAGATCTGCCGTTATATTTTGCGGAAGATTTTCCGAGACTTTCGCTCGTTACAACTTCCGCCGCGTTGATCGGTTCGACGAAATTCCAGTGATTATCCGAATGAACGAGCCAGCGAAAGCCGACGAGCGGATTGTAAAGCAGATATTCATGCCAGAAGTATTGGACGCCTTCAATCGTCACGCTGCGAACAACCGCGCCGATGACTTTATATTTCGTGTCGCCCGTTAAAATTCCTTCCGCGCCAATCGGCAAAACGAACTCGTGCGGCGACGGTGAAGGCTTTAAAGCGTGTAAATATCTTAAACTGCCTTGATTAACGTCCAAAAGCGAGCTGCAATACGGGCAAGTGACGCGCTCGGTTTTGTCGGGCGCGGCTAAAGTCAGAGCGCCGCCGCATTTCGGACAGCTCATCGCCGCCGCCGAAACCCGCCGCGCGTCGCGCTGAACGGGTTTCGCGTCCGCTAATCCGATGTCTGCCAGCGCAACTTGCTGTCCGACAAACGCCCACGGCGGTTCGAAACTGTAGTCAATCGTGCCGAAAGCGTTGTTTTGCCCGGACAAATCGGCGTAATCGCTGCGCTCGTTAGGCGTCAATCGATAAGGAATTTCGCCGTCAGCTGCGATTGCCGTTGCCGTGCCTTTTTCCGTCACCATTAAAGGCATTTCGGTCGGAAGTTCGGTAATCGTTTGTCCTAACTGCAGTCGCTCAAACGACGGCAGCGCCAAACCGTTTCGCGTCGGCTGATAAAACGTTAGATAAAATTTTCCCTGCGCTTCGGCGAGCCACGCGACCCAACCGTTGGAAAACGTCGCATACCATTCGTCCCAAAATCCGCCGAGTTCGTGTTTGAGCTGCGCGCGTCCAGTGAGTGTGAAAGAATGGTTTTGATACGTTCCTTTTAATCCGAGTTCGAGCGGCGATTCCGATTCAACGATGTCAGCGACTTTGCCCAAGTCTTCTACATCACGATCGGTGCGCGCCACTGCCGAACGGCAAAACGGGCAAATCAAAACAATTGTCGAGCCGTTTTGAAACTCAATCGGCGCGGCGCACGACGGGCAATTGGCTTGCAGAACGCTCAAACTTCACCCCCGACAATTTTGGATTTAGGATTTGAAATTGCGGATTGCGGATTTTTCGATTTTGAATCTTGAATCTTGAATCTTGAATCTTGAATCTTGAATTCAGACTGCTCGCCGCGTTCGATTTTCGTGACTTTTACCGTTTGTGCGTCTAGTTTTTCGCTTAAATTTCCTTGCCAATTCCATTCGGGACGCGTGCGGCAGCAATATAAATTGAAAGTTGCCGTTCGATATTCGGGGTAAGTGTGGCAGGCGAGATGCGATTCGGTAAGCATCACCAAGCCTGTGATTCCTGCTTCGCCGCCGAATTGATGCCAGTGCGGATCGCCGACGATTTTCAAGCCCAGATCAGCGATGATGCGAGCGAAAACGTCTTGCAAAGTCGCCGCGTCGCGTAGAGAATCCGCTTCGCAGTCAAAGGCTTCAATTAACCATTCTGTTCCGACAATCATTTTTTGAATATTAAAACTAATCCTAAAAACACTTTACGAACGAATTACGAAAAAGTTTTGAACGTTGCCCGGTTCGTCTGCGTTATAATTTTCAGTGAAGTATGTCGCACAAAACTATAACTAAATTTTCCGCGTTTGTCATATTCTTCGGAATTGTCTGTTTGATTTTTTCCGGTTGTTTCCCAGCCGCCTCCGGCGAGCGGGCGAATCAAAATGTAAAAGATAAAAAAGATAAAAAGTCGGAAAACGGCTCGAACGGATTCGCCGCGCCGCGAGTCGTCGGAAAGCTCGAATCCGATGAAATCGCCGAAAGCAGTGGGATTGTCGCTTCGCGCTGCAATGAAAACGCTTTTTGGACGCACAACGATTCGGGAAATCAAAATATAATTTACGCGCTCAATCAAAAAGGCGAACACCTCGGCGCGTGGCGCGTCGCAGCGGCGAAAAATTACGATTGGGAAGACATCGCCGCTTTTCAAGATGCAAACGGCGAGTGTTTTCTGTATATCGGCGACATCGGCAACAACGCGCGCGGGCGCGGCGAATTTATTATCTACAAAGTCAAAGAGCCGCAAATTTCGTCGTCGGACAAATCTTCAAACAACAAAAAACCGCGCTCGACCGACTCTGCGGAAACGATCAAAATCACTTACCCGGAAATGCGTCATGACGCTGAAACTTTGCTCGTTCATCCCGAAACCGGCGACATTTACGTCATCACGAAACGATTGAGCGGCGCGGCTGGCGTTTATAAATTGGCGGCGAATTATTCGGCAGACAAAACGAACACGCTCGAAAAAATCGCCGACTTCACCGTTCCGGCAGTCCCGAACGGCTTTCTCACAGGCGGCGACATCTCGCCCGACGGCAAACGCGTCGTCATCTGCGATTATTTCAACGCCTACGAAATCGCTCTGCCCGACAACGTGAAAAATTTCGACGAAATCTGGCGGCAAAAACCCGTCGTCATCCAATTAGGCGAACGCCAGCAAGGCGAAGCCGTCGCTTACGGCGCGGACGGAAACACGATATACGCGACGAGCGAGAATAAAAATTCGCCGATTATCGAAGTGAAAAGAAAATGAATGACTATATATAGATTTGAAAAAATTATTGATAATAATCATTAATTGTGTATATTATTAGCTGAATTGTTGGTAATAAACAGTTTGAGGTCTACAGTTAACGCAGTAAATTCATCTTGGGAGAAATAATGAAAAACGTTTTTATGAAATTTGCTATTGCCGTTCTGACTTTTTGTATTGGCATTTCGGTTGTTTCTTTGAAACGCGATTACCCTTCATTATTGGTCTGCGAAAACGATAAACCTGTTTTATCTACTGTTTCTCAGCCAGTAACAAATACCTCTAACAAAAATCTTTCTAATAAGATCGAAGTTCGTTTCGTTAGATTTACACAAAATGGAAATCAAACTGAGGCGGAGATTGAATTGACCAATAATACTAATGAAATCGCTTACTATTACAGTTACGGTAAAGAGTTTTATCCATTTCCAAAATTAAAACGCAACGGTAAAATTGTAACGGATCATCGCGGACGTTGCGGAACAGGCATCTTAGAGCAAAAAGAGCAAATGTTGCTTCCGAGAGAAACGGTTTTGTATCAAGTTCCGAAAAGTGAAATAGTTTACGAGCCGACAAAAAGTTATTGGAAAGAAACTGACAAAGCAACGCAAATCGGTTTTCCTTTTGCAATTGGCGAGAAACGAAAAAAGGAAGTTCTTTGGAGTGAAGAAATAAAGTTTTCAAAATAAACAAACGGTTTTGAATAATTACTTAACTTGTCATTAAAAAATTAGTTTGCGTCTCCAAATTTCATTACGAATTTATTAGCCTTGCATCTGGTTAGTCTTAAAATTCCAAGGAAATAAAAATAAAGCGTAAAATTTCCGCTCATTTTAACCCGTTAGCCCGAAATTTGTTTATAATCGGTGTAAACAAATTTCGGAGGAATTTTAAAAACATTTATGAATACGGAAACTTTGAATTTCGAGACGGCTGGCGGCGCGACGACGGCTTATGTGGCTTTGCCGGTTAATATTGACACGGGGAAGGCAGTGATTGTCGTGCAGGAATGGTGGGGATTGAACGAGCATATTAAAGATATTGCGAATCGTTACGCGACAGAAGGTTTTGTCGCGGTCGCACCGGATTTGTATCGCGGGAAACTGGCAACGAACCCGGAAGAAGCGGGAGAAATGATGAACTCGCTCGAACTCGAAGATGCTTTGGACACGATTGACAAAGCGGTCAAGGCGGCGCAGGAAAGGTTCGGCATCGTTAAAATGGGCATTACGGGTTTTTGTATGGGCGGAACTTACGCGCTGCAAGCCATTTGCCATCTCGAAGGTTTAAGCAGCGCCGCGCCTTTTTACGGCGACGTGCCGGACGAGAATACTTTGAAAGGTTTGAAAGGTCCGGTTCTGTTCGTTTCGGCTAATAAAGATAAATGGATCAACCCGGAAAAAGTCGCGGAATTAGAAAGAATTGCGAAAGCGAATACTTTGCCCGTGCGGACGGAAAAATACGAAGCCGATCACGCGTTTTTCAACGACACGCGACCGGAAGTTTACGACGAATCGGCGGCAAAAGACGCGTGGGCGAAAGTCATCGCCTTTTTTAACGAACATTCCAAAACCGTCACGCCGCCGTTAAACGAGATTCACACGGACGGTATTTTTTAAGAAAATTTTCAATCGAGAAAAGCTTTAAAGGAATATTCCTTACGCCACTTTGCGCCTTTGCGGGAACGATTAAATTTCCCGCAAAGGCGCAAAGTGGCGTAAGGAAATACTTCTCAAAAATTTCAGCGGTTTTGCATTAAATTGAAAAGCTCGGTTTCATCCGGCAGCGATGTTCGAGCGCCGATGGCGCGGCATTTGAGCGCGGCGACGGCGTTTGCCATTCGCGCCGCTGTTTCGATTGTTTCGCCGCGCAGCAATCCGTATAAAAAGCCGACGCGAAAAGCATCGCCCGCGCCGGTCGTGTCCTGACAGCCGCCGGGAACGGCAAATCCGGCGGTTTCGACGAATTTGTTTTCAAACAAAATCAAAGAACCGTTTTCGCCGAGCGTCATTCCGACAATCGGACAGCCAAAACGCGTTTTTATTTCGCGCAGAGCGATTTTCTTGTCATTGATGCCGAGCAGACGCTCGGGAAATTCGGCGGACGAAATAAAAACGTCAACGAGCGGAATCATTTCCGTAACGCCGTCGAAAACGTTGTCTATATCAATCGAAACAATCGCGCCCGCGTTTTTTGCCGCTTTTGCCAGACGCGCGCACGCCAGAGCGTCGTGCGGCGTCGCGTGAAAGATTTTGGTTTCCTTCATTAATTCTAGCGGCGCTTCTTCAGGCGCGAACGCCAGCTTTTGATCGCGTTTCCAGATAATTGTTCGCTCGCCGCTCCGCGCGTCAATCAAAATAAAAGCGATTTGCGTTTGCGCGCCCTTGATTTGTTCGGCGTATCGCACATCGACGCCCGCGTCGCGCACGGTTTGCAAACCGAAATCGCCCGCCGCGTCCGCGCCGAAGCGTCCGGCGTAAGCCGTTTTCATTCCCAAACGGCGCAGTCCGACCATCGTCGAAGCGATTTCGCCTCCCGCCATTTGAACGTAATCGTCTAGCTCGATTTTGGAGTTGAACGCCGGATATTCGGGCACGCGGATTAAATAATCAACGGCGTTCGTGCCGAATCCGACCGCGTCGAACTGTTTGTTATCCAACAATTGAAAAGGAAACTGCATTTTGAAAATTGCTAATTGAAAATTTTATCAATAAAATTCTAAGAAACTTACGACGAAAAAACATTTGTTAAAAGTCGTCGTTGAAATCGAATGGCTGTCATAATAAAAGCTGCGCCGGAAAATTTCGGACGCGAGCGTTATAACTTTTATAAATTATCTGGAGAGAATAGAAAAATGCCGACAACAGTTTGTCCCGAATGCAGTGAAGACGTTTTTGTGGATGCCGAATCGGAACAAGGCGACATTGTTGCCTGCGAAGAATGCGGCACGGAATTGGAAGTCGTCGGGCTCGACCCGCTCGAACTCGATGTTTTCGAGGAAAAGGACGACTTGGACGACGAAGAACTTGACGATTACGAAGTGTAAAAAGGTAAGAACTTAGAACTGAAAAGTTAAAACGAAGTTTTGTTCTCCGCTCATAGCTCTCAGTTCTCACCTCTTACTTATTTTTCATTTTTCTTCAATTGATAGCCGTCGCGGTTTTGTTTGATCGTAAAATCATCGCGGGTTTCAATTCTCACGCGGCGAAACTTTCCGTCCGTTAGCGCTGCGTCGTTCGGGTAAAAAGCCAACACGTAAGAAGCCGTGATTTCTTCGGCTAAAGCCCGGAAAAGCGGGGCAAAATCGCCGCCGGTCGCGTAGAAATTTTTGCCGCCGGTTTTGTCCGTCAAACCGCTGGCTTCGAGCGGCGTCATCAGCGGTTTTCGGTTGCCTTGCAAACGTGAAAACGACGGTAATATGACGGAATAAACGCTCGTTTCAGCTTTGTTGGCGCGTTCGATGACCGTTTTCGGCGCGACCGTATCGCCGACCGGAAATCCGTCCGTAATCAAAACGACGGCACGTTTCGGCAATTGATTTTTCACAGCCGACGGCGATTTTTTCTGCAAAAGCCGCACGGCGTCGTCCACCGCGTCGTAAGCGTGCGTCGAAAGTCCGTCTTGGTCTTTCATCAGTTTACCGAAACTTTTTTCAAGCTTTTCCGGGCGATTTGTGAACGACTGCAAGGTTTTTACTTCCATTCCGAAAGTCATCACGGCGAAATAAGATTCGTAATCCGCTAAATTTCGCACGAAAATTCGCAGCGCGTCGCGCAGGCGTTCGAGTTCGTCAGGCGTCATGCTGCCCGAAACATCGAGCGCGAAAACAATCGAGAGCGGGCGAGTGTCGTTCTGCTTTTTGAGCGGTTCGAAAAAATCTATTTTGCGCTCCGAATCGTTTTCAAAAACGCGAAAATCTTCGGCTTTCAAGCCGCGCACCGGATTGCCTTTTTTGTCAGTCACCGTGACCTCAAAAGCGGTTAATTCTGTGTCAACGCGAATTACGTCATCCGAATTCTGCGCGAAAGCGATTGAAGAAAAACTGAAAACCATTAACAAAAGAAGCGGCAATCGAACGAGTCTCAACGAAAGCCGGCTCGGCGAGCAACAAAACTTAGACGGTATTTGAAGGTAAAACATATCTTGTAAAACTACATAGGCGAAAAATATTATAACGCTTTTTCAACTCGAAACTGATAGGAAAATGCCGTAGCCAGACGCCGTTTTTTAATACGCTCCAGATTACTCACGTCTTTCATCTTTCTGTGATTTACCGTTATATCCAAAACATTTTCGCCGAAAAGAAGAAATAAAACTGATAAATAATATCTTTTCTGACTTGATTGGCGGTAAAGACTTTTTACAAAACCGGTTGGTTCTTTTTCGTGGTTTTGGTAAATGCCTTTAAACAAAACAGTTGCTTTGTTAAACCGATTTGTTTTAGAATTTGAATGGCGAATTACAAGCTCAAGGGAAGTCAACATTTTCAATTTTCAAACAAACGCCAACTTCCACAATTTAATTCTCTTTCGGAAATTAAAAACTCAGACTCTAAAGTATTTGAAACCCCGAACGTAACAATTGTTGCCTGAAAAATCGAAAATAGCATCTTGACTGCATTCGGTCATTTTGAATTGTCAGATTGAACGATATTTGGCAAAGACTTTTTCAGTGTGGAAAAAACATTAACAAAAATGACAATTTACGGCAAAACTCCGGTGGCACAAAGTTTGTATTTAGCTTTCGCGCCGCTTCCGTAGATTTGCCGACGCGGAAAACTGTTAACGGAAATAAATTTTACCAATCGAATTTATAAGAAAGCGTTTCGCGCCCGATTTTTTAACCGCCCACGGGAAAACTTTTGGCAAAGTTTTTTATCTTTTGGGAGATGACAAATGAAAAAAATTAAACTCTCAGAATACGGCTGGCAAATCAAATCGCTGTGGTGCGCGATGCTCGGCTTGACCGTTTTCGCGCTCGGTTTCGCTTTTTACGAATTATCTTCGTCAGCCGTTCCGCAGCTTGTCATCTTGGGCGTTTCGCTGTTCGTCTCCGTCATCGTCAGCCAGCACGCGTTCAAAATTCCGAAAACGAGCGCGAAGATTTCCGCCAGAGAATCGATGATTTTTTGGGCGATTATCTGGCTTGGCGCGCCCGGCGCGGTGCTGATGGCTTTGAGCGTTTCGCTGGCGACATTTAAATTTACCGGCAAAGATGTCAATCGGCAGATTTTTCGCGTTTTCGCGAACGTCGGAGCGACTCTCGCCGCCGCGCAGGTTTTTTATCTGTTTTTGCAATACAACACCGGTTTTACCGGACTTGCGGTCGCCGATAGTCATATCGGAATCGGCGCGTTCGCCGCCGCCGCCGGTTTGGCGTCGTTTACGCATTATTTTTTGAATTCGTTTGTTTATTCGGTTTTCCGCAAAATCGAAAACAATTACTCGCTGGCGCAGATCTGGAACGATTATTTTTTGTGGACAGCCGGAATTTACGTTTTCGGAACGGCGGGAGCGTTTTTACTTCATTCCGTATTCGCTTATTTCGGTGTCGCCTTCGGACTTGTACTGTTGCCTTTCGCTGTTGCGGGACATGTCGGCTACCGGATTCATAACCGCCGTCTGGCGCAGAAAACCAGAGAAATCAGTGAAGCGAGCCGCATTCATCTGGCAACGGTCGAGGCTCTCGCCACGGCGATTGACGCGCGCGATCAAGTCGGTGTCGGGCACGTTCGACGAACGCAGATTTACGCTATCGGCATCGGCAAACATCTGGGCTTAACCGAAAACGAAATTGACGCGCTGCGAACCGGCGCGCTGCTGCACGACATCGGCAAACTCGCCGTTCCCGATCATATCTTGAACAAACCCGGTCGGCTTTCGCCTGCCGAAATGGAAAAAATAAAAGTTCACGCGGTCGTCGGCGCTTCGATTTTAGAAAAAGTCGGTTTCGTCTGCCCGGTCGTTCCAACGGTCAAATATCACCACGAAATGTGGGACGGAAGCGGTTACCCGGAAGGTTTGCAGGGCGAAGAGATTCCACTCACGGCGCGGATTTTGTCGGTTGCCGATTCTTACGATTCGATGAGAGGCGCGCGTCCGTATCGCTCGGCTATCTCGCGCGACGAAGCCAGACGTTTTCTGCTGAACAACGCCGGAACGCACTTCGACCCGAAAATCGTGGACGTATTTTTGCGAAATTTGCGTCGTTTCGAAATGGAAATCGAGCAGGAAGAAGGTTTCGGATACGGTTTTGATGAGGAAAGCGATGCAGATAACCCGCATCTTTCCGAAGCGAACGGCGATAGTTACGTCGAGCAAATCAAACGCGCTAATCGCGAGGTTTTCACGCTTTACGAACTCGCTCGTGTTTTCAGCTCATCGCTTAATCTCGACGAAACGCTTTCGCTTTTCGCCCGAAAAATCAGCGATTTCGTGACGTTCGATACCTGCTCGATATATCTTCTGGACGAAACCCAGAAAAACGCTCGCGCCATTTACAACGAAGGGAAAAATCATGTCGCGCTGAAAAACAAACGAATTCAGGTCGGTGAAGGCGCGACCGGATATGTTTTAAGCACGCGTCAACCCGTGCAGAATATCAATCCCGCGCTTGATTTTTCGGCGCTTCCGTTCGGACAGGAATACACGGCGATGGCTTCACTGCCGCTTATCGCCGACGATAAATTAATCGGCGCGGTTTCACTTTATTCGTGCGAGCTGCTCGGTTATCAGGAAGAGCATCTGCGCCTGCTCGAAACCGTCTCGCGCATTGCGGCGGACGCTATTTGTAAATCAATTCAACACGCCGAAACCGAAACTCGCGCTCTGACCGATCCGATGACCGGGTTGCCGAACGCGCGAAGTCTGCAAATGCAGTTTGAAAAGGAAGTCGCGCGCGCCAGCCGCTCGGGCAACGGATTTCAAGTCTTAATGCTTGATCTCGACGGTTTTAAAGCGGTCAATGACACTTACGGGCACAAAGCCGGCGACAAACTGCTCAAAGCAGTTGCGGATGCAATGACCGAACAATTGCGCGATTACGATTTTCTGTCCCGTTACGCCGGCGACGAATTCGTCGCCATCGTTCCCGAAACTGACAAGGATGCCGTGCGGGATTTATGCGGACGACTCGAAAAATCGGTCATCCAATGCAAACTGCCGGTCGGTGAGGGCAAATTCGCGCAAGTCGGGGTGAGTCTCGGCGCGGCGAGTTATCCTCAATCCGGTGAGAGTTTCGATCAAGTTCTTATCGCCGCCGACAAAGCGATGTATGCCGCCAAAGCGATTCGCAAGCGCAAACAAACGGAAAGCGCGCGGCAGCTCGAACCGGCGACGCCATCGGTGGCTCAGCCGACGACAAATCACCATGTTATTCAAAATCAAATGATTCCGGTGGTCACTCCGACTCATCAGATCAGCGAAAAGGATTTTGTTCACCATCTCGGCGAAGATAATTTTATCGTCGAACTCGATGAAAGCCACATCGTTTCGTCGGCGGTAAACTAAAAAAGACAAAACAAAAAAGAGAGAATCGAGAACAACATTATGTTGTTCTCGATTCTCTCTTTTTTGTTTTCAATTAAAATCATTAAAACGCCTGCGAAAATCTGAAATGAATCTGGCTTTTGCGCACCTGAAAAATGGCGTTCGGCGCATTGACTTGCGGAATCAAGAATCGCGGCGGATTAAGCAAATAGCCGTAATCAACGCCGAATTCACCGCCGATAGGCGTTTTCAGCCGCAAACCGAGACCAACCGTGTGCGACCAGAGCGCGCGCAGATTCTGGCGAAAAACGTCGTCAGCCGGAACGTCCGGCGGATTGAAAATATCTTTGACGCGGCGGAAAACGTTGCCGCCGTCGTAAAACGGCACGGCGCGAATGCTTTTCGTAATCGGCACGCGTGCTTCTAAATTAACGATTGCCAGCGCGTTGCCGCCGAACGGAATTGTGAACGGAGACAAAAATACCGGATCGCCGTTGCTTCGGCGGAAAGTTCCCTGCGGAACGACGACGACGCGCGGACCGGCGGACTCGAATTCAAAACCGCGCAGAGTAGTCGAGCCGCCTGCGAAAAACCGTTCGCTGATCGGCAAAAGTCCTTCTAAATCGGGAAATTGCGACGAAGAAAATCGCTCGCGTTTGGAAAAAACGCTTGCCAGCCCTAAAATCGCGCGTCCGGCAAAAGTCGTATTTTTTAACTGCGAAACGGTGAAATAACGATTGTATGTCGCCTGGAATTTGTGATAACCGATGTTCGCGCCTAAAAACGGAGCGGAAACATTATATTCCGCCGTCAAATAATCGCCGCGCGTCGGATTCGTCGCGTTATAGCGGCACGGCTCGCCTGCTTCGCCGCGAGCGATAATATCGAGCAAAGTGTATCGAACCGAACAGTCTTCGCGCGTGTCGCGGACGAAAGTCAAACCGAAACCGGACGTGCGGATGCGAGCGTCGGGAAGCAGTAAATCTTTGATTAAAAGGCTTTCGATTTTGAAAATCCGCACGTCTTCAAAGCGGAAGCGCGCGAATAATATACTGCGTGATTTGCGATTGACGGTGCGGCTCGTTTCGGCTGAAACGGTCAGGCGATTGATCGTCGGGTCTTCGGTTTCCATGCCGAATTCGTCAATCGGATTGCCTTCTTCGTCAATGCGCTGAACGATGCCTAAAGTTCCGCGGTCGAACGTTGATCGGAAAAATCTGGTGACGGTCGAATCGCGTTGGTATGACGCGCTGAACGTGAGCGGCGAATAGCGAACGACGCCGTCCTCGGTTCTGCCGTCGTTCATAAAGCGCGGATTGATAAAATCAATCTGCGCGGTTTGCTGCAAACGACCGAGACGCAGGCGAGCGCCGCCCTGCTGCAGATTTCCGAACAAATTGAAATGCCGCAAATCGAAAAATCCGAACGGTCCGCCGTCGGTCGAGAAACCGCCGCCGTAAGTCAAAAGGCGCGGCTGTTCTTCCTCGATATTGATAATAATATCCGTTAGGCGACTGCCGTCGGCGCGTTCGCCTGCCGGTTCGACTTTGATTTCGACGCGGCGAAAAGCGCTTGTCGCATATAAATTCTGCTCGCTAGTGAAAATGTCCGTCGCGCGCAAAACTTCGTCGGGACGCAGGTTGATGGCTTTCAAAATCGCCTCGGGCTTAGTTACTTCTTCGCCGCTGATTAAAATGCGCTTGATGAAAACCTTTTTGCCTTCGTTATCGATTTTGTAAACGACTTTGACGGTTTCTTCAGTTGCGTTCGGGTCTTTTGGTTGTTCTTCAACAAGCGCGTAGCTGACTTTTGCATCGTAAAATCCGGCTTTTGAGTAAAATTCGGAAAGGCGTTTGACACCGTTGCGGGCGCGGGCGCGGGAAAAATTTTTGCCGACCAAATCCGGCAGTTCGGTTTGCAGCGTCGCGTCGGAAAACGCCGTATTTCCTTCGATGTCAATGTCGGCGATACGCGTCGGGGCGCCTTCTTCGACGACGAACGTGATGATCAAATCTTCGCCGTTCGGCGAAACGCCCTGACGAACGGAAACGCGCGCGCCGCGGTAACCGAGCTCGCGCATCAGCGATTGAATTCGCGCGCGGTCGTCTTCGAGAATTTCCGCGCTCGTGTAGCCGCGCCCGTAACCGAACAGCGGAATAAAGCCGAGAGCGCTGGCTTCCTGCGAATCGAGAACCGTGCGAATTTCTTCGATCGGCAGCTCATCCGTTCCTTCGAGACGAATATCGACGAGCTTTAAACGGCGGTTCAGATCGACATTATATTTGACTTCGACCGTCCGGCTCGCGAGTTCCGCGCCGCCGAGCGCCGAGCAAAGAGATTCGGTTTCGTTGGTCGTAATGCTCGCTTCTTCTTCTGTAAACTGCGGCGTAACCGAGCAAACCGGCGTAACTTCGGCGAAAAAATAACCTTGTTCCTGATAATAATTTTCCAGACGCCGCTCGCCTTCGATGATCGCGGCGAAATCAACCGTGCCTTCGCGTCGAATCGGTAAAAGCTCGGTTTGTTTTTTTTCGCCGATTTTTTCGCGTTCGGTTTCAACCGTAACTTTGACGGTCGGACCGACCTTTCCTTCAACGTTGACGGTTATCGTATTTTTGGCTTGATCGTAAACCACGCGCGGCTCGTCGAGCTGTGGCGCGAGAAAATTTTGTTCGCGTAATTCTTCCTTGATACGCTCGATATCCGCGTTCAAACGCTCGCGCGAAAACAATTCGCCGGGTTTGAGTTTTATCCGCTCGCGGGCTTTCGCCGCGTCGAAACCGGCGATGTTGATATTGAAATTTTCGATGCGCGCCTGCGCGTTCGGATTAACATTAAACGTCACGGCAACGCGCGTTTCGACTCTTTGCTGCTGCTGAGAGTAAGTTACTTCGGCGTTGAAAAATCCGCGATCACGCAGGTATTCCAAAATCAAATCGGCATTGTTTTTAAGAGTTTGCTCGGTCACCGCCGCGCCCGGATTAAGCAAATTGACGCGCAAAAGCAGCTCGGCTTCGGTAACTTTATCACCGGTCGCTTCGCCGACGACAATTGAAACCTTGTCGGCTCTCGTTTTACGTTTGATGACAAAACGCAAATCAACCGCCGTGCCCGCATCGCTCGCTTCAACTTTGGCGGAAACGATGTCTTCGGTGCGGTAAAGCGCGTCGAGCGCGTTGCGAATGCCGACGGCGGAATAAGTATTTCCAAGCCTTTCACGCGCGATAACTTCAAATTCCGCCGCCGAACTCGTGCTGCGGTCGCCGCCTTCAAAGGCGATAACGACGTTTTGGATCTGTCGGTCTTCGTATTTGCTGGTTTGCCCGAAAACGTTAGAAACAAAGATTGAACCGCAGAGACACAGAGACACAGAGATTTTACAAAGTAAAACCGCAAATAACTGCAAACGACCGCAAACCTTTTTATTGTCCTGAAATTTCCCCGACTTGTTCATTCTTCTCAAATCTTTCTTTTTGCTTAAGCGCGTCCTTTTTGGCTCTATTTTCCTAAAATCTCTTTCTCAAACGAATTTCGAAATTAAAATTGCTGTTTCTCTGCGTCACGTTGCTTAAAGAACGCTGCTCATACTGCGCCACAAATGACAAGCGGTTCGACACGCGATATTCGAGCGCGAGAACTTGATTTTGATCTTGCGAAAGATTCGTCGAATACGTGACCAGCAGATTCTTGTTGATTTGTCTGCCCACAGTCAGACGCGCCGATGCTCCCAATCGTTGACCGGAAATAATCGGGTCAATTTCAAAAACGTTCAAACCAAATAACTTATCGGTCGCCCGCCGCGCCGGATCATTGATAAGCGTGTCGGTCAAAAGTTCCGCCGCCGTATTAATGCCGCCCTGAGCCAGAGTCGGAATTCCCGAATCGTTGTTTGCCAGATTTCCGGTCGTAATCAAAGAAACTACATCGGCTTGCGGCAGCGCCGGATTAGAGCGAACGGTCGCGCTCAAATTTTCCGTGTTGGTCAGTTCGCCCGCCAGATTGACGACGATTTGATAACCGCGAATTTCGGTTTCGGCTTGCAGATTGATATACGGTTCGATGTTTGTGTTCGGCGGAAATTCCACGACGGCGCGCTGCACTTCGTAGCGGTCGCTGCGGAAAAAGACCGTTCCGCTCGTCGCCGTCACTCTGCCGGAAACCTGCGGAAAATCGGTGTCGCCCGTGACGCGCAAACTGAGCGAAGCGGTCAAATCCGCGACGTTGTTGCGCACGACGAGCGCGTCGCGTCCTTCGATGCTGATGTCGAGCTTCGGCACGCCGAAAAACGAATCGGATGACGAGCCGGAACTTTCCGTCAAATCTCCGCCTCCGCCTCGTCCGCTGATGACGTCCGCCAAATCAATATCTTTCGTATAAACCGCGCGCCGCGCCGCAATCGAACCGGCGATCAAAGTGTTTAAGACGTTGTTTTCACGAAAGCCCGTAATTTCAATTTGCGCGTCGCCGCTCGTCGTGAAATCCGGCGGCACGGGCGCGGTGAAATTTCTCGCGTTAATGCTGAAACGAAAGCGCTCTAGTTCCAGCCCGCTGAGCAGCGCGCCGCCCTCGGCAACAACTCTGCCGCCGCCTAAAAACGCGGTCAAACTGTCAATTTGCACTTGATTTGACGTAAATAAAAGCCGTCCGTTGATGCGTTCGAGCGTGATTCGTTCCGTCCCGATAAACGCGGCGAACGAACTGTTTCTCAGTTCCGCTGTTCCGTTGAGCCGCGCCGAAGCGTTGACGCCCGTCAATCTTACGGCGACATTGGCAATTCCGGCGAAAAACGTATTTCTCGACAACGCGTTGAAAATACTTAAATTTATCGTGCCGTCAACCGACAAATTATTGATGCCGTCTGCCGTCAAAGCCTTTGTACCGCTGACAACGACGTTTGAACCGCTGCCGGAAAATTTAGCGTTTTCGACAATCACTTCTTTTGTCGTAAACCGAACCGCGACCGGCTCGGTCGAAGTCAAAGGCGTGTCGCCGATTTGCAGCGAAAGTTGTGCGAATTCAGCCGCGCCGCGCAGATTGTCGGTCGAAAAAACGCGATTTCCCGAAGCGTCGAGCGATGAAAGATTGCCTTCGATGAAAACTCTGCCGGTCGCTGTGCCCGTAACTTCCACGTCGCCTTCTTCGGTCGGACGAGCCAGAGCGATATACGGCGCGAGCTGTGAATTGTTAAAAGTCGTCTCGGCACGAAACGGCAGATTCGGATCGGCGAAATTGACGCTGGCGACTATTTGCTGCGGTTGCCCGCCTAAATTGGCGTTGATAGTCGCATTAAACTGTTGATTTTCCGTTTTTCCGGCAAAGGCGATTTCGCCGAACGCGCGACCGTCAACTGTTACGTTTCTTCCCGTGCCGTTAAAATTAATATTATAAGTCGAAGAACGTTCCGCTTCGCCTGTCGCTTTGGCAGTTAAATCAACCAAACCGTTGATAACGGGCAGATTTTGATTGTTCGGAATAAACGGTCGAATGCGCGTGAGCTGAATGTTTTTGCCCTCGACATCGAAATTAAAAGCCGTCGAATCGGTTTGATAAGTTCCGCTCGCCCGCAAAAAACCTTCACCGAATTTGGCTTCAAACCGTTCGACATTAACCAGATTTCCTGCAAACGTCACGCGCGTGTCGAAACCATCGAACGGATCACCGTTAATCGTTCCGGCGGCTGAAGTGATATTCGCTTCGCCCTGCATCGCATTCGGGAATCCGGTTAAATTAATCGTGCCGCTCGTTTGCGCCTGAAAATTCTGAAATTGCGCGGGCAAAACGCCTTCAATCGGCAAAGCCGCGAGCAGATTTCCGGTATTGACGTTATTCAAAGTCGCCTGCACGGAAATATTGTTCGTTCCGCCGTTCGGAATGCTGACGTTAAACGCCAGATTTCCGCCGTCGCGTTCCTGCAAAATCCCCTCCGTAATTTGCACGCCTTGCGGCGAAGAAAGAATATCGGCACGCAAAGAACCGAGTTCGCGTCCGCGCAAACGCAGCAAATCAAGCGCGGCGCGTCCTTGAACGGTTGGGTTGGAAACGTTGCCGGTTAATGTTCCGTTAAAAGCTAAATTTCCGGCAAATTCCGCTTGAAATGAATCGAGCCTTTGTTCGAGTTCCGGCGATAAATTCAAAACTCTGATAATGCGCTCGATTTCGCTCGCATCAGATGAATTGAGCGCGATTGTCAAATTAGAATTATTGCCGCTCAAATCGAAATTTCCGTTCGCCGAAAACTCGCTTTTTTCCGTGTTCAAACGCGCCGTGTCAACGCTGAAATTTCCGTTCGTCGCCGTCAATTCGACTCTGCCCGCAACCGGAACGAGACCGCGTTCAGCGGTTCCCGCGTTTGCCGTCACGTCGGCTGAAAGATTGCCGCTCGCAGTTTTGAAATTCGTTCCCGTGAACGATAAATTCAAGCGCCCGGTCGTTTCGCCTTCAATCGGAATGACGCGCCCGCCTTGCAGCGCGAGCAGTTTTCCTAAATCGAGATTCGTAAAATCAGCGTTGACGTTCGAGCGACCGCGATTACTTAAAGCAATCGTTGCGTCTCCGCTGATCGCGCCGTCCATCACGTCCGCCGCCAGATTGTTAAGCGCGATTTGTTCATTGCTGACGTTGACATTCGCTCGCGCCGCGCCGAGCGTAACGCTTCCTAAAACGCCGCTGCCCAAACTCATATCGGCGCTTGCTCGATAACGACCCGACGGTTCGAGAACGAAAACCGGCTTGTTGATTCGGACGTTTTGCAAAGTTCCGCCGTCGGGCAGACTTTCGCTTTTTGTTAAAGCGACGTTTCCGGCGTTGATGTCGCCCGATGTTCCTTCGATTCTGCCTTGCCGAACTGTCAGGCGAACGCCGGCGACGTTCAGGCTTCCCAGAATTGCGGCGTCGGTTTCAACTCTGGCGACTTTTAAATTATTTGAAAAAACGACGGTTTCGTTTCCCGCGTCGCGCAATATTACGCCCGAAGCGCTGACATCGGCAATGCGCGCTCCGCCTGCATCAACTTGTGCAGCGTTAAATTGTCCGGCGGTCACGTCGGTCGCGCCGTTGCGGTTTTCAACTCGAATGTTGCTCGCCGAAAGATTTTTCAGACTTGCGTCTTTGCTCTGCACAGATGTCGCGCGCAAGCTTCCGGCTTGAGCGGAAATTCCCGCTGGTCGGTCGGTAACTTTTACGTTATTCGCGGCGACACCCTGCAAATTAAAATCGCCGGTTTTCAATGAGTCGGCGCGAAAATTCGGCGCATTGACATCCGTCACGCCGTCTTTTGAAGCGATGCGGACATTCGAGGCTTGCAGATTGCGCGCGCCGAAATCCGGCGACGCGAAAGTTCCGCCGCGCACATTTCCGAGTGTTGCCGTCAGATTCTCGTCGTTGTATTCGGCGACCGCATCCGAAATAAAAAGTCCGCCGAGCGTGCCGAGCGGCGTTTTGGCGGCGACGGCTTGCAGCTCGCCAACCCATTTGAAATCGGTTCCCGAACCGCGCACATTGCCGCTGATTTGCGGAAACTCGATGCGAAAATCTTCAAACGTGAGCAGCTCGGCAATCGCCTTGCCGTTCGCTTCATACATCGAATTCGTTCCGGCGACGGTCGCGGCGACGTTGACGCCTTTTAAATAGATATTATCCGCCGAAAGCGCGTCGGATTTTATTTCGCCTTCAACTTTATAGTTTTCGCCTTCGCCCGTTACCTTGCCATTGAAATTGCCGACGCCGCGTAGCGCGGTACCCAATGGAAAAACGGTCGCGGTCTGCGTTAAATCAACTGTTGACTCGGCGTTCAAATCGTATATCAGACGTTCCCAATCGTTTAATTTACCGCTCATCGTCGTCTCGCCGATCGGCGAAGTCAGCTTAAATTCATGGATTTCCGCGCCCAAATCATCGGCGACTCCGACGGCGCGAATGTCAATCGGTTCGACGCGGCTTTCATCGTAAACGAAGTTCGATTCGGTCGAAGTAAAATCGAATTTGTAGCGTTTTTGCTCGTCGGGAACGGCATAAGTCGTCGGTTCGAGAAACAGCGCGACGTTTTTCGCGTCGCCGGAAAGTTTGTGCTGAGCGTCGCCGAAATGAATGATCGCGTCGCGAACGCTTACTTTGACGGAATCATATTTAAAATTAACCCGCGAACCGGCTTCGTCCTCTACGATATTTAGATTGGAAAAATTAGATTTACCGTTTTCATCGAATTTAACCCACACTTCCGCGCCGTTGATTTCGGTCGAATCGAGAACGATGTCGCGGGATAATTGCCACGCGTAAAGGTCTTGAACTTTGAGTTTAAGATTGGCGTCGCGGATGAAAAATAATTTATCGCCGGTCGTTTTGTCGTTGAAAGTCGCGTTTTTTAATTCTAATTGCAGCGGAGCGACGGTTAAACGAAACGTGTCGGCGTCGAAAACGATGCCGATGTCCGCCATTTTGGCGACGAATTGCCGTTTGACGTAATTGTCCAAAACGCCGTTGCGGTAAGAAATCGTGACGAGCAAAACGAGAAGAATCGCTAAAATCGCCGTGATTCCGACGGCGAAAAGTGCATTGCGGCGCGTGAAAAAACGACGCTTCGGCGCGGCATCGGTTTCTTCCGCAGTTTCTTCCTGCGGTTCGATTTCTTCCGTTTCCTGATTTTTGTTGTTTTCTTCTGCCATTTTACTGCTTCGGGAAGAGCTGCAATTGAGTCGATTCTTTATCTATAATTTATCAAATATTTTCAGCCGAATTTTCACGCTTTCTTTTTCACGCTTTCTAAAGCGAGACGGTTTCGACGATTTCCAGATCGAACGCTTCGAGCGCCGAAACGCGCGGCGGATGATTCGACAGAAGACGTATTTTTCGCACGCCCAAATCGTTCAAAATCTGCGCGCCGATACCGTAATCGCGAAAGCTGCCGTAACCGGTTTGGGCGCGCGCCGTTTGAAAATCCAAGTTTTTTTCCTGCATCAGCGCGTAGGTTTGCAGTTGATGAATCAAATCTAGATTGTGCTCGCGCTGACGTAAATAGAGTATCACTCCTTTGCCCGCTTCGGCTATCTTTTTCAGGGAAGATTTGATTGCCTGCGACGCTTCGCCGAGCCGGGCGCCGAACATCGCAAAGGTGATATTCTCGGTTTGGACGCGCACTAAAACCGGTTCGGTTGTCTGTGATAAATCGCCCATCGTCATTGCGATGTGCGTTTCGCCGTTAATCACGTTTTCGTAAACAGAGGCGCGAAACATTCCGTGTTCCGTCGGCAGATCGGTTTCGACGATTTTGCGGACGAGCGTTTCTTTGTGAATGCGGTAACGAACCAAATCGGCGACCGAAATTATTTTCAAATCGTGCTTGGCGGCGAATTGTTCGAGTTCCGGCATTCGAGCCATCGTGCCGTCGTCGTTCATTATTTCGCAGATGACGGCTGACGGATTGAGACCCGCAATACGCGCCATGTCAACGCTTGCTTCGGTTTGCCCGATGCGAACCAAAACGCCGCCGCGTTTGGCGCGCAGCGGAAAAACGTGTCCGGGACGCGCTAAATCCGTCGGTTTCGATTTCGGATCGACGGCGGTTAAAATCGTTTTCGCGCGGTCGGCGGCGGAAATTCCGGTCGTCACGCCTATCTTAGCTTCGATAGAAACGGTAAAAGCCGTGCCGAAACCCGAGGTGTTTTCAGCGGTTTGCGGAATAAGCTGAAGCTCGTCGCAACGTTCTTCGGTCAGCGGCAGACAAATCAACCCGCGTCCGTGAACCGCCATAAAACTGATGATTTCCGGCGTTACCTTTTCGGCGGCGCAAACCAGATCGCCTTCGTTTTCGCGGTCTTCGTCGTCAACAATAATTATCATTCTGCCGTTTTTAATGTCTTCGACGGCTTCTTCGATTTTACTTAAAGGCATTTCGATTTCGGAATTCGGGTTTTAGATTTCGGATTTGTCGCCCAATCTTTTTTGCAAAAGATAAATTCTAACGAAAACCGCGTCTTTTGGCGAATAATATTCAAGTTAATCGGTTTTGAAACGCCGGCGTCAGAATTCTTTGCGTTCTTCGCGCCTTTGCGGGAAACTGTCTTTCAATGAATTACGAATTCAAACTCGCGGTCAAATACTTTCGCGCTCGCCGCCGAAGTCTGGGGCGTTTTACCTCGATTGTTGCAATTATCGGAATTGCGGCGGGCGTGGCGAGTTTGATCGTCGCACAGGCTTTGTCGCGCGGTTTCAGCGACGAAATGCGCGATAAAGTTCTGGCGAACACGGCGCACGTTTCGGTTTTATCGGCTGACGGCGCGGAAATTCTTGATTGGCAGCACATCAAAAATGAGCTTGAAAAAACGGAAAACGTCACGCACGTCGAGCCGACGGCTTACGGAAATGCAGTCGTCATCGGCGAAACTGAAACGAGTTACGCAATTTTGAAAGTTCAGGATTCAAGGTTTAAGATTCAAAATTCGGAATTGAAAAACGAAGACTCGGGATTGTCGGGCGGTCAGATCGTCGTCGGCGCGCGTCTCGCCGAAAAATTGAATTTGAAAACGGGCGACGCGGCGGAAATATCTACATTAGAACGTCAAACGCCGTCGCGTGTGCGGGTTACGGGCATTTTTTCGACCGGACTTTACGATTATGACGCGACCTGGATTCTGGTTTCGCCGGAAAATTACGCAAGTTTGCACGGGCGCGAGCGTTTTACGCCGAGTGTTTTGAGCGTTTCTGTTACGGATTTTTATAAATCGAACGAGACGGCGGAAATCGTCAGAAAAAATCTCGGCGTAAATTTCCGCGTCGTTGACTGGCAGGAAGCGAATCGCCCGCTTTTCGCCGCTTTAAGTTTGGAGCGCAAAGTCGCGTTCGCAGTCATTTCGCTGATTATTTTCGTCGCCGCGCTGAATATTACGACGACGCTCGCGTTGCTTGTCGGCGAAAGAAAATCTGACATCGCAATTTTGCGAACTTGCGGCGCGCGTTCGCGGAATTTGATGTTGATTTTTCTGCTCGAAGGCGTTTTTTTGGCGGTTACGGGGATTTTTGGCGGCGTCGTTTTAGGTTTATTGAGTTGCGCAGCAGGAAATTATTTTCGCATTGTTAGCCTTTCTTCGGAAGTTTACTCGCTCAGCTACGTTCCTTTGCGACCGACGGCGGCGAGCGTTTTGTTCGTTTCGCTCGCCGCCTTCGTTTTGTGTCTGCTTGCGACGGTTTATCCGGCATTTCGCGCGGGTCGTATTAAACCGCTGGAAAATTTGCGAAATCGGTGAGAAAAATATATCGACGAAAATTTAAGATTCAATCAATAAAAATTCGCGGTGTTGAAATGATTATTTTGACGAATCGTTTTTCCGTCACTTACACAGATTCGACCTTTTCCTTAAAGTGATTAAACGTCGTGTTGATTTCGAATATCATAGACTCGTAAATATCCAGTCCGTCAATCATCTCAAATCTTTGCTTGTTTTCGGTATAACGAGAAACCAATATTTGCTTTTTAGCTTCGATCATCGTTAATACTTCTTCTTTCGAGAGCAGTCCTTTATTGATCAAAAGTTCGGTAATGCCGTCGATAATTTGAGCATTGACGCTGATTTGCGTGTTTGTCGCGTCAACCGACAAAGCGTGTTCGATACTTTTAATTAATGATTTTTGACCTTCATTTTGCGCGCTCATCTGTTCCTCCGATTAATAAAAAAGAATATTTTACATTTTCCGGCAATTTTTCGTCCGGCGCAATCGAAATTTTGTTAAATCTTCGCCGTATCCGAAGCCAAATCGAGCGTTTTCAGATATTCACGAAATTCCGCGCCTAAATCTTCGCGTTTCAAAGCGAATTCGACGGTTGCAATCAGAAAGCCGAGCTTGTCGCCCGCGTCGTGGCGGACGCCTTCGAGTTTCGTCGCGTAAAACGGAAATCCTCGGTCGAGCAAAATCCGCATCGCGTCGGCGACTTGATATTCGCCGCCCGCGCCCGGCTGGATTTCTTCGATCGCGCCGAAAAGTTCCGGCGTGAAAATATAACGACCGATGACCGCCATATTCGATGGCGCATCTTCGTATTTCGGTTTTTCAACAATGCTTTTCAATTTATAAACGCCGTCTTCGACTTCTTCGGCATCAATCACGCCGAACCGCGAAATCGTTTCGTCGTCAATCTGCATCGTCGCAATGACGGGCACGTCGTATTTTTCGTAAACGTTAATTAATTGCTGCAAAGCCGGAGTTTCCGCGTCAATCACGTCGTCAGCGAGCAAAACGGCGAACGGTTCGTCGCCGACGAAATCCTTCGCCTGCAAAATCGCGTGTCCCAATCCTAAAGCCTGTTTCTGGCGCGTGTATGTGATTTTGGCGAGGTCGGAAACAGCGCGAACAAGTTCGAACATTTCCGTTTTGCCGCGTTCCTGCAAAACCTGTTCGAGCTCGAACGAAATATCGAAATGATTTTCAATCGCCGTTTTATCGCGCCCCGTAATGATTAAAATTGACTCGACGCCCGACGCGACGGCTTCTTCGACGCCGTATTGAATGAGCGGTTTATCAACGAGCGGCAGCATTTCCTTCGGCGAAGATTTGGTTGCGGGCAGAAACCGAGTTCCCAAACCGGCGGCGGGAAAAACGGCTTTTCGAATTTTTTTTGACATAAATAATTTTGCTCTAAATATTCCTTGTATATTTTAAAGATAAATTTTGACATAATTTTACAGACTTAAACAAATGGAGAAATTTATCAAATGAAATTTTTTCTGTATTCAGCATTGCTATTATTTTTTATATTTTGCGGCGCACCGTATTTTGCATTATCGCAAACTCTGCCCGCTTGCTCGCAATCGAAAATAACTACGCTTCCGCTCGCGGGCGATTACGGCAGTTTCGGGCACTTTACGGTCACGCGTCAATCAATCCCAAATCCCGACCCGAACGCTCCCGCGCCAATTACGGTTTTCGTGCCGTCAAACGCGACGACACAGACAAAAGCGCCGGTTGTCTTTTTCGCTCACGGTTTCGGCGGCGTTGATTACCGTTTTTACGAAGCCTTAATTCAGCAGTTGGCAAGTAACGGTTACATCGTTGTTTTTTCGCCTTATACGGCAAATTTATTCGCTTCGCATACAACGCGTTACAATCAGCTCTGGAACGGTTTTCTGACTTCGGTGCAGCAATACGGAAATCTGATGGATACGACCAGGGTCGGTTTCGCCGGACATTCCTACGGCGCGGGCGCGACGCCGGAAATGACCCGCCGCGCCGCCGCGCAGGGTTGGGGCGCAAACGGTTTGTTTATGTTCGTGATGGCTGCCTGGTATAACTGGGGAACGAATATGGAGCAAATTCCGGCGAGCGCGAAAATGATCGTGCAGGTTTACTGGGACGACGGGACGAACGAGCATTTGATTTCGCAAAACGATGTTTGGAACAAACTGCCGCAAATAACCGAGCGAAAATGGCATGTTATCCGCCGTTCACAAAGCTTTTGCTCGCTCGACGCCGGGCATTCCGTTCCGCTCACCAACGGTTTGGGACAAACTTCAGCGACCACCGACGCCTACGATTCCTGGGGCGTTTGGCGTCGCCTGCATGCGCTTTCCGATTACACGTTTACCGGAAATCAGGCGGCGAAAACAATCGCTTTCGGTGATGATAATTCGATGGGCAAATGGCGAGGCGTTTTCGGATCGCGAAGAATTGCGCCGCTTGAAGCCTACAATTCTCCGGTCATCAATTCGCAAAGCCAGCCGGATTTTCTCTGGAGTCAGAAATGCGCTTACTCGCTTGGATTGCCTTGTCCTTAAAAAAGTTGAGAAATGTCTAAAAATCAGCGGCGCGATTCTAATGACGGTCTTTGACCGTTTTTTTATTTCCGTTGATAATGGAATTTCGTTTTGATGAATGCCCGACGAGGAAAATTATTTAAAATGCTTGATTTACATTACGTCCGAGAAAATTTGGAAGCGGTTAAAAAGGCGTTGGAAAACCGGAATTTTTCAATTGAATTATTAGATAAATTCGCCGCGCTTGACGCCGAGCGTCGCCGCGTCATCGGTGAAGCCGACAGCATCAATCAAACGCGCAACTCGTCGAGCAAAGAAATTGGCGCTCTTATGCAAGCCGGAAAGCGCGAAGAAGCCGAAGCGAAAAAAGCGGAAATCGCCGGATTGAAAAGTCGTCAGAGTGAACTCGAAACCGCTCGCGACGAAGCCGAAACCGAAATGCGCGATTTGCTGTCGCATTTGCCGAACATTCCCGCGACGGACGTTCCCGTCGGCGCGGACGAAGCGGCAAACATCGAAATCAGAAAATGGGGCGAGCCGCGCGAATTCGATTTTGAAGTTAAAGATCACGTTGATTTGGGCGAAAATTTGGGCATTCTGGATTTGGAACGCGCCACGAAGATCGCCGGTTCGCGCTTTGCGATTTTGAACGGCGCGGGCGCTCGTCTCGAACGCGCGCTCGTCAATTTTATGCTCGACGTTCATACGACGGAACACGGTTACACGGAAACTTTGCCGCCGTTTCTCGTCAACCGTAAAGCGCTGTTCGGCACGAATCAACTGCCGAAATTTGAAGACGATTTATTTCACATTAAAGACGAGCGCGAATTCGCTCTGATTCCAACAGCTGAAGTTCCGGTGACAAATTATCACGCCGAAGAGATTTTGGACGCCAAAGATTTGCCGAAATATTACACGGCTTACACGCCTTGTTTTCGTTCCGAAGCGGGAAGTTACGGGCGCGACACACGCGGATTAATCCGCCAGCATCAGTTTGAAAAAGTCGAACTCGTGAAATTGTCTTTGCCGGAAAATTCGGTCGAAGAACACGAAAAGTTGACGGCGAACGCTGAACGAATTTTGCAGCTTCTCGGATTGCCGTATCGCACGGTCGTTCTGTCAACCGGCGATATGGGATTCGGCGCGATGAAAACTTACGACATCGAAGTTTGGCTGCCGAGCCAGCAAACTTATCGCGAGATTTCGAGTTGCTCGAACTGCGGCGATTTTCAAGCGCGGCGAATGAATTTGAGATTTAGACGCGCGGGCGGCGCGAAGCCGGAATTCGCTCATACACTGAATGGTTCGGGTTTAGCAGTCGGACGAACGTGGATTGCAGTTTTAGAAAATTATCAGCAGGCGAACGGCAGTATTCTAATTCCCGAAATACTGCAAAGATATATGAACGGATTGGAAAAAATCGAAATTCGTTAAATTTAAGGTGAATTTGGAGATAAAAAAGGGCGCGAATTTTACGTAAAATTCGCGCCCTTTTTTATGCTTTATCCTATATTTATATTTTAGGATTCGTTCCCGGAATCGGGTTGGGGCTGGTTCCCGGACTTTTTGCCGTTGGATTATTTTCCGGTTTGTGCGCCGGAGTATTTTCGCCGGTCAATCCGTGCGATTTTGCCTGTTCGCTGACCGTTTTCTGCACTTCGCCAGCCGCGTTTTTTACTTCGTCGGTTAAAGTTTTCTGCGCTTCACCGGCAACTTCTTTGACTCTGTTAATCAAATCGCCTGCCGCGTCCTGCGCTTTCGATAACAATTGGTCACGGGTTTCGCCGACTAATTGACCTTCGTAGCGTGTTGCCGGAATTGATAAACCGACTGCCGCGCCGACTGCCAGAGCGACCGCGCCGACTGCGAGCGGATTTTCTTCGATGTAATAATCGTATTGCTCGCGCGCCTGCGAACCAAACTCGCCGACTTTTTCGTAAGTTTTGCCGGCAACCTCGCCGACCGAGCCGATAACATTGCCGGCTGCGTCTGTAACTGTGCCGTAAGCCGAACTTGCCGTGCCGCTAACCGTGTCGAGCGCGCCGCTTGCCGCGCCGCTGACACTTTCGTAAGCGTTTCCGGCAGCGTCCGTTACAGTGCCGTAAGCGCTGCCCGCGACATCGCCGATTTTGCCTTTCGCTGCTCTTAAAGTCGAACGATTGGACTGCGTTCTTCCGCCGAAAAATTCGGTTTCTTCGTAGTCGTAATCTTCGTGACCGCGATAAATCTCGTTTCCGCCGCTATACTCGTCATAGCGGTAAGTGCGGCGACGCGATTTGCTGCCGTACATTCCTTGATAAGCGAGCAAGCCGACACCCAAACCGATTAATAACAGCGGAACCGGATTGTCTTTGGCAACCTTTCCCGCATCCGTTTTTGAAAATTCTTTTCCCACAGTTTTCATAAATTCCCCCACCTTTCCTATTGTCGCGCTGTAAACGGAATCTTTCGCCGCTTCGACCGCGCTTGAAATATGTTCCGAAACCTGTTCTTTGACCTGCTCGGAAATGTTTGAAATGCTCAGTTTTTCCTGAATCGCGTCAATCGTTTCGCTCATACTGCTGCGAGTTTCTTCGATTTGTTCGCGAATTTGTTCAGTTTCATCCGTCGTTTCATCGGAATCAATCACGCCGTCAGTCAGGCGGTCGTTTGAAAGCGACGTATCGCTGTCGCGTGTCGCCAGATAGCTGTCTTGCGACGCTCCGGCGGTTGTCGAAACGGCGTCCGGTTCGTTAATTCTATCTAGCTCACTTGATTTTTCAGCCATTGCGCATCCTCCTTCAATGTATCAACCGTTTCTTTCGGCGTCAGATCCGTATTTTTCAATTTAGCCAGCGCGCCCGTAATCAATACGTAGGCGACGATTCCGACGACGATTCCGACGAGAGCCGCCGAAATCCAAGCCGAAGTCATATACTGCCATTCAGTCACCATTGAAATGAGCTGTGCCAAACCGATAATAACCGCCGCCAAAATAGCGAATAAAGCCGTGTATCCGACCGCGCCGCCGACAACCAGATAGCCGACATTAGTGCCGACTTTGACCGCCTTCTGCGTCAGTTCCGTCTGCGCCAGAGTTACTTCCTGCCTTACAAGAGTGCCGGTTTCACTGGCGAGTTCGGAAAACAAATCGCCGAGGCTCTTTTCTTCTCTCACAGTTTGTTGTTGTGCCATCGTTTTGTCCTCCCGCTAACCCGTTTATGACGGATTTGTTGCAGAACTGCCGCCTCCTGCGGTCGATTGATTACCGGGCTTGTTTTCGGTCGATGTTTGGTCGGAGGTTTTTCCGCCGAAATCGCTTCTGTTGCTTGCTGGTTTTCTAAAGTCTTTTACCGGAGAATCATTTCTCGCTTTAAGTAAATGATCATTCGCTACTCTGCCGCCACTCAAACGTCGCGATGAATTCGGATTCGGATTCGAGCTTTTCAAAAATCTCGCCGCCAAAAGCCCGACGGCAAACGCTCCGCCGATGAAAACCGCCGGATTGCGTCGCGCAAAAGTTTCTACGTCGCGCATCATGACGCGCACGTCGCTGCGCTCGAAATACTGTGAAACCTTCTCGATTTGCTGCGCGAGCGAGTCGCCGTATTGAGCCGCCGTGTTGGTGATTCCAGTTTGCTCGTCGGTTTCACGTAAAGTCGAACCAACCTGTCGAATCGTTTCGGCAACCGTTCCTAAACCGCTCGCCAGATCGACTTTTTTCTCTTCAATGACGGATGTCGCTTTATCCGCCGCGACGCCGTAGGCTTGTCCCGCACCGCTTTTCGCCTGATCAATCAAGCCTCTTGCAGTTTCCTTCGCCGAATCAAGCGATAAAGAATCGCCGCCCGAAGCATCTGCGTTCGACGTTTGATTCGAACTTCCGCCCGCTGACGCGCCGCCTGTTTTATCGTTGCCGCCAAAATTTCCCGCTGACGTAGTGTTTTGCGTGTCTTTGTTTTTTTCGTCTATCATAATTTACCCCTTTTCGATTATTTTTTATTAGTTAAATTCAATGGAAAGATTAAAATTCGACAATCTTAATCTTTCCTTACCCCGCCAAATTACATATTCGCCGTCAAAGGCTTATCGTTCAAACCTTCATACTTATTTTCCAAATCCAGTGTATCCTGCGGTTCGGTCGTCTCAATCGCCATATCACCGATGTTGCCGTGTGCGGGCGTGATTCCGCCATCGACGAGCCATGTCGCGCCGGTGACGTAACTGGCTTCGTCCGACGCGATAAAAGCGTAAACGTTCGCTACTTCTTCGGGCGTTCCGCGTCTGCCGAGCGGCGTCGCCGAAAGCGTCATTTTCTCGGTCATCTTATCCATCGGACCAATCGAGCTGTGCGTCCACGCCGTATCAATCGGACCCGGACAAACGCAGTTGGCGCGCACGCCGTATTTCGCCTGTTCCATCGCGACGCCTTTCATGAAAGCGTGAAGCGCGGCTTTTGTCGCCCCGTAAGGCGTAAAATTGGCGATTCCGTTAAAACCTGCTTCGGAACCCGCGCTGACGATATTTCCTTTTGTTTGCTGAAGATGCGGGAGCGCGTATTTCGTCATTAAAAACGCCGAGCGAACGTTCCATTTAAACATTCGGTCGAAGGCTTCAGTCGGAAAATCCTGCGTTTCGGTCATTCCATCGAAAAATCCCGCGTTGTTAATCAAAATATCGAGCTGTTCGAATTCTTCAATCGTCGCTTGCACGCATAATTCGGCTTCCTGTTCGTTCGAGACGTCGCCCATAAATCCGATGGCGTTTCCGCCGCGTTCGTTAATCGCGTCAACGACTTCCTTCACCGGATCGGTCGGCAAACCGCAAACAACGACGCTCGCGCCTTCAGAACAGAATTTGTGCGAAACGGCTTCGCCGATACCGGTCGCGCCGCCCGTAATAATCGCTACTTTATTTAACAACCTTGGTTCCGCCATATGTTTTCTCCGCAAACTGAATAATTAATTAAACGCAAAATAAATGATTTAATTGCTTTTCTACTCTTGTATAGTTTTAGTCAAAACAACGGCAAGCCCGAAAGTACAGGTCTTGCCGTTGAACTCTAAAGATAAATACTGCTTAAACTCTTAGAGTCTACCGACTGAAAAAGGAGCGTAAATACTGCCGCTCGGCTGCAAAACGTCCGCTTCTTCGACCGTGACGAAAAGACCGAAATCCGTAAGCGCGGTTTCGCCGCGAATTTCAGATTCCTGACGATTGCCGGTGTTAATCACCTGACCGATTTTCGTGTATTGTTTGTCAGGAGAAACCGCCCATAAAACATAACGTTTTTCCTTCGGCGCCATTTTCATATCGTCGAAACGCATTTTGATTTTCGTTAAGCCCTGTTTGCTGTTGTCGAGATAGGCTTTACCTTTTAATCCCTGCAATTCGCCCGAAAAATTGACGCGGATTTCCGTTTCGCCGCGTTCCAAAGCCGGAACTCCGAGCAGCGGAACATCATAAGTCGAATTAACTGCTCCAGTTACCGCAACTTGTTTTTCGTTCGAACCGGGACTCGTAATGCGAGCCGGAACGACTGCATATCCGGTCGGCACGGAACTGCGGAAAACCACCGGAGTCGTCATATCAATCGCCGTCAATCCCGCCATCGGCGAAACGACGAGCATAAATTGATTCATCGGTGTCGAAAATTCGGCTTTTGCCGCGCCGTTAGCGACCGTTACCGGACCTAAGAATGTCGGTCTTCCGGTCGGGTCGACCGCGTAAACATTAAAACTTTTCGCGTCGCTCGGCAGACCGTTAAAATCAACGTAAACTTTAGTTCCGTCGTTCATACGCATCACGCGCGCCATTCCTTTGGCTCCCTGCATCGAAAGCGGCGTCAAATCGAGCGTTACTTCTTTGCCGACCGGATATTCAATCACTGAATAGCTTCCGTCTGCATTTTGAACGACTTCGGTTTTCGTCACCGTCGTAGTCGTTTGCGTAGCGTCCTGCGCCACCGCAAACGATGAAAAGGCAGCTGATAAAAGAACGCCGCCGCTGAATTTTAAAAACAGATTATTTTTCATAATAAACCTCCATTGGTATAACCAAACTGAGCATAAAAGCCCGATATGAACTTGCTATGACTCAGAGGATTCGCAAGCCTTGTGCCAGAAAGGTTTTACTTGTTTATTATGAACGGTTTAGCAGATTTCGGAATGCCGGTTTTATAAATATTCAAGCGGAAATGTATGAAAAAGAGACATGTTTTATAAGCGGTTTTGTATCGGAAAGAAAACGAATTTCAATTTTTATTCGAGCGATTACTTTTTTCGCGCAGCGCGGCTTCGGCGATATTAGAAATCCACCAGAACGCGCCTTTTGCGCCGAGATGTTCAAACATTAATTTGAACACTTTCGGATGAATCTGCGCGGTTTTCAAAAGAACCTTTTTAAACGAAGCGAAAGAGATTCTGTCTTGAAACATTTCACGACTAATTTCCGCGTCTAAACGGCTTAGAGCCGTCATTACAGCGTTCATAGTTTCGTTGACGACAGAAGATTTACTTTTCGTCGCCGGACGCATAAATTCGGCAAGGCTCGACATCTGCGCGACACGCGGCTCGTAAGCATTGATTTCACCGAGATTTTTCTCATCAAATGAGTTTTCCTTTAAAGCCTGTTCGGTTAAATCCGTCAGTTTTCGCAGATTGCGCACGTGAGAGCCGAATCCGCAAAACGTCAACGGGCTTGATAGACCGGCAGCGTCGCCGACTAGCAGAGTTCGTTCCCCCGCCGTTCGTTTGACGTTATTCCAACCTTTGTGATGAACGCTCGGAATATACCCGAAAACCGGTTTAACGACGCGCCAACCGCCGTTTTTCGTTTTGTAATCGGGAAGTTTTTCAAAATATTCTTCAAACAAACGAAACAAAGATTTATCGGCTTTCGATTCGACCGCGTCGTAAAAAAACAAATAAGTCGTGTATTCGTCTTTGGTCGGATTTCCGGCGAAACCTTCCCAGATTAATTGGCGATGATCGGAAATGTCTTCAGTCGAAACGAGAATTTCGCCGACCGAAAAATCAACCGCTTTTTCGTTTTTTTCGATGTCGCCGTGCCTGAAACCGCGCGCGACCGTGCCGACCGTCGGGCAGACGTGCGTGATTGATTTGCCCGCGTTCAACTGCCGCGAAACCGGCGAGTTCGTGCCGGTCGCGTCAACGAAAAGCTGCGCGGAAAAAAAGCGCGATTTGCCGGTCTTGTCGTCCGCGCATTCAACGATGATTTTGTCTTTCTGCACAAATGCGCGAACGAAACGCAGATTGTTGATGACTTTTGAATCTGTTTCTGCCAGCCGCAATTTCTTCGTCGCGATTTCCAAAAGCTTATCGGCTTCAATCGCGACGTCCAGAACATTGTCCATAAACAGCGGAGGTGTTTTGATGCGCGAATTTCCGTCGAAAAATTTGACGAACCCGCTTTTGTAGCGATTCGCTACCGCTTTTTCGATTTCCTCGTTCGTCAACAAATCAGCGCGGACAAACTCCTGCAATTCGTCGTCGGAAATATTCCAGTCGCGGTGCGTTTTCCCTACTGTATGAGCGTCGAAAACCAGAACCTTACGATTGAATTTTTTCGCCATTACCGCCGCGTGCAGCAATCCGAGCGTTCCGCCCGCGTAAACGATTTCAAAATGTTCTTCGATGTCGGCGTTTTTAGGTGCTGAATCAAAACGCACGACTTCTTCAAACGCGTTTGGGTTTGCCCGAAAATCGTTCCAGCGATTCTCGATTTCCCAGATGCGCTTGAGCCACGCTTCACGATTCGGCAGATAAGCCAGGTTTTCCACAAGCTGTGGAAATTTCCGGCGCGTTTCGGCGAGATTGAATTCTGTTTCGTAATTACTCATTCAAAAATAGAAAATGAAAAGTGGAAAATGGAAAATAAAAAACGACATATTTTCCGTTATTCATTTTCAGTTTTCCATTTTTTGGACTCGTTCCAAAGCTCGTCCATTTCCTGCAAATTAGATTCTTCGAGAGTTTTACCGTTTTCCTTTAAGTTTTGTTCGATGAATTTGAATCTGTGACGGAATTTTCGATTCGTTTTTTTCAAAGCCGTTTCCGCGTCAACGTCTAATTTACGCGCCAGATTGACGAGGACGAACAATAAATCGCCGATTTCCTCTTCGATGTTTTCCTGATCGTCTTCAGCTTTGATGGCGTTTTTCAGCTCGTCCGCTTCTTCGGTTAATTTATCGAAAATCTGCTCGACGTTTTCCCAGTCGAATTTCACTTTCGCCGCTTTTTTCGTCAATTTCTGACCTTCGAGCAAAGCGGGAAAATGAACCGGAACGTCTTCCAAAATCGAATCTTTTTGTTTTTCGATTTTGCCAGATGCTTTACGCTCCGCTTTTTTCAGCTCGTCCCAATTCTGCAAAACATCATTCGCCGTTTCGAGTTTCGTTTCGCCGAAAACGTGCGGATGACGCAGAACGAGTTTTTCGGTGACGCCCGCGACGACTTCATCAATCGTGAAATCGCCTTTTTCTTTGGCAATCGTCGAATGAAAAACGACCTGCAAAAGCACGTCGCCGAGTTCTTCGCGCAAATTTTGCGTTTCGCCAGTCGTTGCGGCTTCCTGAATTGCGTCGAAAGTTTCGTAACATTCTTCCAAAAGATACTGCGCCAAACTCGCATAAGTTTGCTCGGCGTCCCACGGACAACCGCCCGGCGCGCGCAGACGAGCCATGACGGAGACGAGTTCATCGAAATTTTTTGACATAAGAATTTTTACCACAAAGACGCCAAAGACACAGAGTTTAATAAAATTACCTTTTCTCTGTGTCTCTGCGGTTACAAATTCAATTTTGAATTTTTTTTCGCTGAAATGCTACTATCGAAATATAAATTTTAACGAACCGAACGGAAATAACAATGATGGAAAAAGAAGAACAACAACCGGAAATAAAAGTTAACGACCGCCGCAAATTCAACTTGGACGGCAGTTTGCGCGAAGGCGTAGTAATCGAGCCGGAAAAGCCGAAGGAAGAAACGAGCGCCGCGCCACCTGCCGCCGAACCGGCGAGTGAAGTTTCAACGCCGGAAACGGATTTCTCGGATTCGCCGCAACAAGCCGAGGACGCTGATTTTGACGAAACGGACATTCCGGGCGCGGAAGACCCGGCGAGCTTCGTCAATTTTCTTTCGACTCTGGCGACCAACGCCGCCGCCAGTTTGGGCGCGATGCCGCATCCGGTGACCGGACAGCGTTCGGTAGATTTGGAAACCGGAAAATACTGGCTCGACATTCTCGGAATGCTGACGGAAAAAACCAAAGGCAATCTGCACCCGCAAGAAGCGCGTCTTTTGCAGGGAATTTTGGGCGATCTCCGAATGCAGTATGTCCAGCTCGTCCGCGCCACCGAGGAAAAACTCAAAGCCCAAGCCGCGCAGAAGTTTTCGGCAAACGATATATTAGGGAAGAAATAGTCAACAGAAAGTTGCAGAAAGTTGCAGATAGTCCCAGAAAGTTAAAAGAAATTTGTAAGAAACAGTTTGAAACTTCCTTTTTCATTTTCTCCAAACTATCTGGAACTATCTGTTAACTTCCTGCAACTTTCTGGAACTCTTTATGAAACTGACTTTCCTCGGCACGGGCACTTCGACCGGCGTTCCGTCAATCGGGTGCGATTGCGAGACTTGCCTTTCCGAAGATTCGCGAGACAAGCGTCTGCGCGTTTCGATTTTGATTGAACACGCCGGGAAAAAGATTCTCGTTGATACTTCGATTGATTTTCGTCAGCAAGCCTTACGCGCTCGTATTGGTTATTTGGACGCCGTTTTAATCACGCATTGTCACGTTGACCACGTTTTCGGTCTCGACGACATTCGCCCGCTCAATTTTCGTTACGGCGCGATGGGAATTTTCGCGGACGAATTGGCTTGGAAAGATTTGCGCCGCATTTATCAATATATTTTCCAACCAACTCACGTCGGTGGCGGTCTGCCGCAACTCGTTCCGCACACAATCGAAAAAAATGCGCCTTTCTGCTTCGGCGCGGATTTGCTCGTCACGCCGCTCGAAGTCATTCACGGCAAACTTCCGGTCATCGCCTATCGCTTCAACGATTTCGCCTACGCGACGGATTTGAATTTCATCTCGCCGGAATCAATGGACGGCTTGCGAGACCTCGACGTTTTAGTTTTAGACTGCGTCCGCATCAAACCGCACTCGACGCATCTCGGCTTACACGAAGCGCTCGAATACATCGAACGTTTGAAACCGAAACGAGCATTTTTAACTCACTTAAACCACGACATTCTGCACGAACGCGATTCAAAATTGCTACCAGATAACGTGCAGTTTGCTTATGATGAATTGGTTGTTGAGGATTAATTTATGAAAAATTCAAATGAAGGTGTGCCGAATAATCTATTTGAACTGCTGAAAAATGCCGAAGACTTTGAAGTTTGGTTTCTCGATTCAAATTTGAATAAGGATATTTTTAACTTCAAAAGCGAGTTCGTTGACTTTCAACCAAATCAAGCCAATAAAAATGTGAGCCATGAACTCAAAGAAGACTTGATTGACGCGTTTCTGAAAGATGTTGAAAAAGGTGGCGAAGCCCATAGATGTTGGATCCCTCAACACGGAATCAGAACGATTTATAAAAATCAGCTTGTTGAAATAGCAATTTGTTTTTTATGCGGTTGGTATCGTGGACAAGTATTTGAGGAAGAGTTTTACGGAACTTTTCCGAATGAAGAAGAAAGTCAATCAAAAATAATTTTCGATAAGATTAAGGCTGAAATAAAATAATCAAATGACCCTTAAATTCCGCCAAGCCACGCGCGAAGATTTGCCCGAAATTGTCCGAATGCTCGCCGACGATTTTCTCGGCGCGACGCGTGAGCGTTACGAAAATCCTTTGCCGGAAAGTTATGTGAAAGCGTTTGAAGAAATTGACGCGGATAAAAATAACGAATTGGTTATAGCGGAAGCGAACGGCGAAATTGTTGGAACAATGCAAATTACGATTACGCCGTCAATCAGTTTTCAGGGCGGGAAACGCGCAACGGTCGAATCGGTGAGGGTTGACGCGAAGCATCGCGGAAAAGGTATCGGCAAAGAATTGATGAAATGGGCGATTGAGCGGGCGAAACGGGAAAATTGCGTGGCAATTCAATTGACGACGAATGCCGACCGCAAAGACGCGCATCGGTTTTATGAAAATTTGGGTTTTAAAGGTTCTCATTTGGGAATGAAATTATATCTGAAATGAAAATTTTTCACGGCACTGATAATGCGGGAATTTTGCGCTCAACAGTCTTGACGCTCGGCGTTTTTGACGGTTTGCATCTCGGACATCAACGCATTATGCAAACGGTTGTCAAACGCGCCGCGGCGATTAACGCCGTGCCGACCGCGATTACTTTCGACCCGCATCCGCGCGCCGTTCTGTATCCCGAAAACGCGCCGCCGCTATTGCAAACGCTCGATCAGCGGCTAGCCAACTTTGATGTTCTCGGCATCCGGCAGGCAATTGTTATTCGTTTTGATAAAGCGTTCGCCGCGCAGAACGCCGAAGTTTTTCTGCGCGACATCGTTCACGAACGCTTGCAGGCGAAGGAAGTTTATCTCGGCAAAGGCTTCGCGTTCGGCGCGAATCGCGGCGGAAATATCGAATTGCTGCGAAAAATCAGCCGCGAACTCGGTTTTTTCGCCGACGAAGTTGACGAAGTTTGTCTGCGAAATCAAAGAATTTCCAGCTCGAAAATCCGACAGCTTCTTGCCGAAGGAAAAGTAAATCTGGCGCGCCGAATGCTCGGACGACCTTACGGCGTCGAAGGTCAAATCATTCACGGCAACAAACGCGGGCGAACCATCGGATTTCCGACCGCCAACCTCAAACCGGTCAATCGGGTCATTCCGAAATACGGCGTTTACGCGACAGCCGCGCTTATCAAAGACGTTTGGCGGCGCAGCATTACTAATGTCGGTGTTCGCCCAACTTTTGACGGCGACAAAGAACCCTCGATCGAAACTTACGTCATAGATTTCGACGGCGATCTTTACGGCGAAGTTCTCCGCGTCCGCTTTTTGCACCGCATCCGCGACGAACGCAAATTCGGCGGCATTGACGAACTCAAAACGCAAATCGGTAAAGATACAAGCCATGCACTTGAATATTTCAAGCGTCTCGGCGTTAAAAATTCTTTGGACATTGTTTGAAAAGCGGAATTTTGTGAAAACTTTTGCAAACCTCGCGTCGTTTTGCGATTCTAAATAAACTTATGCAAAACGATTTGGCGGGCGAAGAAATCACAACAACTTTGGCGGTCGAGGAAAAAACCAATGCGCTGATTGTGGAAAACGCGGCGAACGGAAACGGCGTTCAACAGCTTTTACCGGCGAAAAAGCCGTCGGCTTCCGCTCATATTTCCAACGAGGAATTAATCGCCGAAGAAAAATATTTAATCGAAAAGGAATCCGAAGTCGAGCGAAATTACAAAGGTTTCGGCGGTTATTTGCGTTTGTTCAAAGTGTCGAAAGTTCTCGGAATGCTCGCGCTTTATCTTTATCTCGACCAATACGATTTGCATCACGCGCAGCATTTGAAACACGCCCAGGCGAGAATGCAGACGGCGCGACGTTTGTCTTGGCTGGCGATTTTGGGCGAAAAGTTTTACCAAACGAATCTCGCGTTTTTTCACGACGTCATGCTTTTGCTCAAAAGTTATTTTCTCGGAAAAGAAGCGAATAAAGAATTAAATCACGAGAAACAAGCGGTTTGGCTGAAAGATAATTTAATCAGTTTGGGTCCGACTTTTATCAAAATCGGACAATCTCTCGGAACGCGCGCCGACCTTTTGCCGCTGCCGTTCGTCAAAGCGCTCGGCGAATTGCAGGACAGCGTGCCGCCGTTTCCTAACGAAATCGCGTTTGCTCGAATCGAAAAAGAACTCGGCAAAAAGATCAATGAAGTTTACGCGGAATTCGATGTCGAACCGATTGCCGCGGCGTCGCTCGGACAGGTTTACCGCGCCAAGCTTTTCACCGGCGAAGAAGTCGCGGTTAAAGTTCAGCGCCCGAATTTGGACGGAATTATCAAAGGCGACATCGAAATTCTGCGCAAAGTCGCTAAATTCGCTGAAAGATTTCCGAGTTTGAATGAAAACGCAGACTGGGCGGGAATGCTCAGAGAATTTGACGAAACCGTTCACGAAGAAATGGATTATTCGGCAGAAGGCAAAAACGCCGAGCGTTTTCACGAAAGCTTCAAAACGTGGGAAAACGTCCACGTCCCTAAGATTTACTGGCACGCGACAACCGACAAAGTTTTGACGATGGAGTTTATCAGCGGCGACAAAGTTACCGATTTGGACAAACTCCGCGCTCGCAACGTTTCGCCGGAAAAGGTCAATCGCCTGCTCATTCGCACGTATCTGAAACAGCTTCTCGAAGACGGATTTTTCCACGCCGACCCGCATCCGGGCAATCTTTTGGTGATGCCCGACGGACGTCTGGCGTTTTTCGATTTCGGAATGGTCGGGCGCATCACGCCGCAGTTGCAGTCGAAAATGATCGACGCGTTTTTCCACGTCGTCGCCAAAGACCCGGCGGGAATCGCGCAGGATTTGATTGATCTCAACTTTATGAAACCCGGCTCCGACCCGAATGTCGTTCGCCCGATAGTCGAAAAAATGTTCAAATTTCATCTGGATTTGAAGCTCAAAGACGTGAACTTTAAGGAGTTAACTTACGATTTAGCGGACGTGATGTACGATTACCCGTTTCGCCTGCCGTCGAATTTCACGTATATTATGCGCGCCTTGATGACGCTCGAAGGCATTGGCATTATCACCGACCCGGAATTCAATTTCTTTGAAACGGCAAAGCCTTACGCCAAAGAATTTATGTTCAAACGCGAAGGCAAAGATTTACGCAAATTATTGACTGACAAACTTTTAGGGCGTGACACGGAAAACGGCAAAATTGATTTGGACAGAACGTGGAAGCTGGCAAAAATGGCGGTTAAAACGGTTTGGAATTCGAGAAAATAGAATAGCTTCGCAATAAATTTGAAATTAAAATCGGATTGGCGTTTAATCATTCAATTATGAAAAACGCCGCTCCGATTTTTCTGTTTATCACTTCCTTTTTATTTGTTGTTTCCAACTTAAATGCACAATCAAAAATGACGAACAAAATCAAAATCGCGCACTTGAAAACCGAGTTTTCGATTGATGACTTGGACAATAAATCCTGGAAATCGGCGAAAGAAGTGTTGATCGATAAATATTGGTCGGGCGAAAATGCGCCAGACGGTCGTCAATTTAAGGCGAAACTTTTGTGGTCTGACTCGGCGCTTTACGTGCGGTTTGAGGCAAATCAAAACGAGCCGCTGGTTATTTCAGCAGCGCCGAATTTAAAATCGAAAACGAGAGGTTTGTGGGACCGAGATGTATGCGAGATTTTTCTCGCGCCCGACAAAAACGAGCCGCGCAAATATTTCGAGTTTGAAATCGCGCCGAACGGCGAGTGGATTGATCTTGGAATACATCAGAGACCCGACGAGCGAATTACCGATTGGGATTATGTTTCAGGAATGAAGTCGGCGGCGCGAATCGAAAAAAACAAAATCGTGATGGCGATCAAAGTCGAATGGAAAGCGTTCCGAAAAACGCCGCAACCCGGCGACCTTTGGCTCGGGAACATTCTGCGCTGTGTCGGTAAAGACCCGACGCGCGGATATTTGACTTGGCAGCCGACTTTGACAAAAGATCCGAGTTTTCACGTTCCCGATAAATTCGGCGAGTTTGAATTTGTTAAATAATGTGAAAAAAAATAATGTGAAATAAAACGATTGGTCGGCTCTAACTCTGCAAAAGTTTTTCGTAGATTATAAACACCCCGAGACCGAGACTAAAAATTCCCGCGCACAGGCGAATCGCTTTGTTTAACCGCACGAAATTGTTCGCCGTGAAATGAAACGGCAAGCCGATCAGAAAACTCATCAGCATCATTCCGGCGATTGAACCGACACCGAAAATTAAAATATAAATTAGTGCAATCAAAGGCGAGGCGATGGTTGGAAGCACGAGCAGCATCAGCGCTGCGCTGCCGGCAAGACCGTGAACCATCCCGATTAAAACCGAGCGCGGACTCAAACGATGATGCGATTTTTCTTCGGATTCGCTTGATTTATCTTTGTGCAGATGAACGTGCGTATGCGGTCGAACGCCGTCGTGTTCGTGCGAGTGCGCGTGAATTTCCCGCGCGGTAAAAAGTTTTCGCAAAGCGTTGATGCCTAAAAGCACGAGCATTCCGCCGACTATCGCTTCGAGTTTTGCTTCAACCGATTCCGAAATTTGCAGTTTGAGAAAAATTACCAGAGTTCCGACAGCCAAAAGCGAAATCGTATGTCCGATGCCCCAAAGACCGCCGATAATCGAGGCGCTGAAAATATTTTTCTTTTCGCTGACGATTGCCGAAACCGCCGCCAAATGATCGGCTTCGACAGCGTGTTGCAAACCGAGCAGAAAGCCGATCAGCAAAACGGAAACGGTTGAGAGTTCGGGCGTAATTTCCATATTTTTGGTTCGATTGAAAGTTTATTTATATCATAGAAATTAAACTCAAGCATTTATTCGATTGTTTGACAAAATCGGATGCGAGAAACGATGTTCTTTAGATCAGGTAATCAAAATTCAGAAAGCGGCAGTGGAGATTTGAAACTTGTTCGGAAATCCGTAAGTACCTGCTGATGACTAATTTCGGCACAAAAAAGACGAGCTTTTTCCCGAAAGAAATGCTCGTCTTGTAAATATTAAAAAAATGAAAACTATCTGACCGGCGACGATGCCTGAACGGAAATTGACGAACCTTTTTTCAGTTCCAAATCGTCTCTGCCCTGCACGATGACCGAACCCGCGCCCGCACTGCCGCCGATGATCGCGCCGATTGCCGCGCCCTTACCGCCTCCGGCAATCGCGCCGATAATCGCGCCAAGTCCGGCGCCGATGCCGCCGCGCGTGACGGTTTGTTTCGTTTGATCGTCGCCTCTTGCCGTTCCTTCCGTGTCAATTTTGACGGTTTTGCCTGTCTCGTCGGCGACCGATTGCAGAAATCCGCTGAAATCGTAAGTCTGACCGTTGCGTAATGTAATGCGCTCGAAATTGAACGTGATTTGCGAGCGACCGGAAACCTGACCGGAACGAGTTAAACCGGAAATGTAACCTTCGATAATCGCGCCGCGAAACTCGTTCGGCGCCTGCACGGTCAGACGAAAGCGGTCGTTGTTTTGCGAAACCTTCGTCGTCAAATCGTTTTCCAAAATTCCGGTAACAATCGTTCCGTTCGGCACGATGTAATCGCCGCGCTGCCGGTTCGAGGTTGCCGGGGAATTAGTCGGGTAATTATTGCCGGTGCCTGTGTTAGCTCTATCATCCGGCGCGCTGCTCGAAAAATCTTCATTATCTTGCGGCAAATTTCCGGTTTGATTTTTGCCGCCAATGCCGAGACGGGCAATTTGGTCGGTTTTGTTGTAAATGCTGTCGGCAAAAACGGTTTGCGACAAATATTCGGTCGTGATGCGGCGCGAAACTTTGAGGCTGCGACCGTTGTCTATCGCGGCGAACGTGACGTTGTAATCGGTTTCGCCGCCGATGCTCGAAACGATTAATTGCTGACCGCGTAGCGTGGCGCGAACGCGAATCGTTCTGCCGCCGACGGTTTCCGTCCGCTCTTGTCCGTCGGCGACGAAATTGATCGGCGCGGCTTTTGACGATGCGAGCGTTACCTGCGTTCCGCGCACGTCAATCGCCAATTGCTCCGGCGAATCGAGTTTTTCTTCCAAATCGCGTCGCTCCGCTTCGCCGCTGATATTGCTGGCGTCAACGATTTCCCGAGCGTTTTCGCTTCGCGCCGCGTCGAGCTGATAAGTTCCGTTCAAACTGTAGCTATATGAATTATTGCCCGAATTGTTTGAAGGCAAATTGTTCGAGCCCCGATTGTCGTTCGGATTATTTGAATTTCCGTCGCTCCAATTTCCCGCCGCATTATATGTGGCGGCAAGCCGGTTGAGCAACGCGCGGATGCTCGTCCAATCGGTTTCGATACGGCGCGTTTGCTGGTTTTGATTCAAATAATCGTTGACGTTTTGCGCGGCGGCGAGAATGCGCGCTACGTCGTCGCGGTTTTCGCGTTTGCGGTCGAGATTCGTTTCAAATTCGTTGATTCTGCCATGCAAAGAGCGCAGATTTTTTTCGATTTCGGTTACTTCGTCGTTGTCGGCTGAGTTGGTGTCGAGCCTGTAAGTCAAATTATACTGAAAATCATCAATTTTCGACCGCAGAGTGCGGATTGTGTCGCGCACCTCGCGTTCATTGCGCCGCGTTTGCGCGTCCGCCTGCGCGGCAAATCCTAAAATTGTTAAAGCGATAAATGAATAAACTGAAAAAATCGAAAATACGTTTCTGAAACTGTTCATACGAATCTCCCGGTTAAAAGAATAAAAAAAGAATAAACATGTCGTTTTGAAAAACCGAACGCGTGTCTCCGAACAGTTTGAAGCATTTTTAATGCCAAATGGTTGTTCTCTGCAAGCGAGCGCCGATACATACAAAAAATATGTGCTAGAATTTGTCCGCAAATTCAGCGCGGAAAAGCGTTCTACGAAAGGAAAAAAATATCAAAAAATCATTATGACAAGGGCGGAAAATATTTACAAAGCAACGATTCAGTATGCGGGCGACGAGTTTTTTATCGGCACGAGCCCGAGCGGGCACGCACAAGCCATTGATACGAAAGGAGAAAGAAAATCAGCGCCGACACCGATGGAAATGCTTCTGGTTTCGGTCGGCGCGTGTACGGCGGTGGACGTGGTTTCGATTCTGGAGAAGAAACGACAAGTTGTCACGAATTATCGCGTCGAAGTAACCGGCGAGCGGCGCGACGAAATGCCGCGTGCTTTTACAAAATTTCACATTCACCATATCGTCTATGGACGCGGCATTTCGGAAACGGCGGTCGCGCAGGCAATCGAGCTTTCCGATACGAAATACTGCTCGGTCGCCGCGACGGTTCGACCGCAGGCGGAAATTACGACGAGTTATGAAATCATCGAAAGTTAATCAGACGGAGAATCAGAAAATTGAAAAATAAAATTAAAATGATCGGTTTTGCAGTATTTCTAATTTTTATTGCAAACGCAGGCGTAAATTACGCGCAAACGGCAGCCACGCCGGAACAGGCGGCGAAAAGTTTTTACCAGTGGTATGTGCGAGAACTCGCGCGTGAAGGCGGCAATCCGATTCAGCAAAAGAAAACGGTTTTGAAATCGGTTTCAAAAAAGCTCGGCAATTTTATTTATTCGCCGTCGTATGAGGAATACGGCGCCGATTACATTATTGACGCGCAGGATTTCGACGAAACATGGCGAGTTTCGACGACAAAAGCCGTCGTTCGGGGAAATAATGCGACATTGAAGATTTTATTAAAATCAGCAAGACCGAAAAACCAAGATTTTTCTCGGACATTGCCTTTAAAAATGGTGAAAGAAAACGGCGAATGGAAAATTGATTTGGTCAATAACCGGACGCCTTCGGCAGATTAAACAAAAAGGAAAAACAGTATGAAAAGAAACGTCATACTCTCTTTATTTCTGATTTTATCGCTCGGCGCGCTCTGTTTCGCGCAGGACGATTTTACGGCGGAGAGAAACACGGGCTGGAAAAATTTCAGCCGCAAAAATTACGACAAATTCGATTTTGCCAAAACCAAAATCACTTCGGCGCAGCTCAAAAAATTAAAAACCGACGGCGCGGTTAACGAACTCGCCTTGCTGCGCGGCGTCGTTTTCGGCAAACGCGGGCGCATTTTCAAAGAGAAAGATATTCAGGAATATCTCGAAAAACAAGCGTGGTACAAGCCGAAAGCGGATTTTACTAACGCGATTTTAACCAAAACCGAGCGCGACAATCTCGATTTGATTCGTCTCGCCGAAGCCGAACGCCACGATACGGTTCAGCCGGGCGATCTGCGTTTATGGCAAACCAGAGAAATTCCCGACGATAAAATTTACACGGAAACGGCTGCGACGTGGCGCATTTTAATCGCCGAAATCGAAGCGATTCACGGCAGGCGTTTCGACGAAGAACCGTGGCTGCAAAATTATTTTGAGGAAAGATACTGGTATAAAGCGAATCCGAATTACGATTCGTCAATTTTATCCGCAATCGAACGCAAAAATCTCGAAAAACTCAACGCCAAACGCGACGAAGACCGTAAAGTCGCAGTCTCTTTAGGCGATATGGACAAATTTCAAAATGCGCCGCTGACCGAAGAACTTTTAAAGGGCTTAGCGCTCAACGATTTGCGTCTCATTCGCAACGAATTCTGGGCGCGGCGCGGGCGCAAATTCGTGACGCCCGGCTTTAAGCAGTATTTCGAGTGGCGCGATTGGTATAAACCTTTGAAAGATCAAACGAAGGTGAAATTAAATCCGATTGAAGAAGCGAACGTCAAATTAATCGAAGCGGTCGAAACACGACAGCGCGAGCGAATCGCTCTCGAACCGATCACGCCTGAAATGGTCGAAGGATTGTTCGTCGAAGATTTGAAGGTTCTGCGCAACGAGATTTACGCTCGCCGCGGTCGCGTTTTCAAAGACGCGAAACTGCAATCGTATTTCATTCAGCAAGCGTGGTATCAGCCGAACCCGGATTTCAAAGACGAACAACTTTCGGAGACGGAAGCGAAAAACCTGGCGATTATCCGCGAAGCCGAGCAAAACGCGATTAGCAAGTTCTCGGAAGTCGAAGGCTGATAAAGCTAACTTTTAAGTTTCGCGTGTCGAAACTATCGAAAAATAAAAAAGCGGCGATGATAAATTTTAATCATCGCCGCTTTTTCGTTTTGTTAAATGAAATTTTGTTTTTGGTTTTAATTTTTCAAATATTTGGCTTTCAACGCTTTAATAGTTAAAATTCAAGCATCGAATTTCCGGTAAATGTTTCAAACAAAAAAATGAAAAAAATTATCCACGTCTGTTTCTTTATTTTGATTTGTTTCGCACTCAACGCTTTAACGCAGATTCCGGCGAGCGTTTTAATTTCAATCGTTAAAGCCGAAGACGAATTGCGCTTCGATAAAGTTTTAGAAGATTTGATGAAAAACGCGGACGCAAAAATTCGCGCCCGCGCTGCACTAGCCGCGGGAAGAATCGGCGACGAACAAGCGATTTCCGGTTTGACGCGTCTTTTGCAAACCGACAAAGCGGCGGAAGTTCGCACGATGGCGATTTTCGCGCTCGGCGAAATCGAATCAACAAAAGCGGCGGACGCTATTTTGCAGATTTTGAAAACGGCGGAAAATCCCGATTCACTGCGCGCCCGAGCCGTCGAAGCCTCCGGAAAAATCGCGGCGGCGAACGCGAAAGACGAAAAGGCGAAACTTTTGGGCGAAGCGATTTTAGATGTGCTGGAAAACGAAGACCGACGCGCCGGAAAACAAAATCGCGAAACGGTTTTGCTCGGTTTAACGGCAGCTTTGCGCGCCCGACCGGAAGAAACCGATTTTATCGTCGCCAAATTTTTAACCAATCTCGACGCCAGAGTTCGCGCCGATGCCGCCAATACTTTGTCGAGAGTGCGCGCCAAAAACGCCAACGAAAAATTGCGCGCGATGCTTTTATCGGACAATGATGCAGTCGCCCGCGCAAACGCGGCGCGAGCGCTCGGCGCGGCGGAAGACAAAGATTCGTTCAATGTTTTAATGGAATCTGCGCTTTCGGACGACGATTCGCGCGTCCGCGTTTCGGCTATTCGCAGTTTGGGAAGTTTGAAAGAAGCAAAAGCCGCCGACAAATTGTTGGAACGCGGCGAAAATTTATTAAAAGCATATAAAAAAGAATTTTATGCCGTTGCACCTTCAGAAAAAAATGAATTGCTGGAAATTGCTGCTACCTTGGGCAGAATTTTGCCAAATTCAGGTAACGAAAAATCCTTAAATTTTTTGAGTAACTTTGGAACAAAAGATAGTTATAATTCTCCTGAAATCCACGTTGCTATTGCTCGAATATCACCTTCGAATTTTCTGAATATAAAACTTCCAGAATTTATTTGTAGCGTTAATTACGCAAGGCTTACACCGTCTTGTTGGCAGTTTTACAGCGGACAAGCACAAGGAATAAGCGAGTTAGCCAACTTGCCTGTAAACAATTCTGGTCGTGCAAAAGCCGTCGAGTTATTACGCGAACAGTTGAAATCAGACAAGAAATATGAATTTGCTACCGATAGAATCGTCGAGCGAGCCATTCCTGATAGACTAAGAGTATTAGTTAATTTCAAAACTGACGATTCGGCGGAAACTTTAAAAGATTTCATAAATTATAATGATTTGATAGTGCGGGCGACAGCAGCCGAGCTTGCAGGCGATTTGGACGCAAATAAAGAAAATATTTCCGCGCTGACCGACGCTTTTGCAAACACGAAAAACGACAAAATGAACGACGCGGCGCTGGCGATTCTCGACGCGCTCGAAAAACAATATAAAAAATTACCGGCGGGCGACGCGACGGGAACTTTGATTTTGAAAACATTTGAAACGGCGCTCGATTCGCCCGATTATCTGGTGCGAAGAAAGACCGTCGGAATCTTAAAATCTTTGCAGTTGACCGAAAGCGTTCCGCGAAGTTTTCAAATCGTTAGATTTCCCGCGAACAACAACGCGCCCGGCGAATTCCGCACGGTTCGCGCTGATTACGCGCGCGCCGTCGCCAGAAAAAACGGAACGGTGAAAGCGGTTTTCACGACCGAAAAGGGAAATTTCACGATTGATTTGACGCCGGAAGACGCGCCTTTGACAGTGGATAATTTCATTCGTCTGGCGAAATCAAATTATTTTAACGGCTTAGCGGTTCATCGCGTCGTGCCGAATTTCGTCATGCAGGACGGCGACCCGCGCGGCGACGGCAACGGCGGTCCGGGCTGGCAGATTCGTTGCGAAATAAATATGCTGCCGTTCGAGCGCGGCTCAATCGGAATGGCGCTGTCGGGCAAAGACACGGGCGGCTCGCAATGGTTCGCCGCCCATTCACCGCAGCCGCATCTCGACGGCGGCTACACGGTTTTCGGGCGAGTGAACGAAATTGATATGAAAATCGTAGATACAATCGTGCGCGGCGATAAAATTTTGACGGTAAAGATTGTCGAAAACGTTTCCCGCGAAGGCGCAAAGACCCAAAGAAAAAGATGAGCGGAAAAACAGAACGATTTTACGATAAAGGAGAAAGGATTTATGATTTCGGCGATGAATTTTTAATCGTCTGTCCGAAGTGCGCTTTGATGGCAAAAGTCATTCCTGTCGAGGCTTCTGAAATGTTATCTCGTCGAAAGTTAATTTGCTCAAATTGTGGTTATAACAAGCCAACAAATGTGCGGGAAAATACCGTCATTGGGGCAAGGGTGGAATTTTCAAGTCATAAGAATACAGAAAGTTACATTGTTATTGGCGGCGCGTTTGATTGGTATTTTCGAGAACCGCTTTGGCTGCAAACCGAATGTAGCGGCGAAACGCTTTGGGCTTACAACAAAACGCATTTGGAATTTATCGAAAATTATGTTGGCTCGCTATTGCGGGAAAGAATGCCGAACATCAATAAATCCTTAGCAAGTCGTCTTCCACAATGGATTAAATCAGCGAAAAACCGAGACCAAATTTTGAAAGCAATTGCGAATCTAAAAGAAAAATTAAATGGAAAATCCTGAACAAAAGCGAAGCGTTTTCGGAATGTCGAAAGACGAGCGGAAACAAATCGAAATCGAGCAAAGTCTCGAAACTCTGGCGACTTATCTTGATGGGCTTTTCAAAGTCCCGGGAACCGGTTGGCGGTTCGGGCTTGATTCGCTCATCGGGCTTGTTCCAAACGTCGGCGACGCGGCGACTTCGCTCGTTTCGTTTTATATTCTGATCGCGGGCGTGCGTTACGGCGTGCCGAAAATTACGCTTCTTAGAATGGCTTTTAATATCGGGCTCGATTATATCGTCGGCGCGATTCCGTTCATCGGCGACGCGTTCGATTTTTTCTGGAAATCGAACAAGCAGAATATGGATTTGATTCGGGAAAGAGCCACCGGAAAAAACGTCGGCACGACCGCCGATTACTTTTTCGTTTTCGTTATTATCGGGATTTTAATCGCCATTTTAATCGCTTCTATTTTAATCAGCCTGTTTATTATAGGCGCGGTTTTCAAAGGGATTTGGGATTTATTTTAAGGCAAAAATATGAAAAATTTTAGATCTGTAATAACGGGCTCTGAAATAAAAAACAAAACTTATTTTATACAAAAATCAAAAATCTAAAATTGAAATATGTTCGGATTAATGCGCGCGAAAAAGTGCGGAATGACCGACGCGGAAAAAGATTTCCGGCGTCTTAATTACTGCGGAACGTGCAAAACAATCGGCAGTCTCTACGGGCAAAAATCAAGAGTTCTTTTGAATCATGACACGGTTTTTCTCGCTGAAATTTTGACGGCGCTCAGTGATGAAAACGTCGCAAGTTGGGGCAAATCTTATCAATCGTATAACTGTCTGAGTTTGCCGAAAAGCGAAATGCCTTTGTCACTACGATTTGCGGCGACGACGAATTTGTTTCTGACCGAATTTAAATTAGCCGATCATGTCGCCGACGAAAAAAAACGTCGTTACGAATTCGCGCAAAAATCCTTTTCCAAAGAATTCAAACGAGCAGAAAATACGCTCGAAAGCTGGAATTTTCCGCTCGCCGAAGTGAAAACGATTTTGCAGTCGCAAAATTCGCGCGAAAAAAGTGCCGTCGGAAAAAACATCGAAGAAATTTTAGAAAATCTCGCCGCGCCGACCGTCGATACGACTGCAATTTTCTTTGCAGAAGGCGCGAAAATTGTCGGAAAAAGCGACGCGGCAAATCAAATGCGAGAACTCGGCGCAGCGTTCGGCAAATTGGTTTATCTGCTTGATGCTTTTGAAGATTACGCGAAGGATTACTCGAAAAATCAATTTAATGCGATTCGCGCCGCTTTCGATTTGAACGAAAAACGAATTTCATCCGCGGCAAAACGAAAAACGATTTCGATCTTGCGGGCGCTTGAAAACGAAATCGGCGATAAAATCCGTCATCTCCCGATTAATGAAAATCAAAAAATAATATTCGTTGCTCGTTTGTCGGAAAATTTGGAAAGAAAATTGAAAACGAGTTTGCCGGTTGCGCGAGCAAAAAATGTTTGCGCGCCGAAAACGAGAAAAACATTCGTGCAAAAATGGCGCGACGCGGCGGAAAAAGCCGGAAATCCTGCGCGCGGTTTTTCGTGGCAGATGCCGCTCGTTTTCGCGTTCGTTTTCACGCTTGCGCTCGTCGCGCCCGCGCAGACCAGAGAAGCGAAATCGGCGCGCGAATATTTCGATTTGAGTTTAAATTTAATGTTTCTCGGCGCGGTTTTCGGAGCGCTTTTGTCCGCGCCCATGGTGGCGATGCAAAATCTCGCGCCAGAAAAAGTCGCCGAAAAAATCGAAAAGAAACGGCGCGAAGGCTGGTGCGATTCGTGCGATTGCCCTGATTGCTGTGCTTGCTGCGACTGTGCGGAATGCTGTTGCAAATGCGACGGATGCTGCGACAGCTGCGATTGCTGTAGTTGCGATTCTTAAAATAAAAAGGCGTGCGAAATAGAAAATTCACACGCCTTTTTTCTTACGTATAATCTAAATTTAAGCTGTTGCCGTCAACGATTTCTCGGGAAACATTTTTTCGAGCGCGCCCGTTAAAACGCCGATGCCGAATTCACCCGCCGCGCGGGATTTCAGTTTTCCTTCGGCGTCGAACAGATAATAAACCGGAACCCAGCCTTGTTCATTCAAAAATGCGTCTTTTAATTTATGCTGATTATCAACGGCGCAAACATCGTCAATGCAGTGCTCAGCGATGTTCGCTTTAACCGTTTCCAAATTCGTGTCGGCTTCGTAACGCGGCATATGAATCGCCACGGTTTTTAATCCGTTCGCTTTGTATTTTGCTTTTAATTCCTGCAATTTCGGCATATTTGTTTTGCAGATGCCGCAGCTTGTCGCCCAAAAATAGACAAGCGTCGGCGCGCCTTTGACGTAATCGTCAGCGGTTTCCTGCAATTCGTTCAACCATTCGGTCGCCCCTTCAAAATTCGGTATCGTGTCTCCAATTCTCATTGGCATAAATGTTTAATAACCTCTCAAAAAAATATATTTATTAATGTATAAATGCAGTAATTAAGCCTTTTACGCCGAATGTTTATAAAAAGATATTTTCGGAATAAAAGGCTTAATTTTTAGTGCAAAACAATTTACATCGTTTGCGCGGGTTCCTGTTTTTCGGCAGCCATTCGGATGCCCTCGGCGACGCGGCGACCGTAGTCCGCGTCGGCTTCGGTGAAATACCCGACCATTTTGTCCTGAATTTCCTTATTGCAGCGGCTGAGACCGCCGACCAGATTTTTAATCAGCTCGTCGCGTTCCCAATCCTCGAACGAACGATAACGCTCGCCCGCTTGCTGGAAATTGTTCTGGCGGCTGATCGTCTGACGCACGACGTTGCCGGAAACGAACGGCGTGTGATCAACGACGCCTTCGGGGCGTTTTGCTTCGTGCAAACCTTTATAGTTCGAAGGCTCATAGTTGACGTGCGGATCTTCTCCGGCTTCGACGCCGTCAACGTGGTATTCCATCTGTCCGCCGCGTTGGTTGGTAGCGACGTGCGTTTTCGGGCGGTTAATCGGCAGCTGCAAATAATTCGGTCCGACGCGGTAACGCTGCGTGTCGGAGTAGGAAAACGTGCGTCCCTGCAGCATTTTATCGTCCGAAAAATCAACGCCGTCAACTAAAACGCCGGTTCCGAAAGCCGATTGCTCGACTTCGTTGTGAAAATTAGACGGATTGCGATTTAAAACCACTCGTCCTACGGGAAGCATCGGAAATTTGTCTTCGTCCCAGAGTTTCGTATCATCGAGCGGATCCCAATCGAGTTCCGCGTGCTCGTCGTCCGACATAATCTGCACGCACATTTCCCATTCCGGGAAATCGCCGCGCTCGATGTGGTCGTATAAATCCTGCGTCGCGTGATTAAAGTTCGTCGCCTGAATTTGATTGGCTTCTTCCTGCGTCAGATTTTTCACGCCCGCTTTCGGCTGGAAATGATACTTGACGAGCACGGCTTCGCCCGCTTTGTTATACATTTTGTAGGTGTTCACGCCCGAACCCTGCATCTGCCGGTAATTTGCCGGTATGCCCCACGGCGAAAACAGCCACGTAACCATATGCGTCGCTTCCGGCGTCAGGCTGAGAAAGTCGAACTGCCGGCGCGGGTCTTGCAGATTCGTCACCGGGTCGGGTTTGAACGAGTGAATAAAGTCGGGAAACTTAATCGCGTCGCGGATGAAAAAGATTTTCAAATTGTTGCCGACCAAATCCCAGTTGCCGTCTTCGGTGTAGAATTTGATGGCGAATCCGCGCGGGTCGCGCAAAGTTTCCGGCGAATGCCCGCCGTGAATAACCGAGGAAAAGCGGATAAAAACGGGCGTTTGTTTGCCTTTTTCCTGAAACAATTTGGCTCGCGTATATTTGCTCGCTGGTTCGTCGCCGATCGTACCGTAAGCCTCGAAATAACCGTGCGCTCCCGCGCCGCGCGCGTGAACGACGCGTTCCGGGATGCGCTCGCGGTCAAAGTGCGACATTTTCTCTAAGAAATGATAATTTTCCAAAACCGTCGGACCGCGGTCGCCCACGGTTCTGACGTTTTGATTATTGTAAATCGGATGTCCCTGCCGATTGGTCAAAGTCAGATTCACTTCGCCGTCTTGTTCGGAGTTCCCATTACTGCCGCCGTTCTTATTTCCGTTTTCCTCGTTCATATAATTCCCGTTCCTCCTTTTATTTATAATCATTTAAGTCCGGTAAATTCAATTGAATTTACCGGACTTGGTGAACCGCTTAAAATTTATACTTTCAAATTTTCCTGTCCCGGCGTCCAGTCAGCCGAGCACAGACCGCCGGTTTGAAGTCCCTGCAAAACGCGCAGAGTTTCGTCAACCGAGCGACCGATGTTCAAATCGTGAACGACCGCATACTGCAAAACGCCTTCCGGGTTGATGATATAAAGTCCGCGCAAAGCGATTCCTTCTTCTTCAACCAGAATATTGTATTGACGCGCCAATTTGCCGCCGACGTCCGACGCGAGCGGATATTGCAAATCCGCAACTCCGTTCTGATCGCGCGGCGTTTTGATCCACGCGCGGTGCGAGTGAACTGAATCGGTCGAAATGCCGATGACTTCCGCGCCGATGCCCTGCAACTCTTCCAGACGGTCTGAAAAAGCCGTCAATTCCGTCGGGCAAACGAACGTGAAATCGAGCGGGTAAAACAATAAAATGAGCCATTTGCCCGCGTAATCGGAAAGTTTGACGTTTTCCGCCAGAGTTTCCATATTTTTCGTCGAAGGCATATTAAAGTCCGGCGCGGGCTGTCCGACTTTCGCCATTACTAATTCTTTAGCTGTCGCTGCTGCTGTCATATTTAATTTATTAGTCCTTGTATAATTTATAGAAATTGGAATTATTTATCGCACTCAGGGCATAATCCGCGCAAAGTAAGTTCGATTGATTCGAGTTTGAAGCGGGAAAACTGCGCCGCGAAATTAACAATTTCGGCGGGCAGTTCGATTTCCATATCAACCAGCTTGCCGCATTTCGTGCAGATGGCGTGATCGTGCCGCGAAGTTATCGAATCGAAACGACTCGCGCCGTTGCCGAAACTGATTTCCGCGATATGTCCGGCTTCCTTTAAATAACGCAGGGAATTGTAAACGGTCGCAAACGAAATGCCCGGCAAAATCTGCCTCGCATTTTCAAACACGCCGTTCGCCGTCAAATGCTCGTCCGACTCGCGAATCACCTGCAGAATCGCCGCTCGCTGTTTGGTCAAACCTAAATCTTTAATATCTTCTTTTACGTTTATCATGTCCAAAGTTATATTTAGAATAATTCTAATTGTGATGATTGTCAAATCCTGCTGATAAGTGAAAATCTAAATTAAATTGTTTAATTTTAATGTTTTACGAAGTTGGCAAGAGTTTGCGATTACGCATTTAGTCAATTAATTATCTTCGATTTTCGGCGGGGTCGCTCCGGCTGGAACAAGAAAAAATTCAACTGAATCATTCTGTCCAAAACCTGTTATAGCGGTGATTCTGTCTGCGGCTAATCCGGCTTTAACTAAAGAATTAGAAATTTCTCGTTCCTTTTGGCTTGTCGTTTTTAATAAAATTTTTTCTTTGTGTTTGAAAATTATATAAAGCTGTGCGGTCGGATCATTTTGTAACGCGCGAACTATTTCATTGATTCTGTTTTTGTCGATATGATTAGCGGATTCAGAAAATTCATCAATTTGGATTGGTTGCGGCGGTAATTCGCAGGATGAAGTGGTTTCCGATGCTGTGTTATTACAACCGTCGGGAAGTCCGCTTACGGTTACTGTCGCCGTAAGATTTTGCCCCTGAACAGTTCGCAAAACGCTTACAGATGTCGTTCCTTGTCCTTCAACTATTTCACCTGCGTTGATTGTCCAGTTATACGCGATTTTAAAGTCTTTAGCTTCTTCACCGATTGAGACTGTAAAAGTAATCGGTTGATTTGGCGCTGAAATTCCCGGTGGACCCGTTACTGAAACTGTCGGACAAGGCAAAGTGTTGTTTGTTTGTGCAAACGCGCAGAAGCAAAACGCGAAAACTAAAATTGAGGTTTTTAGAAGTTTTCTCATACCGCTAAATTACAACAAAACTTATTAAATTAAAAGGTTTTTTATCGCTGATTTTCCGGCAAGACAATCAATTTGCGTTTCGCCTGCACGATTAAACCGGCGCGTTTTGATGTTACCTCGATGTTGCGTTCTTCGTTTGCGGGCGCGTCGCTCAGAGCGCGTTTCGGTTCGTAGGTGACAACGTAGCTCGAATCGATGATGCGGGCGACGAGCGCGGATTTTTCGAGCATTTCTTCTTTCGTTTCCGGCAGAATAAATTCGCCGTTCGTGTTTTCGGCTAAATCCGAGAGAGCTTTTTCGCTCGAAATTAAATCCTGTTTCCGTTCGCGCGTTTTTTTCAGCATTTCGCGGTCGAGATTGATCGTCGCGCCGATTTTCGGAGCAACGGCGATGTCGCGCGCGCCGTTCGGCAAAGTCGCGGCGATTTCCGGCGGCATCGCGGTCGGGAACGGCGCGTTCGTCACGCTTTTCGTGCGCGGCTCGATGTCGGCGGTTTCCATTTTCGTGTAGCTGACGACGTGGACATTCACGTCCGAAGCAAGTAATTTGCGCATCGCCGCCGTTTTTTCTTCTTTCGTGGCGAAACTGTCGGTTCCGTCGGTGATTAAAACCAGATGTTTGTTGTCGAGCCGACTTTTACGCAAAAAATCGGTTGCTAAATCGAGTGCTTTGACGAAAACCGAGCGTTTGCCGAAATTGGTTTTTTTGCTGACGGCATCGAGCACCACTTGTTTATCATTCGTCCATTCGGCGACAATTTCTGCGCGGTCGTGATACTGCAAAACAGCAACCGAATCGCCTTCTTTCAACGCGCCGACGATTCCTCGCGCCGCTTTGCGCGTTTGTTCGAGGCTTTTCAACTGCCGCATTTCGCCGCCCGTATCCATTACGATCAGAACGTTGGCGGGAATTCGCCGCACGCTCGTCGCCTGATGCAGAACGTTATTTTCCGTAATCACCAAATCTTCTTTGCGCACGCCGGACGCGAATTTTCCGGCTTCGTCAAAGGCGAGAACGTTTAGTTTGATTTCTTCGGTAACGATTTTTTCCGGTTTTTCAGTTTCGTCGGGCGGCGTCGCCGCTGGAGTCGCTCTGCCCGATTGAGCGTCGGCGAAAATAACGCCGGAAAAGAAAATCATCAGAAAAAGCGCGAAAGATTGAAGAGTAAATTTTGTTCGCAAAGTCATCATAAAGCCTCGCATAAATCGAAAAATGTCTGGTTTTATGATGCGCGCAAGCGACGGGAAATTGCTTTTGCGCTCGTAAAATGTTTGTAAATAATTGAAAAGAAGTTACAGTTTCGGATTCTTTTCGACGAATTCCAAAAGGTTTTGCACGTAATCGCGAAAATTCGGGCAGGCGATATGATGTGCGCGGAGAAGTTCATCGGCGACGCTCGTATCGTAAGTTTGCGGCACGAAAAAATAAGGGACGGCGGGAAACGGCAAGCCGGTCATCGGCGGCGACATTTTCAGATGCAGTGACCATTCGATCAATTGCGGCGGTGGTTTGACGACGGATTTTTTCCCGGTCAAAGTCTCGCTGATCGCGTCGAAAAGCTCTTCGGTCGTCAGCGGATTCGGGTCGGCGAGCGCGACGGTTTTTCCAGTTGCGCGTTCATCGTCGGCGAGCGCGGCTATTCCTTCAACGACGAAATCAACCGGAACTAAATTTAATTTGACGTTTTTATTGCCGACGTTGACAAAACGCAGCAATTCCGGTGCTTTCATCAAATAAATCATCAAATAATAAATGCCGTCGTATTTCGCCGTTTCGCCGGTTTTTGAATCGCCGACAACGACCGACGGGCGAAAAATTGCGGTCGGAATTTCCGCTTTTAATTTTTCGACCTCGGTTTCGGCTAAATATTTCGTTTCCTCGTAAAAATTACGAAAACCCGCTTCGTGTTCGAGTTCCGTTTCCAGAATTTCACCGGTTCTCAAGCCCGCAACGTAACAAGTCGAAACATAATTATAACGTCGCAGTTTTGGCATCGCGCTAACCAATTGATTGACGTTTTTCGTGCCTTCGACGTTGACGCGCAAAGCCAAATCGCGTTCGACCGCCAAATCGTAAATGGCGGCGAGATGATGAACGTCGGTTGTTTCATTTCTCACGATTTCCAAATCGGCGGCGGAAATTCCCAGATTTTCCAGCGTTATGTCGCCTTCGATGATCGTAAAATTTTCGTGTGAAACATTGGTTTTCGCGGATATTTCTTTAACAGCGCTGTTCGCCTTTTCGACAAACCTGGGTTCGACGAGCAGAAAAAATCCCGTATCGGTTTTCGCCAGTCGCGCAACGAGACGTTCGGCGATAAAGCCGGGAAATCCGGTGAGAAAAATTGTCCGGCTGATATTCATATTTTCATTTTACCAGTTTTATTTTCACTTTATAAAAAGCCGCTTTTTCAAAACGGCATATCAGACGAATTTTTACAGTTTGATAAAATTTGTGCTAAGGTCTTGATAAATATATAATTTCCGGCTGCACAGCTTCAAGCGACGCGATGAAAAAGGATAAAAAGAAAAATTCAGAAGAAATGATACAAATTGACGAAGACGTGGAAAACGAGGTTTCAAACATTGAAACCGAATTGCGTCAGCCGCTTTGGTCGGTCGTGAGTTTCGAGCAATGCGTGGCGAAAAATTTAACTTACGTTGAAGCCGAACAAAAAATCGCGGAACTCGAAAGACAAAACGTTTCCGGTCTTTGTTTGGTAACGGATGCTGTAGCGGAGAGAATTGACAAGCGCGAATAGTCACAAAGGTTCTTTTCCGTTTTGTCTTTGCTCGCGACTAAACTTCCAAAATCACTTTTCCGAAACTTTGATTCGATTCGAGATATTCGTGCGCTTTGCCGATTTCTTCTAAATTAAAACTGCGGTCAACGTTCGGTTTTATTTTTCCGCTCGCCAGAAGCGGCACGACTTCAGCGGCGAAAACTCCGGTCGCTTCGGCTTTTTCCGCAATCGAGCGCGAGCGCAAAACCGTTCCGACGATTTTTAATCTTTTCGACAAAACCGTTCCGAGATTAAATTCTTTCGCCGTCGAGCCACCGGTCAAGCCGACTAGAATCAATCTGCCTTGTGTCGTCAAACTAGCCACATTTGCCGCGAAATAACTTGCGCCGACCAAATCTAAAATCACATCAACGCCGTTTTCGCCGATTTTCTGCCGAATCATCGCGGCAAATTCGTGCGGATTCGTCGTGACCGAATCTTTATCTAGTAAAATTCCGTCATCGAGTCCGAATTCTTCGCATCTTTTCAATTTGTACATCGTTCGCGAAGTTCCGATTGTACGAATATTTTTGGCTTTGGCGAGTTGCAGTGCGGCAAGACCGACGCCAGAACCGACGGCGTGAATAAGCAGCGTTTCATTATTCAGCAAATTTCCCTGCGTGAAAATGGCGTCCGAAGCCGTGACGAACGCTTCTGGAATAGCGGCGGCTTCGGTGAAAGATAAATTTTCGGGGATTTTTACAAGCAATCTCGCTTCCGAAAGCAAATATTCGGCTTGCGCGCCGCCCGCCGCGATGCCGAAAACTTGTTCACCGATTTGAAAATCCTTAACATTTTCGCCGATTTTAGCGATTTCGCCCGCAAATTCTAAACCGGGAATTCGTTCGGGCGCGCCGTTTGGCGCTGGATAAAATCCTTTGCGCTGAAGAATATCGGCGCGATTTAAGCCTGCCGCTCGCACGCGAATTAAAACTTCTGTATTTTGCGGCGAAGGCGGATTTTCCGTTTCGCGAATTTCCAGATTCTCCGCAGCACCGAATTCTTTGATGTAAACTGCTTTCATAAAATTAAAGATTCAGGAATTTAATATGTTTGATTTCAATATTAAATCCTGAACCTTTAATTTAGAACCTGTAACTTTAAATTATTTTCGCAGTCTCGCTTCGACGTTATTAGCTTTGAGCGAGTTTCCGGTCGCCCGTTGCAGTTCGGCAATCGCTTTGTTGATTTCTGTTTGCGCGCGCAGTTCCGCGCTTCTGGCGTTCATTAAAGCGGTTTGGCGTTCGAGAACTTTGTAAATGTCCGACTGCCCGTTGTCGAGCTTTCTCTGCTCGGATTCGTATTGTTTGACCGAATTTTCCCTGGAAATCGCCGCGCTTCTCAAACGCGCTTCGGCGGTTCTGACCGTTTGCAAAGCGTTGCGCACGTCAACCTGAATCGTTTGTTCGACCTGTTCGCGCTGCGTGCGAATTTGCTCGCTTTGCACGAGCGAACGACCCAATTGCGCTTTTGTCGCTTTGTTGCCGAACAGCGGCAAATTAAACTGCACACCGACGCGCAGAGTCGGATAGCGAAACGCAAAAACGTCGGAGATTGAACTGCCCGTCAAGTTGTCCAATAACGCCGTTTGCTGCTGTTGCTGTCCTAATTGGCGGGCGGCGCATACTTGCGGCGTTTCACCCGGAAAACAGGATTGATTTTGCGCGAGCGGGTTTGTAAAATCAGGATTTTGCGCGCCGCCGATGCCGGAAGTCGTATAACTTGCCACCAAATCAACTTGCGGTTTTGCCTGATCGCGGAAAAATCTCTGATCAATTTCGTTGATATCTCTCTGAACGTTGTTGACTTCGATTTCCGGGCGATTGGCGAGCGCGGCGGTCAATGCTTCGGGCAAAGTCGTGCGCGGAGATTCGAGTTCGACCGAATCGGTCGGCACGAGCGCTTCCGCCCAAATCTGGTCGGATTTGTCCTGCGCGATCAGATTTTTCAAGATATTTTCGGCGCGTCCGACGGTTTCGAGCGCTTCGTAAACGCCTTGTTCGATGTTGGCGATTTGCGTTTCCGCCGCCACGATGTCAATCGGCGCGAGCTGTCCTTCTTCGACCAGACGGCGATTGTGTTCAAGCTGCTGCCGAGCGTCGCGCACGCCGTCGCGCTGAACCTGCAAGTTGCGAAGCGCAAACGTCAAATCCCAGTAAGCGCGCTGAACATTGGTAATAATTTCAATCGAACGCTGGCGGAACTGCGTGTCGGTCAAACTCAAGTTTCGTTTGGCGATTTCTATCGTGCGGCGCGGCTGGTCAAATCCGCGTCCGCGAAAAATCGGCTGCGTCACGCTAAAGATTAAATTCGTGTTATTTTGCGGACTCAAAATCGAAATCGGATTATTCGACGTTAAACGCTGATTGTTCGCCGTCGCCGTGAAAATTGTGCCGTATTTGCGGATATAACCCTGCAAACCGACATTTCCGTTAATCGAATTGGTCGTCGTCGTCGCGTTCGTGCTGAAAATCGAGACGTTCGGCACGGTCGCGCGCTCGTAAAAAGTTTGACCGGTGAAACGCGGTTCGTAAAAACCGTCCGCTGCCTGCAAGTCGAATTCGGCGAGACGGACGTTTTGACGTGAAACTTCAATGTCCTTATTGTTTTCGAGCGCGCGCGAAATCGCTTCTTTCAAACCGAGCGGTCTTTGCTGCATCATATCAACGCCGACGCGCCCCAAATCCGGCAAAGTTTTATCGTCCGACTCGAAATTCGGCGCGACCGTCGGAACACCAGTCAAATTTTCCGGCTGAACATTTTGCGCGTCGTCAACCGGTTTTTCAATAACCGGCGTCGGCGAAGGCGTCGGCGTCGTGTCCTGCGCTTTTGCCGCGCTCGCCGCGAAAATTAAAATTGCAAAAATTAAAAATAATTGCTTGTTCATAACAAGTTTGTCAGAGCGATAAATTACTCGCTCTTTGTATAAATTCGTATAAATACGCGATATTCTTTATAAAAAATAAAAAGTGGCGAAGAATTCTCTTCGCCCGGAACGTTACTGTTTCGTAAAAATCGAACTCGCCGTCGCCGCGAATTTGCGTTTCAAGCCGCCGAAAACGCGCGACGAAAGATTGTTAAGTCGTCCGAAAAGTTTCCATTCGGTAACGTCGTCGAACAGCGAATAAAAAACCGGAACGGCGAGCAAAGTCAAAAGCAAACAAAGCGATTGACCGCCGACGACGAGAACGCCAATGGAACGATTCGTTCCCGCGCCCGCACCGGTTGAAATGACGAGCGGAATCATACCGGCGACCAAAGCGATCGTCGTCATCAAAATCGGGCGCAAACGGTCACGATTCGCCTGAATAATCGCGTCGTAACGATTCATTCCGCGCTCACGCAAAGTGTTCGTGTGATCGATCTGCAAAATCGCGTTCTTTTTGACGACGCCGAACAGCAGCAGTAAACCCAAACCGGAAAAGATATTAACGGTTTGACCCATTACGAGCAGACTGACGATGCCGAACGGAATCGAAAGCGGCAATGTCAGCAAAATCGTAACCGGGTGAATGAACGACTCAAACTGCGCCGCCAGCACGATATACATAAAAATAAACGAGAGCGCAATTGCTAAAGCAAAGTAAAACAACGATTTGCCGAGTTCTTTAGATTGCCCGACATAACCGGTCGTATAACCGGCGGGCAAATCCAGCTCGCTGACGAATTTGTCGAGTTCCGCCGTAATACTCGTCGCCGAACCGCCCGGTTTCGTGTTCGCCAAAAGCGTTACCTGTCGCTGACGATTCAATCGATCAACCGCGCTCGGTCCGGTTCCTTGTTTGACCGTAACGAGCCGGTCGAGCGAAACGACGCCGAGCTTGGTTGAAGGAACGACAAGGCGTTTTAATCCTTCGACGTTGGTGCGGTAATTATTAATCGCGCGAACGCGGACTTCGTACTGGTCGGTTCCTTCGTTGAACGTCGTCGCTTCCTGTCCGGCAACGAGCGTGTTGAGCGCGAGCGAAACATCGCCGACGCTGACGCCCAAATCAGCCGCCGTGTCGCGGTCGACTTCGAGCTGAACTTCGGGTTTTCCGCTGATTAAAGTCGAGTCAACGTCTACTGCGTCAGGAATCGTTTTCATCTTTTCAAGCAAAACGGCGGAAACTTCTTCGAGTTTTTTCAAATCGGGACCGGAAATCAAAAACTGCACGTTCGCATTGCGGAAACCGCCGCCGGAAAACGCCTGCACCTGCTGAACGCCGGTGCGCAGTTCCGGCGGAAAACTCTTCAAAAGTTCGCGCGCGTCCGACATCATTTCTTCCTGCGATTTTTCCCGATCGCCGACATCGGTCAGGCGAACGTAAATCGTTCCGTTATTAACGATTTGCTGCTGTCCGCCGCCGATCGTGGCAAGCGTGTCGGTAACGCCCGGCTGTTTGCGCAGCTCGGCGGAAATTCGTTCGAGAAGCTGCGAAGTCGCCGAGAGCGAATAACCTTCGGGCGCGCGCACCGAGATTTCATACTGCGATTGGTCGTCCACCGGCAGAAAGTTTTTGCCGACGAACATAAACAGCGGAATAATGCTCAGAAAAACGAGAACGCACACTGCGACGATGAGCCAGCGATGCGCCATCGAAAACTTGAGCATCCACGTGTAAGCGCCGTCAATATGACGATAAAATCCGGTTGATTTTGACGAGTGCGGCGACGGATTATCGTCGAAAATCGGCTCGTCGCGGTGCGGTCCGCTCAACATTCCGTCGCCTTTTATTTCCTGCGCGGCGATATTCTCCGCGCGGTCGCTTTCCATATACGCTTCGGCTTTTTCTTCGGCAATATCGGGATATTCGTTGGTCGGGTCTTTTTCGATCGTCGGTTTTTTAATCAAACGCGCGGCAAGCATCGGCGTTAAAGTAAAGGAAACGATCAAACTGATGAAAATCGCGAACGATGCGGTCAAGCCGAAACTCGACATAAACCGTCCGACGATGCCCTGCATAAAGCCGATGGGCACGAAAACCGCCATCAGCGAAAGCGTCGTCGCCAAAACGGCGAGACCGATTTCGCGCGTACCTTCAATCGCCGCCTGAAATGGATCCATTCCTTTTTCTTCGACGAAACGGTAAATGTTTTCGAGCACGACGATCGCGTCGTCAATCACGATGCCGACCATCAGTGTCAGCGAAAGCATTGTAATCGAATTGAGCGTGTAGCCCATCGCGTACATCAGCCCAAACGTCGAAACAATCGAAGTCGGGATGGCAAGCGCGGCGATAATTGTCGAGCGAAAACTCCACAAAAACAGAAATACGACGATTGACGCCAGAATGCCGCCGACGATTAGATGTTCTTCAATCGCGTGCAGCGAGTTTTCAATAAAAATCGAGTTGTCGCCGATAATCTGCATTCGGTAATTCGGCGGCAGAGTCGGTTCGATTTCTTTAAGCCGCTCTTTTAATTCCTGCGCGACGGCGACGGTGTTTTGTCCCGACTGCTTGGAAATAATTAAAGTTACGGCGGGCTGACCGTTTAAAAGCGCCTGCGAGCGAATTTCTTCTGCGCCGTCTTCGACGTAGCCCAAATCTTTAATTTTTACCGGATAATTGCCGCGCGTGGCGACGACGACGTTAGCAAATTCTTCGGGTTTGCGGATTTTCCCTAAAGTGCGAACGCTCGTTTCCGTTTGTCCTTCATCTAACCTGCCGCTCGGAAACTCGATGTTTTGTATTCGCAGAGCGTTAGAAACTTCGCCAGCCGTGACGTTATACGAACGCATTTTATCCGGGTCAACCCAGACGTTAATTTGTCGGTCGCGCCCGCCAACGAGTGTGACCTGACCGACGCCGTTAACCGATTCGATGCGTTCCTTGATTTTATTTTTAGCAACTTCCGTTACGTCTCGCAGATTTGTCGGTGCGGAAACCGCAATGCGTAAAACTGGCGCGGCGTCTGTGTCGAGTTTTTGCACAGTCGGCTGTTCAGCCGTTACAGGCAAATTCGGAATAACCGTCTGGACGCGGTTTTCCACTTCCTGCGCCGCGACGTTAACGTCTTTTTCGAGAACGAACTGCACGAAAACCTGCGAGATGCCTTCGATGGAAGTCGAGCGCAATTCGTCAATGCCGCTGATCGTGTTGACGGCTTCTTCAACCTTTTCCGTTACTTCCGTTTCAATTTCCTGCGGCGACGCTCCCGGATTGAGAACCGTGATCGTGATCGTCGGAAAATCAATCTTCGGAAAAAGGTCAACGCCGAGCGAGAAAAACGAAAACGCGCCGACCGTCACGAGCGACAAAATCAACATCGTCGCAAACACCGGTCGCTTGACACAAACTTCTGCTAACCATTGCATAATCTTTTAATTCAAGGTTCAGGATTCAGGATTCAGGATTCAAAACTTAAGATTGAGATTAGTAAAGTCTGTTTTCAATCCTGAATTCTAAACCCTGAATCCTAAATCTATTACTGTCTGACTAAAACGCCGTCATTTAATAAATTCAAATTGCTCGTCGCTACCGATTCGTTTTCGCGGACGCCTTGCTTTATTTCAATCAAATCGTTTTCGAGAAATCCGGTTTGCACGAGACGTTCCGATGCGATGCCGTCCTGAATAACGTAAACGCGATTGATTTCGCCTTCCGCCCGCACCGCCGCCGCTGGAATCATCACGGCTGGAACCGGCTTCGGCTGCGTGATTCGAACCGTCGCAAACTGTCCGGGTTTCAATAATCCGTTGCTGTTTTCGACTTCGGCTTCGACAACTAGAACTCTTGAAGTCGCATTAATGTTCGGCAAAATTCTAACCACTGTTCCGGCGAAATTTCGATCCGGATAAGCACTCGTTTGCAGGGAAATACCTTGACCGACAGCGACTTGACCGATTGATTGTTCGGGAACGTCAATTCGCAGACGTAAAACGCTTGTTCGCAGGATCGTCGCAATTTTATTCGTCGTCGCCGCAAATTCGCCTAAATCAGCTGTTCTTTCCGAGACAAATCCGCTGATTGGCGCGTAAATAACGGCATCGGCAATCGCTTTTTTCGCCGTCTCGGTCTGCGTTTGCGCCGCGTCCGCCGCAGATTGCGCCGCCCGAACGCCTGCTAAAGCGGTTTCAACCTGCGCCTGGGCGGTGCGAATCGCGGAAACGGCGACTGCGGCGGTCGAGCGCGCCTCGTCGAGCTGGGCGCGCAGTTGGTCGCGCTGAGCTTTGCGCTGATCGTAAATCGTTCTCGCAATATCACCGCTTTCGAGCAGACGCTCGGCGCGTCCCAATTCTTTTTCGGCTAATTCAAGCTGCACTTTAAATGCGCGAACCTGCGAAAAAGTTTCGATGTCGAACTGGCTGCCTTCGGTTAGTCCGAGACGTGCCTGCGTTTGCCGCACGTTCGCCCGCGCCGCTTCGACCTGCGCCTGCGCCTGCTGAACGCCCGAACGCGCCTGCGCCGCCTGCGCTTCCGCCTGTTCGAGTCGAATACGCGCGTCGCGGTCGTCTAAACGAACCAGAACGTCGCCGCGATTGACATACGACCCGACATCGAAATTGACCTGCATGATTTTTCCGCCGACCGTCGGCGCGACATCGGTTTGCGCGTCGCTCGCAAGGTTTCCGGTCGCTTCAAAATATGCAGGAATATCGCGCACGATTGCCTGCGCCGTCGTTACGTCAACGATCGTCGGCGCTGAGTTGGCGGTATTCGTATTTGCCGTGCTCGCCTGCGAACCGCCGCAAGATACGGCAAACAGCGCAAATGCTACAGCCGCAAAGGAAAAAATGATGAATTTGAATGATTGCATAAAACCAGCGCGAAATTTTTATTCGCCTTTTATTTTTACTTTTTATTTATAAAACACTACTTTTTTATTCCGCGAAGAAGAATGTCGGCAAATTCGCGCGCGGCGTCTTCACTGGAAATTTTCAGTAATTTTTGTTCTTTATCCCACAAAATATTGTTGAGCGAATGATGAACGAACATTCCTATAAAAGCGCGGACAGCGACTTTCGGCTCGATTTCGCGAAAAACTCCGTCCAACTGACGCTGGCGAATATAGCCGCCGAGCCGGTCATAGATTTCCGTGATAAAACTCTCAAAAAAGATGCGCGCCAAATCATGATTTTCGAGCGCTGAATGCATCATCAAACGCAGAAAATCGCAATCCGAATCGTGATGCGAAATCGCGTTGAAAGCCATCGTATAAAAAACTCCGAAATCATCTTTCTCATCCATCTTCGCGGCTAGTTCGTCAAACGGATTTTGAAAGCCGCGATCGCACGCTTTGTGGTCGAGAATCGCCGAATAAAGCTCGTCTTTATTGGCGAAATGCCGAAAAACCATCGCCTCGGAAACGCCCGCTCGCTGCGCTATTTCTTTGGTCGTCGTTCCGCTGAAACCCTTTTCCGAAAAAAGCCGCATCGCGACCTGCAAAATCTGCCGGCGCCGCTCATCGCCCGCCATTCTCGTGCTAATCGTTTCTAAATCTTTATCCAATCTACGCTCCGAATTTTATGATAAGTAAGTGCTTACTCACTTTCTCAAACGCAATAAAAAAAGTCAACCGGAAATATGTTAAATTTTTCACAATCTCTAAGTTTTTAAAGATTCACCGAACGGTTTGTGATAAAATTCGTATCAACTATTAACGCGTGAAAGGCATCGGAAAAAATCATAGCCGATTAATGCTACGATTTTTATTTTATTTTCAAAAACGGAGGAATTTAGGAAAATGGAAAATCAGGAACATCAAGGTTTAGTAAAAGTGGATGAAACGAACGGAAAAGACGAAACATACAATCAATATATGAACGATTATAAAGGTCAGGCGCAGGAATACGGTCAGCGTTTGCAGGACGCGGCGATGAAGGCAAAAGATTTCGCGGGCGAAAAATTCGCGCAAGCCGGCGATAAATTCAAGGAACTGCAAAACAAAGAGCCGCAGGAATTAGTCGAAGATGCCAAGGAATTCGCGCGGCAGAAACCCGGACAGGCTCTGCTTATTTCAGCGGCGGTCGGTTTGGTCGTCGGCGTTCTTTTGAGACGCAGATAATTCAATTTCTAACGACAAAGTTAAAAGCAAAAGGAATGACAAATTTTATTAATCGTTCCTTTTGCTTTTAACTTTTGTCAAAGAAAAAGGCGATGCCTCATTTGTTGCATCGCCTTTTTTAATTATGTTTTAGAAAACTACTGCTGCGCGTGAATCAAACGGCGCGTTTGGTCACCGAACAAAACATCAATTTTCGACGGTTCGATAACGGCGGTTACTTCGCCTTGTCCGAACGTCGAGTGCATCATTGCCTGACCTTTGCGGTATTTTTTGGTGCGGTCATACGGCGAAGCGGTTTTCGTTTTGCCCATAGCGACGCTGGTTTTGACGCCGCGGCTGAACGTGCTCGATGTTTCGCAAACCTGACAGAATGCTTTGGAAATTTGTCCTTGTTTGGTCACGATTTCAATCGTATGGTTTTGTTTGACATCACAAGCCGAACAAACCATTTCTAATGTCTGTCCGACTTCGTATTTTTCGTTTTTCATAAATTTATTTCCTCGTTAAAATGTCTGGTTTCTTTTACATTTTTATCTGCCGCGTCGCGTTCGAAACGTGCGAAAAGGCTTTTTCGTTCCGGCTGCCGGTTTGCCAGCCGCGACCTTTGCCGGCGACATCGTGCCGCCGAAACCGGGAAGTAAAACCCGTTCGACGGCTTGTCCGGTCAATTTTTCAATGGCGCGCATCGTGTGTTCTTCGGCGGAGGTTAAAAGCGTGATAGCACGACCTTTATTTCCGGCGCGACCCGTGCGTCCGATACGGTGAACGTAATCTTCCGGCACTTCCGGCACGTCATAGTTTATCACATGCGAGATGGAATCTACATCTATGCCGCGCGCGGCAACGTCCGTAGCGATTAAAACACGCGTTTTGCCGGTTTTGAATCCGTGCAGAGCGGCTTCGCGTTGCGATTGCGAGCGGTCGCCGTGAATGCGGTTCGATTTGTGCGAACGAGCCTCCAAGATATGCGAAAGCCGGTCGGCTCCGCGTTTCGTTCGTGTGAAAACCAGAACTCGCTCGAATTTTTCGCGTTCGAGTAAATCGAGCAAAAGCACGGTTTTTGAAGCAGCAGCGACCGGATAAACGGTCTGTTCGATTAATCCCGCGGTTTGCCCGCGACGATTGGCGTCAACGTATTCCGGTTCGATCATCAGCGAATACGCGATTTTTTCGATTTCCGGCGACATCGTTGCCGAGAAAAAGAGCGTCTGACGTTTGGTCGGCAAAGTTTTGACAATGCGTTTGATCGACGGCAAAAATCCCATATCGAGCATGCGGTCGGCTTCGTCTAAAACGAGCGTGTGCAGATTCGAGAAATTGATCTCGCCGCGTTCCATAAAATCAACCAGTCTGCCCGGCGTGGCGACGATAATATCAGCGCCGCGACGAAGCGCGGTTTCCTGCGCCCGATAACCCGCGCCGCCGATGATCGCTGCGCAGCGAATGTTTTTCGGCGCCAGCTCGCGGCAAGCCGCGTCGGTTTGATTGGCGAGTTCGCGCGTCGGCGCGAGAATTAAAACGGAAGTGCCTTTCGGCTTTTCGTTAATTAATCTGTTAAGAATCGGAAGCAGAAACGCGGCGGTTTTGCCCGTTCCCGTTTCGGCGCAGGCAATAATATCGGCGCCGCGTAAAACGATGGGAATCGCTTGTTTTTGAATCGGTGTCGGCTCTGTGTAGCCGATTGACTCGCATCTGTTCGCGAGAACATCCGGCAAGCCTAAATCTTTAAAACTCATTTAAGTTTAATATCCTTGTAATCTTTACTCAACCAAAAAACCGCGAGCATTTATTGCTGAACAAAAGGTCTGAACGTCGGAAATATAATATTGCCGACAAGATAAACCTTGCCCCTAATTTTCCAGGAGTTAATAAGAAGTGTCCGGCGAAAGTGTGCTTCAGTGTAACGGTTGCAACGGAAGTGTTTGCGTTCGGAAGCTCAAAAAATAAAAAGTGAGCTGCTTCTAACAGTTATAAACAAACCTGCTCTCGAACTATCCAAAACGCCACCGCGTGTAATATGCAAAGGGGACGAACCACCGTTGATGAAAGAGAGAAGGAATTACCGTTTCTTATGATGCACTATTAAATGGTTATGTTGCAAGCGAAAATGCTTGCGGTAAATCAGGGCGTTCTAACATCTTTGCGCTTTTGTCCGAAAGTTTTCACCTTTTTTCACTGACTAAAAATTGCAAGCATAATTTTGTATGATTGAAAAATGAAAAACTTTAAGCCGACAAGAGAAGATTTGCGCGACGCCGTTAATCGGACAACCGAAGATTTGATCGATTACAACTTAAAGGTTTTATTTTGCGGCATCAATCCGGGAATGTGGTCGGGCGCGACCGGGTTTCATTTCGCAAAACCGGGCAATCGTTTCTGGAAAACGCTGCATTTAGCTGGATTTACTGAACGGCTTCTGCATCCGTCCGAAGAACAAGAGTTGCTCGAAAACGGCTATGGCATCACTTCTTTTTGCAAGCGCACGACGGCGCGGGCGGACGAATTGACCGCTGTAGAGTATGTTGAAGGCGGCAAGGTTTTAGTAAAAAAAATCGAAAAATTCAAACCGCGGTTTCTTGCCGTTCTCGGCATAGGCGCGTATCGCACGGCGTTTAATCTACCGAAAGCGAAACTCGGTTTGCAAACGGAAAAAATCGGGGGCGCAAATATGTGGTTGCTGCCGAATCCGAGCGGACTCAACGCGCATTATCAATTAAATGATTTGGCGCGACTTTACGGCGAATTGAAACAATCGGTTGAAAAATAATAATGATTGAAAATTGGCGACAATCTCTGCCTCCCAATCTGGCGACGTTTGTAAAAGGTTGCGATTGGCGGCAAATTCATGTCGGAATGTCTTCGACACGCGTTTTTCACCTGAAAGCGAAAAACCAAGATTCTCTTTATTTAAAGATCGATTCACGCAACCCCGAACATTTTCTCAGAAGGGAAAAGGCGAAACTCGAATGGATTAAAAATCGTCTGCCCGTTCCCAAAGTAGTGTTGTTTACGGAAGATGAAAACGCCGAATATCTTTTGCTTTCGGAAATTTCCGGAACTGATGCGAGTAGTAATTCTCGGAAGGGAAACGAGCAAACAATCGTCAAGCAAATGGCGGACGGACTCAAAATGATTCATAGTTTGCCAATTGAAAATTGCCCGTTCGACATGCGCCTTGATTACAAAATTAAACTTGCCGAAGAAAGAATGAAAAAAGGTTCGGTTGACGAAAACGATTTTGATGAGGAAAGAATTGGACGAAAAGCCGAAGAGTTGTTTCGGGAATTGATCGAAACAGTGCCCGCCGACGAAGATTTGGTTTTCACGCACGGCGATTATTGTTTGCCGAATATTATTCTCGAAAAGGAAAAACTGAGCGGTTTCGTGGATTGGGGAAATGCAGGAGTCGCCGACAAATATCAGGACATCGCGCTTCTGACGCGAAGCGTAAAATTTAATTTCGGCGCGAGCCAAACGAATTATTTATTCGACGCTCTCGGGTTGAAACCTGATTTGCAAAAGATTAGATTTTACACTTTGCTCGACGAATTTTTTTAACGGATTCGATCGTCGTCAAATCACAAAATAAAATCAAAAATAGTCGAAAATCATAAAGTAATTTAAAAATATAGAGGTTCGAGTTTACAACCGTTAAAAGCTGTAAACTCGAACCTCTATATTTTGATTAAGCTGCAATTAATCTTCCAATACCAAGCTTTTTACGAACTTGCCGGAGCGATTTGGCGAGAAACTTCCGGTTCGCTCGCCGCCGATATTTCGTCGGAATCTTTGATCAAAGATTGCTCGACGATTTGTTTTTGCTCGAGTTCGTGAATCGCGTAAGAACCGGTCGCCGGACTTGCCGAAGCATCTCTGCCGACGTATTTTAGCTCGATGTTTTCGGGCATAATTTCGTTGATTCTATTCTGAACGAAAAACCATCCGCCCATATTTTGCGGTTCTTCCTGCGTCCAGAAAATTTCAGTCGCGTTTTCATAAGAAGCGAAAATTTCTTTTAATTTTTCAGTCGGAAACGGATAAAACTGTTCGAGCCGGACGATTGCGGTGCGATTATCGTTAGAATCCGTGCGTCCCGCATCCAAATCGTAAAAAACTTTGCCCGAACAAACGACAACGCGTTTTACTTTTGATTTGTCGGTGATTCTCGCGTCATTAATAACCGGCTGAAAACCGCTGTTCGTTAATTCCTCGACCGTCGAGCTTGCCGCCGGAAGTCTTAACAAACTTTTCGGCGTCATTACGATTAGCGGTCGAGCGATGTCCTGTTTGACCTGACGGCGAAGCAAATGAAAATATTGCGCCGGCGTTGTCGGATAACAAACCTGCATATTATTTTCCGCGCAAAGCTGCAGATATCTTTCGAGCCGCGCCGAACTGTGTTCCGGTCCCTGACCTTCGTAGCCGTGCGGAAGCAGCATGACGAGACGGCATTTCTGTTTCCATTTGTCTTCGGACGATGAAATATATTGGTCAATAATAACCTGCGCGCCGTTCGAAAAATCGCCGAATTGCGCTTCCCACATTACGAGATCTTTTTCGGCGATGACAGAATAACCGTATTCAAAACCGAGGACGCCCATTTCTGACAAACTGCTGTCAAAAACGTAAAAACGCGCTTTTCGATTTTCCTCATTCCGCAGTTCGGTCAGCGGCGACCATCGTTCGCCGGTCAGCGTATCGTACATCGAAGCGTGACGATGCGAGAATGTGCCGCGACCCGAATCCTGACCGCTCAAGCGAACGGCAAAGCCTTCAGTTACGAGTGAGCCGACGGCAATTCCTTCAGCAAATCCCCAATCCATCGGCACTTCGCCAATTCCCATTTTCGCGCGACGCGCCAATTGCCCGACCATTTTAGGATTAACGTGAAAGCCTTCGGGAACAAGCGAAATTTTGTCGGAAACCTGCTTCAAGATTTCGGCGGAAATCGGCGTTTCCAAGATCGCTGAGCCGTCTTCTTCGGAAATCGAAGCGGGAAGCACGGCGCGTTTCGGTTTTTCGGTGGCGATTTGTTTCGCCCGCGCTAAGATTCCTTCGTATTTTTCGACGACTTTATCTGTCATCGCTTTTAAATCTTCTTCCGAAATAACTGTTTCTCGTATTAATTGCTGCGCGTAAAGATGCCGCGTTCCGGGATGCGCTTTGACGCGCGCGTACATCAGCGGCTGCGTATAGCTCGGTTCATCGCCTTCGTTGTGTCCGAGGCGGCGAAAACCGACTAAATCTAAAACGACGTCTTTATCGAACTGCTGACGATAATCGAGCGCGATTTTGACGACACGAAAAGCGGTTTCCGGGTCATCGCCGTTGATATGGAAAATCGGCGTCTGCGTGATCTGCGCGGCGTCGGTCGAATAAATCGAGCTGCGCGACGCTTCGGGCGAGGTCGTAAAACCGATTTGATTGTTGATTACTAGATGAATAGTGCCGCCGGTTCTATAACCTTTTAAATTCGCTAACTGCAAAGTTTCCATCACGACGCCTTGACCGGCAAATGCCGCGTCTCCGTGAATCAAAACCGGCAAAACTCTTTCTGTTACTTCCTCACGCGTTTTTTGCTGACCGTTGCGAAACTCGTCCTGACGCGCGCGCGCCATTCCTTCGACGACCGGATTAACAAATTCAAGATGCGAAGGGTTCGGCGATAACTGAATTTTCACGTCGCGCCCGGCTTTGGTTTTTTTAATGCCGATTGCACCTTGATGATACTTTACGTCACCTTCGTCCGCTGGAAACGACGGGTGCGAAGTGCCTTCGAAAACCGTGAAAATGCGCTCCGCCATATCGCCTTTTTCGGCGTCGCCGACGATGTTCGACAAGACATTAAGTCGTCCGCGATGAGCCATTCCGAGGAAAATTTCTTCGACGCCGCGCGCCGACGATCCTTCGACCAATTGATCGAGCATCGGAATGACCGTTTCACAGCCTTCGAGCGAAAAGCGTTTTTGTCCGAGATATTTTTTATGCAGAAACTGCTCGAACTGTTCGGCTTCGATCAATTTTTGCAGCAATCCCTTTTTCGTTTCCGCGTCAATCGGCTCGGCGTCTACAAACTGCCGCCGAATCTGCTCGCGCAACCATTGTTTTTCTTCTTTCGACTGAATATGGCGGTATTCGATGCCGACTTTGCCGCAATAGGCGCGGCGCAAAACCCAGAGGATTTCGCGCAGTGTCGAAACTTCCTTGCCGTGCAGACCGCCGGTGATAAATTCTCGATCTAAATCCCAAATCGTCAAACCGAAATTTTCCAGATCGAGTTCCGCCGCGTGATGCGAAGTCATATTGAGCGGGTCAATGTCGGCGAGAAGATGTCCGCGCGTTCGGTAAGCGTTGATTAATTCGAGAACTTTCGCCTGTTTGACCGTCTGCTCGCGCAAATGGTCGTAACCGAAAATCGACGGGTTGAAATCTTCCGCCCAGCGTAGCGGCGGATAATTGATTTCCAAATCCGTAAAAATTTCGTCGTAAAAATTATTTTTTCCGATGATGTATTCGTGAATCTTTGCGAGAAACAAACCGCTTTCCGCGCCCTGAATAACGCGGTGATCATATGTCGAAGTAAGTGTTACCGTGCGGCTGACGCCGATTTGCGACAGCGCGGCAGCGGTCATTCCCTGAAATTCCGCCGGATATTCAATCGCGCCGGTCGCGATAATCGCACTTTGCCCGCTCATCAAGCGCGGATTAGACGAAACCGTTCCAAGCGTTCCCGGATTCGTTAAAGAAATCGTCGTATTTTGAAAATCGCTGATTTCGAGTTTTCCTTCGCGCGCTTTTTTAACAGTTTGGTTGTAAGCGGCGAGAAACTCGGCGAAATTCATCGTTTCGCAATTCTTGATATTCGGCACGAGCAAATTGCGCGAACCGTCTTTTTTCTCGATGTCTATAGCGATGCCGAGATTGATTGACTTGTTTTCCAGCCGCGAAGGTTTGCCGTCAACAAAACCGTAACCGTTGTTTAATTGCGGGTAAGTTTTAACGGCTTTGACGATTGCCCACGCGATCAGATGCGTGAACGAAGCTTTGCCGCGTCCCGACGATTGCAGATGCTCGTTGATAATCGTGCGATTTTCGACCAGCGCTTTAACCGGAACACTGCGGACGCTAGTCGCCGTCGGAACCGTCAAACTCTGTTCCATATTCTCAACGATTTTTTTCGACGCGCCGGTAATGGCTTTGACTTCAACGCCTTCGCCAATTGTCACGCTCGCCCGCGGTTTCTCTGCTTCCGGTTTCGTTTCGGCTTTCGCAGCCGCTGTTTGGTTGACTGTTGCCGATGGTTGATTGCTGATTGCTGATTGCTGATTGCCGTTTTCCTGCCTGCCGTTCAGCATTTCGCCGAAAAACTGGCGCCACGATTCGTCAACCGAGTTCGGATCGGATTGAAAACGACTGAGCAAGCCCTCGACGTAAGAAGCGTTCGCGCCGAAATTTTCGGCAATATACTCGGATATATTATTTATTTTTTGTGCCACTTTTATTTAATAACCTCTGTTTATTAAAACCTTGACTGTAAAAAATAATTTTAGCGCAAAAGCATTTAAAACATAAGCCGCGCCGAAAATTTAACGATTATTGAAAAATAAAAATAAAAAAGGCTGAGCCTTAGCTCAACCTTTTCCCGCCGAAGGTTTTTATATTTCCCGATTTGATTTTGAGTTTTTTTACTTCCGAGCGCCGTTGTCTGCGAACAGATAATCGCAACCGCCGTGCCAGAAGTGCAAAAGCTCGCGAGAGTCGGTAGAATTTAACTATTAAAATTAAATTTATAAACAGCTTTCCCGCTTTGGTCGATTTTGGTCAAATTGACGGATAAACGCGCCGATTTATCCGTCAATTTGACGAGGCGATTATTTCTTTGAGCGGATTTTTGATTTTGATATTAATTTCGACCGGAACGACACGCTTAAAACTGAATCCGAATTTTTTGAATCTGCCGAAAACGAAAACTCTGCCCGTTACATTCCATTCCGCTTTCGATTCTTTTGATTCGCGCATCGCTCCGCGTAAAGCCTGCGTCGCTCCGAGCGAAATGCGCGCCGGTTTCGGCAATTTGATCGGTTGATTTTTTTGGAACTCAAACGATTCAGTATAATCTTCAATCTCGACCGATAAGTCGTTAACGCGAAAATCGTGAAATGTCAGAAAATCAATTGTTCCGCTTTGTTCCAAACCGGAAATTTCAGCCGAAAGCTCGAACGTGATTCCGCTCAAAGAAACTTCGGCTAGTTGCGGTTCGCCGACTTTGACCTGCGCCGCGAATTTAGTTTTTCGTTCGATCTCGCTAGTCGTTCCGACTGAAACCTTCGCGTCGTAAACTTTGTAACCGCGGATTTTGTCCGGTAAATTTTGACCGTTCGCGAGAAAGGAAAGCAATAAAATCGAAATGGATAAACGCAGAAACGCAGAAACGCGGAAGAGAAAATATATAAAAGCGGACGCGCCGCCGAAAGCATATCGATTAATTTTTGTCGCTGTCATCTTCTGTCTCTGCGTCGTCGCGGCTTTGAATATTAAAATCTACGGGCAGAGAAATCTCGAACGTCGCGCCCGCGCCCATTTTACTTTCGACGCTGATTTTGCCGCCCGCGTTTTCCACCGCAGTTTTTACCGCATCTAAACCCACGCCGCGACCGGAAACGTCCGAAACTTCGTCGGCGGTCGAAAAATCCGCCATGAAAATCAAATTTACCGTCTCGCTCTCTGACAAAATTTGGTTATCGGAAATGAGATGTTTTTCAATTGCCTTGCTGCGAATCTTCTCCGCATTTAAACCTTTTCCGTCATCGGAAACCTTTAAAACCAAGAAGTTTCGGACGGTTTTTGTTTCGATTATGATTTTTCCGCTTTCATCGAACGCGTGGCTGACGGCATTGCGAACGAGATGCGCGAGCGCGTCGAAAACGACTTTTAATACGGGCGCCGGCGGTGTTTCAGCGTTGCTGAAAATCTTAAACTCAATTGTTTTACCGAGCCGTTTTGCTAAAGTTTTTCCGTGCCCGACGATTTGCGCGAGAACGCCCGATAAGTTATTGGAATTGACCGCGTAAATTTGGTGAGTAATCTTTGCTGCCGAATTTTCGACAAATGTTCGAGCGTGTTCAGTGGCAGCATAAACGATTTGGAACCCGATTTTTTTCTGCTCGGCGAAATTAACGCTCGGAAGCGCCGCGACAATTTCGCCTTTTTCGGCAAGTTCGCTGCGAAAATTCTTAAATTCTGCGGCGAAATTTATCGTTTCGAAACCAATTTCTAGGACAAACAAATCGCTGCCGCTTGCCAGCATCTCATTAATTAACGATTTTTCCTGTGACGAAAGCAAGTTGGAAAATTCTGCGGGAAGTTCGGGAAGATACAAATCATTCACTGTGTTTTCGGCGCTCGATTCGGATTGAAATTTTTGAATTTTTTCGGCGAACGAAGCGGGAATTTGAAAGGTTTTTTCGGCGAGCATTGAAGCTAAAATTTCAACGCCTGCAGGCGCGAGCAATTTTAAATCTTCAGCCGAAATTTCATCCTTTTTTGCACCGGCAAGCAAATTTTCGAGCGCGTGCGCTAAACCGGCGGACGCTGACAAACTGAAAACCTGTGACGTTCCTTTTACTGTGTGGAGTACGCGGAAAATTTCGCGCAACAGATTGTCGGGTAATTTTTCGTTTTCGTATCGACGTGATTTTTCAGCGAGAGATTGCAGATCGGCGACGCTTTGACGGATAAATTCGTGCTGCAAATCGTTCATTTAACAGTTTGCCGAAAAAAGATTTTAGAAAAAAAAACTATAAAATTTATCGAGAAGCTTTACGAGGAAGTCGAAGCGTGTGATTTTTCCTCGTTGGCATTCGCCTTTTCCAAATCGTGTTTGATGGCGTCTAGAATGCCGTTGATAAATTGCGTGGCTTCAAAAGTAGAGAAACGACGGGCGATTTCGAGCGCTTCGTTGATGACGACGGTGTGCGGCGTTTCTTCGTATAAAAATTCGTAAACGGCAAGCCGCAGCACGTTGCGATCAACAATCGCCATCCGTTCGATGCGCCAATGTTCGGCACGCGTTTTAATGCGCGCGTCAATCGTTTCTACTTCGCGCAGCGTTCCCGTGACTAGATTATTGGCGAACTCCTGCGTTTTCTCGTCCGTGATGACCTCGCCGAGTTCGTTCCAATAGCCGTTCGTCAAAACGTTCGGTACAACCGTTTTGGCGACGTCCGCCGCAAATAACATCTGCAAAGCGCATTCGCGCGCCTTACGTCGTGTGCCCATAAAACCCTTTACTTTCTTTAATTATCAAACGACGTGCGGAAAAACTTTTTCTTTGCCGCGCGTCTCACGCGTCTCGCCGCCGTCCATTTCACGATGCAAATTAACCAATTCCACCGCCGCCATCGCCGTTTCAAAACCTTTGTTTCCGGCTTTGACGCCCGCCCGATTGATCGCCTGTTCGAGCGTGTCGGTCGTGACGACGCCAAACAAAACCGGAACGCCGGTCTGCATCGAAACGCTCGCCAGACCTTTAGCGGCTTCGCCCGCTACGAAATCAAAATGCGCCGTTTCGCCGCGAATGACTGTTCCGATGCCGATTATCGCATCAAATCTGCCGGTTTGCGCGGCTTTCAAAACCGTCAAAGGCAGTTCGTACGAGCCGGGAACTTTGAAAATTTCCACCGCAGATTCGTCCGCGCCAAGTCGTTCGAGCGCGTCGAGCGCGCCTTCGACAAGCCGCGACGTTAAAAAATCGTTCCAGCGCGAAGCGACTATCGCAAAGCGAAAGCCTTTGGCGTCGAGCCGTCCTTGATGCACTTTAGGTTGCAAAAACTTTCTCCTCAAATCAGCTTCATTGCCGTTTTACAAGTATAGAAACGAGTGCCCGGATTGACAAGCATAAAAATCGTTTTACAAAAACGCGGCGGATGTTGGAGAATGTTTAAGATTCAAGATTTTGAATCTAAGATTCGAAATCGAGATTAAACATTCAAGTAACAGAAATTCTTTCAATCTTAAATCTCAAATCTTAAATCTTGAATTCTAAATGTTAATCGAAACCGAGGAAACTTTAATCATCGAAACGCCGGAACGCGTGCCGCTCGCGTTTGCTCTCGCTTCGATCGGTAATCGTTTTCTGGCGGTAGCGATTGATCATTTTATTCAGTATCTTTCCGGCATTATCATCGTTTGGGCGGCTTTCGCATTAACCGGCGCGGGGCTTTCGGACAGCGAAACGGCTTCGCAACTTTTCGATGAGATGCCGCGATGGACGATAGCGATTTTGATAATCGTGCTTTTTCTGCTTTTCGCCGGATATTTTATCGTTTTCGAATGGCTCTGGAACGGGCAAACGCCGGGCAAAAGATTGTTAAAACTGCGCGTTATCCGTGAGGATGGTCGCCCGATTACGCTCTGGGAAGCGATTGCGCGTAACCTTTTGCGAATTTTCGATGCTGTTCCCGGTTTTATTCTGCCGGTTTATTCCATCGGGTTGATTTCGATTTTTATGAGCAGCCGCGATCAGCGCGTCGGCGACGTTTTCGCCGGAACGGTCGTCATCCGCGAACGCGAAGACGAAGCGCCGACGTTCAAAGAAACATTTTCCAATCCGGTCAGCGACGCCGCTTTTCGCCGCGTCCAAAAGCCGGTCGAATTTCAGGCGGACGTAAATTTATTAAACGAAAGCGAGATTGAAGTCGTCGAAAGCTTTTTGCGCCGCCGCTGGGATTTGACCGAACGACAGAGAATCTGGATGGCGTGGCGCGTCGCGCTGCCGATAATGTATAAAATCAAGCCCGACTATGATTTAAATAATTTTACTTACGAAGGTTTTTTAGAAGAAATCGTTCATCGTTTTCACGAACGTCGCCGGTTTTTGAATTAATCTTTTTGTCAGGCGTCCGAATAACATGTTATTTTGATTGCATTACCAATTGTCGAGCCTCTGATTAACAGCAGTGAAAAAAAACATATTAGTAACGGGCGGAGCGGGATTTATCGGCTCGCATCTGGTTGATAAATTATTAACGGAAGGTGATTGTCAGGTAACAATAGTTGATAACTTCAACGATTTTTACCAGCCGGAAATCAAACGCGCTAACATTGCCGCGCATTTGAATAATCCGTGCTTCAAATTGTATGATGCCGACATTTGTTGCTTGGAGACCATGCACCGCGTGTTTGCCGAAAACCGTTTCGACGCGATTGTTCATCTGGCAGCATGGGCGGGCGTTCGTCCGTCGCTGCTCAATCCGCGATTGTACGCAAACGTTAATATTCAGGGAACTTTGAATCTTTTGGAGTTAGCCAGAGAATTCGCGGTTAAACAATTCGTTTTCGGTTCTTCCAGTTCGGTTTACGGCATCAATTGCCGGATTCCTTTTTCCGAAGAAGATAAAATCCAAAAACCGATTTCGCCGTATGCGGCGACCAAAGCGGCGGGCGAACTTTTGTGTTATACATTTTCCCATCTTTACGACATTCGCGCCGTTTGCCTGCGTTTTTTCACCGTTTACGGCGCGCGCCAGCGACCCGATCTGGCGATTCATAAATTCAGTCGTTTGATTTGGAACGACAAACCGATTCCTGTGTTCGGCGACGGGACGACCAGACGCGATTACACATTCATTGACGACATCGTTCAAGGCGTTCGCGCCGCAATTGATTACGAAAAGTCGAATTATGAGATTTTCAATCTCGGCGAATCGGAGACAGTTCAGCTGAATGATTTAATCAGTTTACTCGAAGAGAATTTAGACAAAAGAGCTATTATCGAAAAATGCGAGATGCAGCCGGGCGATGTTCCGATCACGTTTGCCGATATTTCAAAAGCGAGAAACTTACTGAATTATCATCCGCAAACTAAAATCGAAGACGGCATTCCGAAGTTTGCTCAATGGTTTAAGAGCGAAAGAGTGAAAAAGTGAAAAAAGCGAGTAAATTCGCGGCGAATTCATTCAAACAACTTTTTTGTTACTTTTGCCTTTTTCACCTTTTCACTCTTCACTTTTTTCACTTGTACAAATTTTTCTCTCCTTTCGGTCGCGTATTCCATCGCTTGTGAATCCAAAGCCATTGTTCTGGGTATTTACGGACGTATTTTTCAACTACGTTCGTGATTTTCTGCGTCAAAACGCGCACGCTTTCTTCGGACGCTTCGCCTTGTTCGCATTCAATCGGCGGTTCGAGATAAACGACATATTTCCCTTTTGCTTCTTCCCAAACGGCGAACGCGGGCAAAACGGCAGCGCCGGTTGAAAGCGCGAGTTTCGCAATGCTCGTTGTCGTCGAGGCGGGAACACCGAAAAAATCAACGAAAACGCCTTCTTTTTCCTGCGCGTTCAAATCCGCCAAAATCCCCAAAAGCTCGCCTTTTTTCAACACGCGAAACATCTGACGCGCCGATTTTGTTTTGTCTAAAGTAACGCTGCCAAACTTAGTGCGGAAATTGTCCACAAAGTTTTCCACAAGTGGATTATCTATGCGGCGGACGAGAATATTCATCCCGAAACCGAACGCCGGCGGCAAAAGATTGAAAACTTCCCAGCTGCCGAAATGTCCCGTGAAAAACAAAACGCCTCGCCCGCGAGCATAAGCCGGATCGAAATTTTCCTCTTTACCGACGACTTCGACTAAATTGCGGATGTCTTCATGCTCGAATTTGCGAAAATGCGACACGAATCCGAGATGTCTGCCCAAAGATTCAAACGTCCCGCGAACGATTTTTTCTTTTTCTTCAGCGGGCAATTCCGGCAAAGCGATTTCCAGATTACGACGCGCCGTTTTTTGCAGTCTCGGAAATCGTTTGGCGAGAAAAACGCCGACGCGTTTCCCTAATCGCATCGAAGTTTCAAGCGGCAGCGCGCCGATTGCGCCGAGCAACGAGCGAACGGCGAGAAGTTCAGATTTGTTTTGCAGATTGCTTCTTTTCTTAGGCACTGAAAAGAAGTTTAGAGGTTAAAGCCGAAAAATCCAAAAACTAAAATCCAAAATCGAATCAGCTCCAGCGGAAAAACCGTTTCGTCAGCGGCAGAAGCCGATGTTTCGCCACTATTTCACTGAAAAACAATTCGTGTTCGCCTTCAACTCGCGACATTTCCATCATCTCGTCGAAACATTCGGACATTCCGAGTTCCTTAGCGTATTCTGCCGCGTCAACATATTCCTGCACGTTTCCGCTTTCCAATCTGCCCGCGAAATACATCGGGAAAAACCAGCCGGAAACGAAACACGCTGCGCCGATGGTTTTGCCGATTGTCCAAAAAATCTTTTCGCGCACAGGACGCGGCTTGGCATTTAATTTTTCCAGCCAGCGCGCGACATTTTCGCGATGTTCCAATTCTTCTTTTTCGATTTTCTTGATCTGCTCGCGCTCTGCCGCCGATTTTTTCAAAGATTTCCAATGTCCTCGATAAGCAAACGCCGCCGCCAATTCGCCCGCGTGCGCGTTCTGCAGAATGCGGATCAAATTTTGACGCGCATTACTCATCGGTCGTTAATTTCGTTTTTGGAACTGCGCTCATTTTCTTTTTCTAACCCAATGTTTGGAATTTGTAACTTCGTCAATCTTCTTTCCTAGTTCTGTTAACGCTTTCGTAAATTTTTCTGCCTCTCCCAAACAACCAAAATCATGTGCTATTTCCTTAGATTTTCCATTTATTGTTAGAGAAATCCATTCCCAATTATGATGTGACTCATATATAGTACAGCCATCTTCTTTGATTGCATAAGTATTTCGTAGTGAGAAGAAATCAATCTTTTCAAATTCGCTAAACAAGCTTTTAAGGTTTTTTTGAGATATTTTATCTGTTGCCTTTCCAGTTAATTTTGTATGCAACATCCCGTTGTAATAAACCATTCCAGCAGAGTTTATAAATAATTCATAAACCGGACAATTTCCGTCATGACACGCGCCTCTTACAAGTTTAATTGATAAGTCTTTTGGAATTTCATCACTTTGCAAAATCCTTTGAGCGTTTATTTCTTGAACAAAAAAACAAAGCATTAAAATTTCTAGTACAAATAAACTTCCTTTAAACATAGTTTCTACAGATTAAGCTGCAGCTTTTTCCACGCGATTATAAACCGTATCTCTCTCTACGGCTTCAAAACCGGCGTTTTCAATCATCGCGATGAGCTCGGTTTTTGTCATTTTCGATTCGCCTCCTTCTTCTACCGAATAAGCGTGCGTCAGTTCGCCGCCGTCGGTGATCGTGCCGTCAACGTCGTTCGCGCCGAAATGCAGAGCGGTTTGCGTCGTCGCTTTGCCGAGCATGACCCAATACGCTTTGATGTGGTCGAAATTATCAATCATCAGGCGCGAAACAGCGATGGTTCTCAGATTGGTAATCGCGTCCGGTCCCGGAAGGCTCGATAAAGCCGTACCGTTCGGATAAAACGCGAGCGGAATAAAACATTGAAAACCGCCGGTTTTGTCCTGCTGTTCGCGCAGTTTGACGAAATGATCAACTCGGTCTTCGATTGTTTCGATATGCCCGTAAAGCATCGTCGCGTTGGTTTTAAGTCCGGCTTGGTGAACTTTTCCCGACAATTCCAACCAGCGCGCGCCGTCGCATTTGTGGTCGCAGATGCGCGAGCGCGTTGGTTCGGCGAAAATCTCCGCGCCGCCGCCCGGACAGGAATCCATTCCCGCCGCTTTTAATTTTTGGATAACTTCTTCATCGGACATTTTGTAAAAACGCGCAAAGAAATCGAGTTCGACCATAGTCAGCGCCTTCAAATGAAGACGCGGAAATTCGCGTTTCAGAGACGAAAACAAATCGGTGTAATACGCAAACGGCAATTTCGTGTTCAAACCTCCGACAATATGCAGCTCGGTCGCGCCTTCGGCAACAGCGGTTCGCGCAATCTCGATGCCTTCCTGAATCGAATGCGTATATGCGCCTTCCTGCCTGGCGCGTTTGTAAAAACCGCAGAATTTGCAGTCGGCGACGCAGATATTGGTGTGATTAAAATGCCGGTTGACATTGTAATAAGTAGTCCGCCCGTGCTTTTTCCGCCGCACAAAATCCGCCAGCTTGCCGAGCGCGTTCAAATCGTCGGTTTTAAATAACTCGACGCCTTCATCAAACGTCAGACGCTCACCGTATTCAACTTTTTCCGCGATGTAATTTAAGTTCGTATCAAATGAAAATTGCATAAATCTATTTCTTAAAATCTTTTTCGATAACTTCAAATATAGGAGAATATGATACAAAAGTGTCATACGATGACTTCTTTACGCCAAAGAAAAACTTAAATCTATATTTTCCTTTTCCTTCATAACTCGGATATTTTTTAAATTTGTAATCACCAAGTGAATCTTGAACCGTAATATCACTCCAGTGTTCTTTATAAAAACCAAAAGGAATTTGCTCCAGCGATTTAGCTTTTTTTATAGAAGGTTTATAGCCTGTTCCGCAAAGCGAAGGTAAACTCACAATCCAAGAATTTGATTTCTCATTTAATATTTCCAGTTGAATGTGATTTGGATAAAAATAAGTATCGTAATAGATAGGAAAATTATTTTCGTTAATTATTGTCGGATTAATGTCATTAAAACTTTCATACTTCTCTTGCAGATTTTTCCAAACAATATTCAGCGCTTGTCCCTGTGCCGAAACGCAAACGGTAAAAGCCAAAAGAAAAATAAAAACAATGAAAATTTTTGCCGATTTCATAATTATTTATATTCAGGGCAAGTCTTATGCCTAAATTTTAACAGAAACAGAAAGGAATGTTTATTTGAAAAGTTCCCCAAATACGCGCTTTGTTTGACGGGAAATATTTTGGACGTTAATTTACGATAAGCAATTTGCAAAAAATTAAAATTGGATTCGGAAAATGCGAAATGTACGTTCGTTTTATCGTTAAATATTACAACAGGCAAACCGGGCGCGAAGAAACCGGCGTTTTTCGCGCGGCGGATTACGTCAGGGATTTTTCGGAAATCGGCGCGGACGAAAAGGAAGATTTGCAAAAACTGATTGCGTGGTTTGACGAGCATTTGCCCGTGCCGGAATTTTACGACGATCCGGCAAAACGCGGCGAAGAAAATCACACGTATTTTTGGTTTAGAACGAGCGCGAGCGAGTTTCTCGAAGCGATGAATTCTCTGACTGCGATTCTGGAACGAAACGGCGTCAAAGTGGAAAAATTGTACGCTGAAAAAATCCCCGGAGAACTGGTTTTTGAAGATTATTGCCAAATCGCGGTTGTGCCGTTTGAAGATGTTGCAAAGATCAAATAATGAAATCTAATCTACCTTAAATCCGGGTGCGCTGTGCCATTCGTGTTCGATATTTTGCATAATCAATGCGTGATCGAATTCGATTGAGTGCGGCGGGAAAATCGTTTTATCTTCATAAAAACTTGATTGAACAAAACTAACGTCAAGCGCGTCGACTTTCCATTCTTTTGTTTGCAAAACAATAGCGTCAAGCTGTTTTGCGGTGTTTGTTGCCGAATATCCTAAAGAACCCGTTTCAAAAAACGACGAGGCTTCAGCTAGAGACGAAAAGATTGAGGTTTGTGGTAAGTTTTTGGAAATTTGTCCCTTTACGTGAACTGAAACAACTTTATCCCGCGAATTCATTGCGAAATTGATTTGTCCCGCATCTTCTCTAATGACAAAATCTGCTCTGTTATGTTCGCCGGGAAATAATTTTCCGCTAACAACAGCATTGATAAGAGGATCGGTATCACGGCGCGGAATATAAACTCCCTCTTTTGTTGTGCCTTTTTCATCTTCCCATAAAACTGCTATGCGATGTGCAGCATTTTCGCTGCTTATGCCGATAAATTCGGGCGCGAATTTCGGTCTAATATGTTCGAGGCGTATCAGACAAATGCCGACAATCGCTTTTTCTCGATGCAATTTAGGACGAAAGCCGTTTGGCAGAATTTTTTGAATAGTTTCCGTTTCCGCGCAGTAGTTGACCAAAATGCGCCGTTTGATGATTCCTTGTAAAGTTGGGATTTTCATTGGAAATACTTACTTACAAAAACCGCGCCGCCGAACGTCACGAATAAAATCACACTGACGAAAGCGTTGGTCGTGAAAAATGCCGCGTTCATTCGTGATAAATCGTTCGGTTTGACGAGCGTGTGCTGGAAAATCATCAGCGTGCCGACGGCGCAGACGCCGATTAATGCGAGCCAGCCTAAATCGGTAACGAGATAAAGCAGAAGCAAAACGATGAATGCCTGAGCATGAAAAAGTCTGGCGATTTTTAGTGAGTTTTTAATGCCGAAACGCGCCGGAATCGAGCGTAAGCCCGCTTTTTTATCGAATTCGTAATCCTGACAGGCATACAAAACGTCGAATCCGGCTGTCCACATCATTACGAGCAGTGATAAAAGCAGCGGAACTTCCGAATTAATCGCGCCGCGCACGGCGATCCACGCGGCGGTTGGGCTGATTGCCAGACTCCAGCCTAAAATCAGATGCGCGAAGCTGGTAAATCTTTTGGCGTAGGAATATCCCAAAACACTCAAAAGCGCGACTGGCGAGAGCGCGAATGTCAGCCAATTCAGATTGTAAGCGGCAATTTCAAATAAAACGACGGACGCGATGAAAAACGCCCACGCGAAATTGACCGAAAGTTTTCCGCTCGGCAGTTCGCGACTCGCCGTGCGCGGATTTTCGGCGTCGTATTTTCTGTCAATAATACGGTTAAAAGTCATCGCCGCGCTTCGAGCGCCAAACATTGCGATGGTAATCCAAACGATTTGCCAAGCGGTCGGCAATCCGTTTGCCGCCAGAACCGCGCCGAGAAAAGCGAACGGAAGCGCGAATAAAGTATGCTCAAATTTGATCATTCGCAGCGTCGTGGTTAATTTTGTCCAAAAAGAGTTCATCGAAATTTAACTTCTCGGATTCTAAAATGGCAAAGTTTATGCCAAACACAAATTGTAGCAAAAACCTGTGTTTCCGGCATTTTTTGTTGGCAATCTGCCTCGCGTTTTGGCAGAATGCCAAGCTGAATAATCAATTACGAATTTCAAATTACGAATTACGAACAATTGAAGTAAATTCTTTCAATTCGTAATTTCGTAATTCGTAATTGATTCAATTCGGTCTTTTGTTTCAAAAAATACGGTTTTGCGTGATAATTGACGAGAGCGGGAAAATTTATGTTGAAAATCGAGGAGCGCCCGGAAACAAAAATCGAAACCAGCTTTGAAAAGGCTTTGAGCAGGCGTGCGCCGTCGCTCGTTAATCTGCTGCCCGAAGAAGCGTTCACGCGCATTGCCGAAGCCGCATTGATTCCGCGTAACGATGTGCGTCTTTTAATAGATGCCGCCGAAAATTATCCGGCGTGGCTCGCCGCGATTGAAAACGCAAAAAAGACGATTCACTTTGAAAGCTACATCATTCACGAAGACGCGCAGGGAAAATTGTTCGCCGACGCATTGATAAAAAAAGCGTCGGAAGGAGTGCGCGTGCGCGTTGTTTACGATTGGATGGGCGGTTTCGGCAAAACTTCGCGCAAATATTGGAACAATTTGCGAGCGGGCGGCGTCGAGGTGCGCTGTTATAATCCGTTCAGCTTTGCTCGTCCGCTCGGCTGGATCAACCGCGATCATCGCAAAGTTTTAATCTGCGACGGCGAAATCGCTTTCGTTACCGGTTTGTGCGTCGGGCAAATGTGGGTCGGCGAGCCGGAAAAAAACATCGAGCCGTGGCGCGACACCGGCGTCGAGCTGCGCGGCAAAGCGGTTGCCGAAGTTGATCGCGCGTTCGCCGACGTTTGGGATGATTTGGGTGCGCCGATTCCGGTTTCTCAAATCGCCGACGTTAATCATTTACAGGACGCGGGCGATTGCAGTTTGCGCGTCGTGGCGACAAAGCCTGGACACGCGCGCGTTTACCGGCTCGATCAGATGGCAGGCGCGCTCGCGCAAAAAACTTTGTGGCTGACTGACGCTTATTTCGCCGGAACGAACGCTTATCTGGAAACTTTGCGCTCGGCGGCGAACGACGGCGTTGACGTGCGGCTTCTGGTTCCGGCGGCGACCGATATTCCCGTGATGAGCGCCATTTCGCGTTCCGGTTATCGGAGTTTGCTCGAATCCGGCGTGCGCGTTTACGAATGGGATGGTCCGATGCTGCACGCGAAAACCGCTGTCATTGACGGTTACTGGTCGCGTGTCGGCTCGACGAATTTGAACATCGCGAGCTGGCTTTCCAATTGCGAACTCGACGTTTTGATTGAAAACGAAGAGTTCGGCAAACAAATGCAAACGATGTATCTCGCCGATCTGGAAAACGCGACGGAAATTTGTCTCAACGAAAAACGTCGCGCGCGTCCGGTTAAAGCGCGCCGGAAAAACAACGAAAAAGGCAAATCGAGCACGTCGAGTTCAGCCAGATTCGCGCCGTCCGCGATTGCCATCGGCAGCGCGCTCGGTTCTTCGATTTCCAACCGGCGGCGCTCGCTCGGCGCGATGGAAGCGCGGATTAATTTGTTCGGCGGCTCGGCGCTGGGGATTCTCGGGCTTGTTTTTTTCTTTTTCCCGCGCGTTCTGGCGATTCCGCTCGGCGTCATTTTAATTTGGCTCGCCGTTTCGCTGTTCATCAATTCGTATCAATTGTTTCGACAGGCGAAAAAGAACGAAAATTCGTTAAAATAAATGCCCGACACATTTCGCATTGCCACTTACAACATTCATAAATGCAAAGGTTTGGATTGGCGCACGAGTCCCGAACGCATCGCTGACGTTTTGCGCGAAGTCGACGCCGACATCGTGGCTTTGCAGGAAGTCGTTTCCATCGAAAATAATACTGCGCGGGAAAATCAGGCGCGTTTTATCGCTGAAATTTTAGGTTTTAATTATCATTTGGGCGAAAATCGCAAACACGCGGGCGGCGGTTACGGCAATGTCGTTTTGTCGCGCTTTCCGATTCTCGAACACAAAAATTTCGACATCACGGTCAGCGGGCGCGAAGCGCGAGGATGTCAGCACGTTGACGTTAAAGTCAATGGACATAATCTTTTGCACGTTTACAATATTCATCTGGGAACGGCTTTTTTTGAACGGCGCAAGCAGATTAAAAGATTGCTCGACGACGAAATTTTAAATCGTCGTCACCTCGCGCCGCGCGTAATGCTCGGCGATTTCAACGAATGGACTAACGGGTTGACTTCGAAACTGCTGAAAGCGCATTTTCGCTCGACCGATTTGCGCGAACATCTTGCGCGCCGCCACACTTATCCCGGCATTTTCCCGTTTCTGCATCTCGACCATATTTATTACGACAATCATCTGAAAATCGAAAACGCTTTCACGCATCGCAGTCGTCTCGCTCTCATCGCGTCCGACCATCTGCCGCTCGTCGCCGATTTCAGTTTGAAATGATTTTACAAAACATTTTTGTTTGCAATCGGAAAGCATTCGGTTACAATCGTTTAGGAAAGATTTCCCGCCGCATCGAAACTTTATCGCCGCTTGCAAATCCGAAATCCAAACTCTAAAATCCGTAATCGAAATATGCCTTCAGGAAAAACTCATGATGCCGTTACTTTTTTGCTCGCCGCGCCCGTTTTAGTCGCGACGTGGAAATTGACGGGAAATATTCCAGCTTCGGTTGCCGTCGCCGTCGCTTTTTTAATCGGCGGTTTGATGTTCGGTCCCGATCTCGACACGCATTCCAAGCAATACACGCGTTGGAGCGTTTTTCGATTTTTGTGGTATCCGTATCAGGCGTTTTTCAAACATCGATCGCGCTGGTCGCACGGTTTAATTTTCGGCACTTTTTTGCGCGTCGTTTATTTTATGGGCGCGATGACGCTTCTATCGTTTTTCGTCGCTTATTCGTTCGCCGTTTACGCGGGCGGGGATTTGCCGGATTTGCTTGAATTTACCAAATATTGGCGCGAAATCGGCGATTACGTGCGGACGAACATCGGCGAAAACGCTTTTCCGTCTGTTTTTCTCGGTCTCTGGCTCGGCGCGGCAAGTCATACATTAACCGATATTGCCGGAACTTTTGTCAAGACAGGAAGAGTTTCGGAATTTCTTTAATTCAGTTAATTTTTGGCGTTTTTCTCGGCAATTTGACGCAAACCGTCCGATTCGATTTCGAGCGGAATCGACATCGCGTTATAAAAATGCTCGAACGCGTTGAGCGCGAGGATTTCGATGATTTCGGTTTCTTTAAAATGTTTTCTCAGCCGGTCGAAAGTTTCGTCCGAAAGTTTTTTCCGCTCGTCATATTCTCGAATGACGGTAAGCCCGGCGCGTTCTTTTTCAGAAAAAATGGAAAGATTTACATCGCCGTTGTTGATTAACATTGTAAACTTTTCCGTGCCGATCTCGCCTTTGACCGCTTGTGCGAGCGCGATGTCCTGACAAAAAGTGCAGCCGTTGAGCGTCGCGGTCGCAGTTTTGATAAAAAGCCGCAAATCTGCCGGAAGCGACGTTTGCTTTTCCTCAAATTTATTGATTTTCATCGCAAACGAAAGCAACGCCGGTTTACGGGCGTAAATAACTTTTAACGGCATCAAAACTTTCCCGAATTGCCGCTTGCTAAACCAATAAGCGATTTTAAGATAAAGACTTTTCGGCTTTTCAATCGGTTCGAGACGCATCATAAACCTCTAATTTTGCAGCGAAATCTGAAAATGCCGCCGCACGAAATCACAGTTATTTTTTTGCCATTTCACTGACAATCAATAAAACTTCGGTGAAATGATGCTGTGTGTGAGCGGCGAAAAGCGTTCCGGCGACCGTGATTTTTTGGTTGAGAAGCGGGCGATAACGGCGCATTTGCGCGGCGGTTAAAACGAGCTGAATTTCGCTGACCGTTCCGATTGCCGGATTCATTTCGTTTTCCGCGTCGGCAGCAACGCACTGCGCGGTGCGGAGTTTGATGATCCAAATCGTTTCTTTTTGTTCGGAAGCGTTAATGACCGCGCGGCGCGTTAATTGTCCGTCCAAAATCGTTTTTGCCGGTTCGTAGGCGAGACACGTTTTGTTTTTTGCGGTTTGCGCGTGCGTTGTCTGCCCGGCAAAAATCAAAACGGCGGCGAAAACTAGCGATATAAAGAATAATTTCGGCAAAGAGTTTTTCATACTCGGCTTTTAATTTACTAAAAAATGTAACTATTTATTCGCCATCTTCTCGGCATAATTTCCGATGACCGGAAGTTTATAAGTTCCGCCGCCGTATGCTTTAACGAGACACAAAAACCAAACGGCGATCAGCGCGGCGGCGATAACGAGCCAGACGAGAAGCGAAAGAATTGAAACCAGCATTCCCGCGTACGGCGAAATCAAGCCCGCGACTAAAGTTAAAATGCCGATGACGACGCCCAAAACAATCGTCGCGACAAAAACGCTTAGTCCGAGAAAGAAGGATTGAAATGCATGAAAGCGCACGGTACGATTTTGTTTTTCGGTTAAGAGAATAAGAGCGCTCGTCATCGGAATCCAAATGTAACAAATAAGCGCGGCGACGTTCGGCGAAAATCCGAAGCTCGATTGAGTTTGAGTTTCTGTTAATTGATAAGCCATAAAATACTCCTGAAGTATTTGAAAATAAAATGAAATAAAAAATGTTTATATTGTCGTTTCGACGCTTTAATTTTCCGGGCTGAAACAAGTTTCGTCTTTGCCGGTCAGACAAAGCTGCTTTTGTCCGTAAGAATCTTTGAATTGCACTCGCAAAGCTTCGGTTTCGGCAGGCAAAGTCTTTTTGTAATTTTTCGCCGGACTGCAACTGTCGTCACGGCTAAAAGCAGCAGGCGACCAATTGATCGTCAGCTTGTCGCCATTAAGACGCGCTTTTCCTTGTTTCGACGTGAAAACCTGCAGACGACAGCCCGCGGTCATCATATTCATAATTCCGGTGTATTCGACCGATCCGTTTGCTGAAAATTGATATGTAAAACGCGATGCGTTGCCGCCCAAATAAACGCCGGAAACGGTTTTTGTCATACTGCCCGAACTTCCCGAAGCCCATTTGCCGCTCAGACCCGACAGATTTCCGCCGAAAGATTCGTCGGGGTTTTGCGGCTCTCTTGTCGCTTTGTTTGCCGTGTCGTTCATCGCGTCATTAGCCTCGTTCGGTTCTTCCGCGATTTCGGCTGAGTTGTTTGCGCTCGAGTTTTCCGCAACGGCGAGCAGCAGTTTCGAGGTTTCATCATTCTCACGGCGAAATTCCTTGATCAGTTCCGGCTTTAATTGCTCGCGTATTTTTTGCTGTTCATCTTCGCTCAATCGGCGAACTTTGCCGAAAACTTCAAACAAAGCATCGGCGCCTTTGCGGCTTCCCGCGACGTCTTCACGATATGACGCGACGGAAAGCTCAATGAACCGCTGGCGCTGCGGAGGCGTGAAGTCTTTTTCGAGCGCCCATTCGTAAAAATCAATCATCGTGTTCATTTCCGATTGTTTGAGCGGCGGATTACCGTCGGCTAAAATTTTATCGTCGGTCTGCGCGGAAGCGGAAACCGAATAAGCGCAGTGAATTGCCGCCAAACACAAAATTAAAACGAGTAGATAAAGCTTTTTATTCATTCTCAACCGCCATTTTATTACTGTTATTATTTAAATAGAATTAACCCGAACACTTCGGTTTCAAACTATTAACGCGTCGAAATATGTGAAAAAGTATCGATTGATCGAATATTATTTTTCGTTTAATTTTTTGTTCGGCAATGCGTCTTAAATTTAAGTTTCATAACCGTAAACGCTTTCCAGACTTCTTTCGAACGATTTCGCCGGAGTGTATTTCGTCAAAGCGTTTCGCAAACCGACGGCGAAACCGTTTTGCCATTGCCCGACGCGTCCGAACATCAGCGAGCGGCGATTGATGAATTTCGCCCGCGCAAAACGCAGGTTTTCAAATTCTCGAAAAGCGTTTTCGGGCTCAGACGGCGCTGTTAAACACTTAGTCAGAACCAACGCGTCTTCGAGCGCGAGACAGCCGCCTTGTCCCATATTCGGCGTGGTCGGGTGCGCTGCATCGCCGATTAAACAAACTTTTCCGTTTGACCAGCCGCGCGACGGCGGTCGGTCGTAACAATCGTTTTGCAGAATATTTTCGGCGGCGGTCGCCTGAATGATTTGCGGAAGCGGCGTGTGCCAATCTCGGAAAATCGATGTCAATCGCGCTTTTCTCTCTGCGGGCGAAAGATTCGTATTTTCCGGCTGATTGTTGGTCGCATACCAGTAAAAACGATTTTTTCCCATCGGAACCAAGCCGAAACGGTTGCCCGCGCCCCAAGTTTCGCTTGGATTTTTGATACCGAAATCGTTGGTATTAATATCAACGACGGCGCGCCAGACGACATAACCGCGATAAACCGGCTTCGCATCGCCTTTAATTTGCGCACGAACACGCGAATTGATGCCGTCCGCGCCGATTAAAACGTCGCATTCGACCGTCTCGCCGCACTCGAAAAACGCGGTTACGCCGTTTTCCGTCTGCTCGAATCGCTCGAACGTTTTGTTTAGATGAATGCTTCCGGGCGCGCAGCCGCGTTCGAGCAAACCGATCAAATCGGCGCGATGAATACAAACCGCGGGTGTCCGGCGTCCGCCGACGTTCGACTGCATCAAAAGTTCGCCGCGCTGACTTTTGACTTCGAGCGCGTTATACATTCCGGCTTTCGAGACGGCTTCGTCGAGCAATCCGAGTTTTTCGAGTACCGCCGTCGCATTCGACCACAAGCTGATTCCTGCGCCGATGCCGCACAAGGCGGGCGCTTTTTCGTAAAGCTCGGCGTGAAAACCTGCTTTTTGCAAAGCCATGGCGGTCGCCAAGCCGCCGATGCCCGCGCCGACAATCAAAACTTTTGTTTTCGATTTCATAAAGTTTTCTTTTTCGTCGAGTTCCTGAAAATTTAATTGCTTAATTGCTTTAGCGTCAGAAGTAAAAACGCGGCATTAAAAATCATCGGCGCGCCTTTTTTATATAGATGGAAAAATAATGAGTTTTTGCGTTGATGTCAGTAAACAATTGACCGGCAATGCGGCTAATGACAAAATGAATCTTTAAATTCGTCTGTTCCGAATTTTACAACCGCATTCCTTTTTCGATGGAGAAAACCGAAGACAATAACGAAAATTCAATGATTGGGCTGGGAAATAGACGCAGTTTATCTAGCCGCCGCGCCGTCGAAATTATGGGCAGAAAGCCGTATATGCTGCCGTGGCTCGCTTTGGCGCACGCTGCCGCCGGAAATCGTGCTGAATCCGCTGTTGTGCACGAAGAAAATCGAAGAAACAGCAAAAACGCGCTACGTTTCGCCGTATTTGATCGCAATGATTTACGTTAATCTCGGCGGCGCGGAAAACGCGCTCGCCAAACTCGCAAAAGCCGCCGCTATCTGCGACGGTCGCATCGTCTGGCTCGGCGTTGACCCGCAATTTGAAATGCTGCACTCGGATCCGCGATTTAATGAGATTCTGCGGCGAACGGGAAACCCTTTAAGCAAATAGATTGCAAACTGATTTTGAGATGTTGAAAATGATTATTGAAGTTTGAATTGAGTACTTTGAAAAGTGTGTCATAAGTCAGTAAAAGGGATTAATTATGAGATTTTAGTTATGACACGACTTATGACACAAAGTAGTCCCAAAAACCTGTGATTTATTGGCTTTTAATTTTTATTTATTGTGTGGAAAAAACGTGTCAAAAAGGGGGGATTATGACACGCTTTATGAAATCATTTAGCTTTTTTTATTCATAGTCATTTGCTGTAAAACCGAGTTGTTGTATTTCGTCGCTTGTTGAGTCTTTGAAATCTGGTAATGCAGTTTTATCGCAACTAGGACATAAAAATGATGGGTCATCAAATATGCCATAAATTGCCTTGGTTAATTCTTTAGGATTCGGAAATACTGTGCCAACTTCATCACAGACAAGAACAACGTAACCACAACTGGGACAGGTAGCAAAGCATAATGCTCCTTGTCCATTGCAACAATTACAGCGAGCTGTTCTGAGAGACCATACTGGGTTTAATAGGTTCATATAAACTGTCGCAATAAAATCTCATAAAGGGTCGTTTATGACACATTTAAATATTATATCACCACAAAATTCAGACATTGCTAGCAAATAATAATCATTTTACTTGCTGCTCGATCTTGCTTGAAACAATCGCATAGCCTGGCGGCGAACGTTGTCGGAAACGTTGCGGTTTTTGGAAAGCGCCTGCAAATCGCGCAATTGGAGGCGCACCAGAATGCTCATGACGTTGGCGACCGGCGTGCGCGGGTTGCGGGCGAGGTTGTGGGCAATTGTGTAGTTTCGCGCCCACGTTCGGCTGGTAGCGATTTGGCGCAAAATTTCGTCAGGCACGGTGCGCATCGCGGCGATTTTTTCGACTTCCTGTTCTGTGATGCGCGGGTTCTGCAGAACGGCTTGGGCGACGATACGGTTCGAGTCGCGGACTAAAATATTGCGCGCTTCGCGGTCGCCTTTCGACGCCAGTTTGACGCGGTCTTTGATGCCCATTCGCATCAGGCGATTGAGCATCGAAACGCGCTCGTTGGTGATTTCCTCCTCGTCAATTTGCAGCTCGCCTAGAATTCTGCCGATTGCCGCCTGCCGCTGTTCTTCGGTTTCCTCGTAAAATTCCTCGATATATTCGAGCGAGAGCCACGAATCGTCGGTTTCCGCGTCCGAGACTTCGATATGTTCGGCGAGAAAAAGCGCGTCTTCGATGGACAATTCGGTTTCCGCAGTTTCGAGGAATTCAGCGGCGGCAACTTGTCCGCGTGCGCGAAGCTCGGCGGCGATTTGCTGCGCGCCGCGTTCCTTTTCGAAAAACTCGCGCCGGATTTCCGTCGCTCGTCGCTCGGCTTCAGCCGTTCGATACGGATTGTTGATGATCGCTTCGATAATCGAAGGATTGGCGATTAAAAGCTGCTGGTTGAGCGAAACTAATTCGAGCAGCTCGCCGTTTTTCGTTTCGCGTGCCAAACGCGAAACGACGGCGGTCGGCGTGGTTTGATTCGTTAAAATCGCTTCGTGAATTTCCGTCGAAGCTGTTTCGCGAGCGGCAAAAAAGGCGAGAACCGGCGCGGCGGCGCTGCCGGATTTGATAATTTCGACGAGTTCCTGCGGCTGTTGCGCGTCGAGCGTCGCCCGAGCATTTTGCGCTAATTCCGCTTCATCGCCGCCGGCGAGAGCAACCAAAACTTCGAGCAAATCCGTTTGCGGCAGCGGTAAAACCCCGCGGGCGGCAGCGAGACGCGCCGGCTGCGGCGCTGTTCCGGTAATAATGGCTTTGACGGCGGGATTGGTCGAGGTGATTTCGGCGTTCATAAAATTTAGTCGGGATGAAATGGAAATGCGTCTGTCGGGCGTCAGAAAGCAAAGGCGCGTTTCGGACGAAGCCGAACCGTTTGGTATTCTATCACAAACGTTTTTTCTGTCGAGAGTATTCTTGACTATCAAAGTGCGGTAACTTAGTCTAATTATTTGCGAAAAACCGTTTGACGGGCGCAAGATAAATTAGTTTATAAAATATAAAATCAAACATCCGCAATTAATCAATCTAATGGTCAAAGAAGAATTAAAACAGCTTATCACAAACAAAAACGCGCGCATCGGCGTCATCGGTCTCGGTTACGTCGGCTTGCCGCTGATCGTCGAATTCGCGTTAAAAAGTTATCCGACAATCGGATTTGAAGTTGATGCGAAAAAAGTTGACGAACTGAACAAAGGAAATTCGCACATCGTTGACGTGTCTTCGGAAAACGTAAACAAAGCGCTTGGAGCGGGAAAATTTGAGGCGACGACGGATTTTTCTAAATTGAAAGGCTGCGACGTGATTATCATCTGCGTCCCGACGCCGCTGCGGAAAACCAAAGACCCGGATATGTCATATATCTTAGCGGCGGGCGAAGAAATCAAAAAATATGCGCGTCGCGGACAATTGGTGATTTTGGAATCAACGACATATCCGGGCACTACGGACGAAGTTCTCCAGCCGATGATCGAAGAAGCCGGACTCAAGTTGGACGAAGATTTTCTGCTTGCTTTTTCGCCGGAACGAGTTGATCCGGGCAATCCGCAGTTTCAAACGCACAACATCACGAAAGTCGTCGGCGGCGTCGGCGAGGATTCGACCGAAGTGGCAGCTCAGCTTTATGCCAATATCGTTGATAATGTTCACGCCGTCAGTTCAGCGCGTGTTGCCGAAGCGTGCAAATTGTGGGAAAACACTTTTCGCGCCATCAATATCGGCATGGCGAACGAAATGGCGAAAGTCTGTAACGCGCTGAACATCGACACTTGGGAAGTCGTCCGCGCGGCGGCGACCAAACCGTTCGGTTTTATGGCATTTTATCCGGGACCGGGAATCGGCGGGCACTGCATTCCGCTCGATCCGCATTATCTTTCATGGAAAGCGCGGCAGCACGGATTCGATTCGCAATTTATTACATTAGCCGAGCAAATCAATTCGGGAATGCCGAAATACGTCGTCGAGCTCGTCCGCGACGCGCTCAACGGCAACGAAAGATCAGTCAAAGGCTCGCAGATTTTAATTTTGGGCGTCGCGTATAAAAAAGACATTGACGATATGCGCGAATCTCCGGCGCTTTCGGTCATTGATTTACTGCGGGCGCAAGGCGCGAACGTCGTTTATCACGACGATTTCGTGCCGGAAGTGACGTTTGATCACGCTTACACGATCGGTGACGGCGAACCGCTTTACAATCAGGAATTGACCGACGATTTGATTAAAAGTTCCGATTGCGTCGTCATCTGCACCGAGCATTCGGGCGTTGATTACAATCGCGTTTGCAATCTGGCTTCAGTCATCGTCGACACGCGCAACGCGCTCAAAGAAGAAACCAGAAACGGCAGCCGTGCGCAAATCGTTCGATTGTAAAGATGCTCATCTGTTAAATCGATGTTTAAGTTTAGGCGTTTGTCATCGAACGATTTTCCGTTCATGCTGGCTTGGCTGCAAAAAAGCCACGTTAAGCAATGGTGGAATGACGGTGATGACACGCTGGAGAAAGTCGCAGCGCATTATGGCGCAGCGGACGAAACGTCGCGGTTCATTTTGATTGACGGCGAGACACCGGTTGGCTATTTTCAGTATTATTTTGTTAAAAACGGCGTAATTGGCATTGACCAGTTTATCGGCGACGAATCGTATCTGAATCGTGGCGTCGGCACGGAAACGATTAAAATATTCGTCAGAATGATAATCGAAAAATATAATCCGCCGTTTATCATTCTCGATCCATCGCCGGAAAATGCCAGAGCGATTAAGTGCTATGAAAAAGTAGGGTTTCGGCATTATCAAACCGAAAAATTAAACGACGGAAGTTTTGCATATATGATGCGTCTAGAAATTTCTTCGATTAAATGATGAACGAATAAACAAATAAATGCACAAAGTCCTGAACATCGTCGGCGCACGTCCGAATTTTATGAAAATCGCGCCGATACAGCGCGAAATGCTGCGGCGCTCAGCGGAATTTTTGCCGCTTATCGTTCATACCGGGCAGCATTACGACGCGGCGATGTCGGATTCGTTTTTCGTTGATTTGGGAATTCCCGAACCGGATTTTCATCTTGAAGTCGGTTCCGGTTCGCACGCCGTTCAAACTGCTAAGATTATGACCGCGTTCGAACCGGTTGTTTTGCAGGAAAATCCGGATTGGGTTTTGGTCGTCGGCGATGTTAATTCGACGATTGCGTGCGCCTTGGTTTGCGCGAAACTCGGCGTTAAAATCGCGCACGTCGAAGCCGGGCTTCGTTCGCGCGACCGTTCGATGCCGGAAGAAATCAACCGCATTTTAACCGACGCGATTTCCGATTTGCTTTTGACAACGAGCGAAGACGCTGACGAAAACTTGAAAGCGGAAGGCGTTGCCGTCGATAAAATAAAATTCGTGGGCAATGTGATGATTGATTCGCTTTTTCATAGTTTAAAACTCGCCGAAAGCTCGAAAATTCGTAAAACTTTGAGTTTAGAGGAAAAGAAATATGCCGTTTTAACGCTTCATCGTCCGTCTAACGTGGACGACGAGACGGTTTTTTCGGGTTTGCTCAACGCGCTGTTTGAGATCAGCGAAAAACTGCCGATTGTTTTTCCGGCGCATCCGCGAACGAAAGCGAACATCGAAAAATTCGGTTTGACGAAAAAGGTCGCCGCTTCCAATATCAAACTTATCGAACCGCTCGGCTATCTGGATTTTATGCAGCTTTATTCAGGCGCACGGCTCGTTTTAACCGATTCCGGCGGCTTGCAGGAAGAAACGACCGCGCTTTCGATTCCGTGTCTTACGCTGCGTGAAAATACCGAACGCCCGATTACGATCTCGCACGGCACGAATGTTTTAGTCGGCACAAATCCCGAAAAAATCAGGCGCGCTGCGTTTGGAGTTTTATCGGCGGAAACTTTTTCGTCGGACAAAAAAATTCCGCCCTTGTGGGACGGTTGCGCAGCGGGACGAATCTGCGATGTTTTGATACAAAAAAGATAGCTGCAAATAAACACGGTAGATGATGAAAAAGGTAAATAAATCAATTGATTTATTTACCTTTTTCATTAACTGCTTTTTATGCTGTTAACTATTTCGGTTTTTATTCGCTCTTTTCCATCGGGAAACCGGCGTCTTTCCAGGCTTTGGTGCCGCCGACTAAAGCGTATGCGTTTGTGATTCCTTTTTCTTTTAATTTAGCGACCAGACCGGCGCTTGTGTGTTCGCTCGGTCAGGAGCAATAGGCGATGATTTTTTTGCCGGTCGGGATTCCTTTGTATTTCGCTTCAAAGGCTTCCATCGGAATATTGATTGCTCCTTTGATGTGTTCCGGTTTGTAACTCGTTTCGGCGCGAGTGTCTATAAAAACCGTGTTTCCGGCGTCGAAATCTTTCTTCGCGTCAGCCACCGTAATACGCGGCGCCTCGTCGGCAGGCGCGGGCACGTTAGTTTTTTGCGGCGTCGCCGCGGCGACGTTCGTATTTGCTTTCGCCGGTTCGGTTTTAACTGTCGCGGCGTTGTTTTGACACCCTGTTAAACCTCCGAAACCGATTATGAAAGCGGTTGATAATAATATAAAACGCATTGATTAACCTCCAAAATTTACTGCTGTGTTTATTTTGGCATAATCTTTAACAATTGCTCAAACCCTTTCTCGAATCGGCGGCTTTATGCGCGGAAAATTTGATAAGAATACTACGCTCGTGATGCTTATTTCGCGTCTGTAATTTCGCTTTTCGGCGTAATCAGCGTCGGATATTTTTCGTCCCAGCAAGCCGTGCAAGTCGTGCTGGCGCTGATACCGATCGCTTCGCGCATTCCGTCTATCGAAAGATAACCCAAAGAATCGGCTTCGATATACTGACAGACTTCGGCGACCGACATTTTAGCGGCAATTAGCTCGGTTTTGCTCGGCGTGTCAACGCCGTAATAACACGGCGCGACGGTCGGCGGGCACGAAATGCGCAGATGAACTTCGCTCGCGCCGGCTTCTCTGACCATTTGCACGATTTTTTTACTTGTCGTGCCGCGCACGATCGAATCGTCAACCAGAACGATGCGCCGACCTTTGATTAAATCTCTGATCGGATTGAGTTTCAGGCGCACGCCGAACGAGCGGATGCTTTGCGACGGTTCGATGAACGTTCGCCCGACGTAATGATTGCGGATAATGGCGTGGCGAAAATTAATGCCCGATTGCCGGGCGTAACCGACCGCTGCGGCGACGCCCGAATCGGGAACGGGAACGACCAGCGCGTTATCGTGCGGATTTTCAAGCGGATGTTCGACGGCGAGCTGTTTGCCCATATTGTGCCGTGATTGATTGACCGAACGCCCGAAAATGATCGAGTCGGGGCGCGAAAAATAAACGTGCTCGAACGCGCAGACCGAAAGCGATTTTGCGGCGAACGGAAAAAATGAGCGCACGCCGCATTCGTCAATCACGACCATTTCTCCGGCTTCGATTTCGCGCACGTATTCGGCGTCAATCAAATCGAATGCGCACGTTTCCGAGGCGACGCACCACGCGCCGTTTAATTTTCCCAAGTTGAGCGGGCGAAAACCGCGCGGGTCGCGAATCGCGATTAACGAGTCGGGCGTTAAAAATAAAAGCGAAAACGCGCCTTCCGTATCTTTTAAAACATCGGCAATCGCTTCGATAACCGTCGAAGCGTCGCATCTGGCAATCGAATGCAGAATCGTTTCCGTGTCGGACGTGGAAGAAAAAATCGCGCCCGCTCGTTCAAGCTCGGCGCGCTTTTTGTTGGCGAACGGCAGATTTCCGTTATGACAAACGGCGACTTGTCCGTGCTGGCACGTTACGGCAAACGGCTGAACTTCCTTGATCGTGTTTTTCCCGGCGGTCGAATAACGCGTGTGCCCGATGGCGCTCGCGCCGGTCAGCGCGCGCAAAACGTCTTCGGTCAAAACGTCGGCGACCAAGCCTTTCGAGCGAAATTGGTGCAGTTCATCGCCATCGGATGACACAATGCCGCACGCTTCCTGTCCGCGATGCTGCAATGCGAATAAGCCTAGCTGCGTCAAAGTCGAGGCTTCGCGGTGTCCGAAAATGCCGAAAATACCGCATTCTTCGTGAAATTTATCTAAAATCAAATCACTCATCTAAAATTATTTTGACAAGAAACCGAGAGCGTGTCCAAGCCGATTAAGTAAAATCAAAAAATGCGCGTCCGGAATAAGATGAGAATTGTCGAGAAGATTTTGCAGGCGAAAAAATTTTAGATCGGTTGTGCTTATATTTAGCGAATCTAATTCGACTGCTGCCGGATAAACGATTTCCGGAGTAATTCCGGCAGATGTAAAATAACTGCCGCCGAGCTCGGAAAATTTTCCGATTGATACGCCAAAATCTGCGGGAAACGCTTTTTGCAAAAAAGGTTCTAAATCAAATTTATGTTCGACCGAAAAAGGCAGACGCCAAGCCGGGACACAGGCAATGCGCGAACTTCGTGTAAAGTTTTGCGGCGCGGGCAAATCACGAAACTCGACACCGACAAAAACGTCTGTTTCCGTCATAAAAAACGGAATTGCGGCAACCGTGTTTTTGCTGAAATTTTTTGCCGACACGTATTCGAATTCGGTTTTGGCTATACAATTATTTTTTGAATCAATCTCGGCAAACTCTTTTCTTTCTAGTTGCAGAAAATTGTTTTCGGTCGAATCCGAAAAGTCAAAGGCTGCGAATTTTTCCGGCGAAAGTTGTTCGATACCGGCAATTTCCGCGTTCGATTTTTGCCGCGCGGGATTTATTGCCGCGCCGATCCAGGCTCCAGCCGAACGATTTAGTTTTTGCAGCAGACGATAGACGTTTATTTCCAGGCGCGCGTCGAACATTCCGCCGACGTGCGATGGGCGCAAAACCTGCAATGCGTCGAGTTCGCGGACAAAACCGGCACTTGAAAAATCCGTGTAATTTTCGATTTCGTGCGGCACGCCGTTCCAGTTTTTGATTTCTACGAGAAAAGATTCGACCTGTTCATCAATTCCGCCGGGCGATGTGAAATAAATCTGCGGTTCGCTGATTTCGAGTATTTCATCGCTCGGTAATTTAGCCCGTTTCGACAAAATATCTTCGATTTCGCGCCGCCTTTCACCGTTTTTGTGAGCGATCACAGCGCTTAGAGGTTCGGTTAAATAACCGGAATAATTTGCCCGATTGAGATTTTCCCGGTTTTCGCCGGCATTAATAATCGGGCGCGGAAAATCCTTTTTGGCGAGAATGAAAATTTGTTTGTTTTTCGTTTCAAACCACGGTAGTAAATCAATCGTCCGGTTTGGGCGCATGGCAAGTTCGTAAACTTGTCCGTTTTGTTTATGACGGTAATTTTTAATTTGGAGAAATTCGGTCCGTCCGGTTTTTTTCGTTCCGACGATTTGCACGCCGCTGTTTTCCGAAACTTTTTCGCCGACAATTAAGTAATTTGTCGGCGGAAACGGCAACGGATTCTCCTGTAAATCGGACAAATGAAATTTTCCGGCAAAACGATTTTCGACAATCCACGGATTCCACAGAGGCATCGAGACGATTATCCGCAAATCTCTGGCGCGAAACGCGTTTTCAAAATCCGTCTGCGAAAAATACGTGTATTCTTCAATCAGTTCCGGCGCCCAGTGATCGCGGTAATCTTTTCGCAAAACAAATTCACCGGCAAACTTGAGAGAAACTCTAAAGCGAACAAAATCATTGCGCGGGCTGGCGAGCTTTTGGTATGAAAACGATTTGTCCCTATTCAGACTGCTGCGAAAATCGCGAGCGAACACCTCAAACAAAGCAGCGGTCGAAAGCTCGGAAATCTCATCTGTCGCCTTTCCGTCATCGCTTGGTAAATCGATAAAAACCGTTTTTTCCGCATTGTCAGGCACGACAAAATCGCGAATTATCAAAACGCCGCCTTTTTTTAATTGTTTGACTTGATTGTCGAGCGTTTTACCGATTTGCCGAATGTCATAATCGTTAAAACTCGTAACGTGATGAAGCACCGAAGAATTTAATATGCCGTCGAGAGAATTTTCGGGGAAAACCCGTTCGGAAATATCGCCGGTCACGTATTTCAAATTCAGCGCATGGAAATGCTTGTTTGAATATTCGATTGTTACCGGATTTATATCAACTCCGACAACTTCAAGATTTTGATAAAGCCTCGCTAAATCAAAAGTCCCGCTGCCCGAACCGCTGCCCATATCGGCAATCCGACCGCGAAGCGGAAAATGCGCCGTCGTCAGAGCGATTTTCTGCTGCATCGACGCATCCATTCCGGCAAAATATTCTTCGTAAGCCGAAAGGTTTCCGCGATCCTGTTTGGAATATTTGCTTTCCTTCGCGGAAATTTGCTTGCGCATATTTATTCAGCCGGCACGATTATTCCGCGACATTCGCCGAAGCCGATTCGCTTAAAACCTTCGCGTTCGCAAAAGCCTTTCATAATGATTTCGTCGCCGTCTTCCAAAAAGCGGCGCGATTCGCCGTTTGGCAGTTGAATAGGTTCTGTTCCGCGCCACGTTAATTCCAAAAGACAACCGCGTTCTTCTTTAGACTCGCCGGAAACCGTTCCGGTCGCCATCAAATCGCCGGTTTGCAGATTGCAGCCGTTCGAGGCGTGATGCGTCAACATTTGTCCGATTGTCCAGTACAAATCTTTCGTGTTCGAGCGCGAAAGCAGAAAAGGTTCGGCGTTTTCATCACGCATTCGTTTAGTTTGAATGTAAACTTCGAGATTAATATCAAATCCGCCTGACTTTTGATTCGTTTCGTCACTTAAATATTCGAGCGGCTGCGGATCGTTCGCGTCTCGCTCGAAAGCATTTGTGCGAAACGGCGCGAGCGCTTCCATCGTGACGACGAACGGGGAAATAGAAGTGGCGAAATTTTTAGCCAAAAATGGTCCGAGCGGCTGATATTCCCACGATTGAATGTCGCGCGCCGACCAGTCGTTGACAAGACAAAGACCGAAAATATGCTCTTCAGCTGTTTCAATCGAAATCCGCTCGCCGAGTTCGTTCGGTTTGCCGACGAAAAAGCCGACTTCCATTTCGTAATCTAGATTTTTAACGGGAATGAATTGCGGCGGCGCGCTGGCGTCCGAGCGATTTTGACCTTTAGGGCGCGTGATTTCCGTGCCGGAAACGACGATTGACGAAGCGCGTCCGTGATAACCGACGGGCAGCCATTTGTAGTTTTCGAGCAGCGGATTGTCCGGTCGAAACATCGAGCCGACATTGGTCGCGTGGAAAATCGAACAGTAAAAATCAGTGTAATCGCCTATGTGCGCGGGCAAATGAAACTCGACCTCTTCTATCGGAATCAGATTTCTCTCGATTTTTTTGCGCGTGTCCGCGTCCGCCGTTTCCGACAAAATTTCGGTCAAGCGCTTACGAAAAGCCGATTGCAAATTAGCGTTTTTCCGCATTACCGAATGGTCGAGACAATAATTGTCGGCGCTGACCGCAATGTTGAAAGATTCGTCGTCGAACAGACAGCATTCGTAACAGGCGTGAACGTCCAGAACGAAATCGCCGATGGCGACCCCGATGCGGACGTTTTCGTAGCTGCACGATCGCGTGAAAACGCAGAAAGGAAGATTTTGAATCGGAAAATCAGTGTCGGGCGCATTCGCCGATTCGATCCAGCTCTTTAAATTCGGGTCGTGTGTTTCATTTACATTTGTCATTTCATTTTTCATTTATTGTTGAACTCTGAATTTTTCAAATTCAACAATAAATGTCCCTTTGTTCGATAATTATAAAATTTTCATTTCCTGCAAATCGGCAACCGGTTCGTTAAACGAACACGAGCCGAACGAGATAATGCTGCGGCGCGTCCGCTCGATTTGCGCGGCGGTTAAAATATAATCGCGGTGCCACGTAATGGCGCCGTCGGTAAACTCGAAACTTTCGGCGAATTCGTCTTCGAACAGGCTTTCGAGCAAGCTCGGCTTAAAGCCCTGACGCGCGAACCCGACAGCGAGAAACAAATTCAAAAAACCGTGCATCGCGCCCATCGGCGCGTTCGATTCGTAAGTCAGCGGCTTGAAACAGCGCAGAGCGTGATGCAGTCCGGCGGTCGCTTTGAACGGGACATTTGCCGCCAGACAAGTGCGGATGAAGCGAATGATTTCGGCAGTTGTCGGAAAAGCGTCGTTCGTTATGCCGCCCGTACGAATTTTGGCGCGCTGCCCGCGAATCGCCAATTCGGTAACTAAATCGGCAAGCCGCTTATCAACCGGAATTTCAAAATAAGCCGTCAAATAATCGGGCAGAGCCTTGACCGCGTTTTCGATTTCAGAAGCCGTAAACGCTTTTAACTCCAACACGTCGCACAAAACGCGCGAAGAGTTTTGCGCGTTAAAATTGTCAATCCGACGAATCGTTCCAGGCACGTCTTCGCCCGCCAACACGCTCAAACGCCAAACATTTTGCGGATTGCGCGGAACGAAATCGCCCGTATTTTCGAGAAATTCTTCAAGACGCGCCGCCGGCAATACGAATCTGCCGAGCAGCCAGTTGTAATTGCTGTTTTTATAAGTCGCGTAATTTAAAACCGCTTCCGCCATCGAAACCTGCGACGGCGGGAAAAGCCCGGCGTAATCTATGATTCCCGCGAGCAGCGCGCGCACCGAATCGTTCGATTGGAAGTTTGTCGTGTCTGAATCCATTTTTGTCGTGTCCGCGAAACCTTTAACTTCTAAGATAAATTATTGTCCGGTTAAATAACAGTCAAAAACAAAAACTCGCTTGCTTTCGTCAAAAAATATAGGTTATCTTTGGGTTTCGTGTAAGTCAATTTTTTCAAAGGAAATCGGTGTAAATATTGCGAGTTTTAGGCATTGATCCGGGCAGCGAAACGCTCGGCTGGGGCGTCGTCGAAGGAAGCGGACTGAAATACGCGCTGGTTGATTACGGCACGGTCAAATCGAGTCCGCGTGAACAATTTTCCAAGCGTTTACTGAAAATTTACGAAGGCGTCAGCGAAATCATCGAAAAATATCAACCAGACGAGCTTTCCGTCGAAGAAGCGTTTTACGCCGTTAACGTCAAAGTGGCGCTTAAACTCGGACAAGTACGCGGCGTCGTTTTGCTTTTGGGCGAAAAATCCGGCTTGGAAATCGGTGAATACAGCCCGCGCCTTATCAAACAAACGGTCGTCGGTTACGGCAACGCCGAAAAACATCAGGTGCAGGAAATGGTGCGCCTTCTTTTGCGGATGAAAACCGTTCCCGAACCCCACGACGCCGCCGACGCGCTCGCCATCGCCATTTGCCATTTTCATCACGCCGGAGCGCAGAAGAGGATTAACAGCGCGCAGCTTAAATCGCGCTGAAATTCGCCTTCAAAAGCGCGTCGCAATTTCTCGCTTAAAAATTGCTAAACACTCAATTCATTGAAGTTTCTACGACGAAAAAGACGAAAAAAAATCAAGCAAAAACTTGTTTAACTCTGGTATAATAAAGTCGAACTCACAAAGTTCTATCCTGCCTAATTATCATCACGGAGTTACATCAATGAAAAACATCATTTCCAAAACAAGTTTCCGCTCGTTTTCTATTTTTCTTTTATTAGTTTTGTCTTTTGCTTCCGCGCGGGCGCAAACCGCCGCGCCGGAACTCGGCGTCAGCGGATTTCGTCTCGGCGACGAAACCGAAAACGCCAAGCGTTTGCAAAATTACTCGCCGCGCTACGACGCCGAAACCGGACAGCCGAAATATTTCTTTTACAACGAATACGGCACGCAGGTTTTGTCGCTCACGGCGGTGTCCAAAGAACGTCCGTTTCTGCTCGTCGGCATTGAAGTTTTTGCTGTCGGCAAATCTTATCAGCAAAAACATTACCAGTTAAAGGACACAGCGTTTTTCGTCAGCGAATCGGGCTTTTTTATCGGTGAAAAACCGTCGGCAACTTCGATGATTTTCGCCGTGGCGAACGTCACCGGAGCGAAAGATGTCATCGGAAAAAAAGGAACGCCGTCAGCCGATGAAAAAAACGACAAAACGCGGACGCTTTCTTATCAAGTGGATGTTTCCGGCGAATCGGTCGCACAAACGCAGTTTAAAGAAGCGTCGCTTAGTTCGACGTCCGCGCAAACTTCTTCCCGATTTTATAAAGCCGAATATCGTTTCGTAAAAAACCGTTTGCAGCGATTTTCCTTTTCCATAGACGCTTCTTTATTTAAGACCCCGAAATTCTAAGCTTGAATCAAACCCGAAACAAAAAAGTCTTGTCAGAAAAATTTAGATAGTGTAAATTGAGCAAATCCGTTTCCGCTAAAGTATTCTCAATTACCGAATAACGGTTTATCTAAAATATAAATCTAAAAGAGGAAAAGATAATGAGGCTCTCACTCATAAACAGTATATTTTACTGATAGTTATCAAGTGTTACATAGTGTTATTTGTTGAATGGGTAAGCGAGATTTATCACTCTGTATCACTCTATAAAAACAGGTAACAGATACATTTTTAGATACAGGTAATTTGCGAGTATCTGAAATACTTTGTTAGACTGCTTTTGCTTAATAGGCTATTCAGTTTTCAAAGAGCTGAAAGAGACGGTTTGAGATTGACGCTCAAGCCGTTTTTCTTTGTTTAATATTTTTGCCAATTTCCCCAAGCTTTAACAAAATCGGTAGCGGCTGCTTTTGCAGGATCTTTATCAAGTGTGAAGCCACTTCGGAAAACCTGATTTCTTGTTGTTGTCCATAAAATTCTTATATGCGTTTTGCCCTCTACATCTAATCTTCCAGGTTTAAGCGCAAATAAAGTTCCTGAAATCACGCCGTCATTAACAACAGAGCCAAAAACAAAACTGAATCCTGTTTGATTTACATTTGCACCATAAGCTACCCAAAAATCCGCTCTTTCTGGTAAGTCGACAAACTCGAAAACCTGATGTTTGTTTAATTCAGCGTAAATGGTTCTTCTAGCGTCTAAATTATCTATATAAAGATAAACTCTTTTCTTACCGACGACTTCGGCAAGACTGCCTTGTTCTGGCGTATCGAGAGTTATACGAAAGACCGGCGCGGGTGGGGGAGGGGCGTTAGCAGCAATCTGTTTTTGATGCATTTTTTCAATCATCAAAGTTATTATTTCATCTGAAACTTTTGCTGCTTTAAGTGATTGTAAAGCAGGGATTGATGTATCAAAATTTAATTGTGAGTTTTCTATTTTCGCTTTTGTAATAACGTCAGAAATACCGCCTTGCACCAAATCTATAATATCTTTATTGGTCAAAACTGTTTGTCCGAATACAGAAAAGGTAAAAACCAAAACAAAAACTATTGAAATGTATTTCATATTCTGATCTCCGAACTATCTACTTACTTTTCGACTACAACTTTTCTAGGTCTACCAGCCTTACGGAAAGTTTTAACATTCTCTAATTCTTTTTCTTCAATGACATATCCGCCACCCACATTAACGGCTTTAATCTTGCCTTCTTTAATCATTGCTCGGATTCGTCTATCACTAACACCTAATCTTTCCGCCGCATCTTTTGCGCTTATCAAATTCATATGCAGAATATACATCACAAAAAATTGTTCCGCAATTGGTATTTTTCGGTTCATTATATTATTCCAGATCAGGCATATTAATTATAGATCGAACTAATCAATTAAATTCAAATTACATAGCAAACAAAATGTTTATCTTTAAAAGGAATTGATCAATTAACAAAAGCAATCGCAAAGGCTAAGAAAATCCGTCTGTTTATTCAGCGCGATTTATTCGACTATAAATAAACGTAGATTGCAGAATTAGTAGTCTGAAAAGCCCTGAGTGTAATTCCTTGCGGCTTTTTCCTTTTTCGGATAAACATAAGTGTATGCTTATGCTTTCCGCATATATGGACGAAACAGGTCATTCTAAAGACGAACAACAAAAGTTTGTTGGTATGGCTGGCTTAATTGCACCTGCCGCTCAATGGGAAGTGTTTGAGCGCAAATGGAAAGAAATTTTAGCCCGTAAACATTTCGACATTCCGTATTTTCATATGACGGATTTTAACGCCCGCCGGAAAGTGTTTGAAGGCTGGAGTAAAGAGAAACTTGAAAGATTATTCGGCAAGCTGATGATAACAATTGAATGCGCTCATCCTGTTCCTTTCGGCGCAATTGTTCCAATGGATGATTTTAGAAGTTTTACAAAAGAAGAACAAGGCTATTTTCTTGACCCGTATTTTGTATGTTTTATAAGTCTAGTAGCATCTGCCACTACCTTTATGGAGGCAATGAAAGTCGCTGATGAAGAGAAAATAGCACTTATTTTCAGCGACCAAGTTGAGTTCAAAAACCGCGCGCTGAAAATGTATAAAGAGATAGAAGAGGTAGGACTTTATACACGACGAAGCACACCACCGGATTTCAGCGATATGCGCAAATCTGTGCCATTGCAAGCCGCTGATATTGTTGCATATGAAATGTATAAAGAATTTGATAGGCGGTTGTACAGACCGAACGCAAATACGCGCTACGGTTTTAAGCGTATAGAGGAAATGAGCCGCCGAAGTAACTTTCGCTACCCAATGTTTAGATTCTTTGCAAAATCAGATCTTGCTGAAATGGTTGACCAATACGAGCGGGCTAAAAACCTCAAAAAGCATTTGGAAGACAGATTAAAAGATGAAGTATAGAACGCAGAAAAGCCGGGAGCGTTAAAATTCTTGGCTTAATTATTTAATAAGTAGGTTAGATGATGTCCCTGACTTTGTTTCAAGCCAGTTTCTACCTAGCTCATTTCACCGTTCGATAATAACTAATCAATTTATCAGTGAAGATGTTGCTGCTCAGTCAATCACCTTACAAAACTTGAATAACTGGTGTATAAATATCTAAAAATAACTAAAACGAAGAACCACAAAATGAAAAAACTATTACCAATTATATTCGCGTTTATTTTGTCAGTATCGGTTTTCGGGCAAACTGATTTACCCATACTTGGAAAAATCAATGATTTACAGGGCAAAAGCAAGGTTTATCTTCTAGCTGCTTCAACTACATCGCGTGAAATGATGCAGAAGGTTTTAGATAAAAACAAATCGTTTGAGATTGTTTCAGATCCAAACGATGCCGATTTTATACTTGAATTCAAGCAAATATCAAATAAAAGCGATTACGATGATACAGGGGAGCTTGCAGCATATTTTTTTAATTCGGATAAGCGGAAAATTATCGCTTGGTCTGAATCAAAAAATTATTTCAAACGAACAGGAATGGGATTTCCCAAAAAGAATGAAGTTTATTTAACAATGCAATTTTTAAGGGCTTACTATCCTGAGAAAAAAATAAAATAAAATGGGCGCAATTTAATATTATTTTCAGTAAAACACAAACAACTATGACGATGTGTTTGAAACGTGCAGACAGTTTTTCAGATAAACCAAGAAACTCCGCTGCCTCTTTTTTATTCATTAAGTGTTGCTTATCCAATATTTTTATTAAGTAGCCCAGACGTAAACTCTATACGCGCCTCGCCCTTTTGCTTTAATGACAATTTTTGAAGGTGGACTGTCAATCACAACACCAATATTATTGGTTGTTGGTATTATCATTTCGTGTAACTCTTCTAGCGCATAAAAGCTTATATCTGTGCTTATAAATCTACTATTTAAGTCATTGGTCAGCCTTCGATATGCAATTTCAGTTAATTCTTTTTTTCGGTAAAGTTCCTCAGCCTTTTTGAGTGCACTCTGGATTACAGTATTTTCTTCATTTAAGAATTTAATTCCAATCCTAATTTGCTTGTATTTAGCAGTATCAATTGTAGCAATAGTCGTCACTTCAGTTTCCGACGTAACTTCAAAAATTGTCTTAAAAACAAGCGGCGCGGCAACCACGTTTTGAATAAAAACAAATACCCAAATAGATAATGGCAGTAACTTTTTCATAATGTTTTTAGAATGATTTATTTTTTCTTTGTTAAGACTTCGAGTAATTCAATTATGCGCTGATTCTGCAACACAATAATTCTCATTAATTCAGTTTGATTTTGATTATCCGACAGTTCAACAATCAAGTCCTTTTGCAACGTCTTGGAAGATAAAGCACTAATTTGCATGTTAATAACTTCGAGCTCTATCTCTGCCCCTCGTCTTTTGCCATAGTCTAGCGGAACAGTTTTTATTAATTGGTCTATCTTCTTTTCAACCTCCTGTTTTCTCTTTTTGAGAATTTCCATTGATGCTTTATCTAATTTGGAAATGATAGCAGTTGTATATGACTCTGTGGTTTGCCCATTCACCGCAAAAGCGAACAATAAAATAAATAGGGGAAGTAATTTTTTCATAGTAGTTATAACCGACTAAAAGTCTTGACAAACTTTAAATTTATTCACCGAAAATTCAAAATTTCAATTAACTAAACGCAATCTTTCGCGACAAAAAAAAGTGAAAGCCGAATTAGCCCTTAACAATGATTCTTAGGATTATAGAGCGCACAATTATCGCGGCTTCAATCTGTGAATATTTTTTTTTTCACAGAAGTTAATAAGTAACGTGAGGTTACGCGCTATTTTGTCTAAATTTCAAAAAAATCACTTGGTTTTTGTGCCGTACGGGTTGCGAACCTATCTGACTCTCGTATAAAGTTTGTTTCGCGTGGGAAACCACAAAACAAAAAGAGCGCCGCCTGGTAAGCAATAGCGCTCTTGATGTTGATTTACAACTAGGTAGCCCTAGCCGCCTTAAGAGTATTATTCAGAATTACGATTATTGCAATAGTCGTAGACCAAGATTCCAAATAATAATTCGATAGGCGGCGCGGGCTATGTAGAGCCAGCGCTTTTTTATTTAAAGATAAAGAGAAGCCGAGTAATCATGTGTTTTTGTTCCACGCCAATAAAACCATGAAAAAAATAAACAGGTTAATACCTAATTTAATCGTCGGTTTGACAGTTTATTTACTGTCATTAGTTCACGTTTATTTGGCAATCGGCGCTTTCGTCGTTTTGTTATTCATTCTGATATATCGAAGAGAGTGAATAATTGCCCGAAATTCCAAATAGACACATAAGAATACGGACGATTCTTGATATTTGAAGAATCGCCCGTATTGTTATTAATCTCGCGCATCAAGATATTTAACCTCGCTTCGGATTAAAAATTCTCGATTATCCAGATTGCTACCGAAAGCATAGTTTTTGTGATTTACCGAATCACTTACTCGAAAATTGTTATCCGACACCTAAATTTTACCAGACTGGATTTTTTGGGAATCAGCTTTCTCGAAAGTTCACCAATAAACCTTCGATTTATCAATTTCATCCAACAAATTTGTAAGACTTGTTAAATGCTCTGAAACGCTTGCGGAGCGTTTAGTTTCTTCTGCAGCACGTTTAATTTCAATCAACGAATTCCTCGAATACTTTAGCCAACGTAAAAAGTCTTCTTTTATTTCGGCAGTTGCAAATGGCGTATCACAATTAAGACATTTTCTTGCTCGTCTAAACCATTTAAGTTCATTATCGTCCTTATCTTCAACACGCTGATTATACGACTTACCCAATAAATCCAAGGAAATAACACGACATTCATAATAATCTTGGCACATATGACAATACATTTTCGTTCCACCACCGTCTTCCATTTCGTCTTCCATTTTTTTCTCCTTATAACTCCAAGTAATTCAGACTGTTATAATGAACAAAAGGTGATGTTTTAGTCAATATTTTCATAAAATGCAAAGGTGTTATAAATTAGTGTCAAATTTTCACTAACTCCATAGTTATTTCTTTTACCTAAACATAAAAATTTTTTTTGAATATTTTTATACGCTAATTCAGCTATCACCAGATTGAAAGGCGTTTTTTGGATAGCCCGTCTTTCTTTTCAGCCTTTTCAATCTCTTTCTTTTGGATTTGTGCAGCTCTCTCGCGTAAAGCCGTTCTGAACGTCTCAGGATAAGCCAACAGCGGCATTTGATACGAATTATGCTGATAATCGATTAACCAAAAGGCGTGTTCGACAAATAATTGGTTAGTTGACCGAAGAACGGAGCAATCGGTTTTTGACTCTAACTCCGCGAAAAAGATTTCTAAAAGCTTTTCGGTTTCAGGATTCGATTTCGAGTAAGTCGACATTGCGCCGGGAATGAGTTCGACAACGATCGAGTTAAACCTTCGCTTGCAACGATAAATTACGGCGCGATTTTCCAAGTATTTATCTACTGAGCGTTCCATAGCAAAAGGAAATTCCCTTATCGCCTCTGCGCACCTGTCGCCTGCCGCTTTTGAGGTTTGTGCTAATTGACGACATTCACGCTCAAACGCGTCGGCGCGTTCCTGAATAATCGCGTTCTCCAGTTTTAGTTCCGCTTCAGCAATATCATTTTCAATATCGGATATTAACGAATTAAAGGTTGAAACAGTCGTTTGTGACGTTTCGAGCGTCGAAACGTCCGCTTTGCCTGTTATAACTCGCTGACGTGCCGCTAAATGAACGTTTAGCGCATTCTCACGCTGTTTTGTCAGTTCGTCTCGCCGTAACTCATAATCTTTAATTTGCCCTCGTAACCGATTGACGTTAGCCATAATAATCCTCCCTTATTGTAGAAATCGCTTTGATTTCCTTTTCAAATAACCCCTTCAAATGTGATTCCGTGAATCACTTTCCTATATTTGTTTAGCACACAGCATAATCCACGGTTTCATTTTTTAGTTTTCTGTCTCAAGTTGTTCGATTGCCGTTTCTAAATCATCAATTCCAACAATGCCAAGTTGCTCTAGCTCTGTTTGATATAAGTCTTGAATCCTTTGCCGTTTGGCTTGAAAACGAGTAACTGCATCTACACCTAGATACTTTTCGATTGCCGTCCGAAGTAGTTGCTGCGCAATGAGTGGAGTAGTAATCATCACGTTTGATTCGCATTTTCGTGCGCCGATTTTATGCAAATAATTCTGAACATACGGCAAGCGGTAACTCGAGTGCTTTGGGTCGGCAAGGTTTTTTCCTGAGCCGGTTATTAAATTATCTATCCAAGTGTAGTTTTGCTGCTCAATAAAATCGTAGTTCAGGGCAACTCGTTCGATAATCAAGTTTTTTGGGTCATAACCTTTCACGCCGTCCGCCCAAACGACATCTTTGATTTGTTCGAGATTGTCCATCATTACGGTTGAAATTCGCAGTCCGTCCGGGTCAAAATCTCCGGCATACAGCAGGACGCATTTCAAGCCTTGCCGCTCGGCTTCTCTGAATCGTCGGGCGTATTCAGCGCGCTGCAGAACTGACTGCCAGCCTTTTCCGTTGGCAATCGGTATGCGGTAATCACGGCAGACAGGCGCGAATAGTGTTTTTAAATCAACTTTTTCAACTAAGACTTGAATGTAATAATCTTCGCCTTCCATCCAATCTGGCGAATAATGGTTGTAGCCGTGTAAAACGTCGTTAAGCATCCGGGCAAGCAAGCCTTTTATCGTTTCACCGGACGGCGTTTCTACTCCGACAAAAGCCCGTGCATCTTCTTCGGCAACAAAATTAACCGGTAGTATGCCTTCTTTACGGCAAGTGTTAATCGCGTTTTCAACTTTATCGAACTGCGATTTATTAACGTATCCGGCTTGCTCCATTAGGTAGCACCAGCCGCGAGCCGAAACAGAAAAGCCAATTTGAGCGCGTAAATCCTTTAAGACTTCAACTAATTCCATTCTGTCCTTGGCATACATTTTCTTATTAAAATCAAGCATTTTCCTTTCTCCTTTCCCGGAACTGGCAACCTAACGGGCAAAACCAAAGATTTCCATTTTCTATAAGCCGCATTGGTGAAACACAGTTTGAGCATTTTGGGCTTAGTGTTTCGATAATCTGCTGTTTCCAGACGCGGATAAATTCTAGCTGCCGTTTGGTTGCTGTGCCGACGATTCGTAAGGTTTGCTTGTCAGTTATGGACAAGTTCAAACCGTTAGCGCGAAACGTAGTTAAAATAGTTTCGGCTTGCTTTTGGATTTGTTCGTAAATCTGCATCGCGTCAAATCTCCATATCTACAAATTCGGCTTTTTCGTTACCGTTAGAATAAGGTTGTAAAGTAACGTCAGTAACGTCAGTAACGTCAATTTTTGACGCTAAACCGTTGTTATTTTTAGTGTTTATAATTCTGACGTTACTACTGACGTTAGTACTGTTACTGACGTTACTCATTTTGCTGTTTTGAGTAACGTCAGCAGCAACATCAGCCGTTTGAACTTGATTTTGTGGGCTTTCTGATGTTACTGACGTTACTGACGTTGGATTACAGTCATAATCTAATGACAATGATGCGCCCTTATCCGCGTTACTGCCCGTGCGTCCGTGAAACGTGATAAAAATACCGATTTCGCGTAAGTTCGGATTGATCCGCTCGATTTGATTTCTCAAGCCTTTCGAGCTTTTCGGAAAGTCCTTATTTTTAAGCCGCTTCTCGCCTGCCGTTTCTTTTAGTTCGTTAAGCAAATCTTTCAGCAAAATTTTAGGGTCTTTATATTCACCGTTTTCAGCTTTAGCCGTGCAAAATTCCTGCAACACTTCGGCTAGAGTTGAATCTTCTAAAACAATCGAATGAGCGTTTTCACGGTTTTCGGTGTAAGCCTTCATAAAGGCATTTTCTTCAAGTCCTAAGCCTGTTTCCGCCGCCGTCGCCCAAAGCGCAAAGTCTGCCATTCTTGGCAGCTCGGGAAGTGTTACGTGTTCAATATTTCTCAATGCGAGGCTAACAGCAGAGATAAGCGCGGAAAATATTGGTGTTCTTTCCCGTTCAAATTCCGCCCAAAATTCGCGCTCCGGCTTGCGCTTGTCTTTCGGTATGGCTTCGAGCTTGATAAGCAAAGCCCGGTCGAGCAAGTCAGAACGGCTGGCAATGTCTCCGATGCCGTTGAGAATGATCGGACGTTTTGCCGTGAAAATCGTTTCTTCGTCGTCGCTGTAAAGCGTCCGGGTTGCCAGTGATCCGCCTGTAGAGATGCGGCAAAATCCGTCGCTTAATGAATTTGAAACACTTGAAAGGTTGTCAAATGAGCAAATCCAGGCGTTAACAGCAGCAATAACCAAATCGCGTTCATCACGCGGAGCGGAGCGAAACGGCGCAAGACTTGGATCAACCAATTCACGGCAAACTTTCGCTGCTGTAGTTTTCGCCGTGCCTTGTTCGCCGCTAAAATTCAAGATCGGATGCGGAAAGTCCGGGCGAAAACAATTTACCAGCCACGCTTTAATTAAAGTTAAATTCTTTTCGTCAACATTAAGAAAGTTTTTTAGTTTGGAAATGTCGCCGCGTCCGTTTGGTATAGGCAGGGGAAGCATTGCCTTTGTGCGTTTGAAGCGAACAGGCGCGTCCTTTGCTTCGATAACGCGGCATCCATCCGCGTCAATTTCCACGATTTGCCATTCTGGATTGCACAAATCGAGATAGATTTTTCCGCCGAATGAAGCAAGGCGTATATAAACTTCCTGCGTTTTGCCTTCAAATTTCGCCTTGCCGCTCAATGAGTTGATCGCGTCCTGCAAAGCCTGGCTTGACGGAGCTTTGCCGTCCGTTTGGTAATACTGATAGGAAAGGTAATCACGAAAACTTTTTGACTGAACGGGATGCACTTCACAATGTCCGCCGACTTCGATTGAGGCAAACGCTGTGCGGTCGGACGTATGAAAAAGTTCAATATCTTCGGCAAGGCTTAGAATCTGATTTGCCTGTGATACTTTTTCCGCCTTAAACGGTTTCGCCGCTTCAATGATTTGAACACATTTCTTAACGGCTGCGTCCGTGCCTTGTTCACGCTCGATTTTGCCTAATACATCATCAATGCCGTTGCAACCTTCCATTTCCGGGCAATCGGCAATATAGACATCCGCGCCGCGTTCAGTTAGTTCTTTAGCTAATCCTTGTTCGGCAAAATGAACGCTTTCTTTTTTCCTCGCGTCCGGGTCATAAAGAATAACCAGTTTTCGCCCGTCGAGCTTTACCAAATCAAAGTCATTGATAAAGCCTTTAATGTTTTGCTGTTCGCCTTCCGCGCTGGTATTTTTTCCTTTAGCTCCGCGAAAATTCCAAACACCGCTCAAACCGATTACGAGAAAACGCGGCTTGTCCGCCGAATCAGTTAGCCCGTGTAAAGATGCTCGATGCAGCGCAAGCGGCTGTTTGAAGCCTTCAGTAATGACAATAGGCAGGGAAACGTCCGTCAGATGCTCATTCCGGCATCCGGGCGAAAAATAGAGCATATTACGGCATCCGGGCGATGTCAGATACTTTCCTTCTTCTTTGATCGTGCCGTCTGATTGCTGAACAAAATCCGGCTTATCGCGTCTTAATCGGTATTCACGCGGATGCGGATTTTCGGGCAAGTAATAAGGAAACACTACGCCTGAATAATCGTTTGCGGCGTTTCGCTTTTTGCCGACGATTTCAGAGCCTTCTAAATCATCCGCGCGGAAAAGCCCGGCTTGCTCTGCCAGTTTCGGCGTAATGAATGAGCGCGATAAAGTTTCAAGATCGGCTTGCGTCAAAGGTAGTTTAATAATCATTATTTACCTCCGACGTAAATTGTTCGAGCATTGCTTTTCTTTTGCGCTTCGATGCTTCATCAATCGCCGCGTCAATCGTTGCGTATTGTGTCAGGCACTTGCGGCAAACCTTTACCGATTGCTGAATGTTGTCGTCAGGGTCGAGCCGTCCGCCGCAATTAACGCAAACAGCCGCCGCTTGTATCGGCGCGAAGTCTGGTATTTCCAACTTAGTTCGTTTTGGTAATTCGGGAAGGCGCGAAAGTTTAGATTTTTCTAAAAGCTCGCGCCGTGATCGGTTAAAATCTAATTGAAACTTTGATTGAGTTGGTGTATTGTTTTTCATAGTTAGTTTGTTTTTTAAGTCAGTATTTGAGCCAACGTGTCCAGCGTTGGCTTTTTCATTTCTGCTCATTTCCGTTTTCTCCTTCATTCAAATAATCTTCCAGTGATTTAGCCGTTATAATGACGCGGCGAGAATTGCCCGGTCTTACCGCTTTCAAATTTCCGCGTTTAATTTCGAGCCGTAAGAATGCCTTGCTCAAACTTGTTTGCGCTGAAATTTCTTCAATTGAATACGCTAATTTATTTTGTGTTACGCTTGTTTGCATCATTGTATTTCTCTCCATAATATTCAAATTCATTCTGTTTTGCTTCTTAGTGTAGCTTTTGCTTGCTTGCAAGATAGTGCTATGTTAAATTACTCAAACTGCTATTTGCAAGGAATATAATCGACTTAAGAAGGTTTAATTTATTAAGCAAAAAATGTTTATTAAGCGTTACAAGTAATGTAGCTTTTAATTGGTCATTCTAAGCAATTAAGCGTAACAAAATAAAAGTGTATGACTAAAAAGAAAATGAATGGAGAGTTAGAACACGCAGAAAGGAAATCAAGAGCGAAGTATGAATGTCCTGAAAAACTTGATTTCTTTATTACTTTGGCAAATCGGTATCCGCCCGAAAGTGAGCTGCCGGATATTAACGAATTTTTTGAACGCGCAAGAAAAAAACTTTCTGAAGAAGAACTCGCTAGTCTTAGTCAAAATCAAGAATGGAAATTAGCAGTGAAAGAACTTATGGACAGCTTAGGCGAAAGTGCCGGCTGGCTAGTTATTGGAATTTTAATGATAGCCTTTACATCTGTCGGAAGGCTGCCTAAATCAAACGCGATTGACGACATTTTGTTACCGGACGTAGTTACAGCCTTTGTTGGTGTTTATGTAAATATCAAAAGGGATAGAGATAATTTTATTAAACTTGCAAAAATACTTGACGATATAAGAAAAGGAAAGCGCGAAAAATCTAGTTTGGAGCGTTTTGAAGTAATAGCAGTTCCTTATATTTCCGAAAGTAACAGGTTAGAAATTGAATCAAATACGCATTATCTTGAAGCAATTAAAGGGATAGACGCAGACCGTCTACGAATTTGTGAAATTTGCAGCCGCGTTTTTTGGGCAAAACGCAAAGAATCGGAAACCTGTTCAACAAAATGCTTCAACAATTTGCGCGTTCGCCGTTATCGCAATTTAACACCGGAAGAAAAAGCCAAAAGAAAAGCCCAACGTGAAGCTAATAAACTGCAAAAAATAAAGATTAAAAAATTAAAGGAGAAGAAAAATGGCACTTTATAAACGCCCAAATTCTAAATTTTGGTGGATGAAGTTTGTCTTTGATGGTCAATTGGTTCAGCAGTCAACTAAATGCTCAAACAAACGCGATGCCTTAACGATTGAATCTGCTTTCAGAACGCAACTTGCTCTTGGCAAGGTTGGCATTGAGCCGAAAAAGGATATACCAACATTTGAGAAGGCAGTTGATAATTTTTTGGCTTGGTCGAATGTCGAACACTCCAATCAGCCGGGAACTTGCCGCCGATATTATTATTCTTGTCAGTCATTGAAAAAGTACTTCGGCAAAGTAAAAGTTAACCGTATTGAGACGAAAGACGTTGAACAATTTATCGCATGGCGTTGCGTTCAAAAGTCACGCAAAACGAAAATTGCCGTTACTCGCAAAACGGTTAATTTCGATTTGTTTATTTTGAAAATGATTCTCGCGCGTCTTGTAGATGAAAAAGTGTTGCGCGAAAATCCCGCCCGGCAAGTCAAGCAATTAACAGAAGTTCCAAACTCGTTTCACGTCATAACAGAGATCGAAGAAAAACAATACTTGCTTGCCGCTCCGCAGCCGCTTCAGGATGTCGCCGCTTTAATGCTCGAAACAGGTATGAGATGCGGCGAAGTCTTTGAGCTTAAGCGTCAGGATGTTTCACTCGAAAAAGGTTATCTGAAGGTGGTTAAAGGCAAAACAAGGTCATCTGTTCGGCGCGTGCATCTTTCCGACAATGCAAAAGCGATTTTAAGTTATCGGCTCGAAAAATTAGCGGGGGATATTCTTTTTCCACTCAAAGATGTTGACGGCAGAAAAGCCGTCAAGACATTAAACTTTGCTCATCAAAAAACAATTAGATCGCTAGGCTTTGATTTTCGGCTTTATGATTGCCGACACACATTTGCAACCAGAGCCTTAGAGAGCGGAATTGATTTATTAACGCTTGCTTCGATTCTTGGACACGCAAACTTGAAAATGGTTTCACGCTACGCGCATCCGTCCGAAGATCACAAAGCGAGTGCCATTCAGCGAATGAATGAAACGAAGATAAGAAATAGAGCAAAAGCAGTCTAAACTTGATAAATAAAAACCAAATGGCTACATTTTTAGATACAGTAGATTATTTGATGTTTTATTTAATGTCAGTAATTATTGTAAACACGAGCCTTAACAGATTTCAGCGGAAATCTGTTTATGAGGCTCTCACTTTCTTTGATTTTTCTGCTCGTCTTTTTTGTTTCACACTCGGTCGTTACCGCGCAAAAACGCCGTCCCGCACCGAAAATCGCCAGCAAATCCGTCGCCGCGCAAAAGCCGAAAATTTCCGCCGGCAGCGTTACCGTCATTGACGAAAAACTTGCCGTTTTGCGCGCTCGTCCGAGTCTGTTCGCTGATTCTGTCCAAAGAATGCGGCGCGGTCGGCGCGTGCAGATTACGGACGAACGCACGGCTGACGGCGTTACTTTTTATCGCGTTGCCGCCGCGCCGAACAACGCGGGATGGGTGCAGTCTGACGCCGTTTTCGGAAAATTCCGGCGCGGCGACGATGAACGTCTCGCTCGGCTCGTTCAGGCATCAGAAGGTTTTGAACAGCTCGAAATCGCCGCAAACTTTCTCGAAATGTATGCGGATTCGCCGCTTCGTCCGGCGATTTTGCTGCTTTTCGGGGATTTAGCGGAAGAAACCGCGCTGCGCCTTTCGCGCGATGCGACGCGGCGTTTAGACCGCCGCGAAATGGCTGCTTCCGGCGCGCCTTTGCACAGTTTTTATTTGAATTTCGTCAGTCTCGACCGTTATCGCAAACTCGGAATCGTCTTTTTGTTTAATTCAAACACGAAAACTTTTCACTATGACGGCGAAAGTTGGAAGGAAATCATCAGCAAATTTCCGCAAAGCTCAGAAGCCGCCGAAGCGCGAAAAAGGCTCGATTCGTTGAAAGAAAAGCTGGAAAAGAGCGAAACGAAATAAAGAAAACAGAGCGCGCGATTTCGCCGATTTGAAACTTATTTTCGCGTCGATCAATTGCTCAAATATTGCGCGACTTGCGCGGCGATGCGGGCGTTGTTTTCGAGCAGTGCGATGTTCGCCGCGAGAGTTTTTCCCGCGCTTCGCGCCGCCATTTGCGAGAGCAAAAACGGTGTGATTTCTTTGCCGGAAATGTTTTCTTGATCGGCAAGGGCGAGAGCTTCGGCGAGAATATTTTCGAGTTCAGAAGAATCAATTTCAAATTCCGACGGAACGGGAACGGTTAAAAGAATCGCATTAGTCAAATTTAATTGATCTCGCGCTTCGACGATTGCCGCGGTTTCTTCCGCAGTTTCGACTCGCTCGTCAACGATAAGACCGCTTTTTCGATTGTAAAACGCGGGCATTTCGTCGCATTGCCAGCCGAGAACCGTAACGCCGTGCGTTTCGAGCCATTCGCGCGTCGCCGGTAAATCGAGAACGATTTTCGCGCCCGAACAAACGACGGTGATCGGCGCGTTTGCGAGTTCCGGAAGATCCGCCGAAACGTCCGCCGGAAATCCACGATGGACGCCGCCGATGCCGCCGGTCGAAAAAACTTTGATTCCGGCGCGATGCGCGATGAAAGTTGTTGTCGAAACGGTCGTCGCGCAAATTAATTTTTTCGCCGCCGCAATCGGTAAATCCCGCCGCGAAATTTTACGGATATTTTTCTCGGTCGCTAATCTTTCAATTTGATTTTCACTCAAACCGACGCAAAACTCGCCGTCGAAAACCGCAATCGTCGCCGGCAAAGCGCCGCCTTCGCGCACGATTTTTTCTAATTTGAGAGCCGTTTCGAGATTTTGCGGAAACGGAAGTCCGTGAGCGATAACCGTTGATTCGAGCGCGACGACCGGCTTTTTATCGCGCAGAGCGTTTTGAACTTCTTCGTTGTAATTGATTTCCATTGAGAATTACTAAATTACGAATTGAGAATTTTAAATTATGAATTCGAGCAAATGCTCTTTCAATTCGTAATTCGTAATTTGAAATTCGTAATTTGTTATTTAATCATTTTGCCGATGCGGTCGAGGCGCGGGTTGGTGATGCAACCGAGCATACTGCCGTTTGACGCGCCGCGGTCGCATGACCAGTAAACGAACATCGCGCGTCCGACAATCAGTTCACGCGGGACAAACCCCCAGAAACGACTGTCTTCGCTGTTGTCGCGCGCGTCGCCCATCACGAAAAACTGGTTTTCGGGAACGACCATCGGTTTGCCCGGCACGCCGAATTCAAAGTCGTCAGTCGGAAGTTCGCGTTCAGCCTGAACGGCTCTGACATTTCTTTCGGAGTAATAAACGCTGTAACTCGCTCCGGGCTTTTTCTCTTCAAATTCTTTTGCCACGAGCGCCGATTCGCTGTCTTTAATATTTCCGATGATGCGATTTTCCGGCAGCAGTTGACCATTGATGAAAACCTGATTGTTGCGGAATTCGACGGTTTCGCCGGGCAATCCGATGACGCGTTTGACGTAGTTTATTTGATATGGAATGATGCCGCGCGAGCTGTCGTTTTCGGGATGCACCTTGTTTCCCGGATATTTGAAAACGATAATGTCGCCGCGCAGAATGTCGCGCTGCGGCAGAAACGGCAGCGGGTTGCCGCTCGGCGCGAAAATGAATTTGTTGACGAGCAAATAATCGCCTATCAAAATCGTATTCTGCATCGAGCCGGTCGGGACGGTAACGGCTTGCAGAATAAAGGTCATTCCGAAAATCGCCATAATTAAGGTGACGACGAACGATTCAAAATATTCGCGAATGATTGATTTCGGCGGACCGATCGGTTTCGGCTCGGCGGTTTGTTTTGTTTCCATTTCCACTCTATTCATAAACTCCGTTTGGTGATACGTCAACTTTATTCTTTTCGTTTCGCCGCTTTGTTATTCGTCAATTGCTGCAAAGCCAGATTCGCCGCTTTCATTTCGGCGGATTTGATCGAGCTGCCCTCGCCGCTCACTTTTCCGGTTTCCCACGACGCTTCGACGAAAAACGTCCGTTCGTGCGGCGGACCTTCGGTTTTAATAACCGTGTAAGTCGGCGCGGTCAATTTTTCGGCTTGCAAAGTTTCCTGCAACAGCGTTTTATAATCGATCGAGCTTTTCGGCGTCGCCTGCCGCAATTCCTCGGCGTAAAGTCGAACGACAAAGGCGCGTGCCGAAATGTACCCGCTGTCGAAAAATATGGCGGCGATAATCGCTTCGAGCGCGTCGGCGAGCAGCGCTTGTTTTCGTCTGCCGCCGGTTTTTTCCTCGCCGCGACCGATGCGAATGAAATCGCCTAAATTCAGATTCTGCGCAAGGCGCGCAAGCGTTTCGGTGCTCACCAGATGATGCTTCATCAAGGTTAAATCGCCTTCAGTCGAATTCGGATGGCGCAGGTAAAGCTGTTCGGCGATTGCCAGTCCCAAAACGGAATCGCCGACGAATTCGAGCGATTCATTTTGTTTTTCGCGCACTCGTTCTTCATCGCCGTCGGGCAAATGTTCATAAGCCCACGAACGATGCGTGACGGCGCGTTCGAGCAGCGCGAGATTTTGAAATTTATAACCGACCAGACTTTCGAGTTTAATGATCTTTTGCGACATTGAAAGTTAATTTTAAGACGTATTGTCGCCAAAAAGAAAGTCGGACGCTTTGATTTAAGCGTCCGACCCTTGGTTTTTAGGTTTTCGACCGAATAATAATTAGCGCGTGCCTTTCTTTTTCGGAGCCGGTTTTTTCGCCGGAGCTGCTGCCGGTTTAGTTGCCGTCGCTGTCGGGTTAACTGTCGAAGCAGCCGGTTTTACAGTCGTCGCGGCGGTTACTGCCGGAGTCGTGGTCGTCGTTGACGAGTTCGTCGTCGGAGCGGCTGCCGGAGTATCTAAAATCGGAGTAACTTCGGTTGCCGGATTAGGCATCGGTCTGGCAGTTACCGAGGAAATATAAGCGTCCAATCCGGAAGCATTGCCGTTGCGAAGCTCGTAAGCGGCTTTCAATCTGGCGTAAATGCTGTCGCGTGTCGCTTTTTCGGCGGGCGTTGTGCCGACGAGTTTATAAGCTCTCGCGTAGGCGTCAAAGCCGCGGTCGGCGTAACCTTTCTGCAAAGCCAGTAATGCTTTTGTTTCATCGGTTTCAGCATTGCTGGAAGCCTTGAACAACTCCGAACGCTGACTTTCGAGACGGACGACTTCGTCTAAATAATGCTGTCCGATAGCGACATAAATTTCCGGTTTGTTCTTGACGAACGAATTGGTTTGCGACGCTGTGTAAAGAAACGGCAAAGCGCCTTTTTTGTCTTTGTCTCGGTAATATTTAATATAACCGATGGTGAAATTCATCCATCCGAGCGCGTTCGCTTTCGTGTCGGGAAAGTTTTTGTTGACATACGAATAATTCGTGTTTTTCGTGGCGACGCCGTAAGTTTTGAACGGTTTTCCCGACTGAATTTTATCAATAGCCATCTGCGCGTAGCGCACCGTATCCGGATTGAATTTATCGTTGTTTTTGTATGATTCGTCGAGACCGATTGAGCCGAGAACGAGTGTCACTTCGTTACCGATTTGCGAATCACCCTCAACCGCGATGATTTCTTTGCCGCTGGCGTACACTTCGTCCCAGTTTTTAGCATCCATTGCTGTGTTGAAACGAGTGAAAAGCGCGCCTTTAACTTTTTCGCCCTCAAAATCTTTAATTGCTTTTTCCGTTGGCGGAATGTAGTTCTTTAAATAGTCAACCTGCGCTTTGTCATCTTCACAAGCGCCGTATTTTTCGATATATTCTTTCGCTGCTGCAACAGCATTTTTACGCGTCGGAATATCTTTATCAAAGGCATCAGTAAATCTTTTGTAAATGGCTTGCTTGCCCTCGATGTCGGCGCATGGGTCTTGCGCGAAAGTCGCGCCCGCGCTCGCGGCGGCGAAAAGTCCGACTGCTAAAAACCTAAAAACTGATTTCATTAAATTTTCCTCCAAACTGTATTTCGACTAATTCTTTTTTTATTCTTTTTCGTGCTTGAAACTCAGAACGCCAGTCTCAGCTTTTTGCGTCAGTTCAGATGTCGCGCTCAAAAAAAGAGTTGCACATATTTGTCCGTTCCGTATGTAAGCGCAATGCCGATTGTGAGAAATTTTTGAGACGAATATTCCGAACTGCGAAAAATTAAATAATCACGCAGTTTTCTCGTTCGTGTCAAGCGAAATACAAAAAAAAGCATCGAAACCTTTATGCCTGAAACGGCGGTTTCGATGCTCGTGAAAAAATCGTTTAAGTTAAATTAAATAATCATTTATTGACAACAATACGCGGTCGCGTCGTTTCGGTTTCGCCTTTTTTTACTTTGATGACGACCGACGGAAACATTTTCGACGGTTTTTCCCCTTTTTTAACAACCGGTTTCGGAACGGGAACTTCGCTGATTTCCTCATCTTCCGAAGCGATTTTTTTCGATTGCAAATCGCCGCCGATTTCGGATTCGTCGGTTTCCTCGCCGTCTTCTTCGCTTCCGATTTGCGCCGCCGCTTTAGCATTAATCTTCGGTTGCGGCGTATATTTATAAGCGTTCAAAACCGGATTGCGCTCGCCCGGTTCGTTGAGGCGCGGTCGAAGCGCTTCGTAAACTCGTCCGGCGACAGCCGCCGCGTATTTGCCGCGCTCGGCTTGTCCGCGCGTGATGACGACGACCGCGTATTTCGGATTCTGCACCGGCGCGACGGACGCGAAAAGTCCGAGCCACGAGCCTTTGCCGATGCACGATCCGGTTTTTCCGGCGACGCCCATTGCCGCATTAACGCCGCGCCGCGCCGTTCCGTATGAAGCCGCGCCCATCATTCCCGGAATAACGCCGGTCAAACGATTTAACGGCAGATTTACTTCTCGGCGCAGCATTCCGCGAAAATTAGTTTGCTCGACGCGCGTGCGCGGAACTTGCGGGACGACTATTTTTCCGCCGTTAGTGATGGCGGAAACCATCACGGCGAGCTGCACGGGCGAAACTTCAAAATCGTCGCCGTGCGAATAAATCAGGCGATTGCTGTTGTTATACGGCAATCTCCCGGCAGCCTCGCCCGCGTGATTAATGCCGGTCGGCGCGCCCAAGCCGAGCGTGCGTGCGTAGGAAATAATTTTATCGTTGCCGATATTAACGCCGACCTTTTGAAAATAGACGTTGTTCGAGTAAGCGAGCGCGTCGTCCAGATTCATCCGAAAATTGCCGACGTTGCCCTGCGAATCAATCACGTCTTCGGTCAAACCCGCAACTCCGGTAACGAGTTTGATTGTCGAACACGGACGATAGCTGCTGCGCACCGCCCAATCCTGGTTGACGATAGTCAAAACTTTGCCGGTCTGCGCTTCCATCACGACCACCGTTCCGGCGTGGCTGCCAAGCGCGTTGATGGCGGCGCGGCGAATCTGTAAATCTTCGCCTTCGATGTTATCGTTGCCGATATTGGCGACGGTTTCGGTGCGCAGACCGCGTTCAAAAGCGAGGGCGCGTTCGCGAGCTTCGCGGGCGGCTTGTTCGCGTCGTCGTTTTTCCGCGGCAATCGCCTGTCGCCGCGCTTCTTCTGCTCGTTCGCGCTCGATTTGTTCGGCACGGCGTCTCGCTTCTTCGGCACGTCTCGCTTCCGCGGCTTTTTTCGATTCCTTTTCGTTAGCCGCGTCTTTTTTCTTCAAATCCGCCCGATTATTTTTATTTTTGTCGGCGTCCTTTGTTTGTTTGTCTTTTTGTTTATCTTTTTGTTTATCGGTCTGCCTTGATTTATCTTTCGCCGACGCAGTTTCCTTTTTGGACTTCGCATCCTTTTTTTCGTCTTTTTTGGCATCCTTCGCCGACTTTTCCGTCTTCTTAGCGACAGTCGGCTTTTTGGCGGCGGCTTTTTTTGATTGGGCTTGCGCGTCGAACGAAAACAAAAGAACGAGCGTAAAAAACGCGGAAGACAATTTTACAAGCGTTGATTTTGAGCGAAACGGGGGCATCGGCATTACTTTAAACCTCGATTATTTAGGGATTAAACAGAAAAGCTATTTCCAAAGGAGAGCCGGAAAATTCTGTCGAAATCGTTGAAATTATTATTGGTAAACCGCAAGAATTTGCGTTTAAGCTAAACTAGACTATACATTGAGTTGGAAAAAACGGCAAGATTAATTTGAAATTTTTTGTGATGGTTTAATTTACATCTGCTAAACTCTGTAAACAATGAACTTCTTTAAAACATTTCGCGGCAGACTTTTGATCATTCTGACGATTCTTTTGATTGCGACGCTCGGCTTTCAATACTATCTGAACCTGCGCTCGCAGGATGAAAATAACCAGATGCTCGAAGCTCAGTCGCGTGCGCTTGTCGCCGGATTTACGCTGGCGGTTAACAGCATTACCTCGCGCGAATATATGGAAGATTTAACCCGTCGCGAAGGTCAGACGCTTTTAGACGAAAAAGCCGCCGCCAGAATAAAAAATGTTTTAATCATCAACGAAAACTGGCAGATTTGGGACAGTTACACCGACGATTTGCAGCCGACAATGGGCGAAGACGGAACGGCTCAATACGTCAATCTCGCCGACGTTAAAGGTTTGCCGCCTTTAATGGAAGAAAACCGGCTGGGCGAAGATTTGAAAAATTTTCCGAACAAAAAAGCGTCGCAAAATGAGCCGACCGACGGCGAAGCGCACCCCATTCCTATCGAGACGACCGACGGGCGCTGGTATATTATGGTCATTCTCGAAAACGACAAAAAGGAAATCGCCGCCCGCGCCGCGCGCCCGCTCATTTATATGCTCGGCATTCTGATCGTTTCGACGCTGATAACTTTCTGGTTGGTCTGGCGTTTCACGCGTCCGATTGCCAATCTTTCCGACGCGGCGCGGCGTATTGCCGATGGTGATTTGTGCGTTCGGGTAGAAGGCGCAAATCGTTCGGACGAAATGGGCGAACTCGCCGCGCAGTTCAATGAAATGACTGCCGAACTCGCCAAAAACCGCGAACTCGAATCGCGCGTACAGGAAGCGGAAAAATCGGCGGTCGTCGGACGCCTCGCGTCGGCAATCGCGCACGAAATTCGCAATCCTCTGAATTACATCAATTTGACGCTCGATCATTTGCGCAAGCAATTTAAACCCGAAGACGAGACAAAGCGCGGAACTTTTGAAAAACTAACGGCTCAGCTCAAAACCGAAGTCGGCAGAATCAATAATCAAATCTCGGATTTCCTTCGTTATTCGCGCCCGATTAAACTAAATTTACAGCCGACCGATTTGCGCGTCGTTATCGAAGATTCGCTGCACATCATCGAGCCGCAGGCGGAAGAATGCGCCATTAAAATCAGCGTCGTCGAGCGCGAAAACGCGCCGCTGATTTCCGGCGATGCCGAATTTCTGCGCTCGGTTTTCAACAATCTTTTTATCAATGCCGTCCAAGCGATGGAAAAAAACGGCGGCGTTTTGAATGTTACAATCTCGCCCGATGATGACTTTGTTAAAATCGAAATCAGCGACACCGGCAGCGGAATTACTGAGGAAAATCTCTCGAAAATCTTCGAGCCGTATTTTTCGACCAAAGAAACCGGAACGGGTTTAGGTCTGGCAATCGTCAAAAAAGTTATTGACGACCACAACGGCACGATTGAAGTTGAATCGGCATCAAACGAAGGAACGAAATTTACGGTGAGATTGCCGGTAAGTTTTGAGGGACGAGGGACGGGGGACAAGAAACAAGATCGGGTATAAAATGCACGACGGAAATTATAAAAATTTAATTGTTTGGCAAAAAAGCATCATCTTGGTCAAACAAAATTATTTGTTGACGAAAAATTTTCCGCCGGAAGAGAAATTCGGTTTGACTTCACAAATGCGCCGCGCCGTTGTTTCAGTTCCGTCAAATATCGCTGAAGGTCAGGCGCGAAGAACAACAGGCGATTACGTTCGATTTGTTTCTATCGCCGAAGGTTCTTTGGCTGAACTCGAAACGCAACTTATAATTTCAATAGAATTAAATTTTTGTCAGAAGGGCGAAACGAACGATTGTTTTGAATTAACAATGGAAATCCGCAAAATGCTGAATGCTCTGCGGAGGAGTTTAATGAATAAAATGTGACGCGGTCAAAGAGATGACAACCCTTATTCCTTGTCCCTCTTCCCTTGTCCCTATAAAAAATATGGCTAGAAAATCAATATTAGTAGTAGATGACGAAAAATCTCAGCGCGAGATTTTGGAGATGATTTTGTCGGGCGAAGGTTACGACGTGACGACGGCGAGTTCGGGCGAGGCGGCGATGAAGTTTGTCGCCGACCGGCATTTCGATTTGGTTTTGACCGATTTGAAAATGACGGGAATGAGCGGGCTTGATTTATTAAAGCAACTAACGGATTTTGATAAGTCTATTATCGTCATACTTTTAACGGCGCACGGTTCGGTTGATTCGGCGGTTGATGCGCTCCGTCTCGGCGCGTTCGATTATTTGCAGAAACCTTATGACAGCGACAAATTGCTAGACACGGTTTCGCGCGCGCTGAACAAACTTTCGGTTCTTGATACGGAAATCGTTTCCGAATCGCCGGAAATGGACAGGGTGAAAAAGCTGATTTTGAAGGTGGCGAAATCGAATTCGACCGTTTTGATTCGCGGCGAATCGGGAACGGGAAAAGAGTTGATCGCGCGTTCGATTCATAATAATTCACTGCGCACCGACGAAGTTTTCCAAGCCGTCAACTGCGCCGCGATCAATGAAAATCTGCTCGAAAGCGAGCTTTTCGGGCACGAAAAAGGAAGTTTCACGGGCGCGGTCGGCGAGAAAAAAGGTTTGTTTGAAGTTGCCGACAACGGAACTTTGTTTTTGGACGAAATCGGCGAATTGGACATTGCTTTGCAGGCGAAATTACTGCGCGCATTGCAGGAAAAACAAATCCGGCGCGTCGGCGGAACAAAAGAAATCAACGTCGACGTGCGCGTCGTCGCCGCCACGAACCGCGATTTGCTGGCGATGACGACGGAAAAGCGTTTTCGCGAAGATTTGTATTATCGCTTAAACGTTTTGAGCATTGAGCTTCCCGCTCTGCGTGAGCGGCGCGGCGACATTCCGGTTTTGCTCGATTATTTCCTCAAAAAACACACGCGCGGCACGAATCGTAAAGTTATACTCGACGCAAGCGCCAAAAAACTGCTCGAAAATTATTTTTATCCCGGAAACGTCCGCCAACTCGAATCTGCAATCGAACGCGCCGTTCTGTTGTGCGAAAACGACACGATCACGCTCGAAGATTTGCCGCCGGAAATGCTCAATCAAACTGCTGCCGCGGCAACGAGCGCGTCAGGCGATTCGCTATTCAAACTTCCGGCGGAAGGCGTCAATTTTGAAGACGTCGAGCGCAGTTTGATTATGCAGGCGATGGAGCGCACCGATTACAACATCACGAAATCGGCGAAATTATTGGGTTTAACGTTCCGAACTCTGCAATACAGATTGGAAAAATTCGGCATTAAAAAAGACGGCGACGGCGGCGAGGAAGAGGAAGAAGCGTAATAATTTTAGAAAAACGTGTAGTCTGATTTATCAATAAAACCTTGTGTAAATTGCGTTTAACTTAAATCGGCTCAATCTTTCTATTTTCTATAATTTCTATAATAAGGAGAAAATGCGATGGAATGGTTTTCGACATTGAGTTTGGCGCTCGGAACGGCTTGGACTTCAGGCATAAATCTTTACGCAACCGTCGCCGTTCTCGGACTTTTGCAGCGATTCGGCGCGACGAAATTGCCCGGCGGTTTGGACGTTCTGGATAATTGGTGGATTATCGGCGTCGCCGCTTTTTTGTATGCCGTCGAGTTTTTCGCCGACAAAATTCCGTATGTTGATACGGTTTGGGACGCCGTTCACACGTTCGTCCGCGTTCCGGCGGGCGCGATTGTCGCTTACGCGGCGACGAATCAGATGGACGCGGGCGTTTCGACCGTTGCCGCATTGCTCGGCGGCGGTCTGGCTTTTTCATCGCACGGCACGAAAGCGGCGGTGCGCGCCGGAGCGAATCTTTCGCCCGAACCGGTTTCCAATTGGGTTTTATCAATCGTCGAAGACATTATCGCGTTCGTCGGCACGATTTTAGCGGTTTTCGCGCCGGTTTTGATCGCGATTGTTTTATTTGTTTTCGTAATTTTCTTCGTCTGGTTCGCTCCGAAAATCATTCGCGCGTTTCGCTGTTTATTCAACATTTTTCGCCCGCAAAAAGTTTGATTTCGAGCGCAAGTTGCTGTGAATTTCCCGTTCTAACCTCGAAAATAATTTTTTGAAAAGGAAAATTTATGAAAAAAATCCACTTTGCCGCTTTTTTATTAGTTGCTGTTTCAGCCGCTTGCGCGGGTTCTGCAAATGAATCGAGCCTTTCAGTAAATCCAAATGCCACACCCGCTTCTTATGATTCTGAAACTGCAAGTAAAGGAAGACTGGTTGGTGGAGGCGGAGGTGGAAAAGAAGAGCCTGTGCAGGTTACGCAACAAGCTTCGCTCATTCAAGCCGAAAATACGCAAACCGCGCCGACTGTAATTGAGCGCAAAATCATTCGCAACGCCGATTTGCAGCTTGAATCAGATTCGCCCGAAGAAGCACAGCGGAAAATCGCGCAGATTGCCAAAAGCAAAAGCGGTTTCGTCGTCGAATCGTCGCAGTCGGCGAGTGATGTCAAAGTTTCAACGCGCGATACTGTGACGATGACGGTGCGTATTCCGTCGGAAAAATTCGACGAAGCGATTGATGAAATTCGCAAAGCAGGAACGCGTGTTGTTGGCGAAACGATCAAAGGTCAGGACGTAACCGAAGAATTTATCGACATCGAAGCGCGTTTGAAGACGCAAAAGGCGCTCGAAGCGCAGTTTGTCGAGATAATGAAACAGGCGAAAACCGTTGCCGACGCGCTCAATGTGCAAAGCGAATTGGCGACGGTGCGCGGCGAAATTGAAAAAATCGAAGGCAGAAAGCGTTTTCTCGAAAATCAAGCGAGTCTTTCGACCTTGAAAATCCGTCTGCAAACTCCGGCGGCGGTCAGCGCTAGCTCAAGCGGATTTTTCTATCGTCTGACCGAATCTTTGAGCCGCGGTTTCGATTTCGCGCTCAGTTTTCTGCTCGGATTAATCACTTTCGCAATTGCCGTTTTGCCGTTTATCTTGTTCGTCGTTTTACCAATTTATCTGGTTTTGAGATACTTTTGGAAGAAAAGCCGCAAGCGGAAAACGGCGAACGAGATTTATAAAGACGAAATAAAAAACGAGCTGTAAAAATAAAGCTATAAAAAAATGGAAAGATTTTTTCAAATTGCGGCGGTGATTCTTGCAGGAGTCGCCGCTTATTTTTTGTGGAATGACAACGGCGACGGCGCGTTCGTTTCGGGAGTTCTCGGCGCGGTCGCGTTTTTTCTGAGCGTTCGTTTTCAGGTCAAAGGCAGGCTTCAACAAAGAGAAATCGAACGGCTAGAAGAAGAAGAAATGCGAGAAAAGCGTGAAATTGTTGAACCAAGACCTTACTTCGGCGAATTAGGCGCGGAAACCGCAACCGCTGCGACCGAGAATGAACAGCGAACGGCTGAAAAAACTTTATGAAAATCGTTATTTCAACGTTCGGCTCGCTCGGCGACACTCATCCGAAAATTGCTTTGGCGCTCGAACTTAGAAAACGCGGACACGAAGTTTCGTTCGCTTTGATGGAAGCGTACCGCGAAAAAATCGAAATGCTCGGATTTCCGTTTCGTCCGATGCGCCCGAATTTCGACCCGGAAGACAAAGAACTCGGGCGGCGCGTGATGGACGCGAAAAACGGAACGAAGCTGTTATTAAAAGAACTGCTTTTGCCGAATATCCGCCCGATGTATGAAGATTTGATGAAGGCGGTTGACGGCGCGGACTTGTTAATCACAGGCGAAGTCGTTTTTGCGGCGAAATCGGTAGTTGAAAAAACCGGAATAAAATGGATTACGACCAGCCTCGCGCCTGCTTCGTTTTTGTCGGCGCACGACCCGTTCGTGCCGCCGACGGCGCAGTGGCTCAAACATTTTCGCTTTCTCGGCAACACGTTTCACGGCACCATGTACGGCTTTGTTCGCGGACTCATCAAGTCGTGGCTCGGCGAATATCGTAAGTTCAGGCGCGAAATCGGTTTGAGCGAAAATCACGATCCGGTTTTCGACGGCAAATTTTCCAGACTTCTGCATCTCGCATTGTTCTCGAAAGTCATCGGCAAACCGCAGCCCGACTGGCACAGTCCGACGCTGCAAGCCGGTTTTTGTTTTTACGACGGGCAAAACGATCTGGGAAAAATGCCTGAAAATTTGCCGGAATTTCTCGAAGCAGGCGAGCCGCCGATTGTTTTTACCTTAGGAAGCGCCGCTGTGATGGACGCGGGAAATTTTTTCGATGAAAGCGCGAAAGCAGCAAAGATTCTGGGAAAACGCGCCGTTCTTTTATACGGCGTTTTTAACGAACCGCCGAAAGGCACGGACGAAAATATTGTCGCGTTTGATTACGCTCCTTTTTCACTCGTTTTTCCGAAAGCCGCGTGCGTCGTGCATCAAGGCGGCATCGGCACGACCGCGCAGGTTTTACGCGCCGGCGTGCCGCATCTTTTTATGCCGTATTCGCACGATCAGCCCGATAATGCGGCGCGGTGCGAGCGACTCGGCGTTGCACGCGTCGTTTCGAGAGAAAATTACACGGCGGAAACGGCGGCGAAAAATTTGCGCGAGCTGATTTTAAATCCTGGTTATCAAGCGAAAGCCGCCGAAGCGAGCGCAATCGTCCGCGCCGAACACGGAACGCAAATCGCCTGCGACGCGATTGAGAGTGTGCTGCGCAGATAATTTCGGGTAATAACTTTTACGAAAATAGTGTAAAATAACTGTTTGCTTTTTACTTGATTGTTTATGGAAACGCTTGACTACCTGCTGGAAAACAACGCTCGCTGGGCGCAAGAAATGAAATCAAAGGACGCGGATTATTTTTCGCGCATCTACGATGTTCAAACGCCCAAATATCTATGGATCGGTTGTTCCGACAGCCGTATTTCCGCCAATATGACGATGGGTTTGAAACCGGGCGAGCTTTTCGTGCATCGAAACATCGCCAACGTCGTTGTTCACACCGATATGAATTGCCTTTCGGTCATTCAGTTCGCCGTCGAAGCGCTCGGCGTCGAACACATTATTGTTTGCGGTCATTACAATTGCGGCGGCGTCGCGGCGGCGATGAAACGGGAGCGTTTGGGATTAATCAGCAACTGGTTGCGGCATATTCAGGACGTAATGCGGACGCATGAAAAAACGCTCGCGGCGATTGAAGACGAGCGGGAACGTTTTTATAAATTGTGCGAATTGAATGTCTTAGAGCAAACTCTCAACGTCTGCGAAACCAGTTTCGTCAAAGACGCCTGGGAACGCGGGCAAAATTTGACGGTTCACGGCTGGATTTACGATATGCGCGAAGGTGTTTTAAAAAAGCTCGGCATTCATCTGGAAAACCGCCAGCAGCTCGACGTTATACGCCACGAAGCAAGCATTTGATGAATTTTGTTAAAATAAGAACGATGAGAAAATTACAGAATGATTTTGCGGTCTTGATGGCGATTATTGTCATCGCGTCGTTTAATTTCGCGGTTCGCGGACAAATGGCAGGCAAGCCCTCGGCGACGCGCGAACGAACGGTTGCGGCGAAAAATCCTGATTCAAAAAAAAATTCTCTGCCGGAAATCGCTTCGCAGGAAGAATTTGATTCCATCGCCCGCACTTTTCATCAAAACACGTCGTTCGCTCTGCCGCACGCGATGTTCGTCATTGACCGCAAGCATAAAAATAAAATTTATTACGTCAACACGCAAAAATACCGGTTTCATAAAGATTTTTTATTGGGAAACTACCTCGTTCCGCGCGGCGGCGACGTTTACAAACCGATTTATATAGACGAAGATCGCCGCTTTATCGTCGGCACGATCGCCTGGCAAAAGCCGGTCGAAAAATTCACTTGGGAAATCTGGGAAGGCGATCTGGCGACTGCAGAACACATCAAAATCGCCGATGAAGTAATTAATAAATCTTTTTTCAACAAGGTTTATTACAAACCGAATTCGTTTCGTCAGGAAGATGTTTCCGTATCGCTCGGCATTGAACGCGTTTTGCAAAGCGACATCGCTAAAAATCAGGAATATCTGGCGCTTAACACGGGCAAAACCATCGGCAGAATTCATATTATTGACAAACTTGACGACACGGTAGAAATCGGCGACAACGAGATTTTAGTTCTCAAGGAATTGCCCGCCACTCTTCCGCCGGTGCGCGGAATTATCGTCGCAAAACCGTCAACGCCGCTCTCGCACATCAATATTCTGGCGCGTGGCTGGGGTATTCCGAATGTTTACATCAAAGACGCCGACAAACTTTTCAAGGAATACGATACTTATTGGGTCGAACTCGACGCGAGCCTGACTAAATACAACGTTAAACGCGCCGACACGGAAGTTTTGAGCAAATACACGCCGCCGGACATTCAGATTCCGCCGGTTAATTTGGAAAGTAAAAAGCTCGCCGGTCTGCGCGAGATGCGGGCAAAAGACAGCGTTTTATACGGCGCGAAAGCGGCGAACTTGGGCGAAATGCTCAACGCGAAATTGCTTGGTTTCACCGTTCCCGACGGTTTCGCCGTGCCGTTTCATTGGTATGACCGTTTTATGCGGGAAAACGGTTTGAATATAGAACTTCAGCATCTTTTGGAAGACAATAATTTTATCCACAATCCGCGTTACCGACGCGAAAAGCTCGATGCTTTTCGCCAAAAAATTCAAAACGGTGAGTTCGACGAATTATTAAAGAAACAAATCATCGCTAAATGGAAAACGCAGCTCGGCGGACGCTCGGTTTTTGTGCGCAGCTCGTCGAATTCCGAAGATCTGCCGAATTTTTCCGGCGCGGGACTTTATTCGAGCGTGCCGAACGTCAAAGAAGCGGAAAAACTCATCGAAGCGGTGAAAAAAGTCTGGGCGTCGCTTTGGAAATTCGAAGCTTACGAAGCGCGTGTGCGTAATTACGTCAGCCAAACGGACGTTTATATGTCGGCGCTGATTCAATTGAGCGTTGATATGCAAAAAGGCGGCGTGATGATTTCTAAAGATCCGTTCGACGACGAAAACAAGGACGCGGTTTACATTTCGACGGTTTGCGGACATAACTCGAAGATTCCCGACAATAACGGCATTCCCGAACAAATAATGTTCAACCCGAAGTCGAACTCAGTTGTGTTAATGACAATTTCGCAGCAGCAAAACTCACTTGTTTTCGATGAAACAGGCGGTTTGATAGAGAAAACCGACCAATGCGCCAATCCGCAGTCAAAACGTATTTTGACGGATTTGCAGGCTCGCAATCTGGCGAAAATCGCTTTAAACATCCGTCGCGTTTTCGGCGGCAAAAAAGAGCAGGATATCGAATGGGGAATTATGAACGGACGAATTTACGTTGTACAGGCGCGTCCGTATATTGAGAAAAAATAGTTTATTTATATGAAAAAATTAGCAATTTTAAGTTTCGGTGTTTTCAGTTTAATCGGCTGCGGGAACAACGCGCCGCAAACGACTGCCGTGTCGAATGCGAACACAGCCGTCGTGTCGAGTCGGCGGCAATCGGAAACGGTCGCGGCGCACTCGACGGAAAAGTCTTTGTCGCCGATGAGCAATAATACCGCCAATCCGGCAAATGCGGCGAACAGACCGGCTTCCGGTTCGACCGAATCGCCGATGGCGAGAGCGATTGACGTTTCGGCGCAAACGGCGCAAATCGAGGCGGCGGAAAAAGAGTTCAAAGCGAAATCCGGCGACGCGAAAGCCAAGGAAAATCTCGCTAAGTCTTATTTCGATCGAGCGTTTTTGCTGACCGACGCAGCGCAGTATCGCGCGGCGCTCGGCGATTTTCGCAAAGGCTTGAAATTAAACCCTACGGACGCGCAGGCGAAATCAATGCACGACCAAATCATCACGATTTTCGCTTCGATTAAACGCGAACCGCCAAAAGAAGGCGAAGAACCCGCGCCGATGCCGTTTAATAAAGGATAAAAGTGGAAAATTGTGAAAATTGCGCGGTGAAAACGGATTTATTTGTCGTTTGAACGCCTTTTTCACGTTTCGCGCTTTTTCACTTTTTTATTAAACCAACTATTTTGTATTTACCAGCAAACTTTTAACACTACGGAGATATAACTTGATTTATGGCACTTTCAGCAAACGATATTAGAAAAGGAATGGTTATTTTATTTGAAGGAACGCCGTGTAAAGTGATGGATTTCAGGCATCACACGCCGGGAAATCTGCGGGCAATGGTGCAGACGCGCCTTCGGAATCTTTTGACCGGAAACTCGTTCGAGCATCGCTTTCGCTCGAACGACACGCTCGATCGCATTGTTCTTGAACAGCATGCGATGGAATATCTTTATTCCGACGGTTCGCATCATCATTTTATGAACACGGAAAATTACGAGCAGGTTTCCCTTACCGAAGAAGAACTCGGCGACGCGGCGCAATGGCTGATGCCGGGTTTGAAAATCGAAGTCGAATTTTATGACGGAACACCAATCGGCGTCTCGCTTCCGGCTTCGATGGAACTGACCGTGACCGAGACCGAGCCGGTGATGAAAGGCGCGACCGCTTCAAATTCCAACAAACCCGCGACGCTCGAAAACGGCGTTACGCTTTACGTTCCCCCATTTATTCTGCCCGGCGAAAAAATCCGCGTTAACCCGGCAGAATCGAAATATATGGAAAGAGTGAAATAGAGTTAACAGGAAGTTGCAGACAGTTCCAGAAAGTTGACAGATAGTTATAAGAAAAACTCTCAAACTTTTTGTGCTTCTTTAGGAGTTATGCAGTTGAAGCATTGTTAAACGTATGTTTGTTGAAAATGAAAGACTTATTGCATATGCATTTACCAAAAACGCTCGTAAGTTATTGGTTTTTCGTTCAACCGCGTAACTCCTATTCTTATTAACTATCTGGAACTTTCTGGAACTGTCTGATAACTTTTTGCCAACTTTAAATGTTTCTAATCTACAGTTTTCTTTTAACCGTCGGCTTCGTTCTTTTGTCGCCGGTTTTTTTGCTTCGCCGCGAGAAATATGCAGCCGGATTTTGGCAGCGATTGGGTTATTTGCCGGAATTTGAGTGTAATAATCGTCCGGTTTTGTGGCTGCACTGCGTTTCAGTCGGGGAGACGAATGCGGCGCGTCCGCTCGTTGAAGAAATCCGTCGTCAGTTTCCGAATTATCGCATCATCATTTCGACGACGACGAAAACCGGACAGGAATTAGCGCGAGAAATTTTCGCGGGCAAAGTTGATACGATTTTTTATTTTCCTTATGACTGGCGTTTTGCGGTGCTTCGCACGCTCAAACATTTCAAGCCGAACATCGTTCTGCTGATGGAGACGGAACTCTGGTTCAATTTTATTCGCGAAGCCGGGAAAAGCGGCGTGATGGTGGCAATCGTCAACGGCAGGTTGAGCGAAAAATCTTTTCGCCGTTATAAATATATAGAAAAATTTATGCGCCGCGTTTTGAATCGCGTTGATCTGGCGTTGATGCAGGACAACGCCGACGCGCAGCGATTGTTAAAGCTCGGTATTAGCGTAAGAAAGGTCAAAGTTACCGGAAACGTCAAGTTCGACCAGAAAATCGAGCAAACGGAAACCGCTTTCACCGAATATTTGCGCGCGCGTTTTGATATTTCCCAAGACGCGCCGCTGATCGTCGCGGCAAGCACGCACGCGCCCGAAGAGCGCTGGATTCTCGAAGCCTACAAACGAGTTTTCAAAAATTCAATCGAAAAACTGCCGCGTCTTTTACTCGCGCCGCGACACCCGGAAAGATTCGCAGAAGTCGCCCAACTGATACGAGAAACCGGTTTTGAATGGGTTCGGCGTTCGGAAAACGAATCCGGGCGCGATCAATCGGCGGAAATCATTTTGCTCGATTCAATCGGCGAACTCCGCTCGGCGTTTCCGCTCGCCGAAATCGTTTTCGTCGGCGGCAGCTTGATTCCGCACGGCGGTCAAAGCATTTTAGAACCGGCGGTTGCCGGGAAAGCGATTGTCACCGGATTTTACACGACGAATTTCGCGGCGGCTGTCAAAGAATTTACGGACAAAGAAGCGTTCGTTCAGTTGCCGGAAACCGACGAAACGACAATCGCTGCTAATCTTGCCGCTGTTTTTGCCGAACTTTTAAGCAACGCGGAAAAACGCCGGCGACTTGCTGAAAACGCGCTCGCGGTAATGGAAAAAAACGGCGGCGCGACGGAAAAAACGCTCGAATATTTAAAATCCGTTTTGCAGGTTCACAACAAGCAATGATTTACATCTTTTATTTGCTCGCCGCCATTTTAGTTTTTTTTAGTTATAAATCTCTGCGCGGCGGCATCAATTACCTCGACTTCTTCAGAAAAGAACTTGCCGCTCCGAAATCCGAATTCACGCCGTTCGTTTCCGTCATCGTGCCGTGTCGCGGCGTTGACGAAGGTTTAAAGGAAAATCTCGCCGCGCTTTTCCGGCAGGATTTTCCGGCATACGAAATTATTTTCGCGGTTGATTCAAACACGGACGAGGCGGTCAAAATCATCGAAAATATCGTGCGCGTGAATGTCAAAAATGCCAGAAACGAGCGACAAACAAAATTGATTGTCGCGGGCAAAGCGAAAAATGAAAGCCAAAAAGTTCACAATCTGCGCGAAGCGGTGCTCCACGTTGCCGAAGAATCGAAGATTTTCGTTTTCGTTGATTCGGACGCGCGACCGGCGGCGAATTGGCTGCGCGCGCTTGTTGCTCCTTTGCGCGACGAAAAAATCGGCGCGGCAACCGGTTATCGCTGGTTCGTTTCCAAAAAAAGAAATTTCGCGTCTGAATTGCGCTCTGCATGGAACGCTTCGATTGCTTCCGCGCTCGGCGCGAATGCAAAATCTAACTTCTGTTGGGGCGGCTCGACGGCGATTCGGCGGGCGACTTTTACGAAATTAAACGTTCGCGACGAGTGGCGCGGCGTTTTGTCCGACGATTTTACTGTTACGCGCACAGTCGAAAAAGCCGGATTACTGATTCATTTCGTACCGCAGGCGCTCGTCGCTTCAATCGAAGACTGCGACTGGCGCGAGCTTTTTGAATTTACGACGCGACAGATGAAAATCACGCGCGTCTACGCGCCGAATTTGTGGCTTGCTTCATTTCTCGGCTCGTTTTTATTTAATTTGGTTTTCATTTGGGGGATTTTGATTTTGATTTTTTATGCGATTAACGAATTCGCTTTTTGGTTCGCTCTCGCCGCGCTTTTGCTGGTTTGCGTTTTCAGCGTCGGCAAAGCTAATTTACGACTTGACGCCGTAAAAATGGCGCTGAAAAATCACGAAAACGATTTGAACAAACAATTTTGGACGCAAAATACGCTCTGGATTTTGTCGCCCGCCGTTTTTCTTTACAACGACATCTGCGCGCTTTTTTCGCGGAACATCCTCTGGCGCGGAATTCGATACGAACTCAAATCGCCTATTCAAACATCTATAATTGAAGAAAATGAACGGCTTGGTAAAGCTGTAAACGTTTCGGACGAAAAATAAAGCAAAAAATAAAATTGGTAATTTCACATTATTTAATTTATTTTGAACAGGGGAATTTATGTCGAAATACATCCGGGGAAAAGCATTTTTATTTTTATTTGGTTTAGTTTGTTCGGTTTTTGCGCAATCGGCGCAAGCGCAGGAAACCAAGCCGACCGAAGCGAAAGCGGCGGAAACAAAAAATTTAGAAACAAAATCGGCGCCCGAAATTGTTAAAGGCAAAGCTCCAATTATTATTATTCCCGGTTTAACCGGCTCGGAGCTGGTCAACAGTAAAAACCAGGAAATCGTCTGGTTTCGACCGGGACGCGCCAAAGAAGACGATTTGCGTCTGCCGATTTCGCCCGTTCTATCGCGCAACCGCGACAGTCTTCAGGTTAGAGATGTTATCCGACAGGTAGAATTTATCAAATTTCTGCCGGAAATTGAGATTTATCAAAAGTTGATTGACGCGCTCGAAAAACGCGGCGGTTACGCGGAAGGGAAATGGGACGCGCCGGCAGCAAGCGGACACGAAGATACTTTTTACGTTTTTCCGTACGATTGGCGTTACGATAACGTCGAAAACGCGCGGCTTTTAATGACGAAAATTGACGCGCTCAAACGCAAATTAAAACGCCCGAATCTCAAGTTCAACGTTATCGCGCACTCGATGGGCGGCTTGATTGCGCGTTACGCCGCCATGTACGGCAACGCGGATTTGCCGCGCGCCGGAGCATTACGACCGACGTGGGCGGGCAGAAAAAACCTCGATAAAATCTTTTTGCTCGGCACGCCTAACGAAGGTTCTGTTCAGGCGCTCGATTCGATGCTCAACGGTTTTTCATTTATCGGCGGCGGCGTTAATTTGCCGTTCGTACAGAATCTCTCGAAATTTGACGTTTTTACGATTCCCGCTATTTATCAACTTTTGCCCAACCGTAACGCATTCAAAGTCTATGACGAAAATTTAAAGCCTTTAAATCTTAACCTTTACGACCCGAAAACGTGGGAAACCTACGGCTGGAGCATTTGGAAAGACGATGATTTCGCTAAAAAATTTAGCGCCATTGAGCAAAAACAGGCGAAAGCGTATTTTAACGTTGTTTTGACCAGAGCGCACCGCTTTCATGAAGCGCTTGCCGCTAATCGCAATGCTAAACCGCCAGTTAGTTTTTATTTAATGGGCGCTGACTGTAAAGATACGCAAAGCGCAATCGTTCTTGTGCGTGACCAGAAAAAAAATCGTTGGCGCACGCTGGTTAAATCGGATTCGTTCGAGCGTGCCGGCGGCGAAAAAGTTTCGTCCGAAGACGTGAAAAAACTTATCTACGCGCAGGGCGACGGCGTTGTGACGAAAAACTCGCTTCAAATGAGCAGCGCGAGCAACAAATTGGCGTTGCCCGTTGCCTCGGAATTATATCAATGCGAAGCGCATAATCGTTTGGTTACCAACCCGGAAATCCAAGACAGGCTTTTGACGTTATTGGGCGCGACACCGGCTGTCACGGCTGCGAAATAGTTTTCGGAAACAAATATTACTGTTAATAAAAGCGAAAGTCGGGTAAAATCAACTTTCGCTTTTTTGTTTTTTTAATTTCTTTTAATTTACCCGAAAGCCGAAAATTTTCGATTATTTGATTAAACGGAGAACAAACGCCGATGATAAAAACTTTGCTCGATGCCGACGAAAATCCTCCGCCGGAAACCGCCGTCATAATCGAAGAAACCGTTTTGCAGCCGACCGACAAAACTGCGGCGGAACCGTTTGTTGCTAACGGCGTTTCAGCGGGAAACGAAGATATTTTGGAAATTCCGGGCGATTATCAAAACGCTTTGTTCGAGCCGCAAAACGCTTCGGAAATATTTGATGCCCCTATGTCCGCACCGGCATTCGCTTCGAGTTTTGAAACGCCGGTTGTTGAAACAAAAGCGGAAGGCGAATCGAATCCGGAAACATCATCCAGACCGGAAAATGTATTGTTCGCGTCGCAAACCGAATCGTTACAGCCGGAAACAACCGCCGAAACGATTCGTAACAGCGGTTTGGCTTACGCGGCGGCTGTCATTCTGCTCGGTTCAGTGATTTTTATGCTGATTTTAGGCTGGTTCGCCGATTTGCTGCTCGGCACTGAGCCGTGGGGAATCGTCGTCGGCATTGTTCTCGGTTCGATCATCGGCTTCGTGCAGTTTTTCCGCACGACGTCGCAAATATTGAAAAATAAGGGCTAATATAAAAACTAATTTGAGAAAAATTGCACAAAATCGCGGTTTCGCTTTGAATTCTGCGGCATTCCTTTGTAAAATATTTGTTTCGCAATGAGCGAAAATTCCGAACAGGCTGACCAACAGACGCAAACCGTTAAAGAGCTTTCGCACCGGCGAATTTTAGCGGCGATGACGGCGACGGTTTTTCTCGGCACGATTTTGAGCTTTATTTTCAATTCGGCGAATTTCGGCTTCGGATTTTTGATCGGCGGAATTTTATCTTTAATAAATTATTATTGGTTGAAACAGTCGCTGCGCGTTATTTTCGAGAACGCGGTTTCCGGCGAAAAGCCGAGATTTTTAGCGACAAAATATTTTACAAGATACGCGGCGTTCGGATTAATTCTGTCAATTGTTTATTTAACAAAACTTGTTCCGGTCGTTGCGGTGCTTTTAGGACTGGCGAGCTTCGCGTTTGCGATTATTATCGAAGCGACATTGCGTTTATTTTCAGCTTTTTTTAAGAAATAATTTTATGTTTTTATTTGCAGAAGGCGGTCATCACACTCCTTTAATAGTCGAATTTATCAATCATTATCTTGGCGAGCCGATTTATCGCTTTCAGATGGGTTACACGCGTCCGGCTTGGCAGTGGCTTTTTGAAAAAATCGGCGTCAGCGCCAAACCCGAAGACGTTTTCGGCGCGTATTCACCGGAAACGGCGATTCCGTGGTACACGGTAATGTTCGTCATCGCGTGTATTTTGACGGTCATCGTCATTTCGATTTTGAAAGGCAAACTTTCCGAAGACGATCCGAAAGGCGGGCAATTAACGCTCGAAGCCGGATTTATGGCGCTGCGCGGAATGGTCGTTTCGGTGATCGGCGAACACGGATTCAAATATTTTCCGGTCGTGGCGACGTTCGCGGTTTTGATTTTGATCTCGAATTTAATGGGGCTTTTCCCGCTGTTTATGTCGCCGACGGCGCATATTTCCGTGACGCTTGCGCTCGGTCTGACTTCGTTTATTTATTACAACTTCGTCGGTATCAGAGAAAACGGTTTGATCGCGCATCTCGGACATTTAACCGGACCGATTTGGTGGATCGCGCCGCTGATTTTCCTGATCGAGTTGTTCAGTAACATTATTCGCCCGATGACGCTCGGCATTCGTCTGTTCGCGAATATGTTCGCCGATGAACAAGTCGCGCTCATCGTTTCAGGGTTGTTTCCGCCGATCACGCAGTTTTTCGTGCCGATTATTCTGCTGCCGCTCGCGGTTTTCATTGCTTTCGTGCAGGCGTTTGTTTTCACTTTGCTTTCGATGATTTACATCAGCGAAGTCGCGCACGCGCCGCACGATCACGACCCGACGCACGAGCACGAGCATCCGGCTGAAAATCGCGCGACGACAGAAGCTGCGATGGCTTCGCCGGCGTAAAGATTTAGGATTCAGGATTTAGGATTGAATATTTAGGATAAGGATTTTTGATCTTGAATTCTGAATCCTAAATCCTAAATCCAAAAAGTTTTTTGAAGGTTTTAAGCCGATTGATTTTTTGATAAAGAACCGCATTTTATAGCAGACATGCCCGCACGCGACAGGAGCCTCGACTCCAAAGAGAGTAGAAATCGAGCGCATACCGGAAGTGAGGCGAAATTATAACCGAGAGCCGCGGTTTTTATCGATAAAGAAAATCAGTTGAAAAATCTTTTGTTAGGTAAGGTAGTAAAATAGTTAAATAAAAATAAATTCAGGAGATAGTATAAAACAATGAAAAATTTGAAAATGTTTTTCTTTTCGGTGCTGGCATTGGCTTTAACAGCGATTCCGGCGATGGCACAGGCTGGTGCGGGCGCAGGCGCGGCTGACAATGATTCAACGGTTGCCGCCTATAAAGCTCTTGCAGCCGGTTTGGGCTTCGGTTTAGCCGCCGGTTTGGGCGCAATCGGACAATCGCGCATCGGCGCTTCGGCGGTTGAAGGCGCGGCTCGCAATCCGGGCGCTGCCGGAACCGTCCAGACGATGATGATTATCGGTCTGGCGCTGATCGAATCGCTCGTGCTTTTGGCGCTCGTTATCGTTTTCGCCAAATTATAATTGAAAAGGCGAGAGCTTAAATTTGCGGGCGAAGTCTTACGCATAAGACTTCGCCCGCATTTTATTTTTGTTTCATTCCCTGTTTTGTTTTACAACCGCCGGAAACCGTATAGAATCATAAATTGCAACTAAAACTAATTTTAGAGCGTTTGATAAAGCAATGAGCGAACAGTTTACCGGACAAATTTTAGCGAACAAATACCGCCTTGATTCCGTTTTGCGCGACGACGATCTCGGGAAAATCTATCGCGGGACGCACGTTTCGATGGACAAACCCGTCACCGTCAAAGTTCTCGCGCCCGCGCTTGCCGTTGACGAAAATATCGTCCGGCGTTTTTCCGCCGAAGCGCGCACGGTTTCGCAGATTTCACATCCGAATATTCTCAACGTAACGGATTTCGGCGCTGACGGCGCGGTTTATATCGTTTACGAAGGCGCGCCGGGCGCGACGCTCAAAGAAGCGATTCGCGCCGAAGGCAAATTTTCGTTTGAACGCGGCATTAGGATTGCGCGGCAAATCGCTTCGGCACTTTCCGTCGCGCACGCCGCCGGAATGATTCATCAGAATTTGAGCAGCAACAATGTTTTGCTCGCTCGAACTCCGAATAATTTTGAAACGGTAAAATTAACCGGCTTTGCCTCCGAATCTAATGTTCGCGAATTGTTCGATGAGAACGCGCAAAACGATAACATCGAATATCTTTCGCCCGAACAATGCGCCGACACGGGCGCGATTGACGAGCGTTCGGACGTTTACAGCCTCGGCGTCGTTTTATATGAAATGCTCGCGGGCGAAGTTCCGTTTTCCGGCAAAACGCCGACGGAAATAATGCTCAAAAGCTCGGCTGAACCGCCCGCGCCGCTTGCCGCTTTTCGTCAGGATTTGCCGTCGGAAATCGAACCGATTGTTTTGCAGGCGATGGCGAAAAACCCGGAAATGCGTTTTCACACGATGGACGAATTTTCCGCCGCGCTCGCCCGCGTTTCAAGATACGATGAACAAGAAACCGTCGCTATTCCGCAAAAAGACGATGCCGAACCGGTGAATAATAATCTCTGGAAAACGGCATTCGTCGTCTTAGCGGGAATTTCGCTGCTCGCCATCGGTTTGATTTACGCAACGAACGTCAAACAAACCGATCCGGCGACGCAGATGCAGTATGACTCGAACGGTCAACCAGTACAGCCGATCAATCCGGCAACCGGAACCGATGAACAGGCTTTGTCGAATTTGGCGACGATGCCAGCCGAAATAATTTCCAATGCAAACATGATGGCGCTTCCGTCCGGGGCACTTCTTCCAGGCGGTGGCGACGGCTACAATCCGTGGGGCGGTAGCGGTCCGCCGTCGGGTGCGCCGCCGCAGCAATATATCGCGCCGGGCGGTCAAGTGATTACGATTGACCCGAATAATCCAAGCCCTTTCACGCAGGACGGCAACATCATTTTAATTCCCGTTCCGGCTAATACCGCCGTTATGAACGCCAACGTCAAACCGACACCAACGCCGCGAGGAAACGCCGCCAACGCGAATACTTCTGCGCCGCCCGCGTCAAATACTGCGCCGAAACCGACGCCGCAAACCACGCCCGCAACAAAACCGACACCGCAAACTCCACCGGCAACAAAACCGGCGGAACAGCCAAAAGCATCGCCGCCTGCTGCAACGGAAAAACGCGCTCAGAGCGGGAAAGAGCAAGATAGCTTAGATTAAAGAAGCGAGTTTATCTGCAATAAAACAGCAAAGCAACGATGCGAATATCGTTGCTTTGCTGTTTTTGAATGGTTAAATTTTTTATTAATCACCTTGGCACTTCCACTGTTTTCAAAATATCCGCAATCACAGCATCGGTCGTTGCGCCATCGAGTTCGGCTTCGGCACGTAACGCGAGGCGATGACGCAGAACCGGCGCGGCAACGTCGCGCACGTCGTCAGGCGTTGGGAAATCTCGTCCGCGAATGGCGGCTAAGGCTTTTGAACACAGTAAAAGAGCGATTGCCGCGCGCGGACTTGCTCCGTAAAGAATCGTTTGGTGATTGCGGGTTTTTCTGACAATTTCGACGACGTATTGCTGAACGCCCGGCTCCATTCGCATATTTTTTATTTCCACGCGGCAGTGTTGAATCGCGGCTGTGTCTGGCAAAGCTTGAATATCTATTTGTTCTAAATGTCGCGAATTAAAACCGGCGTCCCAGCGGGCGATGATTTCGCGCTCGGCTTCGGCGGTCGGGTAATCGATCAGGATTTTTAATAAAAATCTGTCCAATTGAGCTTCCGGCAACGGGTAGGTTCCTTCGTATTCAATCGGGTTTTCCGTTGCCAGAACGGTGAAAATGGGTGAAAGACGGTAACGGTCGCCGTCAATTGTCGTCTGTCGCTCTTCCATCGCTTCCAAAAGCGCGGCTTGCGTTTTCGGAGGCGTGCGGTTGATTTCGTCGGCGAGCAGGATGTCCGTGAAAATCGGACCCTGACGCAAGGCAAACTGCGTCGTCTGCATGTTGAAAACGTTCGTTCCCGTAATGTCGGACGGCATCAAATCGGGCGTAAATTGAATGCGCGAAAAGCCCGCGCCGATAATTCGCGCCAATGTTTTAACGGTCAGAGTTTTCGCCGTGCCGGGAACGCCTTCGAGAAGCGCGTGCCCTTCGGCAAGAACGGCGACGAGAATTTGTTCGATAACTTCCTGCTGCCCGACGATGACTTTGCCGAGTTCGTTTTGAATATGGGCGACGGTTGAAGGCGTATGTGTCAGCATAATTTATAAATATTGATAACTCAAAAAGGAAATTAGCCACAGATGCACACAGATAGACACAGATAAAAGTGAGATAAAAACAAAATGACTTCTATTTTTTCTTCATCTGTGAAAATCTGTGTGCATCTGTGGTTAATATTTCTTAAAATCCTTGGCTTCGCGGTTCATTTAATAAAATCGTAAATCGTTTTGACGGCTAAAAGCAAAACCGTCGCTAAAAATATTCTTTTAATCCAGACGTCGTTCAACTTCGTGACGGTTTTTGCGCCGATATACGCGGCGATAAACATTGTGACAGCGAGAATTAATCCTAATTTGTAATCCACTAAGCCTTGCCACATAAAAATAACGGTAGCAATGAGCGACGAAAAAACGTTGATATATTTTGTCGAAGCGACGGCTTCGGTAAACGTCATTCCGAAAAACGCGACGTAAGCGGCGGTCAGCATCGTCACGTATCCGCCGCTGTATAAACCGCCGTAAATTCCAAGCAGAAAAGTGATAATGTAAACGGCAATCGTCGCGTTGGGGGAAATGTTCGTATCGACTTCGATGCCCGCATTTCGCCGGAAAAGCGTGAAAAGCGCGACGATGATCATCGCCGCCGAAACGATTAATTTAATGCTCTGGCTCGTAATTAAACCGACGAGAAGCGCGCCGAGCGCCGAACTGATGAGCGTTAAAACAACGAGCGGGGACGTTTTGCGGTAATCAATAATGCCGCCACGCATAAACGGAATCGTCGCTCCGACGTTCATAAACGTCAACCCGAACATATTAGTCGCCACGGCGACTTTCGGGTCAATGCCGAATTGAAACATCACCGGAACGGTAACAAGGGAATTGCTGCCTGTCACGACGCCGACCGCGCTCATCATGAAAAACAGAATAATCAATAAAACCAGAGATGAAATAGGCATTTTTTATTAAGAGCGCAAACGTGCATCGCGCTCCCGGCGTTTACTAAACCTCTCCTTTTCGTGTGCGTTTCAAGCCGATCCTTTCTTCGATTTCGCGCAAGCGGGTCGCAACCGTTAAAACTTCCTTTTTATTCGTCGCCGCGCCGTGCATAATGTCTTCGCATTTTTTCATCACCGCGACGGTTTCGAATTCGCTAATTCCGGCGCGTTCGGCAATCAACCGTGCCAGTTCCTCACGTGAAGTCGTGAAAACGTCCGCGCCGACGGAACGGGCAGCGCGTCGGCGAAAATCCGTGTAAATATTTTCAATCGCCAGATCAAACGCATTTGTTCGCCGCTGCAATTCCGCCATCGCCGCGACGTATTCGAGTTTTGAAAGACGATTCGGCTCAACGTCGGGCAGAGCGCGGGCGAAACGGCGGCTCTGCGAAAAAAAGACAAATGCTAGAACAAGCGCGATTTGCAGAAAAATGGCGATGACCGGCGTTCCGGCGAAATACTGCAAAAATCGGTTATTGTTCGTGCCGAAACCTTGATGATATTCGTCGAAAGCTATTGCGCCATCTCGCGACGCCACGACGTTGATCGCCATTTGAGCGTTGTCAACCAGATTTATTCCGGCATTGGAAACGACGAACGGATCGGCTAAATAAACGATTCGCCCGGAACCGAACGGCGCGTCCGCAAGCAGGTTTTTTCCGCCGCCCGATAGATGGACGAACGGCGCGGTCAAAGCCGGAGTCTGTATTTCCTCGTCCTCATCATCTGTAATATCAACCCGTGGAACTTTGTTAATTTCTTCAGGTTGTTTCGAACCGGAAATATGCGGATCGGCTGCGTGATTCGATTGTTCTTCAAAAGCAACGGGCGGTTTTTGAAATCGAGGCGTCGGCGTCGGATTTAGCTGTTCCTCATTAAAAAAATCTTCTTCGACCGGCGGAACTTGCGCGGGCGGCGGCGGAGGCGGCGCGCCGGAACCGATTCCTTGAATGGTTTTAACGGTTTTATCTTTCGAATTTTCGCCATCGGAATAACGCTTAAAAATCACCGTCGAAGCGAATTTCGACGGCTGAACCGCGTTGACGTTTTTTGTGTAAACGGTCGGCTGAATCGGTTTGACTGCCGCAACGTCAGTCGTCATTTGATTCGGGTTTGACGGGTCGAGATCGAGTTCCGGCGGTATGCCGTTGCCGGACAGCGAAATGCTCCAATTGGCTGTCGTCGTGACCAGATCGCGCGGCGGTTCGCGGTCAATAATCACCAGTTTGCCGCCCTCTGAAACCCATCGCAAAAGGTCTTTCGCTTCGGCATCGGTGAATTCACGTTTGATCGCGCCGGTGATAACAAAAGTCTGCGGCGCGTTTTTGTTCGCCAAAAGCGCGCTCGGCGGTTCCTGCCAACGCACGGGTTTTCTGCCGGTTTCGCTCAAAAGCTCGTAAAACACGCGCGTTCCGGTCGCGCCCGCGTTATAAGTCGAGCGGTTCGGAAACATTTCCGTGTCGGGCTGTTTTTCCTTCTGGACATACGAAGCCGCGTTCAAACCGACCAGCACGATTGTCAGCAGAACGAATGCCCCGAAAATGAGAAGTTTTTGTTTCACGTTTTTAAATAATTTTTTGAGTTTTTTGAGATCGCCAAAGTAAAAGACTTTTTTCGCTCTATCAACGATATTACTGAGCCGTTAAACTCAAAAAACTTTTAACTCACCGTTTTTTTGTACTTTTCACGAAATTCATTCCAATCTTCTTCATCGGTACTTTGCAAACCATACCAATGCCGCTCGAAACTGCGGGTCAACCCGTGGACATTTTCGTAAAGCGCCGGATTCGGGCGTACGTCGCGCAGATAATCGCGGTTGGTTTTGTGGTGCGCCAAACCGATAATGCGCCGGTCGCTCAAATCGCACAAAAGAGCGATGTAGCCTTTGCGAATCGCGGCGCGTAAATCTCCGGCACGCGCCAGTACTTCCGCTTCGCCGAATAGGTTTTCCGCCGAATCATTGGCGGCGATGCGCTCGCCTAAAATGACGCGCTCTTTTTTCTCTGATTTTTCTCGCGCCCGTCGCTTTTGCAGAAAAAGCGGAACGAAACGATAAATGAGAAATCCAATGACGCCTAAAACAATCGCGTAGAGAATTATCTGCAAAACGAACGATACGGATTGTGCCCCGTTTTCCGCGCTTTCGGATATTTTCGGTTTCGGAAAAGCGTCGGCGAACCAGTCGAGAAGCTCGTTCCACCATGTTTGCAAGCGGCTTTCCTGTTTTTGTTCGGGCTTTTGATATTCTTCGCGTCGCAGAATCTCGGCTAATTTTTGTTTGTCCTCGTCTTTTGTTCGATTTGAAACATTCGGATTTTCGAGCTCGGCGAGTTTTTCTTCAAGTGCTTCGAGCCGTTCGCCGATTGCCGTTAAAACTTCGACGCGATCCGGCAAATTATTTTCGCGAGCGCAAGCGGCGAGTTCAGCATCAAGCCATTCATTGCCGGTCTCAATTGTTGCTCCCTGCCATTCGATCTTTTCCGTCACCGGCAATACGCGGCGAATTTCGGCGAGAATCTGTTTTTCGTAAGCTGAATCTATCTCGTTCGGATTTTCGGTCGCCTCAACATAATCTCGCAACTCTATCGTAAATTCATGTGCGCTCTGCACGTTTTTTTGATATTCGGCTAGCGTCGCGGCGTTAATCGTAAATGACGCGAGCAAAAGGCAGAGCGCGGCTGCTGAAATCAATCGTCGTGAGAATTTCTTTTGTCCGGCTGATGTTCGCTTTTTCATTCGATTCGGTTAGGTTGGAATTAAATCTTCTTTTCGCAAAATAATCGTCGCTGACACTCTAACTTTAAATTATCAAGCGGTGAACGCCAAATGACAATCGTTTTCGGGATTTTTCACAAAAAGTGCGGAGATTATTCGAGTCCGAGCGGCGACATTGCTGAACTGCGTTTTTGTTTTGAGATGACGGCGGGCGTAATTTGATTTGTCAGAGCCGGCTGCAATGGATTAATAAAATCAGTCGGAACGGCGGGAATTTCGCCGAGACGCCGCGCCGCCAGAAGTTCGATGTCGTAACCTTCATGCCGGACGCGCTCGTCAACGTAAAGCAGGCAAAGCCCGATCATCCAAACCGGCATCAGCAAAATCAAGCTCGCCTGCGAAATGACCTGATTGGCGATCTCATACCACGCCGGAATCGCGTCGGCGTCGAAGGCGAAAAACTCGACGCCGTTCGCCCACGCATACCACGCGAGCGGAACATACAAAAGCAAAAGCGCCGAATAAGCCGCGACAATCGAAAAAAGAAAAAGCGCGGCGAGCCGTTTGACGTTGCCGCTCGCCAGACTCGCGCTTCTGCCCATCGCCGCAAAAACGCCCGAGCCTTCGACGAGCATTACCTGCGGCACGTAAGCCAGACGCGACGCCAGCAAAAAGAAAAGCCACCCCGTTCCGAAGGCGATTGCCAAACCGAGCGCGAGCGAAACGATAAACGCGACGAAAGGCGAAAAACTGAAACTGTATACCGCAAGTCCGACGGTCAGTAATCCGACCAGCAAGCCGATATAAAAAAGAACGAATCCGACGAAGCCGAGCAGCAGCGTAATAATCAAAGATGCGGAAATCAAACCGGGCAATCGCTGCCACGCGTTTCGATAAGTCTCTTTAAAAGTCACCGCTTCGCCGAAAAGCAGATGCCGCACGAAATTGCGCGACGCTCCGCCCATTACCACGAGCGCCGCCGCCGCTTCCGCCAGCCAGATAATCATATTGCCGAACCAAACGAAAAGATAATAAAGAGTTTTTTCAAACTGATCCTGATAAGAACCTACTGCAAAAATCTCGCGCCCGAGCGTTGTCCAGCAGACCGAAATCACCGTTCCGACAACAACCGGCGGCGCGGCAATTAAAACGAAAGTCCAAAAATTGCCGCGGTAAAACCTAACGGCGCGATCAACCAGATCCCCGGCGCCGAGCGGCGCGAGCGTGATAGAGGAACTTGTTTCAGTGAAAAGACTCATTCAATAAAAAAGGTGATGCTTTTTACGGCATCACCAAAAATCTTAACGATTATTATTCGAAGCGGCAATGATAAAATTGCCGTTTACGAATTAAAAGTTAATTCTGAACATCAAGTCAATCAAACGACCGCCCGGATCATTGGTCGTCGAAATATCCTGATAAGCCGAGCCTGCTCCTAGTTGACCGAAAGTCGAACCTCCGACGCCAACTGCCACCGTATCTACCGCAAAACCGCCGACGCGGAATGCAGGCTTATTTAACGCATCAAGGAAAGTAGCTCTAAACTCGATGTTGCGTTTTTCGTCAATGATGAACTTTTTGGACAAAGCTACGTCGAACTTGAAAAAACTCGGTCCATATAAAATCAAGTTATTGAAACCGCATTCTCCGGCAAAACGGGAGATACAATTATTATATCCGGCAGGCGCGATAAACCTGCCTTCGGGTGCGCCGCCGAATGTTGTTCCATAACCAGTTGCAGTGGTAACGTCCGTATTAAATGCTCGCTGAGTATTTAATATAATGTCATCCGGTAAATAAGTTACTACATCTGGTCCTTTACGAACTTTGATTTCTTTCTGCAATTCCTTGACCGTCATACCGACAAGTTGGACGTTGCCCAAGCTGAACGGCGAGCCGCTCTGCCAGCGAACTGTCGGAAGCATCGTCCATCCGCCGATGATTCCATTGACGAGCCAATTACTGTCAGAAAAGAACATTCTGCCGTTGCCGAACGGTAAATCATAAGTCGCGTCAAATTTGAACTGGTGCCGAATATCGAACACGGCGACATTTTTTGCCAGCTCAAGACCGCCTTCTCTCAGCGTGTAGTTTGATTGAGAAGTGGTGCTCGATACAAAAGAATCGGATTGAGCTTTTGACCAAACGTAGTTGGCTTGAAAGCGTAATCCGTTAGTTAAGCGGCGACGGACTTCAATAACACCCGAATCATACCAGCTTCTGGCATCATCGCTTAAAACGAATGCGCCCGACGGAACTGCCGGATTCACACGGAAAAAGTTGCTTGGCAGACCGTTGGCTATAGCATTGGCACGACGAGTCGCATTATTCTCAAAACTCGCACTGCCGACAAAACCGATTACCTGCGGGTTATTTCTTGAAAGCAATGCGGTAAGTGCCGTATTAGCAAAATTCGCCGCAGTGTATAGAGCGGGATTATTTGGGTTAAAGGTAATTATATTTGGCGTCTGAGGATTATTCGGAGCACTAAAATAAGATTGAATAATCGGCAACGGCGATGTTCCGGTTCCGGCTCCGAAATATGCGAAGGTATTTCCTCTGCCAGCGGCTCTGTTTGCGTAAAGATTAGCTTGTGCTAGTGCAAACTCGGCGGCAAATCCGTTTTCTATAGTATTGACCTCATTAACAAAGTTAAGGCGGTAAATACCGAATCCGCGGTTGCCGACATAACGAAATTCAACCACCGTGTCTTTATCAATCTCGCGTTGATAACCTACGCTAAACGAATGCACATAACCGGTTTTCAAATCCGGATCAACGGCAAGCGCTTGATTTGCCGCTCCCAAAGCAATCGGATAAGCCGGCTGCGCCGAAAACGTCGGCGATGTCAAATTAAGATTGTTGCCGTCACGTAAATTTGTGCCGACAGTAAATGATCCGGGAACGCCCGTATTCCGCGAAAGAGCTAAAAAACCTCCCGGAGTGTTTCCGGTGATAGTTGTTTGTTGGGCGAATCCTTCACGGACAAACGACTGCGAATAACCGCCGCGAATCACGCTCCGTCCGCCTTCGCCAAAGACGCTGCGCAACAGTCCGTCTTTGAAATCAGGACTCCAAACCACGCCGACCGATGGAGCGAAATTGTTCAAGTCGTCCTCATAAGCTTTTTCGCCTATTGCGTAAGGAACCGCGCGCGGCGCTTGCCCGCCAGTCGCGCCGGGTCTGAAGATATTTCCTTCGCCGGAAGTTCCGTAAATCTGCGCGAAATTTTCCAGTCTGGCAAAATTGCCGCTCTGAATCGTGAATGCTCCCTGCGGCTGCCATCTCAGACCGTAGTTGACCGTTAAGCCCGGACGAATACGCCAGCTGTCCTGAGCGAATAAACCATAGGTTTTTTGTTCGGACAACTGCAGCTGATTGGCATTTTCTTGATATGTCCCGTCTGCGGTTAAATAGGCATTTGAAGCGTAACCGCTGACTCGTCCGACTAATGCGGCGTAAAGATTACGCGCTTCGGCTAATTGCGCGGTCGACGCACCGGGAAAGTTAGTGGCGTTAAACATAGTGAATGCCGTGCCTTCAGTCGAGTCAACTCCAAAACTGATAGTCGGAACAATGCGATTGATTGCCACGCTTTCCGATTTTATAATCTTATATTGACCGCCGAAATTGATATTGTGATTTCCCGCCAGCCACGTCACCGAATCGGTAAAATCATAAGTCGGCGTATTGCGACCGCTGTATGAATTTCGTGAATACGGTGTTGTTATTCCGGTCGGGGTCGCAATATCCAGCAGGAAACCTCGTGAATATTCATAGTCGGCAGTCGATATGCCGGGGCTGAACTCTGAAAAGCCTGTGGAAACGGCATAACGCGCTTCATTAACGATGCTTTTTCCGAATGACGAACGAAGCGCCGCTGTATATGAATTACGTTTAGAGCCTTGCGTGTATGAGGGAAATCCGGGATATCTTTCTTCCTGCGCGTTGAGAAAATCTTTTGACGGAACGAAGTTTTGTCTGTTAGTAACAAACTCCAGGCTGTGATCTTTATTCAGATTAAAGTCAAAACGCAAAGCTAGAAATTTTCGCACTTGCCCGCCAGCAGGCGTGAAATTGTAATTTTGCCGATTCGGATTGTTTGTAATCGGCGTGATTGTTCCGGTCGTGCCAACGGCTGTGCGAATTCTTGCCAACATTGCCGCGACCGTCGCGTCGGGCGTCGCCAATTGATTATTCGCTGTCGCGACGGTAAATAAATTTCGTGTTATCGTCTGCCCGCCGGCAATGTATGAAAAATTGCCTGCTTGTGCTTCCGGCGTAAGTATAACGCGCGTTCGAGTTTGTGATTCAGGCTGGCGAAATTCTTCGTAATTGACAAAGAAAAAACGTTTGTCTTTACCGGAATCAAAAAGCGGACCGCCGCCGTCACCGAAATTCAAAAACGGAATCGCTCCGCCGAGACGTCCGCCATATTGATTTAATATTATCTTCTGACGTTCCAGCAGATCGCGATTGTTGTACCAGTAATTGGCATTCAATGCCGTATTGCGGTGTTGCCAGAAAAGACCTCCACGATAATCATTCGTTCCGCGCCGCGTCACAAATTTGATTTGCACCGCGCCGTCGCCGGAGCTTTCCGCGCCGGGATTGGCGGTCGAAACCGTTACTTCCTCAATGGCATCAATACGCGGGCGAACATATGTGAAAAATCCATCCGAAGAGCGCAGTAGATTATCCTGAACGTCAACGCCGTCGATGGTAATGTTCAAAGCGCCTTTCGGCAATCCGTTGATTGAAGAACGCCGCGGCGCGCCGACGCTCGCCGTTCCGGGCAAAAGCGCGACCAGATCGAGCGCATCGCGCGACGCGATCGGGGTTTCGGTAATTTGCCGTCCGGTAATAGTCGTACCGACGGTTGCCGTTTGCGTTTGCAAAACCTCGCCGCCGCTGGTAATTTCCACGGTTTCACCGACATTACCGATTTCCAGAACCGTATCCACGGTTGTCGGCGCTCCGACGTCCACTTTGACGTTTGTTGTCACGGATGTCTTAAAACCCGCCAATGAAACGCTTACCGTGTAAAGACCGTTAGCGACCGCCGGGATACGGTATGTCCCGTTTTCGCTGGTAGTAGCCGTAAATTCCTGACCGCTTTCGCCTTTTACGGTGACAACGGCATTCGGAACAACTGCCCCGTTTGGATCGACAATCGTGCCTGCGATTGATCCGGTAGTTTGGGCTTGTATGGCTAGTTGACTGAAAGCAATTGCCGCCAGAATCGCCAAAACGCTGAAAAACTTCCTCATTATCTTGTTTCCTCCAAAAAGTAAATAGTCATTTAAGAAAACGAATTATTAAAAAAGAGGAGCCAAGACTGCATCAAAGCTGAATTCTTTGAACTTGGAATATGTAAATTGTTGGGTGGAATAAAATGGAACTTACCTAATAGGCAAATTATATGCCCATCATTTATACGAAATAACAAAAATACTAAAACAATTAATTTACCGAATTCTAAAGAGTATTTTATTGTTTATGGTTTAGAAGGTTTATAGATACTACGGTTGTTAGGACAAAATTTTGAATTTAATTCAAAAAAATGGATTATATTAGGATTAATTAATAATCATTATCTTTCGAATATAACTATTTGGATACAGAACTATTAAATTTACTTTAATCATTATTACTTTACATAACTACAATCAAGGCTGTATTTATAAACAAATTTCCAAAAGTCTGCCTTAATGTATTCTAGCTGTAACATAACCCAATCATTGGCGCGGACAGGCTTTGAGTGAAAGTTAGAGAATGAAAACTCTGGGCGATTAATAACTTCTTAACAACGTTTCTTTTGTATATTCATTTTCCATAATTTTACGTAAGAATTTAAAAAAGAGGTGTTGTTCGTTAAAACAACACCTCAAAAAAAACTTATGTAAGTTTCCGATTAGAATTCAAAGCGAGCCGCAAATTGAATTTGACGAGCGGCGGCGGCAGACGTAATTTGTCCGAAAGTCGCGCTGTTAATATTTGCAAACTGCGTATTGTTAAAGAAGCTGACATTATTAAACAGGTTGAAAGCTTCCATTCTCAGTTGCACGCGAATTGATTCGCTGAAGCTGATATTTTTCAATAATGCGGCGTTAACGTTGAACTGTCTTGGACCGTTAATCAACGTGCGAGCTACATTTCCGGTTTGTCCGGGACCAACGTTAAAGAATGCTTGTCCAGCAAAAGTGGTGTTGGCATTTGACGGATTAATATAACCTGTCGAAGCTTGTCCCGTAGTCGGATTAATAACGGAAGGATTGATAAAATATATTCTTCCATTCGCTTCAAAAACGCCGGATAAAGCACGAATCTCGTCGTTGGTCAAATTGCTGAACGGGGTTTGTCTGCCAGAACGCGCTCCGCGATTTAACGTGCCGCGCGTGTCTATAAACGTAATGGGCGAGCCCGTCGACGTTTGCAGAAGTCCCGAAAGCTCAAAACCGCCGAAGATTTTGTCGATTAATCCGCCTTGATTAAGAAACATTCTGCCTTTACCGAACGGAAGCTGGTAGATTCCGTTAAAGTTAAAGACGTGTGTTTGATCGAAATCGGCGCGCTGCTTATCAAGTTCCGGTCTTTCATTTAAAAGATACGGTTCAAAAAGCTGTTGTGACGTTCCGACCGTATCGGTCAAATTCTTCGAGAACGTATAATTCGCTTGGAAATATAAACCGTCTGAAAAACGGCGGCGAAGCTCCAACTGTAACGAGTTATAGTTGTAAGAGCCAGCGTTCGTGAAAAGTTCGATCTGACCGATATTTGGATTCTGATAAAATTTAACGAACGGCGTATTGCCCGGACTTGCAAGCGTCGGATGATTGTTTAAGTTATTTGTGACAAATAACTGTGCCAAATCGGCGACTGTCCCATTTCGTAACTGAGCGTTAAACGTTGCAGCGGTGATATTCGTACCGACAACCAAAGGACCTGTTCCAACCTGTGTTGCTCCCGTGCCGGTGCGGAAAAGACTTAGTGCCTGACATCCCGTTGTATTGGACGGCGTGCAGAAAGCGTTTCCGGTCAGAGCCAAATTTGATTGGGCGCGGTTAAAATCACCTAAGAAACCGTTGTTAATAACATCAATCTGGTTAAGGTCAATACCTCTTGCCAGATTTTTGCTGCGGCTTCCGACATAGCGGGCTTCAAAAGCCATATTGCCAAAAAATTCGCGTTGGATGCCGGCACTGTATTGTTCGACCATGGGAATTTGCAGTTTAGGATCAACCGCATTAGCAACACCGAAAAAGGCTTGAGCGTTAGTGTTATTCTGCAAAAACGACCGTGGCGGAGGAGTAAAAGCCGGTGTAGCAATTGTCGGAACACCGCCGCTGAGACGCGAATTCAAAGCTGTAGTGCCGTTAGGACCGATGGCGCCCACATTTATTCGACCGAGACCAACGTTGCCTGTCAGTGTGCCGTTGAGTGAAGTAATAATTGAGTCATTACCGTAAATCTGACTATAACCGCCGCGAATAACGGTTCTGCCTTCTCTGCCGAGTAAAAATCCACCAACGCCGGATTCGAAATTCGGGCTGTAAGCGATGCCGAAAGAAGGTGCTAAGTTATTGTAGTCGGTTTTATAATAAGTGTACTCTTCACCTGAATTTGTTCCGATAATGTTGTAGCTTCCGTTTCCGTTAATAAGTGATGCCGCCGGATTGTCCGGGTCGGCAATTACTGGTTCGAGAGACAATCCGTTGTTTAATCTTAAAGCCGGAAACAGCTCATAACGTAAGCCGAACGAAATGGTTAAACCACGTGCGGCAGACCATCTGTCTGATGCATAAAGAGCGTGATTTGAATTTCTAAAAGGCTGTAGTGCTCTGTCCGACGAGTAACCGGATGTTGGGCTGGTAGTATTAAAACCCTGCTGTGCGCTGCTGACAAGCCCGCCCAACAAAGCTAACAAACCGTTCGCCGTGCCGAGCTGAGTGGTGTTGATAATGCTGGTTTGACCCGCCGGGCAAGGCGAAGGCGTGCAAACATTGCCGAAATTGGTAGGTGCAAGCGTGGTGTTTGTCGCCGTGCTGACACTAGTGGTGCCTATAATGTAGTTCGGTCTGATGAAAACGTCATTATAAGAATTTACTTTGTATTTCTGAAATTGTCCGCCAAATTTCAGCGAGTGTTTGCCGACAATCCAATTAAGGTTATCCGCGAAAGTAAAGGTTTTGTTATTGCGACCTTGATCGAGGAAAATGTTTTCGGGGTTGTCAATTATACCGGCAACGGTCGTACTCGTTGTCCCTGCAGGTCCGAGAAAGAAATCAGGGTATGGGCTGGTTCTATCAAATGGAACCTCGCTTGTGAAAATTCCGTAGCGCAGTTCGTTAACAATGCTGTTGCTGATAATACGGCGATAGGAGAGAGACAAAGTTTTGTTTTTCGAAAATTGGCTGACATCCGGAACTACAGTAAATCCGGTTGTATCAACGTCTGGTCGAAGAACGTCTTCTTTGTTCCAGCTGAAGACACCGCTAAAGCTATCTGCTTCAGTAGCGTCAACGTCAATTCTGGTAGTGTATTGGCTGCGAGTCGTATCCTGACGACGATTAAGAGTGAAACCGGTTGTGTTTAATGAATCTCCGCCGGTTGTATTGCCTTCTGATGGCATCAAGTTCAGAACTCGTGCTTGAATTGTCGGATCAATTGTTGACGGAATTCCTTGAAATCCCAGTCCCTGCGCGAAAGCCAAAATATTTGTAACCGAGCAAACGCTACCAACAGTACCTGAAGGACAGGAGATGCCACCGCTGTTAATTGGATTACCCGCTGCAGCGCGGTTGAATTGAAATGTCCCGGCTCTCGCCGTCGGAGTTAAAATTGTGCGCGTGGCACGAGCGGCGAGTGGGTCTTTAACACCTTCATATGCGAAAAAGAAAAAGCCTTTGTCTTTAAAGAAAGTAGGTCCGCCTTCACCGAAATTAAAAATAGGCAACGGTCCGCCGATTTTTCCGCCGTATTGGTTGCGGTTGCGGAACGGACGCGGAATTCTGTCCTCGCCGACGGTGCAAGTGCGTTGAATGGCACAAGCGTCAGTTTCTAAAATTTTTCCTGCACGGTTGCTGAAAAAGTTATTGGCGGCAAAGTGCGAGTTTCTGTTGTAAGCAAACAATGCACCGTGAAAATCTTTAGTTCCGCGCGGCGTAACAAGAATGATCTGAGCGCCACCCGATCCTAAATCGGCTTCTTGGTTGCTGGTCGAAATCGTAAATTCACCCGTGTCGTCAACCGACGGTCTACCTGGTGCAAAATCGGTTGCGTTCGTACGAATAAAAGCATCGTTGATGCTGATACCGTCACGAGTGATGTTCGTCATCGTCGTTCGCATTCCGTTGATAGACGTACCTTGAAAAGGATTGCTTGCCGTGCCGGCTTGCAGTGTAGTCAAATTAAGCGGATCGCGCGTAATCAGCGGAAGCGACAGAATTTGTTGCGGGCTAACCGTGCTTGTCACCTGCGCGCTCGTAGAAGTTACTACGTCGGCGCCAGCTGTTACCGTCACGGTTTCTTGAACGCTTCCTAGTTCAAGAACAGGCGTTAAATTATATTCACGTCCGATGTCAATTTTTACATCGTTTGCAACAAACGTCTTGAAACCCGAAGCCGTTATATTAACTGTGTATAAGCCCGGCTCAAGTTGAGATAGGCTAAATGTGCCGTCCTCACCTGTTACGATGGTTTGTATTTTACCGGTTTGATTGAATGTTACCGTAACTGTTGCATTTGGCAAAACACCATCGGGACTTGAAACCGTCCCTAAAAGCCGACCCGTCGGGGTTTGAGCTAAAACCGAAAATGCAGCCAAAAATACAGAAAAAACTATAACTAGAAGTTTTCTCATTATTATCCTCCAAGGTTGAAATCTTAATTCTAAAAAAATAATGCTGTGGGGTTTATCTAACTAAATTCAAACTATCACTGGCAAACATTGTGCCGAGTAAGACAGTTTATGAAGCTAAATTTTGTCGATTGCTGTAAGTCATGAGTAATTAGCACTTACAAGATAAAGTCGGAAGATATATTTCGAGCGGTACGACCAAAAGTGTAAAAATAAAAATGGGCGTTCAAAAAAATGTAGATTATTCAAAATAATGGACTTTAAATCATGATCTTGCAGGAATGTTATAAGTTTTAATTTTTGAGTTGAGCGTAGTCGCGTTCAATCCCAAAAGCCGTGCGGCGCGTGATTGGTGACCTCCGGTTTGTTCGAGGGCGCGGCGAATCAAATCTATTTCAAAGCGGCGCACTTCGTCGTAGAAATTGACGCCGCGTGATAAATCGGCGCTGTTGGAAGAGCCTTCGGTGTCTTTCATTATTTTATCTAAAAGTTCGGGCTGGCGAACTTCCGGGCGCAGGCATTCGACGGTGATTTCGTCGGTCGGCGCGATGACGACGGCGCGTTCGATAATGTTTTCGAGTTCGCGAACATTGCCGGGGTAATAATAATTTTCGAGCAGCGACAGAACTTCCGGCGAAAGCGTTTCCGAAACGACACGGGCATTTTCCTCGTTGTATTTGCGGATAAAATGCTGGGCGAGCGGCAAAACGTCTTCGCTGCGTTCGCGCAAACTCGGCAGCTCAATCGGCACGACTGATAGGCGATAATACAAATCTTCGCGGAAAACGCCGGTTTTTACTGCATCTTTCAAATCGACATTCGTCGCGGCGATGATGCGAACGTCAACTTTCGTCGGCGTCGTTTCGCCGATCGGCGTAAACTCGCGTTCCTGAATGACGCGCAATAGGCGAACCTGCGTTTCCGGGCGCAGATCGCCGATTTCGTCCAAAAATATCGAGCCGCCGTCGGCAACTTCAAACAATCCTTTTTTGACGGCGACCGCGCCGGTGAAAGCGCCGCGCGTGTGTCCGAAAAGCTCGCTTTCGAGCAAGTCCGACGGAATGTTCGAGCAGTTGACGGCGACGAACGGATTATCGGCGCGCGGGCTGGCTTCGTGAATCGCTTTGGCGACGAGTTCTTTTCCGGTTCCCGATTCGCCCGTAATCAAAACGGTCGAACGCGCCGGAGCGACTCGTTCGACGAGACGGAAAACGTTTTCCATTTTGTCCGAACGCCCGATAATCGCGTCGCGCTTGACCGAGCGCGTCATCGCCTGACGCAAGGTTTGGCGTTCTTCTTCGTTGCGGCGATTTTTGACGCCGCGCGCGACGCGCGCCACGATTTGTTCGTTTTGAAACGGTTTGCGAATAATGCCGGTCGCGCCTTTTTCCCACGCCGAAATCGCCGTGTCGAACGTCGCGTAAGCTGTAATCATTAAAACGACGGCTTCGGAATCCATTTTGATGATTTCTTCGAGCGCAGTTAAGCCGCCCATTCCGGGCATCGAAACGTCCATCAAAACAACGTCGTAAGATTTTTGAGCGAACGCTTCGATCGCTTCTTCGCCGGTTTTCGCCAGATCAACGCGATAGCCCGCCGTCGAAAGAATCGTTTCGAGCACATCGCGCATTATTTCTTCGTCGTCACAAATTAAAACTGAACCTTTTTTAGCCATAAGTATTTTGAAAACACGGGACATAGCATACATTAAAATCGCCGCGTTTTTTGAAATTCGGGAATAAAACGAACTGATATTTTAAATCGGTTTTTATCTTACGCGTTCTTTTTCCAACTTTTAATTTCCGATTTTTGTATTCTGTCAATTAATGATTTACGACAAACTCGCCGCGGGCTATGATCGCGCGTTCGCACCGATGGAAAAATATTTTCTCCGAAAATGGCGTCAGGAAACGGCGGCATTTTTGCCCGAAAACTCGAGTCTTCTGGAAATCGGTGCGGGAACGGGCGCGAATTTCCAATTTTACCCGCGCTCGAAACACGCTGTCGCTTCGGAGGTTTCTGTCAAAATGCTTGAAATCGCACGCGAAAAAACAAATATTATTAATCTAGTGCGTGCCGACGCGGAAACTCTGCCGTTTGCCGAAAACTCCTTTGATGCGGCTTTGGCGACTTTGGTTTTTTGTTCAATTCCGCAGCCGGAAATTGCTTTTGCGGAAATTCGGCGGGTCGTGAGAAACGGAGGTAAAATCGTTTTGCTCGAACACGTCCGTCCGAAAAACCCGCTCGGTTTCGCGTTCGATTTTCTCAATGTTTTTACGGTTGCCGTCATTGAAGATCATTTTAATCGCCGAACGGCGGCACTGGCGGAAAATGCCGGTTTGAAAATCGTCGAGATTCGGAAAAAAGCGTTTGGAATCGTTAATTTAATCGTTTGCGAAGTGGTAAAATGAAAACCGCGAGCAAATGCGAAAGGAAAATTTTAACTACGGATGAATGCGGGTAAACGCAGATGAAAATAGAGATTAAAACCGACGAAAAAGACAACGATCAATCCAGAATTCAAAATCTAAAATCCATAATCCGCGTCGGATGTCAGGGTTGGAATTACGCTGACTGGACGACGAAAGCGGGCGACGAAACGGTTTTTTATCCGCGCGGAACGAAGTCGAATGAGATGCTCGGACTTTATGCCGAAATATTTGACACGATTGAAGTTGATTCAACATTTTACGCGACTCCGACCTCGGCGACGATTGAAAACTGGTATCGAAAAACGCCGGAAAATTTCACATTTTCGCTGAAGATGCCGCAGGAAATCACGCACGAACATCTTTTGCGCGATTCTTCGTTTCCGGTGGTGACGGAATTTTGCGAGCGCGTTCGACTTTTGAAGGAAAAACTCGGCGTCGTGCTTGTTCAAATGCCGCCGCATTTTGAAGCGTCGAAGGAAAACGCGCTCGCATTGAAAAATTTTCTCGCGTGGCTGCCGCAGGACATTCGTTTCGCGATTGAATTTCGCCACCGCGACTGGCTGGTTGATTGGACGTTCGACGAACTGAGAAAAAACAGCGTCGCTTTGTGTTTGACCGAAGGCGGCTGGATTCCGCGCGAAATGATGTTCGAGGCGATTGATAAATTAAGCGGCGAATTTGCTTACATACGCTTTATGGGCGAGCGCGATTTAATCAGATTCGACACGGTTCAGCGCGAAGGCGACATCAATCTGCAAATCTGGACTGGCGAAATCGAACGAATAAAATCGCGGGAAATTTTCGCGTACTTCAGCAATTTTTACGAAGGACACGCGCCGGCGAGCGTTAATAAATTAAAAAAATTAGTCGGAGAAAAAACCGTTGATGTGAAAAAGCTGGAAAATCAAGGTACTTTGTTTTAACGAAAACCAATTAAATCTTCATTATTTATCCCTCGTTCTTCCAGCTAATAAGCAAGCATTAAACTTTTTCATTTCCCGAACGTAAAACAATTTGTGATTTTAGTTTCACGTTTTATTTAAATTAATAATATGGCAATGTCAAAAACAGCAAAAGTTCTTCTCATCGGCGGTGCGGTCGTTATCGCCGTTTTTCTCGTGGCGATTATCAGCATCGCGCTGCTGGCGGAATCGCTCGGCAAACCGGATGTGCCGGAAAACAGCGTTCTGGTGTTGAAAATTTCCGGCGATCTGCCGGATTACGCGCCCGAAAACGCGATGGCGAAAGCGTTCGGCATCGAGCAGAAGCAGTCTTTTTCGTCGCTGCTAATGCAAATCCGTAAAGCGAAAGTTGATTCGCGCGTCGGCGCGGTTCTGCTCGACATCGAATCTTCGGGACTCGGCTGGGGCAAATCCGACGAACTGCGCGACGCGATTAAAGACCTGCGTGCTTCGGGCAAACCGGTTTACGCTTATATGGAAAGCGGGATGAATCGCGAATATTACATCGCGACCGCCGCCGAGAAAATTTTCGTGCCGCCGCCGGGCGATATTTACGTTAACGGTTTCGCCGCGCAAGCCCAATTTTACCGCGGTTCGCTCGACAAACTCGGCATCGAACCGCAGTTTTTGAAAATCGGGAAATACAAAAACGCGCCGGACCAATACACCGAAAAGGAAATGACCGAAGGACAGCGCGAAGTCATCAACGCGATTTTGGACGATTATTACAATCGCGTCGTCGCGACGGTTGCCGAAACCCGCAAAAAATCGCCCGAAGATGTTAAAGCCATCATTGACAACGCACCTTATAACGCGACTCAGGCGAAAGAGCAGAATTTGATTGACGGCGCTTTTTACCGCGAACAAGTTTACGACGAATTGAAAAATCGCCTCGGTTACAAAGCCGACGATAAACTGCGCACGATTGACGCGAGCGCTTACAGAGATGTTCCGGCTGATTCGCTGAATTTGAACAACGGCGAAAAAGTCGCGGTCATCTATGCTTCGGGCGCGATCAGCGGCGGGCGTTCGAGCAATTCTCCGTTCGGCGGCGAGATGGTCGGCTCCGACACGATTGTCGAAGTCGTCAACCGCGCAGCGGACGATAATTCCATCAAAGCCATTGTTTTGCGCGTTGATTCGCCGGGTGGCTCGGCGCTCGCTTCGGATTTAATCTGGTTCGCGCTCGAAAACGCTAAGGCGAAAAAGCCGGTTGTCGTATCGATGGGCGATATCGCCGCTTCGGGCGGTTATTACATCGCCTGCAATGCCAATAAAATCGTCGCCGAACCTTCGACACTTACCGGCTCGATCGGCGTTTTCACCGGAAAACCGATTACGAACGGATTCTACGATTGGGTCGGCGTCACCAACGAATACGTTCTGCGCGGCAAAAACGCCGGACTTTTCCGCGAAACCCAAAAATGGGAAGACGGCGAACTTGCCAAAATGACCGAGCAGATCAACTCGATTTACTACACCAATTTCGTCCCGAAAGTCGCCAAAGGTCGCGGTAAAACCGACGAAGAAGTCAACACTTTAGGTCAAGGTCGCGTTTGGACGGGCGCACAGGCGAAACAAAACGGTCTGATTGACGAATTCGGCGGTTTGGAAAAAGCCATCGAAATCGCCAAAGGTTTAGCCAATCTTCCCGCCGACAAAGACGTGCGCCGCGTTAACTATCCCGAACCGCGCTCGCTTTTTGAAAGCATCTTAGGCGGCGGTGCTTCGGTCGAAACCGAAGAACAAAAAGTCCAGAAAGCCGTCATCAGCGCGCTGCCCGCAGACGTTCGCAAAACACTGCGCTACGCTTCGATGCTCGACCAAATGAAACGCGGCGAAGCGATGATGATGATGCCGTTTGAATTGGAAATTAAATAATTTGGCTGGAGATAAACAAAAAAGCGGCGAGTTTTTATAATTCGCCGCTTTTATTTTTAATTAATTTCAATAACTAAAAGTCACTAGATTTTATGATTTTGCAACTCTCGCAATCAGGAGTTTTTGTTCCATCACGCACTATGTAGACAACTGTTGAGTGAAAATCGGTTTTGTTTAATGCAAAAGTTATTCGTTCTTTTGGAAATTTGCGGAATTTCATATGGCTGATTAATTTCTGAATGTGTTTTTTTATTTGTACAACATCTTGTTTTCCCTTTCGGTATAAAATTATAAATGCTTGAGATTTTGGAGTTTCCATAAGAATAGCCATTATGTTATCTAATCTAGCAAACTCTTCTTGAAGCGAAATTTTACCGTATTCAACTAACTCAATCTCATCTCCCTGCGGTAAAATATTTACAAATTCTGTTTCCGTATATAAACAATTTTTAGGCAAACCTTGAATCGTGACTTTTACTTTTACTGTTTCGCCGGGAATGTTTGAAACAGTATTGATTCTTGATGTATCTTGACTCTCTAAAAGCTTTCCGCCGATAATTTCCCACTTATATTTAGCCTTATATTTTTGTAACTCCGAATTTTGTTCTACTGAAAATGAAATCGGAACGTCTATATTAATCATGCCTTCAGGAGCATTTATTTTTATTTTAGGACAAGTCAAATTTTCATTTTGCCCAAAAGACAAAACACAAGAGTTAAAATAAGTGTGAAAGATATTTGTTTCATAAGTAATTAAGAAAATTTCTCTTAAATATACAACAAAAGCTGTTAAACATTGGAACTTTTTCACAAATTTTCTGTTTCACTCTTGAAACGTGAAACAACTTATGCTAGATTTGTTGCATCAGTGAAACAGAACGCCTTTGACGGTAGGCGTTTACGAGCCGGTAAATAAGGCTGAACATTAAATAATCATCATAGAAGTAAAAAAGTGGAGAAAGTAGAAATGAAAAATCCGAATAAACCGAAAATCAATCCTTTGAGCCGCATTCCGCGACAGCAACGCCTGATTATGGCGGTGCGCGGCGGCGCGGGCGTGGGCAAAAGTCATTTTATTCGCTCGATGTCGGAAGCGAATCTGGGAAAACTTTGTATTTTTGACGTTGAGCGCAAAGCGCGTCTTTTGCGCGGCGTCGGCGAACAGTTCGACGCGCTCGAAATCGAAGAAACCGATGAACTGCCGGAATTTATCGAGTGGGCTTTGAGCGGCGATGGGCGCGAGCAGAATTACGGCTGTTTTGCGCTCGACAGTTGGGCAGCTTATTTCAGCGCGAAGCATTCGGAAATGCTCGCTGCCGTAAGGGAAAAAACCGGCGATCCGCTCGCTCAGCCGAGCGCGGAAGAACTCGCCGCCGACCAGATGATTTTGCAGAACGTTCTGCGCAAACTTTGTTTTGAATCGGGAAAATGCGTCGTTATCGCCGACCAGATTCCGGCGCGCGGCAAGGAAGCCAAAGAAGACAACGAAATCGGGCGCGTTTTGCCGATGACGACTTCGGGACTCGAATATTTCGTGGATGTGATGCTGGAAATTTCTTTGCAGGAACGAGACGGAGAAATCACGAGAGTTTTTCAAGTCGTCAAATCGAATTCTCCGGCGTTTGAAGTCGGTTTTGAATTGACCGGAAACGTCGGTTTCAAAGATTTTCTCGATCATATGCGCGGCGAACAAGCGCTCGAATTAGCGTTTGAAAAACCGGAGGAATCGAAAGTTCCCGAATTTATCGAGGAAAGAAAGCCTTTGACGCTCGTGCAGAATGAAATGACGATTGACGATTTAATCAAAAAAGCCGAAGCGAACGGCTTCAAACAATCGGACATCGTGACCGGCGCGCGGATTTATCACAATCAGCCGAATATTTATCATCTGACGACCGATCAAATCGTTGATTTGGACAAACGAATCACGGCGCGAATCGAGAAAACGCAGGCGCAAAAGCCGGAAGAAAGACCGGAAGAAAAAACAGAAGAAAAACCGGCTGCGGCGACGAAAAAACGAGTCGCGTAAAACAAGTTTGCTGAAGGCAAAGGCGAAGAACAAGCAGGGTTAAAACAAATGAGGACAAGGGAAGTTTCGGGAAAAATTTCTTTTGTCCTTTTTGTGTTTTAAATAAATCAAAATTATAAAACGGAGGAGAAAAACTATGTTGCGAATAATTGCGGGAATTATTGTCGGATTTATCGTTTGGTCAATTCTTTGGACAGGCAGCGACGCGATTCTTTCGGCGCTTTCGACCGGTTGGTACGGCAGAAATCTAAACGAGTTTCAGACAGCGATTGAAAACCGGACGAATTACACGGCTGATTCGACGATGCTGATTGTCGCTTTGATCAGAAGCGTGATTTTTTCGCTTGTCGCGGGTTTCGTCGCGGCGGCGATTGCGCGGGAAAATCTGAAATCAACCGTCGGTTTAGGCGTTCTGCTGCTGGCTTTCGGAATTTTTATTCAATCAATATACTGGAATTTCATTCCGCTTTGGTATCACATTCCTTTTTTGCTTCTTCTCATTCCGGTGACGATTTTAGGCGGAATGTTAAAGAAAAATTACTCATAAATCATTTTTGACGATTAATCCGAGCGATCCAAACGGGAAGCGGAAGCCATCGCGGAATAGTTTTGTAAGTTTGCTCGTTTAATCGTTCGATGTCGGTTTCGATTTCAGTTTGCAGCTCGTCGGGCGGCAAATCCGCCGGGTTTTCATAACAAGCGTGTTGAATACAAGCGGCGGGCTTTCCTGTTTGATGAACGAGACAGCCCGTCGTTTTTTCAAAAAGCGGACAGGCGAAGGTTTTGGCGAACGTGTCGCCGGAAGACTTCAAATCGTAAGTTTCAACGGTTTGTTCGATTCTGCGGTAAATTTCCGTTTGCTTTTCAATCGGTAATTTCTGCAATTCCTGTCTAATCGAAACGGCTTCGAGACGCGTAATGTGAACATTGACGAAATGCGCGTCCTGGCAGCACGCGCCTTTCGTTTCGCACGTCAAGCAGTTTTTCGCTTTGAACTCGTAATTTTCTCGAATCGTATTTTGAAAATCGGTTTTGATTCGCTGCAATTTCAATAAAGCCTGTTTTTCGGAAACGGTTTTCATTTGTTACAATTCTATTAAATTCAAATTGATAAGAGAAGCTTTTGCTTAACTTTGTAGTTTTGTTGGAGATAAATTTTTCCCGCAAAGGCGCAAAGATGCAAAGTTAATAAAAAGATTAAGTGAAGCGAAATTTATGTTGAACGAAGGCGACGATGCGCCGGATTTTGCGGCGAAAGATCAAAACGGCGAAATTGTAAAATTGTCGGAGTTGCGCGGAAAACGCGTGGTTTTATACTTTTATCCGAAAGATGACACGCCGGGCTGCACGAAACAGGCTTGCAGTTTGCGCGATTCGTTCGACGTTTTCGAGGAAAAAGGAATAAAAGTTCTCGGCGTTTCGACGGACAATGAAAATTCGCATCGCAAGTTTATTTCAAAATACGCGCTGCCGTTCGATCTGCTCGCCGACACGGAAAAGGAAATCGTCAACGCTTACGGCGTTTACGGCGAGAAAACGAATTACGGCAAAAAATATATGGGCGTCAACCGGACGACGTTTTTGATTGACAAAATGGGAAAAATCGCCAAAATTTTCAAAAAAGTAAAAGTCGAAGAACATGCGGGCGAAGTGCTCGCGGCGTTCGGAGAAAAATAGAAGTCGAGGAACGAGGAAAATATAGCGTCTCGCCACAATTTCCCTCGAAAAAACAATGCCGAAAGAAAGAATGCGTTGGGCTGAACTGCTTGACGTTCTCACTGATTCCGACCGCAAGCGGGAAGTCATCATTGAACGCGCCACAGAAACCGAGCGGATGGCGCTTTTTCTGTTGCGCCGTGAAGGTTGGTCGGCGCAGATTACCACGAAAGATGTTAAGGAATACGACGTTGAAATTTTCAAGCCGGGCGAAAAATCCGCCGTGCAGATTCGCAATCAGCGCGCGAAAGTTCACTTGGGACAGATCGAAAAATTTCTGGATTTTTTAAGCCAGCCGAACGGGAAACATTTTACCGAAGGAATTTATATTTCAACCAGCGGTTTCACGCCGTCGGTTTACGCTTATCTGCGCGAGGAAAAAGTAAAAAATCTGCGGCTCGCGATAATGCGCGAGCACACTTTGATTTTCGACTGTGAAAAACAAGATTCGGCGGGCGAACGCGAAAAAACCGTTTACATCGGCGTTTTTACGTGTAAAGGCGGCGTCGGCAAAACGACGATTTCGGCGCATCTGGCAGGCGCGTTCGCGCTTAACGGTTACGATGTCGCTTTGATTGATCTTGATCACCAGCAAAATTTGCGCAAACTTTTGGGCGAAGGCGTTTATTTGCCGGCGACGAAAGGAAATCTCGGCTCGGTCATTTCGGTTTTGACCAAAGACGAATGGGACGAACGCGATTATCAAGACACGAAAATTGTCGTTTGTGACTGCAACCCAGAGTTTGAAGCGAACCCGAAGGAATTCGTCCGCAAATTCGATTACTGCATCGTGCCGACGACTTTAAATCCGCTAGGCATCAACAAAAACGCCGACGTTATCAAGCGAACTTTCGCTTTAATCCGCCGGGAAAACCCAAACGCGCAGCTTCACGTTTTGATTAACAACCTGCAATCAGATGAAGACAACCGCAACACTTTGCTTAATCAGGTTTTGAAAACGCAGTTCAAACAAATGAGCGAGCGCGACGCGCGAATTCACTACATTGACCCGGACGAATGCGCGATTCGTTTCAGCAAACAATTGATGTATTGGGGCTTTCATTTGTTCGACGGTACGAAGCCGCAACTCGCGTTTCGCACAGTCGGGCGTTATTCGTATCCGCGGATGGATTTTTTAAAACTCGTCGATTATCTTGAATTACAAACGAGTTTTCAGAAAGCTAAAACGAAAACTTTCGGCGCATAAAATACCTTGAAGTCAGCGCGTTTTTTCGTGTGGGAAATCGATATTCAGAAAAACAATTTCAGTCGAGCGAGAAAAACGGCGCGAGTTTTTTCGAGAAATAATACAACTTAGGATTGTCATTCGTCGTCAAAGTGCAGTAAACTAACCGTCCTAAAACTTTTGGGGGCGACAGGCTTCGACAGGGGCTTGTTTAGATCTTTGGATGCACGTCGGGCTTGCTTTCGATAGCTCGTTAAAAAATTGAAAGAAAAACAAATGCTAATCAAGAATTAGCTCTTGCAGCCTAGTTTATTCTAGCCATGCGAGTGTCTCGCCGGAAGTCTGCTTGATGCGACCGACCGAGGCATAACTCAGTTCAAGCTGGTTCCGCGCCGACCGTCTGCGGGCGCGAACGAGATATTAGTCAGGCTAGCTTTCATCTAGGTCTTGTCGGTTCACCTGCTCGACGAAAGCGAAAATTCAAGTGAACTCGACTAAACGTGTAGATTTCACTGGTCGCAACTCTTGGATGCGGGTTCGATTCCCGCCGCCTCCACCAATTATTTTCCGAATTTATCAGCCCTTGCGCTCGTCTAAATCCCAACCGAAAACAACTATTAGGCAAGTCATTAGCGGAACGATAAACAGCGTGGCGATATAATAATAATGCTTTTCCGTACGGTCGAAATAAAGAATCTGAATCCAGGCATCGGCAATCAGATATGCGAAGACGACGGCGAGCACCGCGTTGATGAATTTCCACGCTTGTAAGATAAAATCTTTCATTTTGCTAAAGTCTTCGCTTTTGTACTAACTTTTTGATAACGGCAATTGTCCAATCGTTTGCTAGCAAGATTTTTCGTAGAAAATCCGCTAAGACTTATTTAATCGTTAATTGCTTGAAGAATCAATAATCAAAATAGTTCCGTCGAGTTGTTTAGTTCATAAAAGTTACCTGCTGAATAAATGGTAAATCGGCAGCAGAAAAGTTGCCGGAAAAGACAATTAACCGTAATATCACTTGATTTTTTCTCTGATAGCTTTATAATCAAAATTTCCCTTTGGCTGGGTAGCTCAGCTGGTTAGAGCGCGGGATTCATAACCCCATATTGCCTTTCAAATATCTCAAATAACTGCAAGGTTTACAGCTACTGTTTTTTTCAAATAACACTTAAAATAACACTTAAAATAAGTTATCCTTCAATGTGACATAGTTTTTAGCTGTTTTCTGATTGATTGTTTTAAGAAGGGAAAGGAAGCTACTTTTAATTCACTTCCATTCCATTTCTATATTAGTATTCACTAGGAAGTAAAACAGTTGTAGAACTTCTATCAGCCTCAGTTATTATCCAGATTTTTTCTCCCTTACCTGTTCTATAAGCTGATAGAATTCTGAAGCCTTCCTTAACTGAAAGATCATTCTCTTCAGCATCTTCTTTTCCAACTATTCCCCAGTTTCCTGATCTGTGCATTTCTAGAAATTCACTAGCTTCTTGATTTGATTCTTCTAATGCTTCTCTAGTTCCAATTGTTAGAAAAATCTTTCCAAGTGAAAATAAGATAGCCGACTCATTGATAGTTTCCAACTTTCTCCGAAACTTGAGCCAAAATAGCTTTTCATCTTCGGAAATAACAGATAAAAACGAGTCTATTTGCTTGATAATCGCATTTCGCTCTGTTTTATCTGCCGTTTGGTAGAGAGCAAGCATTTGCTCAGATTGGTAGCTTAAATAGGCTAGTTTAGCGTTCTGTTGTGTTTGTGATAAATTATTCATTGAAGTCTCCTGATTATTTGATTAGGGGTAAGAGAGGCTTAGGAAAGACCGCCAAGATTTTCCTAAGCCTTTCGCTTTTATGCTGTTTGGCGTTGTCTAGCAATTCCAATATGAAGTGATAAAGCGGCAGCGGCGTGATAGCAAACTAAACCTTCCTGTCCGCCCTTGCAGTTGCATTCGACTGCTTTAATTCCGCGATTATCTTTACGACAAATAACGGTGTAATAACCGCCTTTACTTCCTGAAACGCGATAACGTCCGAAGTGATCGAATTTAACTGATGGTCTAAGCTGTTTAGCTTTGGCGATAGCTTTTTCAAGCTGAATTTTAGCTTTTAAGATGAACATTTTTATTTTCCTTCCTTTTGTTGATTTGTTATTTCTGACTTATTAATAAAGTATAGCTATATAGCTAGTGTTTGTCAATATAAATATTGCTATTTAGCTAGAGTTTTGCTATTTTTTTTTATATGTTAGAAGGATATTTAACAACGAAAGAAGTAGCGGAAAAGCTAGGCGTATCTGTCGGAAGGATCAAACAGCTTGTTGCAGAGAAAAGATTACCAGCAGTTAAAATTGGACATACTAATCTGATCAAAGAAGAAGATTTAAGACTCGTTGCAGATAGACAAAATGGCAGACCACCGAAAGTTAATGATGGGAAGTGAGAAAATTTACCCGTAAAATTAAAAAGTAATGTTTGTTCAAAATGTTCATATTGTTCAGCATCTTTAATATGAACAGATGAACAAAGAAGGCTGGTCAGTTCAGACTGGTCATTCTGTGGGACGGGTATCATTCGTTTCACAGTGTTCAAGCTACCGAACTTAGGTTGTGTACCTAGTAGTTTCCCTTCGGTTCTAACCATATTGAGATCCTAAGCACGTCAGAAGTAACAAATTTTCACTAAAGCATCTTTATTTAATTTTCAGTGCATCTTTTAGATTATGAAATGCTCTCGACTTAGAACCGCGCTTCTTACCTTTATTATCGGGTTTATCAGTGTTCCAATTCTTAATCCGCTATATGACAAATGGAGCGAACCTTCAGTTGATCTGCCTCAAACCGTGTCAGCTTCAGTAATTGTTGTAGATGTTGAAACTAAAAGTAAACGATTTGATTGGGGCGGGGGCGGTGGTGGAAGCGGTTGTATGTGCGGTTACGGTAGTTGTGTTGATTGTTCGGTTGCAAGAAAGACAAAGCCGATCAAATCTCATAACAGAAAACCTCGCCGTCCGACCAAAGAGTAGCGAGGTTCAGTGTTTGGTCGGAAATTTGTTTATTTGGCTATCTGTAAAGGCATCATAGCACCTGTATAAAATCGGTGCAAGTGTTTTATTTGTCGCTATTTACAAAGACTTTATCGTTAGCCGTTAGAGTTATCCACTTTTAATTTATCACTCGCCGAATAATTGTTTTTGTTTTCTTCCATGTAATTATTATGGCAGTTTTTACAATTTAACTTCCTAGAACGTGGGGATTTATATACCTTATGTAAGAAGTCCCCGCGACTGCAATATCTGAAACGCCAGCACTTGTTCTTCTTTATCCATTCGATTTACAATTCCAAACCCACTTTCGTGGACACCAATCGCAAATTTGGTTGTTTCATTGATAGCTAGCCCAGAATCATTATTAGCCGATAATATGTGTTGTCCATTCTTTCCAAAGAAGTTTCCCTCAATGGTAGTCACCCAATATTCTTCAGGCTTATCAAACTTAGGGACTATGGCATCTGGTGACAAATTACCTGTCCTAACACGCCACTCATCTTCCGCACTCATTCCGCCAGTTATCTCTTGAAATTTTGTACTTATCCTAAATATTAATTTTTCTGCGCTATCATGTATTTCATAGCCTATTAGGTTACTCTCAATTTTTGAACAATGACCAGGATTAACCACAAGCATATTTTGTACCAACCGAAATAATAAATTTCCCTCTGAATCAAAAAAATTTCCAGTCAGCAGAGGGTAATTAGACTCACCTTCAGGTTCTGCGCCAATTAGGAAAAAGTCCTCATTAGACCCTACTTCCCCCACAGCGAACGCATTAGTAATATTTCCGCCAATTAAATAGTTATTAAATTTACCGTGTAGTATTAAGTTTCCCTGAAAGCCTAACATTTTGCTTTACATCTCCTGTTGATAAGTTTTATTTGAAGTGAAAAGATACCTGAAAACCCTAATAAAATCAACAATTATTAACTCTTGACGTATTCTGTGGGCTTGCTATGATTCAGATACCTAAGAAAATTAACGCTCGTTATTTACGACCAGAAATCACACCAAATGCCAGTCGAAAAACTGCAATCATTGCGTTATGGGTCAGGCTTGTAAAAAATGCTTCAATTATCATTGAAAAAGTTGTAGCTAAATCAAACAATCCTCAGTAATATATCTTCACAAATGAAAACAACGGATAGAAATTACTGGCTTGACCTTTTCTCTGGACAATCTTGGCAAGAGTTTATTGATGCAGGTAGCACTATAACTGGTTTCAATGAAAGCCGTTGGATAACTGCACAAAAAATAAAGGTAGGAGATTACCTAATCTGTTATCTAACAGGTTTATCAAGATTCATTGGAATTTTAGAGGTTACTAGTGAAGCGTTTAAAGATTTTACTCCAATATGGAAAGATGCTGACTTTCCGTGTCGCTTGAAAGTTAAGCCAGTAATTACCTTACCTTTAGAAAATGCTGTTCCCGTTCGTGAATTAGCAGATAAACTCAGTTTCGCCGCGTCGTTTGAACCGCCATCAAAAGGATGGACAGGGCACTTTCGCGGATCGCCAACGAGGTGGAAAGTATCTGATGGGGAAGCTGTTCTAACTTCTTTATTAGATGCCCAGCAAAATCCTATACTTCGCCCGTTCGATTCCGTAAAACTTAAACGCAAGCCTAAAGCCCTTAAAGCCAAGATTGGTTCTGTAACAGTTCCAGAGATTGAAGAACCACTAGAGCCAGTTTCAGTTGTAGAAGTTGAAAAGGAAGCTACCGCTCACACGGAAATACAATGGCTTTTATTAAAACTGGGCAACGATATGGGGCTTGATGTGTGGGTAGCTCGAAATGATCGGAATCGACAGTATAAAAACAATCAGTTTAATGAACTTCCGAGATTGAAATCGGAACTTCCGCTTCAGTTTGATGAAGCTACTAATAAAACTATAGAGCTGATAGATGTTTTATGGCTTAAAGGAAATGCAATAGCGGCGGCTTTTGAAATTGAAAGCACAACATCTATCTATTCTGGCTTATTAAGGATGTCAGATCTAATCTCGATGCAACCTAATCTAAACATTTCTCTCTATCTGGTTGCTCCTAACGAAAGAAGAGAAAAGGTTTTTACAGAAGTTAATCGACCAACTTTCTCTAGACTATCTCCAGCCATGTCTAAAATGTGCCGATATGTATCATTTAATGCTTTACGAGAGCAGGTTAATCAAATTGCTTCTGTTGTAAGGTATCTTAAACCAGAGTTTTTAGAAGAAGTTTCCGAATCTTGTGAAATCGAAGAACTGTAACCTGCTTAAAATATGGTGGAGAAAGACAACTGAAAAATTCTATAAGTATTCTTCCGTTTGAGTCGTAAATAACAGAACTGAATTAGGAACTCCAAGAAACACTATAAAATATATGACGTTTACTAAAATCCCACGTATTCTCTGCGTTGATGATGATTTCGATTCACTCGAATTAATTCGTTTTATGCTGAGTCGGGAAAAGGAAAACTACAAAGTAATGACAGCCGCTTCAATAGATGAAGCAAAAAGACTAATCAGTAAAGAATCTTTTGATCTTTATATTTTGGATTATTGTCTGCCCTTAACTTCTGGTATCCAATTGTGTCGTCAGATCCGTGAAAATGATAAAACGACACCAGTTTTATTCTACAGTGCTATGGGGCGTCAAGTTGATCGGGAAATTGCGTTAAAAGCTGGTGCTAACGAATACCTAACAAAACCCAACGATTTCGAGGAACTTCCAAAAACTGTATTTAATCTGCTTAATAACGACAAGTAATCAGCAAATAATAGGATTAACGGCTAAATCAAAAAATTAAGACTAAAAGCTTACACTTGCTGGTTTTATTCTGATTTTATAGATTAAGACTTAACTCTCAATAACTGTAAAAATAATTCTTTACATAAAACAGAATCCGCAGATAATAGCAGATTCACTCAGGTAATTTAATCAATCAACAATTCTTAGGGCTTTCTGTGCTAAGTTCTAAACATTTTCCCGCGTTTTTTGCTGATATTGTCCTTAATACAGTTGAGGTAAACATCTCGTTTGAACGCGAGGAACTACAAAATTGTTAGCTAAGAATAAATAAAAATATGATTGTCTGCCCTAGATGCGCCACACAAAACAACGACGGATCTCAATTTTGTAATCGATGCGGTTTACAGTTTGCCACTGTTAAATTTACAAATCGACCCCAGCAATCTCAAAAGACCGTGTTTGAAAAGACTGTGTTTGAAAACATAGTTGAAGGTCTTTGGGCTGGATTTATGAGGTTAAGCCTTCCACTTAAATTTACAGTTTTTGGACTTACTTTTCTGAGTTTCCTTCTTGTTGCTCTGGCTATTCAGGTTACGAATAGAAAAGATTCCCCTAAAAAAGAATTGACTTTGTCGCAAACTCCTGCGATACCCGCTAATGTTGTACCGACTGCGCTGCCTGTGCCACCAAAATTTACTGATTTGCAGATTAAAAGTGACCGACTCTTATCACTCGAACAAGAAGGCTATGAATCGGTTAAATTAGAAGAATTCGATAATGTGATGAAGCCATTACGAGAAATTCCGAAAGATTCCAAAGATTACAAAAAAGCCCAGGATTTGAACAAAAAGTTAATGGAAAAGGCGGCAGTCATCGGCGCTGAAAGAATTGTTATGGGAGAAAAACCTAGGCAGAGCGAATGGGATGGTGATGTCTCACCTGTCAAAGAATATCTTCGCTCTAATCTAAACGATTATGATAGTTCGGAATTTGTTGAATGGTCTTCTGTAACAAAAGTTTACATCGGTAAAGAACCTTATTGGGGAGTTCGGTTAAAACTTCGAGCTAAAAACGCTTTCGGCGGGCTTATTTTAAGGGACACCTACTATTTTATTCGTAATAACAAGGTAGTAATGTCAAAGGGGTTGGGAGCCGATTAACTATATGAAGAAGTTATTTCCTCTATTTATTTTACTATTCGCGTTATCTGTTTACTCTCAAAAGCCGAATGAATGGAGATCGTTAGTATTAGACGAATCTTCACCTGAAAAAGCTATTGAGATTTTAGGAAAACCCAAAACTGATAAACCCAACCAATCTTTCAGGCCATTAAAGTTTAATGAATGGTTTGACGTTGGTAAAAAGGATTTTCGGATTTTTCATTATGAAGATGTTTCGGCAATCGAAGGATTCAAAGACGTAAAGCTAACTTTTCGCAATGATAAGCTGGTTTCAATCACTCTCGAACCAAAAGAACTCGGAGCAAACGCCTTACCACGAAGCTATGAAGCTGAATTCGTCTATCTGTCCGATAAATTTGCTGAAAGCACAAGTCCTAGGGATTTCGAGCGTAACCAAGGTAAAAGTTATCCGAAGAGTTATCCAACTGTCTATTTCCTGATGCATAAAGCTGATCAATCTTATGTTTTTGCAATGATCGCTAATAATTCGTTTGGCTCTATTTTAGGAAAATCAATGGGTGTCAAAGATGCTTCGGAATCTCTTCCTGGAAAAGTTGCGATGATACAGCTTATCAGCCGTAATTTAGAAGAAACTAAAAGTAAAGATTTACTCAAATAATTTTGTGTTACGTATAATCAAAGTAGTCGTATTTGTATCATAAACGACTATTTTCAGAACCTTTTGTGTTCTGCTCGTTTGGTCAGAATCAATCTGTCCAATTATGAGTTATATTGCTTTGGTATCATATGACAACACAATAATTGGAGAATAAAGATGTGGGATGAAAGATATAGTGCGGAAGAGTATGCATATGGCACAACGCCGAATGAATTTTTGGTAGAAAATGTCAGTTCTATTCCAAAAGGTAAAGTTCTTAGCCTGGCTGAAGGAGAAGGACGCAATGCCGTTTTCCTTGCACAACAGGGCTACGATGTAACTGCCGTAGACGGGTCTCTAGTTGGTTTGAATAAAGCCAAAAAATTAGCTGATGAGAACCAAGTGATCGTTGAGTTTATACATGCTGATTTAGCAGACTATGATTTAGGTAAGAATAAATGGGACGGAATCGTATCTATATTCTGTCCATTACCGTCTTCGTTAAGAAAAGAACTTTATAAAAAGGTGATGGCGGGGCTGAAACAAAACGGGGTTTTCCTGCTTGAGGCTTATACCCCTGACCAATTGAAACATGGTACTGGCGGTGGTAATTCAGTAGATGTAATGCAGTCTAAAGAATCTTTGAGACTGGAATTGGCTAATCTAAAATTTAAGCATCTAACTGAACTTGAGCGTGAAGTCATTGAAGGCGTTTATCATACTGGTATTGGTTCAGTTGTTCAGGCTATTGCTACGAAAGAAATATAACGACTCATTAAAACGTTAGAAAGAATTTTCTGTTTCATAAAGGTCTCTTTTTGAGATGCCAATTTCTTAGTCTTAAATATTTGCATCAAAGGTATATGAAATCAGCAGTCTTTCTACCGATCATCTTTACTTTTTTTGTAAGCCTAGCTTCGGCTCAAAGCGACTCGCAAAGATATGCTTACAATCTTAGTGGAAAAGTTCTAAGTGAAAAATCCCGACCAATGCCGAAAACTACCGTTTGTTTTGTTCCTGCGGAACGCCCGATAAATGGCAGAATACCTTGTTTCAAAACAGATGATAATGGCAATTTCGACTTTGTAGTAAAAGATATTCCAGATAAATATAATGTTTGTGCTTCAACCTCAGAGTCGATCCTTGTCTTTGTCGGAGATAAAAAAACACGGGTTGTTTGCACAGAAACAATGTTGTTTGGTTCTCAAGATGAAAGCAGGAGAATTTTATTGAAGTTCAAACCAAAGGGTAAATAAATGTTCAGGTTCATTTCAATTAAAGAATGTCATAAACGACCCTTTTTGAAACGTTTCTTGCGCGTAACCAAATCAATATTATCTGTCTAATTAAAAATTAAATTGCTTTCTTGTTTGTTTAGCTGTTATGAATACGGATATGCAAAAAAACTACTTATTCTTCATCGTTCTACTTTTTTGCTTATTGTTTTCTTCTGCTTCAACAGTCTATGGATGTCAAGCTCGTCCTACATCTGCACAAACTCTAATCTCAAATGCAGAAGTTGTTGTTCGTGCAACCGCTATCAAATATACTCGCGAGCCTCAAAGCAACATCAGAAATTATCCAACCGAAATTGATTTTAGAGTGGAAGAAATCTTGAAAGGTGAAAATGTGCCGTCCAGTTTAATCCTTAACGGCTACTTAAGAGACAAGGATGATTATAATGACCGCCCAGCGCCATATAACTTTGTTCGGAAAGGTGGGCGCGGCGGTTCTTGTTTCGCAGAGAATTATAAACGGGGAGCGGAGTTTTTGCTGTTCTTAATAGAGATAGATGGAAAATACTGGCTTCAACACTATCCACTTGCACCAATCAATGAACAATTACGTAATAAAGACGACGAATGGCTTATCTGGATTAAAAATCAGTTACAAACACTCAAAGAAAATAAACAAAAATAATGATGAGTTTATTTCGTGTCAAAAACGCCGCTTTATGCAACTAACTAAAAGCGTGTCATAAACGACCCTTTTTGAAATGTTTTGGAAATGAGTTATATGAAAAAAAGACATATTGTTTACGGATTGACTATTAGCTTAGCAATTTTCGCTGGAATCCCACTTTTTCAATATCTT